>Ga0073934_10000166_pt1 | contig 197404 bp, 190 predicted proteins | sample LarsenN4metaG_FD_76834 | JGI IMG/M metagenome (GOLD analysis project Ga0073934, IMG submission 76834) | Hot spring sediment bacterial and archeal communities from British Columbia, Canada, to study Microbial Dark Matter (Phase II) - Larsen... ... | reverse complement strand
GCGGCAGGGCTGGCGGCGGCGGGGCTCATCCTCGGCCTGATCCTGCCGGCGATGCTTTTCCTGCGCGTGGAGGCGGCCGTCGTCGCGCAAGGCGAGGTCGCCGTCGCCGGCGGCCACCGCACGGCCGCCCATCCGCAGGGCGGCACGGTGATCGCGCTGCCGGCTGCCACCGGCGCGGCGGTAGCGGCGGGCGAGGTGCTGGCGGTGCTGGACAGCACGGCGCAGGCGGCCGAGCTTGCCCTCGCCGAGACCCAGCTTGCCGAGACCGAGGCGGCGCGGCAGCGCGCCCGCGCCACGGCGGCGATCCTGCGCGCCGGGCCGGAGGGGCCGCCGGCCACGCCGGCCGCGGCAGCCGCGGCCGGCCCGGCGGACACGGGGCAGGAGGCGGCGATCCTGGCGCTGGTCCGGGCGCGGGCGGAACGCGCCCGCAGCGCGCGGCTTGCCGATGCGCGCGACGCGGCCCAGCTCGCGGCGCTGACCGCCCGCCGCGACAGCCTCGCGGCGCAGGCCGCGCTGCTGGCGGCCGAGGCGGAGGTCGCCGCCGACCTGGCGCTGAAGGGGCTGACGACCGCCGGCGGGGTCCGCGCGCTGGAGCGCGAGCGCGCCGCGCTTGCCGGCGAGATCGGCGCCGCCGAGGCCGGCATCGCCGAGATCCGCGCCGCGACCGCCGCCCGCGCCGCCGCGCTGGCCGCCGAGGATGCCGAGGCGGCGGCCCGCGCCGAGGCCGAGGCGGCCGACCTTGCCGCGCGCGCCGCCGCCCTGCGGCAGCGCATCGCCGGGCTCAAGGCCGAGATCGCCGCGCGCACGATCCGCGCCCCGGTGGCCGGGCGCATCCTGACGCTGGCGGTTCCCGGCCCCGGCGCGGTGCTGCGGCCGGCCGAGCCGCTGGCGACGATCGTTCCCGCCGAAGCACCCCTGGTGGTGACGCTGGCGCTCGACCCGGCCGACGCGGCGCGGCTTGCCCCCGGCGCCCCGGCGCGGCTGCGCCCGGCCGGCGCGGGCGCCCGGGCCGGGCCGGCGCTTGCCGGGACGGTGCTGTCGGTGGCGCCGGACGGCCTCGCCGGCGCGGCGGACGGGCGGCCGGCCGTGCGCGTCGAGATCGCCCCCGGGGATCCCGCCGGTCTGCGCCCCGGCCTGCCGGTGGAGGTCGTCCTGCGCACCGGCGCGCGGACGCCGCTCGCCTACTGGCTGGAGCCGCTGACCGCCTTCCTCGGCCGCGCCATGCGCGAGCCCTAGGGCGGGCGGCGCCGGAGGCGGCGGACCCTTCCCTTTCCGGCCGGCGCAGGTATGGTCGCCGCGCCGGCGGCAGCAGGGGAGGCAGGCGATGGGCGGGCGGATCGAGGCACGGCTGAAGGACCTGGGGCTGGAGCTTCCCGCCGCACCGGCGCCGGCGGCGAACTACGTGCCCTTCGTGCAGAGCGGGGCGCTGGTCTTCATCTCGGGGCAGATCAGCCAGGGCCCGGACGGGCCGATCCGGGGCCGGCTCGGGGCGGAGCTCGGCGTGGCGGAGGGCGCGGCGGCGGCGGCGCGCTGCGCGCTGGCCATCCTCGCGCAGCTGCGGGCGGCCTGCGGCGGCGATCTCGACCGCGTCGTGCGCGCCGTCAAGCTGACCGGCTTCGTCAACTCCACCCCCGACTTCACCGACCAGCCGAAGGTGGTCAACGGCTGCTCGGACCTTCTGGTCGCGGTCCTGGGCGAGGCCGGGCGGCACGCGCGTTCGGCGGTCTCCGCCGTGTCGCTGCCGCTCGGCGTGGCGGTCGAGGTCGAGGCGATCTTCGAGGTCCGCTGAGGATGGGGCCGCCGCTTCCCGCGCCCTTCCTCGCGGCGCCGCTCGCCCATCGCGGGCTGCACGACGCCGCTGCCGGGCGGCCCGAGAACTCGCTCGCCGCGGTGCGGGCGGCGGTGGCGGCGGGCTACGGGATCGAGATCGACGTGCAGCCCTCGGCCGACGGCGAGGCGATGGTCTTCCACGATGCGGAGCTCGCCCGGATGACCGGCGCGCCGGGCCGGATCGACGGGCAGACGGCGGCGGCGCTGGCGGCCCTGCCGCTGCGCGGCGGCGACGGCGAGGGGGTGCCGACCCTCTCCGGGGTGCTCGCGGCGGTGGGCGGGCGGGTGCCCCTGCTGATCGAGGTCAAGGACCAGGCCGGCGACGGGGGACGGGGGATCGGGCCGCTCGAGGCCGCGGTGGCGCGGAGTCTCGCGGGCTATGCCGGCCCGGTCGCGGTGATGTCGTTCAATCCCGACAGCGTCGCGGCGATCGCCGCCCTGCGGCCGGAGGTGCCGCGCGGCCTGACGACCTGTGCCTTCACCGCCGCGGACATGCCCGGCGTGCCGGAGGAGCGGCTCGCCCGGCTGCGGGCGATCGCGGATGCCGGGCGCGTCGGCGCGTCCTTCATCTCGCATGACGCGGAGGATCTCGGCCGGCCGCGCGTCGCCGCGCTGAAGGCGCAGGGGCTGGCCGTCCTGTGCTGGACGATCCGCTCGCCGGAGGCCGAGGCGCGGGCGCGGCGGATCGCCGACAACGTGACTTTCGAGGGCTATGCCGCGGCGATCCCGGGGCGCACGGCGGCGTGAGGCGGGCTTGACCCGGCACGCCGGCGGCCCAAGTCTCGGGCGACGGAGGACAGGATGGACGGCGCGGCGATCGAAGTCAGCGTCCTCGGCGGCATGGCCGACATCCCGGCCGCCGAGTGGGACGCCTGCGCCTGCCCCGAGGCGGCGGACGGCGGCCGCCCGGCCGACCCCTTCACCACGCACCGCTTCCTGGCGGCGCTCGAGGCCTCGGGCTCGGTCGGGCCCGGCACCGGCTGGCAGCCGCGGCACCTTGTCGCCCGCGCCGGCGGCGAGGCGGTGGCGGCGATGCCGCTTTACGTCAAGGCGCACAGCCAGGGCGAATACATCTTCGACCACGGCTGGGCCGAGGCCTGGGAGCGCGCCGGCGGGCGCTACTATCCCAAGCTCCAGTGCGCGGTGCCCTTCACGCCGGCGACCGGGCGGCGGCTGCTGACCCGGCCGGGCTTCGCCGGGCCCGGCCGCGCGGCGCTGATCGCCGCCGCGGTGCAGATGGCCGGCCGCGCGGGGCTGTCCTCCTTCCACATCACCTTCTGCACCGCCGAGGAGGCAGAGGCGGGCGCGGCGGCGGGGCTGCTGCACCGGGTCACGCAGCAGTTCCACTGGCTGAACCGGGGCTACGCGAGTTACGACGACTTCCTCGGCGACCTCGCCAGCCGCAAGCGCAAGGCGCTGCGGCGCGAACGGCAGGCCGCCCGCAGCTTCGGCGGGACGATCCGCGCCCTGACCGGCGCGGCGATCCGCCCGGAGCACTGGGATGCCTTCTGGGCCTTCTACCAGGACACCGGCAGCCGCAAGTGGGGGCGGCCCTACCTGACGCGCGACTTCTTCGACCGCGTCCACCGCGACCTGCGCGACGACGTGCTGCTGGTCATCGCCGAGCGCGCCGGGCGGCCGGTCGCCGGGGCGCTGAACTTCCTCGGCCGGGACTGCATCTACGGCCGCTACTGGGGCTGCATCGAACAGCACCCGTTCCTGCATTTCGAACTGTGCTACCATCAGGCGATCGACTGGGCGATCGCGCATGGCCTGGCGCGGGTGGAGGCCGGGGCGCAGGGCGAACACAAGCTGGCGCGCGGCTACCTGCCGGTGGCGACGCATTCGCTGCACTGGATCGCCGATCCGGGGTTCCGCGCCGCGGTGGCGCGGTTCCTGGAGGCCGAGCGGCGGGCGGCGGACGAGGAAATCGAGGTGCTGACCGCCTGGGGACCGTTCCGGCGCGGCGGCCCGCAGGACGAGGAGAGGGCATGAGCAACACCGAGCTGCTTCCCGAGGCGGAGCGACGGGCGGCGCTGCCGGAGCTGGACGCCAGCGGCTGGCGCGCGGTTCCCGGCCGCGACGCGATCCGCAAGGTCTGGAAGTTCAGGAGCTTCAGCGAGGCCTGGGGCTTCATGGCCCGTGCGGCGCTGATCGCGGAGAAGATGAACCACCACCCGGAATGGACGAACATCTACAACGTCGTCGATGTCACGCTGACCACCCACAGCGCCGGCGGACTGACCGCGCTGGACACCAGGCTGGCGGCGGCGATGGACCGGCTTGCGCCCGGCGCCGAGGTGCAGACGGACCATTCCGAGCCGGTCATGTGCCTGTGCGGCGTGCCGCGCCCGGACCGGGGCGCGGATTAGGGCGCGGACCGGAGCGCGGACCGGATCGGGACCGCGGGCGGATCAGAGGCTGTCCACCATCCGCGCGCCGGACGAGACCTCGCATTCGCCGCCGGGCGGTTCGGGGTTGAGGACGGTCACCACCCCGTCCACCGCGAGCAGGGCATAGCGCCTCGAGCGGTTGTGGAAGCCCTTGGGAGGATAGGTGAAGTCCATGCCGATGGCGCGGGTGAACTCTGCCGCGGGGTCGCCGAGGGTGAGGATCCCCGCCCCGGCGGCACCGGTCGCCTCCTCCCAGGCCTTCAGGACATAGGGGTCATTGACGGCGATGCAGAGGACGGCATCCACGCCCTTGGCGCGCAGCGCGGGCATGGCGCGGATGAAGCCCGGCACATGCATCGTCGAGCAGGTGCCGGTGAAGGCCCCGGGCAGGCCGAAGATCACCACCTTGCGCCCGGCGAGAAGCGCCGCCAGATCGACCGACTCGACGCCGCCCGCGCCCATGCGCAGGAGCGTCGCCGCCGGCAGCCGGTCGCCCACCGAAATCGTCATCGCGCCTTCCCTTCCGTTGCGTTCCGCTGCGGCGGGGTTATAGCCTGCGCCCGACGCGCCGCCAGTGGAGGAGTTCATGCCGGGCATCGTGATCGTCGGGGCCGGACAGGCGGGGGCGTCGCTGGCGGCGAAGCTGCGCAGCCTCGGCCACGCCGGCGAGCTGACCCTGATCGGCGAGGAACCGGCGCCCCCCTACCAGCGCCCGCCGCTGTCCAAGGGCTACCTGCTGAAGGAGATGGAGCTCGAGCGGCTCTACCTGCGCAGCCACGACTTCTGGGACGAGCAGGGCATCACCCTGCGGCTCGGGACGCAGGTGAGCGCGATCGACACCGCGGCGCGGACGGTGACGGCGGGCGGCGAGACGCTGGGCTACGACCAGCTTGCGCTGACCACCGGTTCGGTGCCGCGGCGGCTTCCGGCCGCGATCGGCGGGGCGCTCGGCGGGGTCTATACCGTCCGCACCCTGGCCGACGTGGACGGCATGGCGCACGAGTTCCGCGCCGGGCGCCGCCTGCTGGTCGTCGGCGGCGGCTATATCGGGCTCGAGGCGGCGGCGGTCGGCGCGAAGCTCGGGCTCGACGTGACGGTGATCGAGATGGCGCCCCGCATCCTGCAGCGCGTCGCCTCGCCCGAGACGGCCGACTACGTGCGCAACGAGCACCTGCGCCACGGGGTGATGATCTACGAGGGCGTCGGGCTGAACCGGCTGACCGGGACGGACCGGGTCGAGAAGGCCGAACTGTCGGACGGGCGGGTGCTCGACACCGATTTCGTCATCGTCGGGGTCGGGATCGTGCCGGCGACGGCGCTGGCCGAGGCGGCGGGGCTGGCGATCGAGAACGGGATCCGGACCGACGAGATGGGCCGCACCTCGGATCCGCATGTCTGGGCGGCGGGGGACTGCGCCTCCTTCCCCTGGAAGGGCGGACGCATCCGGCTCGAAAGCGTGGGCAACGCCATCGACATGGCCGAGGCGGTGGCCGCCAACATGCTGGGCGCGAACGCGCCCTATGTGGCGCAGCCCTGGTTCTGGTCGGACCAGTACGACCTCAAGCTGCAGATCGCGGGGCTGAACACCGGCTATGACCGCATCGTCACCCGGCAGGGCGAGGAGGGCGTCTCGTTCTGGTACTACCGGGGCGCGGAGCTTCTGGCGGTGGACGCGATGAACGACGCCCGCGCCTACATGATCGGCAAGCGCCTGATCGAGGCCGGGCGGTCGCCGCCGGGCGAGGTGATCGCCGACCCGGCGACCAACCTCAAGGCGCTGCTGAAGGCGTGAGGATCGTCGGCGGCGAGCGGCGGGGCCTGAAGCTGGCCGAGGTCGGCGCGGGCGACCCGGCGGCGCGGCTGCGCCCGACCTCGGACCGGGTGCGCGAGGCGATCTTCAACCTGCTGATGAACGGCCCCTACGGCAACCCGGTCGCGGGGGCGCGGGTGCTGGACCTGTTCGCGGGCACCGGGGCGCTGGGGCTCGAGGCGCTGTCGCGCGGCGCGGCGCGGGTGGTCTTCGTCGAGGACGGGGCGGCGGCGCGGGCGCTGATCCGGCGCAACATCGAGCTGATGCGGGCGATGGGGGTGACGGACCTCTACCGCCGCGACGCCACCGCGCTCGGCCCGAACCGGGGCGCGCCCTTCGGGCTGGTCTTCCTCGATCCGCCCTATGGCCGGGGTCTGGGCGAGCGCGCGCTGGCCTCGGCGCGCGCCGGCGGCTGGATCGCGCCCGGCGCGGTCGTCGTCTGGGAGGAGGGCGGCCCCGTCACCCCGCCCGAGGGCTTCGCCCGCGCCGACGAGCGCCGCTATGGCGACACGGTGGTGACGATCCTGCGGGCGGCGGCATGAGGCCGGGCGCCGTCCTGTTCGACTGCGACGGGGTGATCGCGGACAGCGAGCAGATCGGCTTTGCCATGCTGATCGCGGAGTTCGCCGCCCACGGCCGGGCGGTCACGGCCGCGGAGCTGCGGCGGCAGTTCCTCGGCGGTACGATCGCGGGGCTGGAGGTGCGCGCCCGCGCGATGGGCGTGCCGCTGCCCGAGGGCTGGGCGGCGGGGTTCTACGAAAGGCTCTACGCGCGGCTGGCCGAGGGCACGCCGCTGGTGCCGGGGATCGAGGCGGTGCTGGACCGGCTGGACGCGGCAGGGATTCCCTATGCGGTGGGATCGAACGGCACCGCGCGCAAGATGGCGATCACGCTGGGCCAGCACCCGGCCATGTGGCGCCGGCTGGAGGGGCGGCTCTTTTCCGGGCAGGACCTTGGCCTAATCAAGCCCGAGCCCGGCCTCTACCTGCACGCGGCGGCGGCGCTGGGGGTGGCGCCCGCGGCCTGCGTGGTGGTCGAGGACAGCCCCGCGGGGGCGCGCGCGGCGGCGCGGGCGGGGATGCGCTGCCTCGGCTTCGCGCCGGAGGGCGACGGGGCGGCGCTGGCCGCCGAGGGCGCGCGGGTCTTTGCCGCGATGGCGGAGCTGCCGGGCCTTCTGGACCTTTAGGCCTTCAGGCCGCCCAGGTCGGGTGGAAGCGGCCGGCGGGCGAGAGGGTGAAGATCTCGCAGCCCGTGGCGGTCACGCCGACCGAATGCTCGAACTGCGCCGAGAGGCTCTTGTCGCGCGTCACCGCCGTCCAGTCGTCGGCGAGGATCTTGGTCTCGGGCCGGCCGAGGTTCACCATCGGCTCGATGGTGAAGAACATGCCCTCCTCGAGGATCGGGCCGGAGCCCGCCCGCCCGTAATGCAGCACGTTCGGCGGCGCGTGGAAGACGCGGCCGAGGCCGTGGCCGCAGAAGTCGCGCACCACGCTCATGCGGTGGCTTTCGACGTAGGTCTGGATGGCGTGGCCGATGTCGCCGAAGGTCTTGCCGGGGCGGACCGCCTCGATCCCCTTCATCAGGGCGTCGTGGGTGACCTGGATCAGGCGCTCGGCCTTGCGGCTGAGGGTGCCGGCCACGTACATCCGGCTGGTGTCGCCATACCAGCCGTCCACGATCACGGTGACGTCGATGTTGAGGATGTCGCCGTCGCGGAGCGCCTTCGGGCCGGGGATGCCGTGGCAGACGACGTGGTTGACGCTGATGCAGGAGGCATGGCGGTAGCCGCGGTAGCCGATGGTGGCCGAGACCGCGCCGGCGGCCTCGACGCGGCCGCGGATGAAGTCGTCGAGCGCCTCGGTCGTCACGCCGGGCGCGACCATCGGCGCGAGCGCGTCGAGGATTTCCGCCGCGAGCCGCCCAGCGCGGTGCATCCCGGCGAAGTCGGCCGGTTCGTAGATGCGGATGCCGTCCCGGGTCAGGCGGCCGCGCGGTTCGTCCACGTCATCCCTCCGCGTCGCTGCGGACGCAGGCTAGATAATGCCTCGCGGGCGGCTTGGCCAGAGAGGCGCGCGCGACGGCTTTCCGCGGCGCGCCCGCCGCCCTATACCGCGGGACCGGAACCAGCCGCTGCGCGAGACCGCCGATGCCGAACCCGACCGCCGCGATCCTGATTGTCGGTGACGAGATCCTCTCCGGCCGGACCCAGGACACCAATTCGCATTTCCTCGCCGGGGAACTGGCGCGCGCCGGGATCGACCTCCGCGAGATCCGCGTGGTGCCCGACCGGCACGCGGCCATCGTCGCGGCGGTGAACGCGCTGCGGGCGGCCTACGACCACGTCTTCACCTCGGGCGGGATCGGACCGACGCATGACGACATCACCGCCGATGCGGTGGCCGACGCCTTCGGCGTGCCGCTGGCTGTGCGGGCGGATGCCCATGCCATCCTCGCGGCGCATTACGCGGCGGCGGGACAGGAGTTCAACGCGGCGCGCCAGCGCATGGCGCGGATCCCGCCGGGGGCGACGCTGATCGACAACCCGGTCAGCGCGGCGCCCGGCTTCAGCCTCGGCAACGTGCACGTCATGGCGGGGGTGCCGTCGGTCTTCCGGGCGATGGTGGCGGCCGTCCTGCCCGGCCTGCCGGCGGGGCGGCCGGTGCTGTCGCGGTCGCTGCGGGTGGACCGGGGCGAGGGCGTGATCGCGGCGCCGCTGGCGGCGCTGGCGGCGGACTATGCCGACCTCTCCTTCGGCTCCTACCCGTTCCAGCGCGACGGCGCGCACGGGACGAACCTCGTCGTGCGCGGGACCGACGCCGCCCGGGTGGACGAGGCCTACGCCCGGATGGAGGCCCTGTTCGGGCCGGCCGCGGCATGAGCGCGGTTGCCGCGGCGCTGGAGGCGACCTGGCCGGCGGCCGCCGTCCACCGCGCCGGGCCCTGGGCCGTCCGCGAGGGACGGGGCGGCGGCCGGCGGGTATCCTGCGCGACCGCCGAGGGCGACTGGACCGCCGCCGACATCGCGCTGGCCGAGGCGGCGCAGGCGGCGCTGGGCCAGCCCTCGCTGTTCATGCTGCGCGCGGGCGAGACGGCGCTGGATGCGGCGCTCGAGGCGGCCGGCTACGCCGTCGAGGAGCCGGTCCGCCTGTGGTCCGGCGCCATCGCGGCGCTGGCGGTGGAGCCGCCGCCGCTGACGGCCTTCACGATCTGGCCGCCGATGGAGATCCAGCGGGCGATCTGGGCCGGGGGCGGGATCGGGCCGGCGCGGCTGGCGGTGATGGAGCGCGCGCCCGCGCCGAAGGCCGCGATCCTGGCGCGCGCCGGCGACCGGCCCTGCGGCGCGGCCTTTGCCTGCGTCCATGGCGGGATCGCCGTCGTCCACGCCCTGCATGTCGCCCCGGCGTTCCGGCGCCGGGGCGCGGCGCGGGCGATGATGGGGCGCGCGGCGGTCTGGGCGCAGGCGCAGGGGGCAGAAGAGCTGGCGCTGGCCGTGACGGCGGCGAACACGGCGGCGGGCCGGCTCTATGCTTCCCTCGGGATGGCGATTGTGGGACAGTGCCACTATCGCCGGAAGACGCCGCCAGAGGCATGACAGAGGACCCCAGCGCCGCGCGCCCGACGCGCCCGTTCCGCGCGGCGATCGTCCTTGCCGCGCTGGCGCTGTGGCTGCCGGGCGCCGCCGCCGCGCTGGACGCCGGGGCGGTGCTGCCGGCCGGGGCCATGCCCGGCGCGGAGCGGCAGGAGCGCAACACGACGGTCGGCCTGCCGCTCGACGTCTGGGACGGGCGGACGGTGCCGATGCGCGCGGCGGAGGGCAAGGCGGTGACGCGGGCCTGGCGCATCCCCGGCGCGGACCTGACGACGCTGGACGTGATGGCGCCGATCCGCGCGGCGCTGGAGGGCGCGGGCTATGACGTGCTGCTCGACTGCCAGCCCCGCGCCTGCGGCGGGTTCGACTTCCGCTTCGCGCTGCCGGTCCTGCCCGAGCCGGGGATGCATGTCGATCTGGGCGACTTCCGCTGGCTGACGGCCGAGAAGCCCGTCCCCGGCGGGACCGAGACGGTCGGCGTCCTGGTCAGCCGGTCGTCGAACGCGGCCTTCGTCCAGATCGTCACCGTCTCGCCGGCCGATCCGGCCCCGGCGCGCGATGCGCCCGCGGCGGCGACGGCCACGGGGGCGGCGACGGGGGCGGGCGATCCGGCGGCGGGCGGCGGAGCGGGGGTGCCGGGGGTGCCGGGTGGCGCGGACGGACCTGACGGCGCGGGCGGCGCGGCGGTGGCCGGGGGCGCGGCGGGGCCGGGCGGGGCGGCGGCCGCGGACGGCGCGGCGGGGCTGGCCGAGGCGCTGGAGCGCGACGGCCGCGCGGTGCTGGACGATCTGGTGTTCGAGCCCGGATCGGCGGCGCTCGGCGAGGGGGAGTTCGCCTCGCTCGCCGCGCTCGCCGCCTATCTGGCGGCCAATCCGGAGGCCGGGATCACGCTGGTCGGGCATACCGACCGCGACGGCTCGCTGGCCGCCAACATCGCCCTGTCGAAGCGGCGCGCGGCCTCGGTCGCGGACCGGCTGGCGGGACGCTACGGGATCGACCGCGCCCGCATCGGCGCCGAGGGCGTGGGCTTCCTCGCGCCGCGCGCGACCAACCTGACGCCGGAGGGGCGCGCCCTGAACCGGCGCGTCGAGGTGGTGCTGACCGCGGGCGGCTGACAGGCCCGCGGCCGGGGGCAATTCCCGGCCGCGCCGCTTCGTCCCACACCGTTCCGCAGCTTGTCCGCGCGCCGCCGGCCCAGGCGCCGGCGCGGCGGGTTCCTACCAGGCGTCCGGCCCCTTGTCGGCGAAGGCCGCCGCGAGGAAGTCGATGAAGGCGCGGACCTTGGGCTGGGTGAACCGGCCCGGCGGATAGACCGCGTAGATGCCCAGCGTCTCGACCGGCAGGCCGGGGATCGCCTCCTCGACAAGGCCCTGGCGCATCGCATCCGCGTAGAGGAAGGACGGCAGGTAGGCGATGCCGAGGCCCGAGATGGCCGCATTGAGCAGGGACTGCCCGTCGTTCACCGTCAGCCAGCCCGCGGTGCGGATCTGCCGCTTCTCGCCCGAGGGGGCGGTGATCTTCCACACGTTGCCCGAGGCCTGGTTCGAATAGTGCAGGAGCTTGTGTTCGTTGAGGTCGTCGATCTTGGTCGGGCGCCCGTACTTCTGGAAGTAGCTCGGCGCGCCGATCATGCGCTTGGCGGTCTCGGTCAGCTTGCGGGCGCGCAGCGTCGAATCCTCCAGCTCGCCGACGCGGATCGCCATGTCGAAGCCTTCGGAGATCAGCTCGACATAGCGGTTGTTCAGGACCATGTTCACCGTGATCTCGGGGTATTCGAGCAGGAAGTCCCCGAGGATCGGCGACAGGAGATTGACCCCGAAGTCGGTGGCGACGCTGATCCGGAGCAGGCCCGAGGGCGCCGACTGCATCGAGGTGACGAGCGCGTCGGCCTCGCCGGCATCGTTCAGCACCCGCCGCGCCCGGTCATAGTAGGCAAGCCCGATCTCGGTCGGGCTGACGCGGCGGGTCGTGCGGTTCAGGAGACGCGCGCCGAGGCGGGCTTCCAGCGCCGAGACATGCTTTGAGACGGCCGATTTCGAAATTCCCATCTTCTTGGCAGCATCGGTAAATCCCCCTTGGTCGACGACGGTGGCGAATGCCTCCATTTCCGTAAGACGGTCCATTGTGTACCCTTCAAAGACATTGCCCGCCGAGGGACGGTATCGGGTCCAATTCGGGCAAGAATTTGGACGTGTGCCGACAACACTGGGGTATTATGCAGGTTGTATGACGGCACCTGTGGACAATCGTGCCGGAGAGGTTAATGCGCGCCCCCGGACGGGCGCTTCACAGCCGGGCGGCGAGGCGGGTTCCCTGGTCGATCGCGCGCCGGGCATCGAGTTCGGCCGCGCGCTCTGCCCCGCCGATCAGGTGCAGCGCCGGGACCGCCGCGCGCAGGGCCCGGGCGAGGCCGTCCTCGGGCTCCTGGCCGGCGCAGAGGACGACCGTATCCGCCCCGATGAGTTCCGGATTTTCCCTTTCGGGTCCGTGGCTTATCAGGATCCCGCCGGGTTCGATCCGCTCGTAGTTCACGCCCCCCCGCATGGCCACGCCGCGGGCGGCGAGGGCGGCACGGTGGATCCAGCCGGTGGTCCGGCCGAGGCTGCGGCCCGGCTTCTCGGCCTTGCGCTGAAGGAGCGTGATGCGGCGGGCGGCGGGCGGCGGCGCGGGCCGGGTCAGGCCGCCCGGATCGCGGTCGGGAGAGGAGACGCCCCATTCGCGCCGCCAGGCCTCGGGGTCGGCCGCCGTGCCGGTGCCGTCATGGGCGAGGAAGGTCGCCACGTCGAAGCCGATCCCGCCGGCGCCGACGATGGCGACGCGCGCCCCGGCGCGGACGCGGCCGGTCAGGACGTCGGCATAGGTGGCGACATGGGGCAGGTCCTCGCCGGGGATGCCGGGCCGGCGCGGGCGGACCCCGGTGGCGAGGATCACCGCGTCGAAGCCGCCGAGCATCGCCGGGGTGGCGGCCGTGCCGAGGCGCAGGTCCACCGTGCTGTCGCCGAGCATGGTGCGGTACCAGGCGAGCAGGCCGTGGAACTCCTCCTTGCCGGGGACGACCTTCGCGAGGTTGAGCTGGCCGCCGATTTCGCCCGCCGCCTCGAACAGGGTCACGGCGTGGCCGCGCCCGGCGGCGGTGAGCGCCGCCGCGAGGCCCGCCGGCCCGGCGCCGACCACGGCGATGCGCCGGGGCTGCGCGGCGGGGCGGATCAGCAGCTCGGTCTCGTTGCAGGCCAGCGGGTTGACGAGGCAGGTCGCGAGGCGGCCGGCGAAGGTGTGGTCGAGGCAGGCCTGGTTGCAGGCGATGCAGGGCGCGATGCGGTCGGCCCGCCCGGCGCGCGCCTTGGCGACGAAATCGGGATCGGCGAGGAAGGGGCGGGCCATCGACACCATGTCGGCCGCGCCCTCGGCCAGCACCCGTTCGGCGACCTCGGGCGTGTTGATCCGGTTCGACGCGACGAGCGGGATGCCGACCTCGCCCATCATCCGGCGCGTGACCCAGGCGAAGGCGGCGCGCGGGACCGAGGTGGCGATGGTCGGCACCCGCGCCTCGTGCCAGCCGATGCCGGTGTTGATGATCGAGGCGCCGGCGGACTCGACCGCGCGGGCGAGGGTCACGACCTCGTCCCAGGTCTGGCCGTCCGGCACCAGGTCGAGCATCGACAGGCGGTAGATCACGATGAAGTCGCGCCCGACCGCGGCGCGGACGCGGCGCAGGATCTCGACCGGCAGGCGCATCCGGTTGGCGAAGGGCCCGCCCCAGCGGTCGCTGCGGCGGTTGGTGCGCAGCGCCAGGAACTGGTTGATGAAGTAGCCCTCGGAGCCCATCACCTCGACCCCGTCATAGCCCGCCTCGCGGGCGCGCGCGGCGGCGGTGGCGAAGGCGTCGATCTGGCGGGCGATGCCCGCCTCGTCCAGTTCGCGCGGCGTGAACGGCGAGATCGGGGAGCGGATCGCGGACGGCGCGACGCAGTCGGGGCCATAGGCATAGCGGCCGGCGTGCAGGATCTGCATCGCGATCAGCCCGCCCTCGTCATGGACGCGGGCGGTGACGGTGCGGTGGTTGGCGATGTCCTCCGGCCCGAAGAGCCCCGCCGCGCCGGGAAAGACCGCACCCTCGGCATTCGGCGCCATGCCGCCGGTGACCATCAGCGCCACCCCGCCCCTGGCCCGCGCGGCATAGAAGGCCGCGACGCGGCTCCAGTCGCGCGTCTCCTCGAGGCCGGTATGCATGGACCCCATCATGACGCGGTTGGGCAGCGTCAGGTGGCCGAGGTCGAGCGGCCGGAAGAGATGCGGATAGTCGGTCATGGCTGTCCTTCCCGGTGCCCGACTGTGCCGGGCCGCGGCGCGCGCGTCACGCCCGACGCCGCGTCACGGCCGGGCTCAGCCGCCGGTTTCGGCACAGTGGCGGCGGAAGGCCTTCTTCAGCATGTCGAGTTCGGCCCGCAGCAGGTCCACCTCGGCGCGGACATCGGCCTCGACCACCGCCCCGGTCATGATGCTGAAGGCGCCGAGCTGGTCGCCGGTGGCGCTGTCGCGGACGAGGAAGGTCTGCACGCCGTCGTTCAAGAGCTCGGCCGGGATCGGCGCGCGCGCCGTCCAGCGGCCGCCCTGTTCGGTCAGGCTGAGGCCGTCGAGCGGGCGTTCCTGGTGGACGATCTCGATGGCGGGCGGCGCGCCGCCCGGCAGGGCGCCCTCGAACAGGCCCTCCCAGATTCCCGCCCTGATGCGCGACACGGCCAGAGTCAGCGCGGCCACCGTCGGCCCCCCGTCACAGCGCCGCACGCGGGCGGCGGCTGAAGGTCAGATCCCTCAGCACGATCTGATTGAACGCAGGCCCCTCGAAGATCAAGTCCACCCAGGCCTTCTCGACCCGCTTTTCGTTCAGGCTGGAATAGCCGAGATCGAACTCGGCCGCCGGCTGGTCGAGCCCGAGATCGAACTCGCGCACGATCTGTTCGGTGTTCGGGCCGTGGCGCACGTTCAGGCGGGCGAAGATCTCGATCGGGCGCTCGAGTTCGAAGAGCGCCTGCGCGCGCAGAACATGGCTGCGCGAGAGGCCGCGCAGCGCCGCCTCCGGCAGATCGACGACGAGCGACAGGTAGGACCCGTCGAAGCGGAACACGTCGATGCGGAAGCCGAAGGCGTTGCGGTCGTCGGGGCGGGTGTTGCGGATCTGGCGGACGCAGAGCTCGCTCTGCCGGCAGTCGTGGAACAGGGTCGTGTCGGCGGCGATGGCCGCCGGGCTGCCGACCGCCGCCTGCCCGGCGGGAAGGGCGGGCCGCCGCCACGGCTCGGGGCGCCAGGCCCAGTCGGACTGGAGCGGCGCGTCGATGCCGGCTCCGGGCGGCGCCGCCAGCCGTTCGTCGGCGGCGCGGACGAACATGTCGATGGCGTCGCGGGTGCGGCGGGCGCGGCTGCGCAGCGCCTTCAGCGTGCCGGGGTCGGCCTCGTGGACGGCGGCGGCGTCGGCGGCCCAGGCCTCGGCATCGCGGCGGGTGCCGAGCCTTTCGCGCAGGGACTGCCAGCGTGTCGTCAGTGCCATCGCCCGCCCCGTCCCCTCACCCGGATCCGCGCTGCCCCGGCGCCCGCCGCGGGGGTCATGCCGCGCCCTCCCCTACTGGTCCATGTAGACGTGGCTTTCGCCCTTCGCGCCGGGATGCGTCACCGCGCCCCAGCGCGCGCCGCCGACAAGGCGCGCGAACTTGTGCACCGCACCGCTGGTATAGGCCGTCTTGCGCGGTCCCTTCCATTCGGCCTTGCGCTTCGCCAGCTCTTCGTCCGACAGGGCCACCGACAGTTCGCCGGTCAGCGCGTTCAGCGTGATCATGTCGCCGTTCCTCAGAAGCGCGATCGGCCCGCCATGCGCGGCCTCGGGGCCGACGTGACCCACGCAGAATCCCCGCGTCGCGCCGCTGAAGCGGCCGTCGGTGATCAGCGCCACCTTCTTGCCCATGCCCTGACCCGACAGGGCCGCCGTGGTCGCCAGCATCTCGCGCATGCCGGGGCCGCCCGCCGGGCCCTCGTTGCGGATGACGATGACCTCGCCCTCCCTGTATTCGCGCTTCCTGACCGCCTCGAAGGCGTCCTCCTCGCATTCGAAGACGCGGGCCGGGCCGGTGAAGACCTGCTCGGCCTCGGTCATGCCGGCGACCTTCACGATGGCCCCGTCGGGCGCGAGGTTGCCGCGCAGGCTGACCACGCCGCCGGTCTTGGTGATGGGGTTGCTGATCGGGTGGATCACCCGGCCGTCGGCCTCGCCGCGGATCTCGTCCAGGCTTTCGCCCAGGGTCTTGCCCGAGGCGGTGATGCAGTCGAGGTGAAGAAGGCCCGCCTTGGCCAGTTCCTTCATCACCACCGCCACGCCGCCGACCTCGTGCAGGTCCTTGGCGACATAGCGCCCGCCCGGCCGCAGATCGACGAAATAGGGCGTGTCGCGCATGATGTCGGCGACATCGAAGAGGTCGAAGTCGATCCCCGCCTCGTTGGCGATGGCGGGAAGGTGCAGCGCCGCGTTGGTCGAGCCGCCGGTGCAGCCCACGACGCGCGCCGCGTTCTCGAGCGCCTTGCGCGTCACGATGTCCCGCGCGCGGATGTTCTTCTCGATCAGGTTCATCACCGCCACGCCCGAGGCCTCGCAGAACTGGTCGCGGGATTCGTAGGGCGCCGGGGCGCTGGAGGAATTCAGCAGGGCCAGCCCGATGGCTTCCGACACGCAGGCCATGGTGTTGGCGGTATACTGCGCGCCGCAGGCGCCCGAGGACGGGCAGGCCACCCGCTCCATGATCTCCAGCTCCGCGTCCGACAGGTTCCCCGCCTGGTGCCTGCCCACGGCCTCGAACATGTCCTGCACGGTGATGTCCTGGCCGTTGTAGCGGCCCGGCAGGATCGACCCGCCATAGATGAACACGCTGGGAACATTGAGGCGCACCATCGCCATCATCATCCCCGGCAGGCTCTTGTCGCAGCCCGCAAGCCCGACCAGCGCGTCATAGCAGTGCCCGCGCATGGTCAGTTCCACGGTGTCGGCGATGGCGTCGCGGCTGGCGAGCGACGACCGCATCCCTTCATGCCCCATGGCGATGCCGTCGGTGACGGTGATGGTGGTGAACTCGCGCGGGGTGCCGCCGCCCTTCTTCACCCCCTGCTTGACGACCTGGGCCTGGCGGTTCAGCGCGATGTTGCAGGGGGCGGCCTCGTTCCAGCAGGTGGCGACGCCGACCCAGGGCTGGTGGATTTCCTCCTCGGTGATGCCCATCGCGTAGAAATAGCTGCGGTGCGGGGCGCGGGCCGGGCCTTCGGTGACGTGGCGGCTGGGCAGTTTCGACTTGTCGAAACGGGCGTTGGTGGGCATCGGCGTCTCCGGCGGATGGGTCGGGCGGAAGGGTCGCCGGAAGGGATAGTGAAGCGGGCCCCCGCGCACAAGGCCGGCCGGGCGCTGGCGGGGGCCCGAGAGGGGGCCGCCTTGCGCGGCGGGGCCGGCTTGGTATGAGGGGCCATGCAGGAACGCGGACTGAACTTCATCGTCTACGACCCCGGCCGGCTGATCTATGTGCTGGGGCCGAAGCTCGGCTCGACCGGGACGGTCGATCTGTTCGTGCGCCTCGCCGGCATCGAGACGGCGCAGGGCAGCGTCCGCGGCGCCGCCGAGGAGGCGATGGCGACCGGGCGCTTCGCGGCCGAGGGCGTGCAGTTCCTGCGCGGCTACCACCGCCGCCTGCGCGAGCTGCGCGCCGCCTATCCGGACTATGCGCTGTTCGCCAACATCCGCGATCCCTATGCGCGCATCCTGTCGAACTACTACAGCAAGATGAACCGCTATGCCGCGCGCTTCGCGCCGGGCGTGTTCCGCTATGGCAAGCTGCATCAGGTGCTGAAGGGGCCGGGCCGCTGGACGGACAACCGGCACGGCAACAAGGCGATGCACCGCAGGATCCCGTTCCTGGAGATGCTGCGCGGGCTCGAACGCCACGGCATCGACTTCGACCCGCATTTCAACCTGCAGAGCGTCGTGCTCGACCTCGCGGACACGCCCTATGACCGGCTGTTCCGCATCGAGACGCTCGACGACGAGCTTCTGCCCGCGCTGGCCGGCCGCGGCGTCGCGCCGGCGCTGCTGGCGCGGGTGTCGGGGCTGAACCGGCGCAACCAGTCGGCCTATGACCGGGATGTCGGGGCGCTGTTCACGCCCGAGGCCTGCGCCATCATCGAGCGCCTCTACGCGCGGGACTTCGACGCGCTGGGCTATCCGCGGCGGACGGCATGAGGCGCGGCCCGCCGTCCGGCAGCGACGCGGCGGTGCCGCTGGCGCGCCGTGCGTTTGCCGGCGGACCTGATAAGGTGGCGGCAGACCCGCTGCCGAAGGACATGCGATGCCAGGGCGCGCCGATTTCCTTGCCACGCTGAGCGCGACCCTCGACGGGATCGGGCGCGACGGGCTGACCAAGCGCGAACGGCCGATCACCTCGCCGCAGGGCGCGCGCATCACCGTCGGCGGGCGCGAGGTGCTGAACCTCTGCGCCAACAACTACCTCGGCCTTGCCGACGACCCGCGCCTTGTCGCGGCGGCGAAGCAGGCGATGGACACGCACGGCTTCGGCATGGCCTCGGTGCGCTTCATCTGCGGCACGCAGGACCTGCACCGCGCGCTGGAGGCGCGCATCGCGCGCTATCTCGGCAAGGATGACGCGATCCTGTTCGCGGCCTGTTTCGACGCCAATGGCGGGCTGTTCGAGCCGCTGCTCGGCCCCGAGGACGCGGTGGTGTCCGACAGCCTGAACCATGCCTCGATCATCGACGGCATCAGGCTCTGCAAGGCGCGGCGCTACCGGTTCGCCAATTCCGACATGGACGATCTCGAGGCGCAGCTCCGGCAGGCGCGGGCCGACGGGGCGCGCTTCGTCCTGATCGCCACGGACGGCGTGTTCTCGATGGACGGATACTTCGCCAGGCTGCCCGAGATCCGGGCCCTGGCCGATGCCCATGACGCGCTGGTGATGGTGGACGACTGCCACGCCACCGGATTCGTCGGGCCGCAGGGGCGCGGCACGCCGGCGCGGGCCGGGGTCGAGGCGGACATCCTGACCGGCACGCTGGGCAAGGCGCTGGGCGGGGCGCTCGGCGGCTATGTCGCCGGCCCGCAGCCGGTGATCGACCTTCTGCGCCAGCGGGCGCGGCCCTACCTGTTCTCGAACGCGCTGCCGCCCGCGGTGGTCGGCGCGGGACTGGCCGCCATCGACATCGCGGAGGGCGCCGACGACCTGCGCGCGCAGCTTGCCGCCAATGCGCAACACTGGCGCGCGGGGCTTGAAAAGGCGGGCTTCAGGCTGCTGCCGGGAGAGCATCCGATCGTGCCGGTGATGCTGGGCGAGGCGCGGCCGGCGCAGGCGATGGCGGCGGAACTGGACCGGCGGGGCGTGTATGTGGCGGGGTTCTTCTTCCCGGTGGTGCCGCAGGGTCAGGCGCGCATCCGCACGCAGATGAACGCGCGGCTGACGCGGGCGGACCTGGACTTCGCGCTGGGCGCGTTCGAGGAGGCAGGACGGGCGGTGGGAGCGATCTGAGATGCGCAACGACATGAAGGCGCTGGTCAAGGCAAGGCCCGAGCCCGGCCTGTGGATGGAACACCGCCCGGTGCCCGAGATCGGGCCGGACGACGTGCTGATCCGCATCCGCAAGACCGGCATCTGCGGCACCGACATCCACATCTGGAACTGGGACGACTGGGCGCGGAGGACCGTCCCCGTGCCGCTGGTGACGGGGCACGAATTCGCCGGCGAGATCGTCGAGATCGGCCGCAACGTCGAGGGGCTGGCGATCGGGCAGCGCTGTTCCGGCGAGGGCCACCTGATCGGCAGGACCAGCCGCCAGAGCCGGTCGGGCCGCTTCCACCTCGACCCCGAGACCCGCGGCATCGGCGTCAACGAACCCGGCGCCTTCGCCGAATACCTGCGCCTGCCCGCCTTCAACGTCGTGCCCCTGCCCGACGCCATCGACGACGAGATCGGCGCCATCCTCGACCCGCTGGGCAACGCGGTCCATACCGCGCTGAGCTTCGACCTGATCGGCGAGGACGTGCTGGTCACCGGCGCGGGGCCGATCGGCATCATGGCCGCCGCCGTCGCCCGCCATGTCGGCGCCCGCCACGTCGTCATCACCGACATCAACCCGGCGCGGCTCGACCTTGCGGCGCAGGTGGCCGACGTGGTGCCGGTCAACGTCGCGGAGGAGGACCTCAGGGACGTGGTGGCGCGGCTGAAGCTCGCCCAGGGCTTCGACGTCGGCATGGAGATGTCGGGCAGCCAGGCCGCGCTGGACCAGATGGTCGAGAACATGGTGATGGGCGGGCGCATCGCGCTGCTCGGCATCCCGCCGGGCAAGTCCCCGGTGGACTGGTCGCGCATCGTCTTCAAGGCGATCACGATCAAGGGCGTCTATGGCCGCGAGATCTTCGAGACCTGGTACAAGATGATCGCGATGCTGGAGAACGGGCTCGACGTGCGGAAGGTCATCACCCACCGCTTCCGCGCCGAGGACTTTGCCGCCGGGTTCGAGACGATGCGGTCGGGCCTGTCGGGCAAGGTCGTGCTGGACTGGACCTAGGCCGGGCGGGGCCGGGGCGCGGCAGGGGCTTTGCTTCGGCGCCGGGCCGGATTATTGCCGGGGCCAGCGACCCGAACGGCGGAGCCCTCCCCGTGCCCATCGAGACCTGGCTTGCCTTCACCGCCGCCGCCACGGTCCTGCTGGTGATTCCGGGGCCGACGATCCTTCTCGTCGTCAGCTATGCGCTGGGCCAGGGCTGGCGCGCGGCGCTGCCCACCGCGGTCGGGGTGGCGCTGGGCGATTTCACCGCGATGTCGCTGTCGATGCTGGGCATCGGGGCGCTGCTGGCCGCGTCGGCGACGCTGTTCACGGTGCTGAAGTTCGCCGGCGCGGCCTACCTGATCTGGCTGGGGGTGAAGCTCTGGCGCGCCGGCGGAACGCTGGAGGCCAGCCCGATCACCGACCGCGCCACGCTGGCGCGGATGGTCGGCCATGCCTGGATCGTCACCGCGCTCAACCCCAAGTCGATCACCTTCTTCGTCGCCTTCCTGCCCCAGTTCGTCAGCCCGGAGGGCGACGTCCGCCGCCAGATGCTGATCTTCGGGGCGACCTTCCTGACGCTCGCCTTCGCCAATGCGCTCGGCTACGGGCTGGTCGCCAGCCGCGCCCGCCGGCTGGTCCGCGACCGCCGCGCGGTCGCCCGGCTCAACCGCGCGGGCGGGTCGCTGCTGATCGGCGCGGGGGTGGTGACGGCCGCGGCGCGGCACGGCGCCTAGATGCCCGCATACCAGTCGTAGCCGCGGTCGGCCCAGTAGCTGCCCCGTCCGCCGCCGAAGGGCAGCAGGCTGTCGGCAAGCTCGATCCCGCGGATGTACTTGGCCTGCTTGTAGCCCAGCGCGCGTTCGACGCGCAGGCGCAGCGGCGCCCCGTTCGCCACCGGCAGGCGGGCGCCGTTCATGCCCCAGGCGAGGATCGTCTGCGGGTGCCAGGCGTCGATAAGGTCGTGCGATTCGTAGTAGGTCACCGCGCCGGAGAGGCTGCGCTCGACGGTGTCGAAGCAGTGGAACACGACATAGCGCGCGGCGGGCTTCGGCCGCGCGATGTCGAGAACGCGGCCGAGGGGCGTGCCGGTCCATTCGGCGATGCAGCTCCAGCCCTCGACGCAGTCGTGGCGGGTGATCTGGCTGCGCACGGGCATCGCGCGCAGGTCGGCGAGCGACAGCGAGATTGGGCGCTCCACCAGCCCGGTCACGCTCAGCCGGTAGCCGGCGAAGCCGCCGTCGCGCAGCGCGGCATAGGCGGGATCGTCGGGGTCGGTGCTGCCATTCGGGCGCATCCCCTGGCGGATGTCGGCGCGGCTGTATTCCGGCGCCAGCGTCCGCCCGCCGCCGAGCGCGCGCTGCGCCCGGTAGGTCAGGCCGTTGGCGGCCGCCATGGCGCGGCGCAGCGCGGTGTCGCGGTCGAGGACGCGGCAGGCCGAGAGGCCGAGCGCGGCGGCGCCGAGCGCGCCGGCGCGCAGGAAGCTGCGGCGGTTCATCGGGCGTCTCCTTCGCTGTCGATGCGGGACCAGCCGGTGACGATCGCGCGCAGCTCGTTCAGCGGGCCGGCGAGAAGGATCATCAGCATGTGGACGAGGAAGAAGGCGGCAAGCAGGACCATCACCGCGAAGTGGATCGTGCGCGCCGTCTGCCGGCCGCCGAAGAGGTCGAGCGTCCAGGGCATCCAGCTGTTGAACCAGGGCGACATCGTCAGCCCGGTCAGGATCATCAGCGGCAGCAGGACGAAGAGGACGCCGGCATAGCTGAGCTTCTGCAGGGCGCCGTAGCCGCGGCCGTGGCGGAAGCGCAGGCGGGCGTGGTCGGCGATGTCGCGCGGCAGGGCGCGCAGGTCGCGCGCGGTGGGGATCAGGTCGCGGACATGGCGGTTCCACAGGCTGGCGGCGAGCCAGAGGGCGAGGGTCGCGACGAGGAGCCAGGCGAAGAAGAAGTGGATCACCCGGCCGGTGGCGAGGCTGCGGTAGCTCGGGATGGTGAGGGCCGGGGGAAAGGCCTGCGCCTGATCGCCGTGCAGGCCGAGAAGGCCGGTGGTGTCGAACTCGGCCCCGAGGATGCGGGTGACGCCGCGCCGGGATGCGCCCTCGCCGGCGGTCCCGATCCCGAACACGGCGTTGTCAAAGCCGAAGCCGCTTTCCATGCCGATGTAGAGCACGGGATGGGCGTTGAAGATCTGCAGGCCGGTCAACGTCAGGAAGAACAGGCAGACCGCCCACAGCCAGTGCGTGATCCGGGTCCAGACGGATTGCCGGTAGACGAGCGGTCCCTTCCTTGCGCTGGCCATGATCTTCCTCCCCCTGCGGCGGCGTCTCGGCCAAGCTACGCAACCCGGGCGGGGAAAGTTGCGCGGGCGTCGAACGCGGGGTTCTGGCGTTTTGCCCGCGCGCGTGGTCCTCTGCCCGCCGACCGAGCGAGGAGACCGGGATGCCCCCTGCCGCTGTGCCGGCCGCCTATGCGCCGCACGACCGCCTGATCGCAACCGCCCGGGCAAGGCCGCAGCTCTGGCGGCTTGCCGCCGGGACGGTGCTGGGCACGGCGGTCTATGTCGCGCTGATCGCCGGGATGTTCCTCTACATCCGGCTGGCGCACGGGATGTTCGTCGCCGCGGCGATCGGCATGGCGCTGCCGGCGGGGGCGACGCCGGGCACGCTGGTCCTGCTCCTCTACTCCTTCGCCGGGCTGGCGGTGGGCGCCTTCATCGCCGTGCGCGCCCTGCACGGGCGCAGCGCCGCCACGCTGTTCGGCCCCGCGCCCCGGCCGGTCCTGCGCGACGCGGCGCTGGTCGCGGGGCCGGTGATCCTGCTGCATGCCGTGATCCTGCCGCTGGCGCTGCGGGGCGGCGCAAGCCCGCACGTGCCGCCGGCGACGGTGCTGCTCTGGCTGCCGGCCGCGCTGCCCGCGCTGCTGATCCAGGTCGGGGCGGAGGAGGTCGCCTTCCGCGGCTACCTGCAGAGCCAGCTTGCGGCGCGGTTCCGCGCGCCCTGGGTCTGGATCGGGGGACCCTCGCTTCTGTTCGCCGCCGGCCACTACGCGCCCGCCGCCTATGGCCCGGCGGCCGTTCCGGTGGTGATCTGGGCCTTCGCCTTCGGCTGCCTCGCCGCCGACCTGACGGCGCGGACCGGCAATCTCGGCGCCGCCATCGGGCTGCACTTCGCGTCGAACTTCGCGGCGCTGTTCCTGCTGGGCCTCGCGGGCAACATGGACGGTCTGGCGCTGTGGACCATCGCGCCCGATTTCGGCGATCCCGGAACCCTGACCGGCTTTCTCGCGGCGGATTTCCTGATGCTGGCGGTCGCATGGCTGCTGGCCCGCACGGTGCTGCGCGTCTGATTGCAATCCGCCCCCCGCGGGACTATTTCAGAAGGCCACGGCGACCGATGACAGGCAGGCGGCGATGAACTGGATCACCAACTACGTCCGGCCGAAGATCAATTCGCTCTTCTCCCGCCGCGAGGTGCCCGAAAACCTGTGGTCCAAGTGCCCGGAATGCGGGACGATGCTGTTCCACCGGGAACTGTCGGACAACCTCAACGTCTGCACCAACTGCGACCACCACATGGCGATCTCGCCGCGGGCGCGCTTCGAGGCGCTGTTCGACGCCGGCGCCTATACCGAGATCAAGGTGCCCGAGCCGATCGCCGACCCGCTGCACTTCCGCGACCAGAAGCGCTACCCCGACCGGCTGAAGGCGGCGCAGAAGGAGACCGGCGCCAGGGACACGATGCTGGTCGCCGAGGGCGAGATCCAGCGCACGCCGGCGGTCGTGGCGGCGCACGACTTCGCCTTCATGGGCGGGTCGATGGGGATGGCCGTGGGCAACGCGATGATCGCGGCGGCCGAGCGGGCGGTGAAGCGCAAGCTGCCGCTCGTCGTCTTCACGGCGGCGGGGGGCGCACGGATGCAGGAGGGCATCCTGTCGCTGATGCAGATGCCGCGCACCACGGTCGCGGTCCAGATGGTCAAGGAGGCGGGGCTTCCCTACATCGTGGTGATGACGCATCCGACGACCGGCGGGGTGACGGCGAGCTATGCCATGCTGGGCGACGTGCAGATCGCCGAACCCGGCGCGCTGATCTGCTTCGCCGGGCCGCGGGTGATCGAGCAGACGATCCGCGAGAAGCTGCCCGAGGGCTTCCAGCGCGCCGAATACCTGCTCGACCACGGGATGCTGGACCGGGTGGTGCACCGCCGGAAGATGCGCGACGAGCTGGCGACGCTGATCCGGCTCTTGATGAACAAGCCCGCCGCCGTCAAGGGCGACCTGCCGAAACCCGAGCCCGCGCCGGTACAGGCCGCCGCCGCCGAATGACCGCGGCGGGATCGGACGTCATCCTCGAACGGATGATGTCGCTGCACCCGAAGGTCATCGACCTGACGCTCGACCGCGTGCACCGGCTGCTCGGCCGGCTCGGCCATCCCGAACGCGCGATCCCGCCGGTGATCCACATCGCCGGCACGAACGGCAAGGGCTCGACCCAGGCGATGATCCGCGCCGGGCTGGAGGCCGCGGGGCAGAAGGTCCATGCCTATACCTCGCCGCATCTGGCGCGCTTCCACGAGCGCATCCGGCTGGCCGGTTCGCTGATAGCCGAGGATCACCTCGCTTCGGTGCTGGCCGAATGCGAGGCGGCGAACGGCGGCGCTCCCATCACCTTCTTCGAGATCACGACCTGCGCCGCCTTCCTGGCCTTCGCCCGCACCGGGGCGGACTGGACGCTGCTCGAGGTCGGGCTCGGCGGGCGGCTGGACGCGACCAACGTGATCGACGCGCCGCGGCTGACGGTGATCACGCCGGTGTCGCTCGACCACGAGCAGTATCTCGGCGACACCATCGCCGCGATCGCGGGCGAGAAGGCGGGGATCATCAAGCGCGGCGTCCCGGTGGTGGTGGGGCCGCAGGCGGAGGAGGGCCTCGAGGTGATCGAGGCGCGGGCGGCGCGGCTTGGCGCGCCGGTGCTGGCCGCGGGCCAGCACTGGCAGGCGCGGGAGGAGCGCGGGCGGCTCGTCTTTGCCGACGAGACCGGGCTTCTCGACCTGCCGCTGCCGAACCTCGCCGGGCCGCACCAGATCGAGAACGCGGGCGCGGCGCTGATGGCGCTGCGCCGGCTCGGCTTCGGCGAGGCGGAATGCGAGGCGGCGGTGACGCGCGCCGAATGGCCGGCCCGGATGCAGCGGCTGCGGCGCGGGCCGCTGGTCGAGGCGGCGGGCACCTGCGAGCTGTGGCTCGACGGCGGGCACAACCCGGCGGGCGGGGCGGCGGTGGCGGCGACGCTGGCGCGGATGCCGGCCCGGCCCACCCATCTTGTCGTGGGGATGCTGAACACCAAGGACATCGCGGGCTACCTGCGGCCGCTGGCGGCGGTGGCGGCGAGCCTGACGGCGGTGTCGATCCCCGGCGAGAAGAACACCCTGCCGGCGGCGGCGACCCAGGAAGCGGCGCGCGCGGCGGGGATCGCGGCGGAAACCGCCGAGTCGGTCGGCGCGGCGGTGGCGCGGCTGGCCGCGGCCCATCCCGGCGCGCGCATCCTGATCTGCGGCTCGCTCTACCTCGCCGGGTCGGTCCTGCGCGAGAACGGCTAGGGCGCGGGCGCGGGCGGGACGGGCCGGCGGAAGGTCACCGTCGTCGGCCGGTCGTAGCCCGGATGCGCGCTCCGCCCCGCCTCGGCGAAGCCCATCGCCCGGAAGGCTTCGTGGTTCTCGGTGAGCTCGACGCGGGTCTGAAGCTCCAGCACCGGCAGGCCGAGCGCGCGGGCGCGGGCCTCGGCATGGCCGATCATCCGGCGCGCGTGGCCCTCGCGCCGGCGGGCGGCGGCGACGGCCAGCTTGCCGAGGTAGAGGCAGCCGGGCCGGGGCGTCAGGATCATGCAGGCGACCGTCGCGCCGTCGTCCTCCATCACCCAGAGTTCGGCGTCCGCGGCCAGCGCGGCGAGCGACGGCGCGGTCAGCGCGCCGGCCGAGGACGGCGGGTCGATCCGCCCGGCCATGAAGGCGAAGGCGTCGCGGATCAGCGCCAGCACCGGCGCCATGTCGTCGGCGGGGCCGAGCCGGCGCGGGGCGAGGATGCGGGGCAGGCCGTCGGCAAGGCGGAGCCAGGGCAGGTGTTCGTTCCAGTGGTCGTGTCCGGCGGGCGCGTAGGCGGCGGGATCGTCGAGCGTGGCGGCGTAGAGGTCGGTCTCCTGCGGGCGCTCCGCCGTCTCGTAGGACAGGGGCGTGCCGCAGCGCGGGCAGAAGCTGCGGGTGACGCCGGGCGAGGAGGCGAAGACCGCCCTCTCCCCCGTCCAGCGCAGGCGGTCGCGCCGCACGCCGAGGAAGCTCGTGAAGGGCGCGGCGGTGGCGCGGCGGCAGCTTTCGCAATGGCAGTGCGCCATCCATGCCGGCGGGCCGTCGAAGCGGTAGCGCACGGCGCCGCAGAGGCAGCGCCCGGTTCCGCCGTCGGGTCCTGTCGCGGTTGCGGCCATGGCCCGCATTTGCCGGCCGCGGGCCGGCGGCGTCAAGGCCGCGTCAAGGCCGGCTCAAGGTCGCCCTGGGGCGGCGGCCTTCCATATCTTGGGGATAACGCGCCTGAACCCACGACAGGAAGTGGGGGGCGGTTGACTCGCGCCCGCCGAGGCCCAAGGATTGCGGACCGCCCGGAATCAGCCGGGCGCTGCGAGCGGAACCGATCCTTGCGCCTGACGCGCCTGCGGCTGAACGGCTTCAAGAGCTTCGTCGATCCGACCGATGTCGTGATCCGCGAGGGCCTGACCGGCATCGTCGGGCCGAACGGCTGCGGCAAGTCGAACCTGCTCGAGGCGCTGCGCTGGGTGATGGGCGAGAACCGCCCGACGGCGATGCGCGGCGAGGGGATGGAGGACGTGATCTTCGCCGGCGCCGCCAGCCGCGGGGCGCGGCATTTCGCCGAGGTCTCGGTGACGATCGACAATGCCGAGCGGCGCGCGCCGCCGGGGCTGAACGACGAGGACACGCTGGAGATCACGCGGCGGATCACGCGCGACGCGGGCTCGGCCTATCGCGCCAACGGCCGCGAGATCCGCGCCCGCGACGTGCAGATGCTGTTCGCCGACGCCTCGACCGGATCGCACAGCCCGGCGCTGGTCCGCCAGGGGCAGATCAGCGAGCTGATCAACGCGCGGCCGAAGAGCCGCCGCCGGGTGCTGGAGGAGGCGGCCGGAATCTCGGGCCTCTACCAGCGGCGGCACGAGGCGGAACTGAAGCTCCAGGCGGCCGAGGCGAACCTCCAGCGCGTGGACGACGTGGTGGAGGGCCTGTCCCAGCAGCTGCAGGCGCTGGCGCGGCAGGCCCGCCAGGCGGCGCGCTACCGCGAGATCGGCGAGGACCTGCGGCGCGCCGAGGGGATGCTGCTGTTCCGGCGCTGGCGCGAGGCCGACGCGGCGCGGGCCGCGGCCGGGGCGGACCTGCGGGCGCGCCTGGCCGCCGCGGCGCAGGCCGAGACGGCGGCGCGGGCGGCGGGCCGGGCGCGCGAGGCGGCGGAGGCCGCGCTGCCCCCCGCGCGCGAGGAGGAGGCGATCGCCGGCGCGGTCCTCCAGCGGCTGGCGGTGGAGCATGACGGGCTGCGCGCCGAGGCCGGGCGCGCGCGCGCGGCGATCGCCGAGCTGGAGGCGCGGATCGCCGATCTCGACCGCGACCGCGACCGCGAGGCGGCGCTCGACCGCGACGCGGCCGGCACCGTCGCCCGCCTCGCCGAGGAGGCGCGGCTTCTGACCGCCGCGCGCGAGGGGCACGAGGCGCGGCTCGCCGAGGCGGCGGCGGCGGCGGGCGAGGCGGCCGCGGTCCTGTCGGCCGCGGAGACCGCGCTCAGCCAGCTGACCGAGGACGTGGCGCGGCTGGCGGCGCGCCACCAGTCGGCCGAGCGCCTCTTGGCCGACACGCGGACGGTCCTGACCCGCAGCGAGGAGGCCGCGGCGGAGGCGCGGGCCGCGGCGGAGCGGGCGGGCGCGGCGCTGGCCGCGGCCGAGGCGGCGGCGGCGGAAGCGGCGGGGCGGCTGCGGGACGCGCAGGCGGCGGCGGAAGCGGCGGAGGCGGCGCTGGCTTCGGCCGACGAGGCGCAGACCGAGGCGCAGGCGCGCGAGAGCGCGGCGCGCGCGGCGCGGGCGGAGGCCGAGGGCGAGGCCGGCGCGCTGCGGGCCGAGGCGGCGGCGCTGGCGCGGCTGGTCGAACGCGAGGCGCAGGCCGGGGCCCAGGTGCTGGACCGCGTGACGGTCGCGAAGGGCTTCGAGAAGGCGCTGGGCGCGGCGCTGGCCGACGACCTGCGCGCGCCCGAGGCCGGCCCCGGCCGGCCCACCGGCTGGACCCTGCTGCCGGATTACGGCGCGGCGGCGCCGCCGCTGCCCGAGGGCGTGCGCCCGCTGTCGGAGGTGGTCGCGGTGCCCCCCGTCCTGGCGCGGCGGCTGGGCCAGACCGGTCTGGTCGCGCGCGACCGCGGCGCGGCGATCCAGCCCCTGCTGCGCCCGGGGCAGCGCATCGTCTCGGCCGAGGGCGACCTCTGGCGCTGGGACGGGTTCCGCGCCGCGGCCGAGGACGCGCCCTCGGCGGCGGCCCTGCGGCTCCAGCAGCTCAACCGGCTGGTCGAACTGAAGCGCGATCTCGAGGAGGTGGCGGCGCGCGCGGAGGGTGCGGCCCGCGCGCACGAGCACCTGTCGCGGCAGCTTGCGGCGGCGACCGAGGCCGACCGCGCCGCCCGCGAGGCCCGGCGGGCCGCCGACCAGGCGCTCGCCGAGGCGAGCCGGGCCCTGAGCCGGGCCGAGGCCGACCGCTCGATCGCCGCCGGCCAGCTCGAGAACGCGCGCCTCGCCGAGGCACGCCATGCCGACGAGGCGCGGGCGGCGCGCGCGCGGCTGGCCGAGGCGGAGGCGGCGCTGAAGGCGCTTCCCGACCTCGGCGCAGAACGCGCCCGCTGCGAGGAGATGCGCGGCGGGGTCGAGGCCGCCCGCATCGTCATGCTGTCGCGGCGCACCGCCCATGACGGCATCCGCCGCGACGGCGAACAGCGCGAGAAGCGGCTGGCCGACATCGCGCGCGAGCGCGAGGACTGGGCCCGCCGCCAGGCCAGCGCCGGCGAGCGGATGGCCGAGATCGCGGCGCGCCGGGCAGAGGCGGGGACGGCGCTGGCGGCGGCGCGCGCCGCCCCGGAGGCGATCGCGGCGCGCGAGGCGGCGCTGGCCGAGGGCCTCGCCGCGGCGGCGGCACGGCAGGCGGCGGCGGCCGACCGGCTGGCGGCGGCCGAGGCGGCGCTGCGGGAGGCCGCGCAGGCGGAGCGCGAGGCGGAGCGCGCCGCATCCGAGGCGCGCGAGGCGCGGGCGCGCGCCGAGGCCCTGGCCGAGGCGGCGGCGGCGGGCGTCCGCGAGGCCGAGGCGCGGATCGCCGAGGAGGCGCAGGCCACGCCGGGCGAGCTCTTGGACCGTCTGGGCGGCGACCCCGACGCGATGCCGGGGGCGGAGGCGCTGGACATCGAGGTCGCACGGCTCAGGCGCCAGCGCGAGGCGCTCGGCGCGGTCAACCTGCGCGCCGAGGAGGATGCCCGCGCGGTGCAGGCCGAGCATGACACGCTGATCGCCGAGAAGGCCGATCTGGAGGAGGCGATCCGCAAGCTGCGCGCGGGCATCCAGGGACTGAACCGCGAGGGGCGCGAAAGGCTGCTCACCGCCTTCGAGCAGGTCAACGCGAACTTCGCCATGCTGTTCCGGCACCTGTTCGGCGGCGGCGAGGCCCGCCTGACGCTGGTCGAAGCGGACGACCCGCTGGAGGCGGGGCTGGAGATCCTGTGCCAGCCGCCGGGCAAGAAGCTGTCCACCCTGTCGCTTCTGTCGGGTGGCGAGCAGACGCTGACCGCGCTGGCGCTGATCTTCGCCGTCTTCCTCGCCAACCCGGCGCCGATCTGCGTGCTGGACGAGGTGGACGCGCCGCTCGACGACGCCAACGTGACGCGCTTCTGCGACCTTCTCGACGAGATGACGCGGCGGACCGAGACGCGGTTCCTCATCATCACCCACCACGCCGTCACCATGAGCCGTATGGACCGGCTGTTCGGCGTGACGATGCAGGAGCCGGGCGTCAGCCAGCTTGTCAGCGTGGACCTGAGGCGCGCCGAGCAGATGGTGGCGGCGTAACCGGCGGTTAAGCCTGATCCCCTAGAAGCGGCGGCGATGCGTCATGGCTGAGGGGGCTCGTCATGCAGGAATTCACGCTGATCTCGGCGCTTCTCTTCGTTCTGGCGATGGCGGGCGGGGCGGTCACCGCCGGCGGGCCGGGCAAGACCTGCCATTCCGACGGGATGCTGGCCTGGGTCGATCCCTGCTAGGGCCGGCGCGCGGGGGTCATTCCAGCGCCCGCAGCAGGGCCGGCGTCGGCCAGGCGTCGGCAGGCAGGCCGAGGCGGAGCTGTTCGGCCTGGACGGCCTCGCGCGTGCGTTCGCCGAGGATGCCGTCGATCCTGCCGACATCGTGGCCCAGCGCCTGGAGCCGCTCCTGCAGGCGGATCATCTGCTCGCCGTCCAGCCCGGGATCGGGGTCGCCGGCGTCGAAGACCGGCGCGCCCTCCAGCCGGGTCGCGAAATAGGCGGCGGTGGTCACGTAGACGAGGCTCTGGTTCCACTCGAAGAGGACGCGGAAGTTGGGATAGGCGAGGAAGGCCGGCCCGCGCCGTCCCATCGGCAGGAGAACCGAGGCCGGCAGCCCGGGGGCCAGGAGGTCGCCCTCGCGCGCGCGGACCCCGAGCGCGGCCCAGTCCGCGGCGGGGCGTTCGTGGTTCAGCCCGGTCGCCGCCCAGTCGAGCGTCTCGGGGACGACGATCTCCTGCAGCCAGGGCTCGCCGGGGCGCCAGCCCAGCGACGCCAGCATCTTCGCGCCCGAGAGCAGCGCATCGGGCGCCGAGGTCCTGAGCCGGACATGCCCGTCGCCGTCGCCGTCCACGCCGTTCCTCAGGATGTCGGCGGGCAGCATCTGCACCATGCCGATCTCGCCCGCCCAGGCGCCGGTGGTCGTGGCGGGGTCGAAGTCGCCCTGCCGCCACAGCTCCATCGCGGCAAAGACCTGCGGGCGGAAAAGCTCCGGGCGGCGGCAGTCGTGGGCGAGCGTGACCAGCGCGTTCAGCGTGTTGTACCGGCCCTGGACCTTGCCGAAATCGGTCTCGAAGGCCCAGAAGGCCAGCAGGATGCCCTTCGGCACGCCGTAGTCGCGCCGGGCGCGTTCGAAGACCGCGGCATGTTCGGCCGCCATCGCGCGCCCGGTCGCCAGCCTGTCCTGCGAGATCAGGGCGCGGGCAAACTCCACGAAGCCCTTGCGGAAGACGCCCTGGGCGCGGTCGGCCCGGATGACGGACGGATCGGGCCGGACGCCACTGAAGAAGTCCTGCGCCTCGGCGGCGCCGAAGCCGCGTGATTCGGCCTCGGCGCGCAGGCCGGCGACGAAGGCGCCGAAGTCGCCGCCGCAACCCGCGGTTGCCGCAGCCGGCGCGAGCACTACGACAAGGATGATCGCATGTATACTTCGCATCCGGAATCAGTCTTGTTGAACGGTCGTTCGGCGGCATCGCGCCGAAACCCCCTATCGCGGATTACGCCTTCATTTAACCTTACGGCAAGTTCTTCATATCGAGGGGGCCAGGGGGCCGGATGCGCGGCCCCGACGGCCCGCGACGGCAAGGCCCGGGGCCCGGACACGAGATGAACACCCGCGTGCTGATCGTGGAGAGCGAGCCCAACCTGGGGGCGCTGTGGCAGCGCCACCTGGAGCGGTCGGCCGCGATCGTCGAGGTGGTCGGCTCGCAGGACGAGGCGGTGGCGCGGCTCAGCGAGAAGGCCTTCGACGTGATCGTGCTGGACCTGATCCTCGCCAGCGGCAGCGCCATCGCGGTGGCGGACTACGCGAGCTATCGCCGGCCGGAGGCGAAGGTGGTGTTCGTCACCAGCACCACCTTCTTCTCGGACGGCTCGATCTTCCGGCACATGCCCAATGCCTCGGCCTTCCTGCCCCGCGGGACGCCGCCGGACGACCTGGCCGCGGTGGTCGAACATTACGGAAGGGCGCATTAGCGGCGGGCCGGCCGGCGCCTCACGGCGGCCACGCAGGGGCAACAATCGGCCCCGCGGCGGCGGATTCCGCTGCCGGGGCGGCGCAATCCCGGCCGATTCCGGCGGCGGCGGCGGGAACGGCTTGATTCCTGCGGTGCCCGGCGCAGAGTTGACGCCGGGGAATGGCACAGGGTGCGGATGTCTGACTTTCTGCCCAGGGAGGTGCGGGCCGGCCTCGAGGAAGCGCGCAGGCGCGACCTCCGCCGCCGGGCGCGCCTGCGCGTGGTGGCGGGCGACGAGGTCTGGCCCGTCCTGCGGTTCTGGGAGGACGGCTTCGCCCTCGATGCCGGTCAGGTCGCCCATCTGCGCGGGCTGGTGGACATCTACGACGGGGCGCGCCACCTCTATACCTGCCTGATCGTCGCCTCGGGCGTCGAGCAGGGCGAACTCATCTGCGTGATGAAGCGGTCCACCCAGGCGCAGGAGAAGGCGCCGCTCGACTTCGCGCGCGACGAGAACGCGCCGGCCGGCTACCTGCCCCGCCTATAGCGCCGGATGGCGCCGGGCGCGCCCCGGACCCCGCCGCCGGCGGGCCCCTGCGCCGCGCTACTGGAGATCGCGGAAGGCCGCCTGAAGGCGGTCCACCGCCTCCTGCACGCGGGCGCGCTGGGTCGCGATGTTGAAGCGCAGGAAGGTCTCGCCGCCCCTGCCGAAGGTCGGGCCGTGGTTGGCGGCGATCCGCGCCCCCTTCTCGACCCGGGCGGTGAATTCCGCCGGCTCCATGCCGGTGCCGGCGAAGTCCACCCAGGCGAGGTAGGTCGCCTCGAGCGGCATCGGCCTGACACCCGGGATCGCACCGACGCCGGCATCGAACAGGGCCCGGTTGCCGTCGAGATAGGCGACCAGCCGGCCCACCCATTCCGCGCCCTCGGGCGAATAGGCGGCGGTGGCCATCCGCATCCCGAAGCTGTTGGGCGAGATGCCGAGCGCCATCATCCGCGTCTGGTAGCGCTGGCGCAGGCCGGGATCGCGGATGATGACGTTGCCGGTGTGGCAGCCGGCGATGTTGAAGGTCTTGGTGGTGGCGGTCATCGTCACCAGCCGGTCGGCGATGTCCGGCGCGGCGAGCTCGGTGACCGTGTGGCGGTGGCCGGGATAGACAAGGTCGTGGTGGATCTCGTCGCTGACGAGGATCAGGCCGTGGCGCCGGGCGAAATCGGCGAACCCGCGCAGTTCCGCCGCGGTCCAGACCCGCCCGCCGGGATTGTGCGGCGAACAGAGGATGAGCATCCGCTCGCGCCCGGTCATCTGCGCGTCCCAGGCGTCGAAATCGGGAACGTAGCGGCCGGCGTCGTTGCGCAGGGGGCATTCGACGACCACGCGCCCGGCCGCCCGGATCACCCGCGCGAAGGCGTGATAGACCGGCGTCGTCAGCACCACCCCGTCGCCCGGCGCGGTGAAGGCGTCGATGCACAGGCCGGTGCCGTTCACCAGGCCATGCGTCGTCAGGATCGCCTCGGCCGGCACGTCCCAGCCGTGGCGTTCCCGCATCCACCAGCGGATCGCCGCGAGGTAGTCGCGGTCGTCGCCGAAATAGCCGTAGACGCCATGCGCCGCCATCGCCTCGACCGCGCGCTGGACAGGGGCCGGCGGGGCGAAATCCATGTCGGCCACCCACATGGCCAGCCCGTCGGACGGGGAGATGCCGTAGAGGCTTTCCATCGCGTCCCACTTGACGCAATGGGTTCCGCGCCGGTCGATCGGCCTGTCGAAGCTCATGTCGTCGTCCCTCGCCATGGGGTCAGGTTAGTGGCGCCGCCGCCGCGCGCAAGCCGCGCGGCCGGCGTGATAGCAGGGGATGGCAGGAACGATCAACCTGCAAGCTTGCTATTTTGCGGAACAAGGTCCCTGTTTAGTGCGCAGTTCAGGATCGATGTTCCTTTCTCATTCTCAACAACAGAACGTCATCCCGCTTCAGAACCCGAGCCCGCGACCCCGCCCTCACCTTGCGCGGCCCGGGGGCTTCGCCTAGATCACCCTGCCATGTCCGTCCGCCCCATCCTGATCCATCCCGATCCGCGCCTGAGGAAGGTCGCCGAGCCCGTCACGGCGATCGACGCCAGCCTGCGCGCGACCGCCGACGACATGCTGCAGACGATGTACGAGGCGCCGGGGATCGGCCTTGCCGCGCCGCAGATCGGGCTGCTGAAGCGGATGCTGGTGATGGACTGCGTCAAGGACCCCGACCTGCCGCCGCGGCCGATGGTCCTGATCAATCCCGAGGTGACCTGGGCCTCGGCCGAGAAGAACACCTACGAGGAAGGCTGCCTGTCGATCCCCGAACAATATGCCGACATCGTGCGCCCGGCAGAGGTCAGGGTGCGCTGGACGGGGCTCGACGGCGAGGCGAAGGAAGAGCATTTCACCGGCCTCTGGGCGACCTGCGTCCAGCACGAGATCGACCACCTGAACGGGCGGCTGTTCATCGACTATCTCACCCCGCTGAAGCGCCAGCTGATCACCCGCAAGATGGAGAAGCTGAAGCGCGAACGGGCGCGCATGTGACCGTCCGGCCCTTCCTGACCTGGCCCGACAGGCGGCTGCGGACGAAGGCGGCGCCGGTCGCCGCCGTCACCGCGGAGACGCGCGCGATCTGGGACGACATGGTGGAGACGATGGACGCGATGCCGGGCGTCGGGCTGGCGGCGCCGCAGATCGGGGTCATGCTGCGGCTGGCGGTGGTGGATGCCTCCGACGAGAGGGGCCGCGCGATCCGCATGGCCAATCCCGAGGTGATCCGCGCCTCGGCCCAGACCTCGCTGCACGAGGAGGCCAGCCCCAACCTGCCGGGTGTCTGGGCGGCGGTCGAACGGCCGCGCGCGGTGACGGTGCGCTTCCTCAACGCTGCCGGCGAGAGCGAGGAGCGCGATTTCACCGGCCTCTGGGCGACCAGCGTCCAGCACCAGATCGACCATCTCGACGGGCAGATGTTCTTCGACCGGCTGTCGCCGCTGAAGCGCCGGATGCTGATCCAGCGCGCGGAGAAGCTGCGGAGGCGGATGTGAGGCTGGTCTTCATGGGCACGCCGGACTTCGCCGTGCCGGCGCTCGAGGCGCTGCACGCCCGGCACGAGATCGCCGCCGTCTACTGCCAGCCGCCGCGCCCGGCCGGCCGCGGCCAGAAGGACCGCCCGTCCCCGGTCGGGGCGCGGGCCGCGGCGCTGGGCCTGCCGGTGCGCCACCCGGTCACGCTGCGCGAGCCCGCGGCGCAGGCCGCCTTCGCCGCGCTCGGCGCGGAGGTGGCGGTGGTCGTCGCCTACGGGCTGATCCTGCCGGAGCCGGTGCTGGCGGCGCCGCGGCGGGGCTGCCTGAACATCCATGCCTCGCTCCTGCCGCGCTGGCGCGGCGCGGCGCCGATCCAGCGGGCGGTGATGGCGGGGGACCGGCAGACCGGCATCTCGATCATGCGGATGGATGCGGGGCTCGATACCGGGCCGGTCCTCCTGACCGGGGCGACGGAGATCGGCCCCGCCGACACGGCGGGCGACCTGCACGACCGGCTGGCCGCGATGGGGGCGCGGCTGATCGTCGAGGCGCTCGCGCGGCTCGACAGCCTGACGCCGGTGCCGCAGCCGGCGACGGGCGCGACCTATGCCGCCAAGATCGCCAAGGCCGAGGCGCGGATCGACTGGACCCGCCCGGCGGAGGAGGTGGACCGCCTGATCCGCGGCCTGTCGCCCGTTCCCGGCGCCTGGACGATGGCTGGGGGCGAGCGGCTGAAGCTCCTGCGGTCGCGGCTCGCGGCCGCGGGCGGGGACGCGCCGGCCGGGGGTCCGGGGGCGGTGTCGGGTCAGGACGGGGGCGCGCTGATCGTCGCCTGCGGCCGCGGCGCGGTGGAGGTCACCGAGATCCAGCGCGAGGGCCGGCGGCCGCTGCCGGTGGCCGAGGCGCTGCGCGGGATGCCGCTGCCCGCGCGGCTGGCCTGACTTTCCTTCGCGCGGCGCGTCACCCATATTGCGCCGGTGGGCCGCAGGGGGCTTGGGCAGGGCATGGGCATCCTCGCCATGATCATCGTCGGCGCCGCCGCGGGCCTGTTCGCCACGCGCCTGATGGGTGTCGAGGCCGGCCTCGTGCCCACGGTGGCGGTCGGCGTCCTTGGCGCCGTGGCGGGCGGGCTCGTGCTGCGGGCGCTGGTCGCGGTGGCCGGGCTGATGGCCGGGTTCGTCGGCGCGGTGCTGGGCGCGATGCTCCTGATCTGGCTGTGGCAGCAGTACGGGCCGCGGCGCTAGGGCGGCGGAGGGGGCGATGGGGTTCCTGATCTCGGGCATCGCGGGCGCCGGAAGCCGGCTCTTCGGCCTCGCCCTCGCGCTCGCCCTGTGGCTGATCTCGCGGCCCGGCGGCTGGGCGGTTCTCGTCCTGCTGACGCTTCTGGCGCTGCGCTGGTTTCCCGAAGCCGCGCCCCCGCCCGGCCTCAGCCGGCCCTGAACGGGGCCATGCCCGCGCGGGCCAGGGCGTCGGCGCGTTCGTTCTCGGGGTGGCCGGCATGGCCCCGGACCCATTCCCACCTTACCCGGTGGCGCGCCTGCGCCCGGTCGAGCCGCTGCCAGAGTTCGGCGTTCTTCACCGGCTTGCCGTCCGCCGTGCGCCAGCCGTTCCGCTTCCAGGCCTCGATCCAGCCGGTGACGCCGTTCTTCACATAGGCGCTGTCGGTGACGACGGTGATCGCCGCCCCGCGCGTGAGCGATTCGAGCGCACTGATCGCCGCCAGAAGCTCCATGCGGTTGTTCGTCGTGTGCGGCTCGCCGCCCGACAGCTCGCGCTCGCGCAGCACGGTGTCGCCCTCGCGCGCCACCAGCAGCACGCCCCAGCCGCCGGGGCCGGGGTTCCCCGAACAGGCCCCGTCGGTATAGGCGTAGAGGTCAGGCACGGATGGCCTCGCGGGCAGTCGGGGACGTCATGACGGCCGGGGCGGTCAGGGCGCCACCGCGCGCGCTTCGGCCGCCGCGCGGAGCGCGGCGGGGATCGCCGCGGCGATGGCGTCCAGCACCGCGCCGACGCGGGGCGCATCGGCCTCGCGCGGGAAGGCGGGCAGCGTCACCGTCTTCCCGCCGGTCACCACCGCGCCGCCGCGCGTCGCTCCGCCGACCGGGATCTCGGTATCGCCCAGGACCTCCGCGGGATCCCGGGCGAGGCCCGAGGCCTCGGCCGCCGACAGGATCGCCGCCAGCGCGGCGGGGGACACCGTCCCCGCGGCGTCGGCGCAGGACGGCCCCTCGGTCCGGTAGCCGCGGCAGACGCGCAGCGCCAGCGCGCCGTCGGCCGCGATCGTCGCGGTGAACTCGACGGCATGGGCCGGCGGCAGGCTGCCCGCGTTCTCCCAGTATGTGGCGAGCGGCCCGTCCTGCGCGGCGGCGGGCGCGGAAGACAGCGCCGCCAGCGCGGCGGCGAGGACGGGGCCGGGCCGCATCGTCAGACCGCCTCCCGCAGGATGCGCGGCACCTTGAACTCCACCCGCTCGACGGCCGTCTCGACCAGCTCGACCCGGACCTCGTAGCGGGCGCGGAAGGCGTCGATCACCTCGCTCACCAGCTCCTCGGGCGCCGAGGCGCCGGCGGTCAGGCCGACGGCGCGGACCCCCGCAAGCGCGCGCCAGTCGATGTCGGCCGCGCGGCGGACAAGCTGGGCATAGGCGCAGCCGGCGGCCCGGCCGACCTCGACGAGGCGCATCGAGTTCGACGAGTTCGGCGCGCCGATCACCAGGAGCGCCCCGACCTTCGGCGCGATCGCCTTCACCGCCGCCTGGCGGTTGGTGGTGGCATAGCAGATGTCCTCGCGGTTCGGCCCGCGGATCGAAGGAAAGCGCGCGCGCAGGGCGGCAACGACCTCGGCGGTGTCGTCGACCGACAGCGTGGTCTGCGTCATGAAGGCCAGCCGCTCGGGATCGCGCGGGGCGAGCCGCGCCACGTCGGCGACGGATTCGACCAGCAGCACCTCGCCGGGCGGAAGCTGGCCCATCGTGCCCTCGACCTCCGGGTGGCCGGCATGGCCGATCATCACCAGCTGGAGCCCTTCGGCATGGTGGCGCGCGGCCTCGTTGTGGACCTTCGTCACCAGCGGGCAGGTCGCATCTACGGCGATCATGCCGCGGCGCGCGGCCTCCTCGGGGACCGATTTCGGCACGCCATGCGCCGAGAAGATGACGGGGCGGTCGTCGGGGCAGTCCGCGAGGTCCTCGACAAAGACCGCGCCGCGGGCGCGCAGCCCGTCCACGACGAAGCGGTTGTGGACGATCTCGTGGCGGACGAAGACCGGCGCCCCCCATTTCTCGAGCGCCATCTCGACGATGCGGATCGCCCGGTCCACGCCGGCGCAGAAGCCGCGCGGCGCGGCGAGGTAGAGATCGATCTGCGGTTTCGTCATGCGGCCTCCGGTCGGGAGCAGAGGTAAGCGGAAGCGGCGTGCGCGTCCAGCGGATCGGGCGCAGGGTCCTACGCCGGCCGGGACCAGATCACCGGGAACCAGTCCGGCCGCAGCCGGTCCCCCGGCTTCATCCCGTGTCCCGGAAACGGCGGCGAGGTCGGCCCCGGCCGCTCGACATAGCGCGCATCGTCGCCGACGAGGCGCAGCGAGAAGGCGCGGCGCAGGCGGTCGGTCGTGTTTCCGCGCGCTCCGTGCAGGGTGCGGAAATCGAAGGCGACGGCATCGCCCGGCCGCATCGCCCATTCGCGGACCGGCATCCCCTCGGCATCCGGGTCCGGCACCGGGATGAAGTCCGACGGATCGGGGTAGAAGTCGCCCCCCGCAAGCCAGCGCTTGGGCAGGACGGGCTTCGGCCAGCGGTGAGACCCCGCGACGCAGCGCAGCGTTGCGTCCTCCACCGGATCTAGCGGCGACCAGAAGCTGACGGTCTGGCTGCCCTCGACAAAGTAGTAGGGGCCGTCCTGGTGCCACGGCGTTGGCTTCGTGGTTCCGGGTTCCTTGACCAGAACATGGTCATGAAAGAGTTGCACCTCGCGCGATCCCATCAGGTCGGCCGCGACCTCGGCAGCCGGGCTTTCGCGGATCACCGTCTCGAAGGCCGGGATGCGCTGCCAGTTGCAGTAGGAATCGAAGAACCGCCCCGGCTCGCCCGGCCGCAGGTTCTCGAAGGCATGCGGGACCTGCATCGCCATGTTCTGTTCGACGCCCTCGCAGAGCAGATCGACCCAGTCCGCGAACAGGCCGCGCACCAGAACCACCCCGTCGCGGCGGTAGTCCTCGGCGTCGCGCGGGGTCAGGAGCGGGTGCATCCGGGGCCGGCCGGCCTATTGCGTCATCGCGCCCGGCGTCTCGTCGCGCATCTCGCGGGGTTCGCGCGGCGGCCGCCCGATCACCTCGCGCAGGGCGTCGAGCTCGATGAAGTTGTCGGCCTGCCGGCGCAGCTCGTCGGCGATCATCGGCGGCTGGCTGCGGATCGTCGAGACGACCGAGACCCGCACGCCCTGGCGCTGAAGGCTTTCGACCAGCGGCTTGAAGTCGCCGTCGCCCGAGAACAGCACGACATGATCGACGCGGGGCGCAAGCTCCATCGCATCGACGGTCAGCTCGATGTCCATGTTGCCCTTCACCTTCCGGCGGCCCTGCGCGTCGGTGTATTCCTTGGCCGGCTTCGTCACCATGGTGAAGCCGTTGTAGTTCAGCCAGTCCACCAGCGGCCGGATCGGGGAATATTCCTCGTTCTCGAGCAGCGCGGTGTAGTAGAAGGCCCTCAGCAGCTTGCCGCGGCGTTCGAATTCCTGGCGCAGGAGCTTGTAGTCGATGTCGAACCCGAGCGCCTTGGCAGCGGCGTAGAGGTTGGATCCGTCGATGAACAGCGCGAGCCGTTCGTCCTTGTAGAACATAAATTTTTCCTTTCGAAACAGCGCCGATCGGCGGGAGTCTAAATCGGGTCGAGTGAAACCGGCCAGCCGTCCTTCGCTCGCTGCGGAATCTAGACCAAAACGGAAATGTGACAAGTGACGATGAAGGGCTCCTTTACGACCGTTGCAGGAATTGCACTGGGCGCTAACGCGACGTCAGCCGCCGGCGTGCCCGAAAAGACACTGCTCTCGGCGCTCCGCGCGCTGGCGGAGGCGGGGCTCACGCCCGTCGCCGTCAGCCGCTTCTACCGCTCGCCGGCCTTTCCGGCGGGGTCGGGGCCGGATTTCGTGAACGCCGCGGCGCTGGTGCGGACCGGCCTCGGCCCCGCGGAGATCCTCGCCCGCCTGCACGCGATCGAGGCGGCGCACGGGCGGGTGCGGGCCGAACGCTGGGGGCCGCGGACGCTCGACCTCGACCTCCTGCTCGCCGGCGACGCGGTTCTGCCCGACGCCGCCACCCTGCGGCACTGGATGGCGCTGCCGGCGGCGGCGCAGCGCGGCACGGCGCCCGAGGTGCTGATCCTGCCCCATCCGCGGCTCGCCGACCGCGGCTTCGTGCTGGCGCCCCTGGCCGAGATCCTGCCCCTCTGGCGCCACCCGGTGACCGGCGCCTCCGTCCGCCAGATGCTCGACAGCCTGCCCGCCGCGGCGACCGAGGGGCTGCGGCCCTTCACCCCGGCGTGACGCGCGCGCCCGGCCCCCGCGATGCCCGCTTGTCATTGCCGGCGCGCGGGCCTACATAGCGGGTTCCTCCCTTCCGACTCTAGCCGGAGTATCCGATGGCCCGCGTGACGGTTGAAGACTGCGTTGACAAGGTTCCGAACCGGTTCGAACTGGTCCTGCTTGCGGCCCACCGCGCGCGCGAGATCGCGGCCGGCTCGCCGATCACGGTTGACCGGGACAACGACAAGAACCCGGTCGTCGCCCTGCGCGAGATCGCCGAGGAGACGCAGTATGCCAGCGCGCTGCAGGAACGGCTGATCGAGAGCTACCAGACCCAGATCGAGGTGGACGAGCCGGAAGAGGACGCGATGGCGCTTCTGGTCGCCGGCGAGATCGACCGGCCGGCGCCGGTGGACGACGACCTCTCGGAGGAGAAGCTGCTGCGCGCCCTGATGGACGCCCAGAGGGAAAGCTGATCCGGCCGGGCCGGACGGGACGGCCAGCATGATCGATGTCGATGACCTGATCGCGCTGGTCCGCAACTACAACCCGCACACCAACGCCGAGCTGATCGCCCGCGCCTTCGACTACGGGCTCCTGATGCATGCCGGGCAGTACCGCCGCTCGGGCGAGCCCTACTTCACCCATCCCGTCGCGGTGGCGGCGATCCTGACCGAACAGCGCCTCGACGACGCCACGATCGTGACCGCGCTCCTGCACGACACGATCGAGGACACCAAGTCCACCTATGCCGAGATCGCCAAGCGCTTCGGCGAGGAAATCGCCGAACTGGTGGACGGCGTCACCAAGCTCACCAACCTGCAGCTGTCATCCTCCGAGACCAAGCAGGCGGAGAACTTCCGCAAGCTCTTCATGGCGATGTCCAAGGACCTGCGGGTGATCCTGGTGAAGCTCGCCGACCGCCTGCACAACATGCGCACGATCAAGTCGCTGCCGCCCGAGAAGCAGGCGCAGAAGGCGCGCGAGACGATGGACATCTACGCGCCTCTGGCCGGGCGGATGGGCATGCAGTGGATGCGCGAGGAGCTCGAGGACCTCGCCTTCAAGGTCCTCAACAACGAGGCCCGCGCCTCGATCATCCGCCGCTTCATCACGCTGCAGAAGGAATCGGGCGACCTGATCCACAAGATCACGGCGGACATCTCGGCCGAGCTCGACCGCGCCGGGATCAGGGCCGATGTCTTCGGCCGCGCCAAGAAGCCCTATTCGATCTGGCGCAAGATGCAGGAAAAGCAGCTTGCCTTCAGCCGGCTCAGCGACATCTACGGCTTCCGCATCATCTGCCAGACCGAGGCCGACTGCTACCGCATCCTCGGCGTGATCCACCAGCGCTGGCGCGCCGTGCCGGGCCGGTTCAAGGACTACATCAGCCAGCCCAAGACCAACGGCTACCGGTCGATCCACACCACCGTCTCGGGCCGCGACGGCAAGCGCGTCGAGGTGCAGATCCGCACCCGGCAGATGCACGAGGTCGCCGAGGCGGGCGTCGCGGCGCACTGGTCCTACCGCGACGGCGAACGCACCCAGAACCCCTTCGCCGTCGATCCGACGCGCTGGATCGCGACCCTGACCGAGCGCTTCGACCAGGGCGAGGACTACGACGAGTTCCTCGAGAACGTGAAGCTCGAGATGTATTCCGACCAGGTCTTCTGCTTCACGCCGAAGGGCGACGTGATCCAGCTGCCGCGCGGGGCGACGCCGCTCGACTTCGCCTATGCGATCCACACCCGCATCGGCAATTCCTGCGTCGGCGCGAAGGTGGACGGGATCCGGGTGCCGCTGTGGACGCGGCTGAAGAACGGCCAGTCGGTCGAGATCATCACCGCGGCGGGCCAGCGCCCGCAGGTCAGCTGGATCGACATCGTCGTCACCGGCCGCGCCAAGGCGGCGATCCGCCGCAGCCTGCGCGAGGAGGACCGCGAGAGGTTCGTCAAGCTCGGCCAGGAACTGGCGCGGGTGGCGTTCGAACATGTCGGGCGCAAGGTGACGGACAAGGCGCTGCGCACCGCCGCCAAGACGCTCGGCCTTGCCAGCGAGACCGAGGTCCTCGCCCGCATCGGCAGCGCCGAACTGACCGCGCGCGACGTGATCGAGGCGCTCTATCCCGAACTCGCCGCCCGCACGACCGAGGAGATCGACGCCAAGCGGGCGGTGGCGGGGCTCGCCGCCGACCAGTCCTTCCGCCGCGCCGACTGCTGCCAGCCCGTGCCGGGCGAGCGCATCGTCGGGATCACCTACCGCGGCCAGGGCGTGGTGGTGCACGCGATCGACTGCCCGGCGCTGGTGGAATTCGAGGACCAGCCCAGCCGCTGGGTGGACCTGCACTGGCATTCCGGCCGCCACGCGCCGGTGCACGGGGTCAGCCTGAACCTGACCATCGCCAACGATGCCGGCGTGCTCGGCCGCATCTGCACCCTGATCGGCGAGCAGAAGGCCAACATCTCGGACCTGTCCTTCGTGGACCGCAAGCCCGACTTCTACCGGCTGATCCTCGAGGTCGAGCTGCGCGACGCCGAACATCTTCACATGGTCCTGACCGCCCTTGAAGCGGAAAGCGACGTGGCGCATGTGGAGCGCTACCGGGACCTGAGCCGCAAGCCGTAGCTCGCCCGGATGGCAGGCAGGGGGCCGGTCCGGTGGTGTTCAAGCGCCGCACGCCGAAAGGCTGGGCGGAGACCTTCGCCGAGATGTTCTACCCGCGCGGCGGATGGCGCCGGGCGGCGACCTACGTCATCCACCGCGTCCGCCGGCTGCCGGACGCGCCGCACCGGATCGGGCGCGGCGTCTTCGCCGGCGTCTTCACCTCGTTCACGCCCTTCTTCGGCCTGCACTTCCTGATCGCGGCGGGGATCGCCTGGGCCATCCGCGGCAACATCCTGGCGGCGCTGCTGGCGACCTTCATCGGCAATCCGGTCACGACGCCCCTGATCGCCTACGGGTCGGTGGAACTCGGGCATTTCCTGCTCGGCAGCAACAGCGGGATGAGCTTCGAGGAGATGATCGACGCCTTCGGCGGCGCGACGCACGAGATCGGGCGCAACGCGATCGCGCTGTTCACGCCCGACCGGCCGCACTGGGACGACTTCGCCCTGTTCATGGACACGATCTTCGTCCCCTACATGACGGGGGGCCTCGTGCTCGGCACCGCGGCTGGCGCCGCCGGCCATTACCTGACCCTGCCCGTCGTATCCGCCTACAAGGCGCGGCGGGCGCGCAAGCTCGGCGAGCGGACGGCAAAGCTGAGGGCGCAGGCGGCGGCGCGGGCGGGCGGGCCTGAGGCGGCGGCCGGCGGGCGGGCGGGAACCGGCGCGGGCGGGCTGGAGAACCCCGCCGATCCCGGCTAGGTTTCCGCTCCCGTCCGACCGGAGCCGCCCATGCCCCAGCCTTCCCCCCGCGCCCTGCGCCTCGGCGTCAACATCGACCACGTCGCCACCGTCCGCAACGCCCGCGGCTCGGCCTATCCCGACCCGGTGCGGGCGGCGAAGCTGGCCGAGGCGTCCGGGGCCGACGGCATCACGGCGCACCTGCGCGAGGACCGCCGCCACATCTCGGACCGCGACATCGAACGCCTGATGGCCGAACTGACGCTGCCCCTGAACCTCGAGATGGCGGCGACCGACGAGATGCAGCGCATCGCGCTGCGCCACCGCCCCCATGCCGTCTGCATCGTGCCCGAGAAGCGCGAGGAACGCACCACCGAGGGCGGGCTCGAGGTCGCGCGCGAGGAGAACCGCCTGGCCCATTTCATCGCGCCGCTGCGCGAGGCGGGCTGCCGCGTGTCGATCTTCATCGCCGCCGATGCCCGCCAGATCGAGGCCGCGCACCGGATCGGCGCGGCGGTGGTGGAACTGCACACCGGGGCCTATTGCGACCACCATGCCGAGGGCGACCTCGCCGCGCGCGACGCCGAACTGGCGCGGCTGCGCGAGATGTCGGCCTATGCCCATTCGCTGGGGCTAGAGGTCCATGCCGGCCATGGCCTGACCTACGACACGGTGGCCCCGGTGGCCGCCTTCCCCGAGGTCCGCGAGCTCAACATCGGGCATTTCCTGATCGGCGAGGCGATCTTCCGCGGCCTCGGCCCGGCCATCGCCGAGATGCGCCGGATCATGGACGCGGCGCGCACGGGCTGACCCCCAGGCCGGCATTCCCGCCTGTGGCCGCCTTGCACCGGGGCGGGGCGCTTTGGAAAATTCATTTCGTGACGACGCCTTAGGGGTCTATCCTGTGGCGGTCTGGCCCGTCAGAGGCCGTCTTCAGGAGGGAACGACATGTCGAAGCTGTTGCTGATCATTGTCGGTGCGCTTTCGGTATTGGCAGGGCTCTACGCCATCTTCAACCCGCTGCCGGCGACGCTGGCCGCGACACTCATCGCCGGCTGGGCCTTCCTCGTCCTCGGCGTCCTCCAGATCGCCGCCGTGTTCCGGATCGAGGGCTGGGGCGGCAAGATCTGGGCCATGATCCTCGGTCTGATCATGGTCCTCGTCGGCGTCCGCATCATCGGCGATCCGGTGATGGGCGCGCTGACCCTGACCTGGGTCCTGGCGATCCTGTTCCTCGTCTCGGGCATCGCGAAGGTCATCCTCGGCCTGACCTACAAGGGCGTCGAATACCGCGGCCTGCTCGTCCTGTCGGGCGTGGTCTCGGTGGTGCTCGCGATCATGGTCTTCACCAACTTCCCGTATTCGGCGGCGGTCATCCTCGGCGTCCTGCTCGGCGTCGAACTGCTGTCGAACGGGGTGGCGGCGCTGGCGATGTCCTTCTCGGGGGAGACCCCGACCGAAGGCCAGGCCGCCTGACGCCGGAACCGGAGCCGGCCCCTTGATCCTCGGGATCGGCACCGACCTTTGCAACATCGACCGGATCGCCGGAACGCTCGCGCGTTTCGGCGACCGCTTCCGCAACCGGGTCTTCACCGAGGCCGAACAGCGCAAGGCCGAACGCCGCGCCGACGTGGCGGGAACCTATGCCAAGCGCTGGGCCGCCAAGGAGGCCTGTTCGAAGGCGCTCGGCACCGGCCTGCGGATGGGAATCGCCTGGAAGGACATGGGCGTCGTCAACCTGCGCAGCGGGCAGCCGGTGATGCGGCTGACCGGCTGGGCGGCCGAACGCCTGCGGGCGATGACCCCGCCCGGCCACGAGGCCATCGTCCATGTCTCGCTGACCGACGACCACCCCTGGGCGCAGGCCTTCGTGGTGATCGAGGCGCGGCCGCTGCCGCCTAATCCACCGTGACGGCGACCGAGGCAGAGCGCCCCTCGGCATCCACCACCGACAGTTTCAGCGCCCCGCGCAGGGGCAGGGACAGCGCCAGTTCGCGCGCGCGGTCCGCCACCGCCACCGGGCGGCCGTTGGCGAGCCAGGTGAAGGGCGGCGCGCCGTTGCGCACCTTCACCGTCAGCGGCCCGCCGCCGGTGGCGACCTCGGCGCCGTCCGGCGGGAAGGCGACGACCGGGGCATCCGGCGCCGTCCCGGCAAAGGCCGCGTCGCGGGCGCGGAACCGCTGCAGCGGCAGGGGAAGCTGCGCGGTAGGCAGGATCAGCGTCGCCGGCGGCGGCGGGGGCAGCGGGTCGAGCGCGGGCTTGAGCCGCGCGAAGGCCTCGAACAGGACCGGCGCGGAAAGCTCGGCCCCGAAGGCGCCGGGCACCGGCGAGCCGTCGGCCCGCCCGATCCAGACGCCGATCACATGCGCCCCGTCGAAGCCGAGCGCCCAGGCATCGCGGTGGCCATAGCTGGTGCCGGTCTTGTAGGCGAGCCGTCCGGCCGGCGCGTTCGGGGGCGGCGGCATGTCGGCGAGGATGTCGGCCACCTGCCAGGCCGCCTCGGGCGAGAACAGCCGCTGCCCGGCGGGCGCGGGATCGCCCGGCGTGACCCGCAGCGCGACGGGTTCGCCCAGCCGCGCCAGCGCCGCATAGGCCTGCACGAGATCGCCGAGCGTCACCCCGACGCCGCCGAGGGCGATGGCGAGCCCCGGTTCGTCGGGGTCCGGCAGCACCGGGGCGATCCCCGCCCGGCCGAGCGCCGACAGGAGCCGCGCCGGCCCCAGCGCCTCGGTCAGCCGCACGACCGGGGTGTTGAGCGACATCTGCAACGCCTCGCGCATCGTGACCGTGCCGTGATAGCGGCGGTCGAAGTTCTGCGGCGCATAGGTGCCGAAGGCGACGGGCCGGTCCTCGATCAGCGTTTCGGGATTGGCGAGGCCCTCGTCGAAGGCGAGGCCGTAGACGAAGGGCTTGAGCGTGGAGCCGGGCGAACGCAGGGCGGCCGTCATGTCCACGTAGCCCGCGCTCGCGTCGTCGGTCCAGCGCGCGGCGCCGACCGCGGCGAGGATCTCGCCGGTGCGGTGATCGGCGGCGAGGATCGCGACCGACAGCATGTCGCCCTGCCGTTCGACCGCGCGCGCCGCCAGCGCCTCGAGCGAGGCCTGAAGCGCGGGGTCGATCGTCGTCAGGTGCAGGCGGGTCAGCGGATCGGCGGCGGCCAGCCGCCCGGCGAGATGCGGCGCCAGCGCCGGAAAGTCCCGGCGCCGGTCGGGCACGGGCTCGGTCAGCGCGGCCTGCGCCGGCTCGCCGCCGATGATCCCGGCGCCGATCATCCGCGCCAGCACGCGCGACCGCGCGATTCGCGCGGCCTCGGGAAAGCGGTCCGGGCGGCGGCTTTCGGGGGCCTGCGGGATCGCCACCAGCAGCGCCGCCTCGGCCGGGGTCAGGCGGCGCGGCTCCTTGCCGAGATAGGCGAGCGAGGCCGCCCGCACGCCTTCGAGGTTGCCGCCGAAGGGCGCGAGCCTGAGGTAGAGCCCGAGGATCTGGTCCTTTGTCAGCCGCCGTTCCAGGGCCAGCGCGACGCGCATCTGGCGCAGCTTGCCCGCGACCCGGCCGGTGCCCGAATCCTCCAGCAGCCGCGCCACCTGCATGGTCAGGGTGGACCCGCCCGACACGACGCGCCCGCGCAGCAGCGCCTGCCCCAGCGCCCGCGCCATGGCCAGCGGGTCCACCCCGGCATGGCTGCGGAAGCGCCTGTCCTCGTAGGCGATCAGCATCTCGAGGTAGAGCGGATCGACCTCGCCCGGCTCCATCCGCCAGCGCCCGTCATCGACGGTGAAGGCGCGCAGGAGCGTCCCGTCGCGCCCGCGCACCTCGGCCGAGGTCGCCACCACCAGCGGCGGCAGGACGGTGGCGTCGATCCAGCGGTCGGCGAGGTCGCGCCCGATCGCGGCGAGGAACAGCGCCGCCGGGATCAGCAGGAAGGCGAGGCGGCGCATGTCCGGGCTACTCGGTCACCGTCACCCGTCCCGCCTCGCTGCGCGCCCGGTAGTCGGGGCGGTACATGTCCTCGACGCTGGCGGCGGGCAGGTGGAAACTGCCCGGCGAGACGGCGCGGACGATGTAGGCCAGCCGGAAGGGTTCGGACCCCGACCAGTCCACCGCCGCGAGGAAGCGGTCCTGGCGGAACTCGACGCTGCGCGTGTCGGTGGTGGCCGACAGCCAGTCGAGCGCCGCGATGTCGCCGCCCGCCAGCAGGTTCGGGTTGTCGATCTCGAAGCCCGCCGGAAGCGGATCGTCCACCATCAGCCGCGCCTCGCCGCCGGCATAGGGCGTGACCTCGATCACCGCGACCAGCCGCGTCCCCTGGCGGACCGCGGCCGGGTCCGCCGGCGTGCCGTCGAGCGTGAACCAGGACCGCGTGATGGCATAGCCGTTGCCGCCGGCGGGCTCGGGTTCGGAAGGCACGCCGAAGGTGGTCAGCGTCAGCACCGCCGGCCTGCCGGAGCCGTTGGTGATGACCTGCGGCGCCGCCGCCTGATCGTCGAGCACGCGCACCACCGGCCCGCTGACCGGCGCGCCGTTCACGGTGAAGCCCTCGCTGCCCGGCCGGTCGATCAGCGCATGGGTGGCGAGAAGCGCCCAGGTCTGTTCCTGCGTGGACAGGTAGCGCCCGGCCATGCGGCTGGCCACCGCCTCGCCCAGCCCGTCGGGGTCGATGGCCTGCGACCCCGCCTCGGAGGCCAGCGCCAGCAGCGCCGTCGCGTCGCGCAGGCCGGTGCCGTAGTCGGCGCGCAGGACCTGCGCCTCGGGCTCACCCAGCGCCTGCGCCGCGATCATCGCCGCCGCCCGGCGGAACATCGCGTCGGCCCGCGTCTGGTCGCCGTAGGAGGCGAGCGCCGCGCCAAGCTGGGCCGCCGCGATCGGCGTGTCGAAGGCCTCGGCCTTGACGTCGGCGTAATAGCGCAGGTCGCCGATCGCCGCCGCACCCTCGCGCGCCAGCACCATCAGCGCATAGGCGATCGGCCCGCCGCCGCTGTCGAAGTCGGGCGCGTAGTTCACCTGGTTGCGCAGGTTGTCGAGCGCGTTGCGGAAGGCGGCGTCGGGCACCGCATGGCCCCTGGCCCGCGCCCGGCTGAGGAAGTCGGTGACATAGGCATCCAGCCAGAAGTCGCCCGAATCCGGGTGCCAGAGGCCGAAGGACCCGTTCGGCGACTGGTTGAGCAGGACCTCGGCGATCGCCTCGTCGATGCGCCGGCCGATGTCGGCGCCGCCGGCGACGCCCATCGCCTGCGCCACCTCGCCGAAATAGAGCAAGGGCAGCGCCTTCGAGGTGATCTGCTCGGTGCAGCCATAGGGGTAGCTGTCGAGGCTGGCGAGCAGCCCCGGCGCGTCGAAACGCGCGATCGGCCCGACCGCGACGGTCGCCCGGCCGGTGCCGGGGACCATGCCGGCGAAGACGTTGGCGTCGAGCGTGAAGCTGTCCCCCGCCGCGAGGTCGAAGCGCGACCGCCGCGCGATCACCGGGTCGTTGGACATGACCGGCAGGGCAAGCTCCTTCACCAGCTGCCGCCCGTCCGGCGTCGTCAGCGCGATGCGGATCGTGTGGACGCCCTCTTCCTGCCCCGCCGCCAGCGGGATGCTGACCACCGCCTTGCCGAGCGCGGCGAGGTCCACGCCCGAGGGCGCGGCGCCCAGCGTCAGCCCGTCGGCGGTCACGTCCAGCCCCATCCGGCCCGCCGGGCCGGTGGCATGGACGATCTCCAGCAGCAGCCGGCTTTCGTCGCCGGGCGCGAGGAAGCGCGGCGCCGAGGCGGTGACGACGACCGGGTCGCGGACGAGGACCTCGGCCTGCGCCTGCCCGATGGCAGAGCGCGACCAGGCCACCGCCATCAGCCTGACCGTTCCGTTGAAGGAAGGCAGCGCGAATTCGGTGCGGGCATAGCCGTCCGCGCCGACCGCGACCGGGCCGGAGAAGAAGGCGACCAGATCCTCTGTCGGCGGCGGCGCCTGCATCCGCATCCCGGCGCCGGAATCGCCGCCCGAGCGGACCTCGCCCATCGCGCCGTTCTGCCCGTCGATCAGCCGCCCGTAGATGTCGCGGATGCCGACGCCCAGCCTTCGCTGGCCGAAATAATGGCCCTCGGGGTCGGGGGCGGCGAAACCGGTCAGGTTCAGGATGCCCACGTCCACCGCCGCGATGGTGACGAAGGCGGTCTCGCCCGCGGCCACCCCGCCGACCTTCAGCGCCACCGGCAGCGGCCCGCGCGGCGCGGCCTCGGCCGCCGTCTCGAATTCCACCTCCAGCCGGCGCTGGCCGGGATCGACCGTCGCGTAGGAGAGGCCGAGCGCCCGCGCCGGGCTGCGGTCGCCGTCCGCCGCCGCCGCCATCGGCCGCACCACGCTGGCGGTGACATAGGCGCCGGCGCCCCAGTCGTCGGTGACCGGGATCTCGATCACGTTCTCGCCCGCGCCGACCGGCACCGCCTTCATCGCGATCAGCCGGTTCGACAGCACGCTGACCAGCGCGACACCGGCCGCGCGCGGCACCACGCGCAGCCTTGCCGTGTCGCCCGGCCGGTAGGCCGGCCGGTCGAGCGACATCTCCAGCATGTCGGGCGAGGCCGCCGCATCCGCCGGCGCATACCAGCCGGCGTAGAAGGCCGATGACGAGGACGCCCCGCCCCCGTCCTTCGCCGTCACCACGATCTCGTAGCTGCCCCAGTCCACCGGCGCCTCCACCCGCACCGGGCCGGCGGCGGTCAGCGCCGCCTCGCCCCCGGCGACACGGGTGCGGGTCGTCGTCACCTCCCAGTTCCAGTTGCCGTAGAGCGAATACCACTGGTAGCCGGTCTCCAGCCGGTTGACCGTCCAGCTTACGTCGAGCGCCGCCGGCCGGCCGTCGGGGCCGAGCGCGATGAGGTCGAAGCCCGCGGTGCCGCCCTCGCGCACGGCGCCGCCCTCGAATCCCGGCCGGATGCCGATGACCGGCCCCGCCGGCAGGACGGTGCGCGTGATGCGCCGCTCGACCGGGCGGCCCGATCCCTCGCGCAGGCGGATCGCGAAGCGCGCCTCGAGCGGGCGGTTGCCCTGCGCCCCGAGGTCGGGCAGCGCGACCGGAACGACGGCCCTGCCGTCCTCGCCGGTCGCGCCGGTGTCGTAGAGGCTGTCGCCATAGCCCGCGAAGGGGTCGTCGTGGCGGCCGAAGACATAGCCCGCGAAGCCCTCGACGGCGCTGGCCGCGCTCAGGCGGTAGTCGCCCTCGATCGCCAGGCCCGCGCCCGGCGCGCCGAACAGGTAGCGCGCCTCGACGCCGATCTCGGCGGTCCCGCCCGCCGCCAGCGGCCCCTCCGGCAGCGTCAGGTCGAAGTCGATCCGCTCCGGCAGGAAGTCCTCGACGAGGAAGGCCTGACCGGCGAGGACGGCATCCTCCTCGACGAAGGCCTCGATGCGCCAGGTGCCGCGCGGCGCCCCGCCGCCGAGCGGCAGCGAGACGGCATGGCCGCCCGCCCCCGCCTCGGGCGCCAGCGCGCGGGAATATTCCACCCCGTCGGGGCGCATCAGCCGCACCGTCAGCGGCAGGCCGGCGATCGCGTCGATGCGCGGGTCGCGCGCCAGCAGCGTCGCGTTCACCGTCTCGCCGGCGCGGTAGGCGCCGCGGTCGGTGGACAGGAAGACGTCGATCGGCGGCGCCGCCTCGCGCCCCGCGACTCCGCGGTCGGAGAGGTCGAATTCCGGCTCGGTCAGCGACAGGAAGGCCATGTCCTCGCCGTCCTGCACCGTCACCAGCGCCGGCGCCCCGCCCCCCGCCACCGCCGTCACCGCCGGATCGAAGCGGACATAGCCCGCGGCATCCGTCTCGGCGGTGGCGATCACGGCATTGGCGCGCGACACGAGCGAGACGGTGACCCCTGCCTTCGCCGAGGCATCGCCGAGCGCGCGCACGAAGACATGGATCCCGTCCGTCGCCGAAAGCGCCGTCAGCCCGAGGTCCGAGATCACGAACCACTGCGTCGCGGGCGGATTGTCATAGGGATCGCGCCCCGGCACGGCGGCCTGAAGCACATAGATGCCGGGGCCGAGGTCCTTCAGGGCGGCGTCCATCGGCAGACGGGTGGTGACGTCGCGGTTGATCTCCATCGCCACCGTCGCCTCGCCGGTCCAGACCGTCTCGGCCATCGAGGCGGCAAGGTCGTCGGCCTCCCAGTAGCTCAGCGGGCGGCCGAAATAGTCCGTCTGCATCGCCCGCACGAGGTTGCGGTCCGACACCCGCAGCAGCGTCAGGTCCAGCCGGTCGGTGTTCACCGTCTCGACCGGGATGCCCGATCCTACGAGCCGCGGCAGGACATAGGCGCGGCCGGCGAAGCGCACGGCGGGGCTGCGGTCGCGGACATACTGGGTCAGCGTCACGTCCTTTGCCGTCGTCTCCCCGTCCGCCGAGGGCAGGCCCTCGCGGAAGGTGACGGCATAGCGCCGGCCGTGCTCGACGCCGGCGATGCAGATCTGCCGACCCTCGGCCTCGACCGACAGGCCGGGTTCCTCGACCTTCACGAAGGTCGCATAGTCCACCCCCGCCGGGACCAGGTCGCGGTTGAAGACGGCGCAGATGCGCGGCGTCGCGCTGTCGGACTGGACCTGCGTCTGCTCGATGCGGAACCCGTACTTGCCGACGGCGTCCTCCAGCAGCGCCGCGGTGTCGTCGCGCGGCTGGATCCGCTCGGCCAGGCGCAGCGCCGGGATCATGTCGGCGCCGCGGCCGCTGGCCTCCAGCGCCTGCGCCATCAGCACCAGCGCGGTGACCCGCAGGCCGGGATCCCCGGCCCGCAGGTAGCCGTTGACGGCGGCCGACAGCGCCCGGTTCACGTAGCCCTGGCGGATGCCGGAATCCTGTTCGGGGATGCCGAACAGGAGCCGGCCGTATTCCACCCACTGGTCGCCCGCGTCGGTCAGGTTCAGCGCCGCGCCCTGGAACCGCGAGGCGCCGAGATGGTCGCCCTCCGCCGCCGCCGACCGCGCCGCCGCCAGCAGGTCCGCGGCCGCCCAGTCGCCGGTGATGTGTTCGTTGGCCAGACCCTGCGCCTGCGCCAGCGCGGCGTCGAGATCGGCGGCCTGCAGGAAGGACAGATCCGCCGCCCTCTCGGCGGCCAGCGCGCCGGCCGCGGCGTCGGCGCGGATCACCCGGGCCGAGAAGGCGCCCTGGTAGAAGGACGGCTCGCCGGCGGCCGACTTGGGAAAGCAGGCGTTCGAGCGCGCGTTGAAGGTCAGCGCCACGCAGCGGTCGTCGGCAAGGCAGGCCTGCTGGCAGGCTTCGAGCGAGGTGTCGAAGATCTGCTGAAGGTCGTTGCCCGCCAGATCGACGTTCTCGGTCAGGACCAGCCGCCGTTCGGGAACCAGGACCCGGTCCTGGGCCGCCGCGGCCTGGACGAGAAGGGCGGCGGCCGGGAGAAGCGCGAAAACAGCCCTGCGCATGGCGAACACTCCTGCCTTGGAACGGGCGCGATGCTGCATCCCGTGCGGCCGCTTGGCAATGAGTCGCAGGCTCCGCCCCGCCGCCACTTGCGGTTCAATCCGGGATTAACCGAGCTGCGGCAGCCTGTCGGCGCGGGCCGGCCGGGCCGGCGCCGCATGCGGAGGGCTGCCTTGGAATTCGTCGAACGGCTGACGAACGAACGCCGCGCCCGCCTTGCGGCCGAGCGCATCCTCGAACAGAAGAAGCGGGAATTCTACGCCGCCAGCCTGCAGCTGTCGCAGCGCGCCCAGGCGCTGGCGATGCAGGTGGACGAGCAGCGCCACGGGCTTGAGCGCGCGCGCGACGAGGCGGCGCAGCTCAAGGGCATGACGCTCCAGGCGCAGGAGGAGATGCGGGCCGCGCTGGCCAGCGCCGCCGAGGCCGAACGCCGGCTGTGGTCGGCGCTCGACGCCTTCGTGGACGGCTTCGCGATCTTCGATCCGCGCTACCGCCTGATCGTCTGCAACCGCCTCTACACCGAACTCTTCGGCGGCGCGGGCGAGGTCGTGCCCGGCGTCACCTATGACAGCCTGATGATGCGGCTGGCGGCCTCGGGGCGGATCGACCTCGACGGGCTGGAACCGCAGGACTGGTATCACCAGATGACGGCGCGGATCGTCCGCCCGGCGCCCGAGCCGGTCGCCATCCGCTGCACCGACGGGCGGCACCTGCGCTTCGTGGACCGCCGGTCGGACAACGGCGATCTCGTCTGCCTTGCGCTCGACATCACCGAATCGGTCCGCCGCGAGGCCGAACTCGAGGAGGCGCGCGACCGCGCCGAGGCGGCGACGCGCGCCAAGTCCGCCTTCCTCGCCAGCATGACGCACGAACTGCGCACGCCGATGAACGGTGTCGTCGGCATGGCCGAGCTCCTGTGCGAAAGCGACCTGCCGCCCGAGCAGCGCGCCTATGCCGAGACGATCAGGTCCTCGGGCGAGGCGCTGCTGACGATCATCAACGACGTGCTCGACTATTCCAAGGCCGAGGCCGACCGCCTGCGCCTCTACCCGGAGGAATTCGATCTCGAACGCTGCATCCACGACGTGATGCTGCTGGTCCAGCCCGGCGCCGACGAGAAGGGGCTGGCGCTGGTCGTGGACTACGATCCCGCGATGCCCGCCCGGGTCGTCGCCGACCCGGTGCGGATGCGGCAGATCCTGACCAACCTCGTCGGCAACGCGGTGAAGTTCACCGCCCGCGGCCATGTCGCGGTGCGGGTGGCCGGCCTGCCCCTGCCCGACGGGCGCATCCGCACCGAGATCGAGGTCGAGGATACCGGCATCGGCATCCCGAAGGCCCTGCAGGAGCACATCTTCGGCGAGTTCAACCAGGTCGAGAGCGAATCGAACCGCCGCTTCGAGGGGACGGGCCTCGGCCTGTCGATCACCCGGCAGCTCGCCCAGCTGATGGGCGGGCAGGTCTGGGTGGACAGCGAACCGGGGCGCGGGTCGGTCTTCGGCGTCCGCGCCGACCTGCCCGCGGCGGCCGGCGCGGCGCCCGCCTGGGCGCCGCCGCCGGGCCTGCGCACGGTCGCCGTCGCCATGCCGCCCGGCCCGGCGCGCGAGGCCGTGCTGCGCCAGCTCCGGGCGGCCGGCCTTTCCGCGCCCACCCCCGCCTCGCCGGACGAGCTTGCCGGCGGCGGCGGGGCCGACGCGCTGATCCTCGACGACGATCTCCTGCGCCGGGGGGCGGGCGCCCAGCTTCCGGCCGGGCTGACGGTGCCGGTCATCCTGCTCGGCCGCACCGATGCCGGCGCGGCGCCGGCCGGGGCCGCGGCCTATCTGCGCAAGCCGCTCTGCCGGTCCGACCTGCGGGCGGCGCTCGACGCGCTCGCCGCCGGCCAGGGGGCGGTGGCGCGCCCGGCCGAGGCGCCAGGCCGGCGGATGCGGGTGCTCGCCGCCGAGGACAACAAGACCAACCAGCTCGTCCTCGGCAAGATGGTGAAGGACGCGGCGATCGAGCTTGTCTTCGCCGCCAACGGGCGCGAGGCGGTGGACCTCTGGCAGTCCTTCCGCCCCGACCTGATCTTCACCGACATCTCGATGCCCGAGATGGACGGCAGGGAGGCCGCGCGCGAGATCCGCCGCCGCGAGGCGCTCAACGGCCTGCCCGCGGTGCCGATCATCGCCCTCACCGCCCACACGATGGAGGGCGACGAGGCCGGGATCCTCGCCGCCGGGATCGACCGCTACATGACCAAGCCCCTGCGCAAGGCGGCGCTGCTCGACGCGATCCGCGAATTCTGCCCGCCCGGCGCGGCGCCGCCGCTGCCGCCGGCGGACGCAACCGGCGCGGCGGAGGGCGACGGCGGCGCCACCGGCGGCGGCGGGGCCTGACGCCGGCGCGGCCGCTGCCGGCTCAGCCCTGGCCGTAGAACCAGCCGGCGTTGTTGGCCAGCGTCTGCTGGAGGATGATCAGGATGATGAAGGCCACCAGCGGGGCAAGGTCGATCCCCGGCGTGACCGGCAGGAAGCGGCGGATCGGGCGGTAGAGCGGTTCGAGGATCGCGTTCAGCGCGCCCCAGATCTGCGCCACGGCCGGCTGCCGGATGTTCAGCACCTGGAAGCTGATCAGCCAGGACATGATGATGTGCGCGATCATGATGAACCACGCGACGTTCAGGACCAGCATGATCGCCTGATAGAGAGAAACCATCCCAACCTCCGCTGACGGGCGCCGCCAGAGGTAGTGCCCGCCCGCCGCCGGCGCAACCGCGCGCGACGCCGCGTCGCGGCTTGACCGCCGCCCGGCGCCCTGCGAGGTCATCGGCGGTTTCCGCGAAGGGGGCGCCGGATGTATCCCGTGTTCCGCTACGGCTGGGCGATGCTGAAGGCGCGCCGCCTGCCGCCGCTCGGCCCGTTCGAGACCCATGTCTCCCGTCACCGCTGCTGGCCCTGGGACATCGACCTGTGGCTGGAGCTGAACAACGGCCGCACCCTCACGCTCTACGATCTCGGGCGCATCCCGCTCGCGGTCAGGACCGGCCTCCTGAGGGTGCTGCGGGAGCGGAACTGGGGCATGGTCGTCGCCGGCTGCAGCGTCCGCTACCGCCGCCGCGTCCGCGCCTTCGACCGGATCGAGATCGTGTCGCGGCTGCTCGGCTGGGACGCGCGCTTCCTCTACACCGAACAGGCGATGTGGCGCGGCGGCGAATGCGCCAACCACATGCTCGTCCGCTCGGCGCTGGTCTCGGCCGCCGGCATCGTCCCGCCGGCAGAGGCGGCCGTCGCGCTCGGCCTGCCGCCCGACAGCCCCGCCCTTCCGCCCTGGGCCGCGGCATGGATCGCTGCCGAGGCGCAGCGCCCCTGGCCGCCCCGGCGCTGACCCCTCGCCGCGCTTGCGCGGACGGGCCTTTTCGGGCTTGATCCGCGCCAGGCAGGCAGGCAGGCACGGGCAGGGCAGGCATCCCAATGGCGGTTTCCGCGCGGCGGCGCATCTGGGGCTGGTGGTTCTTCGACTGGGCGAGCCAGCCCTACAGCACGCTGCTCCTGACCTTCATCTTCGCGCCCTATTTCGCCGAGGTCGCGCGCGACCACTACGCCGCGTCGGGGGCGGCGCCCGAGGCGGCGCGCGCCGCCGCGCAGACGACCTGGGCCACCGGCCAGTCGATCGCCGGGGCCGTCATCGCGCTCTCGGCGCCCGTCCTCGGCGCCGTCGCCGACGGCACCGGGCGGCGGATCGCCTGGATCTGGCTGTTCTCGGCCCTCTACGTCACGGGCGCGGCGGGCCTGTGGTTCCTGGCACCGGACGCCCCCGGCCTCGTGCAGGCGATGACCTTCTTCGGCATCGGCCTCGTCGGGATGGAGCTGGCGACGATCTTCACCAACGCGATGATGCCCGACCTGTCGGACGACGCCGGCATGGGGCGCCTGTCCGGCTACGGCTTCGCCTTCGGCTATCTCGGCGGCATCGCGGCGCTGATCGTGATGCTCTGCCTCTTCGCCGAGAATGCCGCGACCGGCCGGACGCTGATCGGCATCGAACCCGTCCTCGGGCTCGATCCGGCGGCGCGCGAGGGCACGCGGGCGGTCGGCCCCTTCGTCGCCGCCTGGTATGCGCTGTTCATGGTGCCGTTCTTCCTCTGGGTCCGCGACGCGCCGGGCGGCGGGCCGGCGCGGGGCATCGCGCGCTCGCTCGCCGCGCTCTGGGCGCTCGTCCTGTCGCTCGGCCGCCGCCGCAGCCTTGCCGCCTTTCTCGGCGCCTCGATGCTCTACCGCGACGCCATGAACGGGCTCTACGCCTTCGGCGGCATCTATGCCTCGGGCGTGCTCGGCTGGTCGGTGACGCGGATCGGCGCCTTCGGCATCGCCGGGGCGCTGTCGGCGGCGGTCTTCACGTGGATCGGCGGCCGCCTCGACAGCCGGCTCGGGCCGAAGCCGGTGATCGTCGCCTCGATGGTCGTGCTGATCGCCGTCTGCCTCGTGATCTTCGGCATGTCGCGCGAGGCGATCTGGGGCATCCCCTTCGCCGCGGGCTCGGCCGCCCCGGACATCATCTTCTACATCTGCGGCTGCATGATCGGCGCCGCCGGCGGCACGCTTCAGGCCGCCAGCCGCACGATGATGGTCTTCCATGCCGAGACCGGCCGGGCGACCGAGGCCTTCGGCCTCTACGCCCTGTCCGGCAAGGCGACCGCCTTCGTCGCGCCCTTCCTGATCGCCGTCGTCACCGGGCTGAGCGGCAACCAGCGCATCGGGATTGCGATTCCGCTCATCGCGCTGTTCCTTGGCGGCATGGTCCTGCTGCGCTGGGTCGATCCGAAGGGAGGACGCGCATGAGCCACCCTCTGTCCGCCGCCGCCGCCGCGGCCGCCGCCATCGCCGCCCTCGCCCTTGCCGGGCTTGCCGCGCTGGCCGGCGCGGCGGGCGCCACGCCGCTGGCCAAGGACCTGTTCGGCGCCGTCGAGGCGCCGTCATCCCAGCCGCCGCAGGCGATCGGCAGCTATGCGCGCGGCTGCGCGGCGGGCCTTGTCGAACTGCCCGAGACCGGGCCGACCTGGCAGGCGATGCGCCTGTCGCGCAACCGCAACTGGGGCCATCCGGCGACGATCGACTTCCTGCAGGACCTCTCGGCGCGGGCGGCAGAGCTGGGCTGGGCCGGGCTCTACATCGGCGACATCAGCCAGCCGCGCGGCGGGCCGATGCTGTCGGGCCATGCCAGCCACCAGCTCGGGCTCGACGCCGACATCTGGATGCTGCCGCCGCGGCGGCTGGACCTGACCGCGGCCGAGCGCGAGAAGATCAGCTCGATCTCGGTGCGCAGCGCCGACCAGACCTCGGTCAACGGCAACTGGACGCGCACCCATGCGGCGATCCTCCGGGCCGCGGCCAGCGACCCGCGCGTGGACCGCATCTTCGTGACGCCGCCGGTCAAGGTCGAGCTCTGCAAGTCCGCCCGCCCCGCCGACCGCAAGTGGCTGCAGAAGATCCGCCCCTATTTCGGACACGACACCCACTTCCATGTCCGCCTGAAATGCCCCAAGGGTTCCCCCGACTGCCAGACGCAGAAGCCCACGGTGGCGGAACTGTCGGAGGGCGGCGACGGCTGTGACGATTCCCTCATGTGGTGGGTGACGACATATCTGGAAGAGCTGAAGAACCCGCCGAAGAAGCCCAAGGGCCCGGCGAAGCGCGAAAAGACCCCGCGCGAATACACGATGGCCGACCTGCCCAGGGCCTGCGGCGCGGTGCTGAAGTCGCGCTGAGGCTTGCCGTCCTCGCCGCCTTCTCCGCATGCGCCGCCCCCGCGGCCGCCGCGCCGCGGGCGGTGGAGACCGGCACCTTCCGCTGGCCGGCGGAACGGGAATGGTTCGGCGGCTTCTCGGGGATCGACACCGACGCCAGGGGCGAGGCCTTCCGCCTCGTCAGCGACCTCGGCTACATGCTGCCCGGCCGCTTCCTGCGCGATGCCGCGGGCCGCGTCACCGGGGTCGAATACGACCGCCGCGACATCGTGACCTTCCGCGGCCCGGACAGCGCCGGCGAGGAGGACCAGACCGACGCCGAGGGGCTGACCTTCCTGCCCGGCGGCGGCTTCGCCGTCAGCTTCGAGCGCGCGAACCGCGTCGAACGCTTCGACCGTCCCGCGCCCGGCGGCACCGACGTGACCGCCGGGATGGATCTCGGCGGGCTCCTGTGGAACCGCGGGCTCGAGGCGATCGCGGCGGCGCCGGACGGCGCCCTCTACCTGATCCCGGAAGAGCCCGCCTGGCGCGGCGGCCCCTTCCCCGTGCAGGTCCTTCGTGACGGCGTCTGGACGACGCCCTTCAGCCTGCCGGGCAAGGGCTGGTTCCGCCCGGTCGGCGCGGATTTCGGCCCCGACGGGCGGCTCTACGTCCTCGAGCGCGACTTCTGGGGCCTCGTCGGCTTCATGACCCGGGTGCGGCGGATCACGCTCGAGGACGATGTCGTGACCGCCGACGAGGTGCTGCTCGAAACCAGGGCGGGCGAGCACCAGAACCTCGAGGGCATCGCCGTCTGGGCCGATGACGACGGCGCGATCCGGCTGACCCTGATCTCGGACGACAACGTCGCGCGCCTGCAATGGACCGAGGTCGTGGACTACGTCGTCCGCGAGTGACTTGACCGCCCCGGCGCGATTGCCTAAGCCGCGCTCCGCGCCCCGGGGGACCGTCCGCGGTCATCCGGGGGCCAGGTCTCCGCAACCCTGCCAAAACGGACAAGGACATGACCCGTTCCCTCCTGCCCGGCATCCTCGCCATGGCGGCCATCGTGGTCGCCTCCAACATCCTCGTGCAGTTCCTCGTCGGCCAGTGGCTGACGCTCGGCGCCTTCACCTATCCCTTCGCCTTCCTCGTCACCGACCTGACGAACCGCTTCCAGGGGCCGGCCGCGGCGCGCAGGGTGGTCCTCGCCGGCTTTGCCGTCGGGGTCGTCTGTTCGCTGATCGGCAGCCGGATCACCGGCGAGTTCGGCCCCCTCGTCACCCAGCGCGTCGCCATCGGGTCGGGGCTGGCCTTCCTCTCCGCCCAGCTTCTCGACATCGGCGTCTTCAACCGGCTGCGCGACCGCGGCTGGTGGAAGGCGCCCTTCATCTCCACCCTGTTCGGCGCCACGCTCGACACCGCGGTCTTCTTCACCGTCGCCTTCGCGGCCGCGCTGAGCTTCCTCGAGCCGTCGAACGACGTCGCCTGGGCGAACGAGGTCCTGCCGCTGCTCGGCGCCGGGCCGCAGGCGCCGCTCTGGGTCTCGCTGGCGGCGGCCGACTGGCTGGTGAAGATGGCCCTTGCCGTCGTGGCGCTCGTGCCATTCCGTCTGATTGTCCGCAGATTTGCGCCGCGGGCGGCGTGAAATTCATTGACTGACACAAAATCTGTGGCAGCGTTGACCCTGCTACGGCAACCCATTGAAAGGAGGTGATCCAGTGTCGAGAGTGATATTGGAGAGAGGTGTCGGGACAGTCATGGAGGCCGCCGCCTGAGGGCAGACCCGAAGGCTGCAAGTCCTGATTGGGCCGTGGCGCCAGCCACCTCCTTACCGGCCCTTTTGCCATGAACTCGGAGGGCCGTCCGCCAGGGCGGCCCTTTCCGTTGCCGGCGCGGCGCGCGCGGCACGTTGCGGAGGGGCGGCGAACCGCTCTACCCTGCCGCCATGCTGCGCATCACCGACGACATCGCCATCGCCGACTGGGAGATCACCGAGACCTTCACCCGCGCGCAGGGGCCCGGCGGGCAGAACGTCAACAAGGTCTCGACCGCCGTCGAACTGCGGTTCGAGGCCGAACGCTCCCCGCACCTGCCGGCGCCGGTCAAGGCGCGGCTGAAGCGGCTGGCCGGGCGGCGCTGGACGCTCGACGGCGCCGTTCTCGTCCGCGTCGAGGACACGCGCAGCCAGCTGCGCAACCGCGAGATCGCGCGCGAAAGGCTCGCCGAGCTGATCCGGGCGGCGACGACGGCGCCGAAGCGCCGGCTGGCGACCAAGCCGACCTGGGGCAGCCAGCAGCGCCGCCTGGCCGGCAAGGCGCGGCGCGGCGAGGTCAAGGCCGCGCGCGGCCGGATCGCGGGGGGGCGGATCGCCGGCGGCCGTTTCGCGGGGGACGAGGATGACTGACCTTCTGGCGCGCCGCGCGCGCCTGCTCGGCCCCAACCTGCCCACCTTCTACGACGACCCGGTGCACATCGTCCGCGGCAAGGGCGTCTGGCTCTGGGATGCCGAGGGCCGGCGCTATCTCGACTGCTACAACAACGTCGCGCATGTCGGGCACTGCCACCCGAAGGTGGTGGCGGCGATCTGCCGCCAGGCGGCGGTGCTCAACACCCATACCCGCTACCTGCACGAGGGCATCCTCGACTATGCCGAGCGGCTGACGGCGACCTTCGGCCACGGCCTGAGCCAGGTCATCATGGTCTGCACCGGGTCCGAGGCCAACGACATCCTGCTGCGCATGGCGCAGGCCGTCACCGGCAAGAGCGGCTTCATCGCCACCGACAACACCTATCACGGCAACACCTGGGCGGTGTCGCAGCTGTCCTCGCGGCGGCCGCCGGTCGGCGGCTACGGCGCCAACATCCGCCGGGTGCCGGCGCCGGACGCGCTCGCCCCGCTCGGCGGCAGCGCCGCCGCGCAGCCCGCGGCCTTCGCCGCCGGCGTGGCCGCCGCGATCGCGGAGCTGGAGGAAGCGGGCTTCGGCTTCGCCGGCTTCATGTTCTGCCCGGTCTTCGCCAACGAGGGCCTGCCCGGCGTTTCGCCGGGCTTCCTCGGCCCGACGGCCGAGGTCGTGCGCCGGGCCGGCGGCCTGCTTCTGGCCGACGAGGTGCAGCCCGGCTTCGGCCGCTGCGGGTCGCACTGGTGGGGGCACGACTGGCTGGGCGTGGCGCCCGATGCCGTCAGCCTCGGCAAGCCGATGGGCAACGGCCACCCGGTGGCGGCGGTCGTCGCCCGGCCCGACGTGATGGCGGCCTTCCGCCAGGCCTTCGGCTATTTCAACACCTTCGGCGGCAATCCCGTGTCCTGCGCCGCGGCCTCCGCCGTGCTGGACGTGATCGGGGACGAGGGGCTGATGGCGAACGCGGCCGCGGTCGGCGCCCACCTGGTCGAGGGCATCGGCGCGCTGCGCCATCCGCTGATCGCCGGCGTGCGCGGGGTCGGGCTCTTCGTCGGCGTCGAGCTTGCCCGCGACGGCCGGCCGGCGACGGCCGAGGCGGCGGCGGTGGTCGAGGCGATGCGCCGGCGCGGCGTGCTGATCGGGCGGGTCGGGCGCGCCCAGCACATCCTCAAGCTGCGCCCGCCGATGCCGATCCGCCGCGAGGAGGCCGACATCGCCGTCGCCGCCCTCGCCGACGCCCTCGCCGGGCTGCCCGCGTGACGGCCGGCCCCGGCCCCGATCCCGGCCCCGGCGAGGCGAAGGCCCGCGCGATGGCGGCGGCGGCGCTGCACCACTGGGGGCCCGCCGCCGGCCCGCCCCGCCTGGTCAGGCGGCGCGAGAACATCGTCTTCGAGGTGCGCCTGCGGTCGGGCCAGCATGCGGCGCTGCGGCTGCACCGGCCGGGCTACCAGAGCCGCGCCGGAATCGAGGCGGAACTGCTGTGGACGGAACGGCTGGCCGCGGCCGGCCTGCCCGTGCCGCCGCCGGTGCGGGCGCTGAACGGGCGGCTGACGGTGCGGGTTGGCGACCGGCTGGCAAGCCTCGTCGGCTGGATCGACGGCGCCCCCCTCGGCGCCGCCGAGACGCCGCTTGCCGGCAGCGCGGCGGAGCAGGCCGCGACGCTGGCCGCGGTCGGCGCTCTGGCCGCGCGGCTGCACGCGGCGACCGACGCGCTGGACCTGCCGCCGGACTTCCCGCGCCCGCGCTGGGACATCGCGGGGCTTCTCGGCGAGGCGCCGCGCTGGGGCCGATTCTGGGACAATCCCGCCCTGACGCCGGAGGACCGCGCGGCGGTCCTCGCCGCGCGCGAGGCGGCGCGGGCGGAGCTCGAGGCGATGCGCGGCCGCGGCGCGGATTTCGGCCTGATCCATGCCGATGTCCTGCGCGAGAACGTCCTGCGCACGCCGGCCGGGCTGGCGCTGATCGACTTCGACGATTCGGGCTGGGGCTTCCGGCTCTACGACCTCGGCACCGCCATCGTGCAGAGCCTCGAGGAACCGGCCCTGCCGGAGCTCGCCGAGGCGGTGATCGCGGGCTACCGCAGCATCCGCCCGCTCTCTGCCGGCGATGCCGCGCGCCTGTCGCTCTTCGTCGGGCTGCGCGCCTTCGCCTCCTGCGGCTGGATCGCGACGCGGGCGCCCGCCGGCGATCCGCGCCAGCGCTTCTATGCCGGGCGGGCGGTGCGCGCGGCCTCGGCGATCCTCGCCGGGCGCGCGATCTGGGCCTGAGCGGCGCCCGCGGCGCGGCCCGCCGCCGCCCGCCCGCGCGCGGCCAGCAGCGCCGGCCGTTCCACCAGATGCCAGGACAGGGCCGCCAACGCCAGGGTGGCGGGCAGCGCCACGGCGATGTTCCAGGCCGGGGTCATCGGGCCCAGCGCCCAGACCGCCAGCGCCTGCACCGGCACGGCATAGACATAGATGCCATAGGAATAGTCGCCCGCCCGGTTGAAGGCGCGGATGCGCCCGGCGGGGCGGACCGCGACGACCAGCGTGCCATAGGCCAGCGCGGCGGCGATGGCGGCGGGCCGCAGGGCCGCGGGTGCGGCCAGCGCCGCGGCCAGAAGCAGCCCCGCCGCCGCGAAGGACAGGGGCAGCCGGTCGCGCCAGAGGAAGGCGAGCGCGCCGAGGGCGAAGGGCGGCGACAGCAGGCACAGGCGGTCGATGTCGTAGGGCACCGCGATGGCGGCCGCCTGCTGCGCCACCGCGGCGGCGATCCAGAGGGCAAGCACGACGGTCGCGGCCCGCCGCGCCGCCAGCAGGCCGGCGAAGGCGGCAAGGGCGAGCGCCGCATAGCAGGCGACCTCGTAGCGCAGGGTCCAGATCGAGCCCTCGACGATCGGGTAGGGGTTGGACTGGAACACCTCCGGCAGCTCGTAGACTGGCCGCAGCAGCGTCAGGTTGCGCACCACGAAGCTCCAGGTCTCCGGCGCCGCGAGATAGGCCTCGGCCGGCCGCTCCGAGACCAGCGGCCCGAGCACGAAGGTCACGACCAGGAGAGAGACCGCCAGCCCCGGCATCAGCCGCGCGGCGCGCGCGCGCAGGAAGTCGCCCGGCGTCGGGCCGCGGGCGAGCGAGGCCGCGATCAGGAAGCCCGAGGCGGCGAAGAAGACATAGACCGCCATCCGGCCGAGCGAGACGCCGGTCGCCGCCTCCAGCGGCTCGGGCGTGCCCCGGCCCAGCGTCATCGGCCAGGCGTGGGAGCAAAGCACGGCCGTAGCCGCGACGAAGCGGATCAGGTTCAGGTTGTTGTCGCGGCTCGCCAGCCTGTCGCCAAGGATCATCCGCGCCTCCCGCCTTTGCCCGTCGCCCGCCGCTCCCGCCCTGCGGTTCACGGGCGGGCCCGCGGGCGAGCCTGCGGGCAACGTGGTTAAGCGCGGGTTAAGGGCGGACGGGACGCGGCACGAATCGGGCGGCGGGCGGCTCCCGGCCGGCGCGGGACCTCAGCCGGGGACGCCGAGGTATTCGTCCACCAGCGCCTTTGTCGCCGCGATGTTGGCGCGCGAGGAGGCGCCGAAGACGACGGCGTCGAGGTTGGGAAGGCCGGCCAGCCACTCGATCGCCTCGCGCGGGGGGATCGCGCCCGAGGCGAAGATCGACATCGCGATGGCGCGCAGGCGCCCCGTGCGCAGCAGCTCCGCATAGGCGTCCAGCCCGCCGCAGGTGCGGAAGCCGATCTTGTTGATGTTGGCGCAGATGATCGGGTTCTCGATCCCGATCCCGGTCAGCGCCCGGTAGAGCATCGGCATGTTCATCGTGATGTAGCCCGGCTCGGCACCGTACTTCCTGCGCACATGGTCGTGGAAGATGGCGAAGACCTCGGTCATCCCCATGCCCAGGATCAGGTCCACGATGACGTTCTGAAGGAAGATGACGGGCGTGTTCAGGCCCCGGAACATCTTCATCTCGACATCGATCAGGATCTTGATGATCCCCTCGATGTCCTTCGTCGCCATGCTCGTCGCGCCGCGCAGCGCGGTCTTGAACACGCCGTCGTCGGGCATGAAGTGCAGCGCCGCGCCGATCATCCCGTGCTCGGTGACGGCATTGGCGTATTTGTGGGCATAGGGCATGCAGGGATAGAAGCGGAAGTCGCGGTATTTCGCGGGGTCCGCCCGCATGTGGTCGCAGATTGCGGCAATGCGGTCGTGCGTCGTGCACATGAAGGTCCGCACGCCCTCCTCCAGCGCGGCATCCAGCACCCGGATGATCGCGGCGGTGTCCTGGAAGCGCATGGCCTGCGCGCGCGCCCTTTCCTCGGACATGTGGTTGATGCCGAAGAACTGGTTGTCGCCAAGAAGGATGCGGTCGAGCTGCATTGCGGTCATCCCTCCCTCAGCGCCCGAACCACGACCGCTTGCGCGCCGCGACGGCGGGCGCCGCGCGCGACCTTGTCGCCTTCGTCTCGCGGTCGGCCAGCATCATCGCGATGGTCCGGTCGGTGACGGTGGCCGAGGCGAAATCGTTCACCAGCGCCCCGGACCCGGCGGCGGCGGCCTTCACGAAATCGTCGATCTGGGCCGAATATTCCTCGCCGCGCAGGTAGAAATCGACCGGCGCGGTCAGCTCGGTCGTGTAGCGGACGTTCCAGCCCTGGCCGTAGCCCGGCAGGGCGGGCACCGGCTCGCGCAGGTAGAGCTGGCATTCCTGGCGGTCGGCAAAGAGGCGCCCGTTGGTGCCGGTCATGGTGATCCGGGTGGACATCTTGCGATAGCTCTCGTCGGACCAGTTGACCGACAGGTGCGCCGACATGCCGCCGGGCCAGTGCAGCGTCGAATAGACCTCGTCGTCGGTCTCGGCGCTGAAGATCGGCGCCAGGACGGTGCCCGACACGCCCTCGGGTTCGCCGAAATACCAGTTCAGCAGGTTCAGCGGATGCGCCGCGTAGTCGTAAAGGCAGCCGCCGCCCTCGGCGCGGTCGGTCCGCCAGGTCGATCCCTTGGGCCGCAGCACGACCGGGCCGTAGGCCTCGGCCAGGACATGGGTGATCGTGCCCAGCGCGCCCGAGTCGACGATCCGCTTCACCTCCTGGAAGGCCCCCACGTAGCGGTAATGGTAGCCGACCTGCGTCACCCGCCCGCGCGCGGCGGCAAGCTGCGTCAGCGCCTCGGAATCGTTCCAGTCCAGGCAGAAGGGTTTCTCGCAGAAGACATGCAGCCCCGCCTCCAGCGCCTTGCGCACCATCGGCGCATGCAGGCGCGAGGGCGTCGCGATCAGCACCGCGTCGAGCTTCTCCTTCGCGAGCAGGTCGTCGTAGTCGCGATAGACTGGCAGCCGCGCGTATTTCCTGATCCCGTCAGCCAGAAAGCCCGAGGCGTCGCAGGCGACGGTCTCGGTCATGGCATGGGCATTGACGATCGCGAAATGCGACAGTCCCATCTTGCCGAGGCCGACGACGGCGATCCTGAGTGTCATGTCCGGGGTTCCGCGTTCTGATCCAGAAAGCCGAGGATGGCGGCGCGCAGCCGCCCGGTGAAGGCCGCGTCGGCAAAGGGCGGCAGCGTCGCCTCCTGCGCGCCGGCGGCCCGCGCGGCCGCGATCGCGCCGGGCAGGTCGGCGTCGGTGTCGGCGACGAAGATGCCCGGCTTGCCGCGCAGCCAGTTCGCGGTCGCGATCTGGTGGTCGGTCGTGTGCTCGCCCCACTTCTCGATCCGCGGCAGCAGGACCAGCGGGCGCCCCACGCGGCCCGCGGTGATCACGGTGCCCATCCCGGCATGGGCCACGATCAGCTCGCTGCGGGCCATGGTGTCGTTGAACTCGGCCTGCGACAGGCGGCGCACATGCTCCATGTGCGAAGGCACGTAGCTGCCATGCCCGATCTGCGCCAGCACGCGGCCCGGCGCGGCCCGCGCCGTCCATTCGTCCATCACCCGGATCAGGCGGTCGAAGGGGAACATCGAGCCGACGGTGACGAAGATCACAGGACCGCACCCCAGTGTTCCGGGCGCCGCCCCTCGCCCTCGGTGAGTGCGGGCCACTGCGTCAGCCAGATGTCGGCGACCGCGCCCGCCTTCTGCCCCGAGGTCGAGAGCCTTTCGGCATTGGCGATCGAATCGATCCAGATCGTCCGGGCGCCGAACAGCTTCCTCGCCAGCGCGATGGCGACCAGCGCGGGCGCCGAGCCGGTGGTGATCACCACCGCGGGGCGCTCGCGCAGCAGGATCCGCAGGAGGCTCGCGGCGACGAGGAGGAAGGCCCATTTCTGCTTCCGCGAGGCGTCGCGGATCGTGTAGTAGCGGTGCCCCGGCACATCGACCGCCGAGGACGGGTCGAGGCTGACATAGAAGACGTCGAGCCCCTCCCAGGCGGGCCGCAGCCGCATCAGCTGGACCCAGTGGCCGCCGCCCGACGCGATCGCCATGATCCGCTGACGCTTCACCGAAGCCCTACCCCTGACGCCGTGACCGGGGCGCGCGCCTGCCGCGGTCCCCGCGCCCGTTCCTGTTGCGGCGGGGCCGTGGCGTCAAGTGCCATCGTCGCTGTCGGCGGCCGGGACCCGGCGGCACGGTGCGGGGTTGCGAAAAGATCGCCCCGCCGGCCCGGCAGTGTTTCGCCGCCGCCGTCAATCGCCCCTGGCCGGCGGGCGGGCGCCGCGGTCCAGCGCCAGCCCCGCCGCCCAGCCGGTGACGAAGCCGCCGAGATGGGTCTGCCAGGCGAGGAGGCCGTTCATCGCCAGCCACAGGAGGAGGTTGAGCCCGGTCAGGATCAGGACGGCGCGGGTGACGGGCCAGACCGCGGCGCGGCGCAGCCGCCGCGCCTTCAACTCCCAGGCGAGGATCGCCCCCGCCAGCCCGAAGAGCGCGCCCGACGCCCCGACCATCGGCGTGTAGCCCCGCGCGAGGGCCGCGAAACCCAGCGCCCCGCCGGCGATCGAGGCGGCGTAGAGAGCGAGGAAGCGCCCCTCGCCGAGCCGGCGCGCGCAGGGCGGGCCGAGCGAGGCCAGCGTCAGCATGTTCAGCGCGAAGTGCAGGACGCCGGCATGGAGGAAGCCGTAGGTCAGGAACATCAGCCAGGCCTGGCCGGGATAGTTCGGCTGCCAGTCGCGCAAAAGCCCGGGCCAGAAGCCCAGCCACGCGACCGCCTCGCCGCGCCAGCCGGGATCGCCCCAGAGGCCGAGGCCCGCACCGGTCAGGATCGCCTCGGGGAGGGCGCAGGCGAGGATCAGCCCCGCCACGGCGGGTGACCGCCGGGCCGCGGGGGCGAATCGCCTTGTCCTGTCCTGCTCGTCCATCAGCGGCCTGATGGCGGCAATCGCCGGCCGGCGCAATCGCCGCCCCCGCGGGTCAGAACGGCACGAAGCGCGGCAGCGGCTTCAGCGCCAGCGGCATGAAGCCCAGGAGCCGCGCCTCGGCCTCGGCCTCGGTCTCGCCCGGCAGGACCGGCGTGATGAAGCGGACGAGCGCGCCGTCGGTCCGCCCGGTCAGGAGGCTGTCCCAAAGGACATCGCCCTTCGCCGCGAAGTCGTTCGCGATCCGCTCGCCCCGTCCCTCGAACCAGTAATAGACGATCTGCCGCGTCGTGCCGTTCTGGATCACCGCGCGCACCGCGTCGAAGCGGCCATAGCCGGCCGCGCTCATGTCCACGCTGCGCTCGCCGATCGAGAAGATCTCCCATCCCCCCGTCGGCAGGCAGACCTCGGGGGAATGGATGCCCTGCCCGCCGGTCTGCTTCAGGTAGTAGCCGACGAAGAGGCTGACGGTGGACCGCCCGTCGGGCGCCTGGAAGACCGCGTTGAGGTAGTCGTCGGCCTTCAGCACCGCCTCGACATCCGGCTCGAGCGGAATCGTATAGGCCGACCAGCCCTCGAGCGTCGCGGGATAGAGCGCGAAGGGGTCGCGCTCCACCGCCGCGACCTGCCGCGCGGGGGCCAGATGCCAGGCCGCCGAGACGCCCGCGGTCAGCAGCCCCGCGGCGAGAAGCGCTCCGCTCGGCGCGATCGCGACGACGCGCCGCAGGATGCCGCCGAAGCCCGCGAAATCCAGATCGATCGCCTCCGACAGCGGCAGCGGGTCGGCCGTCATCCGCTGCAGGATCATGGCCATCGCGAACAGGATCGCGACGCAGACCAGAAAGACGACCCAGCCCTCGAAGACGTGCAGGAACCCTTCGGCCTGCTCGATTCCGTAGCTGTTCACCAGGACCCCGATCACGCCGATGCGGACCGAGTTCATCAGCACCGCCAGCGGCGCGGCCGACAGAAGCAGCACCAGCTTGTGCCAGAGCGGGCCGCGGTAGAGGATCGCGAACAGGTAGGAGAAGGACAGGATCGGGAACAGGTAGCGCAGCCCCGAACAGGCCTCGGCCACCTGGAGCCTGTAGACGCCGAGATCGATGACGTTGCCTTCCAGAAAGACCGGCACGCCCATCAGCCGCACGAACCAGACCCCGATCTGCGACGAAACGGTCTGCAGGAACACGCTGAACTGCACGTAGATGAAGTTGGGCAGCGGCAGCATGAAGACGAGGTGGAAGACCGGCAGCTGATGGCGCAGGCCCCGGCGCCAGCCGAAGACGGTCAGGACGACGCCCGAGACCCAGAAGATGAAGGCATAGCAGACGATGTCCGCGATCTGGGTCAGGTTGCCCAGCACCGCCAGCGCCAGCGCCGCCGCGATGACGGCAACGCCGGGCCAGCGGGCGCCCTCGGCGCGGGCGCCCTGCGGCTCGCGCCGCATCTCGCGCAGGAAGAGGTAGAGCGAGATCACCGGGATCAGCGGCCCGTGGCTGTATTCCGGCGTGGACCAGGCCGCCGCCAGCGAGGCGAAGCCGATCCAGAAGACCGGAAGCGATCCCGCGATCAGGAACAGGAAAAGGCCGAAGCCCGCGGCGTTCAGCCGCGCCGTTGCATGGGGATGTGTCGAAACCGCGTCGCTCATCCAGCCTCGGACAGGGGCGCGCGGAACGGCCGCGCCCGATCAGCACTCAATAGGCCGGCGGCGGGTCCGTTCAAGCCCCCGACCGCACGGCAGGGTCGCGCCGGCGAAGCCGATCGCCGCATCGCGCCGGGATTGGCCTAGGGCCGGAAACTGAACTCGCGGCCGATCGTCAGGTAAACCGCGTTCGAGCGCGCGGTTCCCGGCACGCTCTCGTCGTCGGAGTAGCGGAAGATCACGCCGCCCTCCAGGTTCCAGTCGCGCGTGATCTCGCGGGTATAGCTCGCCCGCAGGCTCGCCTCCTGCTCGGTCGGCGTCGTGCCCACGCCGCCGTCCTCGGTCACGGCATAGGCGAACTCGACCCCGAGCGTGGAGGAGGCGTCGATGTCATGGGCATAGGTCACGCCGAGGCGCGTGTTGATCTCGTCGTTGCCGTCGTCGGTCGCGAAGCTGCGGTCAAGCGTCACCTCGATGCGGTCGTTCCGCAGGTCCTGGCCATAGGTCAGCGACCCGATCAGCCCGCGCGAGCCGTTCGCCAGCTGCGTCACGCCGATCTCGCCCTCCAGCCTGCCGCGCGGCAGTTCCATCGTGCGGCCGAAGGTCAGCGTGGTGATCGCGTCATCCTCGTCCAGCTCCGAGGTCAGCAGGACGCTGACGGTGCCGTTCGGCAGGTCGCGTTCGGCCCCGAGGCTGTAGACGATGCCGTCATTCTCGGTGTCGATCCCGAACTCGTTCGTGTTCACGACGGAATAGCCGACCGACAGGCTCAGCCGCGTGCGCCGGTCGGCCTCGTAATCCACCCCGACCGACAGCGTGTCGGTCGTCTCGTCCTTGTTGCCGACATCCTCGTCGGAATACCAGGTCCGGCTCAGGTCGACGAAGGCGACCGCCACCGGCGTCACGCGGAAGTTCACCCGCGCCCCGACATCCGTTTCGGTGGAATCGAAAAGGTCCGGGTCCACCGTGTCGGAATAGTCGGAATCCGCGTAGCCCGCGGTCAGCCGCACGCCGAGCGGCTCGCCGATCCCGGTCTCCAGCGTCACCCGCGCGGTCTTCTCGTCCAGCGTGCCGAGGTCGTTGCCCGGCCCGCCGGGGTCGCTGAGCGGCCCGAGGAATTCCAGATCGACCGACCGGATGCGCGCCTCGGCGGTGAACAGGCTCGCCGCGCCCTCGCGCCGGTAGGTCAGCGCGACGGTCGGGTCCTCGAACCCGGTGACCGAGCGCGTCGGCAGGTCGGCCCAGCGCAGCACCGAGGAGGCGAGCAGATCGAAGCTCTCGGTCGGGGTCACGCTCTGGACGCGGAACGACAGGCCGGTGTCCCAGATCGTCGAATCGCCGGGGCTGCCGCCCTCGGCGAGTTCGAAGTTGTCGTCGAAAGTCAGCGTCGAGCTGATCCCGAACGTCAGGACCAGCCCGCCCGTGTCGGCCTCGTCCTGCGACAGGCCGACGCCCGGGATCATCGCCAGTCCGATTGCCGCGATGGCCGCGGTCTTGTTGATGCTCGTCCCCACCCGTCACCTGTCCCTATTCGAACAGCTTGCGCTCCGGCACGACAACCACGTCACCCGGGCGCAGCACGATGGTCGGTGCGCTGCCGCCGTCCTGGACGGCCTTGTAGTTGAACTTGTACACGGTCTCCTGCCCGGTCCGCGGATCGACCCGGCGCAGCTGGATGCGGCTCGTCGCCGCGAAACGCGACAGCCCGCCGCTCTGCGCCAGGAACTGCAGCAGCGTCGTGCCCTTGCGCACGTCGATCTTGCCGGGCGCCGTCACCTCGCCCAGCGCATAGACGGGGATCAGGCCCCCGGTGCCGGTGCCGGTGCCGGCGGAGCCCAGACCCAGCTCGCCCACCGAGACCGAGACGGTCGGCGGGGTCGCGAAGTTCGGCGCCAGGGCGGCCGCGATGTCCGACTGGATCTCGGCCACGGTCTTGCCCCGCGCGGTCACGGTGCCGGCGAAGGGCACGCTGACGGTTCCATCCGGAAGGACCAGAAGCGTCCGGTTGAGGCTGGGGTCCTCGAGGACCTCGAGCTGAAGCTTGTCGCCCGGCTTGACGCCGTAGCCCTGCGCAAGCGCGCCGGTCGCCAGCAATGCCAGCGCGGCAGACGCGGCAATGAGGGTCTTTTTCATGGATGCACCACACTCCGAATCGACATGACGCTACTTCCGGCGCCTGTCTTCACCAACCTTTACCTGCAAGCGCCGCTTTGTCGCCATATTACTTCCGTTTCCCGTGCCCGTGCAGCAACAGTGCGGGGCAGGTCCCCGGTCATTGTTTCGCGACCACACCCTCGGCCCGCAGCCGCGCCGCCGCCTCGGCCGCCTTCGCCGCGTCGGGCAGCGCCGAGCCGGGCCCGGCGGCGGCCACCGCGCGGTCGAACCGGGCCAGGGCCTCGGGCTTCATCCCCAGCGCCTCGTAGACCATCCCGAGGTGATACTGCACCGAGGCGTCGCCGGTCAGCGCGGCGGCGGCCTTCTCCAGCTCGGCCCGCGCCTCCTCGACGTTTCCGCGCCGGAAGGCGATCCAGCCATAGGTGTCCTGGAAGGCCGGCACGTCGCTGCCGCGCAGCCGCCGCGCGATCAGTTCGGCGCGCGCCAGGCTCTCGTCGTCGGTCCGGTAGCCGGCCAGCAGGCTGGCGAGGTTGTTGGCGACGATCGGGTTGCTGCTGTCCTCCGCATAGAGCTTCTCGTAGATCGCGATCGCGCCCTCGATGTCGCCCTTGCGCTCGGCATGGCCGGCCAGCGCCCATCGGATCTCGGCCGATTCCGGGCTCGCCGCCGCCGCCTGGGCGAGGATCTCTCCGGCCTCGTCGAAGCGGGCCGGGTCGGACTGGACGTTCTTGTAGAGCGCAAGCCAGATCCGCGGCTCGCTGCCGTCGGCGAGAAGCGCGCGGTAGGCGGCCTCGGCCTCGCCGCGCCGGCCCGCGGCGTCAAGCACGTAGGCCGCGACGAAGCGCACGCCGCGGTCCCCGGGGAAATCGGCCGCCAGGTCCTCGGCGCCGGCGACGGCCTCCTCCGTCCGGCCCTGCTGAAGCTGCGCCCGGATCAGGGCGACCCGGGTGGCGAGCCCGCCCTCGCCCTTGCCGGCCATCTCCGACAGGAAGGCAAGCGCGTCCTCGGCGCTCTCGCGCCCGCCCACGGCGGCGGCGCGCAGGCTGATCGCGGCCGCCTTCGCCTCCGCGCCGCCGGTCTCCTCGAGCGCATCGGCGACCCCGCCGGCGCGGCCCCAGTCGCCCATCCGCAGATAGACATCGCCCAGCCTGGCCAGCAGCCGGACATCGCCGGGCGAGGTGCGCAGCGCCGTGATCAGCACGTTCTCGGCCGTCGTCAGGTTGCCGTCCTGCACCAGGACCTGCGCATAGCGCACCGATTCCTCGGGCGCGTTGCCCGAGGCCTCGGCCGCCCGCGCCAGCATGTCGCGCATCAGGTCGCGGCTGCCGTTGCGCTCGTGCGCCTGGGCGAGCAGCGTCATCAGCGCCGGGTCGCGCGGGTTCTGCTCCAGCGCCCCGCGCAGCAGGTTGATCGCCTCGCCGACGGCATCGGCGGCGATCAGGGCCGTGGCCTTCAGCCGCACCGCCAGCACGTTGCCCGAATCCTCGGCCAGCACCTCCTCGACCAGGGCGCGCGCGCCGGTCGCGTTGCCGTTGCGGTTCATCATCTCCGCCAGCGCCGCCTTGGCGTCGCGCACCGCGTCCGAGGGCTCGGCCGCCGCCACCGCCTGCCCGAGGTCGGCGATCGCGCCGTCGCGGTCGCCCAGATCGAAGCGCAGCGCATTGCGCGCCGCCTCGACCTCGATCGCCGTCGCCCCGGCCGCGATCTGCGCCTCCGCCTCGCCCAGCGCCGCCTGCGGCCCGCGGGTCGAGGCGATGAAGCGCAGGAGGTCCACCACCGCGGCGGCATCGCCTTCGGAAGCGCCGATCCGGTCGCGCAGCGGCTTCTCGGCCTTGGCCGTCTCGTTGCGCGCGACGTACCAGCGCAGCAGCGCGTCATCCGCCGCCGGGTCGTCGGGGAAGCGCGCCTTCATCTCCAGAAGCGCCGCCTCGACCCCCGCCGCATCGTCCAGCGCCGCCAGCGCCGAAACCCGCAGGGCGTGCAGGCCCGGATCGTCCGGGATCTCGGCGATGGCGGCCTCGATCAGGCGCACCGCGCCGGCATGGTCCCCGGCCTTCAGCGCGTGATCGATCACCACCCGGTGCAGGACCCGGCTGCCCGGCACGTTGGCCAGCATCGCCCCCGCCGCCGCCGCGGCCCTGTCCCGCGCGGCGGCATCGTCCGCCTCCACCGCGCGCGCATAGTCCAGCGCGGCGGCCACGGCCTTCGCCGCAAGGTCGTCGGGCGCGATGCGCAGCGCCTCGGTGACGTGGCGGTCGGCCTCGTCCCAGTCGCCGGATTCGGCCGCCATCTCGGCCAGCGCGCGCCGCCCCTCGAGATCGTCGGGATACTGTTCGACCAGCCAAAGGTACTGGCTGTAGGATTCGGCCAGTTCGCCGCGCTCGCGCAGCGTCCGCGCATAGACGGCGCGCGCGTCGTGATGCATCCCGTTGAGCTGGAAGACGTTGCGGAACTCGACCAGGGCGCGGTCCACGTCGCCCGCGGCCAGAAGCTGCATCCCCGACTGGAAATGCGCCTCCGCGCGTTCCTCGGCCGAATCGCAGCCGGCCGTCGCGCCCAGGCACAGCGAAAGCAGGACTGCCGCGACCCCGCGCCGAATTGCCATCGCCATCGCTCAGGCTCCCCGCCGTTTCCCGCTGCGATTATGTCAGCGCGCCCGGACCCCTGCCAAGGCCGGGCGCGGCGCGCTCACCTGCACGTTCACGGTGTCGTCAGCATCCGGTGCCGCGCACCACGACGGCGATGGTCCGGAAGATGACCCGCAGGTCGGTCGCCAGCGAGACGTTGCGGTCGTACTCGCGGTCGTACTCGGCGCGCTTGGCGAAGGCGCAGTCGTTGCGGTCGGAAACCTGCCAGGGCCCCGAGATGCCCGGACGCAGGGCATAGTAGGCCAGGCCCGGATAGAGGATGCGCTGGCTCGGCATCATCGGCCGCGGCCCGACAAGGGACATGTCGCCGACCAGCACGTTCCAGAGCTGCGGAAGCTCGTCGAGCGATGTCTTGCGCAGGAACCGCCCCAGCCGCGTGATCCGCGGATCGTCCTTCAGCTTCTGGGTGCGGTCCCATTCCAGCTGGGCCGAAGGATTTGCGTTGAGATACGCCTCGAGCATCCGGTCGGCATCGGGAACCATCGTGCGCAGCTTCAGCATGCGGAAGACGCGCCCGTTGCGGCCGACACGGTCGCTGGCATAGAAGGGACGGCCCCCGTCCATGGCGACAAGAAGCGCGAGGACAAGGACGAACGGCAGCACCACGACCGACGCGGCCAGCACCAGGGCGATGTCCAGCGCCCGCTTGCCGAAATTGCGGTAGAGACCCGGCCTGCGGGTCGTCGCGACCAGCCCGACGGGCGCACTCGCCCGCACGAGATCGTCGCGCACGTCATTGATCTGAATCGTCATACACCACACCCCGGCCGGATCGCTCCGGCCAAACGCGGGCCCCCCGGACCCGTTCAGTTACTCTTCACGCCGAATGAAATCTCCGGCACCACGCAGACGCCGCACCGTGCGGCGCATCCACCCGCGAGTCTTGTAGCACCGCCGCTGCCCTCGTGGAAACGGAAACTTCGCCATTCGTGTCAACTTTGCACCAAAACCGGGCCCCTGCGGCCCGCGCGGCCGCCCGGCGGGGCGCTTCCGCGTTCCGCTGTTTCGCCAGCCGCCGCCGCCGGCCGGCAGCGCAACTGATTGTGCAGCGATCGGGAACGCCGCGGACCGTTTCGGGGCAGACCTCGCGCCGAATCGCGGCTATGTCTGCGCCGCAGTTTTGCACCCGATCCGTGCGACGAAGGACGGGCACCTTGCAGCCGATTCGGTGGTGAACTAGGTGCCACAAGGTTGTAGTGAGTAGTCAGGGCCGCGGCGCCGCCGCCCGCTGCCCGAGCCGAGGAAGCGATAACCGGATGAACAAGGTCGTGGAGACCACCCAGGCGCCGGCTGCCAACGTCGGGTTCTACATGGACTTCTTCGGGTTCCGCGAGCGCCCCTTCACGCTCGTCCCCGATCCCGAGTTCCTGTTCTGGTCGGCCCAGCACCGGCGCGCCTATTCCGTGCTCGAATTCGGCATCCTCTCGCACGCGCCGATCACGCTCGTCACCGGCGGCGTCGACTGCGGCAAGACCACGCTCCTGCGCGAGCTCCTGCGCCAGTTCGAGGAGCGCGTCACCGTCGGGCTGATCTCGAACGCGCAGGGCGGGCGCGGCGAGCTGATCCAGTGGGTGCTCAACTCGCTCGGCGTGCGCTTCGACCCCGGCGTGGGCTATGTCCAGCTCTTCCAGCTTCTCCAGGACTTCCTGATCGAGGAATACGCCCGCGGGCACCGCGTCATCCTGATCTTCGACGAGGCGCAGAACCTCTCGCGCGAAAGCCTCGAGGAACTGCGGATGCTCACCAACATCAACTCCGGCAAGGACGAGCTTCTCCAGCTCGTCCTCGTCGGCCAGCCGGAGCTGCGCGAGATCATCATGCAGCCGTCGCTGCGCCAGCTTGCGCAGCGCATCGCCGCCAGCTTCCACCTGACGCCGCTCGACGCGGCCTCGGTGAAGGCGCTGATCGAGTTCCGGCTGCGGACGGCCGGGGGCACCGGGTCGGAATTCACCGACGCGGCGGCGCGGCGGATCCACGAGGTCACGCACGGCGTTCCCCGACTTGTGAACCAGATCTGCGACATGTGCCTCTTGTACGCATGGAGCACCGACAACTATCAGGTCGACGAGCAGGTGGTGCAGGCCGTCCTTGACGACGGCGTGTTCTTCGCCGCGCAGGTGGCGGCCGAGGAAGAGAACCGCAAATGATCCAGGACCTCGGCTTCTACCTCTCCGTCTTCCGGCGGCGGTTCCTCTATTTCCTGCTGGTCGCCACCCTCGTCACCGCCGCCGCGGTGACGGTGGCCTTCATGCTGCCCGCCAAGTACCGCGCCGAAAGCAAGCTGCTCGTCGAGGGCTCGCAGATCCCGACCTCGCTTGCCGACACCACGATCGAGACCGCCGCGACCGAACAGCTGCGGATCATCGAGCAGCGGCTGATGACGCGGGCGAACCTGCTCGACATCGAGCGCCGCCTCGACGTGCTCAAGGACAGCGAGCTGATGCCCGCCGACGACATCGTGGACACGATGCGCGAGCGCAGCGAGCTGATGCTCCAGGCCGGGCAGGACCAGGCGACCGTGATGTCGGTCGCCTTCACCGCCGACGACGCCCAGAAGGCGACCGATGTCGTCAACGAATACGTGACGCTGATCCTGAAGGAAAACGTCGAGATGCGGACCGAGCGCGCGGGCCAGACGCTCGACTTCTTCCAGCAGGAGGTGAAGCAGCTCGGCGAGGCCCTCGGCGAGGCCAGCGCCCGCATCGTCGACTTCCAGAACGCCAATTCCGACGCCCTGCCCGACACGCTGGAATTCCGCCTGACCCAGCAGTCGCAGGTCCAGGAGCAGATCGGCGCGCTCGACCGCGAGATCAGCTCGCTGCGCGACCAGAAGGACCGCCTCGTCGCCGTCTTCAAGACCACCGGCCGCGTCGGCGCGACGACCGACGAACTGCTCACCCCCGAGGCGCAGCAGCTCAAGGACCTGCAGAACCAGCTGACCCAGGCCGAGGGGATCTACGCCCCCGACAGCCCGAAGATCCGCCTCCTGCGGGTCCGCATCGAGCAGCTCCAGAAGATCGTCGCGGCGCAGTCGCCGGCCATCCAGTCGGAAGACCCCGCGCAGACCATGCTCGACATCCAGCTCTCCGACATGGACGCGCGCATCCGGTCGCTGGAACAGCAGAAGGCCGATGCCGAGCGGCAGCTCGCGGCGCTGACCGAATCGATCGAGCGCACCTCGCAGAACAAGGTCGAACTCGACGCGCTCCAGCGCGACTACGAGATCATCCAGGGCCAGTACGACGTCGCCGTGGACCGCCTGTCCAAGGCCGCGACCGGCGAGCGGATCGAGCTTCTGTCCAAGGGCGAGCGCATCACCGTCATCGACGCGGCGACGCCGCCCAACCGCCCGACCAGCCCGAACCGGACGCTGATCGCGGCGGGCGGGCTCTTCGCCGGCATCATGCTGGGCATCGGGACGGTGGTGCTGATCGAGCTTCTCAACCACTCGGTGCGCCGGCCGAAGGATCTGGTGACCGCCTTCGGCATCACGCCGCTGACCACGATCCCCTACATGCGGACCCCGACCGAGGCGGTCGTGCGGCGCATCGCGATCCTCGCCGCCTTCGTGGCGGTCGTGGCCGGCATCCCCGCCCTGCTCTACGCGATCCACATCCATTTCATGCCGCTGGACCTGATCCTCTCCAGGATCGCCGCGAAGGTCGGGCTCGGGTTCGCGGGCTGAGCGGCGCGCATGACGGAGGTTCTCTGACCATGGAACGACTCGAGGCCGCCCTCTCCAAGGCGCGCGAGATGCGCCGCACCGCGCTGTCGGCGCAGCCCGCCCCCGGCCGCGACGGCGCCCTCGGGCCCGAAGCGGAATGGCGGCGCCTGCCCGAGATCGCGCTCGCGCCGCAGGCCGCCTCGCGCCATCGCCTCGCGGCCGCCATCGGCGGGCGCGACGCCGTTCCCTACGACATGCTGCGCTCGCGCGCGATCCGCACCATGCGCGAAAAGCAGTGGACCCGCGTCGCCGTCACCTCGCCCGACGCCGGCTGCGGCAAGACGACGATCGCCGCCAACCTGGCGCTGGCGCTCAGCCGGCAGAAGGACCTGCGCGTGATGCTGGTCGATCTCGATCTCCGCCGCCCCGGCATCAACCGCGTCTTCGGCATCGCCTCCACGCGCTCGGTCTGGGAGGTCCTCGAACGCAAGCTGCCCTTCGAGGAGGTCGCCGTCCGCCTCGGCGAGAACCTCGTCATCGCCGGCAACGCCGCCCCCGGCCGCCATCCGGCCGAAACCCTGCACTCCGCCCAGACCCGCGACGTTCTCGACGAGATCGAACAGCGCTGGCGGCCCGACGTGATGATCTTCGACATGTCGCCGATGCTCGCCACCGACGACAACGTGGGCTTTCTCGGCAACGTCGATTGCGCCATCCTCGTCGCCGCCGCCGAAAGCACGCGCCTGTCGGGCATCGACGGCTGCGAGAAGGAACTGGCGCAGCTGACCAACGTGCTCGGCGTCGTGCTGAACAAGTGCCGCTACCTCGACGGCAGCGAATCCTACGCCTACGAGGGGCCGGCCGGCGAAGCCTGACCGTTGACCGCGGGCCGATCTGGCCGCAATGCTCCCCTCGCAAGGGGGGCAGCGACATGCCGGCCGAAGACGAAGCGCTGATCGTGATCGACGTGCAGAACGACTTCTGCCCCGGCGGCCGGCTTGCCGTGGCCGACGGCGATGCGGTCGTGCCCGCCATCAACGCGATGCTCGCCGCCTTTCCGATCCGCGTCCTGACCCAGGACTGGCACCCGGCAGACCATTCCTCCTTCGCGGCCAGCCATCCCGGCGCGGCGCCGTTCAGCGTCATCACCATGCCCTACGGCCCGCAGGTCCTGTGGCCGGTGCACTGCGTGCAGGGCAGCGCGGGCGCCGCCTTCCATCCCGGGCTCGACGCCGACCGCGCCGACCTCGTGATCCGCAAGGGCTTCCGCGCCGCCATCGACAGCTATTCGGCCTTCTTCGAGAACGACCACCGGACGCCGACCGGGCTCGAGGGCTACCTGCGCAGCCGCGGCGCGCGGCGGCTCACGCTGGCCGGTCTCGCCACCGACTTCTGCGTCGCCTATTCGGCGATCGACGCGGCCGGGCTCGGCTTCGAGGTGACGGTGATCGAATCGGCCTGCCGCGCCATCGACCTCGACGGCTCGCTGGCCGAGGCACGGCGGAAGATGACCGCAGCCGGTGTCAGGCTGGCCTGATGGTGGACATCGCCACACGGGTCTACAACCACAACTGGAAGATCGACCCGATCGTCCGGTCGCTGACCGACACCGACTTCTACAAGCTCCTGATGTGCCAGTCGGTGTTCCGCAACCGCCCGGACACGACCGTCACCTTCTCGCTCATCAACCGCACGAAGTCCGTCCGCCTCGCCGAGCTGATCGACGCGGGCGAGCTGCGCGAACAGCTCGATCACGTCCGCTCGCTCTCGCTCACCCGCGGCGAAAGCACCTGGCTGCGCGGCAACACCTTCTACGGCAAGCGCCAGATGTTCCGCCCCGACTTCATGGAATGGTTCGAGGGGATGCGCCTGCCGCCCTACCATCTGGAGCGGCGCGCGGGCCAGTACGAGCTGACCTTCGAGGGCCGCTGGCCCGAGGTCATGCTGTGGGAGATCCCCGCGCTTGCGGTGCTGATGGAGCTGCGCTCGCGCGCCGTCACCCGCGGCATGGGCAAGTTCGAGCTTCAGGTCCTCTATGCCCGCGCGATGACGCGGCTGTGGGAAAAGATCGAGCGCCTGCGCGCCATCCCCGGCCTCAGGATCGCCGATTTCGGCACCCGGCGGCGCCATTCCTACCTGTGGCAGGAATGGGCGGTGCAGGCGATGATGGAAGGGCTGGGCACGGCCTTCATCGGCACCTCCAACTGCTCGATCGCGCGCAAGAACGACATCGAGGCGATCGGCACCAATGCCCACGAACTGCCGATGGTCTATGCCGCGCTGGCCCGAAGCGACGCGGAACTGCGCCAGGCGCCCTATGCGGTGCTCGCCGACTGGCACGAGGAACACGAGGGCAACCTGCGCATCATCCTGCCCGACACCTTCGGCACCGAGGGCTTCCTGCGCGGCGCGCCCGACTGGCTGGCGAAATGGACCGGCATCCGCATCGATTCGGGCGATCCCGTCGTCGGGGCGGAAACCGCGATCCGCTGGTGGCAGGAGCGCGGCGAGGATCCGCGCCAGAAGCTCGTCATCTTCTCCGACGGGCTCGACGTGGACAGGATCGAGGACCTGCACGCCCGCTTCGCCGGACGGGTCAAGGTTTCCTTCGGCTGGGGCACGCTGCTCACCAACGATTTCCGCGGGCTGGTGCCCGGCGACGCGCTGGCGCCCTTCTCGCTGGTCTGCAAGGCGGTCAGCGCCAACGGCCGGCCGACGGTGAAGCTGTCCGACAATCCGGCCAAGGCGATGGGTCCGAAGGACGAGATCGAACGCTACAAGCGGGTGTTCGGGGTCGGCGCGCAGCCGACGCTCGAGGTCGTGGTCTAGCGCGGACGGCGGAAGCCGACGGGGGACGCGGACCGGGGGGCAGACCGGGGACGTTTCTGAATCAAACCTTAACGACGCTGCAACTCATTGATTTCATTAGTCCCTGGAAGGTGTCCCAGCGTGGGACACTGCCACCCTAGTCGCCGAGGACCGCCTTCAGGTCGTAAAGTGCCGCCAGCGCCTGAAGCGGCGTCATCGCGTCGGGATGCATCGCGCGCAGCCGCTCCTCCAGCTTCGAGGGCCCCTTCGCCGGGCGCTGCGCTGCCGCCGGCGCGGCGCTGAACAGCGGCAGGTCGTCGATCAGCGCCTGCCGGCGCGTGCCGCCCTCGCGCTCGCCCTTCTCCAGCGCCTCCAGCACGACGCGGGCGCGCTCGACCACCGCGGCCGGAAGCCCGGCCAGCCGCGCCACCTGCACGCCATAGGAACGGTCGGCCGCGCCCTTCCTGACCTCGTGCAGGAAGATGACCTCGCCCTCCCACTCCTTGACCGCGACGGTGGCGTTCTCCACCCCGTCCAGCCGCGCCGCCAGCGCCGTCATCTCGTGGTAGTGGGTGGCGAACAGGGCGCGGCAGCGGTTGACGCCGTGCAGGTGCTCCAGCACCGCCCAGGCGATCGACAGCCCGTCATAGGTCGCCGTGCCCCGCCCGATCTCGTCGAGGATGACGAAGGCGCGGTCGTCGGCCTGGTTCAGGATCGCCGCCGTCTCCACCATCTCGACCATGAAGGTGGACCGCCCCCGCGCCAGGTCGTCGGCGGCGCCGACGCGGCTGAACATCTGGCTGACCAGCCCGATGCGGGCCGCGGCGGCGGGCACGTAGGACCCGGCCTGTGCAAGCAGGGCGATCAGCGCGTTCTGCCGCAGGAAGGTGGACTTGCCGGCCATGTTCGGCCCGGTCAGCAGCCAGATCGCCGGGGTGGCGCCAGCGGTCAGCGCGCAGTCGTTGGCGACGAAGCCCTCGCCCCGGCGCTTCAGCGCCGCCTCGACCACCGGGTGCCGGCCGCCCTCCACCTCGAAGGCGCGGCTGTCGTCCACCACCGGCGCGCACCACCCCTCGCCCCGCGCAAGATCGGCCAGCGCCGCCGTCAGGTCGATCTCGGCCAGCGCCGCCGCGGTCTCCGCCAGCGGTCCCGCCGCCGCCAGCACGCGCGCGGCGAGGTCGGCGAAGAGCCGCTTCTCGATCTCGGCCGCCAGATTGCCGGCGTTCAGGATGCGCGCCTCGATCTCGGTCAGCGCCACGGTGGTGAAGCGCAGGAGGTTCGCCGTCGTCTGGCGGTGGATGAAGGTCTCGGCAAGCGGCGGCGCCAGCATCTTCGCCGCATGGGTGTCGGTCACCTCGACGAAATAGCCCAGCACGTTGTTGTGCCGGATCTTCAGGCTGGCGATGCCGGTCAGCGCGACATAGTCCGCCTGCATCCGCGCGATCACGCCGCGCCCCTCGTCGCGCAGCTCGCGCGCCTCGTCGAGGCCGGCGTCGTAGCCCTGCGCGATGAAGCCGCCGTCGCGGACCAGAAGCGGCGGCTCGGCCACGACCGCCGCCCCGAGGACGGCGATCAGGTCCGCATGCCCGGTCAGCCGCGCCGCCGCGCGCGCCAGCCGCCCGGGGGCCTCCGCCAGCAGCGGCGCAAGGGCGGCGGCCTCGGTCAGCGCGGCGCGGATCGCCGCCAGGTCGCGCGGGCCGCCGCGGTCGAGCGCCAGCCGCGACAGCGCCCGGTCGATGTCCGGCACCCGCCGCAGCCGGTCGCGCAGGGCGCCGGTCAGCGCCCCGTCCGCGACCAGCGCCCGCACCGCCCCGAGGCGGGCCGCGATCTCGTCGAGGTCGCAGGACGGCGCGGCCAGCCGCCGTTCCAGCAGGCGCGCGCCGCCCGCCGTCAGGGTGCGGTCGATGGCGTGGATCAGCGAGCCCTCGCGCCCGCCGGACAGGGACTGGGTCAGCTCCAGGTTGCGCCGCGTCGCCGCGTCGATCTGCATGACGCCGCCCGCCGTCTCGCGCACCGGAGGGCGCAGGAGCGGCAGCTTCCCGCGCTGGGTGATCTCGAGGTAGTCGACGATCGCCCCCAGCGCCGAAAGCTCCGCCCGCCCGAAGGCGCCGAACCCGTCCAGCGCCCCGACGCCGTAAAGCCGCGTCAGCCGCCTGACCGCGCTCTGGCTGTCGAACGAGGCCCGCGACAGGGGCGTGGCCGAGGCCCCCGCCTCGGTCACGATCGCCTCCGTCTCCGCCCCCTCGACCAGCAGGACCTCGCGCGGGGAAAGCCGCGCCAGTTCCGGACCCAGCCGGACCGCGGGGCAGGGCATGACCCGGACCTCGCCGGTGGAGATGTCGGCCCAGGCCAGCGCGCCCTCGCCCCTGACCTCGGCGAAGGCGGCGAGGAAGTTGTGCCGCCGCGCCTCGAGCAGCGTGTCCTCGGTCAGCGTGCCCGGCGTCACCAGGCGCACCACGTCGCGGGCGACGACGGCCTTGCCGCCGCGCCTGCGCGCCTCGGCCGGGTCCTCCGTCTGCTCGGCGATGGCGACGCGAAAGCCCTTGCGGATCAGCGTCAGCAGATAGCCCTCGGCCGCGTGCACCGGCACGCCGCACATCGGGATGTCGCGGCCGAGGTGCTGGCCGCGCTTGGTCAGGGCGATGTCCAGCGCCGCCGCCGCCGCCTCGGCGTCCTCGAAGAACATCTCGTAGAAATCGCCCATCCGGTAGAACAGCAGGGCGCCGGGATAGCGCCCCTTGATCTCCAGATACTGCGCCATCATCGGCGTCACGGCGTCGGACACGCAGCGCCCCCCCTTCGCGGTCGGACGACCGTAGCGAAGCGCCCGGCGCGCGAAAAGGTCCGCCGCGATCGGCATTGGAACCGGCGGGCGGGGCGGCTATCACGGTGGCAGCACGATCGAAGGACCGCCGGCCGATGCCCCCGAAGACCCGCCTGAGCCCGGAAGAGGCGCTCTCCTACCACCTCAATCCGGTGCCGGGGAAATTCGAGGTCGTGGCGACCAAGCCGATGGCGACGCAGCGCGACCTCAGCCTCGCCTATTCGCCCGGTGTCGCGGTGCCGGTGCAGGCGATCGCCGAGGATCCGGGCACGGTCTACGACTACACGACGAAGGGCAACCTGGTCGCCGTCGTGTCGAACGGCAGCGCGATCCTCGGCCTCGGCAATCTCGGCGCCATGGCCGCGAAGCCGGTGATGGAGGGCAAGGCCGTCCTCTTCAAGCGGTTCGCGGACGTCAACGCGATCGACATCGAACTGGCGACCGAGGATCCCGACGAGATCGTCAGGGCCGTCCACCTGATGTCGCCCACCTTCGGCGGGATCAACCTCGAGGACATCAAGGCGCCCGAATGCTTCATCGTCGAGAGCCGGCTGAAGGAACTCTGCGACATCCCGGTCTTCCACGACGACCAGCACGGGACGGCGGTGATCTGCGCCGCCGGGCTGATCAACGCGCTCGAGCTGACCGGCAAGAAGATCGCCGACGTGCGGATCGTCCTCAACGGGGCGGGGGCGGCGGGGATCGCCTGCCTCGAGCTCCTCAAGGCGATGGGCGCGCGGCACGAGAACTGCATCATGTGCGACACCAAGGGCGTGATCTGGCAGGGCCGCACCGAGGGCATGAACCAGTGGAAGTCGGCCCATGCCGTCGCCACGGACCTGCGCACGCTGGAGGAGGCGATGCGGGGCGCCGACGTCTTCCTCGGGGTCTCGGCCAAGGGCGCGGTGACGCCGGAAATGGTGGCCGCGATGGCGAAGGATCCGGTGATCTTCGCGATGGCCAACCCCGACCCCGAGATCACGCCCGAGGAGGCGCATGCGGTGCGCCCCGACGCGATCGTCGCCACCGGACGGTCGGACTACCCGAACCAGGTCAACAACGTCCTCGGCTTTCCCTACCTCTTCCGCGGCGCGCTCGACATCCACGCCCGCGCGATCAACGACGAGATGAAGATCGCCTGCGCCCGGGCGCTGGCGCAGCTGGCGCGCGAGGACGTGCCCGACGAGGTCGCCGTCGCCTACGGGCGCAAGCTGACCTTCGGGCGCGACTACATCATCCCGACGCCCTTCGATCCGCGCCTGATCCACGTCATCCCGCCGGCGGTGGCCGAGGCCGGAATGCGCACCGGGGCGGCGCGCCGGCCGATCATCGACATGGCGGGCTACACCCTGTCGCTCAAGGCGCGGATGGACCCGACCGCGTCGATCATCGAGGGCATCCATGCCCGCGCCCGCAAGGCGCAGGCGCGGATGATCTTCGCCGAGGGCGACGACGAGCGGGTGCTGCGCGCCGCCGTCGCCTATGTCCGGGCGGGGCTGGGGCAGGCGGTCGTCGTCGGCCGCGACAGCGACGTCGCCGAGAAGCTGGAGGCCGCGGGCCTCGGCGAGGCGATCCGCGAGATCGAGGTCGTCAACGCCGCCACCACGCCGCACCTGACGATGTACAAGGACTTCCTCTACGCCCGGCTGCAGCGTCAGGGCTTCGATCCGCAGGACATCCACCGCCTCGCCGCGCGCGACCGCCACGTCTTCGCGGCGCTGATGCTGGCGCACGGGCACGGCGACGGCATGGTGACGGGGGCGACGCGCAAGTCGTCGCATGTGCTCGACCTCATCAACCACGTCTTCAACGCCCGCGCCCAGGACGGCGCGGTCGGGATCACCGCCGTGCTGCACAAGGGACGGATCGTGTTCATCGGCGACACGCTGGTGCACGAATGGCCGAACGAGGAGGACCTGGCCGACATCGCCGAGCGCGGCGCCCATATCGCCGAATCGCTCGGGATCGAGCCGCGGGTCGCCTTCCTGTCGTTCTCCACCTTCGGCTATCCGGTCAGCGAGCGGGCGACCAAGATGCATCAGGCCCCGCGGGTGCTGGACCGCCGCCGCGTCCGCTTCGAATACGACGGCGAGATGACCGTCGATGTGGCGCTGAACCCCGAGCGGATGGCGCAGTATCCGTTCTGCCGGCTGAGCGGGCCGGCCAACGTGCTGGTCGTCCCGGCGCGGCATTCCGCCTCGATCTCGGTGAAGCTCATGCAGGAGATGGCCGGCGCCCAGATCATCGGGCCGATCCTGACCGGGGTGTCGAAGCCCTTCCAGATCTGCCCGATGGGCGCGACCGTCAACGACATCCTGAACATGGCCGCGATCGCGGGCTGCCGGCTGGGCCAGACCGGCTAGGCCGGCGGCGTCAGTCCCCGGCCTCGTCGGCGACGCGGGCGAGATAGCGCCCGTACTGCGTCTTCAGGTAGGGCCGCGCGAGGTCGCGCAGCGCGTCGGCGGTGATCCAGCCGTTGAGGAAGGCGATCTCCTCGGGGCAGCCGACCTTGACGTTCTGCCGCTCCTCGATGGTGCGGATGAAGTCGGCGGCGTCGAGCAGGCTTTCGTGGGTGCCGGTGTCGAGCCAGGCAAAGCCGCGGCCCAGCCGCTCCACCGACAGCGCGCCCTCGCCGTTGTACTGGTTGAGGAGGTCGGTGATCTCCAGCTCGCCGCGCGCCGAGGGCCGGATCGACCGCGCCCGCGCCGGGGCGGTGCCGTCGAGGAAGTAGATCCCCGTCACCGCGTAGGAGGATTTCGGCGCCGCCGGCTTTTCGACGATCGACAGCACGCGCCCGTCGCGGTCGAATTCCACCACGCCGTAGCGTTCGGGATCGGAGACTCGATAGCCGAAGACGGTCCCGCCCGTCTGCCGCGCGTCGGCCGACTTCAGCTTGTCCGACAGCCCCTCGCCGAAGAAGACGTTGTCGCCCAGCACCATCGCCGAGGGCGCGCCCGCGAGGTATTCCTCGGCCAGGATGTAGGCCTGGGCGAGGCCGTCGGGCGAGGGCTGCACGATGTAGTCGAAGCGCATCCCCCAGGCCGACCCGTCGCCGAGCAGCGCGCGGAACTGCGGCAGGTCGCGCGGGGTGGAGATGATCGCGACCTCGCGGATATGGGTCAGCATCAGCGCCGAAAGCGGATAGTAGATCATCGGCTTGTCGTAGAGCGGCAGCATCTGCTTGGACACCGAATGGGTGATCGGATAGAGCCGCGTGCCCGATCCGCCGGCGAGGATGATGCCCTTGCGTGCCGTCATTCGTCTGCCTCCAGTTCATCGAGCACGGCGCGCAGGCCGGCGCGCCAGTCGGGCTGCGCGATCCCGTATGTTGCAAGGATGCGGCCGCAGTCCAGCACCGAATTCGCCGGGCGGCGCGCCGGTGTGGGGTAGTCGGCCGTGGTGATCCGTTCCACCGCCGGGCGCCGGGGAAGGCGCGCCTCCGCGAAGACCGCCTCGGCGAAGTCGGCCCAGGTGGCGGCCGGGGCGCCGGCGAAGTGGAAGATGCCGGACCTGCCCCGTCCCGCCGCGAAGGCCCGCGCGACGGTCAGGAGCGCGCGCGCGACGTCGGCCGCCGGGGTCGGGCCGCCGCGCTGGTCGGCGACGACGCGGACCAGCGGCCGCTCGCGGCCGAGCCGCAGCATCGTCTTGACGAAGTTCGTCCCGTGGGCGGAGAAGACCCAGGCCGTCCGCAGCACGACATGGCTGCCGCCGGCCGCGGCGACCTGCCGCTCGCCGTCGAGCTTGGTCCGGCCGTAGGCGCCGAGCGGCCCCACCGGATCGTCCTCGCGCCAGGGCCGGCCGGCCGCGCCGTCGAAGACGTAGTCGGTCGAGAGGTGCAGGAAGGGCGCGCCGAGCCGCGCGGCGGCGCGGGCCATCGCCCCCGGCGCATCGGCATTGACGGTCTGCGCCGCCGCCGCGTCGGTCTCGGCACGGTCCACGGCCGTATAGGCGGCCGCGTTGATGACGAGACCGGGCCGCAGCGCCGCGATCCGCGACGCGCAGGCCGCCGGATCGGTCAGGTCGGCCTCGTCCCGGCCGAGGAACCGGGCATCCGGCAGAAGCCGCGCCAGTTCCCTCGCCACCTGCCCGGTCCGGCCGAACACCAGCACGTCCACGTCAGCTTTCCTCGCCCTCACCAGCCGGCCTGCAGGCCGGCCCGGCCTCTTCTCGCACGCCCGGGCGGAAGGGTGAACCGGAAACCTTCCGCGAGGGAAGCCGTTGTCCGAAAACGGGAAACCGCTCGCGATCCGCACACCGATTGTCAATCCGTCGTGAGATCACGGACACATCAGTTGGCAAGCGGGGCGGGCCGCGACAGGTCAGTGCGCATCCTGATGCCGGGCCGGGACGCGAGAGGCCGGTCCGGCCGCCAACGTCTCTCGCGGGAACAGAAAGACCATGAACGCACTGACCAGAACCGTGCGCGGACGCGCCCTGGCCCTAGCCGGGGTGTCCGCCCTTGCCATCGGGCTTGCCCTCGGCCTGCCGGGCCAGGACATGCCCGCCTATGCCGAAACCGCCGCGATGGACGCGGTTGCGGCGCCGCATTCCTACGCCGACGTCGTCGCGGCGGCGAAGCCCGCCGTGGTGACGGTGCGGACCGAGATCGAGGCCCGCAACGTCCGTGCCGATGCCGGACCCGAGGGCATGATGGCCCCCGAGGACTTCTTCCGCCGCTTCTTCGGCGAGGACGCGCCCTTCCCGGGCCTGCCCGACCTGCCCGACCTGCGGCGCGGCCCGCAGGACGGCGGCCCGCAGGGCCGGGGCGGGATGTCGCTCGGCTCCGGCTTCATCGTGTCGAAGGACGGCTACATCGTCACCAACCATCACGTCATCGACAACGCGAGCGCGATCACCGTGACGCTGGACGACGGCACCGAGCTTGAGGCCGAACTCGTCGGCCATGACGCGAAGCGGGATCTCGCGGTCCTGAAGGTGCAGGCCGACCGGGACCTGCCGACCGTGGAATGGGGCGATTCGGACGCCCTGCGCCTCGGCGATCCGGTGATCGCCATCGGCGATCCCTTCGGCATCGGCACCACCGTCACCAGCGGCATCGTCTCGGCCCGCGGCCGCGACCTGCGCAACGGCCCCTATGACGACTTCATCCAGATCGACGCCGCGATCAACCACGGCAACTCCGGCGGCCCGCTGCTGGACGCGACCGGCAAGGTGATCGGCGTCAACACCGCGATCTATTCGCCGAACGGCGGCAACGTGGGCGTCGGCTTCGCGATCCCCTCCGATCAGGCCGAGGCGACCGTCGCCGCGATCATCGAGGGCGGGTCGATCGAACACGGCTTCATCGGCGTCTCGATCCAGGCGCTCGACGAGGACATCGCCGGGGCGGTCGGCCTGGACGCGCCGCACGGCGCGCTGGTCGCCGCGGTCAGCGAAGGCTCTCCCGCGGACGAGGCGGGGGTCCGGCAGGGCGACATCATCCTGTCGGTCAACGGCACCGCCGCCGAGACCCCGCGTGACGTGTCGCGGATGATCGCCGACCTGCGCCCGGGCGAAGAGGCGACGCTTGGCCTGTGGCGCGACGGCCGGGAGGAGAAGCTGACCTTCCCCGTCGGCCGCATGGAGGGCGAGCAGACGGCGATGGCCGAGACCCCCGAGTCGCCCGCGGGCAAGGATGCCGCGGTCGCCGAACTCGGGATCGAGGTGGCGACGCTTGACGATGCGACGCGCGCCGAACTCGGCCTTCCGCAGGGCGAGACCGGGGTCGTCGTCACCGGTGTCGATGCCGAGGGCCCGGCCGCCGGGAAGGGGATCGAGACGGGCGACGTGATCCTTTCGGTCAACCAGACCGACGTGGACAGCCCCGCCGACATCGCCAAGGAGATCGACGCGGCGCGATCGCAGGACCGCACGGCGGCGCTGCTTCTGGTCGAACGGCAGGGCCAGCGCCTGTTCGTCGCGGTTCCGCTGAAGGACGCCTGAACCCCCCGGGCGGCTTCCGCGGGACGGGGGCCGGGGGCAACCCCGGCCCCTTTCCTTTCCCGCTATCCCGTGCCCAGCCGCCGGCCGACGCCCGGCCGGCCCTCGAGCGCGCGCCACCAGGCTTCGTTGGCAAGGAACCAGTCCACCGTGCGCTCCAGTCCCTCGTCCAGCGTCACCGAGGGGCGCCAGCCCAGTTCCTCGCGCAGCTTCGTCGGGTCGATGGCATAGCGCTGGTCGTGGCCGGGCCGGTCAGCGACGAACTCGATCTGCTCGGCATAGGGCCGGTTGCCCGGGCGCTTGCGGTCGAGGATGGCGCAGATCTTTTGCACCAGGTCGAGGTTCGTCGCCTCGTTCTCGCCGCCGATGTTGTAGCTGTCGCCCGTCCGGCCCTTCTGCAGCACCGTCAGCAGGGCGTCGGCGTGATCCTCCACATAGAGCCAGTCCCGCACGTTGGAGCCTGTTCCGTAGACCGGGATCGGCGCGCCGCGGAGCGCGTTCAGGATCACCACGGGGATCAGCTTCTCGGGGAAATGGTAGGGGCCGTAGTTGTTCGAGCAGTTGGTCAGCACCACCGGCAGGCCATAGGTCTCGTGCCAGGCGCGGACCAGGTGGTCGGACGCGGCCTTCGAGGCCGAATAGGGCGAGCGCGGATCGTAGGGCGTCGTCTCGGTGAAGCGACCCTCCGGCCCGAGCGAGCCGAAGACCTCGTCGGTCGAGACGTGGTGGAAGCGGAAGCCCGCGGGCCGCCCCTCCGCGGTCCAGTAGGCGCGCGCCGCCTCGAGCAGCGTGTAGGTGCCGACGATGTTGGTGCGGATGAAGGCGGCCGGCCCGTCGATCGACCGGTCGACATGGCTTTCGGCCGCCAGATGCATGACCGCGTCGGGCCGGTGGCGGGCGAGGATGGCATCGACCGCGGGCCGGTCGCAGATGTCGGCCTGCTCGAAGGCGTAGAGCGGCGAGCCCGCGACCTCGGCCACGTTGGACAGCGAGCCGGCATAGGTCAGCTTGTCGAGGTTGACGACATGGTGGCCAAGCCGCACCGCCCGGCGCACCACCGCCGAACCGATGAACCCCGCGCCGCCGGTGACGAGGATCCTCATGCCCGGCCCTCCAGGGTGAAGGGCGACGCCCAGTCGCGCAGGAAGGGCGCGGCGCGGTCCTTGTCCGAAAGGACGGGATCGCCCGACAGGCCCCAGTCGATGCCGATGTCGGGATCGTTCCAGCGGACGCCGCCGTCGCAGTCGGGCGCGTAGGTGTCCGAGCACTTGTAGAGCACCTCGGTGTCGGGCGCGCGGGTGACGAAGCCGTGCAGGAACCCCTTCGGAACCAGAAGCTGGCGCCCGTTCTCGGCCGACAGTTCGGTCCCGAACCAGCGTCCGAAGGTGGCCGATCCCCGGCGCACGTCCACGGCGACGTCGAAGATCGCGCCGCGCCCGCAGCGCACGAGCTTGTCTTGGGCGCGGGGCGGCGCCTGGTAGTGCAGGCCGCGCAGCGTGCCCGCCGCCGCCGAATAGGAATGGTTGTCCTGCACGAAGTCGATGACGATGCCGGCCCGCGCCAGCGTCTCGCGGTTCCAGACCTCGGAAAACCAGCCGCGCGCGTCGCCGAACCGGCGCGGGATCAGGATCAGCACGCCGTCGAGCGGCGTTTCCTCGACTGTCATCGGCACACACCCGGAAACAGGGACCGGCGCCCTTCTAGCCGCCCCGGACGCGGCACGAAAGCCCGTTCGGCGCGACCGCGCGCTTTCCGCGATCAGCGGAGGCGCTGTTCCGTCTTTGTGTCGAAAACGTAGACCTTCGCCGGATCGACGGTAAGCCCGACGCGCCCGCCTTCGGGCACCGCCTCCTCCTCGCCGGCCTCGACGGTCAGGCGTTCGCCCGTCTCCGCCACGAGATAGACGAAGGACACGCCGCCCAGCTTCTCGGTCAGGTCCACCTTGTGCGTGCTGCCGCCGGGGTCGATCCGCAGGTGCTGCGGCCGCACGCCCAGGGTCACCTCGGCGCCCTCCGCCGGCAGCCGCGCCTTCACCGCGACCGGCGCGGCCGAAAGCCCCGGCGCCATCACCCCGCCCGCCGCGACCCTGCCGCCCACGAAGTTCATCGACGGCGATCCGATGAAGCCCGCGACGAACCGGTTGTCGGGGTCGCGGTAGAGATCCATCGGCGCCCCGACCTGCTCGATCCGTCCGGCGCGCAGGACGACGATCTTGTCGGCCAGCGTCATCGCCTCGACCTGGTCGTGGGTGACGTAGATCATCGTCGCGCCGATCTCCTTGTGCAGGCGCGCGATCTCCACCCGCATCTCGACGCGCAGCTCGGCGTCGAGGTTCGAGAGCGGTTCGTCGAACAGGAACACGTCCGGCCCGCGCACGATCGCCCGGCCGATGGCGACGCGCTGGCGCTGGCCGCCCGACAGGGCCTTGGGCTTGCGCTCGAGGAAGGGTTCGAGCCGCAGGATCTTCGCGGCGTTGGCGACCTTGCGCGCGATCTCGTCGCGGGGATGGCCGGTCATCTTCAGGCCGAATCCCATGTTCTCGGCGACGGTCATGTGGGGGTAGAGCGCATAGGTCTGGAACACCATCGCCACGCCGCGTTCCGACGGATCGGCGCGCGTCACGTCGCGCTCGCCGATGCGGATCGTGCCGCCCGTGGTTTCCTCCAGCCCCGCGACCATGCGCAGCAGGGTCGATTTCCCGCAGCCCGAGGGCCCGACGAAGACGCAGAACTCGCCCTCGCCGATCGAGAGATCCACCCCGTGGATCACCTGCACGTCGCCGTACCGCTTCACGACCCTCTGAAGGTTCACGCCAGCCATCTGTCACCCCGTCCTGCGTGCCTGATTTGCGCCGAGGTCCGGAAAGCGCCAGCTTTCCGCCTCCTCCCCGATCCGCCGCGCGGCGTCCCTGACCACCGGGGCAAGGTCTGCCAGCCCGTCCAGCGTCGTGCGCGCCGTCGAGGATGTCACCGACAGGGCGCCCATCACGCTGCCGGCCGAACTCAGGATCGGCGCCGCGACGCAGATGATGCCGGGCTCGTGCTCCTCGCGGTCGAAGGCGTGCCCGGCTGCCCGGATCGCCGCCAGCTCCGCCCGCAGCGCCGCCGGCGTCGCGATCGTGTTCGGCGTGTAGCGGTGAAAGGACATCAGGGGCAGCAGGCGGTCGGCCTCGGCCTCGGGCAGGAAGGCCAGCATCGCCTTGCCGACCCCGGTGCAGTAGGCCGGCCCCACCTTGCCCGCCTGGGCGAACATCTCGATCGGCACCCGCGCGTTGCGCTTGTCCACGTAAAGGACATGCGGGCCGTCAAGCTGGGCAAGGTGGACCGTCTCGCCGACGCTGGCGGACAGCTCGTCGATGAAGGGCCGCGCGATCGGCGCGAGCGAGGACTGGCGCCACGCCGCATGGGCAAGCCGGACGAGGCGGACGCCCAGCGAATAGCAGCCGCTGGCGGGATCGTGGGAAAGAAGGCCAAGGCCGGTCAGCGTCTGCAGGAAGCGGAACAGGGTCGCCTTCGGATAGGGGCTGTCGGGCAGGAGATCGGAAAACCGCACCGGGCGGCCGAAGGCCGCGACCTGGTCGAGCACGTTGAGGGCCTTCGCCACCGTGCCGTCGCCGGCAGGCTGCGCGGCAGCGTCCTTCGCGGACACCTGGTCCTTCGCCATCCTCTCCTCCCGCGTTGCCCCGCCGCCGTTCCGGTCCTGTCCGAGGAAACTGTTGACAAGTGTAGCCGAGTCGACATTATGGTTTCAATAAATAAAAACAAGTCTCAAATATTGGAACCCAAAAGGGAGGACCCGATGTTCCATACAACCCGGCGCGTTGCGCTGGCGCTGTCCGTCGCCGCAGTCGCGGTGTCGGCGGCCCAGGCACAGGACAAGCGCGTCCTGAAGTACAATGCCGACTACGACCCCATCCCGCTTGCGGCGATGGAGGCGCTGATCGCCGATTTCGAGGCCGCCAACCCCGACATCGACGTGCAGCTCAACAACTTCGACCACGAAGGCTACAAGACCGCGATCCGCAACTTCCTGTCGGCCGACCCGCCCGATCTGGCGAACTGGTATGCCGGCAACCGGATGGCGCCCTTCGTCGAGGCCGGGCAGTTCCTCGACGTGACCGACGTCTGGGAGGCCAACGGGCTGGACGACGCGCTCGGCTCGGCCGCGGCGTCGATGACCATCGACGGCAAGAAGTGGGGGATCCCCTACACCTACTACCAGTGGGGCATCTACTACAACAAGGACGCCTACAAGGCGGCCGGCGTCGAGGTTCCCCCGCCGGAGGGCGTTGACTGGGCCACCTTCATCGCCAACTGCGAGAAGTTCAAGGCGGCGGGCATCGACTGCCTGACCACGGGGACCAAGGCGCTGTGGCCCGGAGCCGGCATCTTCGACTACATGTCGCTGCGCACCAACGGCTACGAGTGGCACATGGACCTGACCGCGGGCAAGGTTCCGTGGACCGACCAGAAGGTGAAGGACGTCTTCAACGAACTGGCCAAGATCCAGCCCTACGTCACCGCGAACCATGCCGCGCTCGACTGGCAGGACGCCGCCGCACTCCTCGTGCAGGGCAAGGCCGCCAACTACGTGATGGGCAACTTCGCCGTCGGCGTCTTCAAGGAAGGCGGGATGACGAACGACAACCTCGGCTTCCAGCCGTTCCCGGAAATCACCCCGGGCATCCCGCGGGCCGAGGACGCGCCGACCGACACGATCCACATCCCGGCCGGCGCGAAGAACGTCGAGGACGCGAAGAAGTTCCTCGCCTACGTGGCCTCGGCCGAGGCGCAGACCAAGCTGAACGCCGCCATCGGCCAGCTGCCGACGAACAAGAACTCGACCGTCCCGCAGGACGATCCTTTCCTTGTCGCCGGGTTCAACATGCTGTCCTCGGCCTATGCCCTGGCGCAGTTCTTCGACCGTGACGCGCCCGCCGAGATGGCCAAGGCCGGCATGGAGGGCATCCAGGAATTCCTGGTGAAGCCCGAGAACCTGGACGCGATCCTCGAGCGGCTCGAAAAGACCCGCCAGAAGGTCTACGCCCAGTAACCGAAAAAACCGGGGGCGGCCGGGCGCGAACCGGCCGCCCCCTTTCTCGCGCCGCACGCCCGCCCGGGGCACCTGCGCGCGGCGCCTGGCAGCGGGATGCGTCCGGCAGGGGGATTCGGGGGGAGGTCCGGCATGGCAATCGCGGCGACCGATGCGGCTGGCACCGTCCGGGACAAGTCGTGGTGGAAGCGCAACCAGCAGCGGCTGACGCCCTGGCTGTTCGTGGCGCCCGGCATGGCGATGTTCGTCGTCTATGTCATCATCCCGATCTTCCAGAGCTTCTGGCTGTCCTTCTTCGACTGGGACGGCCTGCGCGCGCCCGACGGCAGTTCGACCGCAACCTGGATCGGTCTGGGCAACTACGCCGAGCTTCTGGACGACGACGCCTTCTGGACCTCGCTCAGCAACAACGTCATCTGGCTGGTCCTCTACCTGCTCGCGGTGCCCTTCGGGCTCTTCATCGCGATCTTCCTGAACCAGACGGTGCGCGGCATCCGCATCTACAAATCGATGTTCTTCTTCCCCTTCGTGATCAGCCAGGTCGTCGTCGGGCTGATCTTCTCGTGGTTCTACGCCCCGGGATTCGGCCTTCTCTACGCGATCATCGAAGGCCTCACCGGCACCGGCGTCGCCATCCTCGCCGACGAACGCTTCGTCACCTACGGCATCATCGCCGCCGGCCTCTGGCCGCAGACAGCCTACTGCATGATCCTCTACCTGACCGGCCTCAACAACGTCTCGCCCGACCAGGTGGAGGCGGCGCGGCTCGACGGGGCGAGGGGCTGGCGGATGCTCTGGTACGTGATCCTGCCGCAGCTGCGCCCGGCCACCTTCATCGCCGTCGTCGTCACCGTGATCGGCGCGCTGCGGTCCTTCGACCTCGTCTCGATCATGACCGACGGCGGGCCCTACGGCTCGTCGCGCGTGCTGAGCTTCTACATGTACGAACAGGCGCTCAGCGAATACGGCTACCGCATGGGCTACGGCGCCGCCATCGCCGTGGTCCTGTTCCTGATCATGATGGTCTTCATCAGCGGCTTCATCTGGAAGATGATCCGCGACGAGAAGGAGGGGTACTGAGATGTTCCCCCGCCCGATCCAGCAGGTCTCCGCCCCCGTCCGCGTCGCCTATCAGATCGCCCTGCCCGTCGCGCTGGTGCTCTGGCTCCTGCCCCTGATCGGCGTCGCGATCACCTCGGTGCGGCCGGCCTCCGACCTCGCGCAGGGCAACTATTTCGGGATGCCCTCGGGCCTTGCCTGGAGCAACTACCTCGAGGTCTTCCAGAACACGCCGATCGCGGCCTACCTGCGCAACTCGTTCTACGTCACGATCCCGACCGTGATCGGCGCCGTCGCCCTGTCCACGATGACGGGCTTCGCGCTGGGCGTCTACCGGTTCCGCGGCAACCTGCTGATCTTCTTCCTCTTCGTCGCCGGCAACTTCGTCCCGTTCCAGATCCTGATGGTGCCGGTCCGCGACCTGTCGCTGCGGATGGGCGTCTACAACACCTACTGGGCGCTGATCCTGTTCCACGTCGCCTTCCAGACCGGGTTCTGCACGCTGTTCATGCGCAACTTCATCCGCGCGCTGCCCTACGAGCTGATCGAGGCCGCCCGCGTCGAGGGCGTCGCCGAATGGCGCATCTTCTGGTTCATCGTGCTGCCGCTGATGCGGCCGGCCATCGCCGCCCTCTCGGTGCTGATCTTCACCTTCATCTGGAATGACTTCTTCTGGGCGACGGTGCTGACCTCGGACCCCGACCACCAGCCGATCACCGCCGGCCTGTCGTCGCTGAACGGCCAGTGGATCGCGCAGTGGCATCTCGTCTCGGCCGGATCGATCCTCGCCGCCCTTCCCCCCGTCGCGATGTTCTTCCTGATGCAGAAGCACTTCATCGCCGGCCTCACCCTCGGAGCCGTCAAGTGACCCCACGTATCGCCTTCATCGGAGCCGGCTCCACCGTCTTCATGAAGAACCTCATCGGCGACGCGCTGCAGATGCCGGCGCTGGCCGGCGCGACCATCGCGCTGATGGACATCGACGGCCGGCGGCTGGCCGAATCGGAGCTGGTGGCGCGGAAGATGATCGCCTCGCTCGGCGTCCCGGCGACGGTCGAGACGCACACCAACCAGCGGCGCGCGATCGCGGGCGCGGACTTCGTCATCGTCGCCTTCCAGATCGGCGGCTACCGGCCCTGCACCGTCACCGACTTCGAGCTCCCGAAAAGGATCGGCCTGCGCCAGACCATCGCCGACACGCTGGGGATCGGCGGCATCATGCGGGGCCTGCGCACCGTGCCGCATCTGTGGAAGCTGGCCGAGGACATGGCCGCGGTCTGCCCGGACGCGATCATGCTGCAATACGTCAACCCGATGGCGATCAACACCTGGGCGCTGGGGGCGAAGTATCCCCGCATCCGCCAGGTCGGCCTGTGCCATTCGGTGCAGGGGACGGCGGCGGAACTCGCCCGCGACCTCGACATCCCGGCCGGCGACCTGCGCTACCGCGCGGCGGGGATCAACCACATGGCCTTCTACCTCAACCTCGAGGCGCGCCAGCCCGACGGGTCGTACCGCGATCTCTACCCGGCGCTGCTGGACGGCTACCGCCGGGGCGCGATCCCCAAGCCCAGCCACTGGAACGAACGCTGCCCCAATCTGGTCCGCTACGAGGTGCTGACGCATCTGGGCTACTTCGTCACCGAATCGTCGGAACATTTCGCCGAATACGTTCCCTGGTTCATCAAGTCGCACCGCCCCGACCTGATCGAAACCTTCGGCATCCCGCTCGACGAATACCCGAAGCGCTGCGAGGAACAGATCGCCCGCTGGGAGAAGCAGGCCGAGGAATACCGCCGGGCGGACCGGATCGAGGTCGCGCCCAGCCACGAATATGCCGCGACGATCATGAACTCGGTCGTGACCGGCGCGCCCTCGGTGATCTACGGCAACTTCCCCAACCGCGGCTACATCCCGCAGCTTCCCCCCGGCGCGGCGGTCGAGGTGCCGACGCTCGTGGATGCGAACGGGCTTCAGCCGACCACGGTCAACGACATCCCGCCGCAGCTGATCGCCCTGATGCGGACGAACGTGAACGTGCAGGAGCTGACGGTCGCGGCGCTGATGGAGGAAAGCCGCGAGCACGTCTATCACGCCGCGATGCTGGACCCGCACACGGCGGCCGAGCTTGACCTGCGCCAGATCCGCGGGCTGGTTGACGAGCTGATCGCCGCGCATGGCGACTGGATGCCGGACTGGCTGCGGGCGAGGAAAGCGGCATGATGCCTCCCGTCACCTTCCACGACCTCAAGGGCAGGTCGGTCTTCGTCACCGGCGGCGGCTCGGGCATCGGCGCGGCGGTGACCGAGGGCTTCCTGCGGCAGGGCGCGAAGGTCGCCTTCGCCGACATCGCCGACAGCGCGGCCTTCGCCGACCGGATGGCGGAGGAAACGGGGAACCGCCCGCTGTTCCTGCGCTGCGACGTCACCGACACGCCCGCCTTCAGGGCCGCCATGGACGAGGCCGCCGCCGCCCACGGGCCCTTCGGCGTGCTCGTCAACGTCGCCGCGAACGACGACCGCCACCGCACGCTGGACGTGACCGAGGACTACTGGGACTGGTGCATCGCGATCAACCTGAAGTCCTACTTCTTCGCCGTGCAGCATGTCGTGCCGATGATGAAGGCGGCGGGCGGGGGCGCGATCGTCAACTTCTCGTCGATCAGCTACATGATGGGCCTCGGCGACTACGCCATCTACACCGGGTCGAACGCCGCGATCACGGCGATGACGCGCGGCTTCGCCCGCGAGTTCGGCCGCGACGGCATCCGCGTCAATGCGATTGCGCCGGGCTGGGTGCTGACCGAGCGGCAGAAGCGCCTCTGGGTCACGCCCGAGGGGCTGGCGCGCTATCTCGAACGGCAGTGCCTGCCCGGCGCGATGGAGCCCGACGACGTGGTCGGCGGGGTCCTGTTCCTCGCCTCGGACGCCAGCCGCATGATGACCGGCCAGGCGCTGGTCATCGACGCCGGCGTCGTGGTGACGGGATGACGGCGGCCCCTGTGCCCGACTGGATCGCCGCCGACTGGGGCACGACCAACCTGCGCGTCTGGGCGATGGACGGCGCCGGGCGCGTGCTGGCCCGGGCCGACAGCGAGGACGGGATGGGCCGGCTCGACCGCGCCGGATACGAACCCGCGCTGCTGCGGCTGGTCGCGCCGTGGCTGCCGGCCCGGGGATCGGTCGCCGTCGTCGCCTGCGGCATGGTCGGCAGCCGCCAGGGATGGGTCGAGGCGCCCTACCGGGCCGTGCCCTGCCCGCCCTTCGGGCCCGGCCCGCTCGCCCGGCCGCAGTGCCGCGACCCCCGGCTGCGCGTCCACGTCATCCCGGGCCTCAGGCAGGACGCCCCGGCCGACGTGATGCGCGGCGAGGAGACCCAGATCGCCGGCTTCCTGGCGCGCAACCCGGGCTTCGACGGCGTACTCTGCCTGCCCGGCACGCACAGCAAGTGGGTGCTCGTCTCGGCCGGCGAGGTCGTCGCCTTCCAGACCTTCATGACCGGCGAGATCTTCGCCCTGCTGACCCGGCAGTCGGTCCTGCGCCACAGCACCGAAGGCGCCGGCTGGGACGGCGCCGCCTTCGCCGGGGCGGTGTCCGAGGGCCTGTCGCATCCCGAACGGGTGGCGGCCTCGCTCTTCACCCTGCGCGCCGAGGGGCTGCTGCACGGGCTGGCGCCCGACCGCGCGCGCGCGCGCCTCTCGGGGCTTCTGGTCGGGGCGGAACTGGCCGGCGCGCGGGCCTACTGGCTGGGCCAGCGGGTGGCCGTCATCGGCTCGGCGCGGCTCGCGGGGATCTATGCCGAGGCGCTCGGGCTTCAGGGGCTCGAAGCCGAGACCGCCGATGTCGAGGCGATGACGCTGGCCGGCCTCACCGCCGCCCATGCAAGGCTGGCCGAGGCCATCGCATGACCCGGCCGCTGATCGCCATCCTGCGCGGCCTGACGCCGCCCGAGGCGGTCCCGGTCGCGCGCGCGCTGGTCGCCGCCGGCATCACCACGATCGAGGTGCCGCTGAACTCGCCGCATCCCCTGCATTCGATCGAGGCGATGGCGAAGGCGCTGGGCGGCGAGGCGCTGGTCGGCGCCGGCACCGTGCTGACGGTGCGGGACGTGGCCGAGGTGGCCGATGCCGGCGGCCGCCTGATCGTGTCGCCGAACTGCGATCCGGCGGTGATCGCGGCGACGAAGGCGAAGGGGATGCAGAGCTGGCCGGGCGTGATGACGCCGACCGAATGCTTCGCCGCGCTCGCCGCGGGGGCCGACGGGCTGAAGATCTTTCCCGCCTCGCTGGTCGGGACCGAAGGCCTGCGGGCGCTGCGGGCGGTCCTGCCGAAGGCGGCGCGCGTCTATGCCGTGGGCGGCGCCGGGCCCGACAGCTTCGCCGCCTGGATCGGCGCCGGGGCGGACGGGTTCGGGATCGGCACCGCGCTCTACACGCCGGGGCTGGAGGTCGCCGAGGTCGCCGCCCGCGCCGCCCGCATCGTCGCCGCCTATGACGCCGCGGTTGCCTGACCCGTCCCGACCATCCTTGCCGTCCCTTCCGACCCTCTTGCCTGCCGCGCATCACGGACCGCTGACATGACCCCAGAACTCGGTGTCTGCTACTACCCCGAACACTGGCCCGAGGAGTGGTGGGCCGAAGACGCGCGGCGGATGCGCGCGGCGGGCCTGACCTGGGTCCGCATCGGGGAATTCGCCTGGACGCGGATGGAACCCACGCCGGGCGAGCTCGACCTCGGCTGGCTCGACCGCGCCATCGCGACGCTGGGGAAGGCGGGGCTGAAGGTCGTCCTCGGCACGCCCACTGCGACGCCGCCGCGCTGGATGCTGACGCGGCATCCCGACATGCTGGCGGTCGATGCGCAGGGCCGCCCGCGCGGCTTCGGCTCGCGCCGGCACTACGATTTCAGCCACCCGGGCTACCGCGCCGAATGCGCCCGCATCGTCACCGTCCTTGCCGAACGCTACGGCCGCAACCCTCATGTCCGGGCCTGGCAGACCGACAACGAATACGGCTGCCACGACACCACGCTCAGCTATTCGCCCGCCGCGCTGCGCGCCTTCCGCGACTGGCTGGCACAGAGGTACCAGAGCCCGCAGGCGCTCAACCGCGCCTGGGGCAACGTCTTCTGGTCGATGGACTATGCGAGCTTCGACGAGATCGGCTTGCCCAGCCTGACCGTCACCGAACCGAACCCGGCGCATGTCATGGCCTTCCGCCGCTTCGCCTCGGACCAGGTGGTCAGCTTCAACCGCCTCCAGACCGAGATCATCCGCCGCCATTCGGACGCGCCCATCGCCCACAACTACATGGGCCGGATCACCGCCTTCGACCATTTCGCCACCGGCGCCGACCTCGACATCGCGTCCTGGGACAGCTACCCGCTCGGCTTCCTGTCCGACCGCCTCGAGGCCCCGCCCGAACACAAGGCGCGCTACCTGCGCCAGGGCGATCCCGATTTCCAGGCCTTCCACCACGACCTCTACCGCGCCGTCGGGCGCGGCCGCTGGTGGATCATGGAACAGCAGCCCGGCCCGGTGAACTGGGCGCCGTGGAACCCCGCGCCGCTGCCCGGCATGGCCCGCCTCTGGGCCTGGGAGGCCTTCGCCCACGGCGCCGAGGCGGTGCTCTACTTCCGCTGGCGCCAGGCCCCGTTCGGCCAGGAACAGCAGCATGCCGGCCTGCTCCGCCCCGACAGCGCCCCTGCCCCGGCGCTCGCCGAGGTGGCGCAGGTGGCGCAGGAGATCGCCGGTCTCGGCGGCCTGGAACCGGCCCGCGCCGAGGTGGCGCTGGTCTTCGACTACGAAAGCGCCTGGGCCTGGGAAACCCAGCCCCAGGGCCGCGACTTCGACTATTTCCGCCTTGCCTTCGCGGCCTATCGCGCCCTGCGGTCGCTGGGGCTTTCGATCGACATCCTGCCGCCCGACACGGGCGACCTGTCGGCCTACCGGCTCGTGCTCGCGCCCGGCGTCGCCACCCTGTCGGACCGGCTGAAGGCCGCGCTGGCGACGGTCGGGGGCGAGGTCATCCTCGGCCCGCGGACGAACGCGAAGACGCGCGACTTCGCGATCCCGACGGCGCCGCTGCCGCCGGCCATCCCCGGCCTCGACGTGGTTGTCGCGCTTGTCGAAAGCCTGCCGCCCGGCATCGCCGCGCCGCTCGCCGCGGGCGGCGCCGTCCGCCACTGGCTCGAACGGCTTGAAGGCGGGGCCGAGGTGATGGAGGCCACCGCCGAAGGCGATCCCGTGCTGGTGCGCGCGGGCCGCACGCTCTATCTCGGCGGCTGGCCCGACGACGACGCCTTCCGGCGCATCCTCGCGGCGGCCTGCGCCCGCACCGGCATCGCCGTCACCGACCTGCCCGCGGGGCTGCGCCTGCGCGACACCGCCGCCCTCCGATTCGCCATCAACTACGCGCCCGAACCCGTCAGCTTCGCGGGCCGGACGATCCCGGCGGCCGGCGTGGCCTGGTGGCCACGGCGCTGAGGCGGCAGGACCTGCCGCCTTCGCCGTCGCTGCCGCCATTGCCCTTGGCCGGCGGGACGGGCTACCTCTGCCGGAATGATGCAGCCCCAGATCCCGCTCACCCGCGACCTCGTCCTCGTCGGCGGTGGGCACAGCCACGCGCTGGTCCTCCGGATGTGGGGGATGAACCCGCTTCCCGGCGCGCGGCTGACCCTGATCAGCCCGTTTCCCGCCGCGGCCTATTCCGGGATGCTGCCGGGCTTCGTGGCCGGTCACTACGGGATCGACGACCTCTCGCTCGATCTCGTCCGGCTCGCCCGCCATGCCGGGGCGCGGCTGATCCTCGGCCGCGCCGAGGGCATCGACCTCGCCGCGCGCAGGGTCGCGGTCCCCGGCCGGCCGCCGGTGGCCTTCGACGTCCTCTCCCTCGACATCGGCATCACCTCGGACATGCCGGCGCTGCCGGGCTTTGCCGACCATGCCGTGCCGGCCAAGCCGCTCGACGTCTTCGCCCGCCGCTGGTCCGCCTTTGCGGAGGGGCCGGGCGGGCCGGTCGCCGTGATCGGCGGCGGCGTCGCCGGCATCGAGCTTGCGCTGGCCGCGCGGCACCGGCTCGGCGGGCGCCATCCGGTCACCGTGATCGAGGCGTCGAAGGCGCTTGCGCTGACCGGCGCCCCGGCGCGCAGGGCGACGCTCGCCGCCGCCGCCGCCACCGGCGTGACGCTGATCGAGAACGCGCCCGCCGCGGCGGTCGAGGCCGCCGGGGTGCGCCTCGCGGACGGGCGGCTGGTCGCCTCGGCCTTCACCATCGGCGCGGCGGCGACCCGGGCGCCGGACTGGATCGCGGCCTCCGGCCTCGCCACCGAAAGCGGCTTCGTCGCCGTCGGCCCGACGCTGCAATCGCTGTCCGACCCGGCCGTCTTCGCCGCCGGCGACATCGCCAGCCTGTCGCACGCGCCGCGGCCCAAGGCCGGCGTGTTCGCGGTGCGCGCGGCGCCGGTCCTCCTGCACAACCTGACGGCGGCGCTGACCGGGACCGGCCGCCTGCGCGCCTTCCGCCCGCAGGGCGACTACCTGAAGCTCATATCCCTCGGCGAAAGGCGGGCGGTGGCCGACAAGTGGGGCCTCAGCCTGTCCGGCCGCGCGGTCTGGCGCTGGAAGGACCGGATCGACCGCCGCTTCATGGCCATGTTCCACGCGCTGCCGGCGATGCCGGCGCCGCCGCTCCCCGCGGTGATGGCCGCCGGGGCGAGCGCCGAGATGCAGGCCGGCAAGCCGATGTGTTCGGGCTGCGGGGCCAAGGCCGGCCGCCGCGCCCTGACGGCCGCGCTGGCGCGCCTGCCGCCGCCGCAGCGCCCGGACATCCTGCGCGGCGCCGGCGAGGACGCCGCCGTGCTCCGCCACGGCAACGGCCGGCAGGTCCTCACCACCGACCACCTGCGGGCCGTCACCGAGGATCCCTGGCTGATGGGACGGATCGCCGCCGTCCATGCGCTGGGCGACATCTGGGCGATGGGGGCGGCGCCGCAGGCCGCGCTGGCGCAGATCACCCTGCCGCGCATGGCCGAGCCGCTGCAGGAACGCAGCATCGGCGAGATCCTCGACGCCGCGGGCGGGGTGTTCCGCGACGCCGGGGCCGACATCGTGGGCGGCCATACCAGCCTCGGCACCGTGATGACGGTCGGGTTCTCCGTCACCGGCCTCTGCGACCGCGTGATCGGCCAGTCCGGCGCGCGGCCCGGCGACGCGCTGATCCTGACCAAGCCGCTCGGAACCGGCGTCATCCTGGCGGCAGAGATGCGGCGCGCGGCGCGCGGCGCCGATGTCCGCGCCGCCTGGGACAGCATGGCCCGGCCGCAGGGCGACGCGGCCGCCGTGCTGGCCCCGCTTGCCAATGCGATGACCGACGTGACCGGCTTCGGGCTGGCCGGCCACCTGATGGGCCTGCTCGAGGCCTCCGGCGTCTCCGCCGCAATCGACCTCGGCGCGCTTCCCGTCCTGCCGGGGGCGGAGGCGCTGCGCGCCGCCGGCCACGCCTCGACGCTGGAACCGTCGAACCGCGCGGCCGCCGCCGGCGTCAGCCATCCCGAAACGCCGCGGGCGGCCCTGATCTTCGATCCGCAGACGGGGGGCGGCCTGCTTGCCGCCGTCCCGCGCCGGGCCGCCGGGGACACGGTGGCGCGCCTCTGCGCCCTCGGCCATGCCGCGGCCGTGATCGGCGAGATCGCGGACGGGCCGCCCCGCCTTGCCGTCGCCTGACCGCGCCCCGGCGCCCGCCCCTCAGCCCAAGCCCCGGGCATCCGCCGCGGCGGGCGCGGGCGGCGCCGGCAGGTCGATCCAGCCGCCGAAGGGCAGCCGCGCCTCCCAGGCCCCCGGGCGCCCGGCCGCCGCCAGCGCCGCCCGGATCGGGCCCATGTGGGTTACGGCCAGCGTCCCGTCGCCGGCCCCGGCCAGCGCCGCCGTCACCCGCGCCGCCATCTCGGCCACCGTCTCGCCGCCATGCGGCCGCGCGCCCAGCAGGTCCGCGGCCCAGGCGTCGAGCTCCTCCCGCGGCACCCGGTCCCAGCGCAGGCCCTCCCAGCGGCCGAAATCGAGCTCCGCAAGCCTCGCATCCACCGCGACCGGCAGCCCGCGCGCCGCACCCAGCGCCTCGGCCAGCCGCAGGCAGCGCGCCAGCGGCGAGGACAGGATGCGGCCGAAGGCGGGCAGCCGCGCATCGAGCCGCCGCACCGCATTGGCCAGATCCGGGCCGGGGGGCAGGTCGGTCCGGCCGTAGCAGACCCCGTCGGACCCCGCCGGGCGCGTGTGCCGCAGCAGGATCAGAGCCACGCCAGAAGCCCGAGATAGAAGCCGACCTCGGAACATTGCTGCACGGCGCCGAGGCAGTCGCCGGTATAGCCGCCGAGCCGGCGCTCGAAGACGCGCCGCATCGCCAGATGCCCGGCCGCCGCCCCCGCCAGGCCGGCGAGCGCCGCCAGCGGCCCGGCGGCGAGGAGCAGCGGCAGCAGCGCGGCCGCGGCCGTCGCCAGGCCGACCCGCAGGTCGTCGCGCCGGATGCCCTCCGAGACCGGCTTGCCGGAGCCGCTGTCGCGCAGGTAGCGCGACCCCGCCAGCACCAGCACCGCCGAGGCGCGGCTCGCGGCATGGGCCGCCACCAGAACCCAGGCCACATGCGGCAGCGCGGCCAGCGCAGCGACCTTTGCGGCCAGCATCACCGTCAGCCCGGCGGTGCCGTAGGTGCCAAGCCGGCTGTCGCGCATGATCTCCAGCGCGCGCTCCCGGCTGGCGCCGCCGCCCAGCCCGTCGCAGCAGTCCGCGAAGCCGTCCTCGTGGAAGGCGCCGGTCAGCAGAAGCCCCGCCGCCGTCGCGGCCAGCGCGGCAATGACCGGCGGCCAGACGGCCGCGGCAAGCCAGAACACGATCCCGGTCAACAGGCCGACCAGCGCCCCGACAGCGGGGAACCAGCGCGGGATGCGCGCCATCAGCGCGGCGGAATAGGCCGGCCGGACCGGGATCCGGGTCAGGAACTGGACCGCCAGCAGAAAGACCGTCCGGTCCTCGGACGCGGTCATCGCCGGCTGACCCCGGCGCTCTCGAAGCTTGCCATCTCGCGCAGCATGGCCGCCGCCGCCCGCACCAGCGGCAGCGCCAGCAGCGCGCCGGTGCCCTCGCCCAGCCGCAGACCCAGCGACAGCAGCGGCTCGGCGCCCAGCGCCGCCAGGACGGCGCCGTGCCCGGCCTCGTCCGACAGGTGGCAGAAGACCAGCGCGCGCCGCGTCCGCGGGTCGATGTCCAGCGCGCAGGCCGCCGCCGCCGTCGCGATGAAGCCGTCCACCAGCACCAGCCGGCCCGCTTCGGCGGCCGCCAGCATCGCCCCCGCCATCATCGCGATCTCGAAGCCGCCGTATTCGCGCAGCGCCGCCTGCGCGGGCAGGCGCGGGCCGGTGCGCGCCGCCGCCCGGTCCAGCACCGCGCGCTTGTGCGCGAGCCCGGCCTCGTCAAGGCCGGTGCCGCGCCCGGCGATCGCGGCCGGCGCCAGCCCCAGGACCTTGCCCGCGACCAGCGCGGCAGCGGCGGTGTTGGCGATCCCCATCTCGCCGAAGGCCATGACCTGCGCCGCGCCGGCGGTGCCGAAGCCGCGCCCGGCGCCCATCGCCGCCGCAAGCTGGTCCTCCGTCATCGCCGGCCCGGCCGCCGAATTTGCCGTGCCGTCGCCGATCCGGGCCGCGACAAGGCCCGCGGCCGCGACCGGCCCGCCCGCCACGCCCGCATCGACGACGGTGATCTCGGCCCCGACCGCCCGCGCGAAGACGTTGGCCGCCGCGCCGCCGCCGAGGAAGTTCAGCACCATCTGCCGCGTCACCGCCTGCGGAAAGGCCGAGACGCCCTCGGCGGCGATGCCGTGATCGGCGGCGAAGATCGTCAGCCGGCAGGTATCGGCGCGCGGCGCCAGCGTCCGCTGCAGGCGCGCGATCTGCGCCGCCAGCGCCTCGATCCGGCCGAGCGACCCGGGCGGCTTGGTCTTGCCGTCGATCGCCGCCTTCAGCGCCGCCTCGAAGGCGGGATCGCCCGCCTCCGCTTCCGTGGCCACAGCCGCCCGTTCCGTTCCCGTCATCGCCGCCGGTCCTTCCCGCCGCCTCAGGGCCACATCGCCACCGGCGGCAGGCTCATCAGCACCGCGTTCGCGTCGTGCCCGGTCTCCAGCCCGAACTTCGTGCCGCGGTCATAGACGAGGTTGTATTCGGCATAGAGACCGCGGTGGATCAGCTGCGTCTCGCGGTCGGCCTCGGTCCAGGCGGTGTCGCGGCGGCGGCGCACGACCGGCAGGTAGGCCTTCAGGAAGGCCCGCCCCACGTCCTGGGTGAAGGCGAAGTCCGCCTCCCAGTCGCCGGTGTTGAGATCGTCGAAGAAGATGCCGCCGACACCGCGCGCGCGCCCGCGGTGCGGCACGAAGAAATACTCGTCGGCCCAGGCGCGGAAGCGGTCGTACCTGTCCGCGCCGTGCGGGTCGCAGGCCGCCTTCAGCGCAGCGTGGAACGACGCGGTATCCTCCGCATACTCGATGCAGGGATTGAGGTCCGACCCGCCGCCGAACCACCAGGCGGCGGGGGTCCAGAACATCCGCGTGTTCATGTGCACCGCCGGCACGTGCGGGTTCTGCATGTGGGCGACAAGGCTGATCCCGCTGGCCCAGAAGCGCGGGTCCTCCGCCATTCCGGGCACTCCGCGCGCCGCCATCGCGCGCTGCGCCCGCTCGTTCAGCCGGCCATGGACGGTCGAGACGTTGACGCCCACCTTCTCGAACACCCGCCCGCCGCGCATCACGCTCATCAGCCCGCCGCCCGCATCCGGCTCGCCCTCCGCGGCGCGGCGGGTCTCGGTCAGGGTGAAGCGCCCGGCCGGCAGGCCGGCATGGGGGCCGGCCGCCTGCTCGTCCTCCAGCGCCTCGAAGGCCGCCACGATGTCGTCGCGCAGGGCGCGGAACCAGGCCGACGCCCGCGCCTTCCGGCTGTCGAAATCCGCGCTCACCCGCCCCGTTCCCTCACCGTCACGTGCTGTCCCACCGACTACCAGCATTGCCCGAACCGTGCCAGTATCGGCGCAAAGGACGGAGCCTTGCCATGCGCCACAGCCTTCTCGCCGCCGCGGGTCTTGCCCTTCTCGCCGCCTGCGAGGCGCCGCCGTCGGCCTGCAACTCGGCCGCGGCGCGGGAACTGGCGACGGTGGACCGGCTGATCGCCGAGACGCAGACCGCCATCGCCCGCGGCTACCGGACCGAGACGGTGTCATCGACCTCCGGCGTCAACTTCTGCGTCGGCGGCCAGAGCGCCAATGTCGGCATCGGCTTCTGCTCGGACGGGGCGCGGACGCAGCGGGTGCCCGTCGATCCCGCCGCCGAACAGCGCAAGCTCGACAACCTGACGCAGCGCCGCGCCGCGCTTGCCGCCCAAGCCGAGGCCGACCGCCGCGCCTGCGCCGCGGGACAGGCCTGATGCGGGCCGCGCCCGTCCTCGCCGGCCTCGCGCTGCTGCTCGCGGGCTGCGGCACGCCGCGCGAGCAGTGCATCGATCGCGCCACGCGCGAGCTTGCGACCGTCGGTGCGCTGATCGCCGAAAGCCGTGCGAACCTCCGGCGCGGCTATGCCTACCAGTCCGTCACCGTGTCGCGCCCGGACTGGCGCATCTGCGACTGGATCGTTCCGCCGCCGCGACCGGACGGCACGCCGGTTCCGGCCCGCCCGCGCTACTGCCTCGAGACGGTCACCGACACGGTCCCGCGGCCGGTGCCGATCGACCCGGTCGCCGAACAGCGCAAGCTCGACAACCTGCTGGCGCGGCGCAAGGTCCTGAACCGCGACGCGGCGGCGGCGGTCGAGGCGTGCAAGGCGGCCTACCCGGAGTGACCGCGCCGCGCCGGCCGCCGGACGGCGCTGCGGCGAGCGAGCGGATGGCTGGCCCGGAACAGCTTGAAGCGGCCGTCGCCGGGCAGGTCCTCGACATCGCGGAAATGGGCGGCCAGCGCGGCCTCGTAGGGAAGCTGGCGGTTGGCCACCAGCCACAGCGTCCCCTGCGGCGCCAGCATCCCCGCCGCCGCGCGGATGAAGGCAGCGCCGAGCGCGGGGTCCGCGGCCCGCCCGGCATGGAAGGGCGGGTTCGTCACCACGGCGTCCAGCGGCGCGGGCGGGCGCCAGGCCGTCGCGTCGGCCCAGTGGAAGACCGCGCGCGGATCGCCGATGTTCGCCCTCGCCGCCCGCAGGGCGTCGTGGTCGGCCTCGACCACGTGCAGGGCGGTCACGTCCGGCCGCGTCAGGACCTGCGCCGACAGCCAGCCCCAGCCCGCGCCCAGATCGGCCACGGTGGCGCCGAGCCGCGCCGGAAGGGCCGCCGCCAGCAGCGCCGATCCGGGATCGATCCCGTCGGCCGAGAAGGACCCGGGCGGCGCCACGAAGCCGGGGGCGGGGCGGAGGTCGCGCGCGGCCCAGCCGGCAAGCTCCTCCGGCCCGCCGGCGCGGAAGACGGCGCATTTTCCATGCGCCTTGGCGATGGCGGGCGACAGGGCGGTGCGCGCCCGCAGCTCCCGCAGGAGCGAGTCGATGCCGTCCGCCTTGGCGCCGTCCACCCAGACCGGGGCGCCGGGGTCCACCGCGGCGGCGGCGGCGGCGATGCGGGCCCGCGCCGCCTCGCGGGCGCGCGGCACGAAGACGATGGCCGCGGCATGGCGGCCCGTCACCTCCGGCGCGACGGCGAAGCCCTGCGCGGCCAGCGCGTCATGGTCCGGGCGGAACCCCTGCGCGATCCGCAGGCGCGCCGCGGGCAGGGCCGACAGGTCCTGCCCCCGCAGCGCGCCGACGACCAGGATCGAGCCCGCGGCCGGCAGCGGCGGGCCTTCGGCCAGCGCGATCTCGAGGCGCGAGGGGGCCATCGACGGAACGGCGCGGCGGCGCGCCTATTCCTTTTCCATCGTGCACTGCAGCGGATGCTGGTGCCGCCGCGCGAAGTCCATCACCTGCGCGACCTTCGTCTCCGCCACCTCGTGCGAGAACACGCCGACCACGGCCAGGCCCTTCTTGTGGACGGTCAGCATCAGCTCGAAGGCATGGGCGTGGCTCAGGCCGAAGAACCGTTCCAGCACATGGACGACGAATTCCATCGGCGTGTAGTCGTCGTTCAGCAGCAGGACCTTGTAGAGCGGCGGACGTTCGGTCTTCGGCTTGGTCCGCGTGATGACCGCCGTCTCGCTGTCCCGCCCCGGGTCCCTGCGGACGGCCATGTAAAGCGGGCTGAATGACAAGCGTGACGCTCCGTCAGATTCGGTGTTGCGGATCAGCGCAAAGCATACAGTCAGACAGGGACTTTAGGAAAGGGTTGCATTCGCGCTAGGACATCGCGGACCCGGACCGGACCATGCCCCGACCCACGACCATCGCCTTCGACGCCGACGACACGCTCTGGCACAACGAGCGCTTCTTCCGCATGACGCAGGACCGCTTCGCCGCCCTGCTGGCCGACCACGCGCCGCCCGAACACCTCGCCGAGCGGCTTCTGGCCGCCGAGCGGCGCAACCTCGGGCGCTACGGCTTCGGGGTGAAGGGCTTCGTCCTGTCGATGATCGAGACCGCCATCGAGGTGACCGGCGACCGCGTGCCGGCGCGGGTCATCCGCACGCTGATCGAGGCCGGCCACGAGATGCTGGCCCATCCCGTCGAGCTGCTCCCCCATGCCCGCGAGGCGGTGGAGGCGCTGGCCGGCCGCCACCGCGTCCTGCTGATCACCAAGGGCGACCTGCTGGACCAGGAACGCAAGCTCGCGCAGTCGGGGCTGGGCGAGCTTTTCGACGCCGTCGAGATCGTCTCGGACAAGACCGCCGCCGTCTACCATGCGATCTTCTCCCGCTTCCCCGGCGGGCCGGAGGCCGCGGCGATGATCGGCAACTCGCTGAAATCCGACGTGATTCCCGCGCTCGCGGCGGGCGCCTGGGGGATCCACGTCCCCCATCCGCTGACCTGGGCCATCGAACACGAGTCGCCGCCCGCCGGCGCGCCGCGCTTCAGGGAGATCGCGGACCTCTCCGGCCTGCTGCCGGTCCTGGACGGGCTGGACAGCTAGGCGGCTCATCTAGCGTCTGGCGGGGTCCGCACCCACTACATCTGGCACAGTTGCATCAAAGTCGCGGCGAAAGTCATTGAATCCGGGATGTTTTCCACCCGGAACCCCTGTGCTATCGTCGCCGGAAAGCCCCTCGCAGAGAAGGGGCGCGAGGCAGGACAAGGGCAGCAATCGTGACCATGCGGCTTTCGCATCGTGTCCGTGACGCATTCCGTGCGGCATTCGTTTCCATCGCGCTTCTGGTGCTTCCGGCGCTCGGCATGGCCGCCCCCTACGCCGCCTACGTGATGGATGCGCGCACCGGCGAGGTCCTCTACGAGACCAATGCCAACACCCGCCTGCACCCGGCGTCCCTGACCAAGATGATGACGCTCTACATCGCCTTCGAGGCGATCGAGCGCGGCGAGATCTCGCTCGACACCAAGGTCAGGATCTCCGAACACGCGGCCGCCCAGGCGCCGTCCAGGCTGGGGCTGAAGCCGGGCCAGCGCATCGCGCTGCGCTACCTGATCCGGGCGGCGGCGATCAAGTCGGCCAACGACGCGGCGACGGCGATTGGCGAGGCGATCTCGGGGTCGGAATCGAAGTTCGCCGCGCGGATGAACCGCACCGCCAAGGCGCTCGGGATGACGCGGACGACCTTCCGCAACGCCAACGGCCTGACCGCCGAGGGCCACCTGTCCACGGCGCGCGACATGACCATCCTCGGACGGCACCTCTTCTACGACTATCCGCAGTATTACGGCCTCTTCTCGCGCCGGACCGCGGATGCCGGGGTGGCCACCGTCACCTCGACGAACCGCCGCTTCCTCGACAGCTACAAGGGCGCGGACGGGATCAAGACCGGCTATACCGTGCCCGCCGGCTTCAACCTGACCGCCTCGGCCCAGCGCGGCAACAAGCACATCATCGCCACGATCTTCGGCGGCAAGTCCTCGGCCAGCCGCAACGCCAAGATGGCCGAGCTGCTCGACCTCGGCTTCCGCAAGGCGCCGAACAAGGCCAGCGAACAGCCGCCGTCGCCCCCGGTCTATGTGGCCGATGCCGGCGAGGACGCCGCGGCCGAAGCGATGGCGGGCGATCCCGTCGCCGCCGCCGTCGCCAGCGCCGTGGGCGAGGACCTGACGGGCAACGGCACCGGCAAGGGCGTCGCCGCCGGCAAGACGATCCGCGTCGCCACCGCCGTCACCACCTCGCCGCGCCCGCGGCCGCGCCCGTCCCGCCCGGCCGCGGAACCCGCCGCCGATGCGGTGGCCGTCGCCTCGCTCGTCGATCCGACGCTGCGTCCGGCGACACCGGAGACCGGCGCGGCCGCGGCCACGGAAGAGGCGGTGGCGCTGGCGCTCGCGGCCGAGGCGGCAGGACCCGCCGGCGCGGGCACCGGGCCGGCCGCCGCCGCAGGCCCGGAGGAGACGCCGCTCGCCGCCGCCCCCGCGCCCGCCGCGCCCGCCTCCCCGGCGCCGGCGGAACCCGTCACCCAGGTTGCCGCGGCGGAACCCGCCACCGAAGGCGTCGCCGGCACCGATGCCGCCGTCCTGCTGGCGATGCAGGAAGACTTCGGGGACGAAACCGCGGTCGCCGCCGCCGATCCCGCCGCGGCCCCGGCCGCCGCCGAGCCCCCCGCGGTGGCCGCCATCGCGCTCGCCCGCGTGCCGCCGCCGCGTCCCGCGGCGCTGGCGCCCGCCCCCGCCGTCGAAGTGGCCGCCGCGACCGGCACCGCTGCCGACAGCACCCTTGCCGCCGTCTCCGAGCCTGTGCCGCAGGCGGCCGTCGCCCCGGCGCCCGCCACGGACGAGATCGTCCTCGCCGCCGCCGTTCCCGAACCCCCGCCCCCTGCCGCCGCGCCGCAGCCCGACCCCGACGAGATCGTTCTCGCCGATGTCGCGCCCCTGCCCGCGGCGGACCAGCCGCTCGAGGTCGTGACCCGCGTCTCCACCTCCGGCGGCCGGAACTGGGCGATCAGCGTCGGCAACTATCCCTCGCGCTACGAGGCCGAACGCATCCTCCTGCAGACCGCGCTAATCGAGATGACGACGCTGGAAGAGGCCCTGCGCAAGGTCGTCGCGCGCAGGGGCGGCTTCGACGCGCTCTTCGTCGGGATGACGCAGGAGACGGCCGAACTGGCCTGCGCGCGGCTCGCCGCCCGCGCGGCGGAATGCGCCGTGATCAGCCCGGCGGGTTAGCGCGCGTCTGCCGGCCTCAGGGCTTCGGCCGGTCGTCCCATTCGCTGGACAGGATGCGCGCGGCGTCGCCCTTGGGATCGTCGTACTGGCGGTGGCGCAGGGTCCAGACGAAGAAGGCCAGGCCCGACAGGCCGAGACCCAGCGAGACGGGGATCAGGATGACGAGCGAATCCATGCCGGCCTACCTCAGCCTCAGGGCGTTCAGCGAAACGATGATCGACGAGCTCGACATCGCCAGCGCGGCGATCAGCGGCGTCGCCATCCCCAGCACCGCGATCGGCACCGCGAGCAGGTTGTAGCCGAGCGACAGCGCGAAGTTCTGCTTGATCCGCGTCCGCGACTGTCCGGCGATCCGCAGCGCGTCCGCGACCGGGCCGAGGTCGGTGCCGAGGAGCACGATGTCGGAGGCCACCCGCGCCGCATCGAGCGCCGATCCGGGCGAGATCGAGACATGCGCCGCCCGCAGCGCCGCCGTGTCGTTCAGCCCGTCGCCCACCATCAGGACCCTGCGCCCCTCCTGCGCCAGCGCCTGCACCGCGGCGGCCTTGTCGCCCGGCAGCATCCCGGCCCGCCATTCGCCGATCCCGAGCGCCTCCGCCAGCGCCGCGACCGGCCCCTCGCCGTCGCCCGACATCAGGATGATCCGCCGCCCGTCGCGCCTCAGCGCCGCCACCAGCCCGGCCGCGCCGGGCCGCAGCGCATCGCTGAAGGCGAAGGTGACGGGCACCGCATCGCCGGCGCGGAAATGGGTCGCAAGGCGGCCGGACGGGCCGGCCCCAACCCATTCCGCGCGCCCCAGCCGCACGGTCTGCCCGCGGAACCTGCCCTCGATCCCGAAGCCGGGCACCTCGCGGATGTCCGCAACCGCCGCCGGCCGCACCGCCCGCGCCCGCAGGGCGCGCGCGAGGGCGGCGGCAAGCGGGTGCGAGGAGGCCGCGGCCAGCGCCAGGACCACCCCGGGATCGCGGCCCCCGGCCTCGTCCAGCCCCACCGGCTCGGGCGCGCCGGCCGTCAGCGTGCCGGTCTTGTCGAAGACGACCGTGTCCACCTCCGCCAGGCGTTCCAGCGCCGTCCCGTCCTTGACCAGGAGGCCCCTGCGGAAGAGCCGGCCGGAGGCCGAGGTGACGACGGCCGGAACCGCCAGCGCCAGCGCGCAGGGGCAGGTGATGATGAGGACCGCCGCCGCGATGTTGACCGACAGGCGGACATCGCCGCCCGAGACCCACATCCAGCCGGCAAAGCTCGACAGCGCCATCAGGTGGACGGCGGGCGAGTAGAGCCGCGCCACCCGGTCGGCAAGCGAGGTGTAGCGCGTGCGCGCGCCTTCGGCGGCGGCCACCAGATCGGCCATGCGGTGCAGCGAACTGTCGCGGCCGGCGGCGGTGACGCGGATGGTCAGCGGGCCGGTCAGGTTGACCTCGCCGGCCGAGACCGCCATCCCCGGCACCGCCTGCACGGGCAGCGTCTCGCCGGTCAGGAGCGAGCGGTCGATCTCCGAGGCGCCGCCGGCGATGATCCCGTCGGCGGGCATCCTTCCGCCCGGCCGGACGCGGACGAGATCGCCCGCCGCCAGCGCCGCCACCGGAACCGTCTCCTCGGCGCCGTCCTCCCGCCCGCCCGCCAGCCGGATCGCGCGCGGAACCTCCAGCGCGGCCAGTTCCTCCGCCGCCGAGCGTGCCGCCGCGCGGCTGCGGTAGTCGAGATAGCGCCCGGCCAGCAGGAAGAAGCACAGCGACACCGCTGCATCGAAATAGGCGTGGTGGCCGCCCATCATCGTCTCGTAGAGCGAGATCGACGCGGCAAGGATCAGCCCCAGCGAGATCGGCACGTCCATGCCCAGCCGGCGGGCCTTCAGCGAGGCCAGGGCCGAGGCGAAGAAGGGCTGCCCCGCGAAGGCCAGCGTCGGCAGGGCGATCATCGCGCTGAGCCAGTGGAAGAGGTCGCGCGTCGCGGCCTCGGCCCCCGACCACACCGCCACCGACAGGAGCATGATGTTCATCATCGCGAAACCGGCGACGCCCAGCCGCATCAGCAGGTCGCGGCTGATGCGGTCGGTCTCGGTCGTCGAGAGCAGGCCGGGGTCAAGCTCGTGCGCCGGATAGCCGATGCGGTCGAGCCGCGCGATCAGGTCGGCGGGCGCGACCGACGGTTCGGCGGCCACGCTGACCCGGCGCAGCGTCAGGTTGACGCGCGCCGAACGCACGCCCGGCACCTCGCACAGGGCGCGCTCGACATCGGCGATGCAGGCGGCGCAATGGGCGGTCGGCAGCGACAGGACAAGGCCGGTCTCCGCCGGCCTGCGGGCGGCCAGCGCCTCGGCCGCCGGCGCGGCGGTGCAGGCCGGACAGGCCGAGACCGGGGCGGTCAGCGCCGCGGTCATCCGCGCTCTCCCGGCTTGCGGTCGGGCCGGCGGTCCATGGCGCTAGCCCCTCACCTGAAGGTCCAGCCGCTTGCGATAGGCGGTGCCGTCCGCGGCCTCGGCGCGCAGGAACACGACCCAGCGGCCCGGCGCCAGCGCCGCCGGCGCGACATAGGTGCCGCCCTCGCGGCGGAAGGTCAGCTCCACGTCGTCCCGCGTGGCGGTCGGGCGGCCGGCGACGGCCTCGATCCGCGCCAGGTCCACCGGGCGCCCGTCCGGCCCCGTCAGGTCGATCCGCAGCGCCTGGCCGTCATGGTCCAGCGCCAGGTGCCAGCCCAGCGCCTCCTGCGCCCTGCGCTCGGCGTCGAAGCGCTGCGAGGCGACGTAGGAACTGGCGACCTCGAGGCCGGGGAAGGTCTGCACCGCCTTCACCGCCAGAACCGCGTTCACCCCGATGATGACGGCGAAGGCCGCGCCGGTGAACAGGAAGACCTTCCGCCCGGTGATTTCTGCGCCCATCTCAGCCTCCCTTGCCGTTGAAGATGCTGTCCTGCCAGACGCGGTCCGTGTTCGTCATGTCCTCGACCCAGAAGCGCACCTCGGTCCGCGGCATCAGCGCCGCCTGGCTGCCGTCCTGCGCCGTCAGATAGACGCGCAGGTTCTGCGTCGTGTCCGCCGGGATGGTGACGGTCTCGCCCTCCGTGCCCTCGATCGAGAGCGTCATCGGCTGGGTCGATCCCACCGAGATGCGGAAGGGCCTGTCCTCGCCGTGCTGGTTGCGGATGCGCAGCTCGTAGATGTTGCGGATCGAGCCGTCGGGCTCGGTCACGAACAGCGGATTGCGTTCGGGCGCGACGGTCACGCTGAAGGGCGAGCGCATGAACAGCGCGACGACAAGCCCGATGCCGACCGCCGACCACAGCGCGGTGTAAAGCACCGTGCGCGGCCGGAAGACATGCGACCAGATGCTCTTCGGCGGCAGGCCGGAGCGCTCGCGCGGCTCGTCGGTCAGCGCGAGATAGTCGATCAGGCCGCGCGGCCTGCCGATCTTCGCCATCACGTCGTCGCAGGCGTCGATGCACAGCGCGCAGGTGATGCAGGCCAGCTGCTGGCCGTTGCGGATGTCGATCCCCATCGGGCAGACGTTGACGCAGGCCATGCAGTCGATGCAGTCGCCCGCCCCCTCGGTGCCCAGCTTGCCGCGCGGCTCGCCGCGCCAGCTGCGGTAGGCGACCGTCAGCGTGTCCTCGTCCATCATCGCGGCCTGGATGCGCGGCCAGGGGCAGGCATAGATGCAGACCTGTTCGCGGAAGAAGCCGCCGAACAGGAAGGTGGTCGCGGTCATGATCGCGATCGTCGTATAGGCGACCGGATGCGCGGTGCCGTCGAGCAGGTTCCGCGCCAGGGTCGGCGCGTCGGTGAAGTAGAAGACCCAGGCCCCGCCGGTCGCCAGCCCGATCAGCAGCCAGACGGCCCACTTGGTCAGCCGCAGCCGCGCCTTGCGCAGGTCCCATTTCTGGTGCCAGAGCCGGACCCGCGCGTTGCGGTCGCCCTCGATCCAGCGCTCGACGAGGATGAAGAGGTCCGTCCACACCGTCTGCGGGCAGGCATAGCCGCACCAGACGCGGCCCAGCGCCGAGGTGAACAGGAACAGCCCGAGGCCCGCCATGATCAGAAGCCCCGCCACGAAGTAGAATTCGTGCGGCCAGATCTCGATCATGAAGAAGAAGAACCGCCGGTTCGCGAGGTCCACCAGCACCGCCTGATCCGGCAGGTTCGGCCCGCGGTCCCAGCGGATCCAGGGCGTCACGTAGTAGATCCCCAACGTGATCGCCATGATCACCCATTTCAGGTTGCGGAAGCGGCCGCGGACGCGGCGCGGGAAGACCGGTTCGCGCGCGGCATAGAGGGCCGGGGGGGTCTCGGTTGATGACATCGGATGCCGGATCTGTTCTGTTCGCGGGGCCTGAATACCGGCGGCCGCCGGATGCGGCCTTGACCTAGGTCAACGGCGCCCGGGCCCGGCGCCCGCCCCTTTCGGATCAGGTCGGCACCGGCGCCCCCCAGGAAACGCGCGAACAGGTCGGGGCGCCGGTGCCTCAGCCGTCCCCGGGCGGTCGGGCCCGGAGCCGGCATCTCATTCGGCGGCGGGGGCCTCGCCGCCGCCAAGCTGGTGGACATAGGCCGACACCGCGCGGATGTCGGCCTCGCTCAGCCGCGTGTTCCAGTTCGGCATCACGCCGAAGCGGGCGTTGGTGACCGTCTCGGTCAGCGCGGCGGCGTCGCCGCCGTAGAGCCAGACGGCATCGGTCAGGTTCGGCGCGCCCTGGTCGCGCATCCCCGTCCCGTCCTCGCCGTGGCAGGCGGCGCACTGTTCGGCAAAGACCGTCGCTCCCGCCTCGGCCGCGGCCGCATCATGCTCCTGCCCCGAGATCTTGAGGACATACTGCACCACCTCGCCGATCTGGCCGGGCTCCAGCAGCTCGTCGCGGCCGAAGGCCGGCATCTGCGAATAGCGCGCGTCGGGATCCATCGTGTTGCGGATGCCGTGGGTCACGGTGAAGAGGATGTCCTCCATCGTCCCGCCCCAGAGCCAGTCCTTGTCGAGCAGGTTGGGATAGCCCTTCGCCCCGGCCGCGCCGGTGCCGTGGCACTGCGCGCAGTTGGTCTGGAAGATCGCCGCCCCGGCGTTGCGGACGTAGTTGGCAAGCTCGGGATCGGCCGCGATGGCGTTGGGGTCGGCGGCCACCAGCTTCGCCTCGACGGGGGCGTTCATCGCCTCGAAGCGGGCGATCTCGGCGCGGACGTCGGCGCGCGCGTCCTTGCCGATCACGCCCTGCGTCGCGCGGGTCACGAGCGGCCAGGCCGGATAGAGGATCGTGTAGACCACCGAGAAGGCGATCGTCAGGTAGAAGATCCACAGCCACCAGCGCGGCAGCGGATTGTCGTATTCGCGGATGCCGTCCCAGACATGGCCCGTGGTTTCGGGCTCGGTCGGGGCGGTGACGGGCTTCTTGCTCATGATCTGACGTCCTTGGCGGTGGCGCGGACGGCCTTCGCGTCCGCTGCGGGGCGGTCCTCGTTGCGGAAGGGGATCGCGGCCGCGTCGCGGTGGAGGCCCGACGCCCCCGGGCGGAAGGCCCAGAGGACGGCACCGACGAACAGGGCGACCATGCCGATCAGGAACCAGCTGTCGGCGAACTCGCGCAACACGGAATAGCTGTCCATCGCGGCGCTCCTAGCGTGTCGGATCGGGCTCGTAGGTCGAGAAATCGACCATCGTGCCAAGGACCTGCAGGTAGGCGATCAGGGCATCCATCTCGGAGATGCCGGGACGGCCGTCGAAGTTGCGCACGTCGAGCGTCGGCGGGAAGGGCTGGGTGACGGTGCCGTTCTCCTCCTTCCGCGTGTAGCGCTCGATCAGGCCGCTCGAGTCGGCGTCGGGATCGGCCTGGGCGGCGAAGTCCGCCGCGGCATTCGCGATCATCTCCTCGGTGTAGGGCACCCCGACCAGGGCGTCGGTGCGCATCCGCTCCGCGATGAAGTCGGCCGAAAGCGGACGGTCCAGCAGGAACCCGTATTTCGGCATGATCGTCGCCGGCACGACCTCCTGCGGATTGGTCAGGTGCTGGACGTGCCACTCGTCGGAATACTTCCCGCCGACCCGCGCGAGGTCGGGACCGGTCCGCTTCGAGCCCCACTGGAACGGATGGTCGTACATCGATTCCGCCGCCAGCGAGTAATGCCCGTAGCGCTCGTTCTCGTCGCGCATCGGCCGGATCATCTGGCTGTGGCAGACGTAGCAGCCCTCGCGGATGTAGATGTCGCGCCCGGCGAGCTCGAGCGGCGTGTAGGGCCGCACGCCCTCGACCGGCTCGATCGTGTTCTCGATGTAGAACAGCGGGGCGATCTGGACGATGCCGCCGATGCTGACCACGATCAGCGAGGCGACCAGAAGCAGCGTCGCGTTGGTCTCGAGGATCTTGTGCCTGGAAAGAATGGCCATCTGTCCGGCCTCCCTTATTCAGCCGGGACCGGCACGGCGGACGGCGCGGTGGCCGGCTGCCGGGCGATGGTGGCCCAGAGGTTGTAGACCATGATGAGCGCGCCCGAGAGGTAGAGGACGCCGCCCAGCGCCCGCACGACATACATCGGGAACTTGGCCTCGACGGTGTCGACGAAGGAGTTGACGAGGAAGCCCTGGGCATCGACCTCGCGCCACATCAGGCCTTCCATGATCCCGGTCACCCACATCGAGGCGGCGTAGAGGACGATCCCGATGGTGGCGAGCCAGAAGTGCCAGCTGACCAGCTTCAGCGAATACAGGCCCTGCCGCCCCCAGAGCCGCGGCACGAGAAAGTAGAGGACGCCGAAGGTGATCATCCCGTTCCAGCCGAGCGCGCCGGAATGGACGTGCCCGATGGTCCAGTCGGTGTAGTGGCTCAGGCTGTTGACGGCCTTGATCGACATCATCGGGCCTTCGAAGGTGGACATGCCGTAGAAGCCGATCGACACCACCATCATCCGCAGGATCGGGTCGGTGCGCAGCTTGTCCCAGGCCCCCGACAGGGTCATCAGGCCGTTGATCATGCCGCCCCAGGAGGGCATCCACAGCATGATCGAGAACACCATGCCGAGCGTCGAGGCCCATTCCGGCAGCGCGGTGTAGTGCAGGTGGTGCGGACCGGCCCAGATGTAGAGGAAGATCAGCGCCCAGAAGTGGATGATCGACAGCTTGTAGCTGAAGACCGGCCGGTCGGCCTGCTTGGGAACGAAGTAGTACATCATCCCCAGGAAGCCCGCGGTCAGGAAGAAGCCCACGGCATTGTGGCCGTACCACCACTGCACCATGGCGTCCTGCACGCCGGAGAAGACCTGCACCGACTTCGACCCCAGAAGCGAGACCGGGATCGCGATGTTGTTGACGAGGTGCAGCATCGCGACGGTGACGATGAAGGCCAGCAGGAACCAGTTCGCGACGTAGATGTGCGGTTCCCTGCGCTTGAACAGCGTGCCCATGAACACGGCAAGGAAGGCGACCCAGACGATGGTCAGCCACCAGTCCACGTACCATTCCGGCTCGGCGTATTCCTTGCTCTGCGTCGCGCCGAGCAGGTAGCCGGTCGCGGCCAGCACGATGACGAGCTGGTAGCCCCAGAACACGAACCACGCCAGGTTGCCGCCCCACAGCCGCGCCGCCGTGGTGCGCTGCACGATGTAGAAGGTGGACATGATCAGGGCATTGCCGCCGAAGGCGAAGATCACCGCGCTCGTGTGCAACGGTCTCAGCTTTCCGAAATTCGCGTAGCCCTGCGCCCATTCGAAGTTCAGGTTCGGAAAGGCCAGCTGGAAGGCGATGAAGGTGCCGGCCAGGAACCCGACGACGCCCCACAGCGCGGTCGCGATGGCGCCGGCGCGGACGACCCCGTCCATGTATTCGTGCGACAGGTCCGGCTTCGGATCGCCGGCGTTGCGCAGCACCCAGACGAAGGTGATCGCGGCCGCCAGCATCACCGTCAGCGCGTTCACCATGTAGGCGAGGTCATGGGCGTAGTTGGCGGCAATCGCGGCACCGATCGCGATGGCGCCCAGCGCAATCAGCTTCACATAATCCAGCATGCCGGGTTCCCCTCGTTCACACTCCGGGCCGCAGCGGGGCGGCATGCCACGCCGCGCCCCGCCCGGACCTTCTCTGGCCCCGCTTCTGGCCTCTGCGCGGCCGGCCCGCCTTGATCTGCGTCAAGACCGCGCGACCGGCGCCTTGACCGGCATCAAGGTCGCGCGCGGGCTCCGGCGCCATGCTAGGCTGCCTGCGTGAGGCGGACGAAAAGGAGAGACCGGCCATGTCCTACAAGTCCCTGTTCACGGTCGTCACCCGCGCCGAGGCGCTGGGGGCGCCGCTCGATGCGACCATCGATCTCGCCCGCCGCTGGGACGCGCATCTGCACGTCCTCAGCATCGGGATCGAGCAGATCGTCACCGACTACTACTTCGCGGGGGCGACGCTGGCGGTCCGTCAGGACCTGCTCGAGGAGGCGACCCGCACCGCCGCCGACCTCGACGGGCGCGTGCGCGCGCGCCTCGGCGCCGAGGACATCCGCTGGAGCGCCGAACAGGCCGCCGTCCAGCCCGGCCTGCTGGCGCCGCTGGTGTCGCTGCGGGCCCGCTACTGCGATCTCGTCATCATGCCCCGCGCCTACGGGCCGGCCGGGGACGAGACGGCGGTCGCCGCGCTCGAGGCGTCGCTGTTCGGCGGCGGCATCCCGGCCCTGATCGTGCCGGACGCGGGCCTGCCCCCGAGCTTCCCCTCGCGCATCCTTCTCGCCTGGAACGAAAGCCCCGAGGCGATGCGCGCGGCGCGGGCGGCGCTGCCGCTGATGAAGTCGGCCGCGCTGGTCGAGATCGCGGTCGTCGATCCCGATCCCTACGGGCCGGAACGGTCCGACCCCGGCGGCGCGCTGTCCGAGATGCTGGCGCGGCACGGGATCAGGACCGAGATCGCGGTGATCGCGCGAACCCTGCCGCGGGTGTCGGAGCTCATCCTGCGCCAGGCCCGCGACAGCGGCGCCGACCTGATCGTGATGGGCGCCTACGGCCATTCCCGCCTGCGCGAGGCGATCCTCGGCGGCGCCACCCGGGCGATGCTGGAACAGAGCGAGCTGCCCGTCCTGCTGGCGCACTGACCGGGCAGGGCGAGCGGGGGGCCGGCGCGGCCGTCCCGGCCGGCTCAGATCACGCTGACCGCCCCGGCATAGGCCGCCACGATGTGGATGTCGGCATGGGCGGCCAGCGCCGCGATCTCGCGGTTCTGCTCCTCGCTCAGCGTGCCTTCCTCGGGCGCGGCGGCAATCGCGGCCAAGGCGGCGTCGCGCGCCTCGTCGAAGGCCGTCCGCCGGCCCGACTTCTCGTAGTCGTCGCGGCCCTGGCGGCGGAACACGCGCGGCATAAGCTGGTCGCGGCAGGCGGCGATCGTGTGCGGACTGTCGAGGAAATGCCCGCCGGCGCGGATGTGCATCATCTCGTCCCAGTTCAGCGCCGTGCGGTCGATCTGCGGCTTGCGGATGAAGCGGCGCATCATCGCGCCGATCTCGTTGTCGAGCACCGCCTGCACCGGGCTGAACACGGTCGCGCATTCCAGCTGCCCGACCCCGCCCAGGATGTCGGCCCCGGCCAGCGCCACCACCTGCGCGATCAGCGCGCGCTCGGCCATCGACTGGTGATCGACGTCGGGCGTGTCCGACCCCGCGCCGTAGGTATGGGTCAGCACGCCCCAGCCCTGCCGCATCAGCTGGATCGACATGCTGGCCGCCTGGAGGCTCTCGACGCAGGACTGCAGCGCCGATCCCGTCCGCATGTCGAGCGTGAACATCAGCGGCGTCGCGATCACCGGCGTTCCCGGCGACAGGATATGCGCCATCACCGTCATGCCGACGATCTCGGCCGCCGCCATGATCGCCATCGAGGGCACCGACAGCGGCGCGGTCCCGCCCGAGGACGGCAGCGAACAGGCATGCAGCGGCACCCCGTAGCGGCCGGCCTCGATGATGCAGTGCGTGTCCATGTACTTGAATTCGAGCGGCGTGAAGCTGCAGGTGATGCAGCTGGTGATCGGGTTGGCGCGCAGCCGGTCCTCGCCGCCCGCCGCGATCGCCGCGATCTTCATCAGGTACTCGACGTTTTCCCACTGGTAGGGCTGCATCCAGACATGCTTGTTGGTGCGCCCGACAAGCCGGCCGAAGCTGTGGATGTCGGCGGTCTTTTCCGGCACGCCGTGCACGAAGGGATGGGCGATGAACCCCACCTCGTCCAGCGTGTTGGCCACCGCCGCGATCTCGCTCACCGCGTCGAGGTCCATGTTGCGGTAGCGCGCGTCGTGCGGGCTGACATAGCCATGCGCCCCGGTTCCGGTGCGCATGACGAAGCCGCGGTCGCCCCGCGGCAGGTCGATGTCGAAGCGCGCCTCGCGCCCGCCCAGCCGGACCGCCTTCGGCGTCGCCGCCATCGCCTCGCGGATCAGCTCGCGCGGCATCCGGATGCGGTTGGCATCGATCCCCGGCTTCGCCCCCGCGGCGAGGAACCGCTTCTGCGCCTCCGGGTGCAGGATCGCCACGCCGTAATCGGCGAGGATCTCCTCGACCCGGTCCTTGAGGAAGGCGACGTCCGACTCGGTCAGGAAACCGAAACCGGCGCGCTCGAAGCCTTCGGGCTCGGGGCGGAAGGCGTTGGCCGGCAGCGACTGGCGCACCACGCGCGTCCGCTTGCCCGTCCGTTCCACTGTCCCTGATTCCATCGCGTGTCCTCCATGCTGCGGGTTGCAGATGGCACACACCGATTAGGCTGACTGCCTGCCGACTTCAGCTTGGCGGAAGCCTAGCAAAACCTGCCCGTGCGTCAACCGGCCGCGTCAGGTCAGGAAGCCGCCGTCCGCGTCGTCCCCGGCCTCGTCCTGAAGGGCGCGGAAATCCGGCACGATGATGCTGCGCATCCCGGCCAGTTCGATCACCCCGTCGCGCTTGAGCGCCGAGACCTGCCGGCTCACCGTCTCCAGCGTCAGGCCCAGATAGTCCGCCATCGCCTCGCGCGTCAGCGGCAGGTCGATCGCGATGCGGCCCGAGGGCGTGCGCAGGCGCAGCGCCGCGTCCCGCCGCGCCACGATCGCGATCAGGCTCGCGATCTTCTCGCGCGCCGTCTTGCGCCCCAGAAGCAGCATCCATTCCCGCGCCGCGTCCAGCTCGTCGAGCGTCATCTCCAAGAGGCGCTGGGCGACGTGCGGCGTCGAATGCATCAGCTCCTCGAAGGGCTTGCGCCGGAAGCAGCACATCAGCACGTCGGTCGCCGCGATCACGTTGTAGGGCGCCCGCTCGCGGCCGGGCCGGCCGACGAAGTCGGAAGGCAGCAGCAGGCCCACCATCTGCGTCCGCCCGTCCTCCATGGTCTGGGTCAGGGTCGCGACCCCGCTCACCACCGAGGCGACGAAGTCCATCCGGTCGCCGGCCCAGATCAGCGTCTGGCCGGCCTGGAAGGTGCGGTAGTACTTGATCTCCTCAAGGCGCGCCAGTTCGTCGGGCTCGCAGCGGGCGCAGACCGCCCGGTGCCGGATCGGGCAGTCGCCGCAATCCTGCGACACGCGGAAAGGCTGGTGCTGCGTCATGCGTTCGCGTCGCTGCCATTGATCTGCGTCAAGGCGCCGTCTTCCTTCGGAAATAGCTTAGGGCGATGGACAGGCTGGCGCAACTTGCAAGGTTCGGATTGTTCGACGCGCGGGTGCCGCGCTACACCAGCTATCCGACCGCGCCGCACTTTTCCGCCGCCGTCGGGCCGGCCACGCTGGCGGACTGGATCGCCGCCCTCCCCGAAGGCGCGACGATCTCGCTCTACCTCCACGTTCCCTTCTGCCGGCGGCTGTGCTGGTTCTGCGCCTGCCGGACCCAGGGCTCGCCCTCCGACGACCCCGTGGTGGCCTATGCCGGCGATGTCCTCGCCGAGATCGCGGCCGTCCGCGCCCTGCTGCCGGCGGGCGTCACCCTGTCCCGGCTGCACTGGGGCGGCGGCACGCCGACGATGCTGCCGCCGGCCGCGATCCGGCGTCTCGCCGCGGCGATCGCCGCGGCCTTCCCCTTCGCGCCGGGGGCGGAGTTCTCGGTCGAGATCGACCCCAACGAGATCGACGGCCCGCGCCTCGACGCGCTGGCCGAAGCGGGCATGAACCGCGCCTCGATCGGGGTGCAGGACTTCGACCCCGCGATCCAGCAGGTGATCGGCCGCGACCAGAGCTATGACGCGACGAAGGCCGCCGTCGATGCGATCCGCGCCCGCGGCGTCCGTTCCCTCAACGCCGACATCCTCTACGGCCTGCCGCACCAGACGCCGGCGCGCATCGCCGACAGCGTCCAGCGCCTCCTGTCGCTGTCGCCCGACCGCGTCGCGCTCTACGGCTACGCGCATGTGCCGTGGATGGCGCGGCGGCAGGTGATGATCCCGACCGACGCGATCCCCACCCCGCAGGAACGGCTGCGGCTGTTCGAGACGGCGCGCGACCTGTTCCTCTGGGACGGCTACGACGAGATCGGGATCGATCACTTCGCCCGGCCGGGGGACGGGCTCGCCGTGGCCGCGCGCACCGGCCGCCTGCGCCGCAACTTCCAGGGCTACACCGACGATGCCGCGCCGGTCCTGCTCGGCCTCGGCGCCTCGGCCATCTCGCGCTTTCCCGCGGGCTACGCGCAGAATGCCGCCCGCACCTCGGACTATGTCCGGGCGGTGCGCGAGGGGCGCCTCGCGGTCGAACGCGGCCACGTCTTCCGGGGCGAGGACCGGCTGCGCGCCCGCATGATCGAGGCGCTGATGTGCGACTTCCGCATCGACAGGGACGCGCTTTCGGAGGGCTACGGTGTGACGGCCGAACGGGTGGACGCGATCCTGCGTGCCGTCGCCGACCGCTTCCCCGGCATGGTCGAGACCGGCCCCCGGGGCCTCTCCGTGCCCGCCTTCGCGCGCCCGCTGACGCGGATGATCGCGCGCGGCTTCGACGCCTACGACCTTGCCGCCACCGGGCACAGCCCGGCCGTCTGAGCGGGCGCCCGGCGCCGGGCCGCCTCAGTCCCCGGTCACGAAGCGCATCATCCGCGGCAGGCAGACCGACCGCAGGTCGTAGCGCTCTGCCACCGTCGCCCGCGCGGCCGCCCGCAGCGCGTCGTCCGCGCGCGGATCGGCCAGCGCCGCGGTCAGCGCCGCCGACCAGCCCCTGACGTCGAAGAACCCGACCAGGCGGCCGTTCTCGCCGTCGCGGATCACCTCGGTCACCGGCGCGGTGTCCGACCCCACCACCAGCGCGCCCGCCGCCATCGCCTCCAGCATCGACCAGCTCAGCACGAAGGGATAGGTCAGATAGGCGTGGACGCGCGTCACCTGCATCAGCGCGAGGAAGGTCGGGTAGGGCACCTGCCCGAGGAAATGCACGCGCGACATGTCGAGGCTGCCCTCCACCTCCTTCAGGAAGCGCTCGCGCCAGGTCTGCCCCGCCGGCAGGCGCGGGCCATAGCTCTGCCCGTCGCCGCCGATGATGACCGCGCGCGCCCGCGGCCGGGCGGCCAGCACCGCGGGCAGGGCGCGGATGAAGATGTGGCAGCCGCGATAGGGTTCGAGATGGCGGTTGACGAAGCTCACGACCTCGTCCCCGGGCGCCAGCACGATGTCCGTCCCCGGCAGCGGCAGGCGCGCCGCCGGGTCGGGCGCCGCCCGCGCGGTGTCGATCCCGTCGTGGATCACGCTGATCTTGCGCCGCAGTTCGGCCGGAAAGGTCGAGGCCTGCCACTCCGTCGGCGACACCGCCGCATCGGCCACCACCGCCGCCTGCAGGAGGTGGGCGGACCGCGCCACGACCTTGATCCGCGCCTCGTCGGTGCCGGAGCCGGCGAATTCCGGGTCGAAGCCGCTGTCGGCCCCGGTGGTCCGGTAGAAGAACTCGGCATAGGTCAGGTGCCGCGCCTCGGGGAAGACGTCGCGCACGAACAGCGTCTCGCCCCAGCCGCCATGGCCGAAGACCACGTCGGGAACGAATCCCTCCCCGCGCCGCAGCGCCAGCGCCGCGCGCGCCGCCGCCGCGCCGCGGACCGCGGCCTCGGCATAGGTGGCGCCCGGCCCCTCGGCCTTCGGCGGCGCCGGCATCTCGTAGCGGCAGGCCGGAAAGGCCAGGCTCCGCGTGTTGGTCGCGGCCGTCAGCACCCGCACCTCGTGCCCGGCCGCCGCCAGGGCCGGCGCCAGATGCAGGAACTGCGCCGGGAAGTTCTGGTGGATGAGCAGGATCCTCATCGCGCCGCGCGCAGCGCCGGCGGCGCCGCGCCGAAGGCCGCCGCCATCAGCTGCCGCGTGTAGGCCGACTTCGGCGCCGCGAAGATCTCCTCCGAGCTTCCCGCCTCGACGATGTCGCCGTCCTTCATCACCACGATCCGGTGCGCCAGCGCCCGCACCACCCGCAGGTCGTGGCTGATGAACAGATAGGCAAGGCCGTGGCGGCGCTGGAGGTCGCGCAGCAGCTCCACGATCTGCACCTGCACCGTCATGTCCAGCGCCGAGGTCGGCTCGTCCAGCACCACCAGCTTCGGCCGCAGGATCATCGCGCGGGCAACCGCGATCCGCTGCCGCTGGCCGCCCGAGAACTCGTGCGGATAGCGCGCCGCCGTCGCCGGATCGAGGCCGACCTCGGCCATGATCGCGGCCACCAGCTCGCTGCGCGGCCGGGTCTCGGCGATGCGGTGGACCGACAGGCCCTCGGCGATGATCTCGCCCGCCGTCATCCGCGGGCTCAGCGAACCGTAGGGGTCCTGGAACACGATCTGCATGTCGCGGCGAAGGTCGCGCAGCGCGCGCGTGCGCAGGCCCGAGATGTCCCGCCCGCAGAAGACGACCGGCCCCTCGCCGTCGATCAGCCGCGTCAGCGCCAGCGCCAGCGTCGTCTTGCCCGACCCGCTCTCGCCGACGATCCCCAGCGTCTCGCCCGCGCGCACCGCGACCGAGGCGTCGTTGACCGCCCGGATGTGCCCGACCGTGCGCCGCAGCAGCCCGCGCCGGATCGGGAACCAGACCTTCAGATGCTCGGTCCTGACGATCTCGGCCGCGCCGGGCGGCACCGGGTCGGGCGCGCCCGAGGGCTGGGCCGCCAGCAGCCTGCGCGTATAGGGGTGCTGCGGGCGCGCGAAGACCTCGGCGGCCGGCCCCTGCTCGACGATCTCGCCGCCCTGCATCACGCAGACCCGGTCGGCGATCCGGCGCACGATGTTCAGATCGTGGCTGATGAACAGCAGGCTCAGCCCCTCGTCCCGCTTCAGGTCGGCCAGAAGGTCCAGGATCTGCGCCTGGATGGTCACGTCCAGCGCTGTCGTCGGTTCGTCGGCCACCAGGAGGTCGGGCCGGTTGGCCAGCGCCATCGCGATCATCACCCGCTGCCGCTGGCCGCCCGAAAGCTGGTGCGGATAGTCGGCAAGCCGCCCCTCCGGCTCCGGGATGCCGACGCGGGCGAGAAGGTCGATGATGCGCCCGCGCGCCGCGGCCCCGCTCACACCCTGATGGATGAGAAGGCTCTCGCCGAGCTGCTTCTCGATCGTGTGCAGCGGGTTCAGCGAGGTCATCGGCTCCTGGAAGATGAAGCTGATGTCGTTGCCGCGCACCCGCCGCAGCTCCGCCTCGGGCGCACCCACCAGTTCCCGCCCGCCATAGAGGACCGAGCCGGTGATGGTCGCGCTGCGCCCGAGCAGCGCGACGGTGGCAAGCGCCGTCACCGACTTGCCCGAGCCGCTCTCGCCGACCAGGGCGACGGTCTCGCCCCGGCCGACCGCGAACGAGACGTTGCGCACCGCCGCGATGTCGCGCCCGTCCTGGCGGAAGCTCACGCTCAGGTCGCGGATGTCGAGGATCGGGTTCACGCGAAGGTCTTCCGCGGGTCGAAGGCGTCGCGCACGCCCTCGAAGATGAAGACGAGAAGCGCCAGCATGAAGGCGAAGGTGAAGAAGGCGGTCAGCCCCAGCCAGGGCGCCTGAAGGTTGGTCTTGCCCTGATTGGCAAGCTCGCCCAGCGAGGGGTAGGAGGACGGCAGCCCGTAGCCGAGGTAGTCGAGCGCGGCCAGCCCCGAGATGCCGCCCGTCACCATGAAGGGCAGCATGGTCAGGGTCGCCACCATCGCGTTGGGCAGGACGTGGCGGAACATGATCGTGCCGTCGCGCACGCCCAGCGCGCGGGCGGCCCGGACATATTCGAAGTTGCGCGCGCGCAGGAACTCGGCGCGCACCACGCCAACCAGCGCCGGCCAGCCCAGCACGACCGACACCACGACCAGCAGGGTGAAGCTCCGTCCCAGGATCGCGGCGAAGATGATGATGATGTAGAGCCCCGGCATGTTGCCCCAGATCTCCAGCAGCCGCTGGAAGATCAGGTCGGTCCAGCCGCCGAAGTAGCCCTGCACGGCGCCCGCCGCGATCCCGATCGCGGCGGTGCAGGCGGTGACGATCAGCGTGAACAGGATCGAGATGCGGAAGCCGTAGATCAGCCGGGCGGTGACGTCGCGCGCGGTGTCGTCGGTGCCCAGCCAGTGGTCGCGATCGGGCGGCGAGGGCGCGGTGCCGACGTTGTTCACCGTCTGGAAGCTGTAGGGAATGGGCGGCCACAGCATCCAGCCGGCATGGACGGGCTCGCCGTTGAAGCTGCCCGAGGCGGCCTCGGCCTGCACGCCCTCGGGATCGTCCCAGCACTCGACCAGCCCGCCGGTGCGGATCAGGCACTGCACCGCGGGATCGCGGTAGATCGCCTCGGTCTGGAGGTCGCCGCCGAAGGCCGTCTCGGGATAGAAGCGGTAGACCGGCACGAAGAGCTCGCCGCGGAAGCTGACGAGGATCGGCCGGTCGTTGGCGATCAGCTCGGCGAACAGCGACAGGCCGAACAGGATGCCGAAGATCCACAGCGACCACAGCGAACGCCGGTTGGCCTTGAAGTTCCGCCAGCGGCGCTGGTTGAGCGGCGACAGCGCCATCACCCCGACCTCGTCTCGAAGTCGATGCGCGGGTCGGTGAAGACATACATCAGGTCGGACACGATCCCGAGCAGGAGGCCGATCAGCGTGAAGACGAAGAGCGTGGCGAAGACGACCGGATAGTCGCGCTGCACCACCGCCTCGAAGCCCATCCGCCCCAGCCCGTCGAGCGAGAAGATCGTCTCGATCAGCAGCGCGCCGGTGAACAGGACGCTGACGAAGAGGCCGGGAAAGGAGGCGATGACGATCAGCATCGCGTTGCGGAAGACATGGCCGTAAAGGACGCGGCGTTCGGTCAGGCCCTTGGCCCGCGCCGTCATCACGTACTGCTTGCCGATCTCGTCGAGGAAGCTGTTCTTGGTCAGCAGCGTCAGCGTGGCGAAGCCGCTGACCACCATCGCCAGCACCGGCAGGGTGATGTGCCAGAGATAGTCCGCGACCCTGCCGATCGCCGTCAGGTCCTCCCAGTTGTCCGAGGTCAGCCCGCGCAGCGGGAAGATCTTCCAGTAGCTGCCCCCCGCGAACAGCACGATCAGGAGCACCGCGAACAGGAAGTTCGGGATCGCGTAGCCGACGATGATCGCGGCCGAGGTCCAGGTGTCGAACCGCGATCCGTCGTTCACCGCCTTGCGGATGCCGAGGGGGATCGAGACCAGATAGGCAAGCAGCGTCGTCCACAGGCCCAGCGAGATCGACACCGGCAGCTTCTCGATGACCAGATCGACCACCGAGATCGAGCGGAAGTAGCTCTCGCCGAAATCGAAGGTCAGGTAGTTGCCCATCATCGTCAGGAACCGCTTCCAGGCCGGGATCGGCAACTTGCGGCATTCCGGCGCGGCGATCGTCGGCTCGCCGGTATAGCCCTCGTCGCATTCGATGCGGACGAAGCCGAACTGCTGTTCCAGCTGCGCCACGTATTCCGGCGGCAGGCCGCGCGCGCCCACGTATTCGTTCGCCGCCGTTCCCTGGCCGGCGCCCGCGTCGGCGCCCGAGCCGCCGGTCGCCGCGCCGAGCGCGTCGAGCTCGCCCTCCGCCCGCGCCAGCGCCTGCTCGACCGGCCCGCCCGGCACCATCTGGATCAGCGCGAAGTTGATGACCATGATCCCGAACAGCGTCGGGATCACCAGAAGCAGCCGCCGCAGGATGTAGGCGCCCATGTGGGGTGTCTGCCCGCCCCTATTTGAATGCGCCGGCGGCCTTCAGCGCCTCGGCCTTTTCGGCGTTGTACCACCAGAAGCTCAGCTCGCCCAGCGCGTAGGGCGGCAGCGGGTCGGGATGCTCGTACATGTCGTAATAGGCCACCGTGTGCGACGCCTTGTGCCATTGCGGCACCCAGAACCGCAGCGCCCGCAGCACCCGGTCCAGCGCCCGCGCCGCGGTCGTCATCTCGGCCCGGCTCTCGGCGCGCACCAGCATGTCGATCAGCGCGTCCACCGCCGGGTCGGACAGGCCCATGACGTTGAAGACGTCCTTCACCCCCTCCGAGCCGAAATACTGCTTCATCCCCGATGACGGCTCGTTGCCGGTCGGCAGCTGGGTGGTGATGATGTCGAAGTCGAAGGCCTTCGAGGGGTCCTCGTCGTTGTAGCGCACGCGGAACTCGTATTCGGCGGTGTCCACCCGGGCGAGCGTCGCATCCACGCCCAGCGCCTTGAGGTTCTCGATATAGGGGTTGATGACGCGGTCGAAGTTCGGGTCGTCGGAAAGGAACTCCACCGTCAGCGGCTCGCCCTTCGCGTTGCGCCGGATGCCGTCCGGGCCGGGGGTCCAGCCGGCCTCCTCCAGAAGCGCCGCCGCCGCGCGCAGGTTGCGCCGGTCGAGCTGCGCCTCGCCCGAGACCGGCGCCATCACCGGCTCGGCATCCAGCACGCCGGGCGGCAGCCTGTCCTTCAGCGGCTCCAGCAGCGCCAGCTCCTCCGGCGGGGGCAGGCCCGTCGCCGCCAGATCGCTGTTCTCGAAGAACGAGCTGATGCGGGAATAGAGGCCGTAGAACAGCGTCTTGTTCGACCATTCGAAGTTGAACATCAGCCCGATCGCCTCGCGCACGCGCGGGTCCTGGAACTTCTCGCGCCGCAGGTTGAACACGAAGGACTGCCCGTTCGCGATCAGCCCGTGCGGGATCTCGGCCTTGACCACCCAGCCCTTCGTCAGCGCCGGGAAGTCGTAGCCCGTCGCCCAGTTCTTCGAGGAATTCTCGTTGCGGAAGGTGAAGGCCCCCGCCTTGAAGCCCTCGAAGGCGGCTGTCGGGTCGCCGAAATACTCGATGCGGATCGTGTCGAAATTCGCCGTGCCGCGGTTGATCGGCAGGTCGCGGCCCCAGTAGTCGGGGTTGCGGCGGAAGACGATGCGCTCGCTCACCTTCACGCTGTCAAGCACATAGGGCCCCGAGCCGAGCCCTGGATCGAGCCGGCTCTCGTCGAGCCGCGCGCCGGTGCGCTCGAACCAGGCCTTCGACATCACCGGCATCCCGGCGGCGATCTGGATGCGGTCGCGCATCGGCGAGTCCGGGTTCAGCGTGTACTTGACCCGGTACTTGTCCAGCACCTCCACCCCGGTGACGTACTGGTTCATGATGGTGCGGAACGACAGCAGCCCCTCCCTCGCGAAGAGGTCGGCGGTGAACTTCACGTCCTCGGCCGTCAGCTCGGACCCGTCCGAGAAGCGCGCGGCGGGGTTGATGTTGAAGATCACCCAGGACTTGTCCGGGGGATATTCCAGCGTCGTGCAGATCAGGCAGTAGAGGGTGCCGATCTCGTCCGCCGTGCCCACCATCATGTCCTCGAACCCGATGTTCGACAGCCGGCCGGGCACGCCCTTGTCCGAATAGGGGTTCATGGTGTCGAAGCTGCCGAACCAGGACTGCGCCATCTCGCCGCCCTTGGGCGCGTCGGGGTTCACGTAGTCGAGGTGCCGGAAGTCGGCCGGGTATTTCGGCGGGTCGCCGAAGGTGGTGATCGCATGGCTGACGATGATCCCGCCGTCCTGTGCCGCCGCCGCGGGCGCCGCCAGCACCAGCGCGGCGGCAAGCGCCGCCGCCAGACGATCGAAGTGCCCCATCCCTGTCTCCCCGCCGGGCCGGTCCCGGCGCCGCGTCAAACCTGCGGCCTAGCTAACCGGCAGCGCGGGCGCGCATCAAGGCGCGAATGCGTGAAACGGCCGGCGGCGCCGTCAGGGATGGATCGACTTCAGATAGGCGATCAGGTTCGCGCGGTCCTCGGACTTGGCCAGGCCGGCGAAGCTCATCTTGGTCCCGTCGATGTAGGTCTTGGGCGCCTTGAGGAACTGGTAGAGCGTCTCCTCGTCCCAGACCCCGCCATGTTCCCGCATCGCGTCGGAATAGTCGAAATCCGCCACCGCGCCGACGGCCCGGCCGACCACGTCCTCGAGATGCGGGCCGGTGCCGTTGGTGCCGTCGAGCTTGTGGCAGGACTTGCACTTGCCGAACACCTTCTCGCCCGCCGCCGGGTCGGCCGCGGCGACCAGTTCGGCCGCCGGAACCTCGGCGCCCTCCTCGGCGGGCGCCTCCTCCCCGGCCCCGGTCTCGATCGTGTAGGCCTGGGCGACTTCGCCGCCCTCGCCATGCTCGCCGCCATGCGGCGTCACCGCGGTCGCATAGAGGCCCGAACCGGCCCAGCCGATCAGCAGGAACACCAGCAGCGAACCGCAGAGCGCCCCGCCCGCCTTGGTCAAGGTCATCGTGTCGAACATGTAGCGCCCCGGTTCAAGCCTCTTGGTCCGGGCGGTATCTACCCGCTTCCCCGTCCGGCTTTCAAGGTATAGTTAGCGCCGCAGGATGCCCCTCCGCGGGGCGGCGGAGGACAGGCAGACGTGACCGGCAGGATCGCCTTCCAGGGTGAGCTTGGCGCCTATGGCCATCAGGCCTGCCGCGAGGCGCGGCCCGACATGGAGCCGCTGCCCTGCGGCACCTTCGAGGACGCGCTCGAGGCGGTGCGCCGCGGCGATGCCGACCTCGGCATGATCGCGGTCGAGAACTCGACCTACGGCCGGGTCGCGGATGTCCACCACCTGCTGCCCGAAAGCGGCCTGCACATCGTCGGCGAGGCCTTCGTGCGCGTGCACATCAACCTGCTCGCGGTCCGGGGCGCGCGGCTGTCGGACGTGCGGCGCGTGCGCAGCATGTCGATCCTGCTCGGCCAGTGCCGCGGCTTCGTCCGCGAACACGGGTTCCAGACGCTGAACTGGTCGGACAATGCCGGCGCCGCGCGCGAGGTCGCGCGCCTCGGCGACCCCGCCGAGGCGGCGCTCGCCTCCGAGATCGCCGCCGAGATCTACGGTCTCGACATCCTCGCCCGCAACATCGAGGACCGGCAGAACAACACCACCCGCTTCCTCATCATGGCGCGCGAGCCCGACCTCCGGCGGCGCGGCGACGGGCGGATGATGACGACCTTCGTGTTCCGCGTGCGCAACATCCCGGCGGCGCTTTACAAGGCGCTGGGCGGCTTCGCGACGAACGGCGTCAACATGACCAAGCTCGAAAGCTACATGGTGGACGGCAGCTTCTCGGCGACGCAGTTCTACGCCGACATCGAGGGCCATCCCGACGACGCCGCGGTCCAGCGCGCGCTGGACGAGCTGCGCTTCTTCACCTCCGCGATGACCTTGCTCGGCGTCTATCCGGCCGACCCGCGGCGGCACTGACGGCCGCGCCCCCGCCGCTCAGGCCACCTCGCCGGCAAGCCAGGCGCGCAGCAGGTAGGCCGCGATCGCGCCCCGCCGCGGCGCGCGGATCCGCGGATGGGTTCCGGCGAAGACCTCCGCCAGGTCCTCCCGCCGCAGCCACAGCGCGTCCTCCAGCTCCGCCGGATCGCGCCGGATCTCGGCCGGACCCGCCGCCTCGGCGGTGCATCCGATCATCAGCGAGGACGGGAAGGGCCAGGGCTGCGAGGCGACATAGCGCACGCGGCCGGTGCCGATCCCGGTCTCCTCCAGCACCTCGCGCCGGACCGCCGCCTCGATCGTCTCGCCCGGCTCCATGAACCCCGCAAGCAGCGAATACATCCCCTCCGGCCAGCCCGGCGAGCGGCCGAGCAGCACGCTGTTGCCGCGCGTGACCAGCATGATGACCACCGGATCGGTGCGCGGGAAATGCGCCGCACCGCAGGCCGGGCAGTCGCGCTGCCAGCCCGCCCGCGCCGGAACCGTCGGCGCGCCGCAGGCGGCGCAGAAGCCGTGCGTCGCATGCCAGCCGAGCAGCGCCTTGCCCGTGGCGGCCAGCCGCGCCTCCTCCGCGGGCAGGGTCGCGATCAGGCCGCGCAGGTCGGCAAAGGCCGCCGCGCCGCCGGCGGGTTCCGCATCGGACAGGGCCGCGGCATGGACCTCGCCCGCGCCGTCGGCCCCGAGGAAGACCGACATCGCCGCCCCGGTCAGGGCGGGATCGCCGCCTTGCGCCCAGTGCAGCGCGCCGTCCCGCACCCGCGGCATCCCGGCGTGGAACGGAAGGACCCGCGCGCCCGGCCCGTCCGGCAACAGCGGCGCCGCGCCCGGACCCGGCCGGCGGTCCGCCGCGCGGTCGATCCCGATCCCGTCGAAGGCAAAGCGCTCCGCCATTCCCGCTCCCCGTCGCTGCGCCGGCCGGCACAATGCCGCGCGGCCGCCCCGCCCGCCAGCCCGTGTCGCAACTCTGCAACCATGAAAGGAACTGCACTCCCCTTGCGCAAACCAGGGTGGAAAGTGGCGCGCGCATCCATACAGTCGCGCCGGGGGTCCGGCGCCGGATGCGGCCGGACGGGTGAAGGGCGGCTCAGCGCCGTCAATGGGGTTTCGGTCCTTGGGCGCAACGGATCCGGACAACCGGAAGCGGCCGGCGGGCGCGCCGGGGCGGCGCGGGTCCGCGCGGGGCGATGCCGGGACGGGTCCGCGGGTCCGGCTGCGCATCCTCGCCACCGCCGACCTGCACGCGAACCTCGCGGCCTGGGACTACGTGCACGACAGGCCGGACGACGCGGTCGGGCTGGTCCGGGTGGCGAGCCTGATCGCCGCCGCCCGCGCCGAGGTGCCGGGGGCGCTCCTCTTCGACGCCGGCGACTGCATCCAGGGGACCGCGCTGGGCGACGCGGCAGCCGGGGTGCCCGGCCTCCATCCGATGATCGCCGCGATGAACCGCCTCGGCTACGACGCGGCGACGGTCGGCAACCACGACTTCGACTACGGTGCCGGGGCGCTGCGCCGCATCCGCGCCGGCGCCCGCTTCCCGGTCGTGGCGGCCAACCTCGGCCCGGCCGATGCCGCCGCGATCGGGGCGCTGCCCGGCGTCGTCCTGCGCCGCCGGCTTCCCGCCACCGACGGACGCCGGGCCGCGCTGGCGGTCGGCGTGACCGGAGTCCTGCCGCAGCAGGTTCCCGGCCGGGGCACCCTCTACGCCGTCCCGGTCGCGGTCGCGCCGGTCGCCGCCAGCGCGCGGGCGGCGGCGGCGGCGCTGCGCGCGCAGGGCGCCGACATCGTCATCGCGCTCGCCCACAGCGGCATCGGCGACCCCGCCGCGCCCGACGACCCCGAGAACGCGGTCATCCCGCTGGCTTCGGTCGCGGGCATCGACGCCGTGATCTGCGGCCACAGCCACCTCACCTTTCCCTCCGCCGACCATCCGGCCACCCCCGAGGTGGACCCCGCCCGCGGCACCGTCTGCGGCAAGCCGGCGGCGATGCCGGGGCCCTTCGGGGCGAATCTCGCCGTCATCGACCTGACGCTGGCCCGCGGCCCCTCGGGCTGGCGCGTCGTTTCGCAGCAGAGCGCCCTGCGCCCGATCGCCGCCGTCGCCCCGGGCGGCGGGACGGTCCCGCTTGCCGCCGACGCGCCCGCCCTCGCCCGCATCGCCGGGGCCGCGCATCGCCGGGCCCGCCGCTACGCGATGCGCCCGGTCGGGCGCAGCCGGCACGCCATCCACACCTTCTTCGCGCTGGCCGGGCCGTCGCGCGCGCTCTCCGCCATCGCGGCGGCCAAGCGGCGCGAGGTCGAGGCGCTCCTGCGCGGCACCCGGTGGGAGGGCCTGCCCGTCCTCGGCTCGGCCGCGCCCTACCGCACCGGCGGCCCCTCGGGAACCGAAGCCTACTGCCTCGTCCCGGCCGGGGTGGTGCGGGTCCGCCACCTCGTCGGGCTCTACCCGCATACCAACATGCTGCGGGCCGACGACGTGACGGGCGCGGCGCTCGCCGACATCCTCGAACGCTCGGCCGGCGTCTTCGCGACCCTGCGCCCCGGCGGCGGCGACCAGCCGCTGCTCGATCCGGCGATGCCGGGCTACGCCTTCACCGTGCTCGACCGGCTCTCCTGGACCCTCGACCTGACCGTGCCGCCGCGCTTCGACGCCGAGGGCCGGCTCGCCGATCCCGGCGCGCGGCGGGTCCGCGACCTGCGCTTCCGCGGCGCGCCCGTCGATCCCGCGCAGGTCTTCGTCATCGCCGGCAACTCGCACCGCGGCGTCCCGCCCGCCGCCGGCGCCGAACGCATCCCCCTGCCCGAGGTCTATGTCCGCGACGTGCTGGAACGCCACGTCGCCCTCTTCGACGCCGATCACGCCGCCGAGGGGCCGGCCTGGCGCTTCGCCCCGGTTCCCGGCGCGGCCGCGATCTTCCGCTCGGGGCGCGAGGCCGAGGACCACCGCCGGGATTCCGGCGCCATGGCGGCGGCGGAGTTCCTCGGCCGCGACGGCGCGGGCGCCTGCCTCTACCGCATCCGGCTCGACGGGCCCGGCCCGGCCTAGTGCAGCACGATCAGCCCGCGCGGCGCCAGAAGGAACGGCGCGACCACCCCGCAGGTATCGGCAAGCGGCAAGAGCGCATCGGGAACGTCCAGGCCGATCACGTCGCGCATGAAGACCTGCCGCGCCCGGCAGCGGCGGGCGGTGTCGGGAAAGCGCCGGGCAAGCTCGGCCTGCCCCTCCGCGTCGAGGATGACATAGCCGTCCTCCATCCGCGCCGACCCGTAGACCGGGTTCGAGGGGATGACGTCGCACTGCATCGCCATGCCCGACCGCAGCGGCAGCTCCGACCCCTCGCCGACCGGCGAGGAGATCCATTCGTCGTCGCCGATCAGGTGGCCGGGATTGAGGCCGACGGCAAAGGTCTCCGGCGGCAGCGCCGCGCGCATCGCCGCCCAGACCGCGCCGCCGCGGATGCCGGGCCGCATCAGCGAACACCAGACCGACATCGCCTTCATGTAGGGCAGGGCGAAGGCGGTCAGGTAGTCGCGCGCCGGCGCCGGCAGGTCGTCCGCGGTCCCGGCCAGCCAGCCGGCACGGCAGATGTTGGCGCCCCAGTGGCAGATGTTGAAGGAGACCGGGCTGCCCCGGCGCAGCATCTGCCCGGTCGGCCCGCTCAGCCCCTGATCGGCCATGGCGCCGGTGGCGAAGGTGACGTGGCAGCCAAGCGGCAGCCCGCCAAGGCGCGCCGCCTCGATGCAGGCGAAATCCGTCATCCCCTCGCGGAACGCCATCACCATCCGCGTCAGCGCCGCCGCGGCCATCCGGTTGGCGAATTCCAGCCGCGGCACCTCGTCCACCGCGACCGTGCTGCGCAGGCCGCTGCCGGGATGCATGAAGATCGCCGTCGCGTTCCTCACCTCGCCCGCCCGCGCCCGCAGCAGGTCGGCGATCACCGCCGGGATCTCCAGCGCGTGGTCCGGGTCGGGCAGTTCGCCCGCCTCGTAGTATTTCCAGCCTGCGGTCCCGACCCGCGCCCCCGCCGGAATCTCGCCTGCGATCACGGCGTCCAGGCGCTCGCCGTCGCGCGGCTGGGAGATCAGCGACAGGCTGGGGCAGTGCCGCACCCGGATCTCGCCGCTGCGGACGAGCGGCGCCACCCGCGTGTAGGGCAGGCACTCGTTTCCGGCGACCAGCACGGCCTCCCCCGGCGTCACGATCAGGAGCGCCTCCTCGAAGCGGGGATCGAACCCGCTCGCCCAGCGGATGTTGGCGGCATGCTCGCGGTCGCCATAGACGACCAGCGCATCGAGCCCCTGCGCCGCCATCGCGGCACGGATGGCGGCCAGCCGCGCCCGCATCCCGGCCTCGCCCGCAGGCGCGGGAACCGCCACCTCGCCGTTGTCCGGCCAGTCAAGCCGCCTCAGACCCGCCATGACCGCCTCTCCCCCGCTGCACTTGCCATTCCCGCCACCCCTTGTGCATTCTGGCCGCCAAGGCAACAGGGAACGAACATGCGCGCACTTCTCGTGGCACTGGTCCTGATCCTCCTGGTCGCCGGGGCCGCCGCCGTGACCCGCCCGGGGCCGGAACAGTTCGACGCCATGCTCGGCCAGGCGATCCGCGACAGGGTCGCCAACACCGACATCGGCGAGGGCGGGGGCGATGCGATCGACGCCGTGGCGCTGGCCGCCTGCAAGCTGCGCCCGACCGACTGCATCAGCCTCGTGCGGAAGGCGATCGACGTGCGCATGGACGAGCGCGTCCTCTACACCGTCGCCGATGTCAGCGGCTTCGGCCGCGACGCCCGCTGCTACGGCGCCTTCGGCCGGTTCTGGTGCAGCGAGGAGCTCGGCGGCAGCTAGCCCCCGGTTGCATCGCGCCGCGTCCGGCCCTATCTATCGCGGCGAGAGGTTGGCGCGGGCAGGCGCCTCGCCAACCCGGTCAGGTCCGGAAGGAAGCAGCCGTAACGAGACCCGCTTGGGTCGCTGTCCAGCCTCTCACCCCCCCTCACGACTCCCCGGAACCCCTGCGGGACGGAAGAGCCCCGGCGCCCGGGCCCTGCCATTGCGACAGCATGGTCAGCGGCCGGATCTCGATCGGGCAGGCCAGCAGGCGGTCGAGCTGCGACAGCAGCGGCTTCAGGTGCGGCATCGCGAGATGCCTGTCGAGCGCGGCGCGGTCCGTCCAGTTCTCGTAGAACACGAAGACGCAGGGGTCCGCCGCATCGACGTGGAAATCGTAGCAGATGCAGCCCGCCTCCGCCCGCGTCGGCGCCACCTGCGCGGCAAGCAGGCCGGCCAGTTCGTCCCGCGTCTCCGGACGGGCGGTGACGGTTCCGATGATCGTGTACATCCGTCAGCCCCGCTTCTGGCTCAGGGCGACGGCAAGGATGATGATCCCGCCGCGCGCGATCAGCTGCTGGCTGAACTCCAGCCCCATCAGGATCAGCCCGTTGTTGATCAGCCCGATCATCAGCGCGCCGACGATGGTGCCGATGACCGTCCCCTTGCCGCCGAACAGGCTCGTGCCGCCGAGGACGGCCGCGGCGATGACCGAAAGCTCGTCCCCTTCGCCCAGCTGGAAGCGGCCCGACTGCAGGCGACCGGCATAGAGCATCCCGGCCAGCGCCGCGGCGCAGGAGGACAGGACCAGAACCCGGAACTTGACCGACGCGGTGTCGATCCCGGAATAGCGCGCCGCCGTCTCGCCCCCGCCGGTCGCCAGCACCCTGCGGCCGAACCCCGACCGGCGCAGCGCGACATGGCCGATGCCGGCGACCAGCGCCATCCAGAACAGCAGGACCGGAACCGGGCCGACCGAGCCGCCGCCGAAGGCCCAGGAATAGGACGGCGACAGGATCGGGACGGCGGCCGTGTCGGAGATCCACATCGCCACGCCCTTGGCGATCCCCATCATGGCGAGCGTTGTCAGGAACGAGGGAATGCCGATCCGCGTGGTCAGCCAGCCGTTGAAGGTTCCGACGGCAAGGCCCGTGGCCAGCCCGGCGAGGATGCCGCCGACCGGCCCGGCGACGGCAATGGCCATGGCGACGGTGACGGTGGCAAGTCCCGCGACCGCGCCCACGGACAGGTCGATCTCGCCCGCCGAAAGCACGAAGGTCATCGCCACCGCCATCACCGCGATCATCGCGGTCTGGCGGACGATGTTCAGAAGGTTGTTCGGGTTCAGGAATCCCTTGTCGTTCAGCGTCACCGCGAAGACGAGGAAGATCACCACGAACCCGATGTAGATGATGTTCTGCCGCCAGCCGGCGAGGAATGCCAGGGCGGGGACGGTTGCTGCCTTAACCATGGCTCGGCTCCTTGCTGCTAAGGGCTTTCTGGATCTCTGCCTGCAGGCGGCGCTCGGCAGCCTGCAGGGCATGTTCGGGGTCGGTCTCGGCGGGATCGTCCAGCGCGGCGCGGTCCAGCAACTGGCGCGCGCGCCCGTCCGCCATCACCAGGATGCGGTCGCAGGCCGTCAGCAGTTCCGACAGTTCGGAGGAGATGACGATCACGCCCTTGCCCGCCTGGGCAAGCTCGCGCACCAGGCGGATGATCTCGGCCTTCGAGCCGATGTCGATGCCCGCCGTCGGTTCGTCGAGGATCAGGATCTCGGGCTCGGTGGCCAGCCACTTGCCGATCACCACCTTCTGCTGGTTGCCGCCCGAAAGCGTGGACACCGCATGGTCGCGGCTCGCGGCCTTGATCGACAGGCGGCCGATCATCTGATCGGCCAGGGCGCGCACCCGTGCCCGGTCAACGATCCCGCGCGGCGCGACGCGGCCGATCACCGCCATCGCCATGTTGTCCGCCAGGCTGTGCGCCGGAATGATGCCCTGCGTCGCCCGCGCCTCGGGAACCAGGGCCACGCCTTCGGCGATCGCGTCGGCGGGGCGGCGGATCGCCACCCTGCGCCCCCTGATGCGGATCTCGCCCGCGACCGCGGGCTCGATCCCGGCGATCACGCGCGCCAGCGCCGAGCGGCCCGAGCCGAGGAGGCCGGCCAGGCCCAGCACCTCGCCCCGGTGCAGGGTCAGGCTGACATCCTCGGGCTTGTGCGGGCCGGTGACGTGGGACAGCTCCAGAAGCACGTCGCCGCGCGACGCCTCGCCCCGCTCGACATCGGCCAGACCCTTGGAGCGCCTGCCGACGATATGGCCGATCATGGTGTCGATCGGCAGCTCGGACAGCGGCGCGGTGATGACGTGCCGCCCGTCGCGAAGGATGGTGGCGCGGTCGGCGATGCGGGCGATCTCGTCCATGCGGTGGCTGACATAGACGATCGCCGCGCCGTCGGATTTCAGCCGCCGCAGGAAGGTGAACAGACGCTCGACATCGGACACCGCCAGCGCGGTGGAGGGTTCGTCAAGGATCAGCACCCGTGCCTTCTGGCTGATCGCCTTGGCGATCTCGGTCAGCTGCTTCTGCCCCGCGCCCAGATCGCCCACCAGCGCCTCGGGATCGACCTGAACCCCGAGCGTGTCGAAGATCGCGCGGGCGCGGCGGACCGAATCCGCGTCGTCGATCATGCCGCGCCGGTCGCGGGCCTCGCGGGTCAGGAAGATGTTCTGCGCCACGGTCAGGGTCGGGATCAGCGACATTTCCTGAAAGTTCATCGCGATCCCCGCCGCCCGTGCCGCCTCGGGCGTGTGGGCGGCAAGCCGGGTGCCGTTCACCAGGATCTCCCCCTCGTCGGGCACGAGAACGCCGTTCAGGATCTTCAGGATGGTGGATTTCCCCGCCCCGTTGCCGCCCAGCAGGGCGTGGACCTCGCCGGCGCGGACCTCGAAGTCCACCGCATCCAGCGCCCGGATGCCGCCGAAGGACTTGGAGATCCCGGTCATCCGCACGGCAAGGGGGGCGGGGGCGGTCATGCGACCCGCTCCCACCTGCCGGTTTCGCCGGACCGCAGCAATGCGTCGGCCACAAGCTCCGTCAGCAGGCCATCCTCGAAATTCGGGCTGGGCTGCCTGCCGGTGGCGATGGCGTTGAACAGGTCGAAGCACTCCACGATCTTCGTCTCGGAATAGCCGATGCCCAGTCCGGGGATCGGCCAGAGCCCGCCGCCATAGGGATGCGCGGGGCCGGTGTAGACGGTGCGGAAGCCGCGCGCATCGGCAGGGTCGTCGGCGAACATCACCTGGAGCTCGTCGCGGCGTTCGTAGTTGAAGTGGATCGAGCCCTTGGTGCCGTGAATCTCGAGCGTGATGAAGTTGTTGCGCCCCCAGGCGTTGCGCGTGGCCTCCAGGCTGCCGATGGCACCGCCCTCGAAGCGCAGCATCGACACCACCTCGTCATCCACGTCCACGGGCGCGCGTTCGGCCCCGGCCGGCTTCTCGGCGGCGCCCAGCTTGTCCACGCCGCCCTGCTGGATCGGGCGGGTGGTGACGTAAGTCCTGGTCATGGCGATCACCTCGGCAATCGGGCCGACGAGGTAATGCGCGAGGTCCACGACATGGGTGCCGATGTCGCCCACCGTGCCCGACCCCGCGATCTTCTTCTGGAAGCGCCACGAGAGGGGGCCGTTCTCGTCGGCCGACCAGTCCTGAAGATAGGTGCCGCGGAAGTTCAGGATGCGGCCGATGCGGCCCTCCTCGATGTATTTCTTCGCCAGCGCCACGGCAGGCGTGCGGCGGTAGTTGAAGGCGACCATGTGGATGATGCCGGCCGCCTTCGCGGCCTCGGTCATCGCGCGCGCCTCGTCCACGGTGCGGGCCAGCGGCTTCTCGCAGATGATGTGCTTGCCGGCCCTGGCGGCGGCGATGGCGATCTCGGCATGCAGGTGGTTGGGCGTACAGATGTCGACCACATCGATGTCGGGCCGGTTCACAACGCTCGGCCAGTCGCTCGACGCCTCGTCGAAGCCGAAGCGCCGGCGGGCCTCCTCGGCGGCGCCGTCGGTGACGTCCACCACGACCTTGCGATGCGGGATGGCCGGAGCGGGCCAGAAGAACATCGGCATCGCGGCATAGGCCATGGCGTGCGCCTTGCCCATGAAACCGCCGCCGATCATGGCAACGTTCATCACTTTGGTCATTGTCCGTCTCCGGAGATGGGGTGGCGGGCCTTCGCGGGCGGGGAGCAGTCGCCTCCGCGAAGGCCCGGGACACGCGCGGGGGAGCGGGCCCCCGCGCGCCGCGGTCACTGCATCGAGGCCTTGATGTTCTCGGTCGCCTCGGTCGAATAGACCTGCTTCCAGGCCTCGAGGAGGTTGTCCCTCGACACCGGCAGGGCCGGCAGCGCGACGAAGTCGGGCGCGTCCTTGCCAAGCAGGGCATAGCCCGCCAGCTTCGCCTCGACGACGCCCGCGTCGTAGGGGCGCTGTGCGCCAAGGCCCTTGATGAAGCCGCCCTGCGCCATGCTGATGGCGACGTTCTCGCCGAGGTCCACGGTGGTGATGATCAGGTCGTCCCGCCCGTTGGCCCGCGCGGCCGCCATCACGCCCTCGGCCGGCACGTCCCAGACCGCCCAGATGCCCTTCAGGTTCGGGTTCGCCGTCAGCATCGCGCCCGCCGCCTTCTCGGCATCGCCGGAAAAGTCCGGCCCGCCGATCCCCTGCTCGTCCACGATCTTGATGTTCGGGTAGTCGCTGGCGATGGTGGCCTTGAAGGCCTCGTAGCGCTGCCGGGTCACGAAGAAGTCGGCGGCATGGAAGACCAGCCCGATCTCGCCCCCGTCGGGGCCGAGCGCCTTGGCCATCAGATGCGCGGCGGCGACGCCGTTGCCGTAGTTGTCGGCCGAGACGACCGAGACATAGTCGGTGCCCGGGACGAAGCCCGCCGGCACGTTGTCCATGAAGACGAGCTTGGCCCCCGCCTCGGCCGCCTCGCGGTAGGCGCTGGCGGTAGCGGTCGGGTCGGTCGGGATCGACACGATGATGTCCGGCGCCTTCGCCATGATGGTTTCCAGGTCGCTCACCTGTTTCTCCGGCTTGAAGCCGGCATCGGTGATCGCGATGACCTCGATCCCCATGGCGTCGAACTGGGTCTGCAGCCCGTTGATCTGCGCCTGGCTCCAGTCATTGCCGCCGTAGTGCATCACGATGGCGGCGGTGGCGCCCATCTCCCTGATCTGCGCCAGCTCCTCCTCCGTCAGCACGACATCCGAGGCGGGCGAGGGGTCCTCGCCGCTCGGGCCCTTCGACAGCACCGTTTCCTGCAGCTTCGCCAGCGCCGCATCCGGATCGGCAAGGGCCGGCGCGGCGGAGCCCAGCACCAGCGCGAATGCGGTGGCAGAGCCCATCAGGGTTCGTCTGGTCAACATGTCTTCGTCCTCCCGGGGAAGTGGCAGCTTCAGCCGCCGATGGTGGGCAGGGCCTCAGCCCGCGATTGCCCGTTTCAGGTAGCTCATGCTCAGCCGCGCCCCCTCGGCGGGGTCGGGCCATGAGTCGAGTTCGGTGCAGACCCATCCCGCAAAGCCGATGTCCCGCATCGCCTGCAGGATCGGCCCGGTCGGCACATCGCCCCGGTCGAGCGGGGTGAAGGCGAAGGGGTCGCGCTGGAACCCCTTGAGATGGATGTAGGAGATCCGCTTCGCGTGGTCGCGGATCAGCTGCGCCGGGTCGCCCCCGGCGGCGGCCAGATGCGCGGTGTCGGGGCAGAAGCCGATCGCCGTCAGGTCGAAGATCTTGGCGACCTCGGCCGGGCCTTCGACGATGGTGGACAGGTGCGGATGGTAATGCGCGCGCAGGCCCCGCTCCGCGGCCAGCGCCTTCACGCGGTCGAGCGCGGCGCCCAGCTTGTGGTAGTCGGGCTCGCGCGTGCCGTCAAAGCGCCTGGCGCCGCCGCCCACCACCAGATGCGGCGCCCCCAGCTCGGCGGCCCGGTCGGCGGCGCGGGTCACGCGCGCCAGTTCCTCGGGCAGGATGTCGTCGAAGATGAAGTTCCCGCCGGCATAGGCGGCGACAAGTTCCAGCCCGTTGTCGGCCAGAAGGCGGCGCATCCCGGCGGCCGGATGGTCGAGCAGGTTGCCGTCGAAAAGCTCGACCCCCGCATAGCCCGCGGCGGCGATGTCGGCACAGGCGCGGTCCATGTCGCCGAAGGTGCGATAGGTCAGCCGGGTGATCGAGGTGACACCGGCCGCCTCGCCCCCGAGGGCGCCCCAGCAATTGGCGTGATAGGCCAGCTTCCACGCTGTCATCGGACTCCCCCCTCACTCCCCGGCGCCCTGCGGAACGCCCGGAGCCGCCCGCCGATCTGCCCGGCCTCCTCCGGCCGCGGCGCCTTTGTTACGCCGTTGACAGGCGTTGGTCAATAATATTTCAGCTTATAGTCGCATTCTTTTGCATTTTCGCCGCAAAAGTTTTCTCTTGAACGGCAGAAGGGCCGTCATTACTCCTGCCCGAAGCCTGCAAGGATGCGTCCTTTGACCCTGACCTCCCCCGTCTCCGGCGAATCGCTCCGCCCGCGCGGCAAGGGGCGTCCGCGCACCGTCGAGACCGCCGCGCCCTCGCTGGTGGCGCTCCTGAACCTCGTGCGCACGGGCGCGGCGAACACCCGGCAGGAACTGGAGCGCCACAGCGAATTCGGCCGCGCCGTGGTGGCCGACCGGCTGACGATGCTGGGCGAACTCGGGCTGATCGACGAAAGCGAGCTTGGCGCCGCCACCGGCGGCCGTGCGCCGCGCCTTGTCCGCTTCGCCGCCCGCCGCGCCTCGGTGCTTGTCGCGACGCTGGACCAGACGGCGATCGGCGTCGGGGTTGCGGACCTGTCGGGCAACCTCCTGACCGAACATCACGAAGCCGCCGACCTCGCCGTCGCGCCGCAGGATCTGACCGACCGTCTGACCGCCCTGTTCCGCTGGTCGATGGAACGCCAGACGGCGCCGGGGGGCCTCTGGGGCATCTCGCTGTCGGTTCCCGGCACCGTGCAGGGCGCCGCGGAGGAGGGGTTCCTGTCCGCCACCCCTCCCGTCCTTCCCGCCTGGGAGGGCTTCCCCCTGGTCGAGACCCTGATCCGCAGTTTCGGCGTCCCGCTCTGGATGCGGTCCAGCGTCGAGACGATGACCGTCGGCGAACTCCATGCCGGCGCCGGGATCGGTCTGCGCAGCCTCCTGTTCGTCAAGGTCGGCCGCCGCATCGGGGCGGGCATCGTCTGCGACGGCCAGCTCTACCGCGGCGCCCACGGCGCGGCCGGGCTGATCGGTTCGCTCCCGGTCTCCTCGGGCGGGCGCAGCGGCACGCTCGACGCGATGGCCGGGTCCGACATGATCCAGCGCGAGGGGATGGCCGCCGCCCAGGACGAGCGCAGCCCGATCCTTGCCGACATCCTGCGGCGCGGCGGCGAGATCACCGCCATCGAGGTGGCACAGGCCGCCCAGATGGGCGATGCGGCCAGCGTGGCGATCCTGTCCAGGGCGGGGCACCTGATCGGACAGGTCGTGGCCACGCTCGCCAACGCGCTCAACCCCGAGCTGATCGTCCTGTCGGGGTCGATCGTGCAGACCAGCGACATCCTTCTGGCCGCCCTGCGCGAAGCGGTCTACCGTGCGTCCCACCCCTTCGTGACCCGCGACCTGCGCATCATCCGGTCGCAGATGGGCAGCTCGGCCGGACTGGTGGGCGCGGCCAGGGTGGCCTCCGAGGCGCTGTTCGCCCCGGGTTTCCTGAAGGAATGGATCCTGCAGGGCAGCCCGCTTGCCCATCCGTCCCTGTCGGCGCTGCGGACGCGGCTCGCGGCGGATGCGCCCCCGGGCGGCGTTCCGCCCCTGCCGCCTGCGGCCCGGAACGGAAGGGAGACCCGCGCATGACGATCTCCGGCCTTGGTCCCCATGGCGAACGGGCCGCACCGCCGGAGCGGGTGAGCCTCCTGCCCGGCGACCGCGCGGCCGCCAAGGCTGCCGGCTGGCGGGTGGCGGTGGTCATGCACACGCTTGACAGCGACTGGGCCAAGCAGGTGCTCGCGGGGATGGTCGGCATCCTGGGGGATTGCGGCGCGGCAGTGGTCGATGTCGTCGATTGCGGCTTTTCCCCCGAACGGCAGGTCGCCGAACTCGACCGGCTCGTCGCCGAACGTCCCGACGCCATCATCTCGCTGCCGGTCGCCAACGAACAGGTCGCGGCCGCCCATGCGCGCGTGTCGGCGGCGGGCATGAAGCTGGTGCTCCTCGACAACGTGCCCACCGGGCTCCTGCCCGGCAAGCACTACACGGCGCTGGTATCGGCGGACAATTTCGGCCTCGGAAAGATCGCGGCCGAGGGGCTTTCGCCCCGCCTCCCGGACCGCGCTCAGGTGGGGGTCCTGGGCTTTGCCGCCGACTTCTTCGCCACGAACGAACGCGAGATCGCCTTCACCAAGTGGATGCAGGCCAACCGCCCCGACATTGCCCTGCATGTGCGCCGCTTCGCCCGCATCGGGAACGCCGCCGACACGGCGGCGGCGCTCCTGGCGGACCACCCCGGGCTGGCGGGGCTGTTTGTCGTCTGGGACACCCCTGCGATGGCCGTCGCCGCATGGACGGAGGCCCGCGGCACCCCCCTGCCGATCGCCACCGTGGACCTTGGCGAGTCGGCGGCGATCGGCCTTGCCGAGGGCGTCTCCATCTGCTGCATCGCCGCGCAGCAGCCCTTCCTCCAGGGTGTCGCCGCAGCGCAGACGGTGATCCTCTCCCTTCTCGGACAGCCGGTCCCGGCATGGGTCGCCCTGCCCGGCATCGGGGTCACGCGCGAGAACGTGGTCGAGAGCTTCCAGGCCATCTGGCGGCAGCCCGCCCCGCGCGCGGTCCTCCGCCTGCTCGGCCTCTCCCCCGGCAAGTGACGCCCCGCGGGCCGGTCGCGGCCGCAGGTTCCCCATCCCAGCCCCGCGTTGACAAGACCGTCATCGGCGCCAGGTTGGTGGTGCGACGGAGTCCGATCTGTGCCACGTTGAAGCACCGTGCGGAAACGGCTTGCCGCCGGAAAGGAACCTGACGCCGCGATGAAACGGGCCCTGATCCTCGCCGCCCTCGTGCTGGGGCTCGGTGGCGCGGGCTGGTGGTATGCAAGCCAGCGCGACGCCACCGGGGCCGAGGCCGACCCTCCGACCGTCGCGGTGACGCGCGGCACCGTCGAGCGCACCGTGCTCGCCTCCGGCGTGATCGAGGCCGGCACCCTGGTCCCGGTCGGCGCCCGCGTCTCCGGCCAGATCGAGACGCTGGCCGTCGAGCTCGGCCAGAAGGTCAAGGCGGGCGATCTCGTCGCGGTCATCGATTCGCTCGACCAGCAGAACGAGGTGCTGAAGGCGCGCGCCGATCTGGCGCAGATCGAGGCGCAGCAGGCCTCGAACGCCGCCTCGATCCGCGAGGCGGAACTGGCGCTCGACCGCACGCGGCAGCTCAACCGCACCGACCTCGCCTCGACCCAGGCGCTCGAGGCCGCCGAGGCGACGCTCGCCGTCCGCCAGGCCGAGGCGCGCGCCCTCGCCGCCCAGCGCGACCGCGCGCAGGTGGCGCTCGCCTCCGCCGAGCTGGCGCTGGAGCGCACCCGCATCACGGCCCCGGTCGGCGGCACCGTCGTCGCCATCGTCACCGACGAGGGCGAGACGCTCAACGCGTCCGCCGAGACGCCGACCATCGTCAAGATCGCGGATCTCGAGCGCATGGTGGTCAAGGCCGAGATCTCCGAGGCCGACGTGATCCGCGTCAAGCCCGGCCAGACGGCGACCCTGACCCTGCTCGGCGATCCCTCGACCGCCTTCGAGGCGACCCTGCGCTTCGTCGAGCCTGCCCCGCCCGGCATCGCGCAGAACGACGCCGCCGAGACGACCGAGGCGGTCTTCTTCAACGGCCTTCTCGATGTCGAGAACCCCGACGGCCTGCTGCGGATCGGGATGACGGTGCAGGTCTCGATCCTGCTCGAACGGGCGAGCGACGTCCTGACCGTCCCCTCGCTCGTCGTCTCCCGCGGCGACGGCGGCCGGTCCACGGTCCGGGTCTGGGATCCGGCAAGCCGCACCGCGACCGAACGCGAGGTGCGCACCGGGATCGACAACGCGGTGACGGTCGAGATCGTCGAGGGCCTCGCCGAGGGCGAGCTTGTCGTCGCCGCGCGCGACAGCGACACCGCCTCCGCCGCCGTCACCATGCGCGGCCGGCGGTCCGTCTTCGGGTTCTGACGCTTGGACGCGCCGCTGATCTCCCTGCGCGGGATCGGCCGGGTCTATCCCGCCGGCGACGGCGAAACCGCCGTCCTGTCGGACATCGACCTCGACATCTGGCCGGGCGAGATGGTGGCGATCGTCGGCGCCTCGGGGTCGGGGAAATCGACCCTGATGAACATCATCGGCTGCCTCGACCGGCCGTCCCGCGGCAGCTACCGCTTCGCCGGGCAGGACGTGGGCGCGATGGACGATGTCGCCCTCGCCCGCCTGCGCCGCGACCATTTCGGCTTCATCTTCCAGCGCTACCAGCTCCTGCCCGAACTCGATGCGCTGGCCAATGTCGAGATGCCGGCCGTCTATGCCGGCGCCTCGCGGCCGGGGCGGCGGCGCCGCGCCGCGGCCCTGCTCGAGCGGCTGGGGCTCGGCGGCAAGCAGGCGAGCCGCCCGACGCAGCTCTCCGGCGGCCAGCAGCAGCGCGTCTCGGTCGCCCGCGCGCTCATCAACGGCGGCGAGGTGATCCTCGCCGACGAGCCGACCGGCGCGCTCGACAGCCGCTCGGGGGCAGAGCTGATCGCGCTCCTCACCGAGCTCAACGCCCAGGGGCACACCATCGTCATCGTCACCCACGACCCGGCGATCGCGGCGCGCGTCGGGCGGACGGTGGAGATCAGCGACGGCCGCATCCTGCGCGACACGGGGGGCGCGGCGCAGCGCCCGCGGATGCCCGTCGCGGCGCCGCCCCGGCGCCCCTTCGCCGCGGCGGCGGGCCGGCTGGCCGAGGCCTTCCGCATGGCGCTGAAGTCGATGGCGGCGCACCGGCTGCGCACCTTCCTGACCATGCTCGGCATCATCATCGGGATCGCCGCCGTCGTCTCGGTCGTGGCGCTCGGGACCGGCAGCCGGGAACGGGTGCTTGCCGACATCTCCGCCATCGGCACCAGCACCATCGACATCCGGCCCGGCACCGGCTTCGGCGACCGGCGCGCCGGCGCGATCAGGACGCTCGGGCCGGACGATGCGCTGGCGCTCGCCGCCCAGCCCTTCGCCGTCTCCGCCTCGCCCGAGGTGCAGACCCAGGCCACCGTCATCCGCGGCAGCGTGTCGGCCCCGGCGCGGATCCGCGGCGTCGGCCCCGCCTATTTCGACGTCGGCGCCTTCCGCGTCACCGGCGGCCAGATCTTCGACGCCGGCGCGCTGGAGCGGCGGGACCAGGTCGTCCTGCTCGACGCCGACGCGGTGGCCACCCTCTTTCCCGACGGATCGGATCCGGTCGGCCAGACGGTGCTGATCGACCGCGTCCCGATGCGGGTGATCGGCACCGTCGAGCCCACGGGCATCAGCTTCGGCCCGCGCACGATCGGGGTCTATCTGCCCTATACCACGGTCGCCGTCCGGCTGACCGGGCAGACCGACATCGATTCGATCTCGGTCCGCATCGCCGACGACTTCGACATGGCGCTGGCCGAGCGGCTGATCACCGAGATCATGATCGCCCGCAACGGCAGCCAGGACTTCTTCCTGACCAACTCCGACACGATCCGCGACACCATCACCTCGACGACCGAGACGCTGACGATCCTGATCGCCTCGATCGCGGTCATCTCGCTGCTCGTCGGCGGGATCGGGGTGATGAACATCATGCTGGTCTCGGTGACCGAGCGCACGCGCGAGATCGGCGTCAGGATGTCGGTCGGGGCGCGGCGGTCGGACATCGTGACCCAGTTCCTGATCGAGGCGGTCCTCGTCTGCCTGCTCGGCGGGGTCCTCGGCGTGGCGCTCGCCTTCGGCGCGGGCGAGGCGGCGGGCCGCTTCTTCCCGCAGATCCCGCTCGAATTCCCGCCCGCCGTCGCGCTCTGGGCCTTCGCCGCCGCCTCCGCGATCGGCATCGTCTTCGGCTACCTGCCGGCCCGCGCCGCCTCGCGGCTCGATCCGGTGCAGGCACTGGCGCGCGAATAGGCGGCTTGCTGCGCCGGCCCGGCGGGCCTATCCTGCCGCCATCCGGGTCAAGGGAAGAGGAGGGCCAGGGATGACTGCCGCTGCCGCCCTCCGGGGCCGCGCCTGACTCAGGGCGCCGCGCCCGGTCGTTCAGTCTCTGCCGCGCCGCGCGGCAGGCACCGCCCTTCCTGACAGGACATCCGACGTGTACGCATCCGAACTCGCCAGTCTCGGCTGGTCCGCATTCTTTCTGGCGCAGCTTCACCCCGACGAGGTTGCCGCCGCCGCCCCTGCCCGCATCGCCACGGTGCATCGCACGCGCCTCGCCGCCCTTTCGGCGCGTGGCCCAACCGATCTTGCCGCCGCGCCCGGCCAGACGACCGGCGACTACGCCGTCGGCGACTGGGTGCTGACCTCCGGCGCCCGCGTTGTCCGCCGGCTCGAACGCCGCTCGCTGATCGCCCGGCGCGCTGCGGGGACCGGCGCGGAACGGCAACTGATCGCTGCGAATGTCGACACGCTGTTTGTCGTGACGTCCTGCAACGCCGATTTCAACATCGCGCGGCTGGAACGCTATCTCGCGCTGGCCGCAGAGGCCGGGTGCGCGCCGGTCGTCATCCTGACCAGGGCGGATCAGGCCGACCCTTCACCCTACGTCGCGGCCTGCGCGGGCCTGCGTCGGGATCTGCCTGTCCTCGCGCTGGACGCCCGGTCCCCGGACGCCGGCGCACAGCTGGCCGACTGGTGCGGACCGGGCCAGACAGTCGCGCTGGCCGGATCCTCGGGCACAGGCAAGTCCACCCTGATGAACAGCCTTGCCGGGACCGGCGCCAAGACCCAGGCGATCCGGGAGAGCGACGCGCGCGGGCGGCACACCACGACGTTTCGCGCGTTGCGGCCAGTCCCGGGCGGCGGCTGGATCATCGACACGCCCGGAATGCGCGAATTGCGGCTGGCGGACGCCGGACGCGGGATCGCCGAGACCTTCGCCGAGATCGAGGACCTGGCCCTGGCCTGCCGGTTCCATGACTGCAGGCACGAGACGGAACCCGGCTGCGCCGTCCGGACCGCGATCGAGGAGGGTATGCTCGACCCGCGCCGCCTGATGCGGTGGAGGAAACTCGTGCGCGAAGACCTGCACAACTCGGCCACGCTGGCGGAGGCGCGGGCACGGCAGAAGGCCTTCGGCCGCGTCGCGCGCCGGGCCATGCGGGCAAAGGAGGACCGCCGCAGGGGCGAAGGCCCGTGAGTGCGCTGGCCTCTTTCCCGTTGCCGTCCTAACCTGCCGGCAAAGGGGAGGGCTGCGATGCAGACACGCGAACTGGGCAAGTCGGGGCTCAAGGTCTCGGCCATCGGGCTGGGCTGCATGGGGATGAGCTCGTCCTACGGCACCCCGCCCGATCCGGCCGCGGCGATCCCGGTCCTGCGCGCCGCGGTGGACCTCGGCGTGACCTTCTTCGACACCGCCGAGGCCTACGGCCCCTATGCCAACGAATACCTCCTCGGCGAGGCGCTCGCCCCCGTCCGCGACCGCGTCGTGATCGCCACCAAGTTCGGCTTCCGCCTGCCGCCGGAAGGCGCCGGCGCGGTCAGCGACGCCGCGGTGACGACCGGCGGCACCGACAGCCGCCCCGAACACATCCGCGCCGTCGTCGAGGCCTCGCTGCGCCGCCTGCGCACCGACCGCATCGACCTGCTCTACCAGCACCGGGTCGATCCGGCGGTGCCGATCGAGGATGTCGCCGGCACGGTGGGCGAGCTGATCCGCGCCGGCAAGGTCCTGCACTGGGGCCTGTCCGAGGCCGGCGCGGCGACGATCCGGCGCGCCCATGCGGTGCAGCCGCTGGCGGCGCTGCAAAGCGAATACTCGCTCTGGACGCGCAACGTCGAGCCGGTGATCCTGCCCCTGCTCGGGGAACTGGGGATCGGCCTCGTCCCGTTCAGCCCGCTCGGACGCGGCTTCCTGACCGGCGCCATCGACGCCGCGGCGCGCTTCGGCGAAACCGACTTCCGCGCCGGGCTGCCGCGCTTCCGCGCCGAGGCGCTGGCCGCCAACCAGTCGCTGGTCGAGGTGCTGCGCCGGATCGCCGCCGGCATGGGCGCGACCCCGGCCCAGATCGCGCTCGCCTGGCTGCTGGCGCAGCGGCCCTGGATCGTGCCGATCCCCGGCTCGACCAGGCTGGAGCGGATCCGCGAGAACATCGGCGCCGCGTCGCTCGCGCTCTCGGCGGAGGACGCCGCCGCCATTTCCGCGGCGGTGGCCGCCGTCCCGGTCGAGGGCGCGCGCTACCCCGAAAGCATCGAGAGGGGAACCGGCCTCTGACCCCGCCAAGCCCGGTTGTGCCCTTCCCCCCGCCCCCCTAGATTGGGCCGGCCAGGGGGACCGCCCGACCGATGACCGAAGCCCGACCCTACCAGGTGCTGGCGCGGAAGTACCGCCCGCAGACCTTCGCCGACCTGATCGGGCAGGAGGTGATGGTCCGCATCCTGCGCAACGCCTTCGCGGCGGACCGCATCGCCCATGCCTTCGTGCTGACCGGCGTGCGCGGCGTCGGCAAGACGACGACCGCGCGGATCGTCGCCAAGGCGCTGAACTGCGTCGGCCCCGACGGGACCGGCGGCCCCACGATCGAACCCTGCGGGCGCTGCGGCCCCTGCACCGCCATCGCCGAGGGGCGGCACGTGGACGTGCTGGAATACGACGCGGCGTCCAATACCCAGGTCGACAAGATGCGCGAGATCCTCGCCGCGCTGCCCTACCGCCCGGCCGAGAGCCGCTACAAGGTGGTCATCTTCGACGAGGTGCACATGCTGTCGCAGGGCGCGTTCAACGCGCTCCTCAAGTCGCTCGAGGAACCGCCCCCGCACGTCAAGTTCATCTTCGCCACCACCGAGATCCGCAAGGTTCCCGTCACCATCCTGTCGCGCTGCCAGCGCTTCGACCTGCGCCGGATCGAGCCCGAGGTGATGACCGCCCACCTGACCCGCATCCTCGAGGCCGAGGGCGCGCGCATCGACCCCGGCGCGCTGGCGCTGATCGTGCGGGCGGCCGAGGGCTCGGTGCGCGACGCGCTGTCGCTGCTCGACCAGGCGATCGCGCATGGCGGCGGCGAGACCGACGCGGCGGCGGTGCGCGCGATGCTCGGCCTCGCCGACCGCGGCCGCGTGCTCGACCTCTTCGACATGATCCTGAAGGGCGACGCGGCCGGGGCGCTGGCGGAGCTTTCGGCGCAATATGCCGAAGGCGCCGATCCGGTGGCGGTGCTGCGCGACCTCGCCGAGGTCACGCACTGGGTCAGCGTCATCAAGATCACGCCCGAGGCCGCCGAGGACCCGACCGTCTCGCCCGACGAACGCGCCCGCGGTCTGGCGATGGCGGCCGCGCTGCCGATGCGGGTCCTGTCGCGGCTGTGGCAGATGCTGCTCAAGGCGCTCGAGGAGGTCGGCCTGTCGCCGAACGCGATGATGGCGGCCGAGATGGCGGTGATCCGGCTGACGCATGTGGCCGACCTGCCCGATCCCGAACAGCTCCTGCGCCGCCTGTCGGAGGCGCCGGCGGGCGCCGCGCCGGCATCGCCGCCTTCGCCGCCGCCGCCCTCCGCCGGGGCCGCGCGCGCCACCGCCCCCGCGCCCGGCCCGGCGGCGGACTCCGCGGCAGCGTCTGCACCGGTGTCCGCCCCCGCGCCCGCCGCCCCTCAGGCCCCGTCCCATGCCGGCGCCGGCGCGACCGCCCGCGCCGTCGCCGTTCCGGCGGCAAGGCCCGCCGACCTGCCCGACACCGCGCTGGCGCGCTTTCCCGCCTTCGCCGACGTGCTCGACCTGATCCGCGAGAACCGCGACCTGCGCCTTCTCGTCGCCGTCGAGGACCACCTGCGCCTCGTCCGCTACGCCCCCGGCCGGATCGAGTTCGAACCCGGCCCCGGCGCGCCGCCGACGCTGGCCGCGACCCTCGCCGAACGGCTCCAGGCCTGGACGGGCCGGCGCTGGGGCGTGTCGGTCGTGTCCGGGGGCGGCGCCCCCAGCATCGCCGAGGCGCGCGCCGCCGCCCTTGACGCGGCGCGGGCGCGGGCGCAGGAGAACCCCGTCGTGCAGGCCATCCTCGCCGCCTTCCCGCAGGCCAGGGTCACCGAGGTCCGCGCCCTCGCCGCGCCGGCGGACGGCGCCGCGGGCGGGGCCGGCGACAGCGACGGCGACGGCGACGGCGATGATGCGGCGGCGGGCCAGGACTGGGACCCGTTCGAGGAAAACTGAAGGAGAGCGGATTCATGCTGAAGGGATTGGGCGGCCTCGCCGGCCTCGGCGACATGGGCAAGATGCTCAAGGCCGCGCAGGACATGCAGGCCAGGATGACCGAGATCCAGGAGGAGCTCGGCCGCATCACGGTGACCGGCGAAAGCGGCGCCGGGCTGGTCCGGGCGACCTGCACCGCGAAGGGCGAACTCAAGTCGCTGTCGATCGACCCCTCGATCTTCAACCCGGCCGAACGCGAGGTGGTCGAGGACCTGATCCTCGCCGCCGTCAAGGACGCGCAGAAGCGCGCGATGGACCGCACCCAGGAAGAGATGTCGAAGCTGACCGCCTCGATGGGCCTGCCCCCCGGCACGAAGCTGCCCTTCTAGGGCGGCAGCCCCGTCCCGGCCGCGAGGTGTGGATGTGACCGACGGCACGCGCGAGATCGAGGCCCTGATCGAGCTGATGTCCCGCCTGCCCGGGCTCGGCCCGCGCTCGGCGCGGCGCGCCGTCCTGCACCTGCTCAGGCGGCGCGGCCAGGTGATGGCGCCGCTCGCCGAGGCCATGGCCCAGGTGGCGCGGACGGCGCGCGAATGCAGCCGCTGCGGCAACATCGGCACCGCCGACGTCTGCGACATCTGCCGCGACGAACGCCGCGCGACCGGCGAGATCTGCGTCGTCGAGGACGTGGCCGACCTCTGGGCGATGGAACGCGGGCAGTCCTTCCGCGGCCGCTATCACGTCCTCGGCGGCACGCTCTCGGCGCTCGACGGCGTCGGGCCGGAGGACCTGCGCATCCCGCGCCTGATCGCCCGCCTGTCCGAGGAGGGCGTGCGCGAGGTGATCCTCGCGCTCAACGCAACCGTCGAGGGCCAGACGACGGCGCATTACATCGCCGACGCGCTGGAAGGGGCGGGCGTCGCCGTCACCTCGCTCGCCCAGGGCGTGCCGATCGGCGGCGAACTCGACTATCTCGACGACGGCACGATCCAGGCCGCGCTCAGGGCGCGGAAATCGGTCTAGGTCCGGCCCGGGCCGGCCGCGCCTAGCGCCCGCGCGCGCCCGCCCGGCTGTCGCCGTCGGCGTGGCTGTCCTCGTCCTCGTCGTCCTCGTCCGCCTCGGGCAGGTTGAAGAAGCTGTCGGCGTCCGAATAGTCCTTGGGCGAACGCCTCTCCGCCTCCTCGTCCCCGGCCGGATGCTCCAGCCCGGCAAGGCCCGCCGGCCCGCGCGGCTCGGTGCCCATGGCCAGCGAGGTCTCGGTCGAGACCAGCTTGCGCCGCTCGTCGTCCGACATCACGACCCCCTCGGCAGCTTTCTTCCGGGCCGCCTTCTGCACCGCCGCGTCCAGCTCGGACTGGCGGCAGAGGCCCAGCGCCACCGGGTCGATCGGCTGGATCTGGCTGATGTTCCAGTGCGTCCGGTCGCGGATCGCCTGGATCGTCGGCTTGGTCGTGCCGACCAGCTTGCCGATCTGGGCATCGGACAGCTCGGGATGGAACTTGACCAGCCACAGGATCGCCGCCGGCCGGTCCTGCCGCTTCGACAGCGGGGTATAGCGCGGGCCGCGCCGCTTCTCCTCGCCCACCGCGGCGGCGTTGAACTTCAGCTTCAGCCGGTAGGAGGGATCCTTCTCGCCCTTCTCGATCTCGGAAGGTTCAAGCTGGTTGGAGGCGATCGGATCGAAGCCCTTGACCCCGGCGGCCACGTCGCCGTCGGCGATCCCCTGCACCTCGAGCTCGTGCAGCCCGCAGAAATCGGCGATCTGCCGGAAGCTCAGCGTGGTGTTGTCCACCAGCCAGACGGCGGTGGCCTTGGCCATCAGGGGTTTGTCCATCGGATCGCTCCTTCGCTGCGGCCGGCGGCCGACCGTGCCATGTCTCTCGCCCGCCGGGAAAACGGCCGCGGCCTTTCCGGTCCGCCATTCCACGTTTTCGGGGGAATTGGCGGGCTATATAGTCAGGCCCGCCGCGGAAGGAAAGAGAGAATGCGCCGGCCGGGGGGGCGCCGCCGCCGGATGCCGGACGCGCTGCCCGGCCCGGCCCCGCCCGGCCCGTCAGCGCACCTGCAGCACGATCTTGCCGACATGGGCGCTGCTTTCCATCCGGGCATGGGCCGCCGCCGCCTCGGCCAGGGGAAAGACCGAATCCACCACCGGGCGCAGCCGGCCGGCCGCGATCATCGGCCAGACCTGCGCCCTCAGCGCCTCGGCGAGCCGCGCCTTGGCAAGGTCCGACTGCGGGCGCAGCGTCGATCCGGTGATGGTCAGCCGCCGCGTCATCACCTGCGCGAAGTTCAGCGTCGCCTGCGCCCCCTGCAGGAAGGCGATCTGCACCAGCCGCCCGTCGTCGGCCAGCGCCTGCACGTTGCGCGGCAGGTAGTCGCCCCCCACCATGTCGAGGATCACGTCGGCCCCGCCCTCGGCGCGCAGGACGGCCACGAAATCCTCCTCGCGGTAGTTGATCGCGCGCTCCGCGCCAAGCGCGAGGCAGGCCGCGCATTTCTCCGCCGAGCCGGCCGTCGCGAAGACCCGCGCGCCAAGCGCGCCGGCGATCTGGATCGCGGTCGTGCCGATGCCCGAGCTACCCCCGTGCACCAGGAACCGCTCGCCCGCCCGCAGGCCGCCCCTCACCACCACGTTGCCCCAGACGGTGAAGCAGGTCTCGGGCAGGCAGGCGGCCTCGCGCATCGCCATCCCCTCCGGCACCGGCAGGGCATGGGCGGCGGGCGTCACCGCGTATTCCGCGTAGCCGCCCCCCGGCAGCAGCGCCGTCACCCGGTCGCCGGGCGCCCATTCGCTGACGCCCGGCCCGATCGCCGCCACGGTTCCCGCCGCCTCCAGCCCCGGCAGGGGCGAGGCGCCGGGCGGCGGCGCATAGGCGCCCGCGCGCTGGAGCGCGTCGGGCCGGTTCACCCCGGCATGGTCCACCGCGATCAGGATCTGTCCGTATCCCGGCTGCGGAACCGGAAGCTCGCAGGGGCGCAGCACCTCGGGGCCGCCCGGCCGCGCGATCTCGACCGCGCGCATCGTCGCGGGCAGGCTCACCGGGCCGACCCCGGCGCCCGGATGCCCGCCAGCGCCCGCAGCGGCCCGGCCAGGATGCGCGCCAGCGCCGGGTTGTCGCGGACCTTCGCCTTGAACGCCTCGAAGCGCATCACGTCCTCGAGCCGCCGGTCGAGGAAGGCCCAGGTCTCGGCGTCGCCCTCGCTGCGGTCGCCCAGCCAGTAGAGGACGGTCGCCGAATAGACCCCCGACAGGATCGCCCGCTTGGAATACCAGTTGATGTCGCGCGAACTGTCGCCGAGCGCCCGCCAGATCGCGTCCGCCGTGCCCCAGACCAGCCCGGCGCCCGCCGCCGCGTGCTGCGGCAGGGCGAACAGCGCCGCGCCGCGCCGCACCAGCTCGCGGTCGGCGGCCGCGATCCGCGCCTTCACCGCCGCCGCCACCCGGTCGCGGTAGCGCATCGAATTCAGGTCCATGGCGGCAAGCCGCGCCTCCATCTCCCGGTCGCCGCGGCGGTGATAGTCGGCGGCCAGGTCCGCCGCCCCGCGGGGACAGATCACCCGCGCCAGGTCCGGCGCGATCCCGGCCGCGGCCGCGGCCTGGCGGAACACGGTCTCGGACCAGCCCTCGAAGGGCACATGGACGAGCGCCGCGTCCAGCAGCGCGCTGCGCGCCGCGCCGATATCCAAGCCGTTGTTTTCCATGCAGAACCCCCTTCGGCCGCGCGGATGGACAACCGGCAGCGTTTCTGCTATCCGGGCGCCTCCTGCAACTGATGCAACTCTAACCTAGGAAGGTGGTGACAACCACATGCAGGTCAGCGTTCGCGACAACAATGTCGAACAGGCGCTTCGTGCGCTGAAGAAGAAACTTCAGCGCGAAGGGGTCTTCCGCGAGATGAAGCTCAAGCAGCATTTCGAGAAGCCCTCGGTGAAGCGGGCCCGCGAAAAGGCCGAGGCCGTCCGGCGTGCCCGCAAACTGGCGCGCAAGAAGGCCCAGCGCGAGGGCGCGCTCTGACACCGCGACTGTGATCGCTGGCGGGGCAACCCGCAAACGTGAACCCCCGCTGCCCAGGCACGGGGGTTTTTCGTTGCCGCCGGCGCCGCTATCCTGCAACCGCAGGAGGAACGCCATGACCGATCCGACCCGCCGCGCGCTGCTGGCGCTGCCGATTCTCGCGCTCGCCGCCTGCGGCGACCGCCGCCGCGCGCGCGGGCCGTCGGCCGGCGGCCCGGCCGAGGTCAACCGCCTGATCGCGGACTATGCCGCGCGCTACGACGTGCCCGAGGATCTCGTCCACCGCGTCGTCAGGCGCGAATCCGGCTACAACCCGGCGGCGCGCAACGGCCCCTATTACGGGCTGATGCAGATCCTGCCGCAGACCGCCCGCACCATGGGCTTCCGCGGCGAGCCCGACGACCTGCTCGATGCCGACACCAACCTGCGCTACGGCGTGAAGTACCTGCGCGGCGCCTGGCTCGTCGCCGGGGGCGACCGCGACGCCGCCGAGATGTGGTATCGCCGCGGCTACTACTACGAGGCCAAGCGCAAGGGCCTGCTCGAGGAGACGGGCCTGCGCGGATAGGGCCTGCCGCCCCTCCGCGCGCCCTCCGCTCCCCCTAGACCGGCAGCGCCGTCGTCTGCCGCACCGTGCGCAGCGCGAAGGACGAATGCATCTGCGCCACCCCGGGCAGGCGCGTCAGGTGCTGGCGGTGGATGCGGGCGAAATCCTCGGTGTCCTCGGCGGTGATCTTCAGCAGATAGTCCGCCGTGCCCGCCATCAGGTGGCATTCCAGGATCTCCGGCACCCGCTGCACCGCCCTCTCGAAGGCGTCGAGCAGCTCGTCCGCCTGCCCCTGCAGCGTGATCTCGACGAAGACGGTCGCCGGCCGGCCGAGCCGGCGGGCATCCAGCACCGCGACATAGCCGGCGACAAGCCCCTCCTGTTCCAGCCGCTGCACCCGCCGGTGACAGGCCGAGGGGGACAGGTTCGCCACCTCGGACAGCTCGGCATTGGTGATGCGCGCGTTCTTCTGCAATGCAGCGAGAATGCGGCGATCCGTCGCGTCGATTTCCACTTTGCCGCAACTTCCTTCGATGGAATGCCTCTCTAACGCAACATCCTACTGCCTTACCCCACGCCCGCAAGCGCTCTTTTCAAAGCATTTGCGCGCGTCCCGGCGCATAATCGGGCAAATACCCATAGCCCGGAGTCGGCGATGAAGATCGGTTGCCCCAAAGAAATCAAGCCGCAGGAATTCCGCGTCGGGATGACGCCCACCGCCGTGCGCGAGGCCGTCAGCCACGGCCACGAGGTCGTCGTCGAGACCCGCGCCGGCATGGGCGCGGGCTTCACCGATGCCGACTACATCGCGGCCGGCGCGACCATCCTCGACACCGCCGAGGAGGTCTTCGCCACCGCCCAGATGATCGTCAAGGTCAAGGAACCCCAGGCCGTCGAACGCAAGCGCCTGCGCGAGGGCCAGATCCTCTTCACCTACCTCCACCTCGCGCCCGATCCCGAACAGACCCGCGACCTGCTCGCCTCGGGCGTCACCGCCATCGCCTACGAAACCGTGACCGACCGCTCGGGCGGCCTGCCGCTGCTCGCGCCGATGTCCGAGGTCGCCGGGCGGCTGGCCCCGCAGGTCGGCGCCTGGACGCTGCAGAAGGCCAATGGCGGGCGCGGCGTCCTGCTCGGCGGCGTGCCCGGCGTGGCGCCGGCGAAGGTCGTCGTCATCGGCGGCGGCGTCGTCGGCACCCATGCCGCGAAGATCGCCGCCGGGATGGGTGCGGATGTCACCGTGCTCGACCGCTCGCTGCCGCGCCTGCGCTATCTCGACGACGTTTTCGGGCGCGACTTCAAGACCATCTACGCCACCGCCGGCAACACCGCCGAACTGGTGGCCGAGGCCGACCTGGTGATCGGCGCCGTCCTCATCCCCGGCGCCGCGGCGCCAAAGCTCGTCACCCGCGCCCAGCTCGCCACCATGAAGCCCGGCGCCGCCATCGTCGATGTCGCCATCGACCAGGGCGGCTGCTTCGAGACCTCGCGCCCCACCACCCACCAGGACCCGATCTACGAGGTGGACGGGATCATGCACTACTGCGTCGCCAACATGCCCGGCGCCGTCGCCCGCACCTCGACGCTGGCGCTCGGCAACGCCACCATGCCCTTCATGCTGGCGCTCGCCGACAAGGGCTGGAAGAAGGCCTGCGAGGAGGACGAGCACCTCCTCAACGGCCTCAACGTCCATGCCGGACGGCTCACCTACTACGCGGTCGGCAAGGCGCTCGGGATCGACGTGCTGTCGCCCCATCTCGCGCTCAAGGTCTGAGGGCCGCCCCGGCGCGCGGGGGCGGCCTCACCCGCGCGCCTTCCGGCCGGCTCAGCCGGTGAAGGACAGGACCGCGAACAGCACCGCAAGCAGCGAGGACAGGCCCGCCGCCGGGCCGAGCTTCGGCAGCAGCGCCGCCCGCGCCGCCTCGCCGCGGCGGATCGCCGCATAGGTGGCGTGGATCGCGCCCACCGCCGCCGTCAGCGCGATCACGAAGGCCATCTTGACCCAGAACAGGCCGGGCAGGTTCGCCGGCCCGTCCCAGACGGCCCAGACGAGGATCAGCCCCGTCAGCCACAGCAGCACCAGCCCGACCGCCGAGACATTGGCCAGCATCGGCCCGAGGCCGCGCAGCACCTGCGCCTGTTCCGCCGGCGCCGCGGCGGCGCGCCGCATGATGAGCGAACTGGACAGGCCGCCCGCCGCGCCCAGCATCAGGCCGAACAGGTGCAGGAAGACGAGAACGGAATGCATCACCGGATCCCTCGCGTTGCGCCCGCTCTCGCAGCGGCGGGCCTGGCGCGATCATAGGCGATCGCGGCGGCGGCGAAAGGGCCGTGCGAGGGAGGGGGGGCGGGCGGCGGAAGGGCAGGGGCCCGCCGCGTCTGCGGGCCCCCGCGGCGCCTGCGTTCAGGCGCGCGCCTTCAGGCTGTCGCGGATCTCGGCCAGAAGCTCCTCGGCGGTGGGGCCCTTCGGCGCCTCCGGTGCGGCGGGCTTCTTCGGCATCGCCCGGTTGGCCGCCTTGACGATCAGGAAGATGACCCAGGCCACGATCAGGAACTTGATCACGGCGTTGATGAAGTTGCCGACCCTGAACTGCGCGTCGCCGACGCCGAAGCTCCAGGCGCTGAAGTCGATGCCGCCGACGATCAGGCCGATCAGCGGGTTGATGAGATCGTCCACCAGCGAGGTGACGATGGCGGTGAAGGCGGCGCCGATGACAAGGCCGACGGCCATGTCCAGCACGTTGCCGCGGGCGATGAAGTCCCTGAACTCCTGGATCATTCCTGTGTCCCCACAAACTGTTACACGGCCCCCGGGGCCTGCCTGCGCCGCCCCGGAGCCCGATTCGGTTATCACGATTTTTCATGGCCGCGACGCTGTTTCGCCCGCCGCCGCGCCATTAGTCCTGCACTGAGGCAACCGCGTCCTTCTGGGGAAACATGACCGATCTTTCCGCCTTCCCGGTGACCCGCCGCTGGCCGCCGCGCAACCCCCGCGCGATCCAGTTCTACGCGACGGCCTCGCCCAACGCGCTCAAGGTGGCGGCGATGCTGGAAGAGACGGGCCTGCCCTACGAGGCGCACCGCGTCTCCTTCGCCGCCCGCGACCAGCACTCGGCCGAATTCCTCTCGCTCAACCCCAACGGCAAGATCCCCGCCATCATCGACCCCGACGGGCCCGGCGGCCGGCCCCTGCCGCTGTGGGAATCGGGGGCGATCCTGCTCTACCTCGCCGAACGGACGGGCCGCTTCCTGCCCGCCGCGCCGCGCGCCCGCTGGGAGGCGATCCAGTGGCTGATGTTCCAGATGGGCGGCGTCGGCCCGATCTTCGGCCAGGTCGGCTGGTTCCACCACAACGAGGGCCGCGCCATCGCGGACCCGCGCCCGCGGCAGCGCTACTTCGACGAATCGCGGCGGCTGCTCGGCGTGCTCGATGGCCGGCTCGGCGAACAGGACTGGCTGCTCGGCGACTACGGGATCGTGGACATGGCGGTCTGTCCCTGGCTGCGCCAGCTCCGCGTCGTCTACCGGGCCGGGGCCGAGACCGGGCTCGACGCCATGCCGCGCCTGCTCGCCTGGCTCGACCGCTTCCTCGCCCGCCCGGCGGTGCAGCGGGCGCTCGCGGTGCCGCCGCGGCCCTGACCCTACCGGCCCGCCCCGCCGGCGCCGCCCGGCCCGCCGGCGCCGCCCGCCCCGCCCCGCTTCCCCGCCCGGCCGTCCGGCCGGCCCGCGAAACGGTCGAGGATGGCGATCACCTCGTCATCCCCCACCTGCGTGAAATCGGCGTAATGCGCGCCCACCGCCCAGAAGGAGACCGGCCGCTCCAGGCAGACGATCCGGTCGGCAAGCGGCGCCAGCGCCGCCAGCGCGCCGGGCGGCGCGACCGGCACCGCCAGCACCACCTCCGCCGCCCCGCGCGCCCTCAGCGCCAGCAGCGCCGCCCGCGCCGTCGCCCCGGTGGCGATCCCGTCATCGACGACGACCGCGGTGCGCCCGGCCACCGGAACCGGCGCGCGCCCGCTCAGGAACAGCGCCCGCCGGGCCGCGATCTCGGCCTCCTTTTCCGCCACCCGCCCGGCGAAATCCGCCGCGCTGCGCCCGATCTGCGCCAGCACCTCCGGGTTGAACACCACCGCGCCTTCGGCCACCGCGCCCGCCGCCAGTTCCTCGTGCCCCGGCACGCCCAGCTTGCGCACCAGGATCAGGTCGAGCGGCGCCCCCAGCCGCGCCGCGATCTCGGCCGCGACCGGCACGCCCCCGCGCGGCAGGGCAAGCACGACCGGCTCGCGCAGGCCGAGCGGCGCCAGCGCCTCCGCCAGCCGCCGCCCCGCCTCCGCCCGGTCACTGAACATCCGCCCCGCCCTTCACCTTGCCGCAAGTACTCCCGGGGGTCCGGGGGCAGGCAGCCCCCGGTCCGGGCTCAGCGCCGCAGGACGCCCCCGGTCGCCTTCGCCACCTTCTCGACGATGCGCGCCGCGACCGCCTCGATCTCCGCCTCGGTCAGCGTCCGGTCCGGCGCCTGCAGCCGCACCGTCAGCGCCACCGACTTGCGGCCCGGCCCCATCTGGGCCTCGGCCTTGGCGCCGCGGAACTCGTCGAAGACGCGCACCGATTCGATCAGCGTCCTGTCCGCCCCCTGCGCGGCGCCGACCAGCGCCTGCGCCTCGACGCGGTCATCGACGACGAAGGCGAAGTCGCGCTCCACCGCCTGGAAGTCCGACAGGACCAGCGCCGGCCGCGCCGCGCCCCTCGCCTTGGGGAAGGGCACGTCGGCGACGAAGACGGTGAAGGCCACCGCCGGCCCCTTCACGTCCAGCGCGCGCAGGACCTCGGGGTGGATCTCCCCGAACTCGGCCAGCACCGTCCGGCCCAGCACCATCGCGCCGGACCGGCCCGGATGCCAGCACGACGGCACCTGCCGCGCGATCTGCACCCGCGCCGGCGCGCCCAGCGCCGCCAGCACCGCCTCGGCATCGGCCTTGGCGTCGAAGACATCGACCGGCCTTCGCGATCCGTGCGGGTCGCGCGGCGCCGCCCCGCCGACCAGAAGCCCGCTCGCCAGCAGGCGCTGCTCGCCCGGCTCGCCGCCGTGGAAGGCCGGCCCGGTCTCGGACAGCGCGAGGTCCATGAAGCCGCGCGCCTGGTTGCGGGCGGCCGCGCGCAAAAGGCCCGGCAGCAGCGCGGGCCGCATGTGCGTCATCTCCGACGAGATCGGGTTCTCGATCCGCAGCGCGTCGCCGCCGCCGCCGAACAGCCGCGCCGCCGCCTCGTCGATGAAGCTGTAGGTCACGCATTCGCTGTAGCCGAGCGCCGCCATCGTCCGCCGCGCCGCGCCCTCGCGCACCTGCAGGGGCGTCAGCACCGGCTTCGGCACGCCGTCCCGCATCCGGCGCAGCGGCCGGCCCGCGAGCCGGCTCAGCGAGGCGATGCGCGCCACCTCCTCCACCAGGTCGGCCTCGCCCTGCACGTCCGGCCGCCACGAGGGCGGATGCGCCATGTCGCCGTTCAGCCGGAAGCCGAGCGCGGTCAGCGTCGCGCGCTGGGTCTCCTCGGGGATGTCCATGCCGACCAGCCGCGCCACCCGCGCGGGGTCCAGCCGGTAGGCGCGGTCGGTGTCCGGCACGGCCCCGTCCGTGACCACCTCCGAGGCCTCGCCGCCGCAGAGGTCAAGGATCATCCGCGTCGCCAGTTCCAGCCCCGGCAGGGTGAAGGCCGGGTCCACGCCGCGCTCGAAGCGGTAGCGCGCATCCGAGACGATCTTCAGCGCCCGCCCGGTCGCGGCGATGGTGATCGGGTCCCAGTAGGCGCTTTCCAGGAAGACATTCCGCGTTCCGGCGGTCACGCCGGTGGCCTCTCCGCCCATGATCCCGGCGATGCTCTCGGGGCCGGTCGCGTCGGCGATCACCATCTGCCCCGGCGCCAGGGCATGGGTCCGGCCGTCCAGCGCCAGCAGCGTCTCGCCCTCCCGCGCCGGGCGGATGTGCAGGTCGCCCCTCACCCGGTCGGCGTCGAAGACGTGCAGCGGGCGGCCGAGGTCGAAGGTGAAGAAGTTGGTGATGTCCACCAGCGCCGAGATCGGGCGCAGGCCGATGGCACGCAGCCGCGCCTGCAGCCAGTCGGGCGAGGCGCGGTTGCTGACGCCGCGGATCACCCGCCCGGCGAAGAGCGGGCAGCCCTTCGCCGTCAGGGCGGGGTCGATCGCCACCCCGACCGGGCAGGGAAAGGCGCCCTTCACCGCCGTCACCGGCAGCGGCCGCAGCGTGCCGAGTCCGCGCGCCGCGAGGTCGCGCGCGATCCCGCGCACGCCCAGCGCGTCGGGCCGGTTCGGCGTGACCTTGATGTGCACCATCGGGTCGGCGAGGCCCTTCCAGTCGATGAAGCGGGCGCCGAGCGGCGCGTCCGCGGGCAGCTCGATGATGCCCTCGTGGTCGTCCGACAGCTCGAGCTCGCGCTCCGAACACAGCATCCCGTTCGATGCGACGCCGCGGATCACGCCCGGCTTCAGATCGACGCCGGTGCCGGGGATATGGGTGCCCGGCGGGGCGAAGACGCCGATCAGCCCGGTCCGCGCGTTCGGCGCGCCGCAGACCACCTGCACCTCCTCCATGCGGCCGCCGGGGCCGTCGGGAAAGGTCGCCACCCGGCACAGCCGCAGGCGGTCGGCATTCGGGTGCGGCACCGCCTCGATCACCTTCGCGATGCGGAAGGCGCCGAGCTTCGCCTCGGGGTTGTCCACCGCCTCGACCTCGAGCCCGAGGTCGGTCAGCGCATGGGTGATCTCGTCCAGCGTGGCCGTGGTGTCGAGGTGATCCCGCAGCCAGGACAGGGTGAACTTCATCTCCGGTCGTCCCTCACGAAGCGCGCGCCGGGGATAGCCGAAGCCGCCGCCAAGCGAAAGGGCATCGGCCCCGCAAGGGCCGCGCCGCGGCCGCCGTGCCGCCCTGCTGCCGCCGCATTGGCGCGGCAGGCTGCCCGTCAGTGTGTGGTGTGTGCAAGGGAGCGTGTCATGGCTCACCAGCGGCGGACCGGCGGAGCCGGCGGCCTGTCCCATCTCCTTCTCGGCATGGTCATCGTGGCCGGCGTCGCCCTCTACGCCCAGACCGGCGGCCACCTGTCGATGCTGACCTCGCTGCCGCGGATCGCCGCGCTGATCGGCGAACGCGACGCCGCCTGCGCGGAACGGGCCGCCGACCTGGGCCTCGCCGGGCGGATCGGCTGCGGCGGCATCCGCGGCGCGGCCCGGCTCGCGCGGCTGACGACGGGCGGCACGGCGGGCGCCGGCGCGGCGGGCTAGGCGGTCAGGCCGGGGGCGCGCGCCCGGCCCGCCCTGCCCCGGCCTAGCCGCCGAGGCCGCCCGCGAGGCTCGGCACCGCGTTGGCGGCAAAGCCGTAGTGGCGCAGCCAGCGGATGTCGCTCTCGAAGAACGCCCGCAGGTCGGGCATCCCGTATTTCAGCATCGCGATGCGGTCGATCCCCATGCCGAAGGCGAATCCCTGCCATTCGGCGGGGTCCACGCCCGCCGCCGTCAGCACCTTCGGATGGACCATGCCCGAGCCGAGGATCTCCAGCCACGACTCGCCCTCGCCGATCCGCAATGCGCCGCCCTCCCAGGAACAGCGGATGTCCACCTCGGCCGAAGGCTCCGTGAACGGGAAATGGCTGGCGCGGAAGCGCAGCTCGACATGGTCCACCTCGAAATAGGCGCGGCAGAACTCCTCCAGCACCCATTTCAGGTTGGCCATGCTGATGTCGCGGTCGATCGCCAGCCCCTCGACCTGATGGAACATCGGCGTGTGCGTCTGGTCCATGTCCATGCGGTAGACCCGGCCCGGCGCGATCACCCGGATCGGCGCGCCGTGTTCGGCCATCGCCCGGATCTGCACCGGCGAGGTATGGGTGCGCAGGACATGCGGCGGGCGGTCGTCGCCCGGCGCGCGGGCCATGAAGAAGGTGTCGTGCTCCTGCCGGGCGGGGTGCTCGGGCGGGATGTTGAGGGCGTCGAAATTGTACCAGTCGCTCTCGATCTGCGGCCCCTCGGCCACCGCGAATCCCATGTCGGCGAAGATCGCCGTCACCTCCTCGGTGACGCGGCTGACCGGATGGATCGTCCCCGTCCGCCGCGGCCGTGCCGGCAGCGTCACGTCCAGCCACTCGGCCTTCAGCCGCTCGTCCAGCGCCGCGTCCGCCAGCGCCGCCCGGCGCGCGCGCAGCGCCGCGTCGATCTCGTCGCGCAGCGCGTTCAGCGCCGCGCCCGCCGCCGCCCGCTCCGCCTGCGGCATCCGGCCAAGCTCGCGCATCCGCAGGCTGATCTCGCCCTTGCGGCCCAGCGCCGCGACGCGCAGGTCCTCCAGCGCCGCCTCGTCGGCCGCGCCCGCTATCGCCGCGATGTAGCGCTCGCGCAGATCGTCCATCCCGTCCCCTCAACCCCCGCCGCCGGCATCGTCGCGCCAGCGGCCGGCCATGTCTCCGGCATTGCGGGCGAAGGCCAGCCCCGCCATCAGCCGCGCCCGGTATAGCCGGATGCGGGCGAGGACCGCAAACGCCTTCAGCCGTCCCGCGATCCCGCCCGGAATCCGCCGCGACCGCAGGATGCGCGGGATCCCCGCCAGCGGCGAAAGCGGCATCGCCAACGTCTTGGCGATCCACCTCGCGCGGCCCTTCGGCCCGGTCACGCCATAGGCGAAGTCATGCGCCGTCTGCCGGTCCCACTTGCGCGCCAGCTCGGCGAAGCTCCCGCGCGCGGGGTGCAGCGCCAGCATCTCGGGCGCCCACAGGATGCGGTAGCCCTTCGCCGTCGCGCGCCGGCCCCAGTCGCGGTCCTCGGCGACGCCGATCCCGGCGAAGGGGCCCACGTCGTCCAGCACCGCCCGCCGGACGGCGAGGTTGCCGGTGCCGGTGAAGCCCTGCCGGGCGATGTAGTGCTCCATGCGGAAGGAATACTCCGCCTCGTAGCATTCCAGCGCCGTCGGCCGGTCCGGGTCGCGCAGCAGGATCCGCACGTCCCCGCCCAGGATCTGCGCCGCCGGATCGCGGAAGCGCGCCGCGATCGCCTCCAGCCAGCCCGGCGCGGCCACCATGTCGGCGTCGATGAAGGCGAGGATGTCGCCCGCGGCGGCGGCGATGCCGGCGTTGCGCGCCGGGCCGGGGCCGGACAGGGGCTCGTGCATCAGGCGGACGCGGGCGAACCGCGCCACCACCGCGGCGGGCATCTCGCGCGAGCCGTTGTCCACCACGATGATCTCGGTCTCGTGCCCGCCCGCCGCCTGCGTCACCAGCGAGCCGAGGCAGTCCGCCAGCTGCGACGGCTGGTTGAAATGGGGAATGACGACCGAGATCATGTCCTGCCCGCGCTCCTCGGGCGCGGGGCTACCACAGCGGGCGGCGGAGGCCAAACCCCGCGCCGCCGCGGCGCCCGAATCCGGCCTGCCCTGCGCGGAACCGCGCCGCCGGGCGCGATCGTGCCGGTCCCGGCAACGATTCCCGCGCTGCCCGCGCCGGCGCGCCCGCGATTCGCCGCCGCCCGCCCGAGCACGGAAAGGGCCGCGGCGTGCCCTCGCAGCCGCGGCCCCCGTTCCCGTTCCCGGCCCTGTCCCGCCTCAGGCCGCCAGCGCCGCCTTCGCCTGGGCGACGATCGTGCCGAAGGCCGCCGGCTCGTGCACCGCGAGATCGGCCAGCACCTTGCGGTCCACCTCGATCCCGGCCTTCGACAGGCCGTTGACGAAGGCCGAATAGGTCATCCCGGCATCGGCGCTGCGCACCGCGGCGTTGATCCGCTGGATCCACAGCGCGCGGAAGTTGCGCTTGCGCGCCTTGCGGTCGCGGGTGGCGTACTGGTTGGCCTTGTCCACGGCCTGGGTGGCCGTCTTGAAGTTCTTCGAGCGGAACCCGTAATAGCCCGAGGCCGCCTTCAGCACCTTCTTGTGGCGGGCATGCGTGACCTTGCCCGATTTGACGCGCGACATCTCTCAGTTCCCCCTCAGCGGTCGTAGGGCATGTATTTCTTGACGATCTTCGCGTCGGCGTCGGACAGGACCATGGTCCCCGTCGCGTCGCGCACGAATTTCGGCGTCCGCTTGATCATGCCGTGGCGCTTGCCGGCCACCCCGGCCTTGACGTGCCCGTTGGCCGTCATGCTGAACCGCTTCTTGGCGGCAGACTTGGTCTTCATCTTGGGCATTTCGATCTCCGTCGTTACAGGCGCGGCTCGGCATGCCACCGGGGCCGGCCGCGCGGGATCCTGAAGCCGTGCCCTATAGTCGGGCGCCGGGGGCTTGGCAAGCGTCAGACCGCATAGCGCAGGATCGCCGCCAGGGCGCCGCCGCCGGGCACCTCGCCTGCGCGCGCCGCGACGATGCGCGCCCCCGCGCGCAGCGCCCGCGCCACGATCTCGTCCACCACGCCATAGGTCGCGGCGCTCTCGTGATCGGCAAAACTGACCGACCCGTCCTCGCCGACCGTGCCCGGCACCGTGCGGTCCATGTCCACGATCAGCGTCTCCACCGCGCCGGCGGTCGCCGCCCGCGCCGCCAGCGCGATGTCGGCCGTCGCCCGGCCCTCGCCGGCCCGCGCCGCGAAAAGCTCGCCCAGCGCCGCGATCTCGGCGGCGTAGAAGCGGTCGAGGATGCCGCGCGCCGCCTCGGCCAGGGCATGGTCCGGCGTGTGGTCGGGCGAGCCGGGGATCACCTCGGCCAGCGTGTGCGGATAGGTCGAGGCCGACCGGAAGACCGAGGCCAGCGGCTCCGCCGCCGCCACGATCAGCGGCCGCTCGTGCCCGGACAGGACCGGGCGCAGCGCGGCGTCCACGGTGCGCGCATAGCGCCGCAGCAGGGCGCCCTCGCTCGCGCTCTCGCCCGAGGTGCCGGCGCCGGTGCGCTCGGTATGGCTGCGCCGGCCCAGCGCGTCGGCCATGTCCTTCGGCAGGCCCGGCACCTTCACCGGATGCGGCGGCAGGTCGGCCGAAACCTCGATCAGGCGCACCGCGCCCATGCCGATGGCAAGGATCCAGGCGTCGTGCGGAAAGGTGACGGCGCGCAGGAGCGGCTTGATGTGGAAGCGGTCCGCGACATGGACCTGGTTCGGGATCCGGTTCGGCAGGCGGAAGGTCACCGCGCTGTCGGGGGTCAGGAAGACGGCAAGGCTGTTGGCCTGATGCGCCCAGAAGGCGTCGTCGCCGGCCAGCTCGGCCACCGCCTCCTCGATCGGCCACAGCGCGCGCTTGGGGTGGCCGGCCGCCGCGGCCTGTGCGACCGCCTCGGCGGCCAGGTTCTTCAGCGCGATGCGGTCGGCCTGCGCCGCCTCGGTCAGCGGCGTGGTGGACAGGTAGATCGTCACGCAGGGGGCGGCGCGCGTCCCGGCAAGGCGCAGGATGTCGGAACGGTGGGGCAGATCGATATGCAGCATCGGCACGGCCTTTCGGTTCGGGGTCCGGTCGCGCGTCTCCCTCCCTCAGATGGGGTGCCCCGACCGGTTCGGAAAGGCCATCCGTGAAGGGACTCTGACGCCGCGGGGACTCAGTTCACGTAGCGGTCCATGACACGCGCGGCGACCTCGGGCAACTCGTTCAGGCGGAAGCCGCCGGGATGCATCACCGTCGCCGCCACGATCAGCGCGCCGCCGATCACCGCCGTCACCGCGGCGGCGCGCGGCGGCCGCCCGGCGCCATAGGCCGACACCATCGCCGGCAGCGACAGGAAGGCCACAACGCAACCCACGATCAGCAGCAGTTCGGTATCCATCCTCACCCTCCGGCAGGCCGGCGGCCGCGCGCGGCCCCCGCGCAGCCTGCGGCGACCGGGCGCGGCCGGGGCGGATTATTCGGGGTCGGTCCTGAAAATCAACCGCTCGTCGCAGGGCGCGACGCGCAGGATGTTGGTCGAACCCGTCACCTTGAACGGCACCCCGGCGGTGACCACGATATAGTCCTGCTCGGTGGCGAAACCGTATTGCCGCGCCGCCTTGGCGGCCTCGACCACCGCCATCTTGAAGCGGTCCACGTCGGGCACCAGCACGCAGGTCACGCCCCAGGTCAGGCACAGCCGCCGCAGCGTCGCCGTCACCGGGGTCAGGGCGATGATCGGCACTTCCGGCCGCTCGCGGGCGACCAGCATCGCCGTCGTGCCCGACTGGCTGAAGCAGCAGATCGCGTTGATGTCGGTCGCCTCGGCGATCTCGCGCGCCGCCGCGACGATGCCGTCGGCCACCGACTGCCGGTTGATGCGCCGGCTCGAGGCGATGATCTCGCGATAGGTCGGATCGCTCTCGACCGACTTGGCGACATTGTCCATCGTCCTGACCGCCTCGACCGGGTACTGCCCGGCCGCCGATTCCGCCGACAGCATCACCGCGTCGGCGCCCTCGTAGATCGCGGTCGCCACGTCGCTCACCTCGGCGCGGGTGGGCATCGGGCTCTCGATCATCGATTCCAGCATCTGGGTGGCCACGATCACCGGCTTGGCCGCCGCCCGGCACAGCCGGACCAGCCGCTTCTGGATCGGCGGCACCGAATGCACCGGCAGTTCCACGCCCAGATCGCCGCGTGCCACCATGATCCCGTCCGAGATCGCGAGGATCTCGGCAAAGGCCTTGACCGCCGCCGGCTTCTCGATCTTCGACAGGATCGCCGCGCGGCCCTTCGCCAGCGCCCGCGCCTCGGCCACGTCCTCGGGCCGCTGGACGAAGGACAGCGCCAGCCAGTCCACGCCCAGCCCGCAGGCGAATTCCAGATCGGTGCGGTCCTTCTCGGACAGCGCCGCCAGCGGCAGCACGACATCGGGCACGTTGACGCCCTTGCGGTTCGAGATCGTCCCCCCCGCGACGACGGTGCAGTCGGCGAAATCCGCGCCGCAGGCCTCGACCCGCAGGCGGATCTTGCCGTCGTTGACCAGCAGCGCCGCGCCCGGCTCCAGCGCGGCGAAGATCTCGGGATGCGGCAGGCAGACGCGGGTGGCGTCGCCCTCGGTCGGGTCGAGGTCGAAGCGGAACGCCGCGCCCTCGGCCAGCTCCTCGGCGCCCTGGCGGAAGGTGCCGACCCTCAGCTTCGGCCCCTGGAGGTCGGCCAGCACGGCGATCGGGCGGCCGAGATCCGCCTCGACCCTGCGGATCAGGTCGTAGCGCGCCTTCTGGTCGGCGTGGCCGCCATGGCTCATGTTCAGGCGGAACACGTCCGCCCCGGCCTCGAACAGCGCCCGGATCGTCGCGTAGTCGCTCGAGGCAGGACCGAGGGTCGCCACGATCTTCACGTTGCGCAGGCGTCTCATGGCTCCGCGGGTCCTTCCCGGCGTGGTGGCGGTAACGTCGCGCGCTTAATGGCGGAAAAGACCCAGCCTCGCAACTGGCGCCGCGCCGCGCGAGCGCTTATGCAGCGGACATGCGGAACGAAGCGGCAGAGGACGGCGGGGCCTACCGGATCGAGGGCGCGGACCGCCCTTCGCGCTGGCTCGTCACCTGCGACCACGCCTCGAACGCGGTGCCGGACTGGATCGGCGGCGGCTCGCTCGGCGTCGCGCCCGCCGACATGGCGCGCCACATCGCCTGGGATGTCGGCGCCGCCGGGCTGGCGCTGGCGCTGGCGGCGCGGCTCGACGCCCCGGCGATCCTGTCGGGCTTCTCGCGCCTCGTCATCGACGCCAACCGCGGCGAGGACGACCCGACCCTCGTCATGCGCCTCTATGACGGCACCGTCATCCCCGGCAACCGGCAGCTCGGCCCGTCCGACATCGCGGCGCGGCTCGACCGGCTCTACCGGCCCTACCACGCCGCCCTCGCGCGGCTGGCGGCGCGCCGGCCCGATACCGTGATCTGCGCCGTCCACAGCTACACGCCGCGCCTCAACGGGCGGCCGCCGCGGCCCTGGCACATCGGCATCCTCCATTCCCACCGCGACCCGCGCCTGGCGCTGGCGCTGATCGCCCGGCTGCGGCGCGAGCCCGGCCTCGTCGTCGGCGACAACGAACCCTATGGCGGCCATCTCGAGGGCGATTCGATCGACCGCCACGCGCTCCGGCCCGGCCGCCCGAACGTGCTGATCGAGCTGCGCAACGACCTCATCGCCGATCCCGCCGCGCAGGCGGACTGGGCGGCGCGGCTGGCCCCGATCCTCGAAGAGACCCTCGCCGCGACGGGGCTTTAGGCCGATGCGCTACGACGCCGTGATCTTCGACCTCGACGGGACGCTCCTCGATACCGAGCGCCCGGTGATCGAGGCCGCGCTCGCCGTGCTCTCGGCGCAGGGCCATGCCGTCAGCCGCGACTTCCTCGTCGGCCTCGTCGGCATCGCCGACAGCGAGGGCCTGCGCCTGCTTCAGGCCCATGTCGGCCCCGGCTTCGACGCCGCCGCCTTCGATGCCGGCTGGGCCGCCGCCATCCGGGCCGCCCGCGCCGGCGGCATCGCCGCGATGGCGGGGGCCGCCGAGCTTCTCGACAGCCTCGAGGCGCGCAGCATCCCGCGCGGCGTCGGCACCAACTCGCTCACCGCCGCCGCCCTGCGCAAGCTCGCCGCGGCGGGGCTGGAGGCGCGCTTCGCCCCCGCCCATGTCGTCGGCTGCGATGCCGTGGAACGCCCGAAACCCGCGCCCGACGTCTTCCTCGCCGCCGCGCGGCGCCTCGGGGCCGATCCCCGCCGCTGCCTCGTCTTCGAGGATTCCGATCCCGGCGTCGCCGCCGCGCTCGCCGCCGGGATGACCGTGGTCCAGGTCCCCGACATGAAGCCGCCCGCGGGCCGGCACGCGCACCACCTCGCCGCAAGCCTGCTCGACGGCGCGCGCTGGGCCGGGCTGATCGCCTAGGCCCGCCCCGGCTCGCCCAGGCGCAGCGACGGCCCCGCCGCCGCCCGCGCCGCCCCCTGCCGCCGGCGGTCGCGGATGTCCAGCACCACGACCGCGGCGAACAGCACCATCGCCGCAAGCGCGGCGAAGGCCCCGATCATCAGCCCCTGCCCGTAGGCGTCATTCCCGGTCCAGAGGTAGCCGCCGAGCGACAGCGGCATCACCCAGAACCCCAGCGCAGCAAGCGACACCTGCACGCGCGCAAGCCGCCGCCAGGCCGTGACCGCGCCGCGGTAGTAGAGCCCGATCAGCGCCATCGTCACCCAGCCCAGCAGGTTCAGGTGCGCGTGCGCGGGGGCGAGCGTGAAATCCTGCGTGATCCCCATCGCGATCCCCGCCGAAATCCCAGAAAGCGACGCGAGGGCCGCCGACACGAAACAGAAGTCCCATAGCCTCATCTCCAAGCCCCATCATGCTGGCAACAGCGCCGCCCGGCCCGGTCCGGCCGGGGCGGCCCCTGCTTCCCACTCGCCGCGTCATGAATCCAGTGATATGATTTCAGCGATATGCTGCACGAAATTGATCTCTCCCGCGCCGACCTCAACCTGCTCGTCCTGTTCGAGGCGGTAATGCGCGACCGCAACGTGGGCCGGGCGGCGGCGCGGCTGAACCTCTCGCCCTCGGCCGTCAGCCACGGCTTGGGCCGGCTGCGGTTGCTGCTCGGCGACCCGCTCTTCCTGCGCACGCCGCGCGGCGTCGTGCCGACCGACCGCGCCCAGGACCTCGCCCCCCGCATCGCCGAGATCCTCGCCGGGGTGCGCGGCGTCCTCGCCGGGGTCCGGCCCTTCGATCCCGCCAGCGCCCGGCGCCATTTCCGCGTCGGCGCCGCCGATGCCGTCGTCGCCGTCTTCGGCGCCGGACTGGTCGCCCGCCTGTCGGCCGAGGCGCCCGGCATCTCGCTGTCGATCGTCAACGTCCTGCCCAGCTTCACCGGCGCGCCCGGCCCCCAGGCCTGGGAGGACACGCTCGCCCGGCTCGACGAGCGCGTCTTCGACCTCGCCATCATCCCGGCGCATCCCTTCCCGGCGCGCTTCGCCGCCCGCGTCCTCGGCGAGGAGGTCCTCGTCGCCACCGCCCGCCGCGGCCATCCCTTCCTCGCCGACCCGACGCTCGACACATGGTGCGCGGCCCGCCACGCCATCGTCTCGCAGCGCGGCGATCCCGCCGCCGCCTCGGATGCGGTCCTCGCCGCGATGGGCCGCCGGCGCGAGATCGTGCTGACCGTCCCCACCTTCCTTGCCGCGCTCGCCGTCGCCGCGGCCAGCGACATCCTGGTCTCGGTGCCCTCGACGCTCGCCGCCCGCCACGCCGCCCGCTTCGGGCTCGGCTGGCGGCCGCTGCCGGTCCCGCTGCGGTCAAGCCGCATCGCCGCCGTCACCACCGCGGCCGCGCTGCGCGACGACGGTATCGCCTGGCTCGTCGGCCTCGTCGCCGCGCTCGCGGCCGAACCGCTTGACCGCGCGGCCGGACCGGCCCAGCCTTGACCGGAACGGGAGGCGATCATGGACGACAGGACCCGCACCGAACTCGAGGCCGCCGCGTTCCGCGCGCTCCGCCACCACCTGATGGAACGGCGGCCCGACGTGCAGAACATCGACCTGATGAACCTCGCCGGCTTCTGCCGCAACTGCCTCGCCCGCTGGTATCAGGAGGCCGCCAACGAACGCGGCCTGCCGATGACGAAGGACGAGGCGCGCGAGGCCTTCTACGGGATGCCCTATGCCGACTGGGTGGCGGCGCACCAGACCCCGGCCGACGAGGCCAGGAAGGCCGCCTTCGAGGTCGCCTTCCGCGAGAACGTGGAAAAGACCTAGGCGGCGGGCCGGCGGCGGTTCACCGGGACTTGACCGCCTTCGTCATACGCTTTGCGCATGGCCTGCGCTAGGATGGTCCCATGCCGCTGCTCCTGCCCGAACGGACGACCTATTCCCCCGCCGAGGTGATCGCCGACGGCGTCGTCCATGTCTCGGGCGCGGTGCTCGCCGTGATCGCGGTTCCGGTGCTGATCGTGCTCGCGGTCCTGCTGCACGGCGAGGCGGCGGCGGTCGCCGCGGTCTCGGTCTATGGCGCCTGCCTGATCGCCACCGTCCTGCTCTCGGGGCTCTACAACACGCTCGGGCGGCGGCGCTGGACCGGCACCCTGAAGCGGCTCGACCATTCCGCGATCTACGCCAAGATCGCCGGCACCTACACGCCCTTCGCGCTGCTCTCGGGCAGCCACCTGTGGCTGCTCGCCGGGATCTGGGCGGCGGCGCTCGCCGGCATCGCGATGAAGCTCCTCTCCCCCGACCGCTGGCGCGGGGCGGGCCTCGCGCTCTGCCTCGGCATGGGCTGGGCCGGGCTGGTGCCCGGCAACGGCTTCCTGTCGGCTCTGCCCGGCCCGGTCCTCGCCCTGATCCTGACCGGGGGCGTGGTCTATACCGCCGGGGTGGCCTTCTACCTGCTCGACCGGCTGCGCTTCCACTACATGATCTGGCACGTCATGGTGCTGGCGGCCAGCATGGTCTTCTACGCCGCCGTCACCGTGCATCTCGTGCTCGCCTGAACGTGGCCGCAGGGGCGTCGCGCGGCGCGGCGGGCGCGCGGCCGGGGGCGGCGCAGACGGCAGGGCCGGGCGGCCGGAACAAACCGGGTCCGGTTCCTGAACGAAACCTTAAGCGCAAACTAACCCATTGATATTGCTGGTCCTTGCAGGGTGTCCCAGCGTGGGACACCCGGCGCGGCCGGCCCCTGTGCGGCGCCTTTCCCGGCCCCGGACGGCCTCAGACGGCAGCCTTGCGCATCTCCTCGATGTAGATCTCGCGCAGCCGCCGCGCCACCGGCCCCGGCCGCCCGTCGCCGAGCTTCACCCCGTCGATCTCGACGACCGGCATCACGAAGATGCTCGCCGCGGTGGCAAAGGCCTCGTCGGCCGCCTGCGCCTCGGCGACGGTGAAGGCGCGTTCCTCCACCGCAAGCTGCGCCTCCTCGGCAAGGCGGATGACGGCGGCGCGGGTGATGCCGTGCAGGATGTCCTCCGACAGCGCGCGGGTGACGATCGTGCCGCCCTTGACGATCCAGGCGTTGTTCGAGGTGCCCTCCGTCACCAGCCCGTCCTCGACGAACCAGCTGTCATCCACGCCCGCCGCCTTCGCCGCCATCTTGCCCATCGAGGGATAGAGAAGCTGCACCGTCTTGATGTCGCGCCGGCGCCAGCGCAGGTCAGGGATGGTGATGACGCGGAAGCCCGTCCGCGCCGCCGGCGCGTCGGCCAGGTTCGGCACCGCCTGGGTGAAGGCCACCACCGTCGGCTTCGTGTCGGCGGGCGGATAGAGAAAGCTGCGGTCGCCCGGATTGCCGCGCGTGACCTGCAGATAGACCATGCCCTCGACGATCCCGTTGCGCGCGACAAGCTCGCGGTGCATCGCCAGCAGCGCCGCCTCGTCCATCGGGCGCGCCATGCCAAGCTCGGACAGCGACCGCCACAGCCGCGCGACGTGGCCGGCGAAATCGACCAGCCGCCCGTCGAGGACGCTCGTCACCTCATAGACCCCGTCCGCCATCAGGAAGCCGCGGTCGAAGACGCTGACCTTCGCCTGATCCTCCGGCAGCCATTCGCCGTTCACATAGACGGTGCGCGTCATCCCCACAGCTCCCTGTCAGGCGGGTGAACTCCGGCCGCGTCATAGCGCAGCGGGTGCGGGCGGTCTTCGGCCAGAAGCAGCGGTCCGTCAAGGTCCACCACCGCCGCGCCCTGCGCCAGCAGCACCGCGGGCGCCATCGCCAGCGACGAGCCGACCATGCAGCCGACCATGATGCCGAAGCCTTCCGCCTGCGCCGCCGCGCGCAGGGCCAGCGCCTCGGTCAGCCCGCCGGTCTTGTCCAGCTTGATGTTCACCATGTCGTAGCGGCCCTTCAGCCGCGGCAGCGAGGCGCGGTCGTGGCAGGATTCGTCGGCGCAGACCGGCAGCGGGCGCGCGATCTCGGCCAGCGCGGCGTCCGCCGCTGCGGGCAGCGGCTGCTCCACCAGCGCCACGCCCATGCGCACGAGATGCGGGGCGAGCGCGGCATAGACCTCCGGCGTCCAGCCCTCGTTGGCGTCCACGATGATCCGCGCATCCGGCGCGCCCTGCCGCACCGCCTCGAGCCGCGGCATGTCGTCGGGCGTGCCGAGCTTGATCTTCAGGAGCGGCCGGTGGGCGTTGCGCGCCGCCGCCGCGCGCATCCGCTCCGGCGTGTCGAGCGACAGGGTGAAGGCGGTGACGCAGGCCATCGGCGCCCTCAGCCCGGCGATCTGCCAGGCGCGCAGGCCGTCGCGCTTCGCCTCCCAGTCCCAGAGCGCACAATCGACGGCGTTGCGCGCCGCGCCGGGGGGCAGCGCCTCCTGCAGGGCCGCGCGGGTGATCCCCGCGGGCAGGCCGGCGATCTGGGCTGTCACGCTCTCGAGGGTCTCGCCGTAGCGCGCATAGGGCACGCATTCGCCCCAGCCGGCGATGCCGTCGCGCAGGACGCGCACGGTCAGCACGCGCGCCTCGGTGCGGCTGCCGCGGCTGATGGTGAAGGCCTCGCGCAGGCGGAAGACGTCGGGCGTGACGGTGATCGTCACCGCTCAGATCCCGTCGAGCGCGTCGCACAGCTTTCCCGCGCCGTGGCGGAACGGATCGGTCGCCGGCAGGCCGAGCCGCCGTTCGGTATCGGCCAGGTACTGCCCGGCCTCGTCCTCGCCCATGTGCTGGGTGTTGATCGAATAGCCCACCACCCGGCATTTCGGGTTGGCGACCCGCGCCAGCTCCAGCGCCATGTCGCGCACCTGTTCCGGCGTCGGCAGGCCGTAATGCGGCAGGCCGCGCATGTGGGTGCGCGTCGGCTCGTGGCAGACGACCAGCGCGTCGGGCCTGCCGCCGTGGATCAGCGCCAGCGTCACCCCCGAATAGCTGATGTGGAACAGGCTGCCCTGCCCCTCGATCATGTCCCAGTGGTCGGGGTCGTTGTCGGGCGTCAGATATTCGACCGCGCCGGCCATGAAGTCGGCGATCACCGCGTCGAGCGGCACCCCGTCGCCGGTGATCAGGATGCCGGTCTGGCCGGTGGCGCGGAAGTCCGACTTCCGGCCGCGCCTGCGCATCTCGGCGTCCATGGCCAGCGTCGTGTACATCTTGCCGCAGGAACAGTCGGTGCCCACCGCGAGCAGCCGCTTTCCCGTCCGCCTGCGCCCGTTGGCGATCGGGTAGGCGACCGTGGGAACCCGCACGTCGTGCAGCGCCCGGCCGTGGCGCCGCGCCGTTTCCACCAGGTCCGCCTCGTCGCGCAGGAGGTTGTGCAGCCCGCTGGCAAGGTCGAAGCCCTGTTCCAGCGCGGTGTGCAGCACGTCCTTCCATTTCTCCGCGATGACGCCGCCGCGGTTCGCCACCCCGATCACCAGCGTCCGCGCCCCCTTCGCATGGGCTTCCGCCAGGCTCATGTCGGGCAGGCCGAGATCGGCGTTGCAGCCCTCCATCCGGTACTGGCCGAGCGCGAATTCCGGCCGCCAGTCGCGGATGCCCTGCGCGACCTTCGCCGCCAGCGCATCATGGGCATCGCCAAGGAACAGGAGGTAGGGGGTCTGAATCATCGCTGGGCTCCACCGGACCCGGCGGAGACTAGCGTGCCGCGCCGGATTGTCAGGCGAAAAGCGCGCCATCGGGGTCCGCCCGGCCGCGGCCGCGCCGGCAGGCCCGCGCCGGCGGGCGGCAAGCCGCCGCCGCCAAATCCGCTTGCCGGCTCTCGCGCAACAATATAATCGGACGGACGCCCAGAACCTAATTTCATTGCCGAGGCATCCATGTCCTTCCGCGTCCAGCCCCCCGCCCCCGCGCGTTCCAACCGCTGCCAGCTCTTCGGTCCGGGCTCGCGTCCGGAGCTTTTCGCCAAGATGGCCGAAAGCGCGGCGGACACGATCAACATCGACCTCGAGGATTCGGTCGCCCCGAACGACAAGGCCGCCGCGCGGGCGCACACGATCCGGGCGATCAGCGAGATCGACTGGGGCCGCAAGACGCTCAGCGTGCGCATCAACGGGCTCGATTCGCCGCACTGGTACCGCGATGTCGTGGACCTGCTCGAACAGGGCGGCGAGCGTCTCGACCTCATCATGATCCCGAAGGCCGGCTGCGCCGCCGACATCTACGCGGTGGATGCGCTCGTCTCCTCGATCGAGGCGGCGAAGGGCCGCAGCAAGCGGATCGGCTTCGAGGCGATCATCGAGACGGCGGCAGGGATCACCCATGTCGAGGAGATCGCGGCGGCCTCGCCCCGGATGCAGGCGCTGAGCCTCGGCGCCGCCGACTTCGCGGCCTCGATGGGGATGCAGACGACCGGGATCGGCGGCACGCAGGAAAACTACTACATGCACCGCGAGGGCGCGCGCTACTGGGCCGACCCCTGGCACTGGGCGACGGCGGCGATCGTGGCGGCCTGCCGCACGCACGGGCTGCTGCCGGTGGACGGGCCCTTCGGCGACTTCTCCGACGACGAGGGCTTCCTCGCCCAGGCGCGCCGGGTGGCAACGCTCGGCATGGTCGGCAAATGGGCGATCCATCCCCGGCAGGTGGCGCTGTGCAACCAGGTCTTCACCCCGTCCGCGGCGCAGGTGGCCGATGCCCGCGCCATCATCGCGGCGATGGAGAAGGCCAAGGCCGAGGGCCAGGGGGCGGCGACCTACAAGGGCCGCCTGATCGACATCGCCTCGATCAAGCAGGCCGAGGTCATCGTCCGCCAGGCGGAACTCGCGGCCGGCGGATAGGCGGGGCAGGGGCGGGCCGGCGGGACGCGGCCGGCCGCCGCCCCGCCCGCCCCCGCGCGTTGCAAAGACCGGGCGGCGGCCGCATATACTGCGCCACCCGAACCGGAGTCCCGACCGATGAACTACCTCGACTTCGAGAAGCCCCTTGCCGAGATCGAAGGCAAGGCCGAGGAACTGCGCGCGCTGGCCCGCAAGACCGAGGGAATGGATGTCGAGAAGGAGGCCTCCGCGCTCGACCGCAAGGCGGCCGACCTCCTGAAGGAGATGTACAAGTCGCTCGACCCCTGGCGCAAATGCCAGGTCGCCCGCCACCCCGACCGGCCGCACTGCCAGGACTACATCGACGCGCTGCTCACCGAATGGACGCCGCTCGCGGGCGACCGCAACTTTGCCGACGACCATGCCGTGATGGGCGGGATCGGGCGGTTCAACGACCGTCCGGTGATGGTGATCGGACACGAGAAGGGCAACGACACCAAGACCCGCATCGAGCGCAACTTCGGCATGGCCCGGCCCGAGGGCTACCGCAAGGCGATCCGCCTGATGGACCTTGCCGACCGCTTCGGGCTGCCGGTCATCACGCTGGTGGACACGCCCGGCGCCTATCCCGGCAAGGGGGCCGAGGAACGCGGCCAGGCCGAGGCGATCGCGCGGGCGACGCAGAAGTGCCTCGAGATCGGCGTCCCGCTCGTCAGCGTCATCATCGGCGAGGGCGGTTCGGGCGGCGCGGTCGCCTTCGCCACCGCGAACCGGGTCGCGATGCTGGAACATTCGATCTACTCGGTCATCAGCCCCGAGGGCTGCGCCTCGATCCTGTGGAAGGATGCCGAGAAGATGCGCGAGGCCGCCGAGGCGCTGCGCCTGACCGCGCAGGACCTCAAGAAGCTCGGCGTGATCGACGAGATCATCCGCGAACCGCTCGGCGGCGCGCAGCGCGGCCAGAAGGAGACCATCGCGGCGGTCGGGAAGTCGATCGAGGCGATGCTCGGCGAGCTCGCGGGCCGCAAGCCCGCCGAGCTGGTCCGCGAGCGCCGCGAGAAGTTCCTCGGCATGGGGGCGAAGGGCCTCGCCGCGTGAGCCTCCGGGCGGCAGCGGCCGCGTTCCTGCTGGCGGCACTCCCGGCCGCTGCGGAATCGTCTCTGGAAGGCCGTATCGTGACGTTCCGCGTCATCGCCTACGACGATCCCGCCCGGCCGCTCTTCGACGGGGTCGGCGAGACGGTGAAGGTCGGGCGCGGGGTCGAGTTCGGGCTCTATCCCGAGGGCGCGCAGAACGGGCTGGACGTGATCCCGGCGCAGGTGAACATCGCCGCCGACCGGGTCGAGGTGACCTGGCCCTTCGCCGGCACCGGGACGGTGATGGAGGCGGCGTTCAACGGCTACGAACTGCGCTTCGAGACCGGCTGCGTCCTGATCGAGGGGGCCGGGATCGACCGCGCGCGGACGACGATGGCGCTGCCGGCCGGGGCGGTGACCTATGCGCAGGACACGCTCTGGATCAACCTCGCCGGCCAGCCCTACGGCCCGCGCGAACGGGTCGCGGTGGCGATCGACGTGGGCGACTGCCCGCTGTCCTGATGCCCGCGCCGCGGCGGAGGCCAGTGGCCGGCGGCCGGCGGGATGGCGCGGCCGGCGCGCTCAGCCCGCGGCCGGCGCGGCGGCGCGGAACCCCGCCTCGGCCATCAGCCTGTCCGAGGCGCCCTCGATCGCCGTCTCGATCCGCGCCATGAAGACGGCCTGGTCCAAGCCCGGCGGCACCGGGTCGAGGAACTCAACCACCGCCAGGCCGGGCCGGCGCAGGATGCCGTGCCGCGGCCAGAACACGCCGACATTGGTGGCGGCCGGCACACAGGTCTGGCCGGTCTGGGCATAGAGGATGCCGGTCCCGACCTTGTAGGGCAGCTTCGCCCCGGCCGCGACGCGCGTGCCCTGCGGGTAGATGATGAGCTGCCCCGGCTGCGCCGCGCCCGACTTCACGTCGGCGACCATCTTCGCGATCGCCTGCCCGCGCTTGCCTCGGTCCACCGGCACGCAGCCGATCCGGGTCGCGTACCAGCCGAGGATGGGCGCCCACAGCAGCTCCTTCTTCATGATGAACTTCGGCCGCGGCAGGACCGAGCACAGGATGATGATGTCGAAGAAGCTCTGGTGCTTGGCGGCGATCAGGACCTCGCCGTCGGGAACGGTGCCGCGCACCTCGGACCGCAGGCCGACGATCGCCGCCGCCGACCGGCGCACCCAGCGGCTGAAGGCGTGCACGGCGTCGAAGGCGGCGTCGCGGCGCATCAGGACGAAGGGCGTCCACCACAGCGCCAGCACCAGCATGGCGAGGTACATCTGCACGATGAAGACCACCGACAGGACGTAGCGGACGGCAAGCCTCATGTGATCTCCCGCAGGCTGCGCAAGGCGGCGGCGCGGGTGGCGGCGAAGGCGGCCAGCGCCGCCGCCAGCGGGATCGCGGCGGCCAGCGCCCAGTCGCCGCCCCTGAGCGCCAGCCCGGCGGCGAAGGCGGACCCGGCCGTTTCCCCGTCGCCGCCGGCGCCGGGCACAAGCAGGAGCGCCAGCGCCCCCAGCGCCGTCCCGGCGAGGGCGCCGGCAAGGGCCCGCAGCGTGAAGCGCCGCACGAAGGCCCGCGCGATCCAGGCGTCGCGCGCGCCGACGAGCCGCAGCACGCGGATCACCTGCCCGTTGGCGGCCAGCGCCGCGCGCGCGGCCAGCGTCACCATCGCCGCCGTCGCCAGCGCGATCAGGCCGAGCGCGACCCAGGCCAGGAGCCGCAGGCGCTGTGCGGCGGCCACCATCGGCGCGCGCCAGCGCGTGTGGTCGTCGAGCACCGCGCCCGGCGCCTCGCCCGCCAGCCGCTGGCGCAGGCCGCCGGCGTCGAATTCCCCCGGAACAGTGACGATCTCGACCAGCTTCGGCACCGGCAGCGCATCGACCGGCAGGTCCGGCCCCAGCCAGGGTTCCAGAAGCCGCGCCACCTCGTCGTCGGCGAGAAGGCGGAAGGAGGCGATCCCCGGCGTCGTCGCCAGGATCGCCTGCACCGCGTCGGTCTGGGCCGCGACCTGACCCTCCGGCGCGGCGATGCGGATGGTGGCGCTGTCCGACAGCGCGGCCTCCCACCCGGCCGCCACCCGCCCGGCGGCCAGCGCGAAGGCCAGCGCCACGACCGCGAGGAAGGCCATCGCCGCCGCCGTGAACAGGGTCAGGGAGGCGGTGAACCCCGACGGGGGCACGACGCGGCCGGCCCGGATCTCGGTCAGCACGGGCGCCGGAACGGCGAGGTCGCGCGCCATCAGAGATCTGCCCCCGCCTGCTGCACGCGCCGGTCGGCGATGCGCAGGACGCGCGCGGCGACCTGCGTCTTGGCGGCGCGGATCAGGTTCAGGTCGTGGGTCGCCACCAGCACCGCCTTGCCCATGCGGTTGAGCTCGACCAGAAGCCGCAGGAGCCGCAGCGACATGTCCCAGTCCACGTTGCCGGTCGGCTCGTCGGCCAGGATCACGTCGGGCGACGTGATGACCGCCCGCGCCAGCGCCGCGCGCTGGCGCTCGCCGCCCGACAGCTGCGGCGGCAGCGCCCGCGCCTGCGCCGACAGGCCGACCCAGGCCAGAAGCTCCGCCAGCTCGCCCGCATCCACCGGCCGCCCGGCGACCGCCAGCGGCAGGGCGACGTTCTCGGCCACCGGCAGGTGGTCGAGGAACTGGCAGTCCTGATGGACAATCCCGATGCGTCCGCGCGCGCCCGCCACCGCGTCGCGCGACATCGTGCGCACGTCCGACCCGAAGATCGTGACCCGCCCCGAAAGCGGGCGCAGCTCGGCATAGCAGAGCTTCATCAGGGTCGTCTTGCCGGTGCCGGAGGGCCCGGTCAGGAAGTGGAACGAGGCCGGCGCAAGCCTGAGATCGACCCCGCAAAGCAGGTCGCCGCCGCCGTAGCCATAGGTCACGTCCCGAAGCTCGATCACCCTGCCCTTGCCCTCAAGTCGTGGCAAACTCGCCCCGTCTGTGGATAAGTTTCACGCACGGGGGGCGCGAATGCTTGTGGTCGCGCCCGCCCGCTTGCTACAACACGCGGGCAACAAAGGCCAGAATGGCCGGGGCGCAGACCTCTGCGCGGCCCGCGTCCGTCGGCGAAGTCAAGGTGGTCCGTAGGTCCGAATGCGCCTCACCTGCCCCAATTGCGACGCCCAGTATGAAGTGGACGATGCGGTCATTCCGGCCTCCGGACGCGATGTCCAGTGCTCGAACTGCGGCACCGCCTGGTTCGTGCCGGGCAAGGCCGCCCCGGAAACCCGGACCGCGCCGGCGGTGACGGCCCCGCCGCCCGAACCGGCGCCGCCCCGCCCTGAACCCGAACCCGAACCCGAGGCGCAGGGGGAGGAGGCGGAGGAGCCCGCCGCGGCGGCGGAAACGGCGGCCCCCGAGGGCGGGGAGACGCCCGCCGAAGCGGGCGCCCAGGAAGGGGACGGGACGCCGGCCGCGGCACCGGAGGCGGCGCAGGACGCGGCCCCGGAGGAAAGCGGCGACGAGACGACGGCCGAGGCGCCCGCCGAAGCGGCGGATGCCGGGGGCGGCGACACCCCGTCTCGCAGCCTCGACGATGCGGTGCTGAACGTCCTGCGCGAGGAGGCCGAACGCGAAACCGCCGCGCGCCGCGCCGAGGGGATGCCGCCGGTCGAGACGCAGCCCGATCTGGGCCTGTCAGGCACGGCCGCCGGGCTTGCCGCCACCGCCGCCGCAACCGCCGGGCGGGCCGGCGATGCGGTCGAGGATGCGGTCTATGCCGGCGAGGGCGCCGCCGCCGGGGACGGGGCGGAGACGCCCGACGAGGCCGAAGGCAAGGGCTCGCGCCGCGGCCTCCTGCCCGACATCGAGGAGATCAACTCAACCCTCAGCGCCAGTTCGGCGCGCGCGGACGACGACATCCCGCCGACCGAAGAGGTCGTGCAGCAGCGCCGCAGCGGCTTCCGCCGCGGCTTCTCCGTCGCGCTGGTCCTGATGATCGTGGCGCTCGCGCTCTATGTCCTGGCGCCGAACATCGTCGCCCGCGTGCCGGCGACGGAACCCGCGCTCAAGCCCTATGTCGAGGCGGTGGACTCGCTCCGGCTCTGGCTCGACGAGAAGATGCGCTCCTCGACCGAGGCGATGAAGGCCGGCGAGACGGACACCGCCGACTGACCGCCGGGGCGGGGGCCGGCGCGCGCGCAGGGCCGCGACGGGTCAGAACTGGTCCAGCAGCCGCCGCAGATAGTCGAGCTCGGCCTCGGGCCGGTTCCGCTCGCCCGACCGGCGGCGGATCTCCTCCAGAAGGTCGCGGGCGCGGCGATAGACGTCCTCGCCCTGGAGAAGCTCCTCGTCGGTCCCGATCCGCCCGTTCGAGCCAAGCTCGCGGCCGAGCGGATCGCGCGGCACCACGCGCTCGCCCTGCGCGACCTGCTCGCCCTGCCCGCCGGGCACCTGCTGGCCCTGCTCCTGCGCCAGCGCCTCGCCCAGCTCGCGCAGGCCCTCGCGCAGGCTCTCGATCGCCTCGGCCTGGCGGTCCAGCGCCCCGGCATTGTCGCCCTCGCGCAGCGCCTCCTCGGCCTCGGACATGGCCCGCCCGGCATCGTTCAGCGCATCGCGCGAGGCCTCGCCTTCCGGTGAATCGAGCCCCGGGAAGCTGCCGCCCAGGCGGCCGAGCTGGTCGCGCAGGGCGCGCTGCCGGTCGGCAAGGCTGCCCTGCCCCTCGGCGCCCGATCCGCCGTCGCCCTGGCCCTCCATCTCGCCCTGCCCGCGCTCGCCGGGCTGGCGGCCCGGCATGTCGCCCTGGCCCTCGCCCGGCTCGCCCTGACCGAACTGGTTCTGGAGATCGCGGAACGTGTCGTCCGACAGTTCCTGCTGCCCGCGCAGCGTCTCCTGAAGGCCGCGCATCGTCTGGTTGCCCTGGCCCTCCTGGCCCTCGCCGCCCTCGCCCTGGACGACGCGCATGTTCTCCATCATCCGCTGGAGCTGATCGAGAAGCTCCTGCGCCTCGGCGAAGCGGCCCTCCTCCATCAGGCGCTGGATCTCGTCCATCATCTGCTGAAGCTGGTCGCCGGTGATGCGCTGGCCCTCGTTCTGGGCCTGCTGGCCGGGCTCGTCGAGCCCGTCCTCCTGACGCTCCGCATTCTCGGCAAGCTGGCGGATGTAGTCGTTGGTGGCGTCGCGCAGCTCGTCCATCAGGCGCTGGATCTCCTCGGGCGAGGCGCCGTTGCGCATCGCCTCGGACAGGCGCTCCTGCGCCTGCTGCATCCGCGCCAGCGCGTCCGAAAGCCCGCCGTCCTCCAGCAGCACCGCGATCTCCCAGAAGGCGGCGGCGATCTCGTCGCGCAGCTCGGCGCTGATCGGCCCGGCCGCCACGCCCTCGCCCAGCCGCCGCGTCGCCACCCGCAGCATCAGGTAGGCGCGGCCGTTCGGGATGAAGCCCTCGGGCCGGTGGGTGAAGGCCTTCAGCACCTGCAGCACCCTGGGGGCGTTCGCGCGCGACCACAGGAGGTCGCGGCGCATCTCGATGATGGCGGCGCCGAGCGGGTCGAAGAAGCGGCGCCCCGGCAGGATCACGTTCTTCGGCGCGGTGGCGCCGGTCTGGCCGCGGCCGTCCTCGACCGTCAGGGTGATCGTCACCGGCAGGTTCGCCCAGGGATGTTCCGAGGCATCCTCGGCCAGCGTCTCGGTGAACTCCGTCCGGCTGCCGGAGATCGGCATCGGCAGGTCCACCACGAAGTCCTCGCGCGGCTCGGGTTCGGTCGCAAGGCCGAAGCGGCGCTCGACCGCGGCGAGGTCCAGCCGGATCGTCGCCTTCCCGCCCGTCACCCCGTGGTCGTCCGTGGCGGTGAAGACCTGCTTCATCGCGCCGTCGCCGTCGCGCCCCATCTCGCCCGAGAAGGCGACGCCGGGCGGGGCGTCGGGGGTGACGGTGACCGTCCACTCGCGCCCGCCCGGCCCCTCGATCGCCAGCCGGCCCGAGCGGGCGATCTCCACCTCGGTCACGTTCGCGGGCCGGGTCACGCCCTCGGGCAGGGGCGCTTCGTCGCCCAGCGTCTGGGCCACGGACAGGACGCCCGGCCCGGCATAGGTGCGCACCGTCAGGCGGCTGCCCTCGGGCACCGTCAGCTCGGCCGCGGCGATCTCGTTCAGGTAGAGGCTCGGCTTGCCGGTATAGGACGGCGGCTCGATCCAGGCCTCCCAGGCCGGCCCGCCCGCCACGTCCGCCGGCGCCCCGCCGGCGGCGATCGCCGCCACGTCGGCGACCCGCCAGAGCGAGCCGAACATCAGCGCCATCAGCACCGCGGCCAGCGCCGCATAGCGCAGCGCGAAGGGGTCGCGCGCCGCCACCCGCAGGTCGGGCGCCCCGGCCCTCGCCTGTGCCGCGCGCGCGGCCATGCGCTCGCGGTGGGCCTGCCAGACCGCCGCCGAACCGGGATCGCCCGCGCCCACCGCCTGGCTGTCGGTCAGCGCGCCGATCGGGCGGCCCGGCAGCGCCGCGTCCAGCCGCGCCAGCGCCTCGTCGCGGCCCGGCCAGCGGAACCGCCGGATGCCGCGCCCGAGGAAGAACAGGAACCCGGCCAGCGCCGCCAGCCCGCCGAACCACAGCGCCTCCAGCGGCAGGACATCCTGCAACCCGAAGCCGAGCGCCGCGATGACGAGGAAGGCGATGGTCCAGACCGGCCAGAAGCCGCGCACGATGCGTTCGCTGACAAGCCCCGCGCGTGCCAGGCGGACCTGCCATGTCAGACGCCGCAGCGTCTCGGTCGCGAGCGTGTCGTGCTCCGTCATGCTCCTGCCCGCGGCGCGCCGTTCCTCACGGGCGCGTCAAAGCCATGGCGGGATGCTATCCCGCTTCACCATGTCGTCATAGCTCGGCCGCGCCCGGATGACGGCATAGTGATCCCCCCGGACCAGCACCTCGGGCACCAGCGGGCGGGCGTTGTATTCCGAGGCCATCACCGCCCCGTAGGCCCCGGCGGAGCGGAAGGCGACGAGGTCCCCCGCCGCCAGCAGCGGCAGCTCGCGCCCGCGGGCGAAGGTGTCGCCGGTCTCGCAGACCGGGCCGACCACGTCGAAGGGCTGGGTCGGCGCGCCGGGCGGGGCCTCGGCGACCGGCACGATGTCGTGGTGGGCGCCGTACAGCGACGGCCGCACGAGGTCGTTCATCGCCGCGTCGAGGATCAGGAAGTCGCGGTCCTCGCCGTTCTTGACGTAGATCACCGCGGCGACGAGCAGCCCGGCATTGCCCGCGATCAGGCGGCCCGGCTCGATCTCCACCTCGCAGCCCAGATGCCCCACCGTCCGCTTCACCATCGCGCCGTAGTCGGCCGGCAGGGGCGGCGCCTCGTTCGAGCGCACATAGGGAATGCCGAGCCCCCCGCCGAGGTCCAGCCGGCGGATGTCGTGCCCGTCCGCGCGCAGCACGAGGGTCAGGTCCGCCAGCTTGCGGTAGGCCTCCTCGAAGGGGCCAAGCTCGGTCAGCTGCGATCCGATGTGGACGTCGATGCCCACCACCCGGATGCCGGGCAGCCGCGCCGCCTCGGCATAGACCTGCCGCGCCCGCCCGATCGGGATGCCGAACTTGTTCTCCTTCCGGCCGGTCGCGATCTTCTCGTGGGTGCGGGCGTCCACGTCGGGGTTCACCCGCACCGTCACCGGGGCCGTCGCGCCCATCGCCGCGGCGACCTCGGACAGCGCCCGCAGCTCGGGCTCGCTTTCGACGTTGAACTGCCGGATGCCGCCCTCCAGCGCAAGCCGCATCTCCGCCCGCGTCTTGCCGACCCCGGAAAAGACGATCCGCTCTCCCGGCACGCCCGCCGCGCGGGCGCGCAGGTACTCGCCGGCCGAGACGACATCCATCCCGGCGCCGAGGTTGCCGAGCGTGCGCAGCACCGCGACGTTGCCGTTCGCCTTCACCGCGAAGCAGACGAGGTGGTCAAGCGGCGCCAGCGCCTCGGTGAACAGGCGGTAGTGCCGTTCCAGCGTCGCCGTCGAATAGACGTAGAAGGGCGTCCCCACCGCCGCCGCGATCTCCGGCAGGGGCACGTCCTCGGCGTGCAGCGTCCCGTTGCGGTAGAGGAAGTGATCCAAGCCCTGCGCCGTCCCGTCCGCGTCCTGTCCGCTGGCATAGCAGATGCCCCGCGCCCCGCAACGGCTCCCGCATGCGCCCTCGCGCGCCGCGGTCGCGCAGCGCGTTCCTAGGCCGCGGCGTCCCGCCCCTCGGCGCGGGCCGCCCGCCAGACCTCGCGCGCGGCGTCGAGGTTGATCAGCGCGATCCCCAGCCCGACCGCGACATCCGGCCAGACCGAGGGTCGGGCGAGCGTCAGCAGGCCCGCCGCGACGATGGCGACATTGGCGATCGCGTCGTTGCGCGCCGAAAGGAAGGCGCCCCGCGTCAGGCTGCCGGCCTGCCGGCGGAAACGGGCGAGGATGAAGGCGCAGCCGAGGTTGACCGCCAGCGCGCCCAGCCCGAGCAGCGACAGCGCGGCGGCTTCGGGCGGCACCGGCGACAGGAATTTCTGCCAGAGCGACCACAGGAAGGCGCCCGCCGGAATCAGCATCAGCGCGGCGAGGACCATCCCGACCCGGGCGCGCCGCGCCGCCGACCAGCCCAGCGCCACGGCCACCAGCAGGTTGACCGCCGTGTCCTCCAGGAAATCGATGCTGTCGGCCAGGAGAGCGACCGACCCGATCCTGAACGCGCCCGCGAACTCGACGAGGAACCAGGCGAAGTTCAGCGCCGCGACCGTCAGCACCGCACGGCGGAGCGCGTCCCCTCCCGCGCCGCCACTTGCGCCGCCGCCCGACACGTCGCCGCCCGTCACGTCACCGGCCGCGTGCGCAGGAACAGATAGAGCGGCAGACCGCAGCCGACGCCGATCATGAAGGTCGCCGGGATCGCCAGCAGCGCCTCCCAGTTCCGCCGCGCCCGCGTCTCGGCGACGATCCAGACCGTCAGCGCCGTTGCCGCGATGGTCAGGTCCCAGGTCAGCCCGGTCGTCGCGGCGTTGACATACCAGGCATCGATCAGGCCGCGCAGGCCGGTCCCGGTCTCGCGCATGTGGGCGACGAACCAGACCATCGGATGGATCGCGCCCCAGACGGCCAGCGCAAGATAGATCGCTCTCAGGGGTTTCATGCGGGCCTCGCTGCGTCCGACCGGCACGGGTCTAGCGCCGGGCGGGGCGGCCGCAAAGACGGTTGTGTTCAATCAATCGTTTGATTAAGATACAAGGAATGCAGAACGGACCCTCCCTTCCGCCGCCGCAGGCCGCGCCCCAAGGCACGCGGCTGGCGCTGATCGAGGCCGGCTTCCGCCTGTTCGCGCGCAACGGGTTCGAGGGCGCCTCGACGCGCGCGATCGCCGCCGAGGCCGGCGCCAACATCGCCTCCATCGCCTACCATTTCGGCGGCAAGGAGGGGCTGCGCGCCGCCTGCGCCGAGGAATTCGCCCGCCGGCTCGCCGGCGCGGCAGGGCCGTTCGACGGCCCCGTGCCCGCCACCCCGGCCGAGGCGCGCCTCGCGCTGCACGGTGTCATCGACCGCATGGCGCGCTTCGCGGCCGCCGGCGACGAGGCCGGCGCCCCGGTCGGCTTCATCCTGCGCGAACTGGCCGAGGGCGGCGCGACGCTCGAGCGCGTCTATGCCGCGCTGCTCGAACCGCTGCACCGGCGGTTCTGCCTCTGCTGGGGTCTCGCCACCGGCCGCGAGGCGGAATCCGCCGCCGTCCGGCTGGCCGTCTTCTCCCTCATCGGCCAGGTCGCCTATTTCCGCATCGGCCGCCCGCTCGTCATGCGCCGGATGGGCTGGGCCGCGATCGGGCCGGACGAACTGGCGGCGATCGCCGGCCGCCTGCACGCCAACCTCGACGCCATGCTCGACGCCATGCTTGCTGCGGAGGCCCGCCCGTGACCGGATTCGTCTGCGCCATCCCGCTTTTGTCCGCGCTGTTCACCGCCTGCGCGCCGCCGCCGCCGCTCGCCACCGGCTATGTCGAGGGCGAATTCGTCCAGATCGCGCCGGTCGCCACCGCCCAGATCGAGACGCTGAAGGTCCGCCGCGGCGACCGCGTCGCGGCCGGGCAGGTGGTGGCCGAGATGGACAAGGCCGACGCGGTGGCGGCGCTTGCCGCGGCCGAGGCCGCGCTCGCCGGGGCCGAAAGCCGGCTCGCCGACCTGCGCGAGGGCCGCCGCCCCGAGGAGATCCGCGTCATCGAGGCCGCGCTCGCCTCCGCCCGCGCCCAGGCCGAGGAGGCCGCCCGCAATGCCGAACGCCTCGCCAGCCTGTCGGCGCGGGGGGCGGCGACGCCGACCCAGGCCGACGACGCCAGGACGGCGGCGCTGGTCGCCGCCGCCAAGCTGGCCGAGATCGAGGCGAACCTCGCCGTGGCCCGGCTGCCGGCGCGCCCGCAGGAGATCGCCGCGGCCGAGGCGACGGTCGCCGGCGCGCGGGCCGACGTGGTCCGCGCCCGCTGGGCGCTCGACCGGCGCGACCTCACCGCGCCGGCCGCGGGCGTGATCTCCGATCTCGTCCGCAGCCCCGGCGAGATCGCCGGCCCCGCCGCGCCGGTGGTGACGCTCCTGCCCGACGGCGGAGTCAGGCTGCGGCTCTACGTCCCCGAGCCCGACATCGCCCGCGTCGCGGTCGGCGACCTGCTGGCGCTGCGCTGCACCAACTGCCCGCAGGGGCTGACCGCGCGCGTCACCTGGATCGCCGACGGCCCCGAATTCACCCCGCCGGTGATCTATTCGCTCGAGAACCGCCAGAAGCTCGTCTTCATGATCGAGGCGCGGCCCGAGGGCGAGGCGGCGCTGAAGCCCGGACAGATCGTCGATGTCGCCCTGGCGGAGCTCGGCCGGTGACCGCCGCACCCGCCATCGACGTCCGCGGCCTCGTCAAGCGCTTCGGCGGCCGGACGGTGGTGGACGGCGTCTCGCTCCGCGTCACCCAGGGCGAGATCGCGGGCTTCATCGGCCCCAACGGCTCGGGCAAGACGACGACGATCCGCATGATGTGCGGCCTGCTGACCCCGGACGGCGGCGAAGGCACGGTGCTCGGCCTCGACATCCGCCGCAGCGCGGCCGCGATCCGGCGCGAGGTCGGCTACATGACCCAGCGCTTCTCGCTCTACGAGGACCTGACGATCGCCGAGAACCTCGCCTTCGTCGCCGGGCTCTACGGCCTGCCCGACGCCCGCCGGGCGGTGGAGGACACGCTCGCCGCGCTCGGCCTCGGGGAACGCCGCGGCCAGCTCGCCGGCACCCTGTCGGGCGGCTGGAAGCAGCGCCTCGCGCTCGCCGCCTGCCTGATGCACCGCCCGCGCCTGCTCCTGCTCGACGAACCGACCGCCGGCGTGGACCCGCGGGCGCGCCGCGCCTTCTGGGACGAGATCCACCGCCACGCCGCCGCCGGGCTGACCGTGCTCGTCTCCACCCATTACATGGACGAGGCCGAACGCTGCCACCGCATCCACTACATCGCCGGCGGGCGGCTGGTCGCCGGGGGCACGGTGGCCGAGGTCATCCGCGACGCCGGGCTGACCACCATCGTCCTCTCCGGGCCCGGCACCGCCGCGGCCGCGCGGCTTCTGCGCGGCGCGCCGGGGGTGGACCAGATCGCGCATTACGGCACCGCGCTGCACGTCATCGGGCGCGATGCCGGGGCGATGCTCGCCGCGGCGCAGGCCGCCGCCGCGGCAACCGGATGCAGTCTCGAAACCGCCCCTTCGGGACTGGAGGACGTGTTCATCCAGCTGATGGGCGACGGCGCGGAGGCGGGGCCGTGAACGCCGTCTTCTCGCTCCGCCGGCTGCACACGCTGATCGTCAAGGAACTGATCCAGATGCGGCGCGACCGGCTCACCTTCGCGATGATGCTGGGGGTGCCGCTGATGCAGCTCCTGCTCTTCGGCTTCGCCATCAACAACGATCCCCGCAACCTGCCGGCGGCGCTGGTCGCCCCCACCCAGGACCGCTTCACCCGCGCCATCGTGAGCGCGCTCGAGAACACCGGCTACTACCGCTTCGTCCGCCCCGCCGCCGCCGCCGGCGAGGCCGAGTTCCTGATCGCGCGCGGCGACGTGTCCTTCGTCGTCACGGTGCCGTCCGATTTCGGCCGCCGCGTGCTGCGCGGCGAACGGCCGCAGATCCTGATCGAGGCCGACGCGACCGATCCGGCGGTCGCCTCGGGCGCCATCTCGACGCTCGGCACCGTCTCGGCCGGCGCGCTGGCGCGCGAACTCGGCGCCACCGCGACGCCCGAAACCGATGCCGCCCGGCTCGATATCGTCGTGCACCGCCGCTACAACCCCGAGGGCATCACCCAGTACAACATCGTGCCCGGCCTGCTCGGCGTCATCCTGCAGATGACGATGGTGATGATGACCTCGATGGCGCTGACGCGGGAAACCGAGCGCGGCACGATGGAGAACCTGCTGGCGATGCCGGCCAGCCCGCTCGAGATCATGCTGGGCAAGATCATGCCCTATCTGCTGGTCGGCGCGGTGCAGGTCGCCGTCGTGCTGGCCGCGGCGCGGGCCGTCTTCGCGGTTCCCTTCGTCGGCAGCCTGACCCTGCTTCTCTCGGGCGTCTTCGTCTTCGTCCTCGCCCTCGTCATCCTCGGCTACCTCATCTCGACGGTGGCGCGGACGCAGATGCAGGCGATGCAGCTCACGTTCTTCTTCTTCCTGCCCTCGCTCTTGCTGTCGGGCTTCATGTTCCCCTACCGGGGAATGCCCGGCTGGGCGCAGGCGCTGGGCGAGATCTTCCCGCTCACGCATTTCCTGCGCCTCGTCCGGGCGGTCATGCTGAAGGGCGCCGAACTGCCCGCGGTGGCGCAGCCGATGGCCGCGCTCGGCGTCTCGGCGCTTGTCTTCGCGGTGCTCGCGCTGCTGCGCTTCCGCCGGACGCTTGACTAGGCCGGCGCCCCTAGGCGCCCGTGGTGACGCCGACGATGGCCTCGCCCTCGATGCTGACGCCGGGCGCGGCCGGGGGCTCCGGGTCGCCGTCCACGCCGCAGGCGGCCAGCGCCAGGGCCGCCATCAGCGCCATTGCAAGGGTCTTCATCTGCTCACCGTGATCGTTGCGTTTCCGACATTGCCCGAGACGACGGGCGAAACCGTCACCCCGCCGGTGCCGGCCGTGACGCCGACACCCAGCTCCGGGTCGGTGCAGGCCGCCAGCGCGAGGAAAGCCAACGCAAGCATCCGTCTCATGCCAGCCTCTCCTTCCACCGCGCGACCTGCTCGCGCACCCGCACCGGCGCCGTGCCGCCGTAGCTTTGCCGCGAGGCGACGGAATTGTGAACCCCGAGAACGTCGCGGACCCCGGCGGTGATCGCGGGGTGGACCGACCGCATCTGTTCCAGCGTCAGGCCGGCCAGGTCGCAGCCCGCCTTCTCGGCCATCGCCACCAGCGCCCCGGTGACGTGATGCGCCTCGCGGAAGGGCAGGCCCGCCGCCCGGACCAGCCAGTCGGCAAGGTCGGTCGCGGTGGAAAAGCCGGCGGCGGCCGCCGCCTCCAGCGCCGCGCGGTTGGCGGTCAT
>Ga0073934_10000160_pt1 | contig 200469 bp, 220 predicted proteins | sample LarsenN4metaG_FD_76834 | JGI IMG/M metagenome (GOLD analysis project Ga0073934, IMG submission 76834) | Hot spring sediment bacterial and archeal communities from British Columbia, Canada, to study Microbial Dark Matter (Phase II) - Larsen... ... | reverse complement strand
GCGGGCGTCGGAGGCGCCTTCGCGGGCTCCTTCGCGCGCATCTCGGCCGCCAATGGCGTCCGATCATCCGGTCGCCGGTTCGTACGCCACCACGCGGTGAACGCGAGGTAGCCCACGATTCCAAGCGCGACGAACAGTGCGGCCACAAGGGCTTCGAGCATCTGGATCGTCTCGAGCAGCGCGCTCGTCTTGGGCGACACGACTCGGACCGTGACCCTCATCGCCGCCGTGCCGATGTTCCCGGCAGCGTCCCGCACGGTCAAGGTTGCCGTGTAGGTCCCTGGCACATCGTAGACATGGGTGACCGCCGCCTCCGAGGCCGTCTCGTTGTCCCCGAAGTCCCAGGCGAACGACACGATGCCCACGTTGTCCGTCGAGGCGCTTGCGTCGAACTGGAGAGGCTGGCCCTCGTCGACGACGCGTGCGCCGCCTCCGAGGGCGACAGGGGCCTCCGTGTCGAGCACGGTGGCCGTCACGAAGTGAGAATCCGAGTTGCCCGAGTAGTCCCACACCGTCAGCCGCGCCTGGTACGTTCCGGGGTTCCGGTAGGCGTGCCCGACGACGGGGCCGTCGGCGACGACGTCGTCCCCGAAGTCCCACTCATACCGGGCGATCCCCATGTTGTCGAAGGACGCCGAGGCGTTGAAGGACATCGTGGTGCCCTGGCCAGCCGATTGGGCCGCGCCCGCGTTCGCGGTCGGCGCGACCACGTCGAGGGCCGCAAGGTAGACATCCGAGCCCGAGTCGCGTTGGTCGTACCAGGCCGCATAGGCATTGCCGACGGCGTCGAGGGCGACGACGGGTGCCTGCTGCTGGTTCGTCGGCAGGGTGTCATCGTTCACCTTCACGCTGGATGACCACGTGAGCCCGTCCGAGGATCCGGCCGAGTAAATGTCGTAGCCGGTCGAGCCCCAAGTTCGGGTGTCGCCCCAGACCGCCCGAACGCCATTCGCATTCGCAGCGACGTTCGGTGTTCCTTGCCAAGCCACGCCCCGGTCGTCGTTCACGATCACGTTCGCGGAGAAGGAAGCGCCACGGTTCGTCGATCGTGCCGTATAGATGTCTGGAGCCGTGTTCGTCGTCCGGTAGTCCATCCACACGAGGAAGAGGTTCCCGGCCGGGCTGACGGCCAGGGACGGATAATCTTGGGTCACGAGCCCTGTGTCATCATTCACGACGATGTTCGGGGTCCAGGTCTCGCCCAAGTCGGATGATGTCGAGAAGTAGATATCCCGGCCCCGGCCGGAGTTCCGCGGATCGCTCCACGTGGCGTACACCGTCCGGTCCGGACCGGCGGCGATGTCCGGGCGAGACTGCTCGGCTCCGGTGGCATCGTTGTTGATCCGGACGCTCGGGTTGAAGCTCAGCCCTCCATCCGTGGAGTTCGCGTAGTAGATGTCAGGGCCTGTGGTGGCGGCGTTCCGGTTGTCCGTCCAGATTACGTGGACGAGGCCCGCCGAGTCCACGGCGACTTCCGGCTCATTCTGCCAGTTGCTCGTGACGTCGTTCACGCGCACGTTCGAGGAGAAGCTCAGGCCGCCGTCCGAGGAGAGAGCGAAGTAGATGTCCGTGCCGCCGGCGCGGGAATCCGCCCAGGCGACGTAGACGTCGTCGTCCGGGCCCAGGGCCAGGGACGGATCCGTCTGAGAAGCGCCGCCCGCGTCGTTGTTCACACGAATCGGCGCGGTCCACGTCCGGCCCCCGTCCGCGGACTTCGTGAAGAAGATGTCCGTCCAGGTCGGGGTCCCGGCCCAGCCGGAGAAGACGACGTAGACAACCCCATCGGTGCCCGCGGCCATTGACGGGACGTACGCCGTATATGCTGGCAGAGCGTCGACCCGCACGTTGGGTCCAAAGTACGGTGGGACGGCCGCCGCGGCCACATTGGCTGGCGCGAAGGCGAGGAGTCCGACCGTCGCGAATGCGAGGACCGTGGCGGTCGCTAGGACCCTAGAAGCCCATCGGGCGGAACGAGAATCAATCATCCTCCGGCTCACCTTGAGTCCGGCGCTGTGCCTCGAGGTTATTTAAGCGGTATGCGACGAGTATCAGCCACGCGAATCATTGAGGTCCTCCCTTCGGCCGGATGTTTCTGGCTCCCAGAAGCGTCTAATGCGATGATGTCCTCGCACGGAAACGTCCTCCTGCTCGGTGAACCCGCCTGGTGAAGTCGCCGTCGAAACGCGTCGCGTCCCCTTGGCGGAATCGGGCGGAAGGCATTTGGCCGCGCGTGTGTATCTCCGCCCCGAGGGGGGACCAATCGCGCCGTCACCGGTCCTTCGCATTCAGGACTTCCTGAGCGCGCGGGCCCGTCGCCGGGACCTCCCCGTCCTGCGAGAGCTACTCGATCTCCATCCTTCCGTCGCGCTCATCGACATCGGAGGCGGCACCGGCGGTCTCGCCGATTCCCTTGCCACGGACTGTCGAGAACTCGTGGTCCTCGAGCCCGAGGCGAGCAGAGTGGAGTACGGCAGGGTCCGCCACCCGCACCTCCGTTTCGTTGAGGGGAGGGCTGAGACGATCCCCTTTCCGGCGGAGTCCTTCGATCGCGCGATGGCCATCGTCTCCTTCCACCACGTGACCGATCAGCGGAGGGCCCTCGAGGAGATCCACCGCGTCCTCAAACCCTCCGGGCGACTCGTGGTTCAGGAACTCGATCCGACCCGCGGTCGCGGGAAGCTCGCGTGTTTCATGGAGAACACGCTGCGCCACTACGACCTTGCGTTCCTCGAGCCGGCTGCCCTCCAGCGGGAACTGGAGGCTGCGTCCTTCCGGAACGTCTTCGTCCAATCCGCGGGTCAAGGGTACTTCGCCGCGGCCGACAAGTGAGTCGTGCGTCGATGCCCCTCAGGTCGGGTTCCTACGGAGCTTCCATGACACGAATCTGCACCTCCCGATCCGCGTCACGATCGCCGCTGGTGGAATTCCGGAGGTCCCTCCCGGTCGCGTGCCGCCGCGGAAGGCCCGACACGGTGGGCTGTCCGCGCGGTGCGTTGAGGTCCGTCTACTTCGACTTCCACGACAGCAGTTTGGCAGGGACGAGGAAGAACGCGAGTCCCAAGGCGACCGTGATTCCGAGGTAGAGGAGGGCCCGCGTCTCATTGCCGAAGATCATCGTGGCCCGGAGTCCCTCGTTCAAGTACGTCAGCGGCATGACGGTCGCGAGCCCCTGAATGATTGGAGGCATCGCCTCGATCTGGAAGAACGTACCGCCGAGAAACATCATAGGGAAGCCGATCGCGTTGGCGACTGCAGAGGCGGTCTCCACATCCTTTGCGTACATCCCGAGGGCCATTCCGAGGGACGTGAACTCGAAGCACCCGGCGGCGATGAAAGCGAATGTCACGGGCGTGAGGACGGCCTGGCCACCCCACACGAGGGCGCTCACCGTGAACATGATGAGTGCCGAAGCCGTCATGATGATCGTATAGAAGAGCACCTTCGCGAGGAGCCACTCGCCTTTAGTAAGCGTCGTCGTCGCGAGGAACTTGAAGTACTTCCGCGTCCGGTACTCCGCGGCCGTGGGCGTCATCGCGAACAGAGCGTTCGTGAGGACCGTGAAGCCGATCATCCCCGGCAAGAAGAAATCGATGAACTTGAACTGCGTCTGCGTCACCCTGTGCGTGTCCATCCTGATGACGGGGAACGCCATCGCGATGCGGAAGTTCTCGGCCGTGGCGGCACCGCTCACCGCGCTCGCGGCGATCCCGTAGGTCGACAGGGTGGGGTCGCCGTAGAGGGTGACATTCACGCTCTCGTTCCGAAGGATAGCCGCCTCGAATCCTGCGGGGACCAGCAGGGCCGTGTTGATCGCGTTCTCCTGGATGTACGTGAGGATGTCCACATTCGTCGGGATCTGGTGGTATTCGATGACCTTCGTGTTGTTGAGCGCCGCCACGAACGATTGGCTCGTTAGAGTGCCGTCGAGGTCCTGAACGTAGAGCGGGATCTGCGTGCTGCCCTGCCCGCTGAAGATCGCCCCGAACAAAAGGATGAGGATGAGGGGGAACGCGAACGCGAAGAACGCGCCGATCCGGGAGCGCATGTACTGCCGCCCGAACGCGATGAGGTCTGCGACCACGCGCCTCATTCCGCGAGCACCCCCTCCCGCATTCGCGCACCGACGAGCCGGAGGAACACGTCCTCGAGGGTGTCCCGCCGTGTGTAGATCTCCGTCAGGGGCACGTCAATCGCCGCGAGCTTCGCGAGCATCGTGCGTACCTCGGCGGCGGCTTCCACGTTCACGGTCACGTCGCCGTCCTCGAGCCTCGCCGGAATCGCCCGGGCCGTCAGGGCGCGCAAGCCTCGCTCCCCCGCGCCAGCGAGCACGACGCGCGTTCCCCTCCCGTGGCGCTGGATGAGCTCGTCCGGCGTTCCACGGGCAACAAACTTCCCTTTGTTCATGATTGCGACGTGGTCCGCAAGCTGCTCCGCCTCCTCCAGGTAGTGGGTGGTGAGCACCACCGTTTTTCCTGCTGCCTTGAGCTGGCGGATCAGGCCCCACAGGTCTCGCCGCGCGCCCGGATCGAGACCCGTCGTTGGCTCGTCGAGAAACACGAGGTCTGGTTTTCCGACGAGGGCAAGAGCGATTCCCAGCCTGCGCTTCTCACCGCCGGACAGGTGCATCGAATACGATTTCGCGCGGGCCGTCAGGCCCACGGTTTCCACCAGGCCGGCGACCTCCGACTTCGTGATGCGCCGGTTGAATAGAGCGGCCCAGTAGGCGATCGCCTCAGGCGGGCGGAGGCGGTCGAACGGCTCGAAATCCTGCGGCAGGACGCCCACCCGCTCCCGAATCTTTCCGTAGCCATCCCGGACGTCGACGCCGAGGACCCGCGCCTGGCCCGCGGATGGGTCCCGCAAGCCTTCGAGGATCTCCACGGTCGTTGTCTTCCCCGCGCCGTTCGGTCCGAGGAGTGAGAAGATCTCGCCCGCGCGGACCTCGAAGTCTACGCCGTCGACCGCCCGCAGGTCCCCGTAGACCTTCGTGAGCCCGCGCACCTCGATCTGCAGGTCGCCCGCCCCCATGGCCCGTCCCCCGGCCGCGTAGAGTCCCCCGGGGCATGAAGGTGCTGCTCCAACAGTAAGGACGAAGTGCGCCACCGGCGCCCCCGGCCTTCTTCGGTGCGAACGCTGCTCGAAGCCCTCGCTTTTCGTGCCGGATCGCGCCCGCGTCCCCGGGAGGGGCGTCGGGTCGCTTCACGACTCGAACAGGCCCATCGGCTCATCCGGCTGGAGATGCCATGGGCGATGCCGCAGTTCCGCGAGCCGCAGGCGTTCTTCTGCCAGGGTGGCGAGCCGGGCTTCCTCGGTCGGTATGAAGGGCGCCACGCCGAGTTCCCGCAGGATCGCATCCGCTTGTCGGGGGTAGCGGCTGACCAAGTTGGCCCGCGCCATGAAGCCGGCCATGCCCAGGAACGGGCTCGCGAGCGAGCGTTCGAGTTCGACGAGATCCCGGGCATACATGGCATCGAAACCGAAATCGCGTCCTTCCAAGGCTCTTCGGACAAATCCCGTCTGAGGCCGAAACTCACCCATGGGCCCGCCACGTGCTCTTCCGAGCCCGGGGCCCACGATGCCGGATCCTTATATTCCTTGCCGTGACAGTTCACGTCGATTGACGTACCTATCGGCGAACGCCGAGAATCGCTTCCCGCTAAGGGTCGGAGCAATCTCGGGTGAAGCCGCAACGACGGCAGATCACCTTGCAGTGAACCTCGAGGGTCGGTCCTCCGCAGATGTCGCAGGCCTCGGAGGCGGGATCGTCCGCGAGCCGTTGCAGGCCCGTGGCAGGGCTTCCTCCGCCGGGGATCCTCGAAGCCTCCGTCCCTTCGTATCCCGAGCGCGGATAAGAGACCCTCGGTCGGCGGCCGCCCGCATGCCCTCAGCGGAGCGGTTCGCCGCAGTAGAAGCAGAACAAGCTGTCAGCGCTCACGAGCGTGCTGCAGCGCGGGCAGACACGCTTGGCCGCTTGCGCCGGGGGCGTGGCGGGTGGGCTCGCGGGCACCGCAGGTCGTATGAACTCTAAGGGAGGCGGCGAGGGCGGAGGGCCTTGCGGAGCTGGTGAGGGAGAGGTCGTCGGTGGCGGCCCCGGTGGCGGGGTCATGGGTGCGTAGGGGCTCAGCGGCTGCGGATAGTAGTACGCGATTCGACGTGCCCGCGTCCGCCGTCGTCTCGGAATGAACGCGACGATTGCCGCCAGGGCGAGGACGAAGAGCGCGAGATAGAGCAGGTTCGACGTGAGGAAGCCGTACAGGGCGAAGAGGAAGTCGGGGAGATTGGAAACGCCGATGGAAAGTTCCTGCGACTCGTATCGCGTCCCGTTCACGGTTGCAACGACCCGGAATTGGAAGGAAGACGCGCCTTCGGGCATCGTCAGTCCCGACGCCGTGTACGACTCCCTCGTCGTGCCCGTGAGGACGGGCGTGTCGTTGCCCAGGCTCCCGGGTGTCGTCCCCCACTCGACGTGGGTATCCGTCACCTGGAGCCCCGCGGGACCGAGGACCGACCACGTGATGTCGAAAGTCGAACTCCGCGAGACGCTCTTGGGGTATGCGTTGACGGACACGAAGGGCCGGCTGAGGGCGTTGATCGCATTCCACAGGTTGATCTCGCCCCAACCGTAGTCCGTGTTGTAACGTGTGCCCCGGGGCACGGACGTCTCGTTGATGATATTCCAGAGCTCGACGTTCGTGAGGCTCGGCTCCACGGATAGGAGGAGGGCGGCCTCCGCAGCGACGAAGGGTACAGCCACCGAGGTGCCCGAGAGGTAATGGAACTGGTTGTTCGCGCTGAGGGTGAGGATGCGGTTCCCCGGGGCGGAGACGTCGAGGCCCGAGCCGTAGTTCGAGAAGCTCGCCCGGGAACCCGATTCATCGAGAGCTGCGACGGAGACGACGTTCGGGAGGCGAGCTGGGTAGTCGAGGGTGCTCTGGCCCGAGTTGCCGGCCGCCGCAATGATGAGCGCACCACGGCGCCATGCATAATCGATCGCCAGTTGCATGTCCGTGGGTCCGCCGAACGTATCGTTCGTGCCCAAGGAGAGGTTGATAATCCTCGCTCCGCGATCCGCCGCCCACCGAATTGCCTGAGATGTGTTCGCGGAGGAGCCCCCTCCGTTCGAGCCGAGGGCCCGGAGGGCCATGACGCTTACCTGGGCGGCTCCCGCAATCTGGTAGTTGTTGTCCGTGAGGGCCGCCAGGACCCCGGCGACCCCTGTACCATGGAAAGTGCCTCCCGCGACGTCCTCGTCCATCGGGTTCGAGTCACCGCTCACGAAGTCGAAACCGTGGGTCCCGTCCGTGTTCGACCACATGTTCGATTGGATGTCGTTGTGGGTCCACCACACGCCGGTGTCCACCACGGCGACGATGACGCTCGGGTCGCCGAGGGTCACGTCCCAGGCCAGGGGCGCGTCGATTCGCGTGAGCCCCCATTGGTCCCAGTAGAAGGTGTCGTCGGGCGTGAAGGCGGCGCGGACGGGGAAGCCGGTGATCGGCGCCGGTCCGGCCTCCGCGTGGGCCCTGGCCACCGGTACGAGCACGGTCCCGAGGACGACGGCGATCGCAGCCAGGACGAGCGTTCGTGGGAGGCGCGAGGAACTTGGGTGAAGACTCAACGGAGAAAGCCTCCGAAGGATAGGCGGTGGGCCTCGGGCGCGCATATGTTCGGCCTTCCCTCATAAATCTGTTTGCACGATTTCGCGGGCGGACATCACAGGTTCCGGGACAACCTTTTTTCGCGGGAAGGCCGTGGGCGCCCCCATGTTGGCGTCAAGCACGCCCGTGGCGATTGTCACCGGGACATCCTCGGGTATCGGCCGCGCGACCTCCCTGCTCCTTGCCGGATCTGGGTACCGGGTCTACGCGACCGTGCGCTCGGAGGACTCCGCGTCGACCCTGCGACTGGAGACTTCCGGCCTGCCGGTTGAGGTCCTCGTCGTTGACCTCACCGAGGAAGGGTCGATCTCGCGCGCGGTTCGCCAGGTGTTGGAAACCGCCGGGCGCGTCGATGCTCTCGTGAACAACGCAGGGTATGGCCTCGTGGGCGCCGTCGAGGATCTTCCCCGGGACGCGGTCCGACGCCAGTTCGAGGTGAACGTCTTCGCGGCCATGCAGTTTTGCCGCGAGGTGCTCCCGGCAATGCGCGCGCAGCGAACGGGTCGGATCGTGAACGTCAGCTCTCTCGCGGGTCGTGTGAGCGTCCCGCTCATGGGCGCATACTGTGCGACAAAATCCGCACTGGAGGCCTTTAGCGACGCACTGCGCGTCGAGGTGAAGCCGTTTGGCATTCGCGTTGCCATCATCGAGCCAGGACCCGTGTTGACACGATTTCCACAGGCGTCGATTGAAGCGAGCCGGCAAGTCCTCGAAGCGCCAAGCGTGTACCGCCCCGTCTACGACCGCTACTTGCGGCAGTTCCGGAGTGATGGAGGCGCATCCGCAGAGCGAGTGGCGCAGGTCATCCTGCACGCCCTGGGCGCACGTCGGCCGAGGTCTCGCTATCGCGTCCGCTGGCGGGAGACGCTGATTGCGGGGGTGACGCAAATCCTTCCGAAAGGCGCGATGGACTGGGGGACCGCGAAGTGGTCCGACCTCGGTCGATTCCGGGGCACCTGATTGGCCTGGCCCCTGGCTGGACGGACCGACTACTTCGGTTCGCTTTCCTCGTCCGGCGTCGGAGAGAAAGGCTTTAGGTTCTTCGCGACCTTCCGGAGCGGTCCCCCACGAAACGGCATCTGTGGGGCGGGGGAGATCAGATGGTCCTCGTGATTTGGAAAGCTGATTTCGACGGCGACGACAAGCAGCTGGCACGCGTGAACGAGCTCGTGGCAGAAACCTCGAAGGAGGTGGGGGCGAAGTTCGATGGCCCGTACCTGCCCCAAGACGCATCGCTCCTGTATCTCTTCTGGTACAAGGAGTACGAAGACCTCAATCGTGGCGGGCGCTACCTCCTTCAGAAGGTTGCGAAAGAGAAACTCCCACTCACGCCCCTCCGTTACGAGATTGGTGTGACCCCGAAGGAGTTCTGGGGCAAGTAGCTCTCGGCATTGCTGGGCTCACGCGGTGGAAGGACGCACCCCGAGCGTGCGGTCCCCGCGGACGGCATCCTTCAGAGCCGCTTGGCGAACTCCGCGACCTTCGTGCCGGCTCCGCCCTTGATCGGAGCGCCATGGCCGACAACCAGGTTCTCGAAGTGGAACGCCGCCAACTTCTTGATCGACTCGCGGTGCTGCTTCGGGTCAACGTTGTAGCGGTCGTCCATAGGCGCAAGCCCGGACTCGTTGTTAATTGCGTCGCCCGCGATCAGCAGGGAGCGCGATTCGTCGAGGAGGGAGATGCTTCCGCGGGTGTGGCCGGGGGTGAAGATGACCCGAAACCCGTCGTAGGTCTGTCCGTCCTCGAGGAGGACGTCCACGGGTGTCCCCGGATGCCTCTGGAGCCCTGGTGGCCCCTCGTACGTCCGCTTTCGCGAAATGTAGTCCGCCTCGAGCCGATGCGCGGCCACCTTCGCCGGCGAATCGCGCTTGATCGTCGCGAGCCCGCCGACGTGGTCGGGGTGGGTGTGCGTAATGAAAATCGTCGCGAGGTCCCGAGGCTTGACGTTCACCTTCGCTAGGTAGGCGAGGACCTTGCGTGTGTCATTCTCGATGGCGGTGTCGACGAGCACGAGGCGATCGTCCACGACCAACGTTGTCGTCGCATAGGTGTCGATGGCGTGGACGCCTTTCAGGATCTCCATGCCTCCACCCGCTCTGCGGGGACCCCGTCCTTGGCCTTATGCCTTTCGAGGACCGAAGGGCGGTGCCGCACGGAGGAGGGACCTTTCTAATGTCGAACGACCATGGAGGCCGGTGCGGTCGGGATGTGGCTTGGCCTTCTCATCGCAGGCGTAGCCTTGCTGCTTATCGCGTTCTGGCTTCTGTTCCCCACGCTCCCTCGGTTCTTCTTCTCGGCGTGCCTGTCTTGGTGCTCGGCATTGTGCTGGTCGCTTTGGGCGCGGCGCTCCCAGGGCCCATGGCCGCGCGATGGGTTTCCTCGTGGACATCCGGGATGTCCCAATCGAGGCTCCGATCCCCGGTCTCGTCGTCGTGGCCGTCGCCTTCTTGCTAATCTCGCGTGGGTACGCCCGGTACCGGCGAAAGCCCGCTCTGCCCGGATGACGGCGCTGCATCGGAGTCGCTCATGGGGCGCAGGGTCCGAGGAGGGCGGCTGGGATCCGATCCGCCGGAGGATGCTGGGCGAGCCGCAACCCACGTCGGATTCTTATGGCTGCGCGCCATGTCGCGCCCGGGTGCCTCTATGTCCCTGACCGATGTGCTGGCCCGCGTCGAAGCGGACGCCGGGAAATCCCTCGAGCTGCTCAAAGAGTACTGCCGCTTCCCGACGATCTCCGCGCACAAGCGCGCACAGCCGGAGACCGCGGCCTTCGTCCGCCGTCTCCTCGCGGAGAACGGCTTCGAGGCCCGCGAGTACCCCACAGAGGGAGGGCCGGACGTCGTATATGGCGACCTCCGCGTCAGCGACCGCAAGCCAACCCTGCTGATGTACCAGCACTACGATGTTCAGCCCGTCGATCCGCTCGACGAATGGAGAAGGGATCCCTTCGAGCCGACGATCGAGGACGGCAAGTTCTGGGGTCGCGGTTGCGGTGACACGAAGGGCAATTTCATCGCGCAGCTCCTCGCGGTCCAGGCCTGGCAGCGCGTCGAGGGGGCACCGCCGATTAATCTCAAGTTCGTTGTGGAGGGCGAGGAGGAAGTCGGCAGCCCCCACTTTCGATCCTTCGTCGACGCGGCCAAGGACGTCCTCAAGGCGGACGGCGCGACGATTGAGGGCGGGGATCACCTCCACGATGGTACGCCAAAGATTGAGCTGGGCTGCAAAGGTATCCTCTACGTCGAGCTAATTTGCCGTACCGCAAAGGTGGACCAACATTCCATGTATGCCGCGATCTCCCCGAACCCCTCGTGGCGGCTCATCCATGCCCTCAATACCCTCCGCGATGTGAACGGCCGCGTGAAGATCCCCGGATGGTACGAGGACGCCCGTCGCCCGACCGCGCGGGAGCTCCGGTACCTGAGGGCGGGCTCCTTCAAGGCGAGCGAGCTGAAGGAGTTCTGGGGAGTCTCGCAGCTCCTGGGCGGGGACAACGATTTCGAAGTCGCAAAACGACTGATCTATTCTCCGACCTGCACGATCTGCGGCTTCGTGAGCGGGTACATCGAAGAGGGAACGAAGACCGTGAACCCGGCCGTCGCGAAAGCTAAGATCGACTTCCGCCTCGTGCCGAACATGCGCATGGACAGGCAGCTCCCCAAGCTCCTGGACCACCTGAAGGCGAAGGGCTTCGGGGACATCCAGGTCGTCCCCGCCAAGGAGAGCCTGGAGGCGAGCGCGACGCCATTCTCGTCGCGAGTGGTCAAGGCCGCGATCAAAGGCGCCGTGGACGCCTACGGCCGCGAGCCGGAGGTGTGGCCATGGTCCGCCGGCGCGTCCGCGAACGCCTTCTTCAACGAGGTGGTCGGAGTGCCTGCCATTTCCGGTCCCGGGGTATCCTACGACGGCTCGAACTACCATGCACCCAATGAGAACATCCGAATCGCGGATTTCGTCGGCGGTGCGAAGCATGCCGCGGCGATGATCGGCCGGTTCTGACAGCCGACGACGAACCCGCTCCTGACCCGGGGTGAGGCCTGTCGGGGGCCCATCCGGGGCGTCCCCCGCGAACCTATTTATGGTCCAGCGGGGCCTTTAGTGGTAGGTTGGGCGTGGACTCATGGCGGGCGAAGAACTCTACGTGGCGTCAGGAATCATCGTAATCATTGCTCTCATCTTGCTGGCGTCCGCAATCAAGGTCGTCCGGGAGTACGAGCGACTCGTCGTCTTCCGCCTCGGCCGGCTCCTCCCGATACCCAAAGGACCGGGTTTGGCGGTCATCATCCCCATCGTCGATCGCCGACGCCTCGTCGATCTCCGCGTGGCGGCCGTCGATGTCCCGCGCCAGCGGGTCGTGACCCGCGACAATGTCTCCGTGGAAGTCGACGCGGTGGTGTACTACCGTGTCTACGATCCGAACTACGCGATCACGAAGGTACAGCGCTTTGAAGATGCGACGAACTTGCTCGCTCAGACGACCCTGCGAGACGTCCTGGGCCAGGTCGATCTCGATGAACTCCTCTCGAAGCGGGAAGAGCTGAGCAAGCGCATCCAGCACCTCTTGGACACGGCCACGGAGCCTTGGGGGATTAAGGTCTCCGCGGTGACCTTGCGGGATGTCTCGTTGCCGGAAGCGATGGTGCGCGCGATCGCCAAGCAAGCGGAGGCGGAGCGGGAGCGCCGGTCGAGGGTCATCATGGCGGAGGGCGAGTTCCAGGCGGCCCAGCGGATGCGAGACGCCGCCGGCTTGTACGCAGAAGCCCCGGCGGCGATGCGCCTGCGAGAACTGCAGACCCTCTCGGAAATCGCGCGGGAGAAAAACATGATCGTCGTCACGACAGCGGGCGCCGAGAGCCTCGCCGGGAACGTGGCCGCCTTGACGACGTCGGTCGCCCGAAAGGAGGCGCCAAAGGGGTGAAGTGCTCCCGTGGGGGCCGCATCGCCCTGCTCCTGCTTTTCGCCGTCCTCCTGGTACCTTTTCTGACCCCTCTCGCCCGGGCCCAAGGACCACGAGTTCTCGTCGCGGAGGTGGCCGATGCGATCGAGCGATCGACGCTCGAGTACGTCTCCGAGGCGGTGGCGGAGGCTCAGGCGGGCGGCTATGCCGCGCTCGTCGTTCGCTTCGACACGCCGGGTGGAGCCCTTGCGGAGACGGAGGCGATCGCGGGCTTGTTTGTCCGTGCCACGACCCTCCCCATCCTCGGGTTCGTCGGCCCCGTCGGGGCCCATGCTTGGAGCGCGGGCACGATCCTCCTCGAGTCCACGGATCTGGCGGCGATGGCCCCGGGGACGACGATAGGTTCTGTCCAGCCCGTCATCGTCGGGCCGACGGGGACGGAGCCCGTCACGGATCCCAAGATCGTGAATGCCGTCGTCCTCAGCCTCGAAGAGAAGTTGCGGCTCCATGGCCGCGCCACGGCCCTCGCGCAGCGGTTCGTCGTGGAAAACCTGAACCTGAACGCGACGGACGCCCTCCGGCTCGGGGCGACGGAGATCGTCGCCTCCAGCGTGGCGGATTTCCTCGCCCAGGCCGACGGCCGCGTGACGGTGTACAAGGGCCTCTTCCTCAATCTCGCAGGTGCCGAGATTGTCCCCTTTCAACCTTCGCTGCGCGTGTCCTTCCTAACGATCCTGTCGGACCCGCTCGTCGCCTCCCTCCTCCTCATCCTCGGAATCTACGCGATCGCCGCGGGAATCGGCGCCCCCGGGCACGGGGCCGAGATCGCGGGAATCATCTTGGTCCTCCTCGCCCTCATCGGGCTCGGGTTCAGCATCGATCCCATCGCCCTCCTGCTCATCGTCATCGGCGTGATCCTGCTCATCGTCGAGCTGAAGACTCCTGGCTTCGGGGCATTCGGCGTCGGGGGGATCATCGCGATCGTCCTTGGCGCCGTTTTCCTTGCGCCCCTCCGGCCGCCCACGTACATCATTGCGCCAGCGTACCAGCTGTATGTCCTTCTCGCGATCCTGATCCCGACGGCCTCCGTCGGCGGGTTCCTCCTCTTCGCCCTCTACAAGGTGATGAAACTCCGTCGAGCGAAGCCGGTCATCGGCGCGATGGTCGGGGAGCGGGTCGTCGCCGCCGAATCGATCCGCGCGGGGGAGCGCGGGTACGTCCAGTACAACGGGGAGCTGTGGCAAGCGATCCCCGACGGGGACTTGGGCGCGGGTGAGGACGCATTCATCCATTCCGAGGAAGGCCTCCTGCTCTACGTCTCCCGCCGTCCGCTCGTCATGCCCCTGACCTCCGCCATGGGCACGCGGCTTTGGCGGGCCCTCCGTCGTTGGCTTTTGGGTGAACGGGTTCCCCGGGTCCACACTCGGAAGTGAGCCAAGATCCCGCGGCGAGCGAGAGGGGTCGATCCGGGTGAGAAACCTTAAGCGGGTCCGAAGTTTCGCCGGGCGCGATGCAGGTCGTGCTCTGCAAGACGGCGGATGTCTCCGAGGGCGCCTTCAAGCGCTTCGAACTCATGGGATTCGATATCCTGGCGGCCAAGGTTCGCGGGCAGTACTATGCAATCGATGGGGCCTGCACGTACCGTTACGCAGATTTGTCGCAGGGAACGCTGGACCCCGACCGGATGGTCCTCGTTTGCAAGGATTGCAATGGCTCATGGGACCTTGAAACCGGCCAGCCGAAGGATCCGCCCGCTGAGTTTCCTCTCACGGTTTATGAGGTCATGGCCACCGGGGACGACCTCGTGCTCACCTTTACTTACTAGGGTCGGTGCGGCGCGCCTTCATCGCACCGTTCGAGTTTTACGGGCAAACCCTTATGAGGGCGCCCCCACTGGCAAGGAGAGCCCTCATGTTCCGCTGACGAACCACGGCCGGCCGCCTCTGAACCGACCGTGTTCTCATGAGCGTTGAGGCGGTGACGACCATGGTCGACGAGAAGGAACATCAGTTCAGCCGGATGTGGAACGAAGAGAGCAAGCCGAAACGGGAGAAGTTCCGCAACCGCATGAAAGCCCAGCTGGACATCCTCCACGTGACCGTCACCGAGGAGAACGCCCGCGCCTTCTACACGGGAAACCTTTCCGTACCCCTCCAGGAGCGCCTCTATCAAAGCGAGCGCCCCGAGCCTTCCTTCCGACAGGACCGTGGAAGGCGCAGGCCTATGCGGCGCTGAAGGACTCCATGACGGTAGCCGCGCCTGCGAAGTCATCAGGCAGGCCGATTCTCAACGGGGGACGCGCCGCGATCCGGCCACACAAAATGGGAAGGGGCCCGGCGTGGGTACGCCGGGCGCATGCGTGTGCCGAGGGCGCTCAGTACCGGCGCCGACCCCGGTCTCGGCGGTCCCGGCCGCCGGATCGGTCGGAGGTTCCGTACTCGTACTGTCTCGGGCGGTCTCGTTGGCCTCCGCCGCCGGAGTATCCGCCGCTTCGGTAGCGACGTTCTCGCTCATACTCGACCGCGCTGACATCGAGGGAGGAGTTCACCGTCTCGATGTCTTCTTCCGACTTCGTGAGGGCACCGTACTTGCCCACATTGAGCCGGACGTGGCCTCGCACGAGGGTCACGTAGCCGTTGTCGACGAAGACCGTGTCGCCCTCCCGGACCTGACCGATCTGTTCGTTCCACAGGGTCAGGAGGACGGTGCCCGTGTCGTCACCGACTTTCGCCTCGACCAGCCGGCGCTTCTCGCCGTACCTCGAGGTGAGTTCTTTCTCTTCGCTCAACCCGACGACCTTCGCCAAGACGTTAACCTGCTTGGACTCGGGGGTCAGGTCTTTCACCTTTGTCATCACTTTGTCCATGTTCTCACGTTCAGCCGACACAACAGCCTAGAGTCGCAAGGCGTAGGAAAAATCCGTGACGCGCGCGAATTCCGACGATGTGGGCTGCACGCCGTTACGAAACGCCGGTATAAATACGTTCACTTGTGGCCTGCGTCGGTGAGAACCGCGGGGTCGTTCAGCCTCCATAGTGCCAACCGAGCGTCTCCAAGGAGAGAGGCTTGCTTGGCCCTAGCCCGGCATCCACGACCTCGGCGAGGACGATGCGGTGGTCGCCTCTCTCGACGATCTCGTGGGACTTGCATTCGATCCATCCGGCACCCCCCGCCACGATCGGGAGGCCGGAGGGCGTTCGATCGGTCTTCACCTTCTCGAAGGACCCCTCGAGGACATCCTCCGCGAGGGTCCTCATGCCTTTCCCGAGGAAGGAGATGGCGAAGGCTTTCGTGCGGCGCACGTTCGCGAGCGATCGGCTGTCTTGCGCGAACGCGAACGCCGCGAGGGGCGGCTTGAACGAAGTCTGCATCAGCCATGTTCCGAACATGAGATGGTCTCTGCCGTCCTCCGCGGTCGTGCCGATGACGTAGGCTCCGTACGGAATCTGGCGCAAGACTTTTTTCCTCACCTTAGGATCCACGGGACCACCGCGGCACCCACCGCATCGGCGCCTAAAGAACTGATGCGATGCATACCTGACGGATCGGGCCCATGGACTCAGCCTTTCCGCCTTTCGGCCATCCGAAAGCTACATAGGCGCTCCCCAGGTTGGCATATGCGTGGCCGGCCGCCGACATCGGTCGAGGCTGAGGATCGCGAGCCCGATTCCCTTCGGCGTCGGATCCACGAAACCCCACCACTACATCGAAATCGCGCGAACGATGTGGCAGAACAAACATGCGCCCCGGTTCGCGTGGCGCATCCTTCGGGATGGCGTCTGCGACGCCTGTGCACTAGGCTCGACGGGCCTGCGCGATTTCACGATGGACGGCGTGCATCTGTGCACGGTCCGGTTGAACCTCCTTGCCCTCAACACGGCCGGGCCGATCGACATCCGAATCCTCGAGGACGCCGCCTCCCTCCGCCAGCGCTCGTCTCGAGGTCTAAGGAAGCTAGGCCGGTTGCCCTTCCCCATGCTCCGTCGCCGTGGGGATAGCGGCTTCCGACGGGTCCCTTGGGACGAAGCGCTGGACCTCGTCGCCTCGCATATCCGCGGGACCACCCCGGATCGAATCGCGTTCTTCCTGACCTCGCGCGGGATGACGAACGAGTCGTACTACGTGGGGGCCAAGGTCGCGCGATTCCTCGGGACGAACAACGTCGACAATTCGAGCCGTGTGTGCCACGCTCCGAGCACGGTCGCCCTGAAAGATACGATCGGCGTACCCGCCTCGACCTGTTCCTACGCCGATTGGATCGGGAGCGACCTCATCGTGTTCTTCGGGAGCGATGTGCCGAACAACCAGCCCGTCACGACGAAGTACCTGTACTACGCGAAGCAGATGGGAACCAAGGTCTTCGTCGTGAATCCCTTCCGGGAGCCCGGCCTCAAACGGTACTGGGTTCCCTCGGTCGCGGCAAGCGCCGTCTTCGGTACCCGCTTGGCGGATGCGTTCTTTGACGTGAACACCGGCGGGGACATCGCCTTCATCAACGGCGTCCTCAAGCATCTTCTGACGGACGGAGGAATCGACGAGGCCTTCGTTGCGGCGCACACGACCGGGTTCGACGCTCTCCGGGAAGCACTCGCTGCACAGCCCTGGGATCTCCTTGAACGCCAATCGGGCGCCACGCGGGAGCGGATGCTCGATTTCGCGAGGCAATACCGCGACGCCGAGAGCGCCGTCTTCGTCTGGAGTATGGGCATCACCCAGCACCGTTTCGGCGTGGACAACGTGAAGGCGATCGTGAACCTCGCCCTTGCGCGCGGGATGATCGGGAGGGAGAACTGTGGCCTCATGGCGATCCGTGGGCATAGCGGGGTGCAAGGCGGCTCCGAGATGGGAGCCGTGCCGCACTCTTTCGCCCTGGGGTTCCGCGTTGGCGACGGCGCCGCAGACCGCTTTGCGGCCCTCTGGGGATTCCGACCTCCGACCCGGGCCGGCCTGACCTCCGTGGGCATGATCGACGCGGCCCACGCGGGGGCCCTCGACATCCTCTATGCCGTCGGCGGGAACTTCCTCGAGACCTTGCCCGAGCCGGTGTACGTGCGCGAGGCCCTCGCCCGGGTCCCTCTTCGGGTCCACCAGGACATCGTCCTCACCTCTGCCGCCCTCGTCGATCCCGCGGAAGCGGTCGTCCTCCTCCCAGCCCGGACCCGTTACGAGCAGCGCGGAGGGGGGACCGAGACAACGACAGAACGCCGGATCCTGTTCTCTCCGGAAATCCCCGGGTGCCGCATCAGCGAGGCCCGCTCGGAATGGGAAATCCTGATGGACCTCGCGGAGCGGGTCCGGCCCGAGGCCAAGCCCCTCATCCACTTCGATAGTGCCGCCCAGATCCGGGAGGAGATCGCGCGGGCGATCCCGGCCTACAAGGGGATCGAGACCCTCCACCGCCGAGGAGACGCAATCCAGTGGGGCGGCCCGAGGCTCTGCGAAGGCGGCCGGTTCCCGACGCCCGACGCGCGGGCGTGGTTCACGCCGCTCTGGCCGCCCGATGTGGATCTTCCCGAAGGGGCCTTCCTCCTCAGCACGCGTCGGGGGAAGCAGTTCAACTCCATGGTCCACGAGGATGTCGATCCCCTCCTGGGCGCTCGCCGGGACGACGTGCTGATGAGTCCGGAGGATGCCGCGTCCCATGGGCTCCGCGAGGGGGATCCAGTGGTCCTCGCGAATGACGTCGGCACATTCCGAGGCCGTTGCCGAATCGTCCGCATCCGGCCGCGGAACCTGCAAGTGTACTGGCCCGAGGCAAACGTCCTCATCCGCCGAGGCGTCGTCGACCCGGCATGTGAGATGCCCGATTACAACGCAGTTGTCCGCGTGCTCCGGGCGGACACCGCGGAGATTCCTGCATGACAACGGACGGTACGGAAGCGACAAAGGTCCGACGGGTCAAGGACGGCTGGGCAACCGAGGTGCGGGACCTCTTGGCCGCGGAGGAACCGATGGAGATACGCCTAGCCGCCGCCCACGAGAGCGGGAGCCGGGTGGAGACCGTTGCCGTCACGATGCGCACACCGGGCGACGACTTCGAACTGGCGGCGGGCTTCCTATTCACCGAGGGCATCGTCCGCCGGAGTTCCGACATTCAATCAATTGAACACGACAACGAAACCCCGTCTCGGCTTCGTCACGCGACGAACGTCGTCCGTGTCACCCTGCGCGAGGGGATCGCATATGACGCGGCGAGGGCGAAGCGCAACTTCTTCATGACCTCCTCTTGTGGGATTTGCGGGAAGATGTCGATCGAGGCGATTAAGGTACGAGACGTGGCGGCGTTGCCTTCCTGTCGGCCGAGCATTCGTGCCGAAGTCGTCGAAGGGCTGCCGGACCGGCTAAGGGAGGGGCAGAAGATCTTCGCCGCCACCGGAGGCCTCCATGCGGCGGGCCTCTTTGACGCTTCGGGGACGCTTCACAGTCTCCGCGAGGACGTGGGCAGGCACAACGCGGTCGACAAGCTCGTGGGCGAGCAGCTCCTCGCAGGCCGAATTCCCCTCCACGAGTTCGTCCTTGGAGTCAGCGGTCGCGGGAGCTTCGAGATCATGCAGAAAGCGGCCGTCGCCGGAATCCCCGTTGTTGTGGCGGTCGGGGCTCCCTCGAGCCTTTCCGTAGCACTCGCGCAGGAATTCGGAATGACGCTAGTCGGTTTCGCCCGGCGCGGGAGCTTCAACGTGTACAGCGGCGAGGAGCGGGTCGTGGGCGTACTCGCGTGACCGCTGAGGCGGTCCCTTTTTCTGGTCGGCTGCCCATCCGGAACCGTGCGTTCGGGTGTCGTCCTCGCGGGAGGAATGGCATCGAGATTCGGCTCCGACAAGGCATTCGCGGGATTCCGCGGCCGGCCAATGATTCACCGCGTGGCCGACGTCCTCGCGAGTCGATGCGACGAGCTCGTCGTCTCGGTGAGCACGCCAGATTCCGAGGCTCGAGTCCGCGGCGTACTGCCCCACGCCATCGTCGTGGCCGATGTCCGGAAGGACCGCGGCCCCATCGAGGGCTTCTCCCGCGGGTTCGCAGCAGCACGAGGCGAAATCGTGCTCGTGGCTCCTTGCGATGCGCCTCTTTTGCGGCCGGAACTCTACGACCGGCTCCTTGAGTGCCTGGGGTCCCACGAAGCGGCGGTGCCGCGCCCGGAGGTCTTCGACCCTCTGCGAGCCGTGTATCGACGGGACGCGGTTCGCCGTGTGCTCTCCCGCGACACGGAAACGGCGTCCTCGCCGTCCGCCCTCGTCGACCGGCTCGATGCCGTGTTCCTGGAGGCGGGCGCCCTGCAGGCAGCGGATCCCGGTCTCCGGTCGTTCTTCGATGTGAACCGGCCGGAGGACTTGAAGCGGGCCTCCGAGGGGGCGGAGGCCACCGCCCAGTGAGGGGCTGCATTGGTCAGCTATTTACCTTCGTCCGGCTTGTTGGCGGAAGCCCATGCTCGCTGACGCCTTCGGGCGCGAGGTCACGGACATCCGTGTGAGCGTCACGAAGCGGTGCAACTTTGGATGCGTCTATTGCCACGACGAGGGCCTTGGGCCGATCCTCGCGCCTCGGATGCTCCACGAGGACGAGATGTCCGCGGCTGAGATCGAGCGGCTCCTTCGAATCGCGAGGGAGTTCGGGATCCGCTCCGTCAAGTTCACGGGCGGAGAGCCTCTCGTGCGGCTCGACCTCGAGGAGATCGTCGAGCGGGCCGTCCGGCATATCCCCGATGTCTCCATGACGACGAACGGCTCGATGCTCGCGAAGCGCGCGGAGGCCCTCCGGAACGCGGGCCTCAAGCGGGTGAACGTCTCCATCGATTCCCTCGATCCGAAGGCCTTCCGGGACGTCCGAAAGGGCGATCTCCACACGGTCCTCCGAGGCGTCCAGGCCGCCCTACGGGTCGGGCTGACGCCCGTGAAGCTCAACATGGTCGTGTTTCAGCGGACCCTCCCCCACATCCCAGAAATGATCGACTTCATCGGGAACGGCGACGGCCTCAAGCTCCAGCTGATCCAGTTCATGCCGGAGCTCGTGGACCACCAGGACTGGATGGTCGACATCGATGGCGTGAAGAAGTGGCTCGAGCAGCGCGCGGATCGAGTCCTCGTTCGAGAGATGCACCACCGCAGGATCTACATCTTCAATGGGGCCGAGGTCGAGGTCGTGGATCCTGTGTACAACGCCGAGTTCTGCTTCAACTGCCACCGGATCCGCGTGACCCACAAGGGCGAGCTGAAGGGTTGCTTGAATCGAAACGACGACCTGATTCCGACTCGGGGGCTCGAGGACGACGGCGTGCGGGAGGCCTTCCGCCGGGTCGTGGCGAATCGCGTGCCCTACTATGGGGTCCACGTGAAGGATTTCCCGCGCCGGCATTCGGGCGACGCGATACCCTTCGGGTTTCCGACCGCCGCGGGCTGAGGTGCGCAGGTTTTTCCGCTCGGGCGCCTAGGGAGGGCTCGCGGCGATGGCAGAAGCCGAAGGGGCCGCAGACCTCATCGTGGACTGCCCGTACTGCGGCTACGCGTGGAAGTCGGAGCTGCGGTGGATTTCGAGCCCCTGTCCGAACTGCGGCATGATGGTCTACCGCTACATGGACCCGCAGCACGACTGAACCTGACGGACGGCTATATCCCTCAAATTGCCGAGCGTCGATAAGAGGGCGAACCGAGAGCTTCATCTGCGGCGGCGGCCATCTATGTCCCGAGGCGGACTTAGCTGCCCCGAGGGACCGTCGAGGTCGGCATCCTTCGCGCGATTCAGCAGGGGATCGGCTACGGCTACCGGATCCACCGAGTTCTCGGGGACGCGGGTATCCACCTCCGGTTGAACCACCTCTATCCGATCCTCCGGCGCATGGAGCGCGATGGGCTCCTCACCTCCACCCGCGTGCCTGGCGAGCGAGGACCCATGCGGCACCAGTATGCGATCACGCCCGCGGGTCACACCCACCTGGAGGACGCCCTCGTCGACGCGATTGCGGTCGTCCGCCTCGCCTACTTGGAGCATCTGGCCGCCGACGAGACGGCGATGCGGCGCGCCCTCGATCTATTGGCGAAGTACATCGAGCACGCGAAGACGAAGGGCCGAACGGCCCTCGTGGTCCCGCCGGGCTACCTGAGCGAGGTCAACTTCCACTGGTTCCTCACCCAACTCCTCGAGATCGTCAACGGGGATGTCTACCTCGTGCGGCCCCAAGGCTCCTTCGAGATCGACGAGCCGCGACTGACCCTCCTCGATGGCAGCGACGCGTACGTGCCGCTTCGGGACGATCACGTGGACAACGTGCTCCTGGTCTGGGTGCCTCGCCCGCGTCGATGGCAGCGCGCCCTCGAAGAAGTCTCGCGGGTCACGAAATCGACGGGGATCCTCGCCATCATCTTGCCGGACGCCCTCATCGTTCGGGACGTTCGGTTGCCCATCAACATCGGCGCGTTCATGGAAGGCGTCCGGGTGCGGAGGACGGGGGATCAGGTGGGCCAGGTCGTCCTGGACCGAGTCAAGGAGTTCCTCGAGGACCGGTTCCGCAGCGTGGTCCTCGAACCCGTGCCCGAACTGTCGTTCCATGTCCTCATCGCGTGGGGTAAGCGGCGGCGGGCCGGATGAGGTCCCGCCCCGGCCGCCGCCCGCGCAAGCCTCAAGTAAGTCTTCGAACTCCACGTCCCTCGTGGCGGTCGCCGTCGGGACCCGCACGGTCGAGGACGTCCTTCGCGAAGGGGGCTTCACCCGCTTTCATCGGCGCGTCGTCCTCCTCACCGGTTTCGCGTGGACCTTCGTGGCCTTCGAGATCATCGTCATCGGGTTCGTGCTCCCCGCGATCTTCGCGGAGTTCGGACTGACGGCGGAAGGCAGCCCGCTCTTGTACGGACTCGTCACCGCTGCGACTCTCATGGGATCCTTCGTGGGGAGCGTCGTCCTGGGCCGTTTCGCGGACGCCCGCGGCCGGCGCAGGATCTTCCTGACGAGCATCCTGTGGTACTCCGCCTTCACGGCGATCACGGCGCTCGCTTGGGATCCCTGGAGTGTGTTCGCCTTCCGCTTCCTCGCAGGTATCGGCCTGGGCGGAATGCTCGTCGTCGACCCCGCGATCCTCTCCGAGTTCCTTCCGCCGCAGTCCCGAGGCCGGTTCATGGTCCTCTTGGACTTCTTCTGGCCTATTGGGTTCCTCCTGGCGATCGGCTTCTGGTGGGTCTTCATCATCCAGGGCGGCGGCCAGTGGCGGCTCCTGTTCCTCGTGGCCGCGTTCCCCGCCTTCCTCGCCTTCCTCGCTCGCTTTCTCATTCCCGAAAGCCCGTTCTACTTTGCGCGCCACGGTCGGCTTGACGCGGCCGCGGGCGTGCTCACCCGCGTGACGGGGCGCACCGTGGAGGCGTCCACCCTTTCCCCGGAGCAAGCCGTGAGGCGAGCGCCCGTCGCCGCATTGTTTCGAGGTCGGCTTCTGCGCCGGTCCGTCGTGACGATCCTCGCTTGGATCGCCCTGAACGTGAGCTACTATGGCCTGTTCCTCTGGCTCCCGTTCGCCCTCCCCGCCTTCGGGGTCGTGGACTTCAGCGACCCCACCGTCCTCGCGGGGTTCTTCATCGCGTCCGCCCTCGCCCAGTTCCCGGGCTACGGCGCGTCGATGTACCTGGTGGAGGCCTGGGGACGGAAGCGGACCCTCGCGCTGTTCCTCATCCTCGGTGGCATCAGCGGCTATGCCTTCGCGACCGCCACGAACCTCCTGACGCTCTTCGTGAGCCTCATGTTCGTGAGCTTCTTCAATCTCGGCGCCTGGGGGGCCGTATATCCGTACACGAGCGAACTTTTCCCGACGGAATACCGCGCCACGGGCTTCGGCATGGCGGAAGGCGTCGGCAAGACCATGGCGATCCTCGGCCCGGTGATTTTCGCGGCACTCTTCGCCTACACCGGCGGGCTCCTGCTCCCCCTCTCTTTCATCGCGGTCGTGATGGCCCTCGGCGGCCTCGTGGTCGCCGCCCTGGGCCCGGAGACGAAGGGCTTGGCGTTCGTTTAGGCTTCGCGGTCCGGCGGTCGACCCCGAACTTGGCTCGCCGGCGCGGTCGAAAGCCTAAAGCGTCGCGCGCGTTCCTCGGACCGCGCCTCCCGCGCGGGCTCCCACGATGGCGAAGCGGAACACGAGGAGAGGGCTCGACGGCCCCCGGATTGTGACCGTCCCACCCGGGCCGAGGTCCCAAGCCGCGATGTCGCGGAAGGATCGGTTCGTCCCGAAGGGGGTACGGGTCGCCCTTCCTCTCGACATCGTGAAGGGGGAAGGTCCTTTCGTCCAAGACGCGGACGGCAACGTGTACATCGACCTCGCCGGGGGCATCGGGGTTCAGACGACAGGCCATCGACCGCCGTCCGTGATCCGAGCTGCGAAGGCCCAGCTCGATCGGCTCACGCACATGAGCTACATGGTCTCCACGTACGATCCCTACACGGACCTCGCGGAACGCATGGCGCAGATCTGTCCGCCCGGCCTGACGAAATCGATGTTCCTCAACTCCGGATCCGAGGCGATCGAGAACGCGGTCAAGATCGCGCGGGCCTACACGAAGAAGCCATGGCTCGTTTCCTTCCGGACCGCGTTCCACGGCCGCACCCTCCTCGCCATGAGCCTCACGGGCAAGGAGAGGCCGTACAAGGAGGGCTTCGGCCCCTTCGTCCGCGAGGTCCTCCACGTCGATTATCCGTACCCGTACCGGGAGTCCGAAGGGCGCAGCCCGGCGGAGTTCGCGCAAGACCGGATCGAAGCGATCGAGCGGGCGATCGATGGATCCGAGGTCAAGGGCCAAGTGGCCGCGATCCTGGCGGAGCCCGTGCAGGGCGAGGGCGGGATGATCGTGCCGCCGAAGGGGTTCTTCCCCCTCCTCCGCAAGCTCTGTGACGACCGGGACATCGTCCTCATCGACGACGAGGTCCAAGCGGGTCTGGGCCGCACGGGCAAGCTATGGGCGATCGAGAACTGGGGCACGACGCCGGATATCCTCGTCAGCGGGAAGGCCCTCGGCGGAGGCCTCCCCATCGGCGGCGTGACGGGCAAGGCCTCGATCATGGATTCGCCGGGTCCGGGAAGCCTCGGAGGGACTTTCGGCGGAAATCCGGTCGTCTGCGCGGGGGCGCTCAAGGCCATCGACGCCGTCGAGAGGGCCATCCCGAAAGTGCCGAGGCTCGAGGCTCTTATCCGCGGGCGCCTCAAGGAGACCGCCGAGGCTCACGACGAGATTGGAGAAGCCCGTGGCATCGGCGCGATGTGGGCCTTGGAATTCGTGAAGGACCGACGCACGAAGGAGCCCGACGCGGATCTCCCGAAGGCCGTCCAGCGGGCCGGGATGAGGAACGGTCTCATCCTCCTTGCGGCGGGCTACTACAATAACTGCATCCGGCTCCTCCCGCCGATCAATATCCCCCTGCCGCTGATGGAGAAGGCCTTGGACCTACTCGAGGACAGCGTCGCGATGGCCACCGCCGGGAAGGCCTCGTGAGTCACTCGGCTTCCATTCTCCTCGGGTCTGTTCGGCCGTCCACGCGGCATGTACGCATCTGTCATGGGCCGATGAACCGTGGTATGAAGTATCAGCACTGTACTAAGTTCATTACCAAAATCTGGTACGAAAACGAAACTAATATCTACCCCCGCCGCCTTAATCCTAGACGGAGCGGAACCCCATACCGAAAGCCAAGAGCCCCTGCACAGGGCCCGGATGCCATGCGCTGGCAGCCATTAGCGTGATCGGTTCCGAGCTCAAGCTCAGCGTCCTCCACGCCCTCCTCGCCGGACCCCGGCGGTTCAACGAACTCCGGGCCGCCACGGGGATGTGCCAAAGTTCCCTGGCGAAGACCCTCAAGGAACTCGAGGACACGGGGATCGCCTTGCGCAGGGTCCTCGTCGACCGTCCGGTGGCCATCGAGTATCGCCTCTCGCCGATGGGCGAGGATCTCCTCGGAGCGATTCGCGCCCTGGAGCAATGGGCGACCCGCTGGGTGACGGACGACATGATTCGGGAGGTGCACGCATGAATCAGTTCGTTCAACCAATGGGCCTCAAGGAACCGATCCCTGAGAAGGGATTCGGAGGGAAGGCCGAGGAAGACCTCACTCCCCGGGAGACGATGCGCTGCCCGAACTGCGGCAGCTTCGCCCTCTACGTAGACCCGGTCCGGGGGGAGCGGGTGTGCGACACCTGCGGCCTCGTCATCGACGAGGGCCTTGTCGACCTTGGGCCGGACTGGACCACGTTCGAAGGTGACGACCGCATTCGCTCGGGCCCCCCGCCGTCCGTGATGGTCCCCGACAAGGGCCTCGGCAGCATGGTGGGGAACGGCCTGCGGGATGCGAAGGGGAACCCCATCGATGCACGGAGCGTCGCATCCCTGAACCGGCTTCGCCGGGTGAGCCGGTGGACGCGGTACGACCGGATCGAACGGGCCCTGGCGCCGGGCCTCGCCCAGCTGAGCAGCCTGACGGCTCGCCTCGGACTGCCCGCGGACTTCCGCGAGCGGGCCGCGATCCTCCTCCGGCGGGCGATCGAGGCCGGCCTCTCCCGAGGCCGATCCATGGACGCCATCGTGGCCGCCGTCGTCTACCTCGCCTCGAAGCAGCTCGGGGCCCCGAGAGGCCTCCACGAGCTGGCCGACGCGACCGGAGTCACCGTCCACCGGATCTCCCTCACGGCGAAGATCGTCAGCCGCGAGCTCGGGGTCTTTGCCCGGGCGTCCCGGCCCGAGGACTTCGTCCCGCGGTTCACGTCCCAGCTCGGCCTTGACCCCCAGGTCGGGGAGCGGGCGCTGGCCCTCGTGGCCGTCGGCAACCGCGCGAAGGCCCTCGAGTCGAACTCGCCCGTGGGCATTGCGGCGGGGGCCCTGTACCTCGCCTCCGAAGACCTAGCCGTGCCCCTGACCCAGGCCCAGGTCGCTCGGCTCACCGGGGTCTCCGAGGTCACCATCCGCAAGCATTATCGTCTCCTGAAGGATGCCCTAAGTGTGCCGTCCCTAGCGGCGGAGGCAGCTTGAGCGCTGCCATTTGCCCCACCTGCGGGCTCCCGAAAGAAATCTGCGTCTGCGAGGACTTAGGCCGCGAGACCACGGTGCTGACCGTGGGCCTCGACACCCGCCGGTACGGAAAGGCCGTGACCGTCGTCCAGGGGCTCGAGGCGAACCCGGACGAGGCGACGAAGCTGGCGCGGGAGCTGAAGAAGGCCTTGGCCACGGGCGGTTCCGGGAAGGACGGGAGGATCGTCCTTCAGGGGGACCGCCGGAAAGACGTCGTGCGGATCCTGCAGGCGAAAGGCTATCGTGTGGGCTGACGGAGCGCCTTATCTAGGCGCGCGCGTTACGTCGGGTCCGAGCCGGAGGTCACCCTCTGAAGGCCGTCGTGCTACTTCGATACGGGGGACCGGAGGTCCTGGAGTTCGTCACGGACCATCCGGACCCGGTCCCGGGACCTGACCAGGTCCTCCTGCGCGTGCGGGCCGCCTCGATCAACCGGGTGGACCTCTTCGTTCGCGAGGGGATCCCGACCCTGAAGCTCGCCTTCCCGCATATCGTCGGCGCCGATGCCGCCGGGGAGATCGCCGCGGTGGGCTCCGACGTGACGGACCTCGAGCCCGGGGAACGCGTCCTCGTGAATCCCGGGATTTCCTGCGGAGAATGCGAATTCTGCACCATGGGGGACGATTCCCTGTGCACCGACTACAAGATCCTGGGGGAACACCTGCCCGGCTCGTATGCGGAGTACGTCGCAGTGCCCGCCCGGAACGTCGCTCGGCTTCCCACGGACTTCCCGTGGGAGGCAGCGGCCGCGGCGCCCCTCGTCTTCATGACGGCCTGGAGGCTCCTGGTGTCCCGGGCGAAGGTCCGCCCCGGCGAGGACGTCCTCATCCTCGGCGCCGGAGCCGGTGTGTCCACCGCGGCGATTCAGATTGCCAAGCTCGCAGGCTGCACGGTCTTCGTGACAAGCTCGAGCGAATCGAAGCTCAAGAAGGCCCAGGCCCTCGGGGCCGATGTGCTCGTCAACTACACGACGACGCCGTGGTCCAAGGCGGTCTGGGAGCTCACGGGGAAGCGGGGCGTCGATGTCGTCCTCGACCACGTGGGCCAGGCGACCTTCAAGGATAGCGTCCGGGCCCTTCGGAAGGGGGGCCGCCTCGTGACGATCGGCGCGACGACGGGTCCCCTCGCCGAGCTCGACCTCCGCTACGTGTTCTGGCGGCAGCTCTCTCTGATCGGATCCACGATGGCCTCCCAGCGAGAGTTCGAGGAGGTCATGAAGCTCGTTTTCATGGGACGGCTCAAGCCGGTCGTCGACCGCGTCTTCCCCTTGGAGCGGGCGGCCGAAGCCCATGCGTACGTGGCGCGGGGCGAGCACTTCGGAAAGGTCGTCCTCGCGGTCGCCTAGGCGGGGCCGGCGAGGCGCGATCGGATCCGCTCGACGAGGTCGGAGGCCTCCGGGAAGTGAGCTTCCCGATCGAGCGAAAAGACGAGGTCTCCGTCGATGACGACATCATCAACGCCATGATCGCCCGGAACCAAGCGCAGGACCGTGAGACGCTTGCCGAGTTCCTTCAGGATCCCGTCTGCGTCTTGGATCGCTTTGGATTGACAGTGGCACGGTAGGCAGTAGGTGATCGTTACGTCCGCCACGAGCTTGAGACGAGGGCCGTCGAATAGAAAGATGAGCCGCCTCACCTGTGCGTCCGGTCGGCGGTCTCGCGGAGGTCAAAGGCGGCGTAGCCCCGGAACGAGTTGAGCCAGTAGCGGAGCCGGGTCCTGAGGGACGGAGCCCGCCTCTCCACGGGCACGCTCGTCGTCTCCGCGAGGAGGAAGTCGGGGTCCGAGGCCCCGTACTCCCACCGGACATACCTCGCGAGTTCCGGGTCGGCGCCCGCGCGTGCTTGCTTCCACATGGCTTCCGTCACGATCGGGATCATCGTTCCAACCTCAGCAGGGTGAACGACGCCCGCGCCGAACTTGGTTGACCCGCCTATGACGGCCGTCATATGACGGCACCATCTATATGGCCCTGGGAGGCAATGCCGTGAGCATGAGCCTCTGGGAAGTGTCCCTTCGAGCCCAGTACGACTACCCGTTCATCGAGATCTCCGGTCACCATCCCGGGATCCCGATCTCGATGTGGTGCGTCTGGAACCGGGAGCTCCTGCAGGTCCCGACCCAAGACGAGGCCGTCCTCAAGGCCCTCGAGGCGGCGATCCGAAAGGCGGGTCGCACCGTGGACCGGTGGGTCGAGGCCGGGGAGATGCGGGTGATGATGCTCCAGCGGTGCACGTGCGGGAACCTCGACAGTCCCTGGAACATCTGGGAGGCGCATGAATTCCTGGACGCACCGCCGGCGATCTACAAGGACGGGTGGGGATACTTCCGCCTGCTCACGTTCGACGAGACCTCCACGCGAGGGCTCTTCCGCGACTTCTCGAAGCGGGGTCCCGCGGAACTCCTGGGGAAGCGCGAGCTCTCCCTGCAGGTCCTTCCCACGAGCATCTGGGTGAACAGCCTCTTCGCCGAGATGACCTCGAAGCAGATGGATGCGCTGCTCAAGGCCCACCGGTACGGCTACTACCGCTCGCCGCGCACGGTCACGACGGAGAGCGTCGCGAACGCCCTCGGGGTCAGCCGGTCCACCTACGAGGAACACCTGCGGAAGGCAGAGAACCGGATTGTGGATGCCCTGATCCCGTACCTCCAGCTGTTCGCCGCGGGAGAGAAGCCGATGGAGAAGCTGCCCACGAGGACGTCCCTCCCGCAGACAGCGCCGGGCGAGGCCTGAGGGGTCACGCGGGCGGCGGGGGCGTCGTCGGTTTCTCGGCCGGCGGAATCGGCCCTTGGTGAGTGGCTCCGACGACCCGACCCTTAACCATCGCACCCTTGTCCACGAAGATGCGGCCGCCTTCGTTGAGGACGTCCCCGACGACCATCCCGTAGACCTCGAGGTCGCCTCCGACGGCTTTCGCCGCTTTCGTCACGAGCCCGCGGAGGATGGCCTTGCCCGTCCGTTCCGCGAGGAGATTGCCCGAGACCATCCCGATTATCTCGCACACGCTCGAGTCGCGCACGAAGAGGTCGCCGCGCACAAGGCCGGTCATCTGCGTGGGCCGAGGTCCGATCACGACGACGCTCCCCTCAAATCGCTCGTCAAGGACGCCGCCGCGGAAGACCCGAACCATGGTGGCCGAGCGCAACTCGCGATTTCGGTATCAACGTTTCGCCGCCGCGCCAGAGTGACTGCCCGGTCATGGCGGCTTCAGCGGATGCTTCCCAATGCCGGATCCAGGGGCGCGACCTACTTGCCCGACTTACCCTGGAGCCAACGCTCCGCATCGATTGCGGCCATGCAGCCGAAGCCGGCTGCGGTTACCGCCTGGCGGTAGCGGAAGTCGTGCACGTCCCCTGCCGCGAACACGCCATCGACACTTGTCGCCGTCGCATGCCCATCTCGTGGATGGAGCACGATGTAGCCCTTCTCGAGCTCGAGCTGTCCTTGGAAGACCTCCGTGGCGGGCGTGTGGCCGATGGCGAGGAAAAAGCCCTGGGCTTTGACGTCCGATGTTGCGCCCGTCTTCACGTTTCGGATGCGGACGCCTTCGACCTTCTGATCCCCGAGGACATCAACGACCTCGGAGTCCCAGATGACGCGGATGTTCGGCGTCCGAAGAACCCGATCTTGCATGATCTTGCTCGCGCGGAACATGTCGCGACGATGTACGATCGTCACGGTCTTGCAGAGCTTGGAGAGGTACAAACTATCCTCCATCGCCGTGTCCCCTCCGCCGACTACGACGACGTCAAGGCCCTTGAAAAAGAAGCCATCGCAGGTACTGCAAGCGCTTACCCCGCGTCCCTTCAGACGCTCTTCGTTCGGCAAGCCGAGGTACTTCGCTTTCGCCCCCGTCGCGATGATGACCGTCTTGCTCTCGTAACGCTGATCGCGGACCCAGACGTTGAACGGTCGCGAGTGAAAATCGACCCGGCTGACGTCGTCGTCGACGAAGTCGGCCTGGAAGCGCTCCGCCTGGTGGCGCCAAAGTTCCATGAGCTCGGGACCGAGGATCCCTTTCGGGAAGCCGGGGTAGTTCTCGACCTCGGTGGTCAGCATGAGCTGTCCGCCAGCGACTTGCCCGGCGATCACGAGGGTCTTCAGGTTCGCGCGCGTCGTGTAGATCGCTGCCGTAAGGCCCGCCGGTCCCGATCCGATGATGATGGTGTCGTAGGAGGCCACGGCGTCGCTCGAACGAATCTCTCCCGCTTAAGGGTTGGCGTCAACCCCGCGATCCCGCGTCCCGTGGACTTGCAGCAGGCGAGGCTACAGGCTAATACCTCGGACGCGTTGCGGAAAGCCTCCGTGGCCACCGAAGACTTGCAGCGGTTCCTCGCGCTCCTCTGGACCTATGAGCACAAGAAAGGCATCCAGCTCTTCGACGAGCTCGCCAAGGATCCTTCGACCGCCGCGCCCATCCTGAACGAACTCCTCCTCCTCGGCTCGAACCACGACGACCCTCAGTTGCACACGCCGCACGGACTCCTGACGGTCCACGCGGCGAGGAACCTGCTCGTCCTCACCCGGCCCCCCGGGGGACTCGGGCTCTTGCGGTTCCTCGTGCTCTACAATTTCAGCTTGCGGAAGCGCCCGCTGACTCCTGCCCAGGCGGAAGCGAATGCGCGCGTCACCCCTTCGGGTTCCCTCGCGCGGATGCAGGCCGCCTATCACGACGCGATCCACGCCCGGAACGGAGACCGGGGAGCCGCCATCCTGACCCGGTGCGCGATCGACCTCGGTCTCGGCGCGGCCGCACACCTCGCGGTCCGGACAGCCCTCGACGACCTAGGCCGGTTAGGTCACAATCTGGCCCTCGCGGCGGCCTACGTGGACACCGCGTTCGTCCTCACCTTGCCCCGAGGCCTCGTGGCACTCGCGAACCTCGCCCACCTTCAGGCGAATGCCCTGCAAGGGGTCTCCCCCGCGGACATCCCAGAGCGGGAGGCCTCGGGTGGGGGGCCGACTGGCGTCGAACACCTCGAGGCCCTTGTCGAGGCGGGAGACTTCGACGAAGTCGAGCCGGTCCTGGAGGCCTTCTGCATGCACGGTCGAGCGGAAGTCGCGTATGGCCCGCTTTTGATCGCGGCGAGCGCCGATCCCGGTTTTCTGGGCCACACCCTCAGCCTCATCCATGCGGCCCGCCTCGCGTCGCGGCACCTCACGCCCTCGGAGAGCGCGTGGCTTTTGTGGAAACTCTACCGGACGGCCGTGAGCCGCTTTGGCTATCCGCAGTTCCTCGAGCTTGGCGAGCCCGAGACGACGGACCGCGAAGCGATCCTCTCCGCCCTGGAGTCCTCCCTGCGGCACAAGTCGCCACCCGCGGAGTCGACCGTGCGGCAGGCGCTCGAAGCCGGGATTCCCCTCGAGGAGATCCTCGCGAGGGTCGTGGACTTCTATGGCCAATGGACCGTCGGGGAGAAGGAGCACACGATCAGCTACCTCAGCGCGGCCCTCCACACGGCGAAGTTCCTCGGAGCGAAGCGGGCCCTCTTGCCCCTCGCGATTGCCCTGAGCAAGCTGCCCTTCTGAGGTCATTCCGAAGACGCGCGCTCGCCCTTCGCCGTTGTCTTTGCCGTGTGGAACTGCTCCTTCTCCGTGGAGCCGTTCATGGACAAGGTCGACGACGTCCCTTCCGTCACGATCCGAGCGATTTCGTCAAAGTACGGCGTGCCCACGAAACTCTGGTGCTCGATGGCGCGGTAGCCGTCTTCCTTCGCATCGAACTCTTCGTCCTGGAGGGCCAGGTAGGCGGTCATGCCCACCGCCCGATACCGCCGGGCGAGTCGGAACATGGCCAGGTTCATGCTATGGAACCCCGCAAGGGTCACGAACTGGAACTTGTAGCCCATCTCTCCGAGCTCCCGCTGGAACCGAGCGATCGTCGCGACGTCGAGTTTCTTCCGCCAGTTGAACGACGAGGAGCAGTTGTACGCAAGGAGCTTGCCTGGGTACTGGGCGTGGATGGCCTCCGCGAAGGCGCGGGCTTCGTCGAGGTCCGGGCCGGACGTCTCCGTCCAGAGGAGGTCAGTGAAGGGGGCATAGGCGAGGCCCCGCGCAATGGCCCCTTCGAGGCCCCCGCGAATCCCATAGTATCCTTCCGGAGTCCGCTCCCCCGTCAGGAACCCCTGGTCCCTCGGGTCGACGTCGCTCGTGATGAGGCGTGCGCTCATCGCGTCCGTCCGCGCAATCAGGATCGTTGGGACTCCCGCGACATCTGCCGCGAGCCGCGCGGCCACGAGCTTCTGGATGAACTCCCGGGTGGGCACGAGGACCTTCCCTCCGAGGTGGCCGCATTTCTTCGCCGAGGCGAGCTGATCCTCGAAGTGAATGCTGGCGGCCCCCGCGTCGATGAGCGCCCTTGTGAGTTCGAAGACATTCAGGACGCCGCCGAAGCCCGCCTCGGCATCCGCGACAAGGGGGACAAACCAATCGATGTCGTTTCCTCCGAAGGCCTGGCGCTTCTCGTCCTCGCGCCGAAGGGCGTTGTTAATCCGCCGGACGAGATGAGGGACGCTGTCGGCCGGATACAGGCTCTGGTCTGGGTACGTCTGCCCCGCGTCGTTGCCGTCCGCCGCGACCTGCCAGCCGCTCACGTAGATCGCCTTGAGGCCCGCTTGGACCATCTGGACGGCCTGGCCCCCCGTGAGGGCCCCCATCGCCGAAACGAAAGGCTCCTTGCGGAGCAGCCTCCAGAACCGCTCGGCCCCGATCTCCGCGAGGGTGTGCGCGACCCGCAAGGATCCCCGCAGTCGCGCCACATCATCCCCTCGGTATGGCCGGAGGATTCCGGCCCATCGGTCGTCCATTCGCCAGCTCGCCTCAAGTTCACGCGCGCCCAACATCTATGTCCCTCCCGGGTTCGTCCAAGAAATCATATGCGAGGAGCGTCAGGAATTCCGGGAAGTCGGCAGACGTCACCGCAGCATCGAGAATTCCGGCCGCACGCGCCACGGATTCGGCGGGCGGTCCTCGGTCGGCCCGCAGGATCCCGCTCTCTTCCTCGAGGATTGTCCGGACGAGCCCCGCGGTGACGATCCGCCCATCCTCGAGTCGTGCGCCATGCCGAATCCACTGCCAAAGTTGCGCACGGGAGATCTCGACGGTGGCGGTGTCCTCCATCAGATGTTGGATCGGCACGCAGCCTGTCCCGCGGAGCCACGACGCAAGGTACCGCAGGCCAACGGCCACGTTCGTCCGTACGCCGCGTTCGGTGATGGGGCCTTTCGGGACCTCGAGGAGGTCGGCGGCGGTCACGCGGACGTCCTGTCGCATCACGTGGATCTGGTTCGGCGTCGGCAGGCCCTCGTCGAACACCCGCTTCGCGACGGAGACGAGCCCCGGGTGGGCCACCCAGGTCCCATCGTGTCCCTCCCGGACTTCGCGTTCCTTGTCCGCGACGACCTTCGCGATGGCCTCCGCATTCGCCTGCGGATCGTCCCGGATGGGCACCTGCGCGGCCATCCCGCCGATGCTGTGGGCGCCCCGGCGGTGGCATGTCTGGATTGCGAGGCGCACGTAGGACTGCAAGAAGTGCGTCGTCATCGTGACGAGGGAACGATCCGGGAAAACGGCCTGCGGGTCGTTCCGGTACTGCTTGATGAAGCTGAAGATGTAGTCCCACCGTCCGCAGTTGAGGCCCGAGGCATGCTCCCGTAGTGCGTACAGGATCTCGTCCATCTCGAAGGCCGCGGGCAGCGTCTCGATGAGGATCGTCGCACGGATCGTCCCTCGAGGAATGCCGAGGAGGTCCTGCGCTCGGACGAAGACGTCGTTCCAGAGGGCGGCCTCCTCATAGTGCTCGATCTTCGGGAGGTAGAAATACGGTCCCGTGCCCTTCTCGAGCAGGGCGTGCGCGTTGTGATAGAAGAACAGGCCGAAATCGAAGAGGCTGGCCGGGACGGGCTTGCCGTCGACGAGGACGTGCCGCTCGAGCAGGTGCCAGCCGCGAGGGCGGACGAGGAGCGTCGCCAAGTGATCGTTGAGAGCGTACCGCTTCCCCTCCGGGCTCATGTATTCGATTGTGCCGCGGACCGCATCGCGCAGGTTCACCTGACCCTGGATCGTCCCTTCCCAGGTGGGCGAATGCGCGTCCTCGAAATCGGCCATGTAGACCTGGGCGCCCGAGTTGAGCGCGTTGATGATCATCTTCCGGTCCACGGGGCCCGTGATCTCCACGCGGCGATCCACCAGGTCCGACGGCGCGGGCGCGACCTTCCAAGCGGACTCGCGGATCCATCGAGTCTCGGGGAGGAAGTCGGGCGGAATCCCGCGTTCGAGTTTCCGGCGGAAGTCGGCCCGCTTGCGGAGAAGGCTATCTCGGTCCCCACCGAATTCCCGGGTCAGCGTAGCGACGAAGCGCATCGCCGCGGGGGTCAGGATTTCAGCGGAGCCCGCCGAAACAGGTCCGCAGATCGTGACTCCTTCCCGCCGCAAGGCTTTCTCGTAATCCTCGGGCAGGGCGCCCCCGAACGAGCGGACGACCTCGGAGGGGGCCGTCAGGGCGGGCGGCAGTGGAGAGGCCCCCGCGAGAGTTCCCTCCGACCTCCTCCGATCCTCCATGGCGCCCGCTTCCCCGTCCTAGGTTGGCGAGACCGTACTTAAGCTTTACCGGGGGGGGGCGGCGGGTCCCTCAGCGAATCTCGGTCGGATGCGCGGCTTTTGGTCCCACAATTCTCGGACGAGTCATCTCGAACACGTCCCGAACGCGGCAGTACCTCGTGCCGCCGAGGCGGCCGATGGGACGAAGCTCGTGCACGTCCACGACTCCGTCTTTCACGACGCGATCCGCGAGATGAAGCCGGACCACGTCGCCAAAGCACACGGTGTTGTCCGCGACGGGGATGGCTTGCAAGAGCTTGCACTCGAAGTTCACCGGGGACTCAGCGATGCGCGGGGGCTTCACGACCTCGGAGGGGGCGCGCGTGAGCCCCGCTTCGTCGAACTCGCTGACTTCTTCCGCGAAGTCTCCCGATGCGATGTTCATCTTCAGTGCGATCTCCTCCGTGACGATGTTCACTACGAACTCCTTCGTCTCGAGGATGTTCCGGGCCGTGTCCTTGGGTCGACCGTGACGGGAGCCCACGGAGACCGCGAGGACCATGGGGTCGCTCGAGACGCCCATGGCGAAAGAGAACGGAGCGCAGTTGTCCACTCCCGCCCGGCTTCGCGTGGAGACGAACGCGATGGGCCTTGGGACGAAGGCGGAGATCAGGAGGCGGTAGCCCGCCCCGGCGGGCATCGTCTTTGGATCGACATTCACGGGAATCCCGGGGGCGCCATTCGCCGATGTGGATTAACCTTTACGAAAGGTCGAACTAGGCCGGGCGCTTGGTCATCCCACCGGAGGATTGACACGAGCCGCGACCCTTCCTTCCTCCTCTACGACGGCGATTGTCGAATCTGCACGTCCTTCGCTCGATGGGTTGATGCGGTCGACCTGCGGGATGCCGTGGAAATCCGTCCGATCCAGGCGTCCCGCGGATTGCTCGGAGCCTCCGGGGACGAGGTCCTCGATGCGATGCACGTCGTATCCCCGGATGGTCGGGTCCTCGCGGGGGGCGAAGCGCTTCCGGCCCTCCTGGCGGCCCTCACGGGCGTCCCCCCGTTGGAGTTCCTCCTGAGGTCCTCCTCGATGGCGATGACCGTGTTGCGCGTGGCCTACGGGCTTATTGCCGAGCTGCGAGGCCACCTCATCTGCCGCCACGACGCCTTGGCTTCGGCAACGGGGCCATCAGAGATCGCAAGACCTTGAGGTTTCGCCGGTAGCCTGCGTCATCCCCGGGGAACTCCAGGCATCCGGGAAGGTCGCGGAACCGGTCGTCGTTCACGAGAAGCCGGAAGAAGTCCTTCCCGATCTTGCCCTTGCCGATGTTCTCGTGGCGGTCGACCCGCGAGCCGAGGTCCCCTTTCGAGTCGTTGAGATGGAAGGCCCGTACGCGTCGAAGGCCCACGGTCGAGTCGACGCGACGGAAGAAGTCGTCGTATCCCGCCCTTGTTCGGATGTCGTACCCCGCCGCGAAAGTGTGGCAGGTGTCGATGCAAATTCCGAGGCGGTCCGGATGGGAGCTGAGCTTCGTGATCTCCGCGAGCTGCTCGAGCGTGTACCCGAGGGTGGTCCCTTGTCCCGCGGTGATCTCGAGGCAAGGGACGGCGTCGGGCGCTTGAGCCTCCGCGAGGCACGTATCCAAGCTCTCGGCGATTCGCCTCAATCCGAAGGCCTCGCCTTTCCCCATATGGGCACCGGGATGGAAGATGACCTCCCGAAGGCCGAGTTGCTGAGCGCGGTTCAGCTCATCGACGAAGGCGGTCCGGCTCAGCCTCAGCATCGACGTCTTCGGCGAGGCTAAGTTGATCAGGTAGTTGTCGTGGATGACAGCCTTGCGGATGCCGAAGGCAATCAGGTTCTCCTGAAAGGCCCTCGTCTCCTCGGGGGAAAGCGGTTTCGTGTTACGGAGCATGCGCGGGCTTCGCGAGAAGATCTGAATCGACTCGCAGCCGATGTTCTTCCCTCGTTCGGGGGCAAGGGCAATGCTCTCGGCGATCGACACATGGGCTCCGAGGAGCATCGAGGCCCGATAATCCAACGCGGGCCCATGAGCTTTGCCCGTCAACAAGGCTGTTCGTTCAGTCCGCGGGCGACGCTATGCCGCGTCGCGCCTTCACGATCAGGTACGACTCCGTGAGATGCTTCTCTCCATGTGCGAAGGATTCCGCGAGCTCCTCCCAGCGGCCGTCCTCGACCCACTTGCGGACGATCCGACCTTGGAGATAGAGCTCGACCTCGCGCAAGTCCTCGAACTCGACCACCGTCGTGTCGACGCCCATGAACTCGGATTCGAAGCGGTTCTCCCGCAGCAGCTCGTCCATGGCGTCCTCGTAGAAGGCGAAGCGCGAGCCTCGCCGCGTCTCCCGCCAGTGGTCCCCGTGGTGGCAGCAGAAAATCAGTTTGCCCCCAGGCCGCAGAGCGGCTGCTGTCCTCCAGATGATCGCCGGGGACATGCACAGATTGCTCACGACGAAGTCCAGGGGCCGGTCGGCGAAATCGCCATACGAGGACTTCTCCACGTCGCCCCAAACGAATTCGACGTTGCGAACATCCCGGAGACCAGCGTACGCGCGTGCCTGCAGAAGCCTCGAGCGGTCGAGGTCGACGCCGACCACGTGCGCTCCGAGCCGGGCGACGACGAACGCGAGGCGCCCCTCGCCCGTGCCGACATCGAGGGCCCAGCGATTCCGGAAGTCCTCGTGGTGGAGCTGGTCGAGAAGCATCGGGCGGAGGTCGTACGAGTCCTTCGCCGCCTCTCGCCAGGGCAAGGTCCGGGTCCTTCGAACCACGTTCGCCATCGGCCGCGGTATCCGGATGAAGGAGAAGCGATAAGAGGACATCGACGGAGTGGAACGCGGGGCGACTGTTGAACCGGCCGGCCCAATCCGATTTCCCAATCCTTATAATGCGTGGGCCGGATGGCCTACGAGGTCGCGATGGGGATCTGGGAGTACGGTATGTTCATCGCGGGTAAGTGGGTCCAGCCCACCTCGGGGGCGACCCAGGAAATCCTGGACCCCGCGACGAACGGGACCGTTGCGCACGTGGCTGCAGGGACGCGCGAGGACGTGCAAGCCGCCGTCGAAGCGGCCCGCGTCGCCTTCGAATCACCGGACTGGGGGGATCTCGATCCGAGCAAGCGCGGCCGCCTGCTCTGGCTGCTCGGCCAGCAGATCCGCGATCATTTCGACGAGCTGGCTCGTATCGAGTCCGTGAACGTCGGGAAGCCCATCCGCGAGGCGAAGGGCGACATCGCGTATGTGTACAAACTCTTCGAGTACTACGCCGGAATCGCCGACAAGATCCAGGGGGACACGATCCCCGTCCCCGGGCCGCGTCTCGATTACACTCTCCGGGAGCCTCTTGGTGTGACCGCCCATATCGCGCCCTGGAACTATCCCCTCGTTCTCGCCAGTCGGGGGGTTGCCCCCGCCCTCGCCGCGGGCAATACGGTCATCCTCAAGCCCGCCACGCTCACGCCGCTCACTGCGCTCAAGCTCGCGGAACTCGCCGCGTCCGCGGGATTCCCCCCGGGGGTGTTGAACGTCCTGACGGGCTCGGGTCGCGAGGTCGGGGAGGCCCTGGCGCGCCATCCGGACGTGGATTCCGTCACCTTTACCGGCTCGACGGACACGGGGCGTCAGATCCTGCAGGTGACATCCCAGCGCATCGCGCCCGTGACTCTGGAGCTCGGCGGGAAGAATCCCCAGATCGTCTTGCCGGATGCGAAGATCGACAAAGCCCTCAGGGGCGTGCTCGTGGGCGCCTACCAGAACTCGGGACAGATGTGCTGGGCCGGTTCGAGGCTCATCGTCCATGCGGACATTGCGGGCGGTTTCCTGGAGAAACTGCAGCGGCACATCGGTGCGATGCGCCTCGGCCCCGGGCTGCGGGAGGACGTTCAGATGGGGCCGCTCATCTCGAAAGACCATGCCGCGAACGTCCTCGCCGCGATCGAGGACGGGATCCACCGCGGCTCCCGCATCCTGGCGGGCGGTGGACGGCCGAAGGAGCCAGACTTGCAGGAGGGGAATTTCGTCCAACCGACGCTGTTCTCGGAGCCGCCCGCGGAGAGCCGTGTGGCGAAGGAGGAGGTCTTCGGTCCTGTCCTCTGTTCTTGGGAGTTCGAGCACGTGGACGACGCGATCGCTCGGGCGAACGACACGCCCTACGGACTGTGTGCCGGTCTCTGGACGCAGGACGTCGGCCAAGCCCATTCGATCGCACGGCGGCTGAAAGTCGGCATGGTGTCCATCAATGAGTTTCCCGTGACCTTTCCCCAGACGCCGTTCCTGGGGTGGAAGGAATCCGGGCTGGGCCAGGAGCAGGGCCTCGAGGCCGTCCGTTTCTACACGCGCGTGAAGAACGTGAACGTGTATCTGGACTGAGCCCGCGATGATCTACGTAGCGCCGACGGCCATCCTCGTGGGAGACGTGACGGTCGAGGACGGCGCGAGCATTTGGCACGGGGCGGTTCTGCGCGGCGATTTCGATGCGGTAGTCGTCGGGCGCGATTCGAACGTCCAGGACAATGTTGTCGTACACGTCGACCGGGGAATGCCGGCACAGATCGGGGAGCGCGTGACGATCGGCCACGCCGCGGTCATCCACGGGTGTACGATTGGCGACGAGTGCCTGATCGGGATGGGCGCGACAATCAATAGCGGAGCTGTAGTCGGCCGTGGCTCCCTGGTGGCCAGCGGCGCGGTGGTCCGCGAGTCCGCGGAGTTTTCTCCAGGAAGCGTGATTGCAGGGGTTCCCGCAACGGCAAAGCGAAGGGTCGACGAGGCCTTGCGGCGCCGGGTTGAGCTCTCCTGGAAGGTCTACGCCCAACTTGCCAAGGCCAGTCTCCCACCGCAACCTCCGTTGAAGGGGGATGCCGCGAAGCAAGTCGTCCTCGAGGCCTCCGAGGAATTCACTCGGCTTCTGAAGGAATAGAGCGATACCGTTGGGTCCAGAGGCCGTGCGCATGCATCCCGACCGGACCAACCTTTTTCATGGGACCGCTCTCATCTCCCGGCTATGACGCGCTTCACGATCGACATCCAGATGCGCTTCCGGGACATCGACGGCATGGGACACGTGAATAACGCGACCTACCTGACGTACATGGAGCTCGCACGAACGGAATTCTATCTCCGGTCCATGGGAAAGCGCGATCTCGCCGAGATCGACTTCATCCTCGCCCATGTGGACATCGACTTCGAGAGTGCGGCGAAGTGGGGCGATGAGCTTCAGGTCTCCATGTGGCCCACCAAGGTCGGGACTGCGTCGTTTACCCTCGGATACGAGATCCGCGAGAAAGAGAGCGGCCGGCTGATCGCGCGCTCAAACAGCGCCCTCGTCTCCTACGACTATGAGCGGAACCGGGCGAAACCGATCCCTCCGGAGTTTCGGCGAATTCTGGAGGAGCATCTCGAGGCTTGATGCCACGCATCTCGGGTCATAGCCACTGGTGGCGGTTTGGATAGTACTTGGGCCGGCCGTCCGGATGGCGACGCTTGTAGCGTAAGTATCGCTCGTGCCACAAGCGGTATCGTCGATCGGAGGTCGTCATGGCCCGGTGCTCGTTTTCGATGAGGGCTCGTTCGAGCGCCCACACATTCCGAGGGGACAGGCGCCAATCCACGCGCAAGGCACGCAGATCGAAGATACCATATCCGTTGATGCGCCCCGTCCGATCGACGTACGCGTCCACGTAGGAGTAGACGAGGTCGCGGACGGTGCGAAACCGCGGCTTCCGGCCGTGGAGCCCGGGATCCCGTGACCGAGCGACGGCGCCGTAGCGTCCGTTCTCTCGGAACAGGAAGACGACATGGTCCAAGTCGTCAATGGACTCAAAGTCCAAGAGGATCGGAGGATACCCGTGCTGCTCGAGAATCGTGGCCGCGGAAAGGGCCCCCTCGAGGCAATGGGCCTTCCCGACGCGGACGACGCCGCGAAAGCTCCGGAGGGTCTCGCCGCGTTCCTCGAAGTTGTAGGGCAGCGACGTGAGCCAACGCTGGACGAGGACGGGGGCCCGAAGGCGCTCGATGATCCTCCTCTCCCGCAGCGTGAAGGCGCTTCGTGGCGGAGCGGGGCTCATGTCGACGAGGTACCCCGCGCGGTCCTTCATCAGGCTTGCGCCCCAACGCGGCGAAGGTCCCTCGTGATTCGGGTTCGACGAGCCCGTCGGCTCCTTAACCCCTCACGTCGACGCGACCACGCTGCTCTCCCCGTCCTCAGGCGCACCCTCACCGCGTTCGACACGCTCGTGGATCTCGATCCCACGTTCGCGTAGCATCCGGAGGATCGGATCGGGATCGAGCAGCTCGGGGGCCAAGATGCCGGTCTGCCGGATCTCCCCCGTAGCGAGCAGGGTGGCCGCGACCGCCGCCGGGGTCCCGGTGAGGTAGGCGGTCCCCGTCGCATGGAACCGTCGGGAGGCCTCCCGGTGGCCGAGGAGCGTATGGAGCACATGCCGCTTGCGCTCCCCCCGCTCCTCCCCCGTCACCTCGACCACGAGCGCCGCGTAGCCGTCGACGCGGCCCACGAGATCCGCGGGCTTGGGAACCGAGGCCAGAAAGGCCTTCCGACGGGCAGCGCCGTCGCCCGGGGTCCCCGCGGCGGGACCCGTGCCCTGGAGCCCCTGGAGGGTTCCCACGGTCGCATCGTCAAGGGCCAGTTTGAAGTCAACGTAACGAACGCCCTTGCCGATGTACCGCGGTAGGGAGTCGACCTCCTCGTGGTCGACGGAATACACGGTCAAGCGCCCGAGCGGAGGCGGGAACGGATACGTTTCCTTCCCCCCGAGGGGCGGCACCATCTCGTAGGTCCCGTCCCGCCAGACCCGAGACGGAGCAAGGGTCTCCTGGACGAACGTCTCCGGGCTGAACAGGGCGATGAACGAAAACTCGGGGCTCGACGCCGTGTCCCCGTCACGGATCCGGATTGAGCCGACCCGGTCCATGCGGTCTGCCGCGTAGCGCGCGAGGACGTTGCTGAGGCCCGGGTCCTCGCCCATCCCGATGATCGCGGTGAGCCCGTGTTCCTGCCAAGCCTCCGAATCCACGTACGGGTCGCGGGACTCTGCGGAGAGATCGAGGTAGTGGAGCCCCGAGCGCAAGGCGGCGCCCTTGATCACCGCATTGAACCGCGGAACGGACGCGTTGATCACGAGATCGTGGCCTTTCATGGCCTCCGTCAGGGCGGCGGCGTGTCCGGCGTCGACGCGCAGGGATCGCACCTTCGAGCTTTGAAGGGAAGCCGCGATGCGGTGGGCCAGCGCACCGTTGACGTCCGCGACCGTAACCTGTCCGATCGCCTCGCTCCGATCCAAGTGCTTCAGGATGACCGTGCCGACAGCACCGCATCCGATGAGCAGGATGTCCATCGAGTCCGAACCGATCCGTTCAGGCCTCCGCCGGGGAGAGCCCGGGCTCGGACTATAATCCCTCGGCAACTGGGGTCATGAGGCTAACGGCGGGGTTGATAACCCCGAGACAAGGCAAGGCACGGTGTGGTGCCTTATCGGCTCCTTGCCACGTTTCCTCCGAACCGGCAGGGAGATCAGCCTGCGGCTTCGAGGAGCTGGCGTACTCGGTCCGGGTCCGAAGTCGGCGGAGAACAGGTCGTCCCTTTGCAGACAAAAGCGACGGGACCGGCTTGGGCTTCTCGCGTTCGCGACATGGGCTCCACGATCGCGGGCAGATACGCCTCCCTACCCTCGGCGATGAGGACGGTGCGGCCCGGAGCGTAGGTGCTTGCCGCGGCCGTGCCGAGGGCCCGGACCTTCGGGTCTTCGCGGGGACCGAGGATGACGACCTGCGCAGGTTTGTGAACCCAGAGTTCGGATGCGAAGAAATACGTGCCGCAGTAGATCGCCCCGTAGCGGTTTGCCTCGCCTGCGAAGGCGACCATGGTTTCGTCATGGCGGAGCCGGTACTCGTCGTTCCCCGTCAACGCGTGGAGCCTGCCCAAGCACATCGCAGCGATCGGGTTCGCGCCCGCGTAGGGTGAGTCCTCGAGAGGCCGCCGCGCGATTCCGAGCACCCCGATGCCTTCATGGAGGTCTTTTGCGAGATCGAGGAAGCCGTGTTTCGCGGAATCCCAGAAGTGCCGTAATGTGAACCTCATGACCATTTCGGCCCGGTGTAGGTACACGGGGTCGGCGGTAACGGCGTATGCCGTGAGGAGGGCGTCGACGACATGCACGTGGTCCTCCAAGAGGCCGCGGACCTTCCTCGTACCGTCGACGGTGGCGTGCCACATTCCCGTGTCGTCCGTCCAAAGTTCCTCGAGGATCCGGCGGAGGCTCTTCAGGGCGAACGCCTTCACGTCATCTCGGCCGAAGGCCATCCCGGCCTCCAGAGCCGCCGTGATCATCATCCCGTTCCAATTCGCGAAGATCGCGCGGTCCACGGCGGGAGGCGTCCTCCGGTCCCGCGCGGCCTTCAGCTTCCGCTGACCCGCGTCGAGGAGGTCGCGCACGCGCTCGAGCGGGAGTCCCAGGGCCGTCGCGATGCCCTCCGGTTGCTGATCCACATAGAGGACATTCCTCTTGGGATCATGATGCATCTCCCCCTTCTCACCCACGTCGTAGTACGCAGCGAGGGCCCGGGCCTCCTCCTCGGAGACCGCGGCCTCGAGTTCTTCGAGGGTCCACGTGAAATAGTCCCCGTCATCATCGAGGCCCACATCCGCATCCTGGCTCGCGTAGTACCCTCCGCGTTCGCGGTCCGAGAGGGTCTCATCAACCCATGCGAGGATCCCCTCCGCCGTCCGGCGGAAGACAGGATCGTGAGTGAGCTGCCATGCATGGACGTAATTCAGCAGGAGGCCTGCGTTGTCGTAGAGCATCTTCTCGAAGTGCGGGACGATCCACTGGGCATCCGTGGAATAGCGATGGAAGCCGCCACCGATTTGGTCGTATACCCCGCCTCGAGCCATCCCCGTGAGCGTGCGCACGAGGATGTTGCGTAGCCCTTCCTCGCGGGTTCGATGGTAGCGTGCCATGATGAACTCCATCGTCCCGGCGTGCGGGAATTTCGGGGCGGTCCCGAAGCCACCGTTCACAGGGTCGGACTGCGCGCGGAGGGCGGCAACGGCCTCCTTGAGCATCGCCTCGTTCACGATGCCTTCGACGTCGAGGAGCCCTCGGTTCTCCGCGAGCGCTTGGTGGAGAGCCTCCGCGTCTCGAAGCGCCTCGGCCTTCGAGTCCCGATAGTGCTGTGCCACGGACACGAGCACACGACGGAAGCTCGGACGGTCGAACGCGTCTTTCGGCGGGAAGTACGTGCCGCCATAGAAGACCTTGCCCTCTGGGGTGAGGAATGCGGTGAGAGGCCAGCCGCCCTGGCCGGAGAGCGAGCCGACGGCCTGCTGGTAACGCGCATCGACATCCGGCCTTTCGTCCCGATCGACCTTAATGGCGACGAAGTGCTCGTTGATGATCTTCGCGATCTCCGGATCCTCGTAGGACTCTCGATCGATCACGTGGCACCAGTGGCACCAGGAAGCGCCGATGTCGAGGAGGATGGGCCGGTCGAGTTTCCTCGCTTTGCGAAAGGCCTCTTCGCCCCAAGGGTGCCAGTCCACGGGCTGGGCGGCGGCTGCCCGGAGGTAGGAGGAGGTTTCATCGATGAGGCGATTGTGGGCCATTCGAGGACACGAAGCCCGCTGCGCATAAGTGCCTTTGTGCCAAAACGCAGGTCGGTACGGGACCCGACGGTTAGCGACCGGCACCTCGGGCCGGAAGTCCTCCTCGCCACCGGTGGCCGGGACCTCAAGAAAGGGGCGAAAACACGGCAGACTCCTCCTTCGCTAGCCAAAGTCACGGACGGTAACATCGCAGATCGCCCCCTCGTCCGTCACCCGCACGGGGCCGACCTCGCGGGCGGCTGTATCTGGCTCCAACGAATCCAACCGCTGCCGTTCGCCCCTTCTGGCTTGCGGCCCTCCCTGGTCTCAATGTGCACCGAACCTGCCTTGCGCCGTCGGGCCTTGGTGCCCGCATCGTCCGCGAAACGATCCGATGGTGCCGGGAGCACGGCCACTCGCGGCTCGCGCTCGATGCGTCCCAGCGGGGTCGCCCGCTTTGCCGAAAGCTCGACCGTAGCTGGGAGATGCGGCTGCGGTTGACCCCGCGGACGGCGCGCAAGTCCCGTGGACGATGAAGACTATTTCTTGAGCTTGTCACGCCATTCCTTTCGGAATTTCGCAACCTTGGGTGCGACGATGGCCCGGCAGTACCCTGCGCCTGGATTCTTGCGGAAATAGTCCTGGTGGTATTCCTCCGCGCGGTAGAAGGCGGTCGAGGGCTTGACTTCCGTGACGATCGGGTCATCCCAGACTCCGCGGCTGGCAAGTCCCGCGATCATCCTTTCCGCTGCATCCTTCTGCACGGGGGTTTGGTAGAAGATGGCCGATCGATACTGGGTGCCGACATCGGCGCCCTGACGATTGAGGGTCGTTGGATCGTGGACGGAGAAGAACACCCGCAGGAGGTCCTCGTACGAGATCGCGGACGGATCGAAGATCACGCGGACCGCCTCGGCGTGGCCGGTCGTGTCCGTGCACACGGCCTCGTAGGATGGGTTCGCCACGTGCCCACCTGTGTACCCGACCTCCGTTTGCTTCACACCGCGCAACTCATTGAAGACCGGCTGGAGGCACCAGAAGCAGCCGCCAGCAAAGGTGGCCACACCTTCCTTTTCCGAGGGGACCATAGGAACCGTCCCGCCACGACGACGCTCGGTAAAGAGTTTGGCGTTTTCCGGCCGTGCGGTCGACCCGCGACCCCGGAAGGCCTATAGCCAACGCGCGTGTTGGCGAGCCCGGACTCCGCGCATGGATCGAATCGTCGAGGTCCAGGACCTCGTCAAGGTGTACAACGGGAGCGTCCGGGCCGTGGACGGGATTTCATTCCATGTCGAGCGCGGTGAAGTCTTCGGATTCCTCGGCCCGAACGGCGCGGGGAAGAGCACGACGATCAAGGTCCTCACGACGTTGCTCCAGAAGACCGCCGGCAAGGTCCGCATCGACGGAATCGATCTGGACGAAGAGCCGGCGGCGATCCGGGAAATCATCGGCTACGCCTCCCAAGAGGTCAGCGTGGACGACGATCTGACCGCCCGGGAGAACCTGCGCCTCCAATTCATGTTCCACCATTTTCGCAAATCCGAAGCGGAACCGAGAATCAACAAACTCCTCGAGGCGGTGGACCTCGTCGAGGCTGCGGATCGGCGGGCGGGGACCTTCTCGGGCGGAATGCGAAAGAGGCTCGATCTCGCCTCGGCCCTCGTCGCGCAGCCGAAGCTCCTGTTCCTTGACGAGCCGACGACTGGCCTGGATCCGCAGAGCCGGCAGGCCATGTGGTCGTACATGCGGGACCTGAACGCGAACGGGACGACGATCTTCCTGACTACGCAATACATGGAGGAGGCGGACCGCCTCGCGGATCGTCTCTGCATCATCGACCACGGGCGCATCGTGGCCGAGGGGACGCCGCCTTCCCTCAAGGCCGAGATCGGCGCGGATGTCATCGAACTCGCGCTCCCGGAGGATGGAGCATCCTCGGCGAGGACCGAAGCCCACCGGGTCCTTCAGGCGATCCCGGGCGTTCGCCAAGTGCAGGATGTCGACGGCGGTTGCATGGTCTACGTGGAGAACGGGCCGAGCTTGGTCCCGCAGATCGTGCGCTCCCTCGACGAGGCGCGCATCCGCGTTCGGGAGCTCACGGTATCCGCGCCGAGCCTCGACGATGTCTTCGTGAAGCACACGGGCCGGAAGATGCGCGTCGAGGAGGCCCGACCCGTACGGCGGACCATGTACGCGCCGCGGCGGAGGGGATGAGCCCTGACCGTTCGCGACTGGGCCGTGGAAGTCGGCGGCATCTCCTCGCGCTGGATGAAGAAGACCCTTCGCCGCCCGACGTTCCTGTTCTTCTCCCTCCTGCAACCCATCGTCTGGTTCCTCCTCTTCACCCAGGCGTTCCAGAGCGTGGCGAGCATCCCCAATTTCTCAGAACTCACGGGCACGGACAGCTACCTCACGTATTATAGCGCCGCGGTCGTCCTGCAGACGATCATCGCCTCCGCAATGCAGTCCGGGATCGGCATGGTGACGGACATGGAGTCCGGCTACCTGGACAAGATGCGCGCGGCCCCGATTCACCGCTCCTCGATCCTGATCGGGAAGGTGACGAGCGATGGGTTCCGCATCCTTCTCCAGACGACCGTGATCCTAGTCCTTGGCGCAATCCTCGGCGTGACCGTCGCCGCGGGCCTCGGGGGCGTCGCCCTGATCTTCATCATTGCCGTCCTCTTCGGCGTCGCGTGGTCCGGTATCTCCATCTTCGTTGGACTTACGACCCGCAACTCGGAGACGACCCTCATGATCAGCCTCATCACGACGTTCCCACTTCTCTTCCTCTCGACGGCGGTGATGCCGCTGGCGCTCCTACCCGCCTGGATCCAGTCCGTCGCGGCGTACAATCCCCTCACATACATCGCGAACGCTCTGCAGGCGCTCATCATCCGGGGCCTCGACTGGAACGATATCGGCCACGCTTTTCTCGTCATCGTCCTCGTAGGCTCCGTGACCTTGACCGCGACGACCGCGATGTTCCGGCGCGCGGTCAGCACGTGAGCGTCGCCTCGCAGACGAGTCACCTAGGGGAAGACCCGCCGGGCGTTCGAGACGAACAGCCTCTCCTTCGTGGCGTCGGAGAGAGGCAGGCCGCGGACCGCGTCAATCTCCTCGCGGATTCCGGGAATGCCTGGGCCCGGCCAGTCGGAGCCAAAGAGGATTCGGTCCGCAATTCGTTCGATCCGCGGGAACCATTCTAGGAGCCGCGGTGGCGGGATGCTCGAGATGTCGAGGTAGATGTTCGGATGGCGGCGGAGGAGGAAGAAGGCCGCCTCGCACCAGATCGGTCGACCGCCGTGGGCCATGAGGATGGTGAGTTCCGGGAAGTCCTGGGCGACGTCGTCGAGGGCCATGGGATCCCCGTACTTCGATCGCGCGCCCGGAAAAATGGACGTGCCGGTGTGCACCATGACCGGGAGTCGGAGTCTTTCCGCGGTCCGGTAGATTGTTCGCAACCCGGGTAAGCGCCCGTCCGCGTAAGCGTTCGCCGCGAAGAGCTGGTGGGGTGGATGGATCTTCAGGCCCGCGACCTCGAGCTTTGACGCGAGGCGCTCCACGTCCCTTTTCGGGTCTCTAGACCTCCGAGGGTGGACGGATCCGAAGGGAAGGAGCCGCTTGCGGTCTTCCTGGGCGTACTTTGCGACGCTCGCGTTCGTATCCTCCTTGTATCCCATGACCTCCGGAGCGACATAGCTAATCAAACATGACCGCTCGACCGCGACCGCATCCATGTGATCGAGGAAGTCTCGAGGGTCTCCCATGACGCCCTCGAGCCGTGCGAAGCCCGGCATCGAGCGACGCATGATGTCGATGATGGCGGGCCGGAGGGAGCCGCGGGGCGCATGGTGCACGTGGACATCTGTAATGCCGGGCAACGCCGGCGCGGTAGCGGGAAAGCCATCAAAGCCTTTTCGGACGCGAAGGAGCGCGGATGGCCGTGGGGTCAGCCGGATGTGCGAAGTCGACGGATTGCCTCGTCGTAGGCTCGGTAGGCTGTGGTACACGGAGGCCCCGGCGCGTAGAGGAGAACGTTCTCCTGTGGGTCCGCATTGCTCAAGGCGAAAATCGTGGAGGACACTGTGCCCCCAAACACCGTGTGGACGCACAAACTCGCACGGTCTCGATCCGAGTCGTGGGTCCGCAGGACGGCCTGGAGGCCGCCGATTGCATCCTCGATCGAGCGCGGGGGTCCCCCTGGCGCGAGTCTCTTGATGGTCTGCACCTTCGGGTCGCTGCTCAGGTTCGCACCCTCGTTTGTGAGGACGTTCAGGCCCTCCCGGCCTCGAGAGGTTGAGAGCCGGCCGTCGTAGTGGAAGAACCGCAGCTCGGGGCGGCTCATCGCCATGAGATTCCAGTAATTGTATTCGTGGTCTCGAACCTCATTCTGCAGGAGGATGTCTACGGCCGCGACGGTCGGCGCGCGCAGGACATCGAGCACGAGCCGCCCTCGGGAGCGTGCCGTCTCCGAGTTCCGCCCTCGGCGGTTCGAGAGGGCGATGCATAGCCCTTTCCCGTTTACGCCGATCCACGTCCCTCCGGCCTTCAGGTCCCGCGGCGCCACGACCGGCGGATCGCCTTCGAGGAACGACGGCGGGTCAGCGGGCCTCGCGGCGGACTCATCACGGTTCATTCCCAGAACAACGTCATAGCCGGGAACTGCCCGCCAGAAAGCAATGAGGGTGCACATTTCGCGCTTCACCCGATTTGCCGAAGGTCATGGGCGCGCAACTGGGCGACGCGGGCGACATCAGGCCTGCCCGCCTTTGTCGCGGAGTCCATCGCCAGCTCGTAGGCCTGAATCGCCGCCTCACGCAGAATCGGATCTGCAGATGCGGACGCCTGCTCGCTGATCGCCTCGGCGGAGTCGACGAGGTACTTCGCCGCGAGGAGATGATCGCCCTCGGCTCGGAAGAAGAGGCCCGCGAAGAGCCCCTCGTGCGTGAGGCCTTCGGCACCTTCCGAGAAGTTACGCTTCAGGATCTCCGCATACTCCTTCGCTACGACGGAAATCGATGGATCCCCGGACAGGTCTTGCACTGCATTTCGATATTCGACGAGGGACAGGTACTCTCGCTGATCCTTGCTCATGTCCCGATCCCCGAGGGCGAGGTAGGCCTGACCCGCCTTGCGCCGCCAGGCGCCCGCTTCGCGGAGATGCCCGAGTTTCTCCCCGCATCGGGCGAGCGCCTGATAGATCCCGATGCGGTCCAAGGGCGATCCCGCCTCCGTTAGTCGACCATAGTGCTCGAGGGCCGTCGCGAATTGGCCCTTGGCTTCTGCGTCGATGGCCGCAACGAGGTCGGACATGGTCCCCGCATGCCACGCGGACATATGAGGCTGCGCCGCGGAGCCGGCCGGAGTCGGCTCGATCAGAGTTCGGCCCACTTCCCTTGGCCTTCCCAGACGCGGACATGAACGGGAAACGTGAAGGTCGCCTTGAGGCGACTCCAGATGAGCTCGCAGATGTTCTCGACGGTCGGGTACTCGAGGAAATCGTTCCAGTCTTTGTGGTCGTAGTCCGCGAGGACCGCACGCACAGACTTCTTGAGGTCCGCGAAATCGAGGATCATCTTGCCCTTGGGGTCCCCTTCGATGTTCACGTCGACTCGATAGGTGTGTCCGTGGAAAGCCCCGCACCGTTCATGGCCGGGAAGATGGTGAGCGCAGTCGATGTATTCCGTGATCCCAAGCTTCATGATCCTGCGCAACTGCCCCGCGGCCATAAAGATTGGCTGCCGGGCGGCGCACGCCTCAGATCGGCGTCACGGTCAGGAAACGGAGGGACTTGGTTCCCCGCTGGAGAAACGTGTGTTCCTCGCCGGATTGGACCAAGAGGACGGTGCCCGGCCGCAGGGGGATCTTCCGGCCTGCGACGATTGCGACTCCGAGGCCTTCCGTCACGACGAGTTGGTGATCCCATTCGTGTGCGTGCTTCGCGGAGTAGCCGCCTTTGCCCAGCGTCAGCTCGTGAAGCGCGGTCCGGCGCGCTCCATCCTCCCGCCCGATGAGCTGCCGCATCCGCACATGGAGGCTTCCCTCCTCGAGGAACTTGATCGTGCGGACCGCCCGGACGGTCGTCACGTACATGGATTTGCCGGGGAAGGAGCCCGAGTCATTAACCTTTTTGTGCGTGAAGATGCGTTCCTTCCGTAGGCAGCGGTCCGGTTTCATAGTCGACGGGATCGGCGACTCCCACCGCCGCGAAGGCCTCCCGCCTCTCGCGGCAGGACGGACACGTCCCGCAATGGAGATCGCGGTCCCAGTAGCAGGACCACGTGATCTCGAAGGGCACCTTCAACGCGAGGCCCATCCGGACGACTTCCTCCTTCGACTTGCCGCTCAGCGGCACGAGGACCTGGACCGGCGACCGCGCGTAGGACCACAGGCCGAGGCGGAAGATGCTATTCATGAAGTTGAAGAACTTCGGGCTCGAGTCGGGGAAGGCCTCCGGGTCCATGCCGTTGTGGCCCCCGATCAGGTATCGCGCGCCGTCGATCTCTGCGTGGTACGCCGCGACCCCGTAGAAGATCATGTTCCGAGCCGGGATGTAGCCCTCCGGGGAGTCGAGGAGCGCCGGATTCGCGACGGAATCCTTGCGGAGGTCATCGATTTCTTTCAGGAAAGGCAAGTCGACGCGCCGCACGGCCCGGACGCCGAGGCGGGCCACCAGGTCCGCGACCGCTTGGGACTCCCGCACGGGTCGCCCGAAGTAGTCGAATGTCATCGGGCGGACGTCCCATCCTTGGCCTTTGGCCCACCACAAGACGACCGCAGAGTCGAGTCCGCCGGAAAGCAGGACGATCGCTCGATCCATGACCGCATCCGCCTCACGCGTTGCGCGCGTGTCCCCCTGGGGGCGAGATGCCAAGGGCTCGCTTCTATATGGCCTTGTTCCCAACTGGGCGCCCGACTCAACCGGAAGGGGGCGGTGGGGCGACAACGGGGTCCCACAGGATCGCGAGTTCGTCTTCGATCCCTTCAAGAGACTGTCCTTCCCATTCGGTGATCCGCTCACCATAGCGTTCGATGAGCCGGGAGAGCAGTCGCCTCAGGAGCTCCGTGATGCCTCGCGTGTCCCCACGTCGAGCGAGGACGGCGACGACGAGCCTCTCCTGGCTGCATAGCACGAACCGGTGCTGACCGAGCGTGACCTCCTGGACATCCCCGTCTCGCTCGGAGAACGCCTCACGCACGAAGTTCGATACGACGGAAATCATACCCCCCACCACATCGCGATCCTTGTCCGTCATGAGGCTCCGCGACAGGTGCTTGACGAGCAAGCCGCTCGAGGAGATCAGGAAGACCTCTTCGAGCTCGGGTGATGGCGTGGGTCCGGGAGGCAACGGTACCGCCTGCAGAGGCGCGGCGAGCGAATCCATTCCTGCCGCGGCCGCGCCCTCGCCCGTGCCCTTGCGCTTCCTCTTTACCTGGATCCCCCACACTTCGGAGGCGCCAAAGGCGGCGATGAGGGTCATGCCGAGCGGCAGGAACCAACCAAAGGCGGGGCCCCATGAGAAAACGACGTTGTAGCCGCTCTGCGGCAAGACGAGTTGCCCCGTGAAGCTTGGGGGAGGCTGGCCCGCGGCGGGCATGTCCGCCGACGCGGCCGCGGGGATCGCGTAGACCACGCCGATCGATGCCAGGAACAGGGGGGCGCAGCACCCGACGAGGGCTAGCCCCGCGTAGAGACCCCGCAACCGTCGCAGCACCGTCATCATTGCGAGGACGCTCCCTCCCGCGGCGAGGGACAGCCCGAGGATGAACCACATGGCGAACTCCTGCAACGCGAACGCCATGTTCGGCTGGTTCGGTAGCGACGGGTACGGATAGTCGATCGCGGTCGTGACCGTGCGCGTCGTCTTGTTGTAGATCGTGTGGCGAGCGTCGACCAGGCCATAGGACCATGTCTCGAGTTCCGATTGCCGATCGACCCGCCATTCCCACACCGGTTGGCCGACCGCGACGTACGCGAGGACGACGAGAAGGGCCGCCGAAGCGACGGCTGACCACGCCGACATTGAGGCGAATCCACGGCTTCGAGCGGGTTAAGACTCCTCCCCCTCGGTTATCGTCCGCGAGAACCGATTCGTTCACACCGAGCTTTGCTAGCGGTCTTTCCAAGTCGGAGCGCGCTTTTCGAGGAAGGAACGCACGCCTTCTTCTTTGTCCTCCGTCGCCATGGTGAGCGTGAAAAGGGCTTGCTCGTATCGCAGGCCCTGGTCGAGAGGGAGTCGCGCGGAGGCACGGACGGCCGCTTTCGCGAGGCGGATGGCGATTGCGCTCTTCGATGCGATCCTCTCGGCGATTTCCTTCGTGCGTGGCTCAAGGCGCTCAGGAGAGACGACTTCGTCCACTAAGCCGATGCGCAAAGCTTCCTGGGCCTCGATCCTCTCACCGGTCAAGGTCAGGTACAGCGCCTTGCCCAGGCCGACGAGGCGCGCGAGCCGCTGGCTCCCTCCTCCTCCTGGAATGATCCCGATGTTGATCTCCGTCTGACCGAAGCTCGACCGGTCCGAGGCAATCCGGATGTCGCAGGCCATTGCGAGTTCGAGGCCGCCACCGAGGCAGTACCCGTCGATCATCGCGAGAATAGGCTTCTCGATTCGGTCGACGGCATCATAGACCGTGCCCCGCTCGTACATGCGCCACTGTTCCGTCGACGTGCGTCCCGAAAATTCCGCGATGTCGGCTCCCGCGACGAAGGCCTTGTCCCCGGCACCCTTGAGGACCACGACGCGAGCGCCTACGTCGGCGTCGAGTTCGCGGAGGGCTTGGATGAGCTCCGCTTTCATTGTGAACGACATCGCGTTGAGCCTCTCAGGACGGTTCAGCGTCACGAAGGCGATGGGACCCCGAGACTCGACGAGGATCGTTTCGTAGGCCATGGACAACCCCTCCAGGGACAGGCCCGTGAGGGCTTGAGGCCTCGCCTGGGTCGCGTGGCGGGTCGGCCTTGCGGTAGGGATACCGCCCAGATCGCCAAGGGCCGATTACTTGGCCTGGAACTTCGGTTGCCGCTTCTCCAGGAAGGCCCGGAATCCTTCTTTGGCATCCGCCATGGCGAACAGCCGGTTCTGAAGTTCGCGCTCGAGGGCGAGTCCCTCGTACAGGGGCACCTCGGTTCCTTCCACGACGGATCGCTTGATGAGCCCGACCGCGCGGGCCGCGTGGTGCGGGTAGGTCAAGGAGGACGCGAAATTCATCGTCTCGTCCCAGAACTTCTCGCGAGGGAACACCCGGTTCAGGATCCCCCAATCCAGCGCCTCCTTCGGCGTGAGCATGCGACCCGTCGTCATGAGGTCGATCGCCCGGCTCTTCCCGATGAGCCTCGGCAGCCTCTGGGTTCCCCCCGTCCCCGGCAGGACGCCGAGGGTGACCTCAGGGAGGCCGATCCTCCAAGGGCCGTCCGAGGCGAACCGCAGGTCGGCGGAGAGAGCGATCTCGAGACCGCCGCCGACGCAGTGCCCGTCGATTGCGGCGAGGAACAGCTTCGGCGTACTCTCGATTTTGTTCAGGACTTCCTGGCAGTTCAGGCAGAACATCGCCTTGTACTCGGGCGTCGAGGTTGCAAGGAGATTGATGTCGGCCCCCGCGGACCAGATGCCATCGAGCTTCGAGGCGAGCACGCAGAGGTCCACAGAATCATCGAAGCGCACGTCGTCGACGACGGAGTTGAGGTCGCGCATGAGATCGTCATCGTACGTGTTCGCTTTCGGTTTGTTGAACCACGCGATCGCGATGCGGTCCTTCTTCTCCAGAGACATATAGGTGAGGTTCATCGCCGTCCCTGTCCCGACGCAACGAGATGGCCTGTAATAAACGCTGGCCTTGCGGGAATCAACGTCGCTCCAGGATTGCGACGTAGTAGGCCTCGGCGTAGCGATCCATGAGGACCTGCTGGAGGTCCCACCCGGTCTCGTGCGCGAGCTGCGCGAGATCGTCGGGGGCCAGGATGAGGAGATCGAACCAGTCGCCGACCCGTCCCTTGTAGCGCGCCCGCAGAGTGAGGAGGCCCGGCGGGCGTCCCCTGCGGATGTTGCGCTTCACGTAGGGCAAGTGGCGCTCAATCCAGGTGCCAGGAATGCGGGTGCTCCCGAGGATCCGAGCCCGCGGACGTGTGATCTTCCGAAGGTCGCGCAGGAATCGGCGCACCCTGGGGACATCGCCGGCGATGCCCAAGTTGTTGCCGAGGAGCAAGACCGTGTCGAAAGCCCCGAGTCCCATGGGCAGCCGATGGGTGCTCGCCTGGTACACTTCCCGTACGCCGCGGACCCGCGCGAGGGCGCACTGGGTCGGCGATGGGTCGATCCCGACGATCCGGAAATGCTTTCGTTGGAGGTAGAGTGAATGTCGACCCGGTCCGCAGCCGACGTCGAGGACGCGACCCCGGACCGCCCGCATGGCTTCGCGTTCCGGCTTCGGCCAGTCCCTCGGGGCAGCGAAGTATGGGGCAAGGTCCGCCGCCGCGCGATACCCGTCGTCGCGTTCGAGCACGAAGTCGGCCTTCTTCCCGAGCCAGTAGTCGAGCATCGCTTGGGCGTAGAGCTCGAAGGAGGGCGTCGAGCCCAAGGGAGGTGAGCGCGGATTCATGCCAGGGAGGACAAGGGTCGCCAGGTCTTGGACTTTGCCTCCTCGGGGCTGTAGCTACAAAAAAGCTTATCCGACCAAGCCGCGTATGAGGGGAAGGGGAGAGGTCATGGCTCGGGCGCGCAGGGACACGCGATTCGAGATTTTCGGACAGGAGATGTTGGAGAAGGTCGTCGCCAAGAGCGGAAGTTCGGGCCGCGTGTACCTGCCCCCGGATTGGATCGGGAAGAGGGTGAAGGTCGTCCGAGTCGACTGAGGCCGCCTATGTCCGAGCCGAAGGCGCCGTTCGACTTCGCCGCCTGCGGGCGCTGCGGGAGCGGGCTCGTGCATCCTCGCCTCCTGACGATGGGTCCGCTCCCCTGGGTCGACAGCGAGCGTTATGTATACGTCTGCCATGCATGCGGCCACGTGGGCCTCCCCGTCTTCTTCGAGACCGCGGAGGCCCGGGCCGAGTACGAACGGGCGAAGCAGTCGCCTCCTCGACGGCCGGAGGCGCCGAAACGTCCGCCGTCGTCCATCCCGATTCTTCCGATTGATACCCGGCCGATCCTCGATGCGAAGATCCTCGAAGCGCTCCCGATCCGGCTCGCATACGTCGTGGGCGTGCGCTGGGACGGCCTGGCCCTTCAGCCGACGCCGTATCGGGTCTCCTTCGCAGAGTACTGGACGGCGATTGGCGGCCCGAGGTACAATGCCTCCCAGGTCTTCATGCTCGATCTCGAGGGGGTCCGCCGGGGGGATCCGAACTTTGACATCCTTCGCGAACTCGTGAAGCGATGCGACGTCTGGCTCGACCTTGGTGCTCGGGACTCCGACGACGCGATGGACGGCTACATGCTCGATGTCGAGCGCGTCGTGGCAGGGTCGAAGACCTTGTCGAGCTTGGAGGCGTTCACCGACCTCCACCGGCTATCGCCCTCGATCCTCCCATGCCTGGATTGGGACGGGCAGGTCCTATGGGGCAGCCCTCGGGAGAAACGCGTCATCCTCGAAGAGGTTGCCGAGGCTCTCCAGGCGATCGGCTTTTCCTCCCTATGCGTCATGGACCTACGGAGGCTCGGGACGGAAGCGGGCCCCGATCCCGGACTCCTTGCCAGCCTCGAAAGGCTCGCCCTCGAGGTGTACCTCGGAGGCGGGATCCGCGAGACGGATGTCCCCGCCTTGCAGGCGAGGGGCCTCGCGGGCGGGCTCGTGGATCCCTTCACGCCGATCATCCGTGACCTGCTCCAGCGGCCGGTTGCGGAGGCGCCGGCCGAAGCCCCCGGACCCGCCCCCAAGCCGCAACGCAAGCCGGCCCCGGGGTCCGTCCCCGACTCCGGATGAGACCGTGTGCGCCCTCGAGCCCGAGGAGGGGTTCACCACCGCCGCGGACGGCGTGCGGCTCTTCCATCGGGTTTCCGGAAAAGGCCCCTTCGCTCTCGTCATGCCCGTGAACTGGGGAATGGACTCGTATCTGTACACGAAGGGCTTCTCGCCCCTCGAGTTCTACTTGGCCCTCGTCACCTGGGATCCCCGCGGCGTCGGCCGCTCCGGCCCTGTCGCGTCCCCGGAGGAGTTCGCCCTCGAGGTCACGGCGCGGGATGCCGCGACCGTTGCGGACGCCCTCGGTCTGTCCCGGGTCGTGGTGATCGGTCATTCCAGCGGAGGTGCGGTTGCGCTCACATACGCTCTGCGGCACTCGGATCGCGTCTCGCATCTGATCCTCGTCTCGACGGCGGCGCATTGGGCGGACGCGCAGCAGGCGGCGGCGGAGGAGGCGTATCCCGAGACCGAGGAGGAGATGCGCGAGGACGTGCGCGCCTCCCTTTCTCGCGCAGTGCTCGAGCCGGCTCGGTTCGCCCGCGCGATGGATCAACTCCTCGCTCAATCGCGGTTCTCCCCCGCCCGCTACCGGTGGACGGGCGAGGTTGAGTGGTCGGCCTACGATGTCCGCGACCGGCTCCCCGAGATCCACGTTCCCACGTTAATCGTCCATGGACGGGAGGACGCCATCTTACCGATCGCACGGGCCGAGGAGCTTCATCGGGGCCTCCCCCAGTCGCGCCTGGCGATCCTCGAGGCGTGCGGTCATTGGCCCTTCGTGGAGCGCAGGGACGCGTTCGTGAAAGCGGTCAAGTCTTTCCTGGGCCTGGAGGAACGCGTCTCGAAATCCCTCTGACGCAATCGGACGGGGGATGGGCGGACCCGCATCGCTCGATTGACCATCACAACCCATGGCTCGACCGACTTGGAATCGGGTTTTGTAGGTTCGAGCGGGACGAGCGCTGGCTGGCCACGGCGGCGTGGACCACGAGGGCATCGGCTTGGGAACGCTCCACCGGGCCTCCCCGGCCATGGGCGTCATCCCCTTGGCCGCTGCAGCGTACGTGGGTATTCTGGGCGGAGGAAGGCGTCTGGGCGGCCCGCTCAAAGGCCTCGGACATAGTGCCGCATAATCGCGACCTCGCCCTCGAAGCGGGAGGTGGCTAAGGGCGAGTACCACAGATCGGCGAGGTGGGGAGCACCGCTGAGGCATGCCTCTCGGATGTCTGCGCCTGAAACCGTGTCGAGGATTTCCATGGCTTGCGCTTTCATCCTGCGGAGGATCTCCTTGTTCGGCTCGAAGAGCATGTCGATGATGCTGAGATCCCCCGCGAGCCAGTCGGCGATCGAATCGGGCGGGGCGCGACGAACCCCGTGGGCAATCTGCAAGAGCAGGAATTCCTTCGGATCGCCGAACATCGTTTGGCCTATCGCGGACGGAGGAGTTGAAGCTTGGCCTACGAGCGCTCGCGCAGGCTGGTCCGGAACTACGCCCGGGCTGCCGTGAGGACCGCTCGCTGCTTGCCCAGGTGTCCCTTGTACACATCGATCCGGTCGACGAGTTCGCGGATCTCGGGGGTGTCGCCCAGGTCCAAGGCATCGGCTCGGAGGGCGTCGAGGGTTCCGTCCACGGCGTCGAGGACTCGGAGGGCATCCGTCGGGGCAAGGGAATCGATCGTCTCTTCCAGCTGGCGCGTCATGGCTGCACCGCGGGCAGCACATCCGTTGGGCTATTTATGGGTCGCGGCGAACGCGTCGGGGCTCGCGGAACCGGGCGCCAACATGCATTCGAGTTATCATCCCCCTAGGTCAGACTGAATGCGCTGTCTTCACTGGCCCTTACCTCACGCGGGCCGCTACCTGGGCGGGCGTCGGCGCCTCAAGACAAGGAGTACTGCAACGATTACCGCGAAGCTCACGGTTCCGATGACGATCCCCAAGACGGCCGGAGAAAGCCCGCCGGGTGGTGGCGATCGCGGGAGAGTCCCACCGGAGGAACCAACCCTGAGGAGGAAGATATCCGAACCGCCTTGCCCTTGGCTCGTGGTCTCGCCCACAATGTAGATTGCGTTTCCCTCGACCGCCATTCCGTGGGCTGCATCGCTCCCAGTCCCGCCCCACGTGCTCTCATTCGCGAGGCTGCCCGACGGATCGTACCTCAGAAGGAGGGAATCGAAGCTTCCATTGCCGACGGAAGTTGTCTTTCCAGCGACGTAGATCGATCCGTCGTCCCTGTCGACCGCTATGGCCCGAGCCGACTCGGATCCCGAGCCGCCCCAAGTCGCATTTAGGATTGCGTTGCCTTCTGTGTCGTACTCGAGCAGGAAGATTTGGTCGCCTCCAAAGCTCAGGGTGATCCCCGTGACGTACAGGCGATCGTTCACGAGGGTGAGTCCGAAGCCGTCATCCACGCTGGTTCCTCCCCAAGTGCGATTCCAGACCTCCGTAAGGGTCGTCTGATTGAACGCGGCGATGACCGCGTCGCCGCCCTGCACGAGATTGATCGCGTCCGTGACCCCCGTCACGTACAAGTTCCGCCCGTCGGAGCCCATGGCCCCGTTTCCCTCCTCTCGACCGAGGCCTCCCCATAAGGCATGCGCGACGTAGGATCCGTCAGCCGTGAACTTGACGAGGGCGAGGTCGCCCGCCGTGTAATCCGTGCGGACATCCGCCCAGCCGGAGACGTAGACGAGGTCGTCCTCCAGGACGATGCCGTCAATCTCGTCGTACTCATCTGCGGGCCCGTTCCAAGTCGCATCCCATGCCACCGTCCCGTTCTCGGCCCATGCCTTGAGCAAGAGCATGTCTTGGGACCGAACCGTGAGATCGCGCTGGGTCACGCCCCCCACGTAGAGGAACCCGTCCGTGTATTTGATTTCGAAAGCCTTCTGGCTGAAGGGGCGGTTCCACGTGGTCGTCCAGATGGGATTTCCTGCCGAATCGAGACGCGCGAGGAATACGTCATTTCCTTGGCCTTGCACGAAACCCGCGAGGTAAACCTCCCCGTTCGGACCGATATCGATTCCCCATCCCTGGTCTGCGCCCGCGCCACCGAAGAGGCGGACCCACGTCGGGGCGAGGACGGTAGCCTCCGCCGCTACGACGGGGACCGCCACGATTCCAAGGAGGCACAGGACGACAAGTAAGGCAACGCACCCAGCGGGGCCGGCCGTCGATAACCCGGAGGCGCGGGGCTTGCGATCCTCACGGGTTGCCACGGCACGAGCATTCTCCTTTGGCCGTAAGAAGGCTGCGACGTTCGACCCCCGAGCGACGAGTGGGAATCATCCCAAGGTCTAACCTTTCATTCAGTGTTCCACGGGCCGAGGTGAAAGCGGTGTCCGCTCGAAAGGTTCCGCGTCCGTTCGACCTGCACTGGGGAAAGGGCGTAATCGCTGAGGAAGCGTCGGTCGTCACGCCCTTCCACGAGCCCACGATCCAGCTCCTCGCGTTCGAGGATGGGTCGAAGTCCCTCCGATTTTGCACCTATCACGGATCCTCGTTCGGAAGGATGCCCCTCATTGTCTCCGAGGCGCACGTGGCGGCGCTCGGGAAACAAGTGCGGAAGAATCCCGGCATCCGGAAGCTCCTCAAGAGACTCGTCGAAGGCTGAGGGGCTACACACGCTCGACGTCGATGCCCACTTTCTGAATGAGATCGAGCCCTTCGTTGGAGCGGTAGGATGCGCGGTAGTACACTTTCGAGACGCCCGAGTTGATGATTGCCTTGGCGCACGTCACGCACGGCTGGGCGGTGACGAACACGACCTTCCGCGGATCATTCACGCGGACCTTGATGAGCGCGTTGACCTCCGAGTGCACGCATTGGCAGCGTCCTTCCTCCCCCGTGCAGTCGTCGTGGGGAAGCCCCTTCCCGGTCCCGTTGTACCCGAATCCGTAGATCTGGGTCATGTCCTCCGACGTGATGACGCACCCCACCTGGAACCGCTTGCACGTCGCCCGGCGCGTGAGGGACATCGCGAAATCCATGATCAGGCTCTCGAGGCTCGGCCGCTCAACTTTTCCCATGGTCTGGTCCTCGTGCGGGCCCACGGAATCGCGTGTGGGCCTTAAGCCTTCGGGAGGCGAAGCCCTTTGGGCCGCGCGGTCCATACGCCCTGAGTGCCGCATCGTGGCCCCGAATGGTCGAGGGAGGAGGTCGCCGCGTTCCGCCTCGGACGCCACCACTTGGCTCGTCCGGCGCCTCGCAGTCGGTTGGTCGAAGTCGTGCGAGATGTCTGCGGGGTGCAAGCGCAAGTGTCAGCCGCCGCGCGGCTGGCGATCTGGACGCGCATCCGCAGGCTCACCTTGGACGACGTCGAGCGGGCCCTCTCGCGTGAGCGTTCCCTCGTCAAGACGTGGTGCATGCGAGGGGCCACGCATCTCCTGCCCTCCGCCGATCTTCCAACGTTCATGGCCAGCCTTCGCCGAGCGGCGCCTCGCGGGACCCGGTCTTGGTTCGCCCGATACGGGCTGCGCGGGGCGGATCTGGAGGCCATGGCCGCGGCCGTGGCGGAAGCCCTCCGCGACGGTCCCCTGAACCGACATGAACTCGCGGACCGAGTCGTCGCAACCCAGGGCGAGCGGGCGCGTCCGTGGGTCGAACACGGTTGGGGCGGGGTCGTCGCCTACGCGGCCCAGCTGGGCCTCGTCTGTTTCGGCGAAAGCCGTGGTCAAGAAGTCACCTTCGCGCGGACGGATGCATGGATCCCAGGATGGCACGAGGTGGACGTGGAAGAGGCCGAAGCCACTGTGGCCCGCCGTTACTTGCATGGATGCGGCCCCGCGGGTCCGAGCGACTTCGCGGCGTGGTCGGGCATGGCCGTGCGCGATGCCGAACGATCCTAGGACGCCTGGACGGGGAGACGGTCGAAGGCTCTTGGGACGGAAGGAAGGGGGTTCTCCTCCGTGCGGATGCGTCGGCCATCCATCGTCCATCGGGCAGCGAGTTCGGCGTCCGCCTCCTACCCTCCTTCGATGTCTTCCTACTGGGCCACCGCGACAAGTCCCATCTCGTCGATCCCGCGCACTACAAGCGGGTCTACCGCAAGGCCGGTTGGATCTCGCCGGTCCTCCTCGTCGACGGCCGTGTGGCCGGGGTGTGGTCCCACCATCGGGAAGGCCGAACGCTCGTCGTCAATGTCGAGCCCTTCGGACGTGCAGGGCCGAAGGTCCGGGAAGGGATCGAGGCGGGGGCGACGGATCTCGGCCGGTTCCTCGAGACACCGGACGTCCGCGTGACCCTCACTTCAGCCGGGCGACGTTGACCTCGCCTTTCGGCTCCACGGCGACGACGCCTTCCCGCGCGAGGACCTCCAGGTGACCGAGGACTTCCGTGATGCCCAGGAGGATTTCCTCGATGGGCAGGGTCCCGAAGAGCCGGGTCACGAGTTCGAAGGGGCTCGCGGGCCCCGCATGGAGGAGCCGAAGGATTGCCTCGCTGCGGATGCGGTATTGATTCAGCGAGTACCGCACGTAGGCGTCAACGTTTTCGAGGGAAGTCCGGTGGCCGGCGTGGACGACGCGGGGCTTCAGGGCTCGCACGCGGTGCAGCGATGCGATGTAATCCGCGAGGCCGACGGATTGTCGGTCCGCGCCCCCGAAGGCCGCGTTCGGTGTCATATCCCGCAGGAGCGTATCCCCGCCAAAGAGTTCCCCTCGCGCGGAGAGGTAACATGTGGAACCGGAGGAGTGACCCGGTGTGTGCACGGCTCGCAACTCCGTCGTGCCCGCCCAGATCCGGTCTCCATCCTTGACGGACCCGGCGACCTTTGTCGGTTCTCCGAGGCTTATGAGGTATTCGAAGTAGTCAATCACGAGTTCCACGGTGGCGGCTGGCGCCCCTGCCCGCAGTGCCTCCTCCCGGTAATACTCCCTTCGCTCCATGAAGGTCTCCCGGTACGCCTCGACCATGCCGCGGTCCGCCTCCGGCACAATCACCTCAGCGCCGCTTTCCCGGCGAATCGTCTCCGCGAGGCCGTGGTGGTCCACGTGGCCATGGGTCAAGAGGATGCGCTCGACGTCTGCGGTGGACAAACGAAGATCTCGTATCTGCCGCACGAGTTCGTCGTGGCACTCGGGGCAATTCGGCCCCGTATCGATGAGCGTGACAGGCTCGTCCGTGAACACGTAGACGTTGACGGTCCCGATCGGAAGCCGGGACGGGAGCTCGAGGCGGCAGAGTCCATCTCGGAGCCGCATCGCCCCACTAAGCTGGTCTCCCCGTCCATATAGTTTCCCTTCGTATCCTAGGGATGCCCGGACCCTGTCATCGTTTCGAAGGGAAACCCGCGAGGAGTTGCCTCGGCTTGCAGTCCGGACAAAGGTCAATGTCGACGGAGACTTTCGTCCGGGCGGTGACCTGGGCCACCATGGACCGCGGGGCCACCCGCGCCCCGCACGACCGGCAGATGACCCACACGTCCTCCTTGAGCACGACAGGTCGTCCGATCACCCTCTTGTCCACGGCGGTTCGCAGTGTGAGCGCCCTCTCGGGACAAATGCCGATGCACAGGCCGCAGCCATCGCAGCGACCGTGATCGAAGCGAAGGACGAGTTCATCGGATGGCGATTCTTCGATGGCGAGGGCTTCCGACCCGCATCGCTCCGCGCAGAGCCCGCAGAAGGTACATCGGTCCGCATCGATCTCGATGACGCCTGCACCCGGGCCGGGCAAGGGAACGAGATCGACTCCTGCATCAGGGATCATGGTGGCGGCCTGCGCCAGGGAATCGAGGTCACCGAACGGAGGCACTGCCCGGGGAGGAGGAAGGGACCACGCACTCGGCACGGGGCCTTCCTGCAAGTCCCAATGCGCCACGCAGCCGGCATAGCCGAACCCTTCCAGAAAAGCTGCGACCACGGCGAAGGGTCCCGGGGTTCCGGGGCAGCAGTCTCGCTGCGCGAGGCCAATCACGCGATCGAATCCTTTGGCCAGGAGGCGGAGAACCTTCTCGGGCCGAAGGGCGCCTAAGGAAGGTACCTCGAGGATCCGCCACATCGCAGAGTCCGAGGGAAGCACCTTTGGCGTCAGGCCCGTGAGGACCGGAGTGCAAACGACGAGAAGGTTCCGATGGGGGGAGGCCGCGAGTTGTTCGGCTTCCGCCTCGAAGGTCCGGAAGTCCATCGAAGGGTGGCCGATCGCGCCAACCGGACATGCGGCGAGGCAGAGGCCGCATGACGTGCAGGTCGCAGGGTCAACGTGGGGAGGCGTGCCCTTCGCGATCGCCTGCGCCGGACACGCCCGGATGCACAGATCGCATCCGGAAGCCGCTCGGCACCGTGAGGAGTCGACTCGAGGGAGGGGCGCTCGATACCGTCTGTGGGGGAGAACGACCGATCGCCGCGGGAGGTGTCCACGGAAGCGGTTCGTTGACCTCGAGGGCATCAACTCCACGGACCCGCGGGTGCGCATTCCGGCAATGACTGCGCGGAGATGTGTGACCAAGGAGTCTCGGTCCGGACTGAGTCGCCACGCATCGAGGAACCGAATCCGCAGGGGATGAATGCCTGCGCCCACCGCATCCTCTGCGAGTGTCACTTGTTGGTCGAGATCCGGCCCTACAAGGAAGACAACGTTGGTATCTGGCGCGATGCTTTGCCGCAGGATCCGTTCCGAGCGGCCGCACAGGTTCGCGTCCCAGACGAGCCTGTCCGGCACGTCCAACGACAAGCTCGAGACGGACTCGGGCACATTGCAGTGGCCGCAGGCGAGGACCAACGTCGTCATTCACCCGTCTCCGTCCATCTCTTTAGGCCCCGCTCGAATCCCGATGACGAGCGCGGCGGCGCGAACCAATGCCGTGTAGGGACTTCGAGGTGCGCCTGATCGGAGACGCGCGAGGAATGGAGGGAGCCATCTCGCCATCCGTTCGTCGATCAGTGTGCGGGCTCGTTGTGACCATTCTTCGGCCTCTCCATGGCGTCCCTGATTTCGGGCGATTCGCGCGCGGGCCTCCAACTGCGCGAGAAACTCGAGTTCGACCGCCACATGGTCTGGCGGCAAGCGGGATGTCTCCGAGAGTTCGAGACCCACGGCCCGCAGCTCCTCGACAAAAGTTGTCGAGGTTCTACCATGGGTCCGGCCTTCGTGGTAGACCGACTCCGACGGCGGCGCGACCGGACGGTTCGGACCGAGGAAGAGGCGGTGATATTCCCGATCCATGCGCAAACCTCGAGAAGCGCGGGCGGCTTCGTCAATCAGTCCTGCGATCTCGGAATCGTCCGCGGCCCGCTGGCGCAGCGCGTCAAGGACATCACCGAGTGCTGTCGATCCGGATGGTGGCCTGAGGGCCACTGCGAAGAGGGCGAGGGTTTCCTCCCTATGGACCCTGTGGGTATTCCTCGCGGCGGCGTCTGTCATCAGGTGCCCTCTTGTCATGGGCCCGGACCCGCGCCAGGAGACGGGCCGCCCGGCTCGGCGCCCCGGAGCTTCGCGTACATTTCTCCGACCGGGAAAAGCCTCGTGGCGAGGGCAAGGAGGAGCACCCCGAGGCCGTAGACTCCAGCGACCATCAGCATCTCCGTCACCGTCGGTACGTAGCTCTGGGCTTCGGCCGGGAGGTTCGGGAACAGGAGCGGCGTGATGACGACGATATACCGCTCGAGGAACACGCCGACGACGATCAAGGCCGAGGCGACCCCAACGCCAACTCGGGTTCGTGTGCGCCTGACCGCGAGGATCAGGAAGGGCACGAGGAAGCCGAAGATGAGGAGGGCCCAGAAGAGGACCGAATAGCCGCCGGTCGTGACGTACGTCCATACGTTCAGAGGGCCCGGTGCCGCACCATAGAACACGACGGTCCACTCCATGAGGAAGAGGTAGCCGAGGACGGGCAGGAGGATCGCAAGGATTCGCCCTAGTTCCTCCACCGTCCCCGGGGCCACCGGAAGACGCACACGCCGCCCGGCGGCGACGATCACGAAGGCGACGAGGGCGAGACCTGACACGACCGCAGACACGACGAAGAGAGGCGGCAGAATCGCCGTATGGTATCCGGGCTTTGCGACGACGACGGCAAAGATGAGGCCCGTAACCGAGTGCAGGCCGATGGCCAGGGGCAGAACGACATACGAGATCCGATGTACCCGACGTTCATCACGCGCAAAACTCTCCGGCGAGGAGTCTCGATAGCCTAGGAGCACGAGTCGATAGAGCCACTGAAGTCGTCCAGGGCTCTCCGCAAGGGCTAGGATCTCCCGTCGCACCCCGTAGTAGAGGTAGACTAGGCACACGAGGAGGTACGTCGAGAGCACGACCACAGTCCACACGAGCGGCGACTCGATGCGACCAAAGAGGATGAGGTTCAGCGCCCGATCCGGTCGGCCAAGATCGAAGGCGATGAAGACCGGCACGAGAACGATGCTGATGATCGCGAGGAGTTCCGCAAAGGTCGCGACGGACTTGAACTTCTGGAGATTCAAGATGTGGACGAGAGACGCAATGATCACGCCACCCGCGCTCAGGCCGATGAAGGTCACGTAGTTCACGACGAGGAGACCCCAAGGGATGCGATCCGTCGTCCCCGCGTCACCGCCTTGGAGGAGTTCGTTCCACCGCATGTACGCGGCGACGGCGAATACCGTCGCGGCGGCAACGACCACAAACGCGAACAGGACATCGAACTCGCGATGGACCTTCCGAGTCGCAATTGTCGCCATGTCATCCCTCCGCCAGGTAGTAGACCTTGGGTTTCGTCCCGAAATCTTCGAGCAGTCGGAAGGCCCGCCGATCTCGTGAGAGGCGGGACACGGTGCTGTTCGGATCGTCCAAGTCTCCGAAGGAAATCGCGAACGCGGGGCACGTTTCCGCGCAAGCTGTGATGACGCCGTCCGCCTCAGACCCCACGGGTTGGCCTTCCTGCTTTGCCCGCTCGATCCGTTGGATGCAAAAGGTGCACTTCTCCACGACGCCATGAGGTCTCGGGCTCGGGCCGACAAGCCAGCCGTCCTCATCTCGTACGCTGTCGGGGCTCAGGCGATCCTCCCGGCTCCCGCCGTAGTCGGCGGGGAACCAGTTGAAGTACCGCGCCCCGTACGGGCATGCGACCATGCAGTATCGGCAGCCGATGCACTTGTCGTATCGAACGAGGACGCGCCCCTCTGCGTCCTTGTAGGTCGCTGCTACTGGACACACGTCGACGCACGGAGGCTCCTCGCACTGCATGCAGGGTCTCGGGTACATTGCGAGCCGGAGATTGGGATACGTCCCTGAGAGTTCCGAGAAGAACTGGTTCCACTGGATGACCCGGCCGCTGATCATCTGCTCCTCGCCCGCTACGGGCACGTTGTTCTCGATCCGGCAGGCCACGATGCACGCCTGACAGGCGGTGCACTTGTCGAGGTCGATGACCATGCCCCAGCGGACCATTTCAGGCACCTCCTGCTGGGGAGACGCGGACGCGAGTTGGAGAGAACGCGGAGAGGCCCCCGAGGAGATCGTACTCGTTTGCGAGGATCAGGTTCGGGTTCGCTCCCACATCCTTCGCGACGCGACCGTAGGCGCTATGCCCGAGTTCGAACGGGATGGCGATCGTGTCGGGCCGGGCACCTTCATACCATCGAGCTCGCACGCGGATTTGCCGCGGATTGCCATCTTCGTCGAGGACCGGCGATTCGATCCACATGAAGGCGCCATCTTCGATCCCGTTCGCGATGGCTGTGGACGGGTGGATCTCGGCCCACGTGTCCCAGTTCGTCGCCTGCCGCAGGTGGGGCGCGATGGTCTCGCGGAGGAGCGCCACATTGGCTCCGCGGCCCTCCGCGTGGACCATGAGCTTGTACGTGATGAGGTGCAAGGGATACGACGTCTCCGCCCCGACGTACCTGGGCGGCTCGTGATGGGGCATGAAGACCCGATCGCCCCTCGCCTCGATTTGGAGGCCCTCGAGAATCTCCTCGAGCTTGGCCTCGACGAGCGCGGCTGGCGGCGGATCCTGGACTTTCTTGGCGTCCTCTTCCGCGAGGTGTTCCAGCTTCTCGTGGAGGAGCTGGGAGTAGAACTCGAAGCGGCCAGACGGACTCGCGAACGTGAAAGCCCAGTCCTCGAAGGAATAGGGCGGGTCCTCCCATACGCCTTCCCTCGTGAACGCGTCCCAGAACGGTTCGAAGGTAACGAACGCGCTGACCGGCGTCGTGCCCACTCGGCCGCGGCCGCTCGCGTGAATTCCTGCATACCGCGCCTTGAGGAACGCGAGGAAATCGGGCCAGGGGAAGGATTCGGCGACCGTCCCGCCGAGGCGCTGCGCAAGTTGAATCAGAACGTCCCCCGTGTTCCGCGTGTTGTAGAGGGGACCGACGATCGGCTGTCGAATCGCCGTGACGGGATAGCCGAGACTCGGGTAGATCACGTCGTCGTGCCACCGCTCGAGGTACGTCGAGTCGGGGAGGATGAGGTCCGACCGCGCCGTCGTCTCATCCATGAACGGCGAGAAGGTCATCACGAACGGGATCCGGCGAATCGCGGCCTCCCACCGCGCATTATCGGGAGTCGAGAAGAGCGGGTTCGTGTAGTAACAGATGAGGGCCTTCGCAGAATACGGAGGCACGAGGATCCGTCCGCCCGGATCGGGGAGGCCGAGGATGAAATCCGGGACGCCTTGGTAGACTTTCGCTGACAGCGGATAGTACTTCGTTCCCCGGAAGTCGAAGGGAGGCTGAGTGCCGCCGGATGCCGCGATCGCATCCTTGGTCACTGCGGGGACGGAGGCCAACGGTGGATCCCGCTGTCGGATCGGCCCGCCCAACCGGCCCAAGGATCCGACGAGGGCATTGAGCGCGTGGATGGCCATGCGGTTGTACACCCCGTTCGTCTGCATGCTCGCCCCGCGTTCCCCCGCTGCGATTGCCGGTCGTGTCATCGCGAACTCATGCGCGACGCGCTCGATCGTTTCGACGGGGACGCCGGTGACTGTCGAGACGAGCTCGGGCGGATAGTCCTGAAGGACGACGGATTTCCAGCCCAAGTGCGGGGCGCCCGTTGCGTCGGTCCAGTCCTCGAAGCCGAACGTGTGGTCCTGAACGAACTGCGCATCATACAGGCCGTCCCGGATGATGACGTGGGCGATCCCAAGGGCGAGGGCACCGTCCGTCGCCGGTTTGATGGGGATCCACTCGTCCGCCTTCGCCGCGGTGACCGAGTAGCGCACGTCGACCTGCACGATCTTCCCGCGCACCGGGCGGCCCCTCCGCATCGTGCCGTGGGCCCGGAGGAGCCGCGTTGTGGGCCTCCATGCTTCGATGAAGGCCCCGCCAAAGCACAGGAAATAGTTCGTGTTGTCCCAATCGTAGCCGGAATACGCCTTCCATCCTTGTGTGGCCCAATGGGCCTGCTGGGAACCGTCGGCGCAGATGCTGCTGTGGCCAATGTGGTTGGGGGTCCCATAGGCTGCGCAGAATCGGTCGATGAAGCCGCCCATCTGGCCGCGGTTGCGGCCGCTCATGAAGAGAACTTGGTGGGGGCCCTCGCCCGGGGCCGCGCTCTCGCGGATTGCGCGGAGCACAGAAGTCGCGACGTCGAGCGCCGCGGCCCACTGCTCATCCGGTGTCGCGCCGGGGACCGGGATGAAGTCCTCCGGGGTCCGATCCCGGGTTGGGGCGGAGAGATATTCCAAGATCGTGCCGGACTGGTATGCCTGCCACAGTTCGTCCCTCACATAGGGCTGCTTGATCCGATCGGGGTCATACAGGATCTCTAGTCCGATCTGGCCCTTCGGACAGAGGCGGCCGAGGTTGATCGGATGGAGGGGGTTTCCCTCGATCTTGACGGCTTGGCCATCGACGACGCGCACTAGGATGCCGCACCCCGCGGGGCACTGTAGGCAGACGCTCGCGATGCGGGACCCGGTTCGAGGGTCGAGGGTATACCCGGCGGGCGTGACCGGCTGGAATAGGGAGTCGTAGGGACCGAAGCGATAGACCGCGTAGGTGGCCACGCTTCCGACGACACCGAGCTTGACGGCTTCCCGCCGTGTCCACTTCATCGGGGCTCCCCTCACGTCGTTCTCTTTGGGACCGGCTTCCGGCGTTGTCCGCGAGGGAGCCGGCCTCTGGCTCTTCATGACTCGACACGAACAATACCTATTGTTCGGCGGATGCGGACGAACCGCGGGGACTTACTCAATCACGTCTCGGACCCACGAGAGAGCCGCGATCGTGCTAGGGAGCCCGATGGTGGGGACCGCGAGGATGGTCGCGTGGAGGATTTCTTCGGGCTTCACCCCCGCCTCGAGCGCCTTGCGCACATGGGAATGCACGGCGCCTTCAAGCCGTGCACCGATCGCCAGGGAGAGCTTCACGAGAGCCCGGGTGTGGTCGTCCAGGGGCCCGGCGGAGTGGACAGCCTCTCCGAGCGCCTCGTAGGCTGCCTCCACTTGCGGGTATTCTTTCCTCAGCCACGCATAGGGTTCAGGGAGCTTTTTCCGCTTCGCCATCTGCACACCGCATCCGGGAGCGGCGGCTTGGAATTCAACCCTTCGGCCCGCCCTCCGGCGTTGCGCGCCATGTTTTCGAGCTCGAACTCATGGTGCGTCCGGCCGCTTTGTTTCGTCTCGATTCGCGGAGCTGAGCTTCGGCCCTTGGCTATGCGGCCGTCTTCCCCTTCGCAAGTTCCCGCTCCCGCAGTTCCCGCCGCAGGACCTTGCCAATCAAGGACTTGGGGAGGTCCGTCGCGAACTCGATCTCTTTTGGGACCTTGAACGGCGCCAAGCGCTCCTTGCAGAACGCGGTGATGTCGTCCGCCGTGGCCGTTGTGCCTGCCTTGAGGACGACGAAGGCCTTCACGGTCTCCCCTCGATACGGGTCCGGCACGCCGATCGCTGCGGCCTCCGCCACCGCTGGGTGCATGAAGAGGACCTCCTCGACTTCCCGCGGGTACACGTTGAAGCCGGAGGCGATGATCATGTCCTTCTTGCGGTCCACGATGAAGAAGTATCCGTCCTCGTCCATCCGCGCGATGTCCCCCGTCAGGAGCCAGCCGCCGCGGAGAACGAGGGCGGTCTCGTCGGGCTTGTTCCAGTACCCTTTCATGACCTGCGGCCCGTAGACCGCGAGCTCGCCAGCCTCGCCCTGGGGCAGCTCCCGCGTCGAATCGTCGATGTCCACGATCTTCGCATCCGTGTTGGGCAAGGGAACGCCGATCCCTTCCTTCACGATGCCCCCTTGCAGGGGGTTCGCATGCGTCACCGGCGATGCCTCCGTGAGGCCGTACCCCTCGACAAGCGTCCCGCCCGTCACGCGATTGAACTCCTGGCGGATCTCGTTGGGCAGGGCCGCCGCGCCGGAAATGCACGTGCGGATGGATCGGAGGTCGTAGTTCGAGACCTTCGGATGGCGGAGGATCGCAATGTACATCGTCGGGACTCCGGGGAAGATCGTCGGCTTCGTCTTGTTGATTAGCTTGAGGATCGCTTCGATCTCGCGCGGGTTCGGATGGAGGACGACCTCCGCTCCGAGGGCCACGGGCCCGAGCATGACGGTTGTGAGGCCATACACGTGGAACATCGGGATGGCCGCGAGGAATTTCTCCGGCCCGCGGACACCGAGCCAGGTGATCGCCTGAAGGGCATTGGCGACGAGGTTCCGATGCGTGAGCATCGCGCCCTTCGGCGTCCCCGTCGTCCCTCCCGTGTATTGGAGGACGGCGACGTCCTCGGCCGGACGGACGGGCGGCTCCGTCCCCGGCGCGGGTGCGGTCTCGAGAAGTTGCGCAAAGCGGAAAATCCAAGGAACCGCGGGAATGTCGAGCGGCCAGTGGCCCGCCTTCTTGAGGTCCCGCCGTTTCTTCATCGGATACAACTGCCGGAGGGGCGTCCTCAGGTATTCCTTGACGTCTGCGACGACGACGCGCTTCACGCCCGTGTTCGGTTTCGCCTTCGAGAGGTTGTGCCAGAACATATCCAAGGCGATGACGGTCTCGACGCCCGCATCGTTGTAGAGTTGCTCGAGTTCCCTCGGCGTGTACAGAGGGTTCGTCTGGACAACAATGCCTCCCGCTCGCAGGACGCCGAAGAAAGCGACGACGAAGTGGGGCGTGTTCGGCAGTAGGAGCGAAACGCGCTCCCCCGGACGTACCCCGATCTTTCGGAGCCCGGCGGCGAATCGGTCCGCCGCCTCGTCGAGCTGGCGGTAGGTCATCGTCAACCCGTAGAAGGTCAACGCCGGTCGATCCCCGTGTTCCCGCGTGCTCCGACGCAAGAGCTCGTGGAGCGCGATGTCCGGGACCTCAATGACTTGCGGCACGGTTTGCGGCCACTTCTTGTACCAAGGTCGATCCAACCGAATCCTCCCCCGTAAGGACGGAATCGGCATGCGGGAGTTAAACATGCTGGGTCGGCGATGGACCACCCGTCGAAACGATTATCCGAGGAGGAGTCGCTCGGCGCGCGGTGGTGGGTCTGTCACACGCCCCGCGGATCGAGGTCGTCCGGGAGGGGGCCCTCGGGATCCTGTTCCTAGACAACCCCCCTCGGAACCTTCTGACTCGGTCCATGGTGTCGGATTTCGCGGCCATGGTGAAGGCCCTGGAAGCGGACGAGGAGGCCCGGGCCGTCATCGTGTGTGGCGCGGGGGAAGCGGATTTCTCCGGCGGCCTGGACATGGATGAGTGGTCCCGATTGACGGCAAAGGAAGCTCAGGAGGCGATCCAGCGAGGCCAGGACGCCCTGTGGGCCCTGGAGCACATGTCGAAGCCCTCGATCGCGGCCATCTCCGGGCTCTGCCGAGGCGCCGGTGCGGAGGTCGCCCTGGCCTGCGATGTGCGGATTGCGTCCGAGACCGCAATCTTCTCGCATCCGGAGGTCGACGCGGGCTGGATGCCCAGCCACGGGGGCGTGGTCCGCCTCGTCCGGATCCTCGGCCGATCCGACGCGCTGGAGATTTTGCTTTCCGGAAAGGGCGTGAAGGCGATCGACGCGTTGCGCCTCGGCCTCATCGACCATCTGGTACCGCCGGGGGATGCCCTCGACCGCGCCAAGGACCTCGCCCGCCTCTTCGCGGCGAAGCCTCGCGCAGCGGTGAAGGCGATCAAGCGTACGGTCTCGGAAGGGGAGCAGAAGCCGTACCGAAATCGTTTCCTGCTGGAGACGCAGTATTCCGTACAGCTCCTCCATGGGGAGGAATACAAAACCGCGATGGCTCGGTCGAGTCAGAAGAAGTAAGCTCCCGCCAAGGTATTGCGGCCGAGGTCGCCTAGGAAGGAGCTCTTGACGATGCGACGTACGTCAGGCAAGGCGTGCGGTCGCGAAGAGGACACTGAACGGCACGCACCAGATGATGGCATAGTGAATGGCCTCGATGTCCGTCCCCCGAGGAATCGGTACGCTGTAGCTCCCGACGGTCGCGGTGACCTGCCCTAGCCGTACATCGTCGGCATTGTAATCCGCGTCTGCGGAGAGGAAGAACTCGATGTCAGGTCCGTTCCTCACGCTGAAGTTCTCCAAACGAAGGACATAGTTCCCTCGGCCATCCGTGAGGAGCTTCGCGAGGCCGCTGGCGAAGTGGAAGTCATCCGCACCGACCCAAGCCCCTGCCTTTGCGACGAGTGCGAATCCGGCGGGAACGGCTTCCTCGACCGCGGGCATCAGGAAGAGGGGTGCGGCGAGGTACGCAACGACGGCGATTGCGACTCCGGCGGCCGCGAGGACCGAGAGACGCCGAGCGGTGAACCAGCGAGGTGGAGTCATGGTATCCTCCTAGCGAGTCTGGCTTAAATGAGTACTTCCGAGTGAGGCCCGAATCTCACCCGACTTGCGGGCTCATCTGCGGAGGATTTCCTCCCTGCGTCCCCACCGCTTCAGCTCGATGTCGATGTTCACATCCGTCGCGACAAATGAGCCGTCCCGGATGCGGGCGTCCCGAAGTACCTTCTGACGGTGCGCCTCGTCCTCGAAGGCGAGGCGGGCCTGGAACAGGCCGAAGTCGATCTCCATGTCGCCATCCATGCGGACATGGCCGATGAGCCGCGATCCGCTCCCGAGCACCCCTTTGGGGATCTCAATGCGCTTCGCCCAGACCCTCTTGAGGTAGCCGAAACACACGATCCGCGCCTCCGCCCATTCCCCCGCGCGAACCTTCTCGTAGCTCTTTCGAGGATCGTATCCGTGGATGTCGATGAAACTCCCCGAATCCTTCGGGTCGTAGGCCCAGCCCTTCTCGGCGTTCCGAGCAACGCGCAGCCGGAGATCGCCTTCCTCCTCACAGTCGCACATCACGATCTGAAGGATCCTCCCCTTCACGGGAAAAGATGCCTCGAACTCTGGCCCCGATTTGATGGCCTTGGGCACCGATTCGAGGAACGCGGACCGCGGCGATAAAGGCGTGGGCGGGACCTCGATCCCGCGGTGCGGCCTCGGTCCTTGGGCGTCGATAGGACCGCCGCTACGACGCTCCGCCGATCCGATTGGAGAGCGTCCCGATTCCCTCGACCTCGATTTCGACCCGATCGCCCCGCCGCAGGTAGCGTGCCTCGTCCCCGCGCTCCAGCTCGCAGCCGCCGGGGATCGTACCGCTGCCCCACACCTCGCCCGCGCGGACGCCCTGGCAGTGCGACGCGAACTCGACCATCTCCTCGAAGGTCCACGCGGCCCGCTGACCTCTGGCGATTTCGCGATTCTCGAAGACGAGTTCGCGGTAGGTCCCGCCCAGACGTTCACGGCCGTTCACCCGGACGGTTATCGTCTGGTCGCGGAGCGGACCGAACGTGTCACGCGTGACAATGCAAGGACCGAGGGCATTCGTCCAGTCCTTCCCCGCCGCGGGCCCCGCCCCGACGGCCATCGACGTCGCCTGCACGTCGCGCGCGGAGAAATCGTTGAAGATTGTGACGCCGAACAGGCAGCGTCGTGCATCCTTCGCTCGCAGGTTCCTCCCCGCCCGACCGAGCACGAATCCGATCTCCGCTTCGTAGTCAAGTTTCATCGTCGGCACGAGCTTTCGCGAACGTCCTTCGTAGATGACGAATCGCGGTCTCGGAACCGAATCGCCGGGGCCGACCACGTTCAGGTGATTGCCGTTGAAGTACCCGGGCAGGCGGTCCCATTCCGGGGAAATTCGAGCGCCTGCGACGGCTCGCGTGCGAACGATGTGCGCCCGAAACCCCATGAAATCGCGGAGGAGTCGAGGTGCGATCGGCGCCCGGATCCGAACCGCCTGGGGTCGGAACGCATGGGCCCGAGAGCCCCTTTGGACATCGCGGACCGCACCGGCGACCACGCGCTTCGCGAGGCGCCAAACGGGACCCGAAAGCGAGCCGCACGCGTCAACGAAGGCGAGCATATCTCCCGGGAGCCGGGAGTCCGCTGCGTTTAGGTCCACAATCCACTCCCAATCGTTCCAAGGACCCAGCACGGCCCCGAGGCGGGGTCGAGACTGCCCTGCGGTGAAGGATACGAGCCTCATCTTCGTCGCTCCCGGAGCATCGGGAGCGAATGTCATCGCATAAAGACCGGCGATAGGCTCCGAACTCGGACGAGAGGTTCAAGTCCCGAAGGGCCGATACAGAAGCGCGGGGAACCGGGAGGGCCGAGATCTCCGAGGAACGGCTCGTCCACAATTACGTGCTCGAAGGCGGCCTCGCGGCTCGGCTCCCGCCAGGGGTTCGGATTTGGGATGAGACCCTGCGGGACGGCGAGCAGACGCCCGGCGTCGCCTTCACGCCCGAGGAGAAGCTCGAGATTGCCACCCTCCTCGACGACATGGGCGTCCCGATCATGGACGTCGGGATTCCCGTCGTCTCTCAGGAGGAGGCGCGCGCGGTCAAGCTCCTGGCCCGAGCGGGCCTCAAGGCCCAGGTGCTCGCGGCCTGCCGGGCCGTCCGTGGGGATGTCGACGCCTGCATCGAATGCGATGTCGACGGGGTCGGCCTCTTCATCGCCGCCTCCGACTTGCACCTGAAGCACAAGCTGCGAATGACGCGGGAGCAGGTGAAGGAGGTCGCCGTGCGCGAGGTCGAATACGCAAAGGCTCATGGCCTCGAGGTCTCCTTCGTGACGGAAGACACCTTCCGAGCGGACCTCGGGTATGTCGTCGACCTCTACAACGCCTGCATCGACGCTGGCGCGACGCGAGCCGTGATCTGCGACACGGTTGGCGTCACGACCCCTTCGGCGATGCAATGGTTCGTCGCCCAGCTGAAGCCGAAGCTGCGCCCTGTCGAACTCTCGTTCCACGGCCACAATGACCTGGGCCTCGCCGTCGCGAACTGTCTCGCCGCGATCGAGGCCGGGGTCCTGGTGCCCCACACGTGCGTGAACGGCCTGGGAGAGCGATCCGGGAACGCGAGCTTCGAGGAGCTCGTGATGGCCCTCGAATCCCTCTACGGGTACGATACGGGTATCGACGTGTCGCGCCTCTACGAGGTCTCGCGCCTCGTCGAGCGCCTCAGCGGTGTGCCCATCGGAGTCCACAAGCCCATCGTAGGCTACAATGCCTTCAGTCACGAATCCGGCATCCACGCGGATGGCGTCATCAAGCACACGGCGACGTACGAGCCGATCCAGCCCGAGCGGATCGGGCGGACGCGGCAGTTCATCTTCGGCAAGCACACGGGATCGACGGCGGTCGAAGAGAAGCTCCGCACGAGGGGCGCCCGAGCGACGAAAGACCAGGTGGTCCAGCTCGTCGATCTCGTCAAGGATCTGGCCGAGAAACGGTCGAAGGAGGAAATCCAGGCCTTCCTCGAGGCCTACCGCGACCGAGAGGAGCAGCGCTGCGGCGTGACGGACGTGGAGTTCTGGGACCTCGCGCGGAAGGTGGGCATCGCCGTGCCGCCCGGCGGCCACGCGCTGTCACCGTGAGGTTCATCGCTTCGGATTTTTCAATCCCGCGCTTGTCGCCTCGGGCACCACGCCGGCTCCCATAAGGTTGCGGATCCAGGAGACAGCGCGTCTCGACGTCGAGAGGTAGATGCCGCTGAGGATGATCGCCGCGCCGGCGATCGCGAGGGGATCGAAGGCCTCTCCGGCGATGGCCACCCCGAGGAAGACCGCGATCACCGGGGTCACGAGGGCGATGTAGGACATCGACGTGGCGGGCAGCTTCCTCAGGAGCCACACGTACGTGCCGAAGGCTACGACGGAGGCGACCAGGCTCAGGTAAAGGATGGAGAGGATTCCGGCGGGCCACGATGGCACCGCCCAAGGCTCCGCTGCCGCAGCGGACCATGCCAGGAGTCCGATCGACCCAATCCCCATCGCGAATCCGTTGAAGGTGAAGACATCGATGCCGTGTCCCCATCGCTTCGCGGCGACGGTCGCCAACGCGGCACAGGTTGCCGATACGATGATCGCGAGCATGGGGAACAACGTGGTGAGCCCCGCGGCTTCGAATTCCCCCCGGAAGACGAGGAGCACACCCGCGAACCCCACGAGGATGCCCACGACCCTCGGGATCGTGAGGGGTTCGTTCCTCAGGATCGCGTGGGCCAGGAGGGCGGTCTGGAGGGGCATCGTCGCGAAGAGGATTGCGGAAAGGCCGCTCCCCAGGCCGCGGTTTTCGGCCCAATAGATGAGTCCATAATCCACCGTGAATAGGATGACGCCGAAGAGGGCGATGAGCCCCCATTCCGTTCGGCCCATCGGGAGCTTCGAGCGGAAGACCGCGGCGAGGGTGAGGAGGACGAGCGACGCGATGACGAAACGCAAGCCCGCCGCAAGGAAGGGGGGCGCGCCCTGGAGGCCGATTCTAATGACCAGCCAGGTGGACCCCCAGATGCCGCAGAGCATCGCATAGGCGACGACGCAGGCCCCTCGGGACGCCATGAATGCCGTAACCCATGGCCCCGTAAAACGTTACACCCGCCACCCGACGTCCTCGTGACCACCTTTATCCGGCGGGCCGCCTTCGAGCCCCCGATCGTATCGATGCCCGGCATGACGATGGCCGAGCGGATCCTCGCGGGGGCGAGCCGAAAGGACTTCGCCCGTCCTGGGCAGATCGTCGATGCCTACGTCGACCTCCTGTACATGCATGAGATGCTCGCGATGGCCATCAAGCCCTTCGAGGAGATTGGCGTCAAGAAGGTCTGGGATCCGGACCGGTGCGTCGTCACGCTGGATCACTGGGTTCCGCCCCCGAACGAGCAGATTGCGAAGATGCACCAGGCGATCCGGGAGTTCTGCTGGTCCCAGGGGATCACGCGGTTTCATGACATCGGCGACCACGGGATCATCCATCAGCTCGTCGTGGAGCGCGGCTATGTCCATCCGGGGGAGCTCGTGATCGGTTCGGACAGTCACACGAACATGGCGGGGGCCTTGGGTGCCTTCGCCGCAGGCATCGGAGCCACCGAGACCGCGGCCGTCCTCGCGACGGGGAAGTTGTGGCTCAAGGTCCCGGAGACCCTCGATGTGCGGATCGAGGGACGCCTTGCGAGCCGGACCGGGGCGAAGGATGTGATCCTGAAGGTGATCCAGACCACGGGCGACGACGGCGCAGCCTACAAGGCCGTCGAGTTCCACGGGTCGGCGGTCGCCGCATTCCCGATGAATGAGCGATTCGTTCTGTCGAACATGACGACGGAGATGGGTGCGAAGGCCGGGATGATCCCGGCGGACGGCACGACACGGGAGTACTTGGAGTCCCTCGGTGCGCCCTATCGTCCCATCGATGCGGATCCGGATGCCGTCTACGCACGGACATACGAAATCGACGTCGACGGGATGGGGCCTCAGGTGGCTTGTCCCAGCAACCCTGCGAACGTCAAACCTGTTGAGGAAGTCGCGGGGACGAAGATTGACGTGGCCTTCTTGGGCTCCTGCACGAATGCGCGTATCGAGGATCTTCGGGCCGCTGCCTCCCTTTTGAGAGGGGGGCAGGTGGCCCGGAGGGTCCGGATGATCGTCACCCCCGCTTCCCAGGCGATCTATCGCTTGGCCGTGCGAGAGGGCCTCGCTCAGATCTTCCTTGAGGCCGGCGCGACGTTCACGTCCTCGACCTGCGGCCCCTGCTTCGGAGGGCATATGGGCGTGCTGGGGCCGAAGGAGGTTTGCATCTCCTCAACGAATCGTAACTACCCCGGCCGGATGGGGAGCCCGGAAGCGCAGGTGTACCTCGGCTCGCCGCTCACGGTTGCCGCGTCCGCCCTCCATGGTGAAATCGCCGATCCGAGGGAAGTCTAGGCGATTCCGCCGGCCATGCGTGAACCTCGGCAAGCCTTATCGCCCCGGCCTGCCCTTATCTCGCGGATGCAGACTCGCTTTCAGGGCCGCGTCTGGCTCTTCGGCGACGATATCTCCACGGACCACATCCTCTCAGGCCGGTACCTCGGTTCCATGGATCCCAAGGTCTACGCGGAACATGCGATGGAGGCCGTGGACCCGCTGTTCGCGAAGAAGGTCCAACCGGGAGACATCCTCGTCGCGGCGAACAACTTCGGTTGCGGCTCAAGCCGGGAACAGGCACCCGTCGCCCTCAAGACCCTCGGCGTATCCTGCGTTCTCGCGAATACGTTCGCTCGCATCTTCTATCGAAATGCAATCAACATTGGCTTTCCGGTCATCGAGTGCCCGGGTCTCCATGCGAAGGTCCGCCCGGGGGACACGATCCACGTGGACTTGGAGGCAGGACAGGTCACCTTGCCGAATCGAGATGCGGTCGCGTTCCGACCCATCCCGCCGAATATCCTGGAGATTCTGAGGGCGGGCGGCCTCGTGCCCAAGCTCCGGGCCGAGCTCGCGTCGGAACCGGACTGACTCCATTGCGAGACCGCCAGCCTGGGACGGGAACCCTTATCTCTTTCATGGAGGCTACCACGGCGCAATGGCCCTCAAGGTCGTCCTCCTCCCCGGGGACGGCATCGGCCCCGAAGTGATGCGGGAAGCGGTCAAGGTCCTCGAGGCCGTCGAGGACGAATTTGGCGTGGACTTCGATCGAGTCCCGTTCCCCGTGGGCGGGCAATACTATCTCGAGACGGGCGCCGAGTGGCCCGACGCCTGCTTCGAATCCTGCAAGGCCGCGGATGCGATCCTCCTCGGGGCTGTCGGCATCCCCGAGGCCGTCCTCCCGAACGGGGATCTCGCGGGGGCCGGCGTGCTCTTTGGTCTCCGACTTGGCCTTGACCTCTATGCAAACGTGCGGCCCACCAAGCTGTATCCGAACGTTCGGCACAAGGTCCACCAGGAGTTCAAGCAGGTCTGGGAGCCCGGGAAGGTCGACTTCGTTATCGTCCGCGAGAACACCGAAGGCCTGTACACGCCCACGCGCGGTTTCCTCGACCGCGGGGGGATCCAGGAACTCGCCGTAGACAGCCGGATCATCACGCGGAAGGGAGCGGAGCGGGTCATCCGCTTCGCCTTCGAACTCGCGCGTCGGCGGCATGGAGCGCCCTCGGATGGGGCGCACCGCGTGACGTGCGTGGACAAGTCGAATGTGACCGCCGGGTGTCGGCTCTTCCGCAAGGTCTACGGCGAGGTCGCCGCCACGTACCCCGACGTGCAAACGGACTACGCGTACATCGACGCCTTTCAGCAGTGGTTGATTCGCACCCCGGAAATCTACGACGTCGCGGTCACCTCGAACATGTTCGGAGACATCTCGACGGATCTCGCATCCGTGTTGCAGGGCGGCATGGGCATGGCCGCCGGCGGGAACGTCGGAGATGAACACGCGATGTTCGAGCCGATCCATGGGAGTGCGCCGAAGCACGCCGGGAAGGACACGGTGAACCCCATTGCGATCATATTTGCGACGCAGATGATGCTCGAGTGGATGGGCCGGAGGCGTGGGGACAAGGACCTCGAAGAGGCCGCGGTGGCGGTCGAGGCCGCCGTGGAATCCGTCCTCCGGGAGGGGCGCGTCCTCACGTACGACCTGGGCGGCCACGCGAAGTGCAGCGAGGTCGGGACGGCCATCGCGCGACGGATCGCGAAGGGTGCGAAGCGCTAGGCGCTGCACGAACCCTGAAGGCCAACCCGAGCATTGCGGTCGCGAGGGATCGTCGATGACGGGCGCCGCGAGATCAGGTCGGTCGTCTGGTGGTCCGCCCCCCGATGAGCAACCGATCGTCCAGTCGTTTGTGGAGGAAGGGCTCGGCAACTCATCGTACTTGTTCGGCTCGCGGTCCTCTGAGACCGCCGTCGTGATCGATCCCCTTCTGGACATTGAACCTTACGTGAGGGTCGCGGAACGTCACGGCCTGACGATCACCCACGTCCTCGACACGCATCTCCACAACGACTTCGTCTCCGGCGCGCGGGAACTCGCGGCCCGGTGCGGGGCCACCGTGTGCGCAAGTGCCGAGGCTGGACTCGAGTTCGACCACCGGCCCCTGAAGGAAAGGGACCGCATATCGGTGGGGGAGCTCGCCCTCGAGGTCGTTGCGACCCCCGGGCACACGCCGGAGCACATTGTGTTCCTCGCGGTCGACGGAGCCCGAGCGCCGCTCGCGTTGTTCAGCGGCGGCGCCCTCATCGTCGGAGGCACCGCCCGAACGGACTTGCTCGGTGAGGAGATGGCCAAGCCCCTCACGAGACAGTTGTACCGGACCATCCAGGAGAAGATCCTCGTCCTGCCCGACTCCGTCGCGGTCCTTCCGACCCATGGGGCCGGGTCGTTCTGCGTGGCCGCGGAGCTCCCCGACCGGACGACGACGATCGGCCGCGAGCGCGCCAGGAATCCGCTTGTCCGTGCCCGTTCCGAGGACGAGTTCGTGCGCCTGGCGTTGGGCGGGCTCCCCTCCTATCCCGTCTATTTCCGCGAGATGCGGGCGATCAATCGGCGAGGGCCTCGAATCCTCGGGGGTCCGCCGGCGCTCGCTGCCCTCACCCCGGAGGCGGTCCGGGAGTGGATCGCGCGAGGGGGCGCGGTCCTCGACGTCCGCCCGGCCCCCCACTTTGCGCGGGGCCACATCCCAGGATCCTACGGGATCCAGCTTGACGCCCCCCTCACGACCTGGGCCGGGTGGCTTATTCCCTTTGGGACCGCGCTCGTGTTGCTCGCGGATTCCGTCGAGGCGCGTGAGGAGGCCGTGCGGCAGCTTCTTCGCATCGGCTTCGACGACCTTCGCGGTTACCTGGATGGCGGGATGCCCGCCTGGGCGGCGAATGGATTCGAGACGAGCGCGCTCCGCATGATCTCCGTGCGGGACCTCCGCCCCCGGCTCCGCGCGGGCGACGCTCCTGTGGTCCTCGATGTCCGGAGCGATGCGGAATGGACCGCGGGACACATCCCGGGTGCGGTCCACATCGAGAACGGCCGCCTTCCGTACGACGACCTGTCCCTCCCCCGGGACCGGCCCATCGTCGTCCACTGCGAGGTCGGGAACCGGTCCGTGTACGGGATGTCCGTCCTCCTCCGCCGAGGGTACTCCAACGTGGTCCTCCTTCCGGAGGGGTTCGCCGGGTGGCGCGCCGCCGGGTTCGAAGTGACGCAACGCGAGTCAGACCGTGCCTGAGCGTCGTTCACGCATCCTCGTTGCCGAGGTGGCGTAGGGTTCAAGGGCATCCTGCGATTGTGCCGGGGACACCAAAGCCCGTGTGGATGGGTATGCGCGTTCAATCCGTTCGGATTCGTGTCGCGACCCTACCCGCAATCCTCCTGGCGGCTGCGGATGGCCCGGAGACCTGGTCGCTCACCGCGACCACATGGGAACTTGTCTCCTATGGGCTCCGGGAGCGGCCCCGGTCGGTCTTGCCCGACACCCACGTCACCCTGGCGTTTTCGGAGAACGAAGGGAGGCTCTACGGCTCCGCGGGCTGCAATCGCTACTTTGGAGGAGTCACGCTCAAGGGGGAGCGACTCACGATCGGGCAGGCCGGATCCACGAGGATGTTCTGCGGGTCCCCCGAAGGGCTCATGGAGCAAGAAGCCGAGTACCTGAGGACCCTGCGGACGGCGGAGCGCTACCGGATCGAAGGGGATCGCCTCACGATCACGTGTGCCTCCGGCAAGGCCCTCCTCTTCGTCGCGACGGGGCGTTCGGTCCGCCCGTTCTCGACGGCCGACCGGCCAATGGAATGAGGTCGTCCGGATTCCGCGCTCAGCTCGCACCCTCGTCCCGTCGGGGAGGCGTGCGCTCGCCGAGCCAGAGTCCCATCATGATCTCGTCGATGAACTCGCCTCGGATTCGGATCGCCTGCCGCCGTGCCCCCTCGATCTGGAAGCCCAGGGACTCGTACAGCCGCGTGGCGCGGACGTTCGTCGCGAAGACGCACAGCTGCGCCTTGAGGAACCCGCGCGCCCGCATCCACTCCAGGATGCGCCCCATCAGGATGCGACCGAGGCCGATTTCGCGCCAGCCGTCGCGGATCGCGATCCCGACCGTCCCCACGTGCCGGTTCTTCGTGAACCGGCCGCCGTGGCAGTCCACCTGCCCGACAATCCTGGGTCCGTCGCATCCGACGAGGAGGGCGCTTCGCTTCCCGTCGAAGGAGGCCAGCCATCGGCGTTCCGCGTTCAGGTCCATTGGGACGCTATCGATGAGGATGTAGACGTCCTCGGCCACGACTGTGTTGATGTTTTCAATGAGCCCGGCTGCATCTTCGAGGGTCGCGGGTCGGATGATGACGGCCCGACCGTCACGGAGGACGACCCGCTCGGTGCGAAGGGGGTCGGCCATCCGTCGGCCTCACAGAGGGAAGCGATCAACGATCTCCGGCCGCCGGCGCTCGCCGCTTGCCAGGAACGCTTCCATCTGTTCGCGCACGTGCGGGGGCATCTCGGCGTAGACGTCCGTGAACAGAGTTTCGAGCGGCGGGGGCGGAGCCTTCTCGACCCGCTGAACCGTCTCCGTGATCAGGTCCTCAAGTTCCTTGCGGAGGGCCTCGTCCCACTCCTTGGATGCGAGGCCTTTGCGGTGGAGGTACCGACGCATGCGCTCCAGGGGGTCCCGCGCCTGCCAGTGCTCGACCTCCTCTTTCGGCCGGTATCGGGTCGGGTCGTCACTCGAGGAGTGGGGCCCGATGCGGTATGTGAGGGCCTCGATCATCGTGGGCCCGCCACCTCCACGGGCCTTGTCCACCGCCGCCTTCGTGGCCGCGTACACCGCGAGCAGATCGTTTCCATCGACCCGCACGCCTTCGAATCCGTACGCCCGGGCCTTCTCGGCCAAAGTCCTCGAGGCCGTCTGCCGCGCGAGGGGAACCGAGATCGCCCACTGGTTGTTCTTGCAGAAGAAGACGGTCGGCGTTTTGAACACGCCCGCGAAGTTCATGCCCGCGTGGAAATCCCCCTCGCTCGTCGCGCCGTCGCCGAAGTAGACGATGGTGACGATCGGATCGCCTCGAATCTTCGCCGCCCACGCGGCTCCGACAGCAGGTGGAATCTGCGTTCCTACCGGGGAAGAGATCGTGACGTAGTTGGAGGGCCGGTAGGCGTAGTGGCTCGGCATCTGGCGGCCCTTGCTCAGGTCCAAGGCATTGCCGTAACACTGGGCGATGAACCGGTCGAGGGGGAAGCCTCGCCAGAGCGCGCACCCCGGCTCGCGGTACGCGGGGAAGATCCAGTCATCCTTCGTAAGGGCCATCGCGCTGCCGACTTGGAGGGCCTCCTCGCCCGTGCTCGGCACGTAGAAACCGATGCGCCCTTGGCGCTGGAGGGACAGCATGCGCGCGTCGAGGGCGCGCACGAGGACGAGATGGCGGTAGCCGTCCTTGAGGACCGCCTCGCTGAGCTTCGGCTCCGCCTTCGCGTCGAAGGAACCGTCCGGCTCGATGATTCGGAGCAGGTCCGCTTCGACCACGGCCTCAGCCTCGCATCCCGTCGCGCTTCGCCCGGATGACGTTTTCCAGGAAGAATTCCCCCGCCCGGTAGGACGACCGGACGAGCGGGCCCGAGGCCACGTACAGGAAGCCCATGGCCTCCCCGGCCCGTCGATAGGCATCGAAGACCTCCGGCCGGACATATTCCTGGACGGGCAGATGCCAGTCGCTCGGCCGTAGGTACTGGCCCAGGGTCACGATATCGACCCCGTTCGCTCGGAGGTCCTGCAGGGTCTCGAGGACCTCGTCCCTCGTCTCTCCCAGGCCCAGCATGATCGAGGCCTTCGTATACAGCCCGGGCCGTATCGCCTTCGCGTTCCGCAGCACGGCGAGGCTCTGGTCGTATCCGGCCCTCCGGTCGCGGACTTGGAGCTGAAGCCGCCGCACCGTCTCGATGTTGTGGTCCAACACGTCGGGCCCGGCCTCGACGACGGCCCGCAGGGCCTCCCGATCTCCCTGGAAGTCCGGGATGAGGGCCTCCACGAGGATGCCGGGCGAGGTCCGCTTGATCTCGCGAATCGTCCTGGCGAAGTGCCCGGCGCCCCCGTCGAGGAGGTCGTCCCGGTCGACCGAGGTCAGGACGACGTAGGTGAGTCCCAGCGTCCCGATGGCCTTCGCGACCTTCGTGGGCTCCTCGGGGTCGACGAAGCCGCGCGGGTTCCCGGAGGCGACCGCGCAGAAGCGGCAGCCTCGTGTGCAGACGTCGCCGAGGAGCATGACGGTCGCGGTCCCTCCGCCCCAGCACTCCCACACGTTCGGGCAACGGGCCTCCTCGCAGACCGTGTGGAGGTTGAGGGACCGCAGGAGGCTCTTCAGCTCCGCGTAGTGTTCCCCCGCGGGCGGCCGAACGCGAAGCCACTCCGGTTTCCTCTCCGCGAGCATGGGCGTTCTCCGATGGCAGACCCCGCTTATGTAGCTAATCCACGCGGCCGTCCGGAGGTCAACCGAACCGGAACTCGACGCCGTAGGAGCCTCGGGGGTAGGCCCATCGAATCGCGTTCTTGCCGATATGCTTGCAGACGATCCCGCAAGCGCCGAGCTCGATGCAGCCCTCCGTGTTGTACACGAGCTCGCCTTTGTCGAGGCGATAGACGCGGGAGGGGCACACGTACAGGCAAGGCTTCGTGTCGCACGTCCGGCAGAGGTCCGTATCCACCGTGATGAACGGCTCCTCATCGAACTCGAACTTGTCCAGGCCTACGCGGTCCTCTACGGTCAGGGCCTTCGCGGCATCGGGCTTCGCCGGCTCCTGCATGCGTCGCGATCGCCTAATCGCCGAAGAGTAATAAACCGTGCGCTCCATTTCCGTCGAGCGGCGTTGGGGGCTGCTCGTGGAGAAGCCTGTGATCGACCGGATCTTCCAGGTGCCGGACCTCACGATGGTCGACCTGCGTCGGGACGGAACATCCGCGCTGATTTCCTCGAACGACACGGGTTCGTATCAGCTCTACCTCGTCCCCACAGATGGCGGCGAGCGCAGACAACTCACGTTCGGGAAGGACCGGGTGCTCCTCGGTCGTTTCTCCCGTCGAGGCGATCTCGTCGCGTTCCACCGGGACCGCGGCGGGCGCGAGGAATACCGAATCTACGCCGTGGGGACCGACGGGGCTCGGCAGCGGGGAATCATGACCGCCGGCGGCTACCGGATCTTTGACCTGTCCTGGTCGCCCGACGGGCTCGCCATCGCCTTCGCGGCGTCGACGATGAAAGCCAACGGCGTGTGGGTCGTCGGCACGACGGGTGCGGCTCCGAAATTGCTCTTCCGGTGTCGCCATCCTGCGTACGGTGCCGAGTGGGATCCCGCAGGCCGTCGCCTCGCCTTTGCGGCGGGCACGACGGAGGACCCAAGGGCCATCGAGCTCGTTGTCTCCGAGGGGACGCGACGGCATGGGCGGGTCTACACCCCGAAAGCGGGTTCTCAAAATACGGGTCCAAAGTGGAGCCCGGATGGCAAGGCGCTCCTGTTCAAGTCGGATTTTCAAGGAGTCTACGAATTGTGGACCCTTCAACTAGACGGCATGGAGCGGCATGCGGTCGGCGCCTCGGGTCGAGGTCTCGACTTCCCGGCGTACGGATGGTTCCTCGATGGCTCGGGCCTCTGGTATCTCGCCTCGGCCCGGGGCCGGACCGCGCTCTGGTTGCGGCGTGATGGAATCGAGACGCGGGTCCCCTTGCCCGTCGGCACGCATAGCCACGTCGACGTCTCCGAGGACGCTCGCTTCGTGGTCTTCTCGTGGTCCTCGCTGACCCGACCTCCCGCGCTCGCGCGACATGACTTCGAGTCGGGGGAGACGCACGTTCTCTACGATCCCATGAGGGCCGACCCCGATCTCGCCGAAGAGCTCGCGGTCTCGGACGACTTCGAATACACGACGTTCGACAACCGGAGGATCCACGGATATCGCTTGACACCACCCCGCACGGAAGGAAAGCCTCCGTGCCTCTTGTGGCCGCACGGCGGGCCCTTCTGGCTCGTGGGGGACTTCTGGAACCCCGCACTGCAAGCCCTCGCGACGGCGGGCTACACGGTCCTCGGCCCCAACTTCCGCGGGAGCACGGACTACGGCTCGGAATTCCAAAAGCTGATCTACGGCGATCCCGGCGGCGGGGACCTGCTCGACATGGTCGAGTGCCGCCGGCACGCAGTCGAACTCGGCTGGGCCGAGCCGGGCCGGATTGGCATGATTGGCGCGAGCTATGGGGGATTCATGACGAACATCGCCCTCGTGAAGTTCCCGGACTTGTGGGATTGCGGGTTCAGCATCGTCAGCGTCACGGACTGGAAGGAGGACTATGACCTCGCTGACGCATCCTTCCGTAGCTTCGACGAGGAGCTGCTCGGGAAACCGACGAAGGACAACTACCTGTATTTCGATCGGTCGCCAATTCATTTTGTCGATCGGCTGAAGGTGCCGCTCCTGCTCTGGCATCGTGCGAACGACAGCCGGTGTCCCATCGAGCCTGTGCGCAAGTTCGCCAGGAAGGCGCGCGCCCTTGGCAAGGATGTGCGGCTCGTCGCCGTCCGAGGCGAAGGCCACGGGCCTCAGAAAACGGAGAACCTCACTCGTCAGTACAAGGCCGCCGTCGAGTTCTTGAGCAGACATCTGAAGGAGGGACGCGGCCCCGTCGCGGTCGCGCGACGCGAGCGCTCCTAGCCGGACGGTTCTGTGACGTCGGTGTTGATCCTGGACATGACTCCGCTCCGCCTCCGATCCTCCCGTGCGCCTCCGCGCGAAGCCCGGAGGTCGTGGAGGGGAATCACAACATCACCGCAGAGGGCACCGGGGTGGAACCGTACACTCCTCGGCCTCGCTTGAGGCCGGGCAACTCGAAGTCCGCCCCCGGGTCCCCTCCGAGATGCGACCCGCTCGTCGCACGCCGCCCCCGCCCGTGTTCCGCGCCGAGCGCGTCATGCCGGCGAGCGTCTCGACGGCCGTTTTCCGTCGGAGGTCTGCTGACGCTTGATCCGGTCTCCTCTCCCTATGAATGATTCTTAAAGGGGTAGGCGAAAGTACCATCCACATGTTGCAGACCGAGCCGGACAAAGCCTTTTACCCGCCCGCCTTTTCGGGGCCGGGGCCCCGATGGTGGAACGCTTTGACGCGATCGTTGTGGGCGCGGGCCCCGCGGGGTCGGCCGCAGCGCTGGTTCTCGCCCGCAAGGGATTCTCCACCCTCCTTGTCGAGCGCGGGCGCGCGCCCGGGGTCAAGAACATGTTTGGCGGCCGCATCTATGCTTGGCCGCTCGTCGAACTCCTAGCGGACTGGGAGAAGGATTGCCCGGTTGAGCGGTTCGTCACGAAGGAGGGCATCTTCTTCCTGACCGAGGACTCGTGCCTCGGAGTGACCTACGAGTCCCCCCGGCCCCCGGAGGGCGGCCCCGCGAGTTTCATCGCCACTCGCTCGAAGTTCGACGCATGGCTCGCGAAGAAGGCCGAGGAAGCCGGAGCGATGCTCGTGACGGGCATCCGCGTGGACGGTCTCTGGCGCGAGGACGGCCGCGTAAGGGGCGTGACCGTGGGAGCCGATGACCGGGTGGCCTCGGAGCTCGTCGTCATCGCGGAAGGGGCGGCCATGGGCTTGGTGCGAAAGGCGGGCCTCCGGGGGGACCTGGAGCCGCGCGAGGTTTCCGTCGGCGTGAAGGAGACGATCGAGCTTCCCGCGGAGACGATTCACGAACGGTTTGGCCTCGCGGAGAGGGAAGGCGCGGCCTACGTCTACGCAGGCCGCGCGAGCCTCGGCCTCCGCGGCGGCGGGTTCCTGTACACGAACAAGTCCTCGATCTCCCTCGGCCTGGTCGTCTCTTCCGAGGACCTGTCCCTGAGACGCATGGAGGTCCAGGATCTCCAGACGCAATTCCGCATGCACCCTGCGATCCAGCGGCTCACCAAGGGCGGCAAGGTCGTCGAGTACAGCGCCCACCTGGTGCCCGAACTCGCTTGGAACATGATGCCCCGCCTCGTGGCGGACGGCGTTATCGTCGTGGGTGACGCCGCGGGTTTCCTCATTAACAACGGATACACATTCCGCGGCGTCGACCTCGCAATCGCATCCGGGATTGCCGCGGCCGAGGCCGCGGAGACCGCCCGGGCCGCGGGAGGGATGAGCGCCGTGAACCTGTCCGCCTACGACCGTTTCCTTCGCAGCCGCAATGTGCTCACGGACCTCGAGCGGTTCTCCCGCGCGCCGCTGTACCTCAAGAACACACGCCTCTTCGATCTCTATCCAAGGCTCCTGATCGAGATCGCCGACCGTGTGTACCGTGTCGACGGGACGGGCAAAGAACGGCTCGCGGAGGCCGTCCTCGAACAGCTCAGGGCGGAGGACGTCCCGAAGCTCCGGCTGCTCCGGGACCTCCTCGCGGGAGCCCGGTCCATGTGACGGACGTGTCCACGGAACCCCCCGTGCGCCACGGGTTGCGCATCATCGTCTGCATCAAGCAGGTCCCGAAGGCCCAGGAGCTATCCGTGGACCCCGTCACGAAGACCCTGAAGCGGGTCGGCGTGCCGAGCGAAATCAACCCGCCGGATCAGAATGCCCTGGAGATGGCCTTCCAGCTGCGGGAGAAGCACGGGGGCGAGGTCCTCGTCCTCTCCATGGGTCCGACGGCCTTTGACGAGAGCCTCGAGCGGGCGATTGCGATGGGTGCCGACCGCGCGTACCTCGTCACGGATCGCGCCCTTGGGGGCTCGGACACAGTGCCGACGGCCCTGACGCTGAGCGAGGCCATCCATAAGATCGGGGCGTATGACCTCATCCTGTGCGGGGAGGAGACCACGGACTCCTCCACGGGCCACGTGGGCCCGGGGATTGCGGGTCATCTCGACCTGCCGCAGATCACCTACTGCTCGCGGGTCGAGGTCCACGGGACCATGGTGCGGGGCACGCGCATGGTCGAGGACGGTGACGAGGTCTGGGAGGGGCCCATGCCCGCGGTCCTCACGGTCAACTTCGGATGCAACAAGCCGAGGCAGCCGAACCTCACCGGGAAGATTCGCGTGAAGCGGGGCGGACTGGTTACGCATTGGTCCGCCTCGGATCTGGGCCTCGATCCCGCGCACATCGGGCTCCGAGGTTCACCGACGATCGTCGCGAAGGTCGACACTGTCCAACTCCCCCAGCGGAAGGGCCGGATTTTCCAGGAGGAGCCCGCGGTCGCCGTCTCCCTCCTCCTGGAGGCCCTCCGAAAGGACGGGGTAATCCCATGGTGACCGGAGAGGCCGCCGCTCCCGCCAAGCCACCGCCGTCCGGGGTCTGGGTGTTCCTCGAGGCGCGTCGGGGGGCGCTGCGGGACGTGAGCATCCAGCTCATCGGGGAGGGCCGGCGGATCGCGGACAAGAAGAAAGCGATCCTCTCGGGCGTCCTCCCGGGCTGGGAGGTCGAGCATCTCGCGAGGGAGGCGGTCGAGTACGGCGTGGACGACGTGTTCCTCGTCGAGGACCCGCGCCTCGAGACGTATCTGTCGCGACCTTACACGAAGGTCCTCGCGACCCTCATCCGGAAGTATCGGCCCGAGATCGTCCTGTTCGGGGCTTCGAAGAACGGGCGGGACCTCGGGGGGCGGCTCCATGCCACAATCGAGACAGGCCTCGCGGCGGACTGCGTACGCTTCGACGTGACGGCGGAGGGCTACCTCGACATGATCCGCCCCGCCTTCGGCGGGAAGAGCCTCGCGCATATCCATTGCGAGAAGCACCGTCCTCAGATGGCCTCCGCCCGCGTGAATGTCTTCCAGCGACCGGCGAGGGATCCCACGAGGACCGGCCGGATTGTGCGGGAGAAGGTCGACTTGGTGGACCCGGACATGGACACCCGGATCTTCGAGTTCATCGAGTCCCAACGCCGCGAGACCAGAAAGATCGATGAGGCGAAAGTTATCATCGCGGGCGGTTTCGGCCTGGGCAATCCGAAGAACTTCGGGATGCTCGAGGAACTCGCGGAACTCCTGGGCGGCGCCGTCGGCTCCTCCCGGAAGCCGGTGGACAGCGGCTGGGTCCCGAAGGCGCTTCAGGTCGGCCAGACCGGGAAGACGGTCCGGCCCGATGTGTACGTCGCCATCGGGATCAGCGGGGCGGTCCAGCACCTCGCGGGCATGCAGGAGTCTGCCAAGATCGTCGCAATCAACATCGACCCGAAGGCCGCCATCTTTGAAGTCGCCGACTACGGAATCGTCGGGGACCTCTTCGAGGTCGTGCCCGAGCTCATCCGGCAGCTGAGGGCCCTCCGGGACCAGGCGGCCGCCCCTGGGCTTCCGGCAGCAGCTCGCCCAGGTTCACCCGCCGCAGGGTGACGCCGAAGACCGCCTGGAAGTGTGTGATCACGGAGGCCTGGACATCCTCCATCCCGACGGGATGCCCGAGGATCGATTGCATCGAGGTCATGATGTCCCCTCCGTGTCCGCAAGGCCGGATTTTCCGGAAGTAGGATAGGTCCGTGTTCACGTTGTGCGCGAAGCCATGGAAGGAAACGTGACGCTGGACCGCAACTCCGATCGATGCGATCTTGCGCCCGTCGATCCAGACGCCCCTCTCCGGGCCCTCCCGTGTCGCCTCGATGCCGAAGTCCCGGCAGGTCTGGACGAGGACTTCCTCGAGGTCCGTGACGAGCCGCTTGACCTCGAGCCGATCCGGGAGCTTCAAAATCGGATATCCGACGAGCTGTCCGGGCCCGTGGTACGTGGCCTCGCCGCCGCGCTCGACCTCGACGACATCGAGGCCTGGATCGAGGATGTCCTCCCGAGTCCCTCGGCGGCCGAGGGTAGCAACATGGTCGTGCTCAACGAGGATAAGGCCGTCCGGAATGCGATCCTCGGCTCGCCGTGCGACGAGGGCCTTTTGCATCGCCCAGACGGCTCGGTAGGGCCTTCGTCCTAGGTCGAGGAGCCAGGCTTCCCGGACGATGAGGATCTCCTTGGCCCGCCTTTCCTCGAGGGTCAGCATCGGCCACCGACCTCATCGGTTGAGCACGTGGATCGCCCGACCCAACGCCGCCTCCGCGCTTTCCATGATCCCCTCCGGTAAGGTCGGGTGAGGATGGATCGTGAGGGCGATGTCCTCCACGGTCGCCCCCATCTCGATCGCAAGGGCGAGCTCGCTGATGAGGTCGCTCGCGTCGGGCCCGACGATCTCCGCCCCCAGGAGCACCTTCGACCCGGCCTCTGCGATGAGTTTGACGAAACCCTCGGACTCGCCGGTCGTGAGGGCCCGGCCAATCGCGGCAAAGGGAACCCTCGCGACCCGCAACGTCCTGCCATGCAACTGGGATTCCTGCAAGCCGACGATGGCGATTTCAGGGTCCGTGAAGATCGCGTTCGGGAGCGCGCGGTAGTCCGCCTCGACCGGGCGCCCGGCGATGACTTCGGCCGCGATGAGCCCTTCTTTCGTGGCCTTGTGGGCGAGGAAAGGCTGACCCACGACGTCCCCGACGGCGTAGACGCGAGGGTTCGAGGTCCGCATTTTTCTGTCCACGATGACGTACCCCTTCGGATCGACGTTCACGCCCGCACGCTCGGGGCTCAATCCCTCCGTGTTGGGTCGTCGCCCGACGGTCACGAGGATAACGTCGGCGCGCACAGGGACGTGCCCCTCAGGGGTCTCCACGTTCACCAGGAGATGGCCGTCGGCCTCCTTCCAACCTTTCGCCTGGGAGTTCACGTAGAACTCCACGCCGAGCTTCCTGAGCTTCCGCGCCACGACCCGCACGATTTCTGGATCCAGGCCGGGCAGGAGCTGATCGAGGAGTTCCACCACGATGACCTTGCTCCCCAACTTCGCATACATCGTGCCGATCTCGAGTCCGGAGACCCCGCCGCCGATCACGAGGAGGTCGTGGGGCACGCCCGGCAGCTCGAGGGCTTCCTTCGTACTGATGATACGCTGTCCATCGAAACGAAACGCGGGGAGGTCGCTCGGACGACCCCCCGTGGCAATAATCGCATCCCCGAAGGCGACCTCCTCCTCTTCCCCGGCCGATGTCCGAACGTGGAGGGACTGGGGCCCCGAGAACGACGCCTCCCCGTACAGGATCTCCACGCCGTTCCCTTTGCACACCTGCCCGATGCCGTTGACGAGTCGATCGACCACGGACGCCTTCCAAGCCTGGACCCGCTCCATGTCGACCTCGACGGCCCCCACTCTGACTCCGCGTTCCGCGGCACGCTCGACGTCGTGCACGAGGCTCGCCGTGTGGATCAGGGCCTTGCTCGGGATGCATCCGTAGTTGAGGCATTCCCCTCCAAGCTTGTGGCGCTCGATGAGGAGCACCCGCTTGCCGAGTTGCGCCGCGCGGATGGCGGCTGGGTACCCGCCGGGACCGGCGCCGATGACGGCGACATCGACGGTTCGGGCCACGGCCGCACGGAAGGGGTGCCGCCGCCATATGCCTTTGGATGGCCGCAGGAAGAGCCTCTCTGCGCTCGGGTCCAGAAGAGACTCATTCCACGCTCACGAAAATCGTTGCGGGATGCTCGAGGTAGTCTCGGACGGCCTGCACGAACGCGGCGCCGACGTGGCCATCGACCGCTCGATGGTCGAAGGAGCACGAGAGGTACATCATGTCCCGGATCACGATCTGGTCGTTCCGCACGACGGGCCGTTTCTCGATCTTGTGGATGCCCAGGATGGCCACCTCCGGCCAATTGATGATCGGCGTCGCGAGGATTCCGCCCTCTCTTCCGAGGGATGTGATCGTGAACGTGGAACCTTGCACATCGTGGAGGGTCAGCTTCTTCTCTCGAGCGGCGTTCGCAAGGCGCTCGAGTTCACCGGCGAGACTCCATACGTCTTTCTTGTCTGCGTCGTGGACCACGGTTACCGTGAGTCCTTCGTCCGTCGCGGTCGCGATCCCGACGTTATAGTAGCGCTTAATCACGATTTCGCCGTGGGCGTCGTCGACGCTCGCATTCAGGGTCGGGAATTCTTTCAATGCAGCGATGACCGCTTTCACGATGAACGGGAGATACGTGAGCTTGAGCCCGCGCTTCTCCGCCGTCCCCCTCAACCGGTCCCGGAGATGGACGAGCTGCGTCATGTCCACTTCTTCGACATAGGTGAAGTGCGCCGCAGTCGCCTTCGACTTGGCCATCTTCTCATGAATCCGCTTTCGGAGTCCGTGAATCGGCACACGCTCCTCGGTCCCCATGGTGACCGCAGGGACCGCGGGCGCGGGCATGACCGCGGGACGGGTCTTCGCTCGCCGCACGTCTTCCTCCGTGATTCGGCCGGCGGACCCGGTTCCCTGGACCGCCGCGAGGTCGACTCCGAGTTCCTTCGCGAGTCGCCGAACGGAGGGTGCTGCGAGGACGACGCTCGACGGTGCGGGGCCCGCTTCGGGCTTCGCGGGCGAGGGCGTAGCCTCTGGTTTCGGGGCGGGCGGTGCCGCCGCTGTGGGAGGGGTTTCGCCGGCCTCCCCGAACACAACGAGGACGGATCCGACCTTCACCGTTTCTCCCTCGCTCGCTCGCAGCTGGAGCACGTGCCCGGTGTGAGGCGAGGGGATCTGGACGGTGACTTTGTCCGTCATCACTTCGACCATGGGATCGTTCTCCCGGATTGCGTCGCCCTCCTTCACGAACCACTTCACGACTTCCCCCTCGTGGACTCCTTCGCCGATGTCGGGGAGCCGGAATTCCTTGACCATGGCCTTGCTCCGCTCCGTGATAATGTCCCTAGCTCCGAAAACGTAATAACGCTTTGCCTCGAAGGGGGGACGCGCGAGATTGGGGTCGACGTAACTGTTTTATGGCCTCAGTTCCATGACTGCGCGGGGAGGAGTTGGGTCGTGGAGGAGTGGCACAGACCGGTGGGCGTGATTTGTGCCCGGCGGCTCGGCGAGTCCGGCCACGGAGGACCAGTTCGTCTTGGGCCTGGCGGCTTTGGCGGCACGTGGTCTTCGGTGTACCGCGCCCGCCGCCGGTAGAATCCCGGCCAACTCCTCCTTCCTAGTTGGGGAGAGAAATCGGAGGTCGAACAAAGCATGGCGCGTCCACTCGGTGTGACTATCTTGGGAGCAATCGTGATCATCGCGGCGATTGTGTTCTTCCTGGCCGGTCTCGCAGGGTTCTCCGTCGCCTTGGCGGCGCTGCTCCCGACCGTTGACCTGCCTCCGGGGGAGACCTTCCTATGGGCCCTGTTCTACATCTTCGTCGGCATATTGCTCGGTGCCGCGGGCGGAGGCCTGCTTCGGCTGCGTCCCTGGGCGTGGTGGCTTGCGATCATCGCGTCCGTGGCCGCGCTCGGGTACTACGTCTACCTGGGGTCCACGGAGGGATGGATCTTCAGCTTGCTGACTTGGCTCGCCCTAGGCGTCGCCGTCCTGATCTTCGTCTACCTCCTGGCGGTTCGGCGCGTGTTCGCAGCGCGACCCGTAACCGCGTGAAGCGTGGAGACCCGACCGAAACAACCGGGGCCCCGAAGGGGGAGGCGGGCCCCGGATTCCCTTTTCCGCGCCGAGGGCGCGCCTCGTCCCGCAGGATCTCCCCGCGCGGAACTGATCCATCAGAACTTCAGAACTCCATGATCCGGTCGATCGCCGCAAGGACGCGATCGGGGTTCGGCATGTAGACGTCCTCGAGGGCATACGGGAAGGGCGTGTCGAACCCCGCCACCCGCAGGATCGGCCCGTGGAGGTACTCGATGGCCTTCTCCGCGATGAGGGCGCTGATTTCCGCCCCGTACCCGCCGGTCCGCGGGGCTTCGTACACAACGACCGCCCGACCCGTCTTCTTGACGGAACCGAGCACCGCCTCGATGTCGAGGGGCACGAGCGTGCGCAGGTCGACGACCTCCGCCTCGACGCCTTTTTGGGCGGCCCGCTCGGCGGCCTCGAGGCACACGCTCACCATGTAGCCGTACGCGAATAGGGAGACCTCCTTGCCCGGGCGGCGGACCCGCGCTTCGCCGAGGGGCACGAGGTGCTCGCCCTCCGCGACCTCCTCTCGGAACGCGCGGTACAGCTTCTTCGGTTCCAGGAAGAGCACCGGATCGGGATCGCGGATGGACGCGAGGAGGAGCCCCTTGGCTTCCGCCGGCGTGGAGGGCACGACGACCTTGAGCCCGGGGGTGTGGCAAAAGTAGGCCTCGCTCGACTGGGAGTGGTAGTGGCCGCCGCGGATGCCGCCACCAGAAGGGGTGCGGATTGTCATGGGCACGGAGTACTGCCCGCCCGACCGATAGCGGATCTTCGCAGCCTCAGAGACGATCTGGTCAAAGGCGGGGTAGATGAAATCCATGAACTGGATCTCCGGCACGGGCCGCAGGCCGTAAAGGGCCATCCCGATGGCGGTACCAATGATCCCCGACTCCGAGAGGGGCGTATCGAACACGCGGTTGGGAAACTCGTCGATAAGGCCCTCCGTGCATCGGAACACGCCGCCGTTACGTCCAACGTCCTCGCCGAGCACGACCACCCGGTCGTCACGTCGCATCTCTTCGCGCAGCGCACTATTGATGGCCTGGACCATCGTCATCGCGGGCACGTGCGTCATGACTCCGTGGCGTAGTACTCGGCGTAGGGATCCCGAGGCGATTCCTGGCGGGGAAGGCGATCCTGGAGCCCGGGGTCGTCCTTGAAAGGCCGAAGGTCGGGATCCTCGTCGAGTCTCTCGATGAAATCGGGCTGGAGTTCGACGGCCCGTGCGAAGTGCTCGATCGCGGCCGACCGGTCTCCAACGCGTGCGGCGATGCGCGCGAGGTTGTAGTGGGCGCTCGCCCGGCCCGGCTCCAGCTCGAGGGCGCGCCCATACGCCTCCCGGGCGCCGTCGAGGTCGCCCGCATTCAGGAGGTCGTACCCGAGGCTGTTCCATCCCTGTGGGTTCGCCGGATAGGATTCGCACATCCGTCGGTCGATCCGGGCGGCTTCCTCGAATCGACCTTCGGAGCCCAGGCAGGCGGCCGCGAGAGCCGCGGTGTCCGGATCCACGACGCCTTTGCGCTGGAGGAGCGGCTGCAGGAGGGCGAGGGCCTCGCGCGTCTGGCCTTGCTTGAACAATTCGTGGGCCCGGCGAACCGTGCTCGTCCCCGACGCGCCCTCGGCCGGCCGCTCCGGAAATCGCCTCGCCAGCCCATCACCTCCGGGTCCCACGGACCTCGGCGACCTGCTCCTGTAGGTTCCACGGTACCTCGGCATAGACGTCCGTGAAGAGGGTCCCGAGGTCAGGAGGCGGCGCGCGCTCGGCTTCCGCGACGGCCCGCGTGATCTCCTCCCCGACTTCTTCCTCGAGGCGGGCCTCCCGCTCCAGGTCCCACCATCCTTCGTGCTCGAGGTACCGGCGGAAGACGGTCAGGGGATCTCGCGCCCGCCACGACGCGACCTCCCGTTCGTCCCGGTATCGCGAGGGGTCGTCGCTAGATGAGTGGGGCCCCATGCGATACGTGAGGGCTTCAATCATCGTGGGCCCATTCCCGGAGCGCGCCTTCCGCGCCGCGTCCCGTGCGGCACTGTAGACGGCCAAGGCGTCCATCCCGTCCACGCGCACTCCTTCGAACCCGTACGCCGGGGCCTTCAGGGCCAAGTTCGCCGACGCGGTCTGCCTCGCGACTGGGAGAGAGATCGCCCACTGGTTGTTGTTGCACAGGAACACACAGGGCACGCGGAACACGCCCGCGAAGTTCATTGCGGCATGGAAGTCCGACGTGCTCGTCCCGCCGTCGCCGAAGTACACGAGGACCGCGTGGGGGTCGCCCCGCAGTTGCATGCCCCACGCGACGCCGACGGCGTGGGGGAGCTGAGTGCCCACGGGGGACGAGATTGACAAGTAGTTTCCCTTCCGATACACATAGTGGCAGGGCATCTGGCGACCGTGGATCGGGTCCTCCGCGTTCGCCATGAACTGGCAGATCATCTCCTTGAGGGGCATCCCGCGGACGAGGGCCGCACCGGGTTCTCGATACTGCGGGACAATCCAGTCCTCGGGCTCCATGGCCATCGCCGGGGCCACGATGGCGGCCTCCTGGCCGACGGAGGGCCCGTAGAAGCCGATTCGGCCTTGGCGCTGGAGGGCGAGCATGCGGGCATCGAGGACGCGCTCGAGCGTCATCATGCGGTACATTCGGAGCGCGTCGGCCTTTGAGAGCCGCGGGTCGACCTGCGGGTCCGCAGACCCATCGTCTCGGATCACCCGAAGCATCTCGCCCAAGGACTTCCCCCGTTGCGTTCCTTCGGAGCGAAGAAACCCGGGGTTGCGACTTAAGACTATCGACTTGGTGTTGCCCTCTCGCGAAACGATGCATTCGGGAGTGGATGAATGAAATCCGCACATGAGCCGCGCCGAGGGCTTTGCATCCGGTGGAGTCAGCTCGAGTCGCAGGGACGACCTGCAGTGAATCTCTATTACGACGCGCAGCGTCCGGGGTTGCGTGCCCCACGCCGCGCGTGGTCGAATCTATGGCTACGTTGCGATTCTCCTCGCCGCGATCATTCTCGGGATGTGGGCATCCGTCGGGAAACTCGTTGTGGAACAGGTCCACCCGCTGACCGTGGCGTTCTACGTTCAACTCCTCCCGGGCCTTTTGTTCCTCCCGCTCGTGCGACCCTCGCATTTTCAGCGTAGTGACCTTAAGCTCCTCGCGTTCACGACTACGTTCGGGGCTTTCTTGGGCCCCGTGGTCTACTTCCTTGGCATTCAGCGGACCACCGCAGCGAACGCGGCCCTACTCTCGAATACGGAAGCCCTCTTCACGATCCTTTTCGCGTTCGCGCTCTTGGGCGAACGGCTCTCGAGGCGGGGGTACGGGTCTCTCGCGGTGATCGCGGGCGGCGCGTTCCTCGTCGTCGCCGATCCGAGCCTCGTCGGAATCGGACGTCCGGAGTTTCTCCTCGGAAACCTGCTCTTGGTCGGGGCCGCCTGCACCTGGGGGCTCAGCAACAATGGCGTCACGATCCTCAGCCAGCGAACCCGCATCCTGTCCCTCATCTCGGTTCAACTCCTGTTGGGCAGCAGCCTCCTCATGCCGGTCCTGCTCGTCACGGGCGCGCCTCTCGCGCCTCCACCGTCCGCCGTCGGCGGCCTAGTCTTTCTCTCCCTAACGGGTATCGCCGCGTTCACGGCGCTTTTTTACTACGCTTTCCGGACGATCGGCGCGATGCGCGCGGGCGCCGTCCTGGCCACATCCGCCCTGTGGGGGGTCCTCATCGCCCTCGCTGTGTTCCCGGATCAGCCCCTCACCTCATGGCAGATTGTTGGGGGCGCGCTGATGATGGTTGCCGTCGTCGCGCTGTATGCCTTCGGCGAGCCTCACGCCGTGCGGGGTCCGTCCCTCCCTCCCATGAAGGCCGGCGAAACGTTGAAACCCGCCAGGTCGGATGAACGGAAGTAGCGTGAACCCAACCATCCGGGACGAGACACCCTTCGCCTCCCTCGCAGCCCTCACCCGATCCCTCCAAGCCACGGGCAAGCGCCTTGAGAAACGAGCCCTCCTGGCCAGGTTCCTTCGCGGGCTTCGCCGGGACGAGGTGGCGCCGGCGGTCCATCTCATCATCGGTCGAATCTTCGCAGAGTCGGATGACCGGGCTTTGAACGTTGGGTGGGCGACCCTGCGCAAGACCCTCGAGGGAAAGCGGCAGACACGCCTGACCACGGAACCCCTCACGGTTCTCGCGGTGTCTCGCGCGTTCGACCAAGTCGCAGCCGCGCACGGGCCCGAATCGACGAAGGTCCGCCGTCGAATCCTCGAGTCCCTCCTTGGACGCGCCTCCTCGGAAGAGCGCGACGTGATCCTCCGGATCGTGTTCGGGGAGATGCGGATTGGGGCAAGCGAGGGCGTCATGCTCGAGGCGATCGCGGATGCCGCGGGGGCAGACCCCGATCGGGTGCGCACCGCCCAGATGTTCCTCGGCGACCTAGGAGCCGTCGCGGAGATCGCCCTCCACGAAGGGCCGCAGGGCTTGAGGTCCCGCGGCCTGCGGATCCTCGCGCCCGTCAAGCCAATGTTGGCGGAGATGGCCGAGGGCCTCAACGAGGTCTTGAAAGAACACGGCGGCGTCACCGCCGTCGAATACAAGCTGGACGGGGCGCGAATTCAGATTCATCGGTCCGGAGACGACGTGCGGATCTTCAGCCGGAGGCTGAGCGACGTCACGGAGAGTCTCCCGGAAATTGTCGAGTTCGCGAGGTCCCTTGCCTCCGGGCGGTTTCTGCTCGAAGGCGAAGTCGTCGCCGTGGACCGCAGGGGTCGGCCCCTCCCCTTCCAGGACCTTATGCGGCGGTTCCGACGGGTCCACGACATCCGAGAGGCGCGGAAGGAAATTCCGCTCAAGCTGTACCTCTTCGACATCCTTTGCTTGGATGGGCAGGTCCTCATCGACCGGCCGTATCGAGAGCGGTGGGAGCGGCTCGAGGCCACCGTCCCGAAGGAATTCTTGACCCCTCGCAGGATCGTGCGCGCGGAAGCGGAGACGGAAGCTTTCCTTCAGGAGGCCCTCGTCGCGGGCCACGAAGGCCTCATGGCCAAGCACCTCGAGTCAATCTACAGCGTTGGGAAGCGGGGGAAGAAATGGTTCAAGATCAAGCCGGCGGAACGCCTCGACCTTGCGATCCTCGCCGCAGAGTGGGGTAGCGGTCGACGGGAAGGATGGCTATCGAACTACTGGCTGGGGGTCCGGGACGAATCGACGGGCGAGTTCCAGATGATCGGGAAGACCTTCAAGGGGCTGACGGACGAAGAGTTCGAGACCATGACGGCGCGCCTCCGTGCCCTCGCAACCGCGGAGGAACGCTGGGGCTACCACGTTCGCCCGGAGGTCATCGTCGAGGTGGCGTACAACGAGATTCAGCGGAGCCCGCATTATCCAAGTGGATTCGCCCTGCGCTTTGCACGAATCGTGAGGATCCGCGACGACAAGGGTCCGCAAGACGCAGACACCTACGCACGACTCAAGGAGTTTTACACGAGGCAATTCGAGCGGAAGGGCCGTGCGCCGGACCTCTAGCCAGCTTGGCGCGCCCCCTCATTCGACGTCCCGCGTCGCCGCGACTTGACGGGTCCGGGTGGTCTCGCCCATCAGCGTGAGGTAAATCCCGCCGAGGGCGAGGGTGCCGCCGAACGCGACGGCCAGGCTCGGGACTTGGCTCAGGAGGACCCAAGCGAGGAGGCTCGAGCCAATCGGCTCCCCGACGAGGCTTAGGCTCACGACCGAGGCGCTCACGTACCTCAGGGACCAGTTGTACAAGGTGTGGCCGCCGATCTGAGGGATGATCGCGAGGGCGAGAAACAACAGGAGTTCCCGTGGCGCGTCCCCCGTCGGCACGAGGCTCTGGCCGAGGGCGACCGCGTAGACGAAGAGCACGCCGGTGGCGCTCGCGTACACGACGAAGGCGTACCCAAGCAGAGGGATCTGCCGGCGGATTCTGCGCCCCGCAAGGAAGTAAAAGCCCGCCATCACGCCGCCGAGGAAGGCGAGGACGTCTCCGACGAGGGTGATGGTGGAGACGCGGTAGTCGCCGGCGGCGATCACGAGGACTCCGCTGAACCCGAGCACGATGCCGACCGCGCCCTGCCAGTTCAACCGTTCCCGGACCACGAAATGGGAGAGGAGGCCGACGAGGAGGGGGTGGGACGTCACGAGGATGACGGAACTTGCGACCGTCACGCCTTGCGTCTTCAGGGACGTGATCCACAGGGCGAAGTGGGTCGCGAGGATCGCGCCGACGCCCGTCATGAGGAGCGTGCCTTTCCGGTCCACCCGTCGCAACGGCCGCTCCGAATGGAGGAGGGCGACCGGGAAGAGGATGAGGGACGCGAAACCGAGGCGGTAGAGGGCGACTGTGATCGGCGGCGACTCGCTCCACGTGATAAAGATCGCCGCGAAGGAGACGCAAACGACCGCCATGGCGATCGCGAGGTAGGGCCGTCGCCGCACGGAGAGGGCACCGTCTCCTAAGGTATCTAATGCCTCCCTGCGGCATCATGGTTAGATCGTGTCCTGCGCATCCGCAGCAGGTCCTGGGAGCAGGCGTGGTACCTCGGTTTGGCGGGTGGAGACCTCCTCCCCGTGTCGGCAATCCTCCTTCCCCGGGCAGCTTTTCCCCGGCCGTGACGTCCGGGCTCCTTTGACGAACCGGGGATCGCGTCTCGCGGTGTGCGCCTTTGGGCCCGCCGCGCTCGAACGCCCGCAAGATATATCCTCGGAGCCGGATTCCCGCGCCCGGGAGGAAGTCGATGCACGTCGATCAGATCCGCAAGGTGGCCGTCATCGGGGCCGGGGTCATGGGGGCCGGCATCGCCCAGACCTGCTCCCAGGCCGGCTACGACGTCGCGATGCAGGACATCGAGCAGCGCTTCGTCGATGCCGGATTCCAGCGGATTCGGGAGCCGCTCCTGAAGCGGGTCGAGAAGGGGAAGATGACCCGCGAGGAGGTCGACCGAGTTCTTGGCGGAATTCACGGGACCCTGGACCTTCGCGAAGCCGTCTCAGGGGCTCAGATCGTCATCGAGGCGATCATCGAGAAGATGGACGCGAAGAAGGCCTTGTTCGCCGAGATGGACGCCTTGTGCCCGCTCAACGTCGTCTTCGCCTCGAACACGTCCTCCCTTAGCATCACGGAGATGGCAAGCGCGACGAAGCGAGCCGACCGTTTCATCGGCATCCACTTCTTCAATCCGGCTCCGGTGATGAAGCTGGTCGAGGTCATCCGCGGGTCCGAGACGAGCGACGAGACGATGCGGCTCGCGAAGGACTTCTCCGCGAAGCTGGGGAAGGAGCCGGTCGAGGTCCGAGAAGCCCCGGGCTTCGTCGTCAATCGGCTCCTCGTGCCCATGATGAACGAGGCGTTCAATCTCCTCCTTGAGGGCGTCGCAAGCCCCGAGGACATCGACAAGGCGATGAAGCTCGGCACGAACATGCCGATGGGGCCTCTCGAGCTCGCCGATTTCACCGGACTCGACATCGGCCTCGATGTGATGGAAGTCCTCTATCGCGAGACGGGCGACCCGAAGTTTCGTCCGTCGCCCCTCTTGCGGAGGTACGTGCGCGCCGGGCGCCTCGGGCGGAAGACGGGCCGCGGTGTGTACGACTACACGAAGATGTAGGGCCGGCTCGCATCGAGCCCCCCGCGGTCCGCGGCCAAGTCGAGCCGAGCGAACCTTCAGGGAGGACCGGGGGGACCCGTCGGAGGAAAACCGGGCGGCTCCGTCGGAGGCGATGGCTGCATGGGAGGGATCGGTCCGTACGTCGGCTGGTAGGGTGGCACCGGCGTTGGCGCCCGTGGCCTTCGGCGAAGCATCATGCCGATGGCCACGACCGCGAGGACGATCCCGCCGAGGATAACGAGCCACCAGAAGACGCTGAGTCCGAAGACGAGCGTGCCGAAGAAGCCCGTTCCCTGGTACCGGTACGTCAGGAGGTCCATGGAACCTTGCAGGCTGCCGAGGCCGTCGTAGTTCTCTTCCCGAACGAAGTTTCCCACCGTGTCTGACCAGTAGCTGATGGCGTACCCATCGGGTCCCTCCGACTGCCGAAGGGGCAGTGTCGCGAAGCTCCCGCGGGGGACGACGACGGTCTGGCCCGTGAGGACCGAGAACTGCCTGGTGACCGAGTCCGTCGTGGTCTGCGTGACGGATCCGACCGTGACGACGGTCGTTTGCGTGCTCGTGGACGACCAGGCCCGGCCCGTGTCCAATGGCCATTGGATCGAGATGGGCGGGTTGTACGTCAACGTGGACGTGAAGGCGAAGATGAGGAAACTCCCGGAAAGCGTCATCTTCGCGTGGGCGAGATCCGCGGTGCGGAACCATGAATCACCCGTGAGCGACACGGTGGTTGTGGTGTTGCCCAGGATCGTCGTCATGGTAACGTTGAGCCGGAGCCGATAGGCAGAGAAGCTTCCTCCGCCGACGTCCAGCGTCTCGATCGCCACGACGTCCATCCGCATCTCGCCGGTCCCCTGGAAGTCAGGGAGGGGTTCTGCGCCCTCGAGGTCATAGATCCAGTAGTCTCCAACCGACCAGGTCGGGGGATTCATCGCCGCTCGCGCCACGGATGCGCCGAGGATGGTCGCGGCCAGGACGGCAACCGAGAGCCCCACGACGAAGAATCGGAGACCTCGTTTCATATCTAGGGACCGGGGTGACCATTAGGGGGGGTGCATTTGTATCTTTCCTAGCGATTCCCACTAGCGGCAACGCTCCCTTCGGCCGCTGGGCTGCGGTCGGTCCCTCCGACTCGGACAACCTTCATCGGCAGGGCTCCCATTCTCCCGGGGATTGTCATGGCAGGCAGCGTGCGCGTCGACATGGAGGACCGTCTCGCGATTGTGACGATCGACCGCCCGGAGGCGTTGAACGCCCTCAACTCGAAGGTCCTCCAGGAGCTCACGATGAGCATCGAGCATCTTGCAGGAGCCCAGGACGTCGGTGTGATCATCCTGACGGGCGCCGGCGATCGAGCTTTCGTGGCAGGAGCAGATATCAAGGAGATGGTGGCGCTGAGCGGGATCGAGATGACGCAGTTCTCGGAGAAGGGCCGCCGGCTGGGGGAGGCCCTCGCCGCGTGCACGAAGCCCATCATCGCGGCGATCAACGGTTATGCGTTGGGAGGCGGCTGCGAACTCGCGATGGCCTGCGACATCCGGATCGCCTCGGACCGAGTGAAAATTGGGCAGCCGGAAATCAACATCGGGATCATCCCTGGGTTCGGGGGCAGCCAGCGGCTCCCGCGGCTCATCGGCCCCGGACGCGCCGCGGAGATGATCCTCACGGGGGAGCCGTTGGACGCGGCGACCGCGGAACGAATGGGCCTCGTGGACCGCGTCGTGCCCCACGAGCGCCTCATGGAGGAGGCAAAGTCCCTGGCTTCGAAAATCCTGGCGAAGAGTCCCGTCGCCGTCGCCCTCGCCAAAGCATGCCTGCGAGCGGCTCAGGAGATGCCGCTGTCCGCGGGGCTCTCGTTCGAGACGGCGGCCTTCGGGGTCGTCGGAGCCACGGAGGACAAGGCGGAAGGCATGCGGGCCTTCATCGAGAAGCGCAAGCCGACGTGGACCGGCGCCTGACTAGTAGGACTCGAACTCCTCTTGCAGGTCCATGACGACCTGCTCAAGGACCTCCTCGAAGGAAGAGCTGCGGTACTCGCGCATCCCGCCGAGTTCGCTCTGGACCCGGGCGACGAAGCTGTTCGAGCTCTTCAGAATCTCGATATTCACGAGGGACTCTTCCATGGAAATGCGCTCCCGGTGGGCGTGGCGGTCGTCGTCCAAAAAGGCGTAACAGGGGTTCCTATATAAGCGTTCCCTGACCCGCGGTTGCTTCTGCAAAATCAATCCGCGTTTCGTGCGTCTCGCGGGAACCTTTATCTACCACTCCCCCGTCAGGAGCGCACGCCACGCCTCGATGCGGAGTGACAGCTTGGGGAACATCCGGCCCACGTACATCAAGCGCATCGCACTCCAGCTCGTCGAGGACCATCCGAACGAGTTTACGGACGAGTTCGAGCACAACAAGAAGAGGGTCGCGGAACTCACGGATGTCCGGAGCGTGATGATGCGCAACCGGATCGCCGGGTATGTCACCCGATATCGCAAGCGCCGGGAAGCCTAGTCCCCGGGTCTTCGGGCCCGCGGGCCGAGGGCCCCGCGGGCAGCGAGCAACGGTCGTAGATGGCCTACGCGGTCGAGACACGCGACCTGACCCGAATCTTCGCCGGGAAGAAGAGCCGCAAGCAGCGGAAGGGTTCCTCCGCTTCGGACGACGAGGGGACCGGGCCCGTGACCGCGCTGGACGGGGTCACGTTCAACATCCGTGAGGGCGAACTCTTCGGACTCCTCGGACCGAACGGCGCGGGCAAGACGACCCTGATCAAAATCCTCGCGACCCTCCTCCTGCCGACCTCGGGCCAAGCGTTCGTCGCCGGGCACGATGTCGTGAAGGACGTCTTCCCGATTCGCGCGCAGATTAACATGGTATCGGGCGGCGAGACCTCGGGATATGGCCTGCTCACGACCCGCGAGAACATCTGGATGTTCTCCCAGTTCTATGGGGTCCCGAGCAAGGTCTCGAAGGAGCGGATCGACGAACTCATGCATGTCTTCGGCCTCTGGGAGAAGCGGAATACGAAGGTCCGCATGCTGTCCTCAGGCCAGCGCCAGAAGATGAACATGATACGAGGCTTCGTCACGGATCCCTCGATCCTGTTCCTCGACGAGCCGACCTTGGGCCTCGACGTGAATGCTGCGCGGATCATCCGAGACTACGTGAAGGACTGGGTTCGGAAGCGGACGGGGAAGACGGTCCTCCTCACCACGCACTACATGATGGAGGCGGACGAGATGTGCGACCGCATCGCAATCATCGACCGAGGCAAGATCCTGGCGTGCGATAGTCCGCACAATCTCAAGGGGATGATCCGGCAAGACCGCACGTTCCGTCTGGAGGTCGACGCGCTCGAAGAGACCTCGACTTTCTCCGGGATTCGCGGCGTCAAGAATTTCTCCCACAAGAACGACATTGCGACGAACCGATCCCATCTGACCTTCATCCTCGAGGACGAGGGGCCCGTCGCCGACATCTTGAGCGCGATTATGGCCCAGGGGGCCCGGGTCCATTCCGTCCAGAAGACGGATCCGACGCTGGAGGATGTCTTCATCAGCATGGTCGGGAGGGGCTTCGAATGAGTACGGCCGTCCGGCGCGCGAGTTTCCGGCATCGAATTGCCTTGAACCTCCGGGCCATGAAGGGGCGCGCCTACCCGCGGGTGGTTGGCGCGAATCGGGAGCTATCTTGGCTCGTCACCGAAACCCTGCTCCCCCTCCTCGGGATCGCGGCGTACGTGTTCATCTATCAGGCCATGGGACAGCTTGCGACTGCCGCGGCCCTCGCGGGCCAGTGCGGTGACGTGCCGTGCGCCGAATATATCGGCGGGGCCGATGCTTATATCGCAGCCGCCCAAGCGAATACCGCCGACCTCGTCGCGGCCGTGGTCCTCGGTGGGACGATGGTTGCCTTCTGGTTGAACGTCCTCTGGTCGATGGCAAGCCAACTCTATTGGGAGAAGGAGATCGGGAACCTCCAGCTGTACATGATGGCCCCGATGAGCCGGATGGCCCTCCTCGGCGGCATGGCCATCGGAGGGATGTTCATGACCTCCGTCCGCGCGATCGCAACGCTTGTCCTCGGTGTAATCGTGTTTGGCGTGGTCTTTCAGGTCGCGCAGCCCCTCATGTTGCTCGCGGTCTTTTTCGTGACCCTCATCGCCCTTTACGGCATGGGGATGTTGTTCGCGTCGCTGTACCTGCTCTGGGGGCGCGAAGCTTGGAATCTCTCCGCCCTCCTCGAGGAGCCCATCTTCTTCTCGAGCGGATTCTACTTTCCCCTGGGAAGCCTGCTTCGCGTGCCGGGCTGGGGTCCTGTCGTCGCCTTCGCCGGGATGCTCGTACCGGCGGCCCTCGGCCTTGACGCTCTGCGGCAACTTACTCTGAGCGAGACCGCCTTCGGCGGTCAATGGTTGTTCAACGTCCAGGTCGAGCTGGGCCTGTTGCTCGTCCTGGCCGCCGTTCTGCTCGTCTTCGCGAGGTTCGCTTTGGCGTACCTAGAGATGCTCTCGAAGCGGGAGGGGAAGCTCACATCGAGACACCAATGAACGCACACTGGAGGACCTTCAAGGTCGCTTCATGGCTCGGCTGGGAGATGGATTCGAACTGGACCGAGCCCTGGCTCTTTGTCGTCTACTCGATCGTGAAGCCCGTCGCGGGCGCCTTCATCCTCGTCTTCATGTACGTCGTGATCGTCGCCATCAACCAGTTCCCTGATCCCGACTACTTCGCCTACTTGTATGTCGGCAACTCCTTCTTCGTCTTCGTCGCTGCGACCTTGTTTGGCACTTTTCAAGTCATCCAGGCGGACCGGGAGTGGTACCAGACGATCCGGTACGTCTACATCTCTCCGATCTCCTACTACGTGTACATCCTTGGGCGCGCGATCTCGAAGGTGCTCGTCGCGGCGTTCGCCGTCATCATCACCTTGGTCTTCGGTGTGGCGTTCCTGAACCTGCAAATTGAGTTCTCCCTCACGGCCCTCCCGACGTTCATCGCCAGCCTCGTCCTGGGCCTTGGATCCCTCCTCGCCATCGGCATCTGCTTGGCAAGCGTGTCCTTCTTGACCGCTCGACACACCCATGGCCTCGCGGAGGGGCTTCCCGGCGTCTTCTACGTCTTCTGCGGCGTCCTGTTCCCCTTGGCGATCTTGCCGCCCTGGGGGCAGGCCCTGGGACTCTCCATTCCCCTGACCTACTGGTTCGAGATCACGCGTCGGACCCTCACCCCGTACACCTCGGATATCGATCCGACGCTCGCGGGGTACAGCGACACAACGATCCTGCTGATCCTCTTCCTCTCGACCCTCGCTTTCATCGGGCTGAGCATTGCCGTCTACCGCGCCGGCGAGTACTTCGCCCGGAAGGCCGGAAAGATCGACATGACCACGTCGTACTAGGGCGGACGCGTCGGGGGCCTCCTCGTGCCCCGCCTCCGCTCGCCCCTCTCACGGACGTAGGGAATGCGCTCCACGGCGCCGCACTGGAGGCAGGTCGTCGTGACCCGACCACGGGCGACCCGCACGCGCGCGTTCGCGGGGGGGATCAGGTAGGCGTGGCATTGCTTGCAGAATCGTCGCTTGAGCCTGGGTGGCATGTGCACGTTGTACCGCATGCCTATGCGCTGCGCGAGGTCCACGTATCGGCGGGCGCGGTCGCCACGCTGTCGGAGGGCCTCCCGCTCCGCGAGGTGAAAGAGGAGTTCCATGCGCTCGAGGGCGATGCGCCGCTCGAGCCCGCGACGACGGTGTCTCGGCACAGACAGGCGACCGTCTCGTGCCCATATATCTCCTCGGGGACCGGACGCGTCAACCTTTAACTAGCGGGGCCTCTTGCCTCGGGGCGTTCATGAAGGATCGCGTTCGGCGGATCTTTCGGGCGGCCGTCGACCGGCTCGACTTGATTGTCCTCATGAACGGGACGGATCCGCACATCGATCGTTCCTTCTTCTATGCGACTGGGCTCACGGACGGCTTGTTCGAACAGTGCGCAGCATGGCTCACGCCCGACGGAGGGTGTGAGATCACGACATCCGCCCTCGAGGAGGAGGCGGCCAAGAAGTCGGGCTGTCCGCTCCACGTCTTCCGGACCCGCGAGGAGGCGACGCGGATCCTCCGGCGGTCCTTGCGTGGACACCGGCGCATTGGCGTGAACGCGGCCGAGCTGACCCAAGCCGGATTCACGAGGCTCAAGAAACTCGCTCCAAGGTCGGCGAGGTTCCTAGACATCTCCGACGCGGTCCTGAAGACGAGGCTTGTGAAGGACGCGAGGGAGCTCGAGCTGATCCAGCGTGCCTGCGACATCGCCTCTCGCTCGTTCGAGGAAATCCTCTCGTACATCCAACCCGGCGTGTTGGAATCGGAGGTAGCGGCGGAACTCGTCTATCGCATGCAACGGCGCGGCGCCACGGCGGCGGCTTTCCGGACCATCGTCGGCTCGGGACCGAACAGCGCGGAGCCCCACTACACGGCGGGGCCGAGAAAACTCCGACGAGGGGACCTCGTCGTGATCGATTTCGGAGCCCTGTACGAGATGTATTGTTCGGATATCACGCGGACGATTTCCGTCGGAAAAGCCTCCGACGAGCAGCGGCTCATGCATGCGACGGTCCTTCGCGCCCAAGAGGCCGCCCTCGCGAAGATGAGGGCGGGCGTACGCGGAAAGGCCGTCGATGCCGCCGCGCGCGAATACATCGACTCGACGAAATACAAGGGACGCTTCATCCATGGCCTCGGTCACTCCATTGGCCTCGCGGTCCACGACGGCGGGGCGCTGAACCCATCGAGCACGATCATGCTCCGACCCAACATGGTATTCACGAACGAGCCCGGCGTCTATGTGCCCGGGATGGGCGGCGTGCGAATCGAGGACGATGTCCTGATTCAGAAGGGTGCGCCGCGGCTCATGTCGTCGCCCTCGCGGGAACTCATCGAACTTTGATCCCGGATCGACCCCGACGGAAACCCTCCTCCGACACGCGAGGTGTGAACATTCCCCCGGCGACTTCGAAGCCTGTGCTGTTTTTCGACCCCCGCTTCCTGGACCACGTCCCATCGCCGCTTCATGTCGAGAGGCCAGAGCGGCTCCGGGCCATCACAGCCCGTCTCGAGGCGGAAGGGCTCTTCACAGAGGTCAGGACGGCCCCCGCGGCCGCTCCTGAGGCGCTCGAGCGAGTCCATCGGCGAACGTATGTGGAGTATTTCCGGGACCTCGGAGAGGGCTCCCTGGACCCGGAGACGGCCGTGCATCCCGAGACGTTTGGAATCGCCTGCCTCGCGGCCGGTGCGGCAGTTCAGGCCGCCCGCGCGGCGTTCGCGGCCTCCCGGCCCGCGGTGGCCCTCGTCCGTCCCCCGGGTCACCATGCCGGCACCGACTTCGGCGGGGGGTTCTGTTACCTCAACAACGTCGCGATCGCGGCTGCAGATCAACGCGCGCAAGGACGTCGCGTGGCCATCCTGGACTACGACGGCCACCATGGGAACGGGACGAGCGAGATCTTTGCCGAGGATGCGGCCGTCCTGTACGTTTCGACCCACGAGTACGGGATCTATCCGGGGACCGGGGCTGCGGAGGATGTCGGCCGCGGGGACGGGCGGGGGTTCACGGTCAACGTCCCCTTTGCCGCGGGGTGCGGGGACGCCTCGTTTCGCCTCGCCATGGACGAGGTCATCGAGCCGGTCCTTCGCGCGTTCGCTCCCGACGTCATCCTTGTGAGCCTGGGCGTCGATGCCCACTACCGCGACCCTCTCACGTCCCTGACGCTCTCTTCCCCTGGATACGCCGACCTCCTCGCCCGAAGCGAGGACCTCGCGGCGGACCTCTGTCGCCGACGCTTTGCCGTCGTCTTGGAGGGAGGGTACCACCTGCAGGCCCTCTCGGAAGTCATCGCCAGCATGATCGGGCGCATGCACGGCCGGCGGATCGAGCTGGAGCTCACCGAGGTCCTCGACGAGGCCGCGAGGGGGCGCGCCGCGGTTGACGCGGCGAAGCGCGCCTTGCGGCCCTTCTGGAACCTGTCCTGACGTGGTGCCGCTTTGTCTCCGTGATCCGCCGCTCCTTCTCCTTCACGAGGCGATGGTAGAGGCCCTCGAGGAGGCCCGTCAGCGCGAGGTCCAAGTCCCAATCGTAGTGGTTCGCGTAGTACAGCCGGTGCGCCGTCTGGTAGCGGCACCGCAGGGAGTACTTCCACCGGTCCCCCTCGGGCTTGTACTTCTGCACATGCAGGGAGAGGGTCCGGGGGCTCGTCAGCTGGCCGATCCGCTTCATCTCCTTCTGGATCGTCTCGTAGATGCGGTCGTAGGCCTCGGCGGGCTCGTCCTCGAGGCCGCTGATTTCCACGAAGATCTGCTCCCGCTCCTGCAGGCCCGCGAAGAAGTGCATGAGGTCGGCTTTCGTCAGAATTCCGATGGGCTGGCCGTCCTCGACCACGACAACGGAAGACACGTCGTGCCGGAGCATGAGCTCGGCCGCATGGTGGACATCGGCGTCGGGGCCGACGGTCACGGGTGGATAGTGCATGGCGCTCTTGACCTCGATTGCGACCTTCTCTTCCCGGCCCGCGCGTTCGCCATACTCCTGCCGCGCTTTCGGCTTGGCGAAGTAGTCCGCGACGTCCTTCATCCCGAGGACGCCTGACAAGGCCCCCCGTGCATTCACGACGGGGATCGACCGCTCGCCGAGGGCGGCCATCGTCCTCACGGCCACGTCCACGGTGTCGCCCTCCCGGACGACCTGCAGGTTCGGGGTCATGAGGTCCCGGGCCCGAATCCCCGTGAGGGCCTGCGATCCGACGAGGGCCCGTACGAGGTCCGTCCGGGAGAGGATCCCAACGATTCGGCTCTTCTCGACGACCGGCAGGGCTCGGAAGCCCGTGGAGACCAACTGTTCCGCGGCGGCAGGGAGCTTGAGATCGGGCGCGACGTTGGGAGACGGCATCACGAGGGTCGACACCTTCGTCGAAGGCGGGAGCGCCCGCCGGCGCATGAGGTCCCGCATCGTGATGACTCCCACGAGGCGCTTTCCATCCAGGATCGGGATCTCATGGATGTCGTGCTTCTTCATCTTCCCGAGGACATCCCCCAGGTCGTCGTCCGGAGAAGCCGTTACGACCTCCGTGGTCATGAAGTCGGAGACCCTGAGGTCGCGGACCTTCGGCGGCTTCATGCCCGTTCACCTTCGGGAGGGACCTTCGAAAAGAGCTTCCGGATTATAACCTTATTTGCATGCGCGTCGTTCGCACTCGCATGAAGGTTCGCGCGGTCGCCATCTTTCGCGGCCGTGTGCAAGGTGTCTATTTTCGCGCCCATTGCGAAGAGAAGGCGCGGGAACTCGGCCTGGAAGGCTTTGTTCGAAACCGCCACGACGGGGCCGTGGAGGCGATCTTCGAAGGCGAGCGCGAGCTGATTGAGGAATGCATTGAGTGGAACCGGATCTCGCAACCGTACGCTCGGGTGGACTCCGTCGATGTGCGGTGGTCCGAGGCGACGGGCGAGTTCCGTGGCTTTCAGACGCAGCACTGATCACCCGTGGAGCCCACCGTGATAGGCCCCGGCCCGGGAGTCAGTGTCGTCGGAATGGGTCACCACTCTTGCGCGGAGCACCATCGGAGCCCGAGACTCCTCGAGTCATGGGCTGTCACGTCTTTCGACGCCTCCCTGGGGACCGTCGAGATCGCGACGGGAGTCAAGCGATCTCGAGATGGTATGTCTTTTCGGGCATGTCCTTGTGAATGGCCCAAGCCTGGTCCTCCGTCAAGATTCCGTTCTTCAGCCAGGCCTGCGTCTTTCTCGGGACCGTAGCCGGTCCGAGGACGGCCCCAGGCCGCATAGGATCGTCGATGTAGTCTGTTTCGAGGACAAACCGAGGCCCACCCTTCAGGGCTTCGATGACGAGAGTTTCTTTCGCAAGGATCGAGGGCACGATCCCGTGGTTGTCCTCCATTCGCGTGAGGGGCGTGGAATGATGTTTCACGAGGCGGGATGTCCCGAGCCCGGCCCGGCCGGCCATTGCGGCGAACTCGGCAAAGATGCTCGGCGTTGGGTCCTCGGTGTGCATGATCACAGCGCACCCGAGGCGCTTCGCGGTCTCCATCGCATAGGCCATGACTTCGTTGGAAGCTTTCACGAGTTCGGGCCCGACTGGGAAGTGGGGTCGCCCGACCTCTCCCAGGGCGACCGCCTTTCCCAGCGCGATGTACCGTGCGGCAAGATCCACGCCGCGCTTCATCGCCTCGACGGCCCCTGGCAGGCCGAGGACCTCTTTCAGGTGCAGGACCTCGACGGGATAGGGGCCGAGGGCGACGAAGACTTGGAGTCGGGTTTCCTCCCGAACCGCTTCGGCCATGGCCAAGGTCTTTCGGTACGCCCGATGGTAGTCTTCCGGATGGCTGATGGGGATGTCCTCGTAGGGTGTGTGGGTGAGCATGAGGGCGGTTCCTCCGGATTTCTCAAAATCCCTCGCAGCCGCCACACCCTTGAATTCGGGTCGGAGGTGAATGTGATTGTCAAAGATTGGGAGACGAGGTGCCAATCTATCCCTGGCCCTGAGCGAACCGCCGGACGTGGATAAGGAATGCGACCGTTCCGGGTCGGTCTCGCTCAGCGAAGCAGGCCCGCCGCCTTCAGCTCGATCGTAATCTTTTCGACGGCCTCTTCCACGTCACTCGGCTTGCGGGCCCCTGTGCACACGAGCTTCCCGCTCCCGAAGAGGAGGACGACGACCTTGGGTGAGTCGAGCCGGTAGACAAGGCCGGGAAACTGTTCGGGCTCGTATTCGACCTTCTCGAGACCTAGGGAGATCGCGATCGCGTTGAGGTTGATCTCCGTCCCGAGGTCCGAAGAGGCCACGATGTTCTGGACCTCGATCTCGGGATTCTCCTTGATCTTGATCCCGGCGGCCTCGATCTGCTTCGCCACGATATCGATGGCCTGCTTTACGTGCTCGAGGCTCTTGGCCCCCGTGCAAACGACCTTGCCGCTCCGGAACAGGAGGGTCGCGGTCTTGGGCTCCTTCAATCGGTAGATAAGTCCTGGGAACTGTTCAGGCTCGTACTCGGCGCCACCCAGGGCCAAAGCGATTGCTTGGAGATCGAGTTCCTCTCCGAGGGATGTTGATGCGACCACATTTTCGATCTTAATCTTCGCCATCGTGCGACCTCCGAGCCCTCCTCTCGCGGGAAAACCCACTCAGGCCAGCCCGCGGGAGCTAACTAGGGACTTATAAAGATTCGGCCCCGGTAGAGGATAGAGGAGCAATCTCAGCTTGCTTCGACCTTCGTCCACGGGCGACCGCGCCCCCGGTGGCGACGGTCTCGACCCGAGCTCCGGATCGCGCAGCGTCTGGAATCGCCGAGCATCTGCATCGACGATGGCCCTGAGCGTCCTGGCTTCTGGGGGGAGAGATCCTCTGCGGACAGGACAACCGGTCTGGCTCGGTTCGCAGAGCCGCGCTAGGAGGGCCGGAGCAGGGCCGCCTCGCGAGCCCGCACCAGAGCGTAGAGGACCCCGTTTGCAGGCACCGCGACTCGATGCCTTTCGGCCGCTCGGACCACGGCCCCCGTGATGGCATCGATTTCGGTCCGGCGGCCGCGGTCGAAGTCTTGGAGCATGCTGGAACGATTCGTCGCGGTGCGTCGAGCGACAACGATCGTCCGGCGCAGAATCTCCGTAGGATCGAGCGCGGCGCCATCGGCCCTCGCCACGGCGACCGCCTCACGACAGACCGTTTCCAGTGTCGCTAGGAGGCGCTTGTCCTTCAGCAGTCGTCCGTTGGGAACGCCCGCCAATGCGGCGAGCGGATTAATCGATGCGTTCACAACCACCTTTGCCCAGAGCTCCCGGCGCACGTCACTAGTGAGGCGGGTGGGAATCGAAGCTTCTTCGAAAACGTCCCGGACCCGGACGAGATCAGCTTCGTCGACGTTCGACCACCCGCCGATCACGGTGTCGCCGGCGCCGGCGTGGTGAACCTCTCCGGGCGCTGTGAAGGTCACGCCGTGGGACGTGGTCCCCGCAAGCACGCGGGCCGCGGTCCTCGCAATGATTTCAGGATTGTCGAGGCCGTTTTGAAGCGTCAAGAAGAGCGCGGAGCCTGCGTAAAGCCGCAGAGGCTGCATGGCCGCTTCGGTGTCGTAGGCTTTGGTGGTCACGATTACGAGATCGGGTTCGAGGTTGGCTGGCAAGCGGGTCGCCGTCGCAGGCGTCGCGAGGAGCGCCGTCTTCCCGGTGATTCGCAGACCGCGTTCGCGGACGGCCCGCATGTGATCGGGCCTTCCGACGAGCGTGACGCGGTTTCGCTTCGAAAGCAATCCGCCGAAGAAACTGCCCATGGCGCCCGCGCCGAAGACGAGAATGCGCACGTTTTCGTATCGCCGCATCGAAGGAAAACGATTTCGGCGCGTCGACCGCGTTCGATCACATGATCGCGCGCGTGCACTCGCTCAGCATTTCGAGCGTGCGTCATCTTCGCTACGTTTATTACACGGAAACACTATGCGCCTTTGCGGGAGGAACCAATTGGCCAAGAAGAAGAAGGGCAAGAAAAAGAAGAAGTAGCCCTTAATGCCCCCTGGTTGATCCGTGAAATCATGGGTCAAGCCCCGCAACCTTTTCCCATTTTTCTTCGCGCCTCCTTTTCCTTGCTTCTCTGTCTGCGAGGCGTAGCGGCTCCGGGAGCCGCCCGATGGTCGAGCGCTGGACGAGTCGAAGCGCGCTCTCGAGGGAAATGCGGTGGCCGACGGACACATAGATGGGCCTAGTGGCCTGAGGCGGCGTCCACGCGTATCCGGAGAGTTCACCGGCGATGGTAAGCGGCACCGCACCCGTCGTAGACGAGATATGGAGTCTCGGCTCTCCATGAAGTGCACGCTTCGCAACCCCGACGGTGGGCAGGTTAAGACGAAGTCCCGCGAAGCAGGCGAAACCGAACCGCGCCGGGTGCAACCTGCCGTGCCCATCCACGAGCAGTACATCCGGCGGCTCGCGTAGCTCGGACATCGCTGCGCGAATCGCCGGGAATTCACGGTACGCGAGATAGCCGGCGATGTAGGGGAAATCGACACGAAGTCGGGCTTCGGCGAACTCGAGGACGCGATGCGCATTGGCGTCCCACCTGACAGCCACTGCGTAGGCCTCGTCACCGCGATAGGCAACGTCGACCCCGCCGATGACGTGCACGGTGTCGAAGTCGTCCTGCTCGCGCACGCGTTCCGCGTCCGCCCGTTGTTCGCGTCGCAGACCCTTCAGATAATCCGTCGGGGGGATCGAGGGCATGAGGTGCTCTCCGACGACCTTCCCCGATCGGACCTGGACGCCCTCGCGCCGCAGCTTGACTAGAGCCCGCTCGTGCAGCGGCCGGCCGTCCGCGAACACGAGGCGGTGGAGGGCCGGAAGCTCCGGATGGGCGGCGGCCCAGGTGGCCAGGGCTCTCGTCGCTCGCGGATCCCCCAGGGCCTTCGCGACCTCGCCGCACGTGGCCACGCGACCCCGCGGAACGGCCCGGAGACATTCGGCGACGGCTTCAGCGAAGTCCATGGAGCTGCCCTGGGGAAAGCCTCGGGCCCGCAAAACCTTTCTAGCGTCCTCGCCATCGCGCCCTTCCGTGGTGTCCCTCCTCCTGCGAGGCGGCCTCATCGTCACCCAGGATCCCCAGCGTCGGATCTTCTTGGGCGACATCCTTGTGGAGGCGGGACGGATTGCCGCGATAGGCCCGGTCGACGTCTCCGCAGAAGAGGTCTTGGACTGCACAGGGTGCGCGATCCTCCCAGGCTTGATCAACGCCCATCACCACGTGGCGAACACGCTGTTCCGAGGGATCGCGGACGATGTGCCGCTCGAGGAGATGCTCGAGAGGACATTTGCGCTCGACGCGAAACTCACTCGACGGGACGTTCAAACGGGCGCCCTCCTGGGATGCGTCGAGATGATTCGTTCGGGTACCACGAGCTTCTTCGACCTGTTCTACTGGGAGGACGAAGTGGCCCGCGCGGTGCGGGAGTCCGGGATGCGGGGATTCCTTTCTTGGGTCACGCTCGACGAGGCCTTCACGACGCAGCGCGGCAGCCCGCTGCGGAACGCGGAGCAATTCATCGTAAAGCATCGCGGCGATGCCCTCGTGACGCCTTCCATCGGAGTCCAAGGCGTGTACGTGGCCTCAGCGGAAACGTACGCCCGTGCCCGGGAGATCGCCGACCGTCTCGGGGTGCGCATGCACACGCATCTCTCGGAGACCCGTGGCGAGGTCTTCAACCACGAGGCGAAGACGGGCCAGCGACCCGTCGGCTGGCTCGAGAAGATCGGTTTCCTTGGCGATCGGCTGACCGCGGCCCACTGCGTGTGGCTCACCCTTGACGAGGTCCGGATCTTGGCCAAGGACCGCGTGAAGGTTGCTCACTGCCCCGTCTCGAACATGAAACTCGCCTCCGGAGGTGTGGCGCCGGTCCCCGAGATGCTCGCGGAGGGCGTCACGGTCTCCCTCGGTACCGATTCGCCCGTCTCGAACAACGGCATGGACATGTTCGCCGACATGAAAGTCGCCGCCCTCCTCCACAAGGCGACGCGGTGGGATGCCCGGGCCGTCCCCGCCCAAGCCGCCCTCGACATGGCGACGATCGAGGGCGCGAAGGCCCTCGGGGTCGAGTCCGACCTTGGCTCGATTGAAGTTGGGAAACGAGCCGACCTCATCGCCGTGTCCCTGAGAGGTCCCCACACTACGCCTTTTTATCCCGCGAACGTAATCAGCCATCTCGTCTACAGTTGTCGGGGAAGTGATGTCCAGGCGACCGTGGTCGACGGACGCATCCTCATGGCCGATCACGTCGTTCGGTCCGTGGATGAAGCCGCCGTTGTCGCGCGCGCCCAGGAGACCGCGCGGGAACTTCTCGAGGTGTGAGCGTGATTTGCGGCGTCGATGAAGCAGGTCGAGGGCCCGTCCTCGGACCCCTCGTGATCGCGGGCGTCGCGGTGGATTCGGACGTCCCCCTTCGTGCGCTGAACGTGCGGGACTCGAAGAAGCTCTCCCCGGAGAGGCGCAGCCGGCTCGCTCCTGAAATTGAGAAGATCGCAAAGTACGAGGTCGTCGTTATCCCTGCCAAGGACATCGACGCCATGCGGGGGGAGATGACCCTCAACGATTTCGAGGCACGGGTGTTCGCGACGATCGTCGAGCGTCTGCACCCGACAATCGCCTACGTCGACGCCGTGGACGTGGACGAGATCGATTTCAAGCGCTCGATTCAACGGCACATTCCCTACGACGTGGAGATCGTCTCCCAGCACAACGCGGACGAGCTCTTCCCCGTCGTGAGCGCAGCCTCGATCCTGGCGAAGGTGCGGCGGGACGCCGAGATCCGGGCGATTGAGGAGGAGCTCGGACAGCCCGTCGGCTCGGGCTATCCCGGGGATCCCGTGACGATTGCTTTCCTGAGAAGTGGATCCGGGAAAAGGGCTCTCTCCCCCCGCACACCCGAGCCTCCTGGGACACGGCGAAGCGGCTGCTGGCCGAGGCCGCAACCCGCAAGCTTGAGGAGTTCGGCGGTGGTGGACACTGAAGGATCTCCTCGAAGACCTCATCGCCAAGTTCAATGCGAAGGTCGAGTCCGAACCGGCCCTGAAGGAGGAACTGGCGGGGGTCGAGAAGACCGTGCTCATCGAGCTCAAGGATGGGACGAAGTACCACTTCACGCTGAAGAATCAGATGGTCGGACCCCTCAGGGAAGGAGGCGTGGACGGACCTGACATTGCGATCATCACGGACCGCGCGACCCTCCGTGCCCTGATCCTTCGGGAGATGGGCCCGTTCAAGGCCTACGCAATGGGCAAGATCCGGCTGAAGGGGAACTTGGAGGATCTCGCGCGGTTCCGGAAGTTCTTCTGATTCCCGCGCGATAGGTTTATGGGGCGACCCTCGTTGCTGCCGTCTTGCCGCGACCCGAGGCTCGGGGGCCGGGTGAGCTGTAGCGGGGTGGGGTAGCCAGGATATCCCGTCGGGCTCATAGCCCGGGATCCCCGGTCCCGGAAGAGACACCCGGAGATCGATGGTTCAAAAGGGCGCGAGGAAGCCCCCCGTCCCTGGAAGTCCATCCCCCGCTATCCGTCCTCCGCCTCGGGAGCGGCCTCGGATCCCGCGAGGTCGATCGGGCCATCCGCCACGTGGTCCCCGGCTGATTCTCACGTCGGAACGTTTATCGTCGCTGTTTCGCGTCGTTCGCCTCCCCGGGATATCGATGGAACGCGTGAGCACCGGCGTCGATGGACTGGATGCCATGTTGCGGGGCGGCCTCCTCGCCGCGCGCCCGTACGTCATCTCGGGTCCTACGGGCAGCGGCAAGACGATCCTCGCAACCCATTTCCTCGTCGCGGGCCTCCGCCTCGGGGAGCCGTGCCTCCTCGTAACCGTAGACGAGCCGCCGAGCGAAGTTAAGGCGAACATGGCCCTCTTCGGCTGGAACTTGGACCGCCTTAAGATCCTTGACGCGACCCCGGACATCCGAGCCCACAAGCGGGTTCGCTCCGTCATCGACGTCGGCACCTCCCTTGACGTCCGGGACATGGAAGAGGTCCAGGGAGTCCGCCAGTCGTCCCAGGTCCGCTCCCTTGAAGTCACGGTTCACAGCGTCCAGAAGATGATCAAACAGGAGTTCGCGAACCGCCTCGAGCGGACGAAGCAGGCCTACAAGCGTATCGTCATCGACTCGATGACGGCCCTCAAGCTCTTTTCGATGTCGGGCGAGGACAGCCGAATCCTCATCCAATCCTTCATGCGGTTCCTGTCGGAACTTGAAGCGACGAGCCTGATCGTCTCGGAGCGGCTGGATCGCAGCACGATCGAGACCGAGTTCTTCCTCAGCCGGGGCGAGATCCGTGTTCACAAGTGGCTCGATGGGAACGTGATTCGGCGGGCCTTGTCGATTGAGAAGTTCCGCGGTTCGGCGTTCGACGACCGGATGCGGCCGATGTCCATCGGCAAAGCGGGGATCGTTGTGTTCACGAACATGCAGGCGACCTTCCGCACAGGATCCTCCGCCCTTCGGGTCGGAGATTCCTTCCTGGAGGCCCGGATCATCGAGGAAATCTCCAATGTCCTAGACGGAGCCCTCCGCCTCGTGAACGAGGCCCACCGCCGCCAGCTCCCTGTGGAGGACATCGAAGTCGAACTCTCCCGGGCCATGCTCCATTTCCAGCGCCGGCAGTACCAGAAAGCCCTCAAGCAAGCCTTGGCATGCGACTCCGCCCTGCGACAGATGCTCGGGGAGGCCCCTGCGGTGGAGGTGAAGCCGTGAGCGTCCCTGCGAAGATTCGCACGGGCGTGCCAGGCCTGGACCGCATGCTTCACGGAGGGATCGTGCCGGGCCGGCCCTACATCGTGTCGGGTCCCCCTGGGTCGGGCAAGACGATCCTCTGCATGCAGGTCTTGAAGGAAGGACTCGAGGGCGGGGAAAGGTGCCTCTACGTGGCCCTCGAGGAGCCCCCGAACGAGCTGAAGATTAACATGCGCCCGTTCCGCTGGAACCTGGACGACCTCGATGTCCTCGACGCGAACTCGGACATCCGGCGGTTCGAGCCGACCCCAGTCCTCGAGATCTCGACGGAAACCGAGCCGGTGAAGATGCGCTCCCTCGACGAGCGGATCCGCAAGACCGCAGACTTCGAGAGCCACGAGGTCACGGTCCACTCCCTTCAGCAGCTCCTCAAGAACCTGTTCATAACCAGGAAGTATACGCGCGTGGTCATCGATTCGATCACGGCCCTGAGGTATTTCTGCATGCGCGATTTCGAGGAGGCGTTGACGACCCAGTCCTTCATCCGGTTCCTTACGGAGTCGGGCGTGACCTCCTTGCTGACCCTCGAGGTCCCCGAAGATGGCGAGGTCCCTCCCGAGGCCTTCCTCGCTCGCGGGGAGATCCGGCTCCACAAGCTACGGGATGAATCGGGCATCAAGCGCTTCATCTCCGTCGAAAAGTACAAGGGCTCGAGCCACGAGGAGTTCGTCTATCCCTTCGAGATCTCGAGCCAGGGCGTCGTCGTGCACGCGAGCCAGCCGATGGTTACGAACGCCGTTTGATGTGTTATCGACCGATACGCGCGCCATTCGACGCTGTCAGACGATTGTATGACTACTTTTAAATACCCTCCCCTCAATTCTCCCGCCGTCAGAATCCTTCGGGATGGGATGGGTCGATGAAATCGATTCTCAACGAGGCCTTGGCCCGGCACGAGGAGGCCAAGGAAAAGGAAGAGCGCGCGGCCGCCGCGAAGGTGGAGAAGAAGCAGCCCGAGAAGTCGGAGGACGACAGCGAGATCGAGAAGATCGTCGATTCGATCAACGTATCGATCAAGATCCTCGGTTGTGGCGGCGGAGGTTCGAACACGATTAATCGCTGCTGGGAGGCCGGGATCTCGGGTGCCCAGATGGCTGCGGTCAACACGGACGCGAAGCATCTGCTCGCCGTCCACGCGCCGAAGAAGATCCTCATCGGGAAGCGTCTCACCAAGGGCCTCGGCGCCGGTGCCCTCCCTGAGGTCGGAGAGCAGGCGGCCCACGAAAGCGAAGAGGAAATCCGCGGGTTCGTCCAGGGAGCCCATGTCGTATTCATCACCGCGGGGATGGGTGGGGGCACCGGGACGGGCGCCGCGCAATACGTGGCCCGAATTGCGAAGGAAGAGGGCGCCCTCGTCATGGGCGTCGTGACGATGCCGTTCAAGTCGGAAGGCCGCATCCGAGCGGAGAATGCGGAGGCCGGGCTCGACAAGCTCCGGAAGTTCAGCGACACGACGATTGTGATCTACAACGACAAGCTCCTGGAGCTCGTCCCGCGCCTGCCGATTAACGCGGCGTTCAAGGTCGCGGACGAGATCCTTATGCAGTCGATCAAGGGCATGACGGAGATCATCACGAAGCCCGGACTCGTGAACCTGGACTACGCCGACCTCATGACGATCATGAAAGGCGGCAGCGTTGCGATGATCGGGATTGGCGAGAGCGAGGAAGAGCGGGATCGGATCGACTACGCGATCAACGAGGCCCTCGAATCTCCTCTCCTTGGCGAGGTCGACCTGACGCACGCCCGAGGCTGTCTCGTCCGGGTCGTCGGAGGTCCCGACCTGACGGTCGCGGAGGCGGAGAAGGCCGCGGAGATCGTCGGAGAGAAGGTTAACCCGAACGCGCGCATCATCTGGGGCTGCTCGATCGAGGACGACCTCGAGAACTTCGTCCGCGTCTTGCTCGTCATCACCGGGGTCAAGTCGAAGTCGTTGCTGGGCAAGGAAGTGTACACCGGCCCCGTGGCGACCGCCAGCGATGTCGACGAAGTGCGCTGACCTCCTCCCCCTTGGGCCCCAACTTTCTTTTCTCTGTTTTCCATGAGGTGGAGCGTGAGTGCTCGACGTCCGCGCTATCGCTACATCGCCTTCCGGGTGGAGGCTGCACGGATCTTCTCTGAGGACGAGATCCGCGAGGCTTTACGGACCCTCTCCGGACGACCGCGCCTCGTCCACTTCCGCCAGGACGGGGGTCTCGTGCGGTGCGTCCATACCGAGAAGGAGGCGACCATCGCATCCCTTCGAGGCCTCGGTTCCATCGCGGGCGAACCGGTTCGCGTCGCGACCCTCACGACGTCGGGGACGATCCGCAAGGCCTTGCGGCGGTACCTCCGATGAATTTCCTCCCTTCGGCTGCGCTCGGCAAAGAAGGCCTTATAAACGACCGCTTCATTAGTGCCACTCGGGATCGGTTCACATGCAGCCAGGCCAGATGGCATATGACCGGGCCATTACCGTGTTCAGCCCGGACGGCCGGCTTTTCCAGGTCGAGTACGCGCGGGTTGCCGTGACTCGCGGAAACACGACAGCGGGCCTCAAGTTCACGAACGGTATCGTGCTCATGGCCGACAAGAAGATTGGCTCGAGGCTCGTGGAGACCTCGTCGATCGAGAAGATCTTCCAAATCGATGAGCACGTCGGCGCCGCGACCTCGGGGCTCGTGGCGGACGCTCGCGTCCTTGTCGACTACGCACGGCTCGTTGCGCAAATCAACAAGGTCACCTACAGCGAGAGGATCGGCGTCGACCTGCTCGTGAAGCGTATCTGTGACTACAAGCAGAACTACACCCAGTACGGAGGCGTGCGCCCGTTCGGCACGGCGCTTCTCGTCGCCGGTGTTGACGACTTGGGCGTCCATCTCTTCGAGACGGACCCCAGCGGCGCGTTGGTCTCCTACAAAGCGGGCAGCATCGGTGCCGGCCGGAACGCCGTCCTCGAACTCTTCGAAGAGAAGTATCGGGACGGGATGACGAAGGACGATGCGATCCTCCTTGGACTCGAGGCCCTCCAAAAAGCCTCCGAGGGGGAAAAGCTCGAGGCGAAGGTGATCGAGGTCGGCCTCATTGTCGAGGGCGAGAAGTTCCGCAGGCTCTCGGAGGCTGAAGTCGGTCAGTACCTCGCACGGCTTCCTGCGGCGTCTTAGGCGGCCCCATGCCCAAGGAGCTCCGCAGCGAACGGCGGGATGACCTCTTCAAGGAGTATGTCATCGCCCGCGTCGAGAAGGGCGGCGAGAAGTTCGAGGTCGTTGTGAAGCCGGAGGCCGTTCAGCGCCTTCGGGACGGAAAAGACGTAGATCTCCTCGCGGAACTGGCGATTGATGAGGTCTTCCGTGACGCCCATAAGGGCTCGAAAGCCTCTGAGGAAAAGATGGCGGAGGTCTTCGGAGCAACAGACCCCCTCGAGGTTTCGCGACAAATCATCAAGCGGGGCGAGATCCAGCTCACGACGGAGCAGCGAAGGCAGATGACGGAGGTCAAGCGAAGGCAGATCGTCCAGTACATCGCCGCAAACGCGATCAACCCGCAGACGGGGGCGCCGCATCCGCCTCAGCGGATCGAGATCGCCATGCAGGAGGCGAAGGTCCGCGTGGACCCTTTCAAGGGGATTGAGGAGCAAGTGAAGGAGGTCCTCGACGCCATTCGCCCTCTCATCCCGGTCCGATTCGAGAAGATCCGGATTGCCGTACGGCTGAGCGCGGAGGATAGCGCGAAGTGTTACGGCGACCTGAAGGCGTTCGGGTCAATCCTGAAGGAGGAGTGGCAGCCCAGTGGCGCCTGGATTGGGGTAGTGGAGATGCCCGCGGGCATGCAGACCGAGTTCCTTGAGCGGTTGAACGCGAAGACGAAAGGGAACGTGGAGACGCGCGTCCTAAAGGCCGACCAGAAGATCTGAGGGAACTCTCGGGAGGAAGGCACCGACGCTCCGTGCCCTCTCCATGCACTCTCCGCGGTCCATGGAGTCGCAGGACGCCGAGTAGCGTAATCCCTATGTCTTCGCGGCCTCTTCGGCGAGTTCTGCTGCACGGTGGGCTGCGGCGAGAATGCCGTCGCTAATCGCACGAGGGACCCCTCGCTCTTTCATCAGCGCCCACCCGGCCTCCGTCGTACCTCCCGGTGTCGCGACCATCCCGTACAAGTCCATCGGCTCGAGGCCATCGACGAGCAGGAGCTCCGCGGTCCCCTTCATGGTCTGCAACGCGAGCTTCAGGGCCATCTCTCGGGGAAGGCCGGACCGCACCGCGCCATCGATCATGGCTTCAACGAGCGCCGCCACGAGGCCCGGTCCGCTTCCACTTAGGGCGGTCACCGCGTCGAGGTGCTCCTCGTCCACCTGCGTGACGCGGCCCAATGCGCCGAAGATTTCCTCCACGACCAACGCATCCGAGGGTGTGGCGGTGGAGCCAAGGGCAAACGCGGTCGCGCCTTCTCCGACCGCACACGCTAGGTTCGGCATGATGCGGACTGCGCGCCCGCGCCCTAGGAGGACCGACTCGATGTACGCCGTTCGGAGGCCTGCGGCCAGGGAAATCACGAGCGAGTCCGGTCGGACGGCATGTGCGATCGAACGGACGAGCCCGGACATGTCCTTTGGTTTTGCCGCCAAGATGAGGATGTCCGATTGTGCGGCGAGATCCGCCGCTCTGGGTACGCTGCCGACACCGAACCGCTGTGCGACCTCCGCCGCTCGCGCGGGGACGAGGTCGCTCACAAGGATACTCGTTCGAGGCACGGCGTGCGTCACGCTCAGGCCCCGCACGAGGGCCGTGCCCATCTTCCCGACGCCGGCCACCCCGATCACTTGCTTGGATTCCATGGTCATGCCCCCAACGAGCTTACCGCCCAGATGAGTACGTCCTGGCCATATCACCCCTTGGTCCTGCGATTTGCGGCGGCGGACCTTCCATCGGTAGGCCCCCCGTTGTCGGCGACCGCATTGGACGGCTGCGCGTCCGGCCGACGCGGGTGTCGCGGTCTCTCGGACTCGCGGATTTCGCGCTCGGACGCCCTACTCGGCGAGCCGCGATTTGTCCAATTTGTAAACCGGTAGGGCTAAACCGTTCCGCCGCTCTGGTTTCCTCATGAGGGTTGGGATTCTCGGGAGTGGAGTCGTGGGCCAGTCCCTCGGGAGAGGGTTTGCGGGTCGCGGGCACGAAGTCGTCCTTGGAACGCGAACGCCCGACAGCGAGAAGCTTGCGCCATGGAAACGGGAGGTGGGAGACCGGGGTCGGACGGGGACGTTCGCGCAAGCCGCCGCCTACGGGGAGGTCCTCGTGGTCGCGGTGCTTGGCACCGCGGCGGAACAAGCGATCGACCTCGCGGGCCCTCGGAGCTTCGACGGGAAGGTCGTCATCGACGTCACGAACCCGCTCGACTTCTCGAAGGGGATGCCTCCCGGTCTCTTCGTAGGGATGACGGACTCCCTCGGGGAGCGGATTCAGCGGAAGCTGCCGCGTGCGAAGGTCGTGAAGTGCTTCAACATCGTGAACAATCAGACGATGATCGATCCCTCGAACACCGGGACGAAACCGACGATGCTCCTCTGCGGCAACGACGAGGGAGCGAAGCGGAAGGTAACGGAGATTCTGGAACAATTCGGCTGGGACGATGTCGTGGACATCGGTGGGATCGACGGGGCGCGTTGGCTTGAAGCCCACGTGCCCTTGTGGGTCCGGGTCACCATGCAGAAGAACACTTGGTTCCTTGGGTTCAAGGTGGTCCACGCCTAGGATGGGGCGGCGGCCGGGACGGGCGTGACCTGCAACGTGTTCCTCCCGGGCTGATGAAGTCCCAGCTCGCGCGCGAGGCTCCTGTCTTCGCGCGGCTCATCACCGGGCTCGCAGGGAAGCGGCCGGAGGAGGCCGCCGAGGCTGTGCTCTGCCTAGCGTCGGCGTCCGGACTGAGGGACACCACGGGATTCTTCAGGCGCACGACCCCCTTCTTAGCCCGACGCATTTGCGCCGTGGACCCTTCCGTGCAAGGGAGGTTCTGGGACGAGAGGGAGCGACTCGTGGGATCGGACGCACGGAGCAGCGCGTTGCGGACGACGAGCTGCCTCCATGCGTCGGTTGCTGCGGTCGCAGACCCGCTGCCGTTTTCCTTTCGCGCACCCAAAACCTCAAGTAGCCGGGCCCTCTTCGACGACCCCGCGTGAGAGAGAGAAAGCAATGGGTGGTCGGGGCCCGACTCGCCAGATCGTCATCCCTGGCGAGGCCGTGGGCAGCCCCGGATTGAGACCCGGGCACGGTACGTACAGCGACGGTGGGACGATCTATGCGGCTCGGCTCGGGGTCCTTTCGGACCGAGACGGCCGGGTGAGCGTCATCCCGCTCAACGGGCGCTACATCCCCGAGGTCGGCGACACCGTGATCGGTGCGATCGTCGACATGGGTCCCTCCCACTGGCTCGTCGACATCAACTCTCCCTACCCAGCTCCCCTCCATGCCACGGAGACCCCGTGGCGCGTGGAGTTCGGGGACACGCGCCGATTCTTGAAAGTCGGCGATGTGATCCTCGGGGAGGTGCTTTCCGTCGACGAGGCGAAACGCGTGCAGCTCACGATGCGAAGCCCGGAGGCGCGGCGGATCCACGGCGGCCTCCTCATGGAGATTTCGCCGATGAAGGTCCCGCGCGTCATCGGTCGTCAGGGGAGCATGATCCAGATGATCAAAGGGATGACCCGTTGCCGGATCTTCGTGGGCCAGAACGGACGTATCTGGCTCGACGGCGATGATCGGGGGGCGGACCTCGCCGCGTCCGCGATTCGTCTCGTGGAGGGCCGGGCACAGGCCCAAGGCCTCACGGAGATGGTCCGGGAGTTTCTGGCGAGCGCACGCGGCGGCGACGGTGGCAAGACCTGAGAGGGAAGGATTCCCATGGAAGACATTGAACACATTCCGAAAGCGTTGAAGTTGATTGACGAACGCGGCATTCGGCTCGATGGCCGCCGATCCGACGAGCTTCGCCCGATCCGGATGGAGGCGGGCGTCCTGCGGCGGGCCGACGGGTCGTCGTACGTCGAGTGGGGCGGCAACAAGATTCTCGCCGCCGTGTACGGCCCCCGGGAGGCCCACCCGCGGCACCTGCAGGATCCGACGAGGGCCCTGGTCCAGTGCCGCTACAACATGGCGCCCTTCAGCGTTTCCGACCGGAAGCGACCCGGCCCCGACCGTCGGTCCGTGGAAATCTCGAAAGTGATCTCGGAAGCCCTCGCAAGCGTCGTCATGGTGGAGCAGTTCCCGCGGACCTCCATTGACATCTTCATTGAGGTGCTCCAGGCCGACGCGGGGACCCGATGCGCGGGCCTGACGGCCGCCTCCGTCGCCCTGGCGGACGCCGGTGTGCCGATGCTCGACCTCGTCGCCTCGTGCGCCTCCGGGAAGATCGGCGGGGTCGTCTGCCTTGACCTCAACAAGGAGGAGGACAACTTCGGCGAGGCCGACTGCCCGATGGCGATCGTCCCCCGGACGGGACAGATCGTGCTACTCCAGATGGACGGCCACATGACCTATGACGAGTTCCAGAAGGCGATGGAGCTCTCGATGGACGCGACGCGGCGCATCTACGAGATGCAGCGGGATGCCCTCCGCCGGCGGTATGTCGTTGCCATGGAGGAAGTCCTGAAAGAGCCGCCCCGGGGGCCCACCGGCGAGGCGGCGGGTCCCGAGCGTCTTGAGGATCTCGAGGCGGCGGATCTCGCGGACTCGGATCGGGAGGTGATCCGATGAGTTCGGAACTCGTGTCCGAACTCATGCGGGACTACATCTACCGCCTCGTGTCGAGCGGCCGCCGTTCGGACGGTCGTTCCCTCGACGAGCCGCGGAAGCTCACCGTCGAGACCGGGTTCGCGAAGACCGCGGAGGGGAGCGCCCGCGTGAAGCTCGGCCACACCGAGGTCCTCGTCGGGATCAAGATGTCCACGGGTGAGCCCTACCCGGACACTCCGAACTCGGGGGTCATGAGCACGAGCGCGGAACTCATCCCCATGGCGAGCCCCACCTTCGAGGCCGGCCCGCCCAGCCCCGACGCGATCGAGATCGCGCGGGTGGTGGACCGCGGCATCCGCGAGTCGAAGATGATGAACATGGAGAAGCTCTGCCTCGTACCCCACGAGAAGGTGTGGGTCCTGTTCATCGACATCCATGTCCTGGACTTCGACGGCAACTTGTTCGACGCTGCGTCCTACGGCGCCGTCGCCGCCCTGGCGACAACGACCGTGCCCGCCAAGGCCCAGGCCGTCGGAGAGGACTTCCCGCTCCCAGTGGAGCATTGGCCCGTTAGCGTGACGTCCGCGAAGATCCGCGACATCGTGGTCGTGGACCCCAATGCCGACGAGGAGCGAATCGCGGATGCGCGCCTCACCGTGACGACGGATGAGAACGGAGACATCCGGGCGATGCAAAAAGGCTTAAGGGGAAGCTTTTCATACGACGAAATCAAGCGGATCGTCGAAACGAGTCAGCGCATCGGACGCGAGATCCGCCCCTTGCTCCGCCCCTGAGGTTTCCCGATGGCGCGTCGAACGCGGAAGGTCGGCGTCGTTGGCCGTTTCGGCCCCCGGTACGGGGTCCGGATCCGGCGCCGTGTTGAGGAGATCGAGGAGGGCCTTCGGGTCCGGCACATCTGCCCGTATTGTCAGGCCGTCGCGGTCCGGAGGCGGAGTACGGGCGTGTGGGCCTGCCGTCGCTGCGGGGCGGTCTTCGCGGGAGGCGCCTACCGTCCGATCGTGACGACAAGCTTCCGACGGGAAGTAGCCGCTAAGCCGGAGGAGGCCGAGGCGACCGGAACGGAGGAGGCTTGATCGTGTACAAGTGCGGGATCTGCGGCGAGCCCATTCGAACCAACATCAACACGGTCGGAATCCAGTGCGAGCGTTGCGGGTCCAAGATCTTCTACAAGGAACGGCCGAACGTGAAGAAGGTCGTGAAGGCGCGGTAAGCATGCGGCGCGCCGCGATTACCTTCGAAGGTGAAGAAGCCGACGCGATTCGCCGCGCCTTGGAGCCGGAGGCCGGCCGGGATCTCCCGAAGGCGCAGGTGGCCATCTCCGGGCGCCGAGGGCGGGTGGTCGTGCGGATTGACGCCGAGGACACGAGCGCGCTCCGGGCTGCGGTGAACTCATACCTGCGCTGGGTCGATGTCGCAGCTCGGGTGCGCCGCGCGGTGAAACCATGAAGGAAGTCTCTCCCCAGCTCCAGAATCAGATTGCCCAGTATCAGCAGTTGCAGCAGCAGATTCAAGTCGTCTCTGCCCAGCGGCTCCAGCTTGAGGCGAAGCTCCGGGAGGTCGAGGGGACTCTCGAGGAACTCGGGAAGATCGGGGCCGACACCCCCGTCTACAAGAGCATCGGGATGCTCCTCGTCCGCCAAGACGACCGAGAAGGGCTGCGCAAGGAACTCGATGAGCACAAGGAGACCCTTACGATTCGTCTGAAGTCCTTGCAGCGACAGGAGAAGACCCTCACCGAGAAGTACGAGGAACTCGGCGCGAAGCTCCAGCAAGCTCTCGGCGGACCCGCAGCGCCCAAGGCCGGATGAGGCTGCGGCAAACCCTTATATCGAAAGCCCCGTTCGTCGACCCCGTGGCCGGGAAGGAATCGTCGACCGAGCCGACGCGGCCCGCTAGACCGCCACCTCCTCCTTTCCGTCAGAGCTTCACGCGCTTCCTCATGATCTTCCTCGGCCTCCTCGCGATTTGGGCCCTTTTCGATCCGAACCTGAGCCAGAGCTTCACGTCCATCGCGAACGTCGTCCTCGGCCCGCTCATCGGCTTCGGCGGCCTCGTCCCCGTGGTGACGATTCTGCTAACCGCGGTCATCACGACGATGATCTCTGCGGTCGCCCGCGACCGGTTCGTCGACTGGGCCAAGGTGGCACGCATCAACAAGGTTCAGTCGGCGTGGCGCAAGGAGAACATGGAGGCGTTGCGAAAGGGCAACACGGCGAAGGTCGCGAAGCTGAAAGAGTCCTACGCCGCGATGCAGCAGGACATGCTCTATGTGCAGACCTCCCAGATGAAGCCGACGATCCTGACGATGTTCATCTTCCTTGTGATCTTCATGTGGCTTCGCTTCTTCGTGGACGTGACCCTCACATCCGTGGGCAACCTCTGGATCACGGTCCCGTGGGCCGCGAACGTGTACCTGCCCATGTTCATCCCTCCGTTCTTCACCGCCTGGATTCTCTTCTCGATCATCGCTGGGTACCCCATCAGCACGCTCGTCACTCGATCCCTGAAATACGTCCGGTTCCGGCGCCGCTTGCAGGCGATGGGCGTATCGACGACCGCGGAGGCGGACCAGGTCGCGTGAGGGTCCGCGATGATCGTCGTGATCGGCGGACCCCCAGGCAGCGGCAAGACGACCGTCGCCACCGGGTTCGCGAAGGCCCACGGGTACGTCCTCGTGTCTGCAGGAGAGGCCTTCCGGAAGCTGGCCCGGGATCGCGGGATGGATCTCGAGGCCTTCAGCCGCGAGGCCGAACGCGATCACGAAATCGACCGTAGCTTGGACCGGGCGATCCTGGAAGAAATTCTGAGGCGGGGCGCGAATGCGGACGTCGTCGTCGACGGGCGGATTCAAGCGCCCCTCCTAGTGCAGCGTCGGATTCCCTGCGTGACCGTATGGATCGATGCGCCCCTCCGCGTGCGGGCGCAGCGCATCGCGGGTCGGGAACGCCAGCCCGTCGAGGTCGTGGAGCGGGAGATCCGCCAGCGGGAGCGCTCCGAGCGCACCCGGTACCGTGCCCTCTACGGAATCGATCTCAACGACAAGGGCGCATACGAGTTGGTCATCGACTCCTCTGACAAGACTCCGGATGAGATCATCGCTCTCGTGGCGGCCCGGGTGGGCCGATGAGGGACCTCCTCGTCCTCCACGAACCGCCGGAGTCGAAGTATGGTACGCGGCCCGAAGACCGGTCCGTCGCGGAGCGGATCCGCTTGGGCGTCGCAATCGTGGACAAGCCCCAAGGACCGACGTCCCATCAGGTGAGCGCCTGGGTCCGCGACATGTTCGGTGTGCGGCGGGCCGGCCACGCCGGAACCCTGGACCCGCGGGTCACGGGGGTCCTGCCCGTGGCCCTCTCGGACGCCACACGCGCCGTCGACGCGGTGCTCCTCGCCGATAAGGAGTACGTCGGTGTGATGCAAGTGCATCAGGATCTCGATGCCCGACGGGTGCAAGCGATGATGGCGCGATTCGTCGGGGAGGTCTACCAGACACCTCCCGTCCGTTCGGCCGTGAAGCGGGAGCGGCGCGTCCGGATGATTACGGCGCTCGACTTCCTCGAGATGTCCGGACGCAGTGTGCTCTTCCGCGTGCAGTGCGAATCCGGGACATATATCCGGACCCTCTGCACGGACCTCGGGGAGGCCCTCGGGACGGGCGCGAACCTCGTCGACCTACGCCGCACCCGGACCGCGACCTTCCACGAGGCCGAGGCCCGGCCCCTCAACGCGTTCCGAGACGCGGCTGCTTTCTGGAAAGAGGAGGGGGATGAAGGGCCCCTTCGCTCCCTCCTGCAGCCGCTCGAGCGCCTCTTGGCGCACCTGCCCCGAGTGATCGTGAAGGACACGGCCGTGGACGCCCTGTGCCACGGCGCGAACCTCGCCGTCCCGGGCATCGCGAAGCTGGACCGCGACATCCGTCGCGGCAACGTCGTCGCGATCTTCACGGCGAAAGGCGAGGGCGTGGCCCTCGCCAAGGCGCTCATGACGTCCGAGGAGGTCGCCACCGCGAAGTCAGGGGTCGCCGCAGACACGGAACGCGTGCTCATGGAGCCGGGGCGCTATCCAAAGCTTTGGAAGTGAGGCCATGGGCGTCGACCCTTGGGGTTTCGACCTGGAGCGGCAGGCCCTCGCCCGTCGCCTGCGCAACCGCCGTCTCGTCCTCCGGGGAATACAGACGGCCGTCCTCCTCGCTTTCCTCATCGCCTTGCTCACTGGCGGTTCCGTGGCCCTCCGAACGTGGGTGCTCGCCCTCGGCCTGCCCGGCTGGGTCTCCATAGCCGTGTTCGTGTCCGCCGTCGTAGGCCTCGGAGCCCTCCTCGGATTTCCGCTCGCCTATCTCGGCGACTACCGCTCGGAGAAGGGCTTTGGCCTGACGGACCGGTCCTTTGGCTCGTGGCTCCGGGACTACGGGAAGTCCTTCGGCCTTTCCCTCGGATCCGCGGTCGTCGTCGCGGAAGTCGTTCTCTGGCTCCTTCGGGTCACGCCGGAATATTGGTGGGCCATCGCCTGGGGCCTTGGCGTCCTCTTCTCGTTCGTGATCTCCTTCCTCGCGCCCATCCTCCTCGTCCCGATGTTCTTTCGCCTTCGTCCGATCCGGGACCCGACCTTGCGCTCGCGGTTCGAATCCCTCGCAACGGCGGCGGGCACGCCGATCGTGGGCATCTTCGAACTAAAAGCTTCCACGAAGACGCGACGGTCGAACGCCGCCGTCATGGGGTTCGGCCGCACGCGGCGGATCGTCGTGACGGACACGCTGCTCCAAGCCTATGCCCCCGAGGAGATCGACAACATCCTCGCCCACGAACTCGGCCATCAGCGGTTCCGAGATCCCTGGATCGGATCGCTCGTGGGTGCCTTCGTCTCTCTCCTCGTCGCCGCCGCGACCGCCGCTGCCTATGCCGCGTCGTATTCCAGCTTCGGGATCGCCGCCCCGTACGACATGGCCGGCCTTCCTCTCTTGGCCTTCTACGCGGCTCTCCTCACAGCGGCCGTAGGTCCCCCCGAGCTGGCGTGGTCTCGCGCCCGTGAGCGGAGGGCGGACGCGTTCGCCCTGGGGCTGACGCGGCAACCCGCCGCATTCCGCAGTGCAATGATCAAGCTCCATGATCGGAACCTCGGAGTCGCAGATCCAAGGCCGTGGGAGGTGTGGCTGTTCTATAGCCATCCCTCCGGAAGGGAGCGCGTCGAGTTCACGCGGTCGCACGCGCAACCCTGAGGATTCGCCAAAGAAACTTTATTACGTTCAATCCGTTGGCGCTTCGCCGAGCGCCGAGGTCACGAGTCCGGCAGCTGCCACCTCGCACACTGTCCCCAACGATCCTCTGAAGTGAAGTCCTCCGCAAGGATGCCGCGGTCGCCTAGCTCGGTAGGGCGCGGCGCTGGAGTCGACGGCAACCCGCCGCCAGCCACGCCGTGGCCGCAAGGCCTCGGGAGTTCAAATCTCCCCCGCGGCGTTCGGGCCTTGCCGGGAGATCACGACGCGAGGCGAGCCTTCAGCTGCTCAATGGGATGGACGGGCAGCGGGTCCACGCCTCGCACGACAGCAAGGTAGAGGCTCACGTAGTCGCCTAGGAACAGAAGGCCGAGCATGCGTCCCAACAGAGTGTCGCCATGGTCCTCCGCGTACTCGACCCTCACGAGCCGCGAGATCATGGCCGCGGTTACGTTAAGGCGTTTTCGCATCTCGGGAGTCTCGTCGCGGTCCCGCAGGAGGATGGGCGCAAAGCGACGCGCCGCGGTGTCGGAGCACCAGCCGATGAGTTCGTTGTGGTCCGCCTCCGGGAACGCGGACGCGAAGGCTACGACCTTTGCGTTCTCGTTCAGCTGTGTCTGCCACCGCTTTGCGACAGGCGTGAAGGGAGGTGCTGCGTAGACGATCGGGACGAGCCCTTTGAGGCGAGCCGCGATGACCTTCGCGCGATTCTTCCGATAGGTCACCTCGGGTACGATTCGCGTGCGGAGGTCCTTGAGATGAACGATTGCGCTCTCGAGCTCTCCCCGGAGGTCCCCGTAGACCCAGTCTTCCCCGATCGACGGCAGGATCCCGAAGAGGTGCCCGAAGGCCCCCCTCGGCGGCAGCCCGGGCGGGACCGCAACGGTCTCCGCGCCCACCCCGTCGGCGAGGGTCTTCAGGGCTCCGCCGGAGGTGACGGCAATCAGCTTGCAGCCGAGCTTAATCCCCTGGGCGGTCGCCGCGAGGGTTTCTTCCGTGCTCCCGGAGTAGCTCACGGAAACGAGGATGTCCCCCGCCTGGGCGTAGGAAGGAAGGCGGTAGTCTCGGACGACTTGGACCGGCACGCGGCAGCGATCGGCGACCCACGCGGCGAAGATGTCCCCCGCGATCGCGGAGCCGCCCATCCCGACGATGAACACCCGATTCGCCCCGCCAAGATCCGCGCGCGTCCCCATGCCGCGCCGGAGCCCCTCCTGCAGCTGCTCCGGAAGGGAGGCGATGATCCCGCGCATGTTCCCCACGTCGACCCGCGCGACGTCCTGCGGCTTCAGCATCCGAGTGGGAAACCGGGGCGGTCCGCATAAGGCCTCCGACCCGCCGATCCCTACCGTAAAACTGGTAGTTACAAAAATCTTGAAATAAGCGGCTGCGGTGGCTTGGGCACATGGACGCGGTCGAGCGCGCCTTGGACGCCCTTCGCTCCGGCCGTTTCGTCCTGATCTACGACGGGGACGGTCGCGAGGAGGAAACGGACCTCACGATCGCGAGCGAGTTCGTCACGCCCGAGACCATCCGTACGCTTCGGAAGGACGCCGGGGGCCTCGTCTGTGTGACCTTGGCCGCGGATGTCCGGGAGCAGCTCGGCCTTCCGTTCATGGTCGAGGTCCTCCGCGAGGCCGGGCGCGTCTATCCTCTCCTCAAGGAGGTGGCCCGCGAGGACTTGCGATACGATCGGCGAAGCGCCTTCTCGATCGCGGTCAACCATCGGGACACGTTCACGGGCGTGACGGACCGGGACCGAGCGCTCACAATCTCGCGGCTCGCAGCCCTCTCCCGCCACGCCCTCCGGGAGGAGAACGGCTGGGCCGCGCAGGCGTTCGCGAAGGAGTTCCATTCCCCCGGACACGTGCCGGTCCTCAATGCTTCGAATCCCCTCCTCGAGGGGAGGCGGGGCCACACGGAGCTCGCGACGGCCCTCACGGTCATGGCGGGACTCGTGCCGAGTGCCACGATTTGCGAGATGATGGCGGACGATGGACGCGCCCTCTCCAAGGAGGATGCAAAGACATATGCGCGGGAGCGGAATCTCGTCTTCTTGGAAGGCCAGGACATCGTCCGGTCGTGGCGCGCATGGTCCGCGTAATGGCGACGGGGGTCTTCGATCTCCTCCATCCCGGCCACATCTACTTCCTGTCCGAGGCGCGCAAGCTCGGAGACGAGCTCGTGGTCGTCGTGGCGAGGGACAGCACCGCACGGCGTTTCAAGCACGAGCCCATCACGCCCGAGTCGTCCCGGGTCGAGATGGTCGCGGCCCTCAAACCCGTGGACCGCGCAGTCCTGGGCCACGAGGGGAACATCTACGACATCCTGCCGGAGATCCGGCCCGACATCATCGTCATCGGGTTCGACCAGGCCCACAACGAGGAGCGGATCCTCGAGGAGTGCCGCGCTCGAGGGCTCTCCTCCCAGGTCGTCCGCCTGCCTCGGTTCGAAGGGGACCTGGATGGGACCCGGAAGATCGTAAGGAAGGTGGGAGAATGGCTCGCGCTGCAAGAAAGGCTGAAACAGGTCGAAGGAGGAAAGTCCGCCGAGGGTCGGTCGCGCAGGGTCTGAAGCGCATCGGAATCGTCGATACGAGCTTCGCGCGGTACGACATGGCCTCCGCGGCCATCTCCGAATTGTCGAAACAGGGGCCAGGCTTCGAGGTCGTCCGCTACACCGTCCCCGGGATCAAGGACCTCGCCGCCGGGGCCCGGATTCTCTTCGATCGAGGCTGCGACCTCGTCATGGCGCTCGGGATGGTCGGCCGGCAACCGGTCGATAAGGATTGTGCCCTTGCCGCGGACTTCGGCCTGCAGGTCGTGCAGGCCCAGATGGGCCGACACATCCTCGGCGTGATGGTCCACGAGGACGAAGCCACGGACGAGGCCCAGCTCGCCTGGCTTTTCGACCGCCGGACGCGGGAGCACGCGATCAACGCGTACGACCTCTTGTTCCGGCCCGAGGCCCTCCGGGCCCGCGCTGGCACGGGACAGCGGGAGGGGTTCCCCGACGCCGGACCGCTAAAGGTGAGCGTCCGTTGAGGATTGCCCTCGTCGCGTCCTTGTTCAACCGCGACGTCGTCGACCGTATGCTCGACGAGGCCCTGGCTCGGGCGCGGAAGCTTAACGCGACGGTTGTTACGGTCGTGAGGGTTCCCGGGGCCTTTGAGATTCCTCTGGCGGTGCAGCGGCTCCTCGAGCGCGACGACGTCGACGGTGCCGTGGCAATCGGCGCTGTGATCAAGGGGGAGACGAAACACGACGAGGTCATCATGGAGACCACCTCGCGGGCACTGATGGACATTGGCCTTCGGACCGGGAAGCCGGTCGGGCTCGGAATCACAGGGCCCGGGATGACGGACGAACAGGCCATGGCGCGGACACCGAACGCGGCTCGCGCAGTCGAGTCCGTTGTCAACATGATCGGGTTGCTCAAGGGTCTGTGAGTTCGAACGCAACGGACGCATCATGGCGAAAGGTTAAAGGTGGAAACCCTGCAATACGGGCGGGCCTTCCTCGCCGCCGTTCCACGGAGTTCTCTGCATGGCCGATGTGGCCGCCTTGGATGCCATCCTCCACGAACTTGAGGCCGCCGAGAGCGTCGAGCATGCGATTCTCGTGTCGCGTAGCGGGATGCACATCGCGGGCACGGTTCCCACGGGCGCACACCCCGAGACCTTCGTCGCAATGTTCGCAATTCTCCTCGGGGCTGCGGAAACGGCGACGTCGGAGCTGAAGGAACGGCTCGAGAGCGTCGTGATCAACATGGGAGAGGGCAAAATCGTGATCGCGAACGGCGGACCGAAGGCCATCCTCGTCCTCCGCGCCGCGGCGGCGGCGGATGCGCGCCGGATCGCGCAGAACCTCGGCAGGTACGTCCCGCGGCTCCAGGAGTACCTCTAGCTCAGATGCGTCGCATCCCTCTCAGGAGCCACTCGCCGACGCATTTCGTCACGTAGCGGGCCGTGGCGACGGGACCTCGATCGAGACCTTGGACTCTCGTCCTTCCGCGGGCAACGGCCTCCAGGACGTCCTCGACCCGAAGCTGGCTCCCCTCGACGGCCGTGACTGCCCGGGCGATTTCGTTGAGGAAGTGGCTGTCGCTCCCTCCGGTCTCGCCGACATTGCGAGCCTTCGCGAGGGCCCGCGCCCGCTCGTTCCCTCTGCGAAGGGTCCGGGAGTTCCGGGTCTCGTAGGCGGCGAACGGGATACGGAGCGTGGTGGCCTCGCCCAAGCCGTACCAGAAGCGATACGGGTGCGCGGCGACCGGAACGCCTCCGAGGGCAATGATGCGCTCGGCGGTCTCGGCTGCCGACAGATCTCGGGGAATGATCTCGCGCACTCCGTACGCGAGGACATGGCCGTCTCGCGTGGAGACCTCAATGCCCGGGATCACGAGGAAATCGCTTCCCGCCGCCTCCTCCGCCTCGTGGACCCCACGTACCTCATTGTGGTCCGTGATGGCGAGGCCTGCGAGGCCGATGCGCCGCGCGAAAGCGATGAGTGTCCGGGGTTCGACCCGGGAGTCGGGTGAGTAGCGCGTGTGATTGTGGAGGTCGAAGAGCATTCGATCGCGGCTCAAATGGGTCGGCGGCTTAAAGGGTTCGGGCCCGAGGATTCCTGATCGAACACCGTCGAAAGTTCATGAGCCAGGAGGCCGATGGCGACCCCGACGGTCGAGGCGAAGCTCGGTCTCGTTTAGCCACCGTATCTTCGTCGTCGGGGCGGAACTGCCTGTGGACCGGGAGCCGGGAAGCTTGGTATCGAAGTCGCGGGCCTAGCCCGGACCGCGCCGCGCGGGGTCCCCATTCGGGCTAGGTCGGACCGAGTCTGAATCGAGCGACCCGATGGCCGTGCGGAAATGGGTCTCCGGTGGCGAGGGACGACCTTCCAGCGGCGCGGCCGGACCCATCGGGTGCGCTCCGCCGTGTGGAATCCGCCGATCTTAAGGGAGGGTGGCCGAATCGTCCTGTGCGGCTCGACCACGGGGATGGCACGCGAATCGAAGCCGTCGATCCTGGCCTCGAACCCACCGCGGTCGAACCCGCCTTCGGCCCTGCCTTTCGCTACGCGGCCGATGCGATGATCATGCTGGCAGCCGTCCACTGAGTTCAGTGAACGCGCGTGCCTACAGGCATGCCTTTGTCGATGCGGGCATCTCCTTCGGCAGTCCGAAGGGGCAGCCGGACTTCACCGCCCTTGCCCACGAAGATCACGACGCCACCCTCGCCGACCTCGAGCGTGTGGCCCTTGAATTCTTCGAAGGACAGCGTCGGCGCGCCCCTGAGACCGAGAAGCTGCGCGCCGAGGGGCGCGTCCTCCGGCGGGAGGACAAGGGCCACCCGCGTCGCGTCCTCGCCCGCGAGGAGCATCCCGTTGCTCTCCGTGCCCCGGAGCTTCGCGGGCTGGAGGTTCACGAGGAGTGCGATCTTGCGCCCCTGCAGGTCCTCGGCCCGATAGTGGTCGCGGATTCCCGCAACGATCTGCCGCCGCTCCTCGCCGAGGTCGACATCGAGGACGTACAACTTGTCGGCATTCGGATGGTCGCGAACCTCAACGATTCGGGCCACGCGCACGTCGAGGGTCTTCGCGCCGCCGTCCTCGGACGGCGTTCCGAGTTCGATCTTCCGGAACAGGGGCGGTCCGACGCGAAGCCGCTGGCCCGCTGGGATGTCCTCGAGGGCCTCGGCCCATGGCTTGGCTTGGACGTCGTCGTCATATCCGAGCGCCCGCCAGAGGCGGGCGCAGCTGAAGGGGAGGAAGGGGGCCAGGATCACCCCGAGGGCTCGACCCACCCGGAGGGCCACGTGGATCGCCGTGGCGCATGCGTCCCGGTCTCGCTTTACCAGGTCCCAAGGCGCTTTCTGGTCGAAGTACTGATTTCCGAGGCGCGCGAGCTGGATCGCCTCCCGCATCGCATCCTTAAGGTGCACGTACTCCAGGTTCTGACCGACCTTCTTCCATTGATCTTCGATCGCGCGCAGCATCGCCTTGTCCTGACCGTCGAGGAAACCCGCCGCGGGGACGGCATGGTCGAAGTTCCTGGCGGCGAAGGTCAGGGCGCGGTGTGCGAAGTTCCCATACACGGCGAGGAGTTCGCTATTGTTCCGCTGGGCGAAGTCGTCCCATTCGAACTCCGTATCTTTTGTCTCCGGCATCGTCGAGATGCAGTAATAGCGAATCTGGTCCGGATCGAACCGCGCGAGGAGGTCCGGCAGCCAAACGCCTTCGCCGCGGCCTGCGCTCATCTTATCCCCCGAGATGTTCATGAATTGGGTGGCGGGTACGTCGTACGGCAGCGTGAGTTGCTCGTCGTATCCCATGAGGATCGCGGGCCAGATGATCGTGTGGAACACGATGTTATCCTTCCCGATGAAGTAGTAGTGGCGCGCGCTCGGGTCGCGCCAGAAGCCCTTCCAACCTTCGGGCCGGCCCGCCCGGCGGAAGTACTCCCGCGTCGCGGTCAGGTAACCCATCACGGCTTCGAACCAGACATAGATTCGCTTCGTCTCGTATCCCGGGAAGGGGATTTCCACACCCCAATCGAGGTCCCGGGTAATCGGCCGGTCCTTGAGCCCTTCCTCGAGCCAGCTCTCGGTGAAGGTCACGACGTGACGCCGCCAGTGCTCCTTCCCTTTGGCCATCCACCTTCGGAGGGGCTCCTCGAAGGCGCTCAGGCGGAAGAAGAAGTGGTCTGTCTCTCGGGGGATCGGAGTGGTGCCGTGAAACCGGCATCGCGGGTCCTTCAAGTCGAAGGGATCCCAGATGTGTCCGCAGTTATCGCACTGGTCGCCCCGGGAGCGAGGGTAGCCACAGTTCGGACAGGTCCCCTCGATGTACCGATCGGGGAGGAACCGCCCGTCCGTTGGGCAGAATGGTGAGACCATCGTGGATTCATAGACGTGGCCCCTTTCCTTCAGGACCCGGAAGATCTCCTGAACCGACGCCTTGTGGCTTGGGTCCGCGGTGTTCCAGTACAGGTCGTAGCGAACGCCGAGCTGCTCGATGTTTGCCGCAATGAGGGCGTGGTATCGCTCCGCGATGGCGCTCGGCGCGACGCCCTCCTCGTCCGCGCGGACCGTCGCCGGGGTCCCGTGCATGTCGGATCCTCCGACGACGAGGACCTCGTCTCCTTTCATCCGGTGGTAGCGCGCGAACACGTCCGCTGGGATGAACGTGGAGACCGCGTGGCCCACATGCCGCGGGCCCGAAGCGTAGGGCCAAGCCACGCATACGAGGATTTTCGTCATGAAGAATCGGAGACAACTGTGGTTACTTAAACCGTTCGCGGCGTCGCCATGGTCCCTCCGGACTCGGCGCTCAGCTGCACCCAGGACTGATTATCACTGGGGACAATTCGCGCGCCACGGCTTATCGCGCCGAACCTCGATGTGCCCGCCGACCTCCGGAGAGGGTTCCTTGGTCGAAGCACGGGCGCAAGCCGTCCCGAGATCGGCCGATGCAGGCCATGCGGGACCCGGGATCCTCTGTTGGAATTGCCGTCGCATCACGCCCTTTCACGAAGATCGCTGCCGATCCTGCGGCGCAGCTTTCGCGGGAAGCACGGGGGGTGCGTATGCGGCGACTCGCGGCCCCGAGAAAGTGCCGACGCCTCGTAGGCCCATGGATCCTAGGGGATCCCGAAGCCTAACGGGACTCCTCGAAGACCTCCACCGCATCGAAACCCTTGCGGCAACCCTCTCCTCGCCTTTCCAGCGCGTCGATCCGGGCGAGACCGTCACGCTTTTCCAATGCCCGGCCTGCGGCCGCTTCGTTTCGGAGCAAGCTACGACCTGCGCCTGCGGCGTACAGTTCGCCGACGCGCCTGACATGTTCCCGTGCCCGGAGTGCGATTCCCTCGTCCCCGGGGCCGACGGCCTGTGCCGCGTGTGCGGAACGCGCATCTTGGATTCCGGGGCGAGGGTCGCCTACGGATGCCCCCGATGCGGCGCCCAAGTCGAGGCGAACGCCGTCCGGTGCGACTGCGGCGTCTGGTTCGAGGATTGAACGACACATTTATTCTCGTCTTCGAGAACTGTCTAAGAAGTCCTTTATTCTGATTCCCTCGTGGTTCTTGCAATGCCTGCGCCGCAGGCACAGGACGCGGAAGCTCCGATGAAGCGGAAAATCGTGCGGTCTCGAGACAAGAAGGTGCTCTACCTCGTGTTGTGGTGGATGTCCCAAACCCCGTACGCCGCGGTCTTCGAGAACGAGATCGCAGCCGAGGCGGCCGCCAACGTCCGGAACGCGCTCATGATCACGATCTCGGGTCGCGACGTCAAGGTCGACCGGGTCGCCGACTGGTATCGTCGGGACGACGACGGCCATCCCATGCCCGCGGAGTGGCGGGACCTCGTCGGTCAGATCCACGTGCCGTGGCTCGCGAAGGCGCGAGCGGCCCTCTAGCTGACCTCGCGGCGATTACTGGCTTGACGGGGCCTAGGCCTGTTGCCAAGTCGGCCGCAGTCGGATCCCATCCATTGAACCGTCGGAGTCGCGAGACCTCGCCGCCGCCTCTAGATGTGCATATCCTGCATCATCTGAAGGTAGATACGCCGCCCAGCAAACTTGCCGCTTTTGAGGGCGAGGCGGATGGAAATCCGATCTACGGCCGGCTGCGGCGGATGGAACCGTCCCTGGCGACCTTGGTCCTGATCGTCGTGGGGGCCATCGCCTCGGTCGGGCTCTCCGCGGCAATGAGCGCTCCCATTGGGGACTTGTTAGGAGAGAGCAGCTGGAGCATCGTCTCGGCGTTCCATGCCATCGTGGCGAATGGGTCTCATCGCAGATAGCGGGGCAGAAACGGCTATAGGCCCGGAGGAGAACGCGCCCCCGGCCCCCCATGCTCGCGAGCCAGGACATCCGGGCCGAGTGCCCGAGCTGCTCCGCCGTCGTGTCCTTGGATGCCACGGAGTGCCCTCGGTGCGGCGAGCTCTTCGCGACGGAAGCCCCGGCTGCCGAACCGGCTCGCGCCGCCGAAGCGGAGGAGCCTAAGGCGAAAGGAGGCTTTCGGGAGAAGCTCCTGTTCTATATGGGCATCCTGCTGATCCTGCTGGGAGGGCCCGCGATCGCCCTCGGTTCGTGGCTGCACGACATCCTGCGCATCCCGTTCGGCGAATACACGGCCTTCGACGTCTTCGGTCCCGTGAACCGCCTCGTCTCCGCCCTCGGCCTCATCGTTCTCATCGTCGGCATCGTGTTCCTGGTCCTCTCCCTGCGGCTCTCCCGCCCGGCGGAGGGGGAGTATGATGTCGGAGCCCCCCGTGGCTCCTAGTCCGGGGCGCCCGACTCCTGTTACGATTAAATAGCCGCACACGGATGGCAGCGCGCCCCCGACGGAGGGTCGGTGGGCGAGGCAACGGATGTCGTACAAGGGATCCGGCTATCGGCCTTCGAAGGTCCCCGTCGAGGAAGGAAAGGTCTACGATGCCCGGATCGAGGATATGGGTCGGCAGGGCGACGGACTCGCGCGGATCGAGAGCTTCGTGGTCTTCGTCCCAGGGACGAAAGTCGGCGACCAAGTCAAGATCCGCATCACAAAGGTCCATCGCCGCATGGCGTTCGGAGAAGTCGTCCGAGAGTGACCGCTCGGGAGAGGCTCGGCAACGCGGCTTCGTGTCTGCGAGCGGTACCGCCGAGTACAGATCGTCCCTCGAGTGGCTCGGTCGAGCGCTCGGAGGCTTCGAGGACCGTCGAATAACCTCTTTATATCGTGCGCCAAATCGAACCGCGGGGCATCTCGTAGTGTGGCGGTTTCGAGTCCTCCCGGCCGTGTTCGCATTCGCCGCATCCTTCGTGCTCGTCGTTGCTTCGAGCGTCGCGCGGGCTCAGGGCGACGATGACCGGGACGGGGTCATCGACGAGGTTGAGGAATCGACAGAACGGAGCGTCGTCTGGGCCGCCGTTCCGGAGTTCGAACCGAGCGCCCTGTCGATTAGCAGTCGCTCGGTGTCGGCCCCGGAGGACGATTTGTTCCGGGTTACTTTTGAGGCCGGGCAATTCGAGGTCGAGTATGTCCGGCAGCTCGAGGAAGGGCATGTGACGAGCGCCTACCGACTTGCGCTCTGGAGGGTCCTTGAGTGGGCCGATCAGGATGGGGATGGGCAGTTTGAGCCCGACGAAGCCGTCTTCGAGGACGGGCCCTTCCCGGAGGCGAGGGTCAATGCCACCTCGATGCGCAATCCCGACGGCGGCCAGGTCAGCGTCTTCAGCATCATCGTCGGCCCAACGTTTCGGTCTCAAGTCATCTTCACTCTGACGATCGCGCAGCGGTTCATGCGCCTCACTTCGGACCGGGTGCTCACACCGATGGAGCTCAAACTCGATATCGTCGTCAATCACTTCTTCGAGAACCCCGGTTCGCGTCTGGTCCTCGCCTTCAGCCTCCAGACCCACATCGAGAACCGTATCGATCTCGGCACGGAGACCTGGGACGCGAAGCATGGCTTCAGCAAGGATGAGAGTTGGGTTTCGGTCAAGGGCGACATTTCCTCGGAGTCGTCCGGTGTCTTCTTCTCATGGAAGAACTACGCAACGACGGATGGGAAGGCGGGCGCCGTGCCCTCGGTCGTAATCGAAGGACCGGCCGCCGGCTATGAATCGAAGCCGGAGGAGCGGTACTTCACCATTTATATGGTCTACCCCGTGGGCCCCGACCCTAATCGCGTCCTCGTAATCCACGATCCTGCCGTGGGCGTCGTGAGCGCGGCGTACGAAGGAATCGTCAGCCAACCTGGCGAGCCGCGGCTGCAGGCAGACATCCCGCTCTATGCACTCTCTCTTGCCCTCATGGCGATTCTCGTCGCGGCTTCCGTAATCCTGGTGAACCGCTGGCGCCGACCGAAGCCCTAGCACGGAATCCTTAACACTCGCTCCCGTTACCGTTCCCGGTGCTCGCATGGTGGCCATCGAGAACATTCTCCTCGCGGCCGTGGCCGTCTTCGCACTGGCCTTGACCGTCATTGCCCTCCTCGCTTGGCGGCGTACGGGCGATCGGCACATGCTCGTGCTCGCCGCGGCCTTCGGTGCCTTCTTTTCGAAGGGCCTCGCCCTCACGATCGTGCTCTTCCTGCAACTCTTGGGCTTGACGGAACTGTTTGTCCTTGCCCTCACCTTCGACTTGTTCATCCTCGCCCTGTTCTACGGGTTCACCCTTCGCCGGTGAACGCCGCGTGGTTTCCATGGGCGAGGAAATCCTTGCCGTGAAGACGCGAAGGGACCTCTACGAATTTGTCCGGAGGAATCCCGGATTTCATCTCCGCGAGATCGCGCGTTCCCTGAACCTTTCGATCACCCTCGTGGACTATCACCTTCGATTCCTCGAGAAGCACGACCTCATCGGGTCCGTCATGGATGGCGAGTACAAGCGATACTTTCCCCGGTCGCTCCCGGGCGACGCGCGGGGGCCTCGGGCCCTTTCGGACTCCGAGAAACAAGTCCTCGCTTACCTACGACAGCCTGTGCCGTTTCAGGTCATGGCGTTCCTCATGGAGCGGGAACACGCGACCCACAAGCAGATCCTGGAGAACGTCGCCGTGTCTGCCTCGACCCTTTCCCACCATCTGAAGAAAATGCTCGCCTCCGCCGCCCTAAGCCGCGTCCCGGGAAAGGAGCGCGCCCTCCGTGTCACGGATCCGAAGAGCGTTGCACGCCTCATGATGCTCTACGAACTCGCCGGACCCGACCAAATTGACACGTTCCTCCGCGTTTGGGGCGAGTTCCGGGTCTGAGGTCGATTTGGGGACGAACGTCGCAGAGCTAGAAGATGCTCGTCAGCTCCTCTGCGACGCTCTCGACGAAGGCCTGATCCGTCGTCGTGAACGCATCTTCTCGATCCGAGTCGATATCGATTTCCCCAATCGCCGCACCGTCCTTCATGATCGGGACGACGATCTCGGAGCGCGTGTTCAGGAAGCACTGAAGGTACCGCGGGTCCGAACGCACGTCGGGCACCACGATTGTCTCTTTCGCCTCGGCCGCTGCGCCACAGATGCCCGTGCCGATCGGAATCCGTGTGTGCTGGGTTGCCGAAGGGCCGGACCAAGCCGCAAGGACGAGGTCGGAGCCTTCGACGAGGTAGATGCCGACCCAAGTGTAATGCGGCACCTTGCGGAGGTCGCGGCATACGAAGTCCAAGATCGCCCGCCGCTGGCTTCCCGAGCGAATAATCTTCTCGAGCCGAAGCGCGACCTGGTCGTAGCTCACGGGGCCCTTCTCTCCAGCCATGACCTCCCCGAACTTACCCACGCCCTTCACAGAGGACCCTCGAAGCGAAGGGGGATGCAAGGATAAGACTTGCGGGTTTCGCGGGCCGCGCCGTATTGTCTGCGTTGCCAGCCGTCCGAAGGTTGAAATAGCGGCGCGGGTTCTTCGGGAACCGCAAGCATCCCTCCACAACGAGGCCGTTCTTCGTTTTCTGCGATAACGGCCTCGCCCTTTTTCAATCACATTTCTTGCGAGAGCATGCTTTCCGAGTCCGGGTTCGAGCGCCGCAGGATGTGATCGGAACCGCCCGAGGCCTAGGCCATCGCAGGCAGCTCAATTCCGCGTGTATCGATGTGCACGTGGCGGCCTTCGACGCGGAGCCGTCCCTCTGCGAAGAGGCGGACCGCAAGAGGGAGGAAGATGTGTTCCTGTTCGAGGATTCGGGCGGCGAGGGTATCCTCTGTGTCCCCCTCCAGAACGGGGACAGCTTTCTGAAGGATGATCGGTCCGCCGTCGACGGACGCGTCGACAAAATGGATCGTGCAGCCGCTCACTTTGACCCCGTGGGCGAGGGCATCCCGCTGACCGTGGGTCCCGGGGAACGACGGCAGCAGGGAGGGATGGATGTTGATGATCCGGTTCGGAAACTCCCCAATCATGTAGGTCGTGATGAGACGCATGAAACCCGCGAAGACGACGAGGTCGACGCCATGTTCGCGCAGGACGCGGACGACCTCCCGCTCGAACGCTTCGCGGTTCCTGCCATACGGTCGGTGGTCAATCACGACGGCCGGGATTCCTGCCTTCTCCGCACGGATAATCACAGGGGCGCCGGGCACATTGCAGATCAACACGGCGAGGTTCACATCGAGCTCCCCACGGTCCCGCGCGTCGATGAGGCTTTGGAAATCCGTGCCGCGCCCCGAGGCCAGCACGCCGACGTTGATTCGCGTCATTCTTTCCTCTTAGTGCTTGAAGAGCCGCAGCCCTGTGAAGACCATCGCGAGGCCGTGCTCATCGGCCGCTGCGATGACCTCGGCATCCCGGATCGATCCGCCGGGCTGGGCTACGGCGGCCACGCCCCCCTTCGCAAGTTCATCGATTCCGTCGCGGAACGGGAAGTAGGCATCGCTCACGGCGACGCTCCCTCGGGCCTTCGGCCCGCCTTTGTAACACGCGAGCATGCAGGCGACGACCCGGCTCATCTGGCCGGCGCCGATGCCCACCGTGCGCTCGCCGTCGACGAGCACGATCGAGTTCGACTTCACGTACTTGCTCACCCGGATGCCGAAGAGGATGTCCCCGATCTGGCTGGGAGTCGGCTCGGCCTTCGTGACGACTCGGAACATCTCCGGCTTCGGCTCAGGCGCGTCCGTCGTCTGCACGAGGACGCCCCCAAGAATCCGCACGAGTTCCGTGCCGTGGTCCCGCGCGAAGGTCCCCCGCGTCCTCAGGATCAGAAAGGTGCCTTTCTTCTTCGCCTTGAGGAGTTCGAGGCCTGCGGCGTCGAACGCGGGCGCGATCACGCCATCGAGAGCATGGGCTCTCATGACCTCCGCGGTCCCGAGGTCGACGGTCCGGTTCACGGCCACGATGCCTCCGTACGCGGAGATGGGATCCGCAGCATGCGCGGCCGCATAGGCCTCACTGAGGGAAGTCGCGCTCGCCACCCCGCATGGGTTCGTGTGCTTCACGATGACGGCCGTGGGCCGCTCGAACTCCAGGGCTAGTTTCAAGGCCGCGTCGAAGTCCACGAGGTTGTTGTACGACAGCGGCTTTCCCTGGAGCTGCTCGGCCTCGCCCACAGAGGCCGTCGGGATCGGATCCCGGTACAGGGCCGCGAGCTGGTGCGGATTCTCCCCATACCGCAGGTCCGTCGCCTTCGAGAGGGCGATTCGGAGGGCCGGTGGCAGCGGCGGACCAGCGCGGCGAGCCAGGTAGTTGTAGATCGCCGCATCATAGCCCGACGTGTACGCGAACGCCTCGAGGGCCAGGCTCGCCCGCAGCGAGGGATCCACCTCGCCCCGACTCTCCAGATCGTGAAGCACGGCCGGGTACCGCTCCGGGTGCACGATGACCGTGACGCGCTCCGCGTTCTTGGCCGCGGCTCGGATGAGGGACACGCCACCGATGTCGATGTTCTCGATGGCCTCGGCGTGGCTCCCGTAACGCTTCGCGACGACGGCTTCGAAGGGGTAGAGGTTCACGGCGACGAGGTCGATCCGCCGAGCCCCGAGGCCCGCGAGGTCGGCCTCATCGCCTCGAGGCGCGAGGATGCCCGCGAAGATGCTCGGGTGAAGGGTCTTCACCCGGCCGCCGAGCCTTTCGGGGACCCCCGTGACCTCGGCGACGGTCTTCGCCGGCAATCCCGAGGCGCGGAGGAGCTTGGCCGTCCCTTCGGTCCCGATGAGTTCGAAGTGAAGCCGATGGAGCCCCTGCGCGAATGCTTCGAGCCCCGTTTTGTCGTAGACGCTCAGGAGGGCTCGGCGGGGCGCCGCCATCCAATTACCAAGGCCGAATGGAAACTGCCCAATTAAAGGTTCGGAGGCGCGAGCATCCCTTCCTGATTACAAGGGCCCCGCGGGCATCGCGGGACGGGGATAGAGACCCGCCTCGCGGACGAGGACGGGCACGATCTCTTCCCAATTGACGGCCATGATGTGCACGCCGTGGATGCCCTCGATCTTGCGGAGCGCCTTGATCGTCCGCAGCGCGATGCTCCGTCCCTCCGCCTTCGCATCTGGCGCGGATCGCATGCGCTCCAGGATATCCGTCGGAATCACGATGCCTGGGACCTTCTCCGCCATGAACTTCGCCATCTTGTAGGACCGCAGTGGGATGACCCCCGCGAGGAGGTAGACACGTTCGTGGAGCCATTCCTTGCGGACGAGATGCATCCATTCTTCGAACGCGTCCACATCGTAGATGGCTTGGGTCTGGATGAAGTCGGCTCCGGATGTGACCTTGCCCCGGAGGTTCGCGAAGGACTCTTCCGGCGTGCCCGCGAAGGGATTCGCCGCGGCACCGATGAGGATCTTCGGTGGCGCATCGACTTTGTCGCCCCCATGCAGGATTCCGTTGTCTCGCAGGTTCCGGAAGGTCGCGATCATCGCCTCCGTGGTGAGGTCGAAGACCCCCGGGGCCTCCTTCTCGTTCCCGACCTGGGGAGGATCGCCCTTCAGGCAGAGGACGTTCCGAACGCCGAGGGCGGCCGCGCCGAGGAGGTCGGCCTGCAACGCAATCCGATTGCGGTCTCGGAGCACGAGCTGCATGATCGGCTCCACGCCCTCCTGCATCGCGATCGCGGAGGCCGCCAGGGAAGACATCTTCACGAGGGCCCGCTGGCAGTCTGTGACGTTGCACGCGTCCGTCGTCCCGCGGAAGAGGGCCGCCACCTTGCGGATTTCCTCGGGGTCCGCAGATGCCGGTGGTGCGATCTCGGCGGTGACGGCGAAGGCGCCGCTCCCTAGGACCCATTCGAGGCGGCTCCCGACCCGAAGCCGGCGGGCACCCACCTCTGCCACCATAGACCGCAGGCAAGCTCCCGGACGCTATTTAGGCTTTCTTCGTGCGTCTCTGACGAGGCTCACCATCCGAAGTGCTCGCACAGCTCGAGGGCCCGGATCATCCGATAGAATTCTCGGGCGTGGAGGACGAGACGGGGCCTGCGCAGGACGGCCGCGAGGGCGAGCCTCAAGTCCACCGCGCGCCAGTGCAAGCCGTCGAGCTCGTCGCCAACGGCGTTGAGCAGGCCGTCGTCCCAGACCCGGACCCGCTCGATCATCCAGAAGAGCAGGGGGTCAAGGAACGGCGAGGCCCGCAAGACGCGGTCGTACCCGGTCATCCATGCCGGGTCCCCACGTTCCAAGGCGGCGACGGCGAACTCGCCGGCGATGCGACCGCTGAAGAGGCCCGGATGGATGCCCGCCCCGTTCATCGGGTTCGTGACGCCCGCGGCGTCGCCGACGACAGCGAAGCCCGGAAGCGCATACGTCGAGAAGTCGAACCGATACGGGATTACGCCTGCGATCGTCGCGATCCGCGCCGCCGGGTCGAGGCCTCGCGTACGGCAGAACTCCACGGTGGCGGCATGGGCATCAATGTGTCCGCCCGCGCCGATGTTGACGAAGTCCCCCTTCGGGAAGATCCATGCGTAGCCGCCGTTGTACCGTCGGCCCACGTAGAGGAGGAACCGATCGGCATCGGGCAGGCCAACGTCCTCGCGGCGGAATCGATACTCATACGCCTGGATCGTTTCCCGTCGCGCGATCACCCTGAGGGCGCGCGCAATCTCGCTCGCGGGGCCGTCGGCGGCGATGAGAATTCGGCCGTCAAAGGATCTGCCGTTGCCCGAGACCCGCCAGCCGCCGTCCCCACGCTCCACGGCCTTCACTCGGGTCGAGGCGAGGAGTTCGGCCCCTCGGTCCGCGGCCCCCTCGACGATCCAACGGTCGAAGGCCGCTCGATCGATCGCGTAACCCTCGAGCTGCGTGATGAAGAAGGAGTGCCCGTTCGGGACGACGCAGCGAGCGCCGAGGATCTTCTGGGCCACCCATTCGGCCTCCGCGCGGATTCCGTTCGATTCCAACCCGAAGCGGCTCACGCCCTCCGCGCATTGAACGGGCTCGCCGATCACCCGCTTCTTGTCGAGGACGAGGGTGTGGAAGCCGGCCGTCGCAATCTGTCGCGCCGCCATTCCGCCCGCGGGACCGGCGCCCACGACAATCGCGTCGTACACTGAGGCGCGCCAACGACGGAGCGGCTACATCTGCCTTGTGGGCTCCTCGGAGACCCGGGCGGCGACCCGGGCCCCGTGAGGCGTCACGCGGTAGACATACGGAGGAACGCCACGGCCGTTCGTGGGACCCCGATGTTTCGCCAGGAGGGCGGCGCCGGCTAGGGTGCGCAAGCCGTTCAGGGCCGTGTACTCCGAGAGCCCAAGTTCCTCCCCGACTTCGGAGGCTGTGGCCTCGGGGTGATCCGCGATGAAGCGAAGGATGGCCACCTTCGTTGCGTCGAGGGCCTCCGAGGTCCTCGCGCGGTCCGGCCGGGGTTCGAGCTGGAGCCGCTCGTAGACTCGCTTGCCCTGGGGCGAGGGCGTAACGGTGACCTCGAGGACCCCGGCTTTCTCGATCTCCAGGAGATGCTTCGCGACCGCCGCCGGCGCGATCCCCATCTGTGTCGCGATCTCCGAGATCCGGGAGTCGTGGTTCCGGTACACCTTGTTCTCGACCACGAAGGTGAGGACCTCTCGCTGACGTTCCGTGAGGGCGCGAGACCAGTCGTTCGAGTGCATCCGCGGGGTGGACGGGCGACCGACGTATTAAGCGTTTTTGTCAGCGGGCTGTCGGACAGCCACGCGGCCCTAGTCCACCCATGCCGTCTGTGCCTCCTCGTTCGATAGTCGGCGCCGCGAATCGGAATCGAGCGAGGATTGGCTTCATTGTCATCATCGGGTCCCCGCATGGACCGAGATTCTTGATCCTGGTGATGAATTCGGGAAGTGCCCTGGTTTCGATGCCCGGTTACCTCACGAGCGACTTTGGACACCTCCGGCGATTCCGCTCACGCTTAAGTCGAAAGTGGACCTCTACCGGAGCATGGTCGACCTAGGTCAATTGTTTGCCGCAGTTGGCGCCTCCGCTGTGGTGCTAGGACTCATCATAGGAATCCGACAGCTCCGACACTTCTCGAAGGTGCGTGCGGCTGAGGTCCTGCGGACGATCGCAGACAGACTCGAGAACGCTGAGTTCTTGAGAAACTTCTTTCTCATTTCCAGGATGAAGTACGCGAGCTTCGATGAAATCGAGGGGAAACCGGAAGAGATCGCCCTGTTCCAGTGGCTCACCTGCCTCGAAGGCATGGGTTTGATGGTCAAACATGGGGTGGTTCCCCTCGGCGTTGTGGATGACTACTGGCATGGAGTAATCCGAATGGTATGGACGAAGACAGCGCCCGTCGTCACGTCTTACCGAAGCAAGTACAACCATCCGGAGTTCGGTGAATGGGCAGAATACCTTTACCTCCGCATTTACGCCAAGGAGGCAACTCAGGCGGAACGCGTCAAGGAAATCGAGAGGCGGCTGTATGCAAGAAGACTGCATTGACCCGGTCAACCACAAAGCGCCATGGGGAAGAAGGCACGACCAAACGTTCAGCGGCGGCTCCTCGCGGTCGTCTTCCGCCCTCCCGCCTGGCCATGCGTCCGAGCCCGTGTGGCGGGCCCCTTCCTTGCGCGCTTCGGGTACTTCGGCGATTTCCTTCGCTTGGTCGGGTCGCGGCTCGGAGGAAGCACACAGGCCGGTCGCTCAAAGCCTTTAACCGCGTGGTCCTTTGCCGCATGGGGCTCGCGCGGTGTCGGCCGTCATCATTGATGGGAAGCGGATCGGCGAGGAGGTTCGGGCCGAGCTGCGGCAACGCCTCGAGCGCCTCAGGGCGGCGGGGGTCGTCCCGGGCCTTGCCGCCATCCTCATGGGCGATAATCCTGCGTCGGAGCTGTACGTGCGGATGAAGGGGAAGGCGTGCGACGAGATGGGGATGGCCCATTGGACGACCCATCTTCCCGGCGATGTCTCCGAACCCGATCTCCTGGCCGAGATCCGTCGTCTCAATGACGATCCGAAGGTCCACGGGATCCTCGTCCAGCAGCCGTTGCCGGCCCACGTCTCTGTTCCCCGGACTGTCGCTTCCGTGGACCCTTCGAAGGACGTGGACTGCTTCCATCCCGAGAACGTCGGTCTCGTCCTCATCGGCACGCCGAGGTTCGCGCCCGCGACCCCCGCAGGGGTCGTTGAACTCCTCGTCCGGAGCGGGAACCCTCCTGATGGGAAGGATACCGTGATCGTCGGCCGGAGTAACATCGTCGGGAAGCCCTTGGCCGCGCTCCTCATGCAGAAAGCCCGAGGCGCCAACGCGACGGTAACCGTCGCCCACAGTGCGACTCGAGACCTCGGGGCCCACACCCGGCGGGCCGACATTCTCATCGCGGCGATGGGCTCGCCACGCTCCATCACGGCGGACATGGTCCGCGAAGGTGCCGTCGTCATCGACGTAGGGATCAGCCGGGTCGCCGATCCTAACGCGAAGGGCGGCTACCGGACCGTCGGCGACGTGGACTTCGACGCGGTCAAGCAGAAGGCGAAGGCGATCTCGCCAGTCCCCGGCGGGGTCGGGCCCATGACGATCGCGATGCTCCTGTCGAACACCGTGCGAGCGGCCGAGGCCGCTTCCAACGCGTGAGCCGAAAGCTCTTATCGAGCGCGACGCATCCTGCGCCGAAATCATGCGCGTCCTCGTCGTGGGAGGAGGCGGGCGCGAGCATTGCATCGTCGAGGCCCTCCGACGCAGCGGCGCGGAAATCCTCGCCGCGATGGGGAGTCAGAACCCCGGCATCCGCAGGGCCGCGAAGGAGGTCCTTCTCGGCGACGTGACGGCCGTAGAGCGTATCGTCACGTGGGCGAAGGCGCACGCGGCGGAGCTCGCCGTCATCGGACCCGAGGCGCCCTTGGAGAAGGGGATCGTCGACGCCTTGGAAGCCGCGGGCATCCCGGCCGTGGGCCCGAATCGCGAGGCGGCGCGGCTCGAGACGGACAAGGAGTTCACGCGCGACCTGATGCGCGAATACCAGATCCCCGGCCTCCCGCCGTACTGGGCCTTCGACGGCTACGGGCCCTTCGAGGAGTTCCTACGAGAAAGCGACTTCGAGTTTGTGATCAAGCCGATCGGCCTCACCGGCGGCAAGGGCGTCCGGGTCTGGGGGGACCACTTCACGACGAGAGAGGAAGCCCTCGCGTACGGCCGCGAGATTCTCGAGAAACGCATCGGGGGCGTCGCTCGATTCCTCGTAGAAGAGAAGCTCATGGGAGAGGAGTTTTCCCTCCAGGCCCTCTGCGACGGAACCCGGCTCCTGCCCATGCCGCTCGCCCAGGACCACAAGCGCGCCTACGAGGGTGACAAGGGCCCGAACACCGGAGGGATGGGATCGTACAGCGATTCGGACCACTCCCTGCCGTTCCTCACGCCCGCGGATCGAGAGGGGGCCCTTCGGACGATGGAGCGGACCGTCGCGGCGATGGCGGCCCGAGGCACGCCCTTCAAGGGCATCCTGTACGGTGGCTTCATCGCGACCCGGGAAGGGCCGAAGCTCCTCGAGTTCAACGTGCGATTCGCGGATCCCGAGTGCATGAACGTCCTTCCGATCCTCGAGGACGATTTCCTCGAGCTTTGCATAGGCCTCACCGGTGGCCGCCTGCCGAGTAGCGCGTCGTTTGCGCGCCGGGCGACGGTGTGCAAGTACGTCGTGCCGATGGGGTACGGGACGCGCCCGAAGGCCGGCGAGCAGCTCAAGGTCGACGAGGAGAGCATCCGGGCCACGGGCGCGAAGCTCTTCTACGCCTCGGTCGACGAAAAGGGCGGACATGTGTACACGACGCCGTCGCGGTCCCTTGCCGTCATCGGGATCTCGCGGGATCTCGGCGGAGCGGAGGCCATCTCCGAGGAGGCCCTCGCCTTCGTGTCGGGAAGCTTCTACGCCCGACGGGACATCGGAAAGCCCGAGGTCGTCCGAGCGAAGGCCGAGCGGATGCGAGTGATCCGAGGGACAGTGTGAGCCGTCGCCCGTACAATGGTGATCAGGCATCGGCCACCGGGGCGATTCATCCGTACCGTTAACGGCTCACAAGTCGCTCTCCCCGGACGAATACGCGGAGATGCCGCGGAAGGCACGTGCCTCGTTGCGGCGGGAGGTCCTGCTGGCGCTCCGTTCCTACGAAGCGCTCGAAGGTTTGCGCCTATCGACTCGGACGAACTTCTTCTTCGGACGAAAGCGCGCACGTTAGTCGCGGGAAGCGGCGACCGTAGGAACAATGTCACTAAGACAGCCGAAGTAACCTTGCGTCTCTCAATAGAAATGGAGCCCACAGTATCCCTGTCCACGAACCGCAGATGCCGCATGGTCGAGAGGTTTTTTCTCCCTCGCGCCGGGCGGTTTCAGGGGCCTCGCGGCCCGAACCCTCATATAACCGGACGGGCCATCTACGCGCCGCGTGAAGAACCTCGACGAAATCATCGGGGACATCGAGGGACGCCTCGATGAGAAGGACGAGGTCCGGGAGCTCGCGATCAAGTCGTCTCGGACGATCGCCCGGCTATCGGGGAGCGCGATCCAGGGGATGCACCGGGGCGAGGACGTCGCTCCGATCCTCAGGGATGCGCGGGAGGAGATCCAGAAGCTCAAGAGCCTCCTGGACGGCCACCCGGATCTCTTCCATGGGGGCTTCGTGGAGAACGCGATGCAGGAGGCCTCCGAAAGCTTCCTGGTCCATGCGATCCTCGAGGCGGATCGGCTTCCTTCACCGAAGGAGCTCGGTGTCACGGACACGGCGTACCTCCTTGGCCTCGGGGATTCCGTCGGTGAGCTTCGGCGATTCGCCCTCGAGGATATGCGCCGCGGGGACGTCCTAGGGGCGTCGAGCTTTCTCGAGAAGATGGAACGCATCTTGGACGCCCTCATGCGCTTCGACTACCCGACGGGCATCGTGGCCCTTCGGCGGAAGCAGGACATTGCCCGCGGTCTCATCGAGAAGACCCGAGGCGAGCTCGCCGTCGCGGCCCGAAGCCAGGAACTCGCCGAGAGGCTCGACGCGGTCCGAGGGAAGCTCTGACCGGGGACATTATCAAGTCGGATTTCCAGGACGGAATTCATTTAATGGCTCGACCGACTCGCACGCCTCGTCCGAGACGATGCCGTCGGCAACAGTTCTCACCGCACCCCCGGTCCGTGAGCCCGAGGCGCCACAGCCAAGGGTGCCGAGCGGCATTCCGGGCCTCGACGAGCTCATCGAGGGCGGCTTCTGGCCGAAGTCGACCGTCGTGGTCCTCGGTTCGAGCGGCACGGGGAAGTCCACCTTCGCGGCGCAGTTCGTCCTCGAGGGCATCGAGCGGGGCGAGCAAGCCCTCTACGTGACCCTCGAGGAGCCGCCGGAGCAGATCATGCGCGAGGCGGCCCTCATGGGGTTTGACCTCCGCAAGTACCACGAGAAGGCCCTCTTCTTCATCCACCTCAAGGGCCGGAACTTCAAGAAGATGATTGAGGAGCAGCTGCCCCAGCTCGTGAAGGCGCGCCAGGACTACAACATTCCCACGCGGGTCGTCATCGACCCGATGACGCCCGTGATCTGGGCGACCCCCGACAAGCTCGAGCAGAGGGAGCTCATCGGTCGCCTCTTCTACACCCTGAAGGAACTCGGCGCCGTCCTCTGCACGGTCGAGGAGCATGCCCGGCCCGGCGAGACGACGGGCGAGGATGTCCTCCTGCCGATCTACCTTGCGGACGGAGTCGTCCACCTCGAGTACTACCCGATCGGAGGCGCCTACAACCGCACCCTGAAGATCATCAAGATGCGCGGCGTCCACCACGGCGAGGGGATCTACCCCTACATCTTCGCCCGCGGCGTCGGCATCGTCGTCCGCGCGAGCCCGACCCGGCTGCCGCCCGATCAGACGAGGTCCCACGCGAAGGTCTTCGAAGACGCGATCCGGACCGCGGAGGGCCTCAAGGCGCCGCCTCGGATTTTGGAGCGCCTCCGGGCCATGCAACGGAGCTGGGACTACGAGTACTCGCCCGAGGAGGCCTTGCAGATCATCTTCAGCTCCTACGGGCTGAAGCGGGGCGCCTAGATGGCCTATGCCGGCGTCCTCGACAAGACGATGGGGGCCGAGACCGCCGGCCATCTCCAACTCATGATCGACACGGCGATCCGGCGCGCGACGCTCGAGAACCGCTTCGGCCTCGGGATGTTCCTCGGTGTGGACGGCCGGATCTTCTCGTCCGCGATCCCCGACGAACTCGATCCCCAGGAATACCGCCTCCTGAACCTCGTCAAGACGAACCTCGGGCACATCTGCCATCAGCTCCGCCTGGAGAACATGCTGATGTCGATCCAGAAGTTCGAGGCGGGCACCGTCGTGATCTGCGGCGTCGGGGAGCGGGCCTTCCTCGTCTTCCTGACGACGATGCCGATCGAGGTCACGCAGATGGACACCGTCCTCGGCAGCGTCCTGCGGACGTCGATCGTCGTCCGTCATATCTTCGAGTCGCGCCCGATCACCCCCGAGATTCTCTCCGAGTACGATGAGCCCGTGGGCGCGGAACTCAAGCGGCTCACGCGGATTGTCTTCTTGGAGAAGTTCAAGGAATCCCGGGAGGTCCGCAAGAACCGCGAGCTCGAGGCCTGGCTGAAGTCGAAGCTGTCGCCCCTCGTGGGCCCAGGACCCCTCTCAGAGATGCTCACGATGGCATACAACGAGGTCGGCACCTCCGTGGCGTTCATGACGCCGTCCCACTGGGACCGCCTCCTGACGATCGTCCTCGAGCGGCTGCGCGAACTTCAGGGCGACACGGTCGCCGAGAAGGCCGAACGAGAATGGCGAGGCCACTTCCGTCAGGTCCTCGCGTCCTTCGTCTGATCCGTCGGGGGGAGGACGACGCTCGATATCGCGCTCGCATCCCTCATCGAGGACATGATCGGCCGCGCGGGCGCCACCGGGGTCGTCGAGTTCTGGCAGCGGGTGGGGGATAGCCTCGCGAGCCGGATGGGCAAGGAAGCCTACCTCGGATGGACCTCCTTCAACGTCGCGGTCCGCGAAGGCCGCACCGCCTTCAGCATCGAGGGGGAGGTCACGCCCCTGACGGACATGGCGATCACGGATGTGGACGGGGACGTCGTGGGCTACCTCTACGCGATGCGCCAATGCTGCTACGGCCCGACGATCACTCGCACCCGGCTGAGCGTGGGCCGCATGAGCGATGCGGACCGCCGGGTCGCGGAAGCCTACAATGAGGAGGTCCACGACATTGCGGTCTGCAATTTCTGCGTCTTCCATGAGCGGTTCCGCGAGGAGATCGCGAAGAACGTCTCCGTGGCGGGCAACCCCCTCGAGTGCCTCCTCCTGGCGACGCGCGGCTGGAACGGCGAGACGAAGATCTCGCCGAAGAATCTGAGCCAAGTGACGATCCACGAGGATCACGTGCGGGCCCTCCTGAGGAACTACGAGTGCGTGTACGCCCTCCTCATGCGGGGGGCGCGGCTCAAGGGGGAGGGACCGTGAGCCCCGAACCCGCACGAATGCCGGAGAGCAATCCGTTCGTGGAGGTTGCGACCCATCTGTTCCTCGAGGACCTCGCGGCGAAGGTCGGGACCGCGGGCCTCAATCAGTACCTGATGTCCCTCGCCCGGAACCTGGCGCAAAGCATGCCGGAGGAAGAGTACCCGACGTGGGAGGACTTCCTTCAGGCGCTGCGAGAGGGCCGCTCGATCCTCTCCACCTTCGAGGAGATCCGCCCTGTGACAGATCGATGCATCGCGACGACCCGATCACCCTTCGAGCGCGGGTGGCGCGAGTACGCGAAGCGGGTGGGGGCGTTCGCAGCCGTCCATCAGGAAGCCGCGGAGGCCTACAACTCGAGGGTCCGCCGCGCGGCGGTGACCTCCGTCCACATCGTCCTCCACACCTTCCGGGAGGCTGCGGCGGCTCGCATCCGCGTCGACTCCCGCCGGGTGCGGTACGAGCCGATCGCCACGGCCTGGGTCGACGGGACCCGAGCCGTCATCGGGGAGGAGGCCCTGAAAGGCCTCCTTGCTCGGGCGCGGATTTCCCCCACGCAGCTCGGGATGCTCCTGCGGAACCACGCCGACGTCTGGCTCCTCGAGCCGGCCTGACTACGGCCGCTTGCGACGCCGGAACGCCACGGTCCCGAAGAACGCGGCGACCGCGACTCCGGCCGAGATCCCGAGCACCCACCCCAGGCTGAGGGGCGGGGCCTCGCGGTAGAAGATCGTCGTCCCCACGACCTCCCCTCGGGAGGGGTCGATGGCGCCGTTCCCGTCGAGATCGGCTTCGACCCGCACGCTGTGGGAGCCGGTCGGGAGCCCGACGGGCAGCCAGCTGTACGTGGCCGTCGCCTCCCCGCCCGGGCCGATCCGCCCAAGCAGGCTCGTTCCCACGAAGGCGCCGTTGACGTAGAACCTCACCGTCACATTCAGCGCTGCCGAGGTCCCACTGTTCCGGAAGGTCGCGGAGAGGAGGATCGGCGTGATGATCTGAATTGTGGTCTCGGCCGTGCCGTTCTCCGTCACCGTCCCATCCGTGGCGCTGATCTTGGCGGTCAACGTGACGGTCTGGTCCCGCTGCGGCGCAGTGACATTGACCCGAAACAGGGTCTGGCTGCCGCTCGCCGTGCCGGGCGAGGCCTGCGTCGGCGCTCCGCCGGTCAGGTCGGCGCCCGTGAGGTAGTACTGAACCGCGTACGTGACGGAGGGACCCTGAGGGCCCCCGGCGATCGATACGTTGTACTGCGCGGACGCGCCCGGCGCGAGGGCCCTCGGGCCCGTAACCGCCCCGAAGACAGGTTGCCCGGCCGCGGGGGCCAGGCCGAACGCGAGGACGAGGCTCATCGCGATCAGCGCGAGCACGGCCGCGCGGGGCGCCACGTCACCGCCTCCTCCGCCGCGTCAGGAAGAGGCCCACGAGGACCGCTGCAATCCCGGCAGCGGCAATCGCGATATACTGCCACGGGAGGCTCGGCGTGCTCACGACACTCGGCCCCGTTGCGCCGATGCCCGTCGAAGCGAGGGCAGGCAGCGAGGCCGTGAAGACCGTGGTATCGGTCACGGCGGCGGCATCCTGTGAGGCGACTCGAAGCGCGATAGCCGCGCTCGTCGGGCCCCGGGCCGGCCGAAGCTCCAGGCGGACGTGGGCCGTCGAGTTCGCGGCGATGCCCAGGGTGATCTCCGAACCCGAGGGCGCCACGGTCTCCGTCCCAAGATTGGCGCCCCATCCGATCGCCGCGAGGTTGCCCGTGTTCGTGATAGAGATCGTCACGTCCTCCGCGGCGTTCCCCGAGTTCCTCACCTCGATCGTGTAGTTCAAGAAGCGGCCGTCGTAGGCGCCCGAAGACGCGTTCGCCTGGATCCTCAGGCCCCGGTATCGCAGGATCCCGATCTCGATGTTCACCCTGCCCGTGGTCGAGCCGTCGGACGAGGTCCCGAGGATCGTGAGGGCCCCATGCTCGACGAGCGCATCCGGCGGCGCCGTGATGGTGGCGGAGACGGTGGCGCGGTTCCCCGCGCTCCCGAAGTTGAGCCCGGCGGACGAGGGCACGAAGCGGAACGACCAGCCCGCGGGGAGGCCGGAGAAGGTGTAGGTGTCCGGCACGTTGCCTGTGTTTTCCACGACGATCGCGTACGTGACGGATCCGCCCGCGGGAATCGTCTGGCGCTGGGCCGGGTCCCAAGTGAGGGCCACGGAACGTCGGACCACCTTCTCAACCCGAAGGTTCACGACCCGGTCCGTGAGGAGGTCCACGGAGTCCGTCGCCCGGTATTCGACCGCGACTCCGTTTTCACTCCCGACCCGCGTCGCGGTCACCGCATAGGAACCCGACGGGAGGATGACCTGATAGTTCCCCGCTGCGTCCGTGGCCCGCTCGATCTGGGGCGCGGTGCCGATCGTGACGGATGCCCGGGTGCGCGCGCCCTGGGCGTCCGTGACGGTCCCGGAAAGGATGTAGCCGGGAAGAAGGGCCACGTCGAGGCGCATCGTTGCGGCATGGGGCACCTCGAGGCTCTCGAGGAATGCCGCGGGGCCCGCGGGCCACACGGCGTACATGTCATAGTCCCCCGGCTGCAAGCCGACGGCATAGGTGCCGTCCGACGCCGCGGCGGCCGTCGCGTTGATCGCCCCACCGCCGCGGGCCATGAACATGAGGGCGGCATCGGCCCTCGCGCCTCCGAAGGTGACGATCCCCGCGAGGGTCGTGTTGTCGAAGGTCCGGTCAAGGTCCAGGTCGTACGCGACGCTCGATACGTTCGAGGGGACCGTGAGAGACCCGTCGAAAGTATATCGGTAGTACTGCCGGCTGCCCGCCTCGACGGCCTCGCCCGTGCCGTTGAGCCGGACGGAATACGCGCCGGGGGGGAGGTCCACGGTGTAGTCGCCGTTCGCCGTCGTGTCCGCCACCCGGGTCCCGCCGCCTTGGAGTTCGAAGGTCACGGCCATGGGTCCCGGGACCGGGGCGCTCGCGTACTGGGCCTGCCCGGCGACGCGGGCGCCCCGCACGAGAGGAAGGCTGAGCGTCTGCGGGCCCCCGATCGGGACGGCATTCAGGAAGACCTCCTCCACTCCCGCGGCGGATCGGTTCGCGTAGACTGAGTAGGCTCCCATCCGCAGATAGATCTCGAATCCCGAGGTGGCGTTGGAGCCGACCTCCCGGAGGTCCGGGCCGCGGAAGGTCACGCGGGCCGCGACCGCCGTGCCGTTCGCGGTCGTGTTCCCTCGGACGAGGACCCGCTCGACAACCGCGAGGTCCGCGCTGAGCCCCAGGGAGGCGATCGGCACGGTGACGGGGTACGGTCCCAGGTTCTCATACCTCCGGTCCGCCGAGCCGGAGACGTTCTCGCCGATGACGAGTTCATAGGCTCCCGGGACGAGGGGCAGGTAATATGCGCCGCTCGTATCCGAGGTCGCCGAGGAGCCCACCGCACCGCTGCCGAGAGCGAGCGCGGCAATCCGGATCGGCCGATTCACGAGGGGAGAGCCATCGAGGAGGACCGTGCCGGAGACGCCGACCCGGATCGGTTCGAGCGCGAAGGGCGAAGCCTGGCGAAGCCCTTCGAGGGTGCTCGTGGGAATGGCTCGGGTCTCGTACCCGAGGGCCGAGATCGATCCCGCGTACGTGTGCCCCGGGAAACCCAGGAGCACGAAGATTCCGGACGCGTTCGTGACGGCGAGGATCCGCTGACCTCGGTCGTCGACGAGGTCGATCCGCGCCCCCGGCACTCCCTCTCCGGCGTCACTGAGGCCGTTCCCGTCCGCGTCTCGGTAGACGACGCCCGTGATGGATTCCGCCGGTGCGAGGGTGATGTCGTAGGTCCGGCTCCCCGTGAGGACGAGGCTCCCGTTGAACGCAGATGTCGAGGTCGACGCCTGGACGGCGTACGTCCCCGTCGGGAGGAACGCCAGGTACTGTCCGAAGAAACCGCTCCGCAGGGACCACCACGCTCCGCTCGGGGCGAGGAAGACGACTTGGGCGCCGGAGACGCCCGTCGTCCGGTTCGCCTCCCGGACGGTCCCGTCGAGTCGTGCGCCCTGCGTGAAGGTCGCCGTCAGCGGCGTCGTCGCCCCGGGCCGCACGGCGACTCGCCCCAAGAACGCGTAGAGGTCGCTCCCTTGGTAGAGCCGTCCGTTCACGTTCCAATCGCCCGTCGGCAAGGTGACTGCGAACGTCCCCGTCGCGTCGGACGGGACGATGCGGACGAGCCCCGGATCCGCGGCCGACTGGAATTCGAGGCTCGCGAAGGGTCGCGGCGTCCCAAAGACCCAGGTGGATCCCGTCACCCGGCCCGAAGGGAGGAGGGTGAGGTTGAGCCACCGGTCGCCCTCCGTAGTCCGGATCCAGGCGGGCAGCGCGGCCAAGTCGTCCAAGGCCGCAGACACCGTGAAGTTCCCCGCGAGGACCGGCTCAAAGGCGTAGAATCCGTCGGCGGCTGCGGTGGCCGTCGTCACGGTCCCGACGCCTTCATCCCGGATTACGACGGTGGCCCCGCCGACCCGGCCGCCATCCGATTGCTGCGTGTATCCGAAGACACGGGCGAAGGGGACCGCCAGGTTCAGCGGGTCCGTGGAGGACGGCCCGATGACGGCGTTCGCGAGGCGGATGTCCCGCTCGGAGATGTTCGCCCGGACCGCATAGGTGCCGTCCGGGAGGTATCCGAAGGAGAAGGCACCCTCGCGGTTCGAGGTCGCGCTGACACTGAGGGGAATCGTAGCATGGCTCAGCTCGATCCGGGCCTCCGGGATCGTCTCGTCGGACGCATCGAGCACTCCGTTTCGGTTGAGGTCGAAGTAGGCGGTCCCGCCGACCGCGCGGCCGGCGACCTCCATGTCCGCCCGTAGGATCCAATCGGGCCGGCCGTCGCCGTCCAAGTCAGCGGGTTCTCGAAGCGCCTGGGCGAGGCTGACCGTCATCGAGACCTTGGCGAGGACCGTCGAGCCCAGCTGGGTCGTCGCCACGACGCTCCCCCCGGAGGCAGTGAGGGTGATGTTCCCGAAGGGCACCACCGCGCTGTACCGCCCGGACGGGTCCGTCGTCGTCACGTAATGCGGCGTCCCGAACTCATCCTGAACCGTGATCCGGATCCCGGCGAGGGGGCGCCCGCCCGAGCGGACGGTCCCGTTCACGAGGGCGCCATCGTAGTAGCGGACGATCACGAGGCCGTTGCGGACGGCCGCCTGAGAACTCGTGTCCACCGCGCCGGTCGCCCGCCCCGCGGCGATGTCCGCTTGGAGGCGCAAGGCGTCCGGGTAATTAACCGCCCGCCAGGCGTCCGTGTGGTTCTGCGCGTCCGTGAAAGGATTGTAATAGGCGGTCCGGTACACGACCCGGAAGTGGCTGAGCATCCAGGAGGGGTCCGGCGGGTACTGGATCATGCTCGATGCGAAGCCGGGGATCCCTTGGGCCGCGTCGCCGCTGAGGTTGAGCTCCGTCGGCGTGTACCCGATGTACGTGCGGTAGAACATCGACTCGTAGAACATCCTCTGGTACCGGATCTCCGTGCTGGAGATCTGCTGCCCGGTCGGGACGTCCTGGATCGGGATCGAACCCAAGGCCGTTTGCGCGAGGATCTGGTAGAAGTCGACGGGAATCACTTGCCCAACGGAGGTCTCGGCGACCCGACGGTCAGCCAGCTTCGCGGGGGCGTAGAAGATCCCCGTGTTCGCGGCGCTGGCGGGGAAGAGCCGGGTATCGACGAGGAAGTACCCGATATCTGTCGCCGTGTCCCGGCGAATGCGGTGATAGAGCTGCGCGAGTTCGTCCAGGTTCAGGGACGAGGCGAACATGTGCGCGAGGAAGATGTACATCGCGTTCGCCGCGGACATCTCCGAGTCCCACAGCCCATAGACCTGGGGATTCGCCTGGATGACCGGGATGAGCAGGGCGGGCTGCTGCATCGCCCCGAGGACCTCGGAGGGCGGCAACCCAAAATCCGCGAGGGCGTTCGCGACGGCCGGGGAGAAGGACCGCCCGTGGGCCGTGAAGTCCCCCTCGATGAGCCGGATGCTAAGGAGGGCGACGGCCTGGGACTCGTCCTGGGCCGTGATGAACTGGGCGGCGAAGGGGACGCCATTCTGGAAGTTGTCGGCCACGGTCGGATGCTGTCCGCGGTCGACGGCCTCGAACCCGTAGTCCCACCAGGAGAGGAACGCGGGTCGATCCGGCAGCGGCACGTCCGCGTCCTGGGTCGAGAACCACTGCCACGCCGCGGGGAAGTACTGGGTTGATTCCGGAATTGAGTAGCCGAAGGCCCCGAAGTAGAAGGTCGCCCCTCCCTGCGTGAGCTGTCCGTAGTTCGGGGCCCGCAGGAACGCAGGGAGGGAATTGTAGACCTGCTGATCATAGTAGCGTTTCGTGTTGTAAGGGATCGCGGCGTCCGTCGCATACCAGGCGTTCGGGAGGAGGATGAGTCCCGCGAGGGCGAGGACGACGAGGACGTGCCGGAGCTTGACCGACTTCCGGACCGCGTTCCGCCAGCTCCCGTCTGCGAGGGAGCGGTACGTCCGACGGAGCCCACCGAAGTCCGCCCACCGGACGAATTCTTCGAGGGCGAAGGCGGCCGCGACCGCGAACGCGGGCGCGCCATTGAAGATGAATCGTCCGGCGGACATCGTCATGAAGATGGACACCGCGGCCCATACCGCGATGAGGCTGTACGAGGCATCCTGGTGCCGCGGGAGCTGGACGAGCAGGTACCCGACCCCGCCGATGCTCAGGAAGAACGTGAACCATCCGAAGGCGAGCATGACCTGGGACACGTCGGGGGCTTGGGCCTCGGCGATCGTCTCGTAGACCTTCGTCTGGATGAAGTACCCCGCGCCACTCACGAATGCTTGCACGAGCCCGGGGTTCACGAGGACCGCGACTCCGACGGCCACGGCCCCGGCAACGAGGACGCTCGGGATCACGAGGGTCCACGGGTAGTCCCGCGTGACCGAGAAGACGATCCCGAGGACGAACGCGATGCCGAACAGGTAGGCGGGGACATCGAACCAGACGCGCCACTGCAAGTGGCCCAGGTACCAGGGCAGCGCGAGGACGAGGGGGAGGATCGCCGCGACGGTGAAGAGAACCGTGACTCCCATCGGGTCTCGGTTCCGAATCCGGTCGATGAACAGCTGGACCACGAAATAGGCGAGGAGGATGATGGCCACGTAGGCCCAGCCTTGCCACGACAGGGCGACGACGGTGACGCACAGGCCCGCCAGGGCCGCATACAGAACCGCCGCCCGGTTCTCCTTGAAGAAGGCGCTCAGGCCCGCCGTGATGGAGCCCCAGCGGGCGAAGTTCTCGACGTATCGCCGGGACTGCAGGCTCTTGAGGCCCCGGATGAAGAAGTAGAACGTCGTGACGACGAAGAAGAGGGTGAAGGCGTCGTGGTCCGCATCCGTCGACTGGCTCCGCTGGAGATGCGCCGTACTGATTGCGAGGAGGAGGGCCGCAACGAGCCCCGCGCGCCGGCCGAAAGCCTCCTTCGCCAAGAGGTACGTCGGGAAGACCGTGAGGGCCCCGAAGAGTCCGGTCGAGAGGAGAAAGATGAAGGTCACGCTGGCCCAAGCATTCTCGAAGACGAAGGCCAGGGCTCGGCCGGTGATGAGCGTGAGCCACGGGAAGGTCGGCGGTCGAGGGTTGTACATCCCGAGGGGGTAGTTGATCAGGTCGTCACGGACGAGGTCATTCCCCGTCTCGAAGGAATAGCAGAGGCTGCGGTGCCAATAGTACGAGTCGGACCCGCCGGATACGGGCAGGGTCACGCCGTTGCCGCAGGTCCACGGGAAGTCCGTGAAGGCGAGCCCGTAGACGAAGTACAGGCGGAGGAAGAAGGCGAGGCCGAAGATCAGGACCAAGGCGACGAGGGTCTTCCAGTTCGCGCGGAGCCAGCTTTTGCCTTCATCCACGGAGTGCACCGACCGGAAGGTCGTGGCCCATCAAGCATTGCCTATTTATGGATTGCCGGCGTCCTCGACGGGCCGCGTTCCTCCCTTGAAAACGCCCTCCTTTCAAGAGGCCTTTGGGACGGCGGTCGAAGGCCTCCGCCGCGAAGCGCTTAAATCAAGCGCGTGGGATGCGGCGTGGGATGAAGCGGGACCTGATGGAGATCCTCTGCTGCCCCGTGTGCAAAGGGGACCTCGAACTCACGGTGGACGTGGAAAGGGAGGAGATCCTTGAGGGCTCCCTCTTCTGCAAGAACTGCAACCATCGCTACTTCATCAAGGATGGAATCCCGGACCTCCTCCCGCCCGACTTCAAGTGAAGTGGGACTCGGCCGCGACGACGTCCGCGCTCGTCGCGCTGCGCCGATAGGCCTCGAGGGGCCCCCCGTTGAGGATGAGGAACTGCTCGCCCCACGCGAACTTCGAGAGCAGGACCCGGGCCTGCGCCTCGTGGCCGAGGATGACGAGGGCGCCCGCGAGAGCCTCGACGCTTGAGAGGATCCTCGGCTTGCCGTAATTCACCGGATTCGCCGCGAGGAGATATGGTAGCACGCGCGGGACGGCCTGGCGGACGCGCGGGAAGGTGCCCCGCTTCCAGGATACGTCGAGGACCGCGAGGCCCCGCCGATCCGCCCGAGGCGCGTCCGCGGGGGAGAGGACGGTCGTCGCCCTCGGCGTGAGGAGGACGATGCCCGCGGGCAGGTTCTGAGGGCGAGGCAAGCACCGCAGGAGGCCGAACCGCTCGAGTTTCCGAGACGTGCACCGTTTCGGGTCGCAGTGGCCGGCATGGTAGGCCACGAGGCGTACGGGCCGCACGAGCGAGCCATCACGAAGTCGCGGCATAAGGCATGCGGAAAACCTATCCCTGTGGGATGCTTCCCTCCCCCGCCACCGTGATGACACGACGTCCTCTGATCTTTGATGAATGATGGGCGATCTGAGTGGCACGTTTGTCAACGCGAGTCCTCCATCGCTAGCTATTTATCGCGCAAGGTCGATGGACGGCCGGGATGCACGCATGGTGAGCGGTTTCGACCTCGTCGGACATAACCGGACGTTTCAGCTGCACTGGATCCGACGGATCGTGGCCTTCGTGTATGACCTCGCGGCGGTCTTCACTCCCCTCTGGGTCGTGCTCTTCGCCCTGGGCGTGCGCAGCCCTGAGGTCTACGGCATCCTTGGGGGCGTCGTCCTCTTCCTGTACGCCTCGGTTGCGGAGGCGGCCTTCCGGCGGACCCTCGGCAAGCTCATCCTGGGCCTCGAGGTGCGATCCGTCCGCGGTCGGATGACCCCGGCGAAGGCCGCCGTGCGGAACATCCCGAAGCTCTTCTGGTTCATCTTTCCGTTGCTCGACACCCTCGCCGGCCTCATGGTCGAGGGCGACCCACGGCAGCGTTGGTCCGACAAGGTCCTCGGCACGACGGTCGTCCAGTCCGAGGCGATCCACGTGCGCGTGCATCGCGCGGATGTCCCGGGCACCGGCGCTCGATAGTCGGCGCCGAGAGATTATATAGCGAACGCCAAATGCCTCGCCGGGAGTTCGATGCTCTTCGTCGCGATGCTCAAGGTCCTGCCCGGCCAATTCGAAGAGGCCACGCGGATGTTCAAGCACCCGAAGTTGCCGAACAACGTCATGGTCCATGAGTTCCTGGGCCTCCTTGGAAAGCCCGACGCCCTCGTGATCTTCGAGGCCCCCGACCCCGGGACCGCGGCGGATTTCATCGTTCAGTTCGGGCGGGTCGCCGACACGACAACCTCGCTAGCCCTGCCCATCGAAGAGTTCAAGTGGACGTGGTAGACGGCCGCTCTCCCACCGAGATCAGGAGCACCTCGGGAGGACGCAGGGGGATGGATGAGCGAAAGGGTAAGAGGAGGGCCGCTGGGGCCCTCATTGTGGTGCCTATGGGGTGTTCCAAGCGACGGTCTGGATTTGTGCGCCGTCGCTCCAGAGCAGGTACAGCGTAAAGCTGCTGTTGCTCGGCAGCGCTACGTTGTCGCCCGTCACGCGGAACGTGTCACCCGCGTTCAGGGTGCCTTCGCCACCGATGTCCGTCCACCAGATTCGGTAGGTCGTGCCACCGATGGTGATGCTCGCATAGCTGCCGCTCGACGGCATGGCCTGAGCCGCGCCCGTCGACGCACCGACTTGCAGGTTCAGCCGGTAGTTCGACGGCGAGACGGTCTGCGAGACCTGCGCCACGCTCATCGTGGCGTTGCCCTGCACCAGCTGCGCTGTTGAGAACGTGACGAACGGCTTGGTCGGGCCGGGGCCCGTGAGCAAGCCGGAGACCATCACGTACAGCACAGCGGCGAGCACCACCGTGATCGCGACCATCAAAATCGTCGCGATGACGGGAGACACCGCCTGCTCATCCTTTCGGATGATGGCTTTCACGTTTTGTCACTCCTGCGGCTTTGGCCGCCTTGGGGGCAACCGAGGATTAGCTGCCTTTAAGCGTTTCGAGGCAAAATTCGATACTGAGAACAATGGCTTCGAGGCTCACTCGGCCGGAACGGGTTCTTCCTCGATGAACTCGAGGGTTTCGTCGCTGACGAGGACGAGCATGTTCCGGACCTCCTCGTTCTCATATTCGCGAACGGAGAAGATGACCGTGTAGGCCTCGCGGGCGCGCAGGTTGTTGACGAGGATGTGCAGGAACTCGCTCAGGATCTTGGTGTTGTTGTGGATCGCGAGGGAGTTGATCGAGTCCAGGACGACGAGGGCCTTTCGTTCCGATTTCTTGCGGAGGAGGAACTCGACCTTGAGCATGATGTTCTCCAGCATCGTCGGGCTCTCGACCACGATCGCATGGGGGTGGCGTTCCGCGGAGAACATCACCTGGCTGATGCAGTCGATGAACCAGATATGGTCGATGGGGATCTCGAGGGCCTCGAGGGCGCTCATGATGCTCGCCGATGGCACCGTCGAGGTCACGTAGATGACGTCGAGCTCACGCTTCTTCGCGAAGAGATCGAGGATGCCTTGAATCACGTCGAAGTACTGGCCCGTCCCAAGGCGCAGGGCGACGGCCGAGGCCTGGGGCAGCCCCATGAGTCGGTCGGACACGATGGCCGCGGTGGGCATCTCACCCTCCTCCCGAGACGCTTCCGCCCTTCAGGAGGGGAACGAGGAGAACGCCGGCCGTCGTCAAGTCCAGGACGTACTTGGCACGACTATGGGAGGTCCCCCGCATCTTGACGACCTGGAGGGTCCGCAGGAGGTCCCCGCGCCGCTCAAGGTTCCCGGTCACGATGACGCCGTCGGCGATCGCCTCCTCGACACCCCACCGCGAATAGCCCTCGCTCGTGCTGCCGATTTCGGACACGAGGAGGGACGTGCAGTCCTTCGCGCCCAAGGCGGTCTCGAGGGACAGCAGGAATTCCCGAATCTTTTCCTGGTCCCTGAGCCGGTAGCAGACGGACGTCACGGAATCGAGGACGAACCGCCGCACGTCCCGCCCTTCGATCAGGTCCACGATCGCATCGACGAGCCGCCGTACTTGGCCGGAATCAATGTCGTCGCCATCGATCCCCAGCTTCTCGTAGAGGTCAGGCAGGTCGATGAAGCCCAGCTTCCCTTGCCGCACGAGCTTGTCGTCGAAGAAGTCGAAGGGGATGACGTTCCGGAGGAGCTTCGAGGTCGCCTCCGTGACGCTCATGTACAGGGAGTTCTCCCCTTCAAGGGCCCCGCGGACTAGGAATTCGATGCAGATGGAGGTCTTGCCGGTTCCCACAGACCCGGCCACGAGGACCGTGTTGCCCCGCGGGATGCCACCGTTCAAGACGAGGTCGAGCCCCTCGATCCCCGTGAGGCATCGCTCGCGCTCCCCCCCGACATCGCGGTCTTTCGATGGCATGTCGACGGCCTTCGCATCCAACCGCTCTCTATTTGACTTGACCGCGCCGGATATCATCCTTGAGAATGCGATGCGCTCATGCCCGCAAAGCGGCACGTCTCGCGTTCACGCGCGGACTATGCATCCTTTGGCGCGGTGGCGCGGAAGACGAGCGCCGCCACAAGCGCCCCTAGGAACTCCCCGACGAGGAGATACCAGAGGTTCTCCCAGGGAAACATCCCCATCACCGTGAGGCCGATCGCCACCGCGGGGTTGAAGGCCGCGCCGGAGACGCCGCCCACTGCGAAGGCCCCCACCATTACAGTGAAGCCAATCGCGAGACCGTAGAACGAGTTGCCCGCCGTGCCCTTGGCCGTGGTGGTGTTGAGGACCACGTAGCAGAGCGCGAACGTGAAGAGGAATTCGGCGATCAAGGGAAGGACGAAGCCGGCCGGAGAGAACGCCGTGATGCTCGGGAAACCTTTCATGTACAGGACAAGGTACGCCGCGGCGGCGGCCGCGAGGAACTGCGCAATCCAGTAGAGGACCGAGTCTCGGACCGTCAAGCGCCTCCGCACGAGCACGGACAGCGAGACGGCTGGATTGTAGTGCCCTCCTGAGACATGGCCGCCCGCATAGACAAGGACCGTGAGTGCCGCTCCAATCGCGAAGGGAGCGAGGACGATCAGCTCTTCTCGCTCGATCAGGACCATGCCGATTGTGAACACAAAGAGGAACGTGCCGATGAACTCGACAACAGCCTTCAAGACGGCCTCCCCCCGCCTTGTCGCAAAGGATTGACTGTAACTATTCAACCTTTGCGCAGGGTGCTCCCCAACGTCCGCGGTCCCTGGATGAGAACGTTTTTAACGACAGGGAAGCTTGGCAACCGAGCCGATGGAACCGATCCTTCAGGTCGCCCTGGATTTCATGCACCTCAAGCGAGCCCTCCAGGCCGCCAAGGAAGCTGTCGAGGGCGGAGCAGAATGGATTGAGGCGGGCACGCCCCTCATCAAGTCCGAGGGCGTCGAGTCGGTCCGCCAATTGCGGAAGGCCTTCCCAGGCAAGACGATCGTGGCGGACTTGAAGGTCATGGACACAGGGGCCCTCGAGGTCGAGATCGCCGCGAAGGCGGGGGCGGACGTCGTGACCGTCATGGGGGTCACGGACGATGCGACGATCCTCGAGGCGGTGAAGGCGGCACGCCGCTACGGGGCGAAGATCATGGTCGACCTTATGCGCGTCCGGGACAAGGTCGCGCGGGCCCTGGAACTCGAGAAACTCGGTGTGGACTACCTCAATCTTCATGTGTCCATCGATGAGCAGATGATTGCGCGGACGCCACTCGAGGAACTCCGCGCCGTATGTGCGTCGTCCTCGTTGCCCGTGGCCGTCGCGGGAGGCTTGAACTCAGAGACCGTCGCGCAGGCCGTCGAAGCGGGCGCTACGATCCTCATCGTGGGCGGGGCCATCATCAAGAGCGAGAAGGTCGCGGATGCCGCGCGGACGATCAAGGAGGCGATCGCTCGGCGCGCGGTGATTCCCACGGGGCTCCACAAGAAGTACACGGAGGCCAACGTCGCCGAGGCGTTCCGGAAGGTCTCCACTCCGAACCTCGCGGACGCGATGCAGAAGCGGGGCGTCATCCATGGCCTCACCCCGCGGATCCGTCATGGCACAAAACTCGTGGGCATCGCGCTCACGGTGAAGACCGTCGACGGGGACTGGGCGAAGCCCGTGGAGGCGATCGATCGCGCCCGGCCCGGCGACGTGATCGTGATCGACGCCGGCGGCGGCCCGACGGCGGTCTGGGGAGAACTCGCGAGCCACTCCTGCGTCGCGAAGGGCATCGCAGGCGTGGTCATCGACGGGACCGTCCGGGATCTCGACACGATCTTGGAGATCGGCTTTCCTTGCTTCAGCCGCCACGTGGCCCCGCACGCGGGGGAACCCAAGGGGCATGGGGAGATCGGCGCGGAGATCGAGTGCGGGGGCCAGACCATCCGCACGGGCGATTGGATCGTTGGAGACGAGTCGGGCCTTGTCGTCGTCCCGCGAGAGGTGGCCGTCGAGATGGCGAACCGCGCCCTCGATGTCCTCGAGCGGGAGAACCGCATCCGTGAGGAGATCAAGCGGGGCGGGACCTTGAGCTCGGTCCTCGAACTCGAGAAGTGGGAACAGATCCGGTGAGGGAGGGTCCGTGGACCGTCGCCGCCTCGAGACGCTCCTGAAGCGCATGAGGTCGGGCGAGATCTCCGTCCAGGATGCGTTCATGGAGCTTCGGGATCTCCCCTACCGCGACCTCGGCGATGCGAAGCTTGATGTGCATCGCGCGCTCCGACGCGGATTTCCGGAAGTCGTCTACTGCCCCGGGAAGTCGCCTTCCAAGGTCGTCGACCTGCTCCGCGAGCTGAGCCGCGCCCACTCCCTCGTGCTCGCGACGCGGGCGAGCCCGTCCCTCGCCGCGAGGGCGCGTCGGGAAATCCGGGGGCGCCCCGTGGCGTATCACGAGGCGGCGCGGATCATCGCAGTCGGTCGGGCCCCGCGCAAGCTCCGCGGGAGCGTGCTTGTCGTGACGGCGGGGACCTCCGATGTCCCCGTCGCGGAGGAGGCGGCGGTCACGGCGGAGGCGATGGGGTCGCGCGTCTCTCGGCTCTACGATGTCGGCGTTGCGGGGGTGCATCGTGTCCTCGACCGGCGGGAGGACCTTCGGAAGGCGCGGGTCATCGTCGTCGCGGCGGGAATGGAGGGTGCCCTGCCGAGCGTCATCGCGGGCCTCGTGGAGGTGCCCGTCATCGCGGTGCCGACGTCTGTTGGCTATGGGGCGAGCTTCCGCGGTCTCGCAGCGCTCCTCGCGATGATGAACTCGTGCGCTCCCGGCGTCGCCGTCGTGAATATCGACAACGGCTTCGGGGCGGGATACCTCGCGGCAGTGGTCAACCGCTGAGCTGCACTAGGAGAAGACGCCGAGGTAGTAGCCACCGACAAACAGACCGGCGACGAGGGCGATGATGCCGAAATACGCGGGTTTGTTCCATGCCCAGACCTTTGCGCCGTCCAACGGCATGATGGGGATCATGTTGAAGCCCGCGAGGATCGCGTTCATGAACGCCGCGTTCACGACGATCAGGGCGAGGATTTCGGCCGCGAGGCTCGTCGCAAGGAAGCCGGAGCTCGCGAAGACGGCAACGCCGAGGAAGGCGGCCCCGATCACAATGTTGGAGGAGGGTCCCGCGGCGCTGATCCGGCCGTTTTGTTCCCTCGTCACGGAACCCGAAATGTACGTGGCCCCCGGAGCTCCATAGATGAAACCCATAAACGCGAACACGAAGGCCAGCATGAGCCCCATGAGGTTGTACCGGAACTCGGCCCAGTGCCCGTACCGCTGGGCGACGACCTTGTGGGCGACCTCGTGGATGCCGACGCCGGTCCCAACGGCGACGAAGGAACTCAGGAAGATGAGGAGCAAGACGGACATCGAGGGCGATGCGAACCTGCGGAGCTGCAGCACGTTCAGCAAGGTCAGCGCGAGGCTCAAAGCAAGAATGGCGACGAACAACTGAACGAGCTCGACCCGACTGAAGTGGACCTTGGGCCTGGGGCGTTCACGATAGACGTAGATCGGCGGGGCCGCGTAATCCGACGGGGGCCCACGCATCGGGGTCCGTCAGGGGCCCAGTGTATATAGGATTGCGCGTGTCATTCTCGCTTGCCGGCGAGTACTTTCGCCGGCCCCTCCCCGCAAGGCCTTCATGGACCGCCCCCCTTGGCGAGGGGCCACGGAAGCATCGAGACCGATGGAGTACCCGCCGGTGGCACCGGAGGCCCCCCCGGATTCGCCAAGGATTCCGTGGCCCTACGAGCGGGTCCGCGACGGCCAGCGGGAATTCCTCGAGGACGCACGTCTCGCGCTCGCAGAGGGCAAGCACCTCTTGGCCCATGCCCCTACGGGCATCGGGAAGACCGCCGTGGCCCTCGTCGCCTCCGTCGAGGTCGCCCTCGAACGCGGCAAGCTCGTCCTCTTCCTCACGTCGCGGCAGAGCCAGCACCGGATCGCGATCGAGACGCTACGTCGGCTTGAGGCGAAGGGCGCGCGGATTGCAGCCGTGGACCTCATAGCGAAGCAGTCGATGTGCCTGCAGGAAGAGGCGCCGCAACTCGGCCGCGCCTTCCACGAATACTGCGATCTCATGGTGAAGTCCCGCCGGTGCTCCTTCTTCCTGCGGGACGACGCGGTCGTCGTCGCCGCGGTCCGGCAGCGCGTGCTCCACGTCCAGGAACTCATCCGCGCGAGCGCCTCGTGCCGGGTATGCCCCCACAAGGTCGCGATGGACGCCGCGTCCCTCGCCCACGTCGTCGTGTGCGATTACAACTACCTCTTCAGCGACATCCTCGAGCCCTTCCTTGCGCGGCTCGGCCGGCCGCTCGAGGACTTCATCGTGATCATCGATGAGGCGCACAACCTCCCCGACCGCATCCGCTCTCACCTCTGTGGGGACCTATCCCCGAGCCAGGTCCTGCGGGCCGCACAGGAGGCCCGGGACTTGGATCCGGAGGCAACGCATCAGCTCCTGGGGGTCGCCAGGTCCCTCGAGCGGTACCTCCTCGGTCTCCGGGCGGAACGGATCGCGCGAAGGGAGGAGTTCATCGACGCGGTCGAGGCGGGGCTGCCGAGGACCCTGGGCGGGCGCGTGGGATACGATGCGTTCGCGGAGCGGGTTACGTGGGTCGCCGAGGAAGCGGTCCGCCGAGGTCGGTCGGCGAGCCTTCACGAACTCGCGGAATTCCTCGAACGATGGAAGGGCCTGGAGGAGGGGATCTTGCGCCTCGTCCTTCCCGGGAACGAAGGCAAGTTCGCCTACCGCCTCCTCGACCCGAGCGTGCTGAGCGGCCCCATCTTCCGGCGAATCCACGGGAGCCTCCTCATGTCGGGGACCCTGCATCCCGCGACGATGTACGCGGACCTCCTCGGGATCCCGGCGGATCGACGCCGATTCCGAGCCTACGCGTCTCCATTCCCGCGCGACAACCGCCTCCTCCTCGTTCACCCGAATCTGACGACCGTATATGCAAAGCGAGGCGTGGAGATGTACGATCTCATCGCGCGGGAGATCACGACGATTGTGACCCGCGTTCCAGGGAACGTGGCGGCCTTTTTTCCTTCCTACGAGATTCTTGATGAGGCCTTCGTGAGGATCCGGACTGCCGGCCTGTCGAAGCGGCTCCTCGTCGAACGGCCGGAATGGGACAAAGCGCGTCGCGATGCGGCCGTCGAGGCGCTGCGGATCGCGCGCGGCGATCGCGGTGCATTCCTCCTAGGCGTTCAGGGAGGATCCTTCAGCGAGGGCGTGGACTACGAAGGAAACCTCCTCGAGGCGGTCCTCGTGGTCGGCCTTCCCTTGAGCCCGCCGAACGTCGAGGTCGAGGCCTTGAAAGACTACTACATCCGAAAGTTCGGGCCCGCGAAGGGCTATGAATACGCGTATGTTTATCCGGCCGTGAACAAGGTCCTCCAGGCCGCGGGACGCCCAATCCGGAGCGAACGGGATCGCGCGGCGATCATCCTCCTCGAGGGACGCCTCCTCTTGCCGCGGTACGCTCGCTGCCTCCCCGTGGACTTCGCCCCACGATCGTGCCAGACCCCGGCCCTCGAGGTCGCGCGATTCCTCGATTCCCGGTCGGCCCCCTAAGCCGCCGCTCGTCCAGGGAAGGTTTTTCTCTGAGCCACCGCATGCGAAGATGTGCTCTTCAAACGCGGCGCGGAGGCCGAAATCCGGCAGACCGAGTTCCTCGGACGGCCTGCGGTAGCAAAGGTCCGGGTCCCGAAAGGGTACCGCCTCGAGGCCCTCGATGCCGAACTCCGTCGGTCCCGGATTCGGACGGAGGCGCGCCTCATGGCCGAGGCCCGGGCCGCAGGCGTCCCCGTGCCGATTCTGTACGACATCAACCTCGCCGAGAACGAGATCGTCATGGAGTATGTCGAGGGACCGACCGTGAAGCAGCGGCTCGAGGACGGAGGACCCCGGGCCCTCCGCATCGCGCATGCTCTCGGGCGGCTCGTCGGCCGGCTCCACCGCGCCGGAATCATCCACGGGGACCTGACGACCTCGAACATGATTGTCCGCGACCGTCGGATCGTGATGATCGACTTCAGCCTCGGGGGGAAGGACGATTCCGCGGAGGGCCGCGGCGTGGACCTGCATCTCCTCCGGGAGGCCCTCACGAGCGCGCACGCGCGGGCAGCGGCATACTACCGCGAGGCGATCCGAGGCTACCGCGAGGTGCTCGGCTCTGAGGCGGGGCCCGCGATTGCGAAGGTGAGGGAAATCGAGGAACGGGGACGCTACACGTGATCCAATTCATCACGACGAACGAAGGCAAGTTCCGGGAAGTGTTCGAGAAGCTCCTCGAACACGGAATCCGCATCGAGCACCTGGATCGAGGCTACCCCGAGATCCAGGCCGATAGCCTCGAGAAGATTGTCCGGTTCGGCGCGACGGTCCTCGAGGACGAGGTGGAGGGCGACTACTTCATCGACGATTCCGGCCTCTTCGTCGACGCCCTCGGCGGCTTCCCGGGGCCGTACTCCGTGTATGCTTTCAAGCGAATCGGCTGCGCGGGCATCCTCAAGCTCCTTGAGGGGGTCGCTCGCCGGTCCGCGGCTTTCCAGACGGCCCTGCTCCTGCGCCATCGCGGGGACATCCACGTGTTCCGCGGGGAGTGCCTTGGCGAGATTGCAGATCGCCAGCGAGGGAAGGGCGGATTCGGCTTCGATCCGATCTTCGTCCCGCAAGGGGAATCGAGGACCTTCGGGGAGATGACCGTCGCGGAGAAGAACCGCCACTCCCATCGGGCTCGCGCCGTCGATGAACTCATCGCCTATCTGAAGCGATTCCGCGGGAAGCTTGATTAGCGAGGGCATCGCTTGCGCCGCGGTCAGGCCATGGAGCGTCCCCGGATCATCGTGACGGGCGGCGCCGGATTCATCGGAAGCCATCTCGCGGAAGTCCTCGCCCCGGAAGCCGACGTCGTGCTCATCGATCGCCTCCGACCCGGGAGGCGAGCGAACGCGACCCGGGCCATGTCCCTCGGCGCGAGACTCGTGAAGCGCGATCTGCTCGCAGGCGATATCCGTCCCTTGTTCCGCGGTGCGGAGACCGTCTACCACTTCGCGGCGAATCCCGATGTGCGGCTTGGCCGCTCGGGGACGAAGCCTCACCTCGAGCAGAATATCGTCGTGACCCATCGCGTCCTCGAGGCTTGTCGCGCCGCGCGCGTGCGACGAATTGTGTTCGCCTCCACCTCCACGGTTTACGGGGAGGCGACGATCGTCCCGACCCCTGAGGCCTACGCCCCCCTCGAACCTATCTCGCTGTATGGTGCCTCAAAGCTCGCGTGCGAGATGCTCCTCTCCGCATATGCGCACACCTTCGGCATCCAGGCCGTCGTCTTCCGGATGGCCAACATCGTCGGAGGCCGCAGCCATCACGGTGTCGTGCACGACCTCGTTGAGAAGCTCGCTCGCGATCCGACCCATCTCGAGATCATCGGCACGGAGCCGGGCACGTCGAAGTCCTACCTCCACGTCGAGGATGCCGTCTCCGGGATCCGCGCCGGCGTCGCGGCCGCCTCGAGGCCGTTCACCGTCTACAACCTCGGCAGCGACGACGCGATCTCGGTCCGCGGGATCGCGGATGCCATCTGTGAGGGCCTCTTGCTTCCCGGAGTAACCTATGCGTGGACTGGCGGCGCCGGCGAGGGCCGCGGTTGGGCCGGAGATGTCCGTGTGATGCAGCTCGCGACGGACCGTCTGAAGCGGACGCGCTGGCGGCCGACGATGACGAGCCGGGAGGCGGTTCAGCGCGCGGCGAAGGAGCAGTGGGCCACCCGCAAGCGGCCGCGCGGTCGTTGATGCGAAGGCCCCGGGTCGGAATCTATTTAGCGACCCCCTCGGTTCTTCCGCCTCCCCTGGGGCTGTGGGGTAGCTTGGTCGATCCTTCGGGCTTTGGGAGCCTGCGACGCCAGTTCAAATCTGGCCAGCCCCACTCCTCGGGGTCCGAGGATCCGGGCGGCTGAGAGCATGGCGGGACCAAAGCAGTTGACGGAGCGCGAATGGCACCGAAGGGAAGCGGTGAAGGAATTCAACCGCGTTTGGTCGCTCCTCGAGAAGAAACGGCGGACCCGCGCCGAAGACGACGAGATGATTCACGCGGCCCATTCCTCCCGCTACCACTGGGGCCTCGTCGGAAAGCCGATTAACCGCGCGGTCGGAGAGTGGCAGATTTCCCACGTGTATGCAATCCTGCGCCGTTCGGAGCCGGCCCTCTATCACGGCCTTCGCTGTCTCGCTGTCTGCCGCGAGAACCGCATCCGGGATTTCGCCCTCGCGTTCGCCTATGAGGCCCTCGCCCGCGCATCCGCGGTCGCGGGGGACCGCAAAGGGCGAGAAATTTACCTTGGTCGGGCACGGGCTGCGGGCGAAGCAATCCGCGAGGAGGAGGACCGGAAGCTGTTCTTCTCCGACCTCGCCACGATCCCTCCCGCGCGATCCCGCTAGCTCCGGAACTCTCGACCCGGCTCAGAGACACGGCTCGCGGCGACGTCGCGGTCCCGCCAAGCTCCGAGACGCGCGACGCGCTTCGACGGCGCGTGGGTCGCGGTCTCATCTCCGAGCTTTCTCCTCGAGATGTGCCTTCACGACTCTCCATACGCCCGAGTCGTGGGACCAACTCGGGTCCACGCGGTCCACGACGATTCGCTCTCGGAAAAACGGAGCGTCGAGCACGAGGGTTTCGAATTCGCCTCCTTCGCCGCAAGGATGGACTCCGTGGGTCTGCCGCAATTCGAGGAGTTTCGCGACCGTGGCGGCGTCCCAAGCACGGCCAAGCCACGATGCGTCAAGGCCTGCGGCGGAGACGCTCGAGAACACGATCCGCATCCCCGCGCGCAGGTACTCATGGACGAGATGCACGGGGTCGAGTCTCCACAGAGGCGCGAACACGGGTAGGCCGAGTTCGTGGCCAATCCGGTTCACCCGGCGATGCTGGTATTCTGAGGCGACCGCGCCGACGACGATCCCGTCAACGTCCGCGCGGCGGAAGATCCGCCGCAACGCGTCGAGTTCTGCCGCTTCGCCGGCCCCAGAAGCCTCCTCAATCCGGGGGATGCCGAGGGCCTCCGACTGGAGGGCGGTCACGTGGACGTTTGGCACGTGGAAGAGCATCGAGTTCGGGTCGAGGGGCCGGACGGAAAGCAGGCAACAGACCTCCCAACCCCGCTGCATGGCCACGCAGGTCGCGTACGTGGAATCCTTTCCGCCGGAGAACAGGGACGCGACCCTCACGCTTCGGCCCCAACGAACGACGCCCAAAAAGAGTTACGGCGGCTCGGCGCCACGCCGGCTTTCGATTGCCCTGGAACGCTTTATGGCGCGGGACTCTATTGCGGCCGCATGGGACGGGCCCGCATCGGCGACAGCGATTCCGAGGTTTCACCCGTCGAGGAGATGAAGCGACGGGCCGCGGAGGCCTCCTTGCGGCTTATCCGGCCGGGGATGGTCCTTGGTCTCGGCACGGGCTCGACCGCCCGCTACGTCCTCGAGGGCATCGCGCGCCTCATCTCGCGAGGGGTCGCCGTCAAGGGCATCCCAACGTCCCTCACGACGGCGAAGGTTGCTCGGATCCTCGGGATTCCCCTGACGTCCCTTGAGGAACATCCCCACCCCGACCTCGCGATCGACGGCGCCGACGAGGTTGACCCGAAGTTCAACCTCATCAAGGGGATGGGTGGGGCCCTCTTCCGCGAGCGGATCGTGGCCGCGGCCGCGAAGAAGTTCGTCGTCGTCGTGGACGAGTCGAAGCTCGTGCGGCGCCTGGGGACGAACGCTCCGGTCCCCGTGGAGGTCCACCCGTTCGGGTGGCGCACCGCGGTGGAATCCCTCGGACGCCTGGGCGCGCAGTCGCAGTTACGGCAGCGCGGGGACGAGCCTTTCCGGACCGACAACGGGAACTACATCTTGGATGCCGCCTTCGGGCCGATCCGCGCGCCGACCCGGCTCGCGGCGGATATCCGCTCGATCCCGGGCGTCGTGGACCATGGGCTTTTCCTCGGCATGACCCACGCCGTCGTCGTCGGCACGAAGAAGCGGACCCTCATCCTGCGTCCTACGCGAAGGATCTGAGTTTCTTTCGGTTTCCTTCGACCCGCTCGATCTTCGCCTGTTCCTCCCGGTCGATCTGCGCGAGGATTTCGGGCCACGGGACGCTCAGTCGGTACGCATGCACGGGCCTCCCCTTCCCCTCCTTCTTGACATCCCGCTTGTCGACCCACCTGCGCCGGCGGAGCTCCTTCATCGCAATGCTGACTTCGGGCTGCCGCAGGCCCGTCGCCTTCTCGATTTCCACGGAAGTCGTCTCGTCTCGCTTCGAGAGGATCGCGATCGTCCGTGCGACGTTTTTCGGAATGCCCGTCTCGGTGAGGAGGTCCGCGAGGGTCTCGTCCCTCCGGCTCAGGCGTGTCTCTCGGGCCATGCTGCAATCCCGCCCTCGGGGGCGAAGGGTTTAGTCTCCCGCAATTATCTCCGGCAATTATTAATCTCACCATATATATTTCTTGTCGTGCGACGCCCGCGACAGGAACCTCGCTCGTAGGCTCGAAGTTTCGCGGCGAAATGCGCGTGCGACTCGGAACCCGCAAACCCTTTAATAGCAGTTCTCCGCTGTAACGCCGCTTTGGTGTTTCCTCCATGAAGATGCCCCATGTCATTCGGGGCTTCTGTCCCCACTGCAACAAGCACACGGAACTCGAGGTCGAGCGGGTGAAGAGCCACCCGCGCTCCGAACTCCGGGCCGGTCAGAGGCGTTTCCGACGCGTCACGGCCGGTTACGGAGGCTTCCCGAGGCCGAAGCCCGAGGGGCGCGAGAAGCCGACGAAGCGGATCCATCTCCGGTATCGGTGCAAGGTGTGCAAGAAGGCCCACCAACGCCTCGGCATCCGGGCGAAGAAGTTCGAACTTGTCGAGGTGCACGCGTGATCCCGAAGCCTGAGAGCCGATTCTTGAAGGTCAAGTGCGAAGACTGCGGCAACGAGCAGGTCGTGTTCGACCGCACAGCGAGCGTCGTCCTCTGCCAGGTCTGCGGATCCACCCTCGCTCGGCCCACGGGCGGGAAGGCGGCCATCCGGGGGGAGATCCTGGAGGTCCTCGAGTGAAGGTCGAGACGCCCTTCGAGTGGCCCGAGGAGGCCGAGTTCGTCGTCTGCACGGTATCGAACGTGAAGAACTTCGGGGCCTTCGTGACCCTGGACGAGTACGACGGCAAGGAGGGCTTCATCCACGTGGCCGAGGTCTCGTCGGGATGGATCAAGTACATCCGGGACTACGTGCGGGAGGGCCAGAAGGTCGTGTGCAAGGTCCTCCGCGTGGACCGGGAGAAGGGACACATCGATCTCTCCCTGAAGGCGGTCAACGAGCACCAGCGACGGGAGAAGATCCAGGAGTGGAAGAACGAGCAGAAGGCGGAGAACCTCCTCGCGATCACCGCGGAGCGCATCGGCCTGACCGCCGATGCCGCATGGGAGGCCTTCGGCTACGATCTCCTGCGGACCTTCGGCACCCTGTACCGGGCCTTCGAGGAGTCCGCGATGGACGAGAGGGCCCTGGAAGAGGAGGGCTTCAAGGGCCCCTGGATCAAGGCCTTCACGGAGGTAGCCAAGGAGAACATCGTCCCGCCCTCGGTCACGATCGACGGGTACATCGAGGCCACGGACTACGCGCCCGACGGCGCCCTCCACATCAAGGAGGCGCTCCTGAAGGGAGGGAAGGAGGACGGCAAGGTGTCCGTGCGCGTGCAGTACATCGGCGCCCCGCGGTACCGCCTCGTCGTCGAGGCCCCGGACTACAAGACGGCGGAGGAGGAAATCCAGAAAGCCTCCGCTCGGGTCCTGAAAGCCCTCGAGGCCAAGGGCGGACAAGGGAAGTTCCATCGGAAGGAGTGAAGGGAGTCACATGCGGTCTCTGTTGAAACGATGCGGGGCGTGCGGTCGGTACACCCTCGGAGATCGCTGCCCTGCATGCGGGAACGGCACGGGGAACCCGATGCCCCCGAGGTACTCTCCGGAAGACCGGTACGGGGCCTATCGCAGGCGTCTCTTGCGGGAGCGTGAGGCAACATGGAAAACATCCTGATCCACTACCTCGAGCGACCGAAACTCCGCGAGCCGATTTTCGTCGAGGGGCTCCCCGGGATCGGGAACGTCGGCAAGCTCGCGGCGGAGCACCTGAAGGATGAGCTCAAGGCGACAACCTTCGCGGAGATTCACTCGAAGTACTTCCCGCCCCAGGTCCTCGTGCTGGAGGACGGCCGCGTGAAGCTCGTGAGCAACGAGATGCACTACGTCAAGCGGACGACGGGGAAGGACATCATCTTCCTCACGGGGGACTACCAGGGCCTGACGCCCGAAGGACAGTACGAGCTCAGCGACTTCATCCTGCGGCAGATCAAGGAGCTCGGCGTGAAGCGGATTTTCACGCTCGGGGGCTACGGGGTGGGCCGGATGGTCACGAAACCTCGGGTCCTCGGAGCGGCGACGGACCTCGAGCTCGTCAAGGAGATGGAGGTCCATGGCGTGCACTTCTCGCGAGGCGAGCCAGGGGCCGGGATCGTGGGAGCGAGCGGCCTCCTGCTTGGCCTGGCTCGCCGCTACGACATGCAGGCCGTCTGCCTGATGGGCGAGACCTCCGGCTACTTCGTCGATCCGAAGAGCGCCCAAGTGGTCCTCGAGGTCCTCACGAAGGTCCTTGGGGTGCAGATCTCCTTCGAGGAGCTGGAGAACAAGGCGAAGCAGATCGACCAGATCACCTCGAAACTGCGGGACCTCGAGGCCGCGCCCGACGTCGTGGAGAAGCGAGAGGACCTCGGCTACATTGGCTGAGGCCCAGGCCACGATTCCGAAATCTCGCTGGCGAAGCTGCGCACGGCGTCTCCGCGTCGAAGGAAATCTCTTTAGCGGGTCGCCCCCATAGCCCACCCGGGATGGGATGAACGAAGACGACCATCGGAAGGCGTTCCTCCGCGGCTACGAGGAGGGGCTCAAAGCCGCGTGGAGGGAAGTCGCATCCCTGACGACCCGCGGGTATTCCTCGACGGAGTTGGGCGTCATGGCCAGGTCGAAGATGGCCGTGATTTACCGGGAAGTCGAAGCCCTGGCCGCGCGCCTTGCCGAGGGAGAAGGGGAGACCGGTGAGACGGGAGTAGGCCATGGGGTCGTACGCGGGCGAGGCGCGTACCTGGTGCGCGAACCCAAAGCCGAACGGATCTTTCAGATCTTTCAAACCCTTGCTCGGGCCGGAGCTCGCGGACTCAGCATCACCCGCATGCATCCGGACGATGTCCGGGACCGGTGCGACATCGAGCCCGCCGGGTTCGTGTGGCTCTCGAAGAGTGTAGGGAAGAAGGTCAAGGGCATCGCCGTCGTCGAGCCGACGGCCCTCGTGGACATCGCATCGGCCATCGCGGAGTTTGCCGCGGACGGCGGGAACGCGGTGGTCCTCCTCGAAGGCCTCGAGTACCTCATCGCCCAGAATGGATTTTCGTCCATCCTCCGTTTCCTGCAGAAAGTCAATGAGAAGATCGTACTCAACGATTCCTACCTGCTCCTATCGGCGAACCCCGCCGCCATGAAGGAGCAGGAGTACAGGCTCCTCGCGCGCGAGATGGTCGGGGAGATCTAGTCCGCGGGGACGTGATCCCAAAGGTCACGTGCGATCGGGGGTTGCGAAGGGGGACGTCCCTCGCCGTTCTCGGCGCACGAGCGAGACCAGGCTGATTACTGCAAGCACCTCGACGGCCTTGGAGAGCAGGCCGAGGGCCTCGATGGTCTCCACGTCGTCATTGGGCCAGACGACGGTGGCCCGCGTCACGATGTAGGCAGCGAGGAGGAACAGGAGAAGTGCAATCCACGCGGGGTCGTGCTGGGGCGGCAACCTCGGGAGAGCCAAGCCGACGGCGATTTCTCCGAGTCCGACTGCTGCGAAGAATCCCGCGTTGACTGCATGCCCCAAGTGGTCATTGAGCGCGAAGAGGTGGAGGACCCCATCGATAAGGACGAGGTAGCCCGCGAAGTACCGGAGGCTGAGGATCGGATCGTGGAGGAGCCGGGAGTGATGCTCGTACACGACGCCAATGATGGCGAGGCCGATCCCGAGGGACGCGATGTTGAGTCGCGAGAAGAGGCTGGATGGGGATCCATGGTCATGGCCGGAACCGGGCGAGAGAACGCCAAGGAGATCGATCCCCCATCCGACCGAAACGACGACGAGGCCGGCGATGACGCACGCGGCCTCTGCGCCGATGCGGATGCGTGGGACCATCACAAGCATCAAAGGGAGCCGCCCCAAGAAGCTTCTGCTTTGTCGAGCGGTCCGTTCCCCGGGGACTGCGAGGATGTCCGCGCAAAGCCTTTATGGACTCGGACCCTAACGCCGGCCGCGCTCCCGTAGTCTAGCCCGGTCAAGGATCGGGGCCTTTCGAGCCTCAGACGCGGGTTCGAATCCCGCCGGGAGCACTCCCCGTAGCGCCCCATCGTATCCTAGCGGTGGCAAGTCTTAAGGGGTGGGGGGTTATCCAAGGCCCTCTTTTGTGGTCCAGAAGCGAATGCCTAATGGCGAATCGAGCGAAGCTGACCGCCCATCGATACGCGAGAGCGGGAGCGACCGTATCGGGCCGAATGAGAGCGAAAATCTGCGTCGTGGGCGACGAGTCAACGGGAAAGACCGACTTGATTCGTCCCTATGTTCTCAATGAACTTGATGACCGTTACACCATAACGTTGGGCACCAAGGTAAGTACGAAAATACTGAGGGTCCGACCCCCGAACGGAAGCAGGGAGGTCTCTCTTATGTTGTGGATTTGGGATATCATGGGCAAGAGAGGATTCCATGAACTCCTCAAGGAAGCCTACTTCTATGGCGCAGACGGAATCCTCGCCGTGGGTGACGGAACCCGACCAGACGGGCTCGATGGAATCGATGAATGGGTCTCGAGCGTCCTCGCTGTGACGAGGAGGGTCCCTGTGGTCATCCTTGTCAACACGGAGGGAAAGACCGTTCGTGGGGTCTTCAAGAAGGCGGTAGCGGCGAAGGCGAAAGCATACAACGCCCCCTATTTCTATACGTCAACCCGCACTAGAGCGAACGTTGAAAGAGCGTTCCAGACGTTGGCGGAGGCGATCACGGCATCCCGCCCGCAACAGTCGTATCACGACCGCACGAATTGATTATCGCGTCGAAACATTGAGAATCTCGGCATCGGCTGACGCGTACGGCGGAGATTTCGATGAGACTGCCCGACAACGAACTAACCCGTGGGGCCCGTCGATTCGCGTGGATCGGTCTCGCCGCATACGGAGCCCTCTCGCTCGGTCAATGGCTTGGTTATCGCGTCGGAGCGTTCGGTCCTATGACGGAATACACAATCGAGGTGTCGATCATCGGTGCGATCGTGATCGGTGGGCTCTATGCGGTGGCGTGGGCTCTTCGTCCACAGAAACTGCGTCAGGATTCGCGGCCAACCGGACCGTCGTGAATGTTCCGCGGTGCCGCAGCCTACGTCGGTGGCGATGCGGGCTTCTCCCTGGAACGGAACCAAGTGTAGAGTCCGATTGGGAGGATCACGATGAGAAAAGCGAGGTATGCCCAAGCCGCCGGGTTGCCCCAGTCGATATCTCCCGGGTACCTCGCGATCGCGACGAGTTGCAGGGCGGCAAAGAATGAGTAGCCCCAGCCCACGGGCCGGATCCTCGTGAAGTCGTTTTCCCGGTACGCAAAGAGGGCGATGAGGCCGATGCCCAGGAACCACGCGCCGATTGCCCGGGCCGTCAGCGGGGTGAGTGCCCACGGCCAGACGGGAATGATCACGTTTGGGGTCGCGAAGAGGACGATGCCGACGGCCACCATCCCACCCCCGAACGCGATGAGGGTAATTCGTAGCCACACCGGGAGTGGGCTCAACCGCTCGGGATCTCCTCCCGGACGCCGGAGCTGCAGGACGGCGAGGAGCAACAACGCGACCGGGACGACTGTGTAGATGCCGAGCCAGAGCCATGCGGCGGCCCGCGGAACCAGGTCGGGGCTCGTGAAGTGGAACCGGTCGAAGTGGAGGAGCGTCGCCACGAGCGTGAGGGTCGTGAAGAGCCAGACTCCGGGAATCGCGACACGAGCCTGCGCCCAGGTCGGCTGGCGGGCCGAGATCACCTCGACAGGTACGGCGGCGAAGTAGGCGGCCCCCAGGAACGCCGCCGTAAGGGGAGGCACAACGGTCCACGCAAAGTACATGGCGGTCTGCTCGGAGAAGACGAAGAGTCGGATGCCGGCGAGAAAGACCAACGCTGCGGCGGCGTAGAGAATCTACCGGGTCGGCTCGGTCATACGACGGATGGCCGGACGCTCGGCAGAAGTCGTCATCGGACCTCGCCTTACGGGCGCAGGTGCTTCAGGAAGAAGTCCGTGATCGCGTTGTAGCATCGCACGCGGTTCTTGAACTTCAGGACATCGTGGCCCTCGTCCTCGAACACGAGGAGTTCGACATCCTTCCCCTTGGACCGCAGGTGATCGACGACGTCTCGCGATTCCTGCTCGATCACCCGCGGGTCGTTTCGGCCTTGGATGACGAAGAGAGGACACCCGATGTTTTCGATGTACGTCCGCGGGGAGCGTTCGATGAGGAAGTCCTTGTCCTTCGCAGGATCTCCGACGGCTATCGCGAAGTAGGGCTTCCAGGTCTCTGGGATGCGATCCATGAAGGTCAGGAGGTCGTAGGGTCCAAACATGTCGCAGGCGGCGGCCCAGAGTTCCGGATGCCGGGCCGCGAGCGTGAGGGTCATGTAGCCTCCGTACGAACGGCCGACGACGCCCGCTCGAGAGACATCGATCCGGGGATCCTCGGGGAGCACCTTCGTCATGGCGTGCACGTGATCGAGGCGGTCCTTCCCGCCCCAATCTCGATCCACCTGCTTCATGTAGCTCATCCCGTACCCCGTGCTGCCTCGCACATTCGGCACGAAGACGGCGAAGCCGTTCAGGGTCAGGAACTGGATGAGGGGCATCGAGAACCACGCGAAATCGGGGCGCTCCTGGCTCTGGGGGCCACCGTGGACGTAGTAGACGAGGGGCCTCGGGCCCGTGTATCCGAGTCCCCTCGCGGGGAGGTACAGACGCGCGGAGACGCGGGTGCCATCGAAGGACGTGTAACTCGCATCCTCGCCGGGAGAGAACGAACGCTCCGGAATGCCGAGGACCTTCTCCGTCGTCTGCCGCACGACTTTGCGACCCCGTCCCTCGATCGTGTAGACTTGCGTGGGCGCGATCGCCGTGGAGAAGGAGAGGGCGTAGTCGTCCCCTTTCTTGTCATATCGGATCGATTCGAGGACGCCGTTGGCGAGAGGACCCTTGCCGACAAGGACCTTTGTGAGCCGCATCTTCTTGGCCGCCGCATCGAATCGCCCTTCGTAAGCCCAGGAGCAGCCATCGATGTTGTATTGCACGAGGTATCGGTTTCCTCTGAGCCGGTCCACGCCCACGAGGTCGCCGATTCCGCGGTGGGCCTTCCCGACGACGGGCACGGGCCGGACCTCCCTCGGGTCCTTCAGGTCGAGCCAGCCGAACCCGCCGGTGTCGTCGAACAGATACGTGATGAAGAGGAGCCCGCGATTTCCTTCGACAAAATTGCAGCCCGTAATCCCGTTCGGCGCGATGACCTCGCCGGGGGCGCGGGCCCCGATGGGCTTGCCGTAGAGGAGCGTGCGGTCCTTCGCGCCCTTTCGCCAGAGATACAGGACGTTGTCCCCGGCCGTGTACCCGTCGATGAGGACCGCGCGGGAGTGGTCCTCCGTCGCCCCGTCGGGAGCACCGCCCCATGGGCTCTGTCCCAGCTGGACGAGGCTTTGGCGGGCTAGGTTCGCCTGGTACGCGTAGTTCATCTGCTCCTTCCGGGACTCGGCGAGGAAGTACGCCATGTTCCGGTCCGTGTCGACCAACGTCAGATGCACCCGATGATCCGCGAAGGCGTCGCCGAAGGCCGGCTCCGGGAGGCCGCCGTCTATGGGTAGGAACACGGGCTGGTAGTTCTCGTCCCCGTTCCGATCCAACATGAGGAGGATCCGCTTCAGCCTCGGGAACACGTAGTACAGGTAGCCTCCGACGAGGATCGGGTTCTGCAGGGCGACGTCGGGCGGCAGGAGCGGCTCTGGCACGCTCCCTCCGCGATTCATGGCGTAGAGGCTGAGGTGGCCGCCGAGGTTGCTCACGAAGAAGACGCGATTGCCGACGGCCTGGGGGACGAGGAAGAGCCGGGCGGACAGGATGGACTCGATCCGGGCCTGGGGAGACGGGGTCGGGAGGGTGGGCTCAGCGTGCATGATTCGGAGAAGCCCGCGACCGATTTAACGGCTTGCTTGCGGCACGACGAATGTCCGATTCTCCTCGACCTTCGCGAGCCCCAGCTGGCCCTCGATCAGGTCGGCTCCCCGAAGGTGATGTAGTGCCACGGCTTGCGAACCGCGTCGGTGAGGTCGATGTAGATGTGCTTGACCTGGGTGTACTCCTCGAGGCTGTAGATGGAAAGGTCCTTCCCGAAACCGCTCTGCTTGTAGCCGCCGTGGGGCATCTCGCTCACGAGGGGCAGGTGCTCGTTGATCTCGACCGCGCCGAAGCGCAAGGCGTTGGCCATACGGTGCGCCCGTTGCACGTCCTTCGTCCACACGGAGCTGTAGAGGCCGTAGACGACGTTGTTCGCGATCTCGGTGGCTTCATCCTCCTTCGCGAACGACATCACGTTCACCACGGGCCCGAACACCTCCTCGCGGGCGATGCGCATGTCCTGGGTGGAATCGACGAACGCGGTGGGCTCGTAGAACCAGCCCTTCTCGAACGCGGTGCCTTTGGGCCGTTTCCCGCCAAGGGCGAGCTTCGCCCCGTCCTTCACGCCGATCTCCACGTAGGCTTCCACCTTCTCCCGCTGCTTCTGGGACACGAGGGGGCCGAGGTCCGTCGACCGGTCCAGGGGATCCCCGATCCGGACCGCCTTGAGGCGCTCGAGGAACCTCTTGTTGAAGCGCTCGTAGACCTTCTCGTGGACAAGGAAACGAGCGGCCTGGGTGCAGTCCTGGCCGCCGTTCACCATGGAGGCCGCCACCGCCCCCTCCGCCGCCGCGGCGATGTTCCCGTCGTCGAAGACGATGAAAGGCGCCTTTCCCCCGAGTTCGAGGTGCAGTCGCTTGACGTTCGTCTTCGCGGCGCCCATGATCTCCTTCCCTGTGGCTGTGTCTCCCGTGAGGGAGACCATGTCGACCTTCTCGCTCGACGCCAGTTCTTGACCGACGACTGCACCGGGTCCGGTGATGATGTTCACGGCTCCCTTCGGGAGGCCGGCTTTCTCAATGAGCTTCGCGAGCTCGAGCGAGGTGAGCGGAGTCAAGCTCGCCGGTTTCAGGACCACCGTGTTCCCCGTAGCCAGGGCGGGGGCGAGCTTCCAGATGGCCATCATGAAGGGGTAGTTCCACGGCGTGATCGATCCGACGACGCCGACGGGCTCTCGACGGATGACGCTCGTCGCTCCGGTGGCGTATTCCATCGACGCTTGCCCCGTCAGGGTGCGAGCGGCGCCCGCCATGAAGCGCAGGTTGTCCACGCTGAAGGGAAGGTCCCCGTCTCGGGCCTGTTTGATCGTCTTGCCCTGGTTGCGCGACTCTAGGATCGCGAGGGGGTCCATCTCCGCCTCGATGAGATTCGCCAGCCGCAGCAAGGCGGACGATCGTTCCGCTGGCGTCATCCGCGGCCACGGCCCTCGATCGAAGGCCGCCCGCGCCGCGTCGATCGCAGCGCGCGTGTCCTCCGCGTCCGACTGCTGGACATCCGCGATTCTCCCTCGGTTTGCGGGGTCAATCACCGGGTACGTCTCCTCCTTGTGGGAGGGGACCCACTCCCCACCGATGAAATTCTGATACTCCGACTTCGGCATGACATCCTCCTCGATCGGCGTGGGCCGTTAGGCCGCGAATCGCTAAGTAGGTTTCGCGGGACGGCGCCCCTGTGGCGAACTCCCCGTCGGGGCGGGCTCGTCCGAAAGCCCGCCGTCAGGACCCGCGCAATCGCTCGACGACGGAGGGAAAGGCAGCGGCGAACCTCCTGCAGGCCTCCTCCGACACCGTGAACGAGGCCCTCAGGAAGCGGCCGCCCGATTTCTGCGAGAGGTAGGAGCCTGCCCGGGTGTGGACGAGGTGATCGCGGAGGAGCTTCGCCTCAACCTCCTCCGGGTTCACGCCCGTCGCCGCGAGGTCGATCACGAGCATGTTTGCCTTCGATGGATAGACGGGGATGTGAGCCCCGTGGACTTGCGCCACGGCCCGCTGGATCGTCCGCTGGTTGGCCTCGCAGATGCGTCGCAGGTCGGGGAGCCATTCCTTCTTCGTCCGCAAGGCCGCCAACGCGGCTCGTTGGGCAATCACGTTCACGCCGAGGACGTTCGTGTCGAAGCGGCGGAGTCCCTTGATTGTCTCCGATAGACCGAGGATCGCACCGATGCGCATTCCCGCAAGCCCGGCCGCCTTGCTGAAGGAATATGCGATGAGCGTGCGCTCCGGGTAGTACTCGTAGGCGAGGACATGATCCGGATTGAAGTCCCGGTACGTGACGTCGTCGATGAGCCAGAGACCATGGTCCCGGGCGACCTCGGCCAGTCCTCGAACCTGCGCGCGGGCATAGCCGGACCCGAGGGGATTGTTCGGATCGATGAGCAGGAGCATCTTCGTCGCAGGCGTGACGGCCTCATTCGCCCACTCCGGCGTTAAGACCCAAGGCTCCCGGTAGATGTCGACGTCGATCGTGCGCGCGGACGCCATGGCCACCTGCTCGTGGATCGGAAGGAAGGAGGGGTCCGTGGAGAGCACCTCGTCCCCGGGCCCGAGGAGCGCCCGCGTCGCGATGTACTCCCCCTCGATTCCGCCATTCGTGAGGAGGACATCGATCCCTTCCACGCGGAGGTCGGCCCGGATCGCATCGGGCAGATCGAAGACGCCGAGCTTGAAGGGATAGAGATTGAACTCCCGTTCCTCGACGCAGGCCCGGATCGCGTCCAGGACGGCGGGATGCATCGGGAGCGTGTTCGTGTTCTGCGACATCCATACGACTTCCCGTCGGTGGCGGTGCGCGTACTCAAAGTTGTCGATGGAAGTCATCGCGTCCGTCTCCGAGCCGCGACGATTGAGACCCGCCTTGATGTAGGTTGTGGTGTTCGGACGCCCGCCTCCTGCCCCGGCGCAAGAGATATGGACGACGAGAGCGTGTGTGTCTTCCGATGTCGCTACACGGGAAGAAAATCGCAGTGCTGGTCGAAGATGGCTACGAGGACCTCGAGCTCTGGTATCCCTACTATCGCCTCATCGAGGAAGGCGCCGAGGTCGTCCTCGCAGGACACGAAAAGCGGACCTACGAGTCGAAACACAACTACCCCTGCGAGGTGGATACGGAGGTCTCCAAGCTGCGTGCCAAGGATTACGACGCAGTCGTGATCCCAGGAGGAGTTGCGGGGCCCGACCGCATGCGCCGTCACGGGGAGATCATCGACTTCGTCCGAACGATGGGGACGGACGGCCGTATCGTCGCGGCGATCTGCCATGCAGCCTGGGTGCCGATCAGCGCAGGGATCGTGAAGGGGCGCCAGATGACATCGTTCTCCAGCGTGAAGGACGATTGCATGAACGCCGGGGCGAACTGGGTCGACAAGGAGTGCGCGGTGGACGGCAACTTCATCACATCCCGGTTTCCAGACGACTTGCCTGCCTTCTGCCGTGCGATCATCTCGGCCCTGTCGAAATGAACGGGCCCATGCCCCGAGCCCCTGCGGATTGGCGCGGGATTGTTCGCCGGAATCGCGAGCTCGCCCAGAATCAGGGTCCACGTGCGTTGGACGAGCTTCTCGCCGCGTTCCGATGGCGCTATGACACCGCGAGGAATGCGGCCGTGGAAGCGGTCGCATCCCTCGGGCCCTGGACCGTGCCCCGCTTGATTCGAGTCCTCCGGGAGGCGGGGACGGCCGTGGAGCGGCGAGCAGCGGCGGACGCCCTGGGGTTGGTCCGAGACCAGCGCGCGGTGCCGCATTTGATGAGGGCCCTGAAGGATCCGAACATGGTCGTGCGGCGGGCCGCCATGGTGTCCTTATGGCGCCTCGGAGCGAGGACTGCTGTGCCATCCATTGCACGGCTCTTGAAAGACGAATCGGGCGGGGTGCGCGTTCTGGCCGCAGAGGTCCTCGGGGAGTTCCGCGCACGGTCTTCGGCTCCTTCCCTCATCCGAGCTCTGCGGGATCCCAAGTGGTACGTGCGCCAGGTCGCGGCTCGGGCCCTCGGCAAGGTCGGCGATCCCCGAGCGGTCCCTCCCCTCGTCCGCGCCGCGCGGGATCGGAGGAAGGCCGTGGCTCAGGCGGCTCAGGAGGCCCTTCTCGCGCTACGCGCCGATCCAGCCGCGTAGGTACGAAAGGGCTTTGCGAGGGCTCCTCCTTTCATCGGGATTGCCACGGTATCGTGTGATCGACATCACGAGTCCTACGATCCCCTCGCGAACCGAGAGGTGCAGGTAGGCGTGCTGGCGGAGTGGACGCGCATTCGAGGCCGCGTGGCCTGGTATGTCTACGCAGGTCCCTGTCGGGACTTGGGGGAGAAGGGGTGGCAGGTCTTCTGGAGCAAGCTCGCGGCGGCGAACCTGAAGCCCAAGGCGCGCCGGGCGACGTGTACCTCTGCGACCCAGACGAGCATCAGGCGGATCGCCAAGAGAGGATGCTCACGCTCCTCTGGGCGCCCCTCGAGCAGCTGCGGAGAAAACCTTAAGGAGCCGCGGGGGTTAGGCCGCGGAGCCGGGCTCGTGGTCTAGTGGCTATGACGTCACCTTGACACGGTGAAGGTCACCGGTTCGAATCCGGTCGAGCCCATTTTTCCTGGTTCATTCCGGCGGTCCACTCTGAGGAAGCCCTTCACTATCGGGCCTCTACACAACCGCGGGCCGAATCGACCCATGTCCAACGAGCCCCACGACATTGATTCCCAAATGCCCTTCTCCCCGAGTAACTCGAGGTACTGCGCATGCATGGACCCTGTCGATTCGGCGAGTTTCCCGTAGTACTCGAAGCGGCGCGCCGCGGGGTCGCGGTACTTTTCGCTGATCGGTGCCGCGGAGTCTCCGCAGTTGCCGATCACGTGCGCTGTCGCCCCTTGGCGCACCGCGGACTCTGCCGTTCGATCGAGGAGAATCCCGATGTCGCCCCGTGTGTTTGGATGTCGATGAGCCCCCGGCGCTATGAACTTGCCCGAAGCGTCGATGACGAGCTTGGTCTCCGCGCGAGGCATCGCGCCGATGCGAGCGATCCTCCCGTGGCGTACGCCGATGTTCGCGGCCCCCATGGCGCGCCCGTCCCGTCAATCACGTGCGCGCCGCGGATGAGGACGTCGAAGGCCATCCCGAAACGGGAACGCCGCGTACGCCTTCCACCCGCGCGATGGCGTGACCGAGGGAGCCGCCACCCTCGCGTGCGAACGTATCTATAACTTCCACGCTTTGGTGAACCCGGTCGAAATCATGATGGCGTGGGAGGAGGAACTGAGGGCCTTCAAGGCGCGCACGAAAGGTTCCGCGAAAGCCCACGGAGCGGCCCGCCTCTACATCCCATTCGGCGTGAACAGCAACTATCGGCTCGTCGAGCCATACCCGCTGATCGCCCGGAGGGCCCGCGGGAGCCGGCTGTGGGACGTCGACGGCAACGTGTACGTCGACTTCAGCATGGGCTTCGGGGCCCTCGTGACTGGCCACAGCCACCCCGTCCTCGTTCGCGCGATCCGGGACCGCATCGCGAACGGGACGATTTTCGGCTTCGAAGGGGACGAGGCCGCAGCCCTCGCCGCCCATCTGTGCAAGCGCTTCGCCATGGATCGAGTCAAGTTGTCGACGACGGGCTTGGACTCGACCTTGTTCGCGATCCGGCTCGCCCGCGCGGTCACCGGTCGCCGGAAGATTCTGAAGTTCGAGGGCTGCTACCATGGCTCTCACGACAGCCTCCTGGTCTCCGTGAAACCGTCGCGCGAGCGCGAAGGGGACCCGAAGCGCCCAACGCCGGTCCCCGCATCCCGGGGCCTTGTGCCGGAACTCACCGAGAGCACGGTCGTCGCCCCCTTTAACGATCTCGAGGCGACGGACGCGATTGCTCGCGAGCACGAGGACGATCTCGCGGGGATTATCGTCGAACCGGTCCCGATGAACATGGGGTTCGTGCTCCCGCGGTCGGGGTTCCTCGAGGGCCTCCGGCGAATCGCCAACGAGACGGGCGCCCTGCTCATCTTCGACGAGGTCAAGACCGCGGGCAAGTTCTACGGCGGGGCCGAGGAGGCCTTCGGCGTCCGCCCGGACCTCAAGGTCTTCGGCAAGGCCATCGGCGGCGGGTTTCCCATCGCTGGGGTCGGCGGGCGGGCGACGGTCATGGACGAGACGGTCCCCGGCCAGGTCGCCCACGCAGGAACGTTCAACGCGAATCCCATCAGCGTGCGCGCGAGCCTCGTCACCCTGACGAAGATCCTGACGAGGTCGGGCATGAACAAGGCCGCGAAGATCGGGGACACCCTCGGGGCCGGCTACGCGGACCTGATCGAGGATCACACGCTCCCGATGCGGGTCCAATACCGCGGGATCTCCGGCGCGATCCACTTCACCGATCACCCCGTCGTGGACTGGCGGAGCTTCCAGGATGTCGACGCGGGCAAGTGGCGGCTGTACTACGTGTCGATGATGAACCGAGGCGTCATCCCGATGGCCACCGGCCCCGACGAACAGTGGACCGCGTCCGTGGCCCATACGAAGGAAGATGTGCGCGCTCACTTGGAGGCCTTCGCCGAGGTCGCGGGGCTCATCAAGAAGGTCCGGGACGTACGCCCGATGATCGAGGCGATCTGACGTCGTCCAATCCGAAGCGCATGCCATCGAGGTGAGGCGTACGCCACGTCGCAAGTACGGCCGGATGATCAAACCGCTCCCCGTGACGAAGCCGGAGAAGTGCCGCTTCTGCAAGGCCGGGAGGCCTTGCCCGCTGCACGAGAAGAAGGCAGAATCCAAGGTCGAGGGCTAGGCCTTTCGCCCTACGGCGAAACAGGCTACGCGGCCGAGCTGACGGAAAGATTCCATGTACAGGCCGGCAGCGGCCATGAGGTCCGCATAGTCGTCGCGGCTGAGGACGTGGACGACGGGCGCCAGAGCCCGCGTTGCCGGGGCCAAGATGACGATGGTCCCGCCAGGCCGCAGGAGAGTTGACGCGATCCGGAGGGACGCGGTCGGGTTCGGGAGGTAGTAGAGGGAGCCCGCGAACAGGACGGTGTCAAAGGAGCCCTCCCGCAAGGGCGGATGGAGGAAGTCAGCCCGGACGAGATCGCCGCGGTATTGCGCTCGTCGGAGCATCTCTCGGGACAGGTCGATGCCCACGGCGCCGTCCAGATGTCCCGTCGTGTACCCTGTTCCCATGCCGACGTCGAGGACCCGGGATCCATGGATGTGGTCACGGACGATAGCCAACCACTCGGGTCGATAGAGGCGGCGATTGATCCCCTCGTAGAGGGGCGCGAGGCGATCGAAAAACCGGCGGGCACGAGCCGGGGTCGAGAGGAGTGCCACGCGGGGGGAACGTGCAGGCCGTCTTGAAGGTCGACGCTCACGCCTCGGAAGCCTCGCGCCAGAGCATTCGCGGGAAGAAGGAGAACCCTTCCAGGGCGACACATCGTCCCCGTTGGAAGTACAGGCAACTGTGGCAGCACGCCTCCATTCCCAGGTGGTCGAGCCGCGGCAGGCAGCTGGACTCGCAGTGCATCGGCTCCCGGGACGGCCCCGGAGGATGTGGAGGTTCCGTACATACGATTCCCTTCGATACGTAATGTGCGACGGGATCCGCGAACCGAGTCGCGTGACGAACGGCTTAAGAGCAACGCCGTGTCTCCTGAACCCGCGCCGGCGTGCTGCTGAACCCCCATGGCGGTTTGACCTGGTTCGAGAGGCGGAACGACGGCGGCCCCGGAGGAGCCGAGATGCGTGCCGTGGCGATTGTCGGCGCAGGACAGAGTGCGTTCGGAGACTTCCCGGATAAGAGCATCAAGGAGCTGTTCTTCGACGCGTACCGAGAGATGGCCGCGAGCGTGGACCGGGACTTCGATCCCGCCCTCATCGAGGCGGCGTACCTCGGGAACCTGGGGTCCGGCGGCTTCCAGCTCGGGAACGTTTCCGCCCTAATGACCGGTTTCGTGGGGCTCCCTTACATCCACGCGGTCCGCATCGAGAACGCATGTGCCTCCGGCGGCTACGCCCTCGCGGCTGGGGCGATGGACATCCTCTCGGGGACCCATCGCGTGGTCCTTGCGGGCGGCGTCGAGAAGATGACGGACGTGTCCGCGACCCGCGGCAGGTACTGGCTCGGGGTGTCGGGGGACACGGAGTACGAGCGCCTCGCGGGCACGACCTTCGCGGGCCTCTACGCCTTGATCGCGAAGCGGCACATGCACGAGTTCGGGACGACCCGGGAGCAGCTTTCCCTCGTGGCCGTCAAGAACCACCACAACGGCGCCCTGAACCCCAAGGCCCAGTTCCAGCGGGAGGTCAAGCTCGAGCAGGCCATGACGTCCCCAACGGTCTGCGACCCGCTGAACCTCTTCGACTGTTGCTCGACGACCGATGGGGCTTCGGCGGTCCTCTTGTGCGACGGGGAGATCGCGAAGCGTTTCACGGACACGCCCGTCTACGTCGCCGGCTTCGGGACTTCGAGCGACTACCTCGCAATCCACGACCGGGCATCGACGACGACCCTCGAGGCGACGCGTCGGGCCGCCGCACAGGCTTTCCGCATGGCGGGACTCCGCCCAGCGGACGTCGATCTCGCCGAGGTCCATGACTGCTTCACGATCGCGGAGCTGCTTGCGTACGAGGACCTCGGCTTCTGCGACAAGGGCAAGGGAGGTGCGTTCCTGGAGGAAGGCCGCACGGCGCTCAGCGGAGACATACCCGTGAACGCGAGCGGTGGCCTCAAGGCGAAAGGACACCCGATCGGCGCCACCGGGACGGGCCAAGCGTATGAGATGTTCCGCCAGCTCCGGGGGAGCGCGGATCAGCCGGCCCGCCAGGTGAAGGGAGCTGAGAAGGGTCTGCTCCACAACGTCGGAGGATCCGGAGGGACCGCGGCCGTGACGATCCTGGCGAGGTGAGCCGAGTGGCCCTCGGGATCGCAGGCTACGCCGTTTCCCTTCCGAGATTGCGGATCACGCGGGAGGAATACATCAAGGCATGGGGTCAGTTCGCGGCTGCGGGCGTCGCCGAGAAGACCGTCCTCGGCCACGACGAAGATGTCCTCACGCTGGCGATTCGGGCATCCCGGGCGGCCCTGGCATCCGCGGCTCGCCCGGCGGACAGCGTCACTCGGTTCGCGTTCGCCTCGACGACGCCGCCCTACTCCGAGAAGTTCCTCTCCGGAACGATTATGGCGGGTCTCGGAATTCGAGAGGACGCGTTCGCCTCCGACCACGTCACCTCGACGCGTGCGGGGACAGAGGCCATGCTCGCGGGCATCGAGCACGTCCGCGCCCGCAACGGTGGCGTTGCGATTGCTGCGATCGCGGACGCTCCCCGGGCGAGCATGAACGACCCGGCCGAGCATGCTTTGGGGGCGGGGGCCGCCGCTTTCGTCCTCGCCCCCGATCCGATCCTCGCGGAACTCGAGGGGCACGCGACCCATGCCAGCGAGCACTTCGGGGAGCGGTACCGGCCCCGCGGAGAGGACCGGATCCGCGACCTAGGCGTCCGAAAGTTCTCCGAGTCCTCGTTCGCCGCGAACACGAGCGGAGCGGCCGAAGCCCTGCTCGAACAACTGGGACGGAAGCCCGCCGACTACGCCCACGTCGTTTTCCACCAGCCCGATGCAAGGGTGCCAGCGAACCTCGCGGCACGCCTGGGCTTCAGTGCCGCGCAGACGGCATCCGGCCTCGTGGTCTCCTACCTGGGAGACCTCGGCGCCGCGTCGACGCCCATCGGCCTGGCCGCCGCGCTGGATGTCGCGAGGCCCGGCGATCGGCTCCTCGTCGTCTCGTACGGTTCGGGGGCGGCGAGCGATGCGCTGAGCTTCCGGGTTGTCCGCGACCGGCCTTCCGCCGGCGGCGTCCGGGACGAGGCCGATCGAAAGGAGTACATCGACTACCTCCGGTATGTGAAGCTCAAGGGATCCCTCCTCTGAGGTGAAAGGATGGCGCACGTCTCCGTTCCGATGTATTGGCGAACAATCCCCGAACGCTACCGGCTCGTCGGCCGCAAGTGCAAGGCCTGCGGCGCCCTGAGCTTCCCGCCGAAGGGGATCTGCCCGCACTGCCTGAAGTCCTCGGAATTTGAGGACGCGCGACTGAGCGGCCGCGGGCGGGTGCATACGTACGCGATTGTCGGGGCCGGCGGAGCTCCACCTGAATTCGCGGCGCAGGAGAGAGCCACGGGCTCCTATCCGATCGCGATCGTTGAGCTGGAGGAAGGCCCCAGGGTGATTGGTCAGCTCGCGGACGTCGACCCCTCGGGCATCCGGATCGGCATGGCCGTACAGGCGGAGATCCGGCGGATTTATGAGGAAGAGGGCGTCGTCCGTTATGGCTTCAAGTTCGTCCCCGTGGGCGAGATTCCCTGAAAAGGCACAAGCGCGTCGCCCTCTTCGGCCGGCGGCGCGCGTTGTCCTATTCCTCGTATTCTGTCTGACTCTGCTCGCGCATGAACTGAGGAAGGTAATAGTGGCCACCGGCGGACTTGCCTGTGATGCCTGACATCTTCCAGCCGCCGAAGGGCTGGACCCCGACGATGGCACCCGTGGTGGCTCCCGCTTCCCGATTCGCGTACGTCGTGCCCGCCTGAATCTCGCGGAAGAAGCGCTCGACCTCGGCGCGATCTCGGCTCATGATCCCGGCCGTCAGTCCGTAGCCGACGTCGTTCGCCACGCGAAGCGCGTCGTCCAGACCGTCAACCTCGATGACGGAGAGGATGGGCACGAACAGCTCCTCCCGATTGATCGGGTTTGCCCGAGGCAGGCCGTCGACAATCGTGGGCTCGACGAAGTAGCCGTCCCCTTTCACCACCCGCCCGCCGGCAAGGATCCTGCCTCGCGACCGCCGGATCGTCCGAATCGCCTGCGCGTACTTCGTCACCGCGGCCTCGTTGATGAGGGGCCCCAAGCCCACGTCCCGGTGCGTGGGGTCCCCGATCTTGATCTTGCCGACCTCCTTTACGAGTTTCGTCAGGAAAGTATCCTTGACCCGCTTGTCTACGAGGACGCGAGAGCAGGCCGAACACTTCTGACCGCCGTACCCAAACGCAGCCCTCGCCACTCCAATGGCAGCCCGGTCCAGGTCCGCGGAGGCCGTTACGATCGTCGGGTTCTTGCCGCCGAGTTCCGCGATGATCGGCTTCGGATGGTGTTTCGTGAATGTGCGAAAGGCGTTGAGGCCCACCTCCCGAGAGCCGGTGAATACAAAGCCGTCCACGTCGCGGTTCTCCACAATTTCCTGCCCGACCGTGGAACCCGGTCCCGTCACGTAGTTGAAGGCGCCATGAGGGAGGCCCGCCTCGTGCAGCACTTGGCAGAGCTTGAGGCCCATGAAGGGCGTGTCGGAGGCCGGTTTGAAGACGACCGTGTTTCCCGTGATGAGCGCACCCGAGGACATGCCGGCCGCGATGGCGAAGGGGAAATTGAAGGGAGCCACGACCCCCCAGACGCCATACGGCTTGAGGATGGCACGTGCCTTCTCACCGGGGAGATATTTCCCCATCTCGTGAGAGTACCCTTCGTTCCGTTCCATTTCCTCCGCGTACCACCGCATGAGGTCCGCGGTCTCATCCACGTCGGCGATGGCCTCGAAGCGGTTCTTTCCATTCTCGAACGACATCAGGGCCGCGTAGACGAACTTCCGGCTGCTGACGAGGTCCGCAGCGCGCCGGAAGACGAGGACCCGCTGCCTCCAATCGAGTCCCGACCAGGCCGGGAAGGCACGTCGGGCCGCGGCGATCGCGCGTCGTGCGTGAGCGCGGGTGCCTTTCGAGAACCGCCCGAGAACGAGCTTCGGGTTGGCGGGACAGACGTCGTCGAAGGTCTCCCTTGCCCATACCTCTTGGCCATCGATGAACATCGGATGCCGATCGCCGAACTCCGTCGATACCTTCTCGAGGGCGGCCTCGTAGGCGGCGTGGAACTCCTCCGTGCGGTTCGCCTCGACTGCGTCCTGCCACGTCCGCTCGTTCCGAAACACCAAGGTCCTCACGCCCGGTTCCGAGGATGGTCTGCGGCTCGGAATAAAGCTTCGCTTCCCGGCCTCAGACGATATAGGAATCGGGCGATCCTTCGTACTTGTCGTACTGCGCGAGGGCCCCGAGCTGCGCGAGGAGTTCCCGGGCCCATTCCTTCGTGTACGAGTTCGGAGGGATCTCCGTCGCGGTGCCCAGCCACTCCATGATCTCGGCCATGGCGGCTCGCTGCTCCTCCTTGGTGACACGTTCGCTCAGCCCTCCGACAGACTGTTCGAGTCGACTCATGGAGAGCACGAACTCCTTGCACTGCGCGACGAACTTCGCTTTCTCCTCGCGCGTCATAGAGAACCTCGCGGGATTCCAACTGGCGTGTGTCAATAAAGGTTCCGTTGCATCTTGCGAAGGTTCTTGGCCTGAGCCCGTCGTCGTGGTGGTCGAATGGTCCTCTACCGGGTCGCGAAGGCGACCGACATCCCCGCAGGGACGGCGCGGATCGTCGTGGTCCAGGGCGAACCGGTCGCTCTCTTTAACGTGGGCGGCGTGTTCTTCGCGCTCTCGAACACCTGTCTTCATCGCGGCGGCCCCGTGGGCGAAGGCGAGATCGATGGCACCGTCGTGACGTGTCCCTGGCATGGATGGGAATACGACGTGCGGACGGGCAAGAACACGATCAACCCCGCCGCGCGGCTGAAGACCTACGAGGTCCGCGTTGAGGGAGACGATATTCTCGTCGCGCCGTGATGAGTTCATCTCCTCACGGTCTCGGAAGCCTGAAATATCGCTTTCCACCATGGGCCTCCGAGGCATTGCACGAGCAAAGATTCCAGGGCGGTCGTCGCCTTCATCCTCGGGCTCATCGGTGGAGTTGTGATCCTCAACGGGGGTCTCGTGCTCGTGCTTTCCCCGATCTCGTATTACTACGGGGGCACCATCTTCTTGAGCATCTTCGGCATCTTC